>Ga0213833_1000034_pt1 | contig 489007 bp, 444 predicted proteins | sample SWATP21_FD_160575 | JGI IMG/M metagenome (GOLD analysis project Ga0213833, IMG submission 160575) | Coastal seawater microbial communities from Marineland, Florida, United States - SWA TP2 #1 | ecosystem: Environmental > Aquatic > Marine > Coastal | place: USA: Florida | collected 2016-08-14
TTCCTATTCCCTGCGGGGGCTTCCTATTCCCTGCGGGGGCTTCCTATTCCCTGCGGGGGCTTCCTATTCCCTGCGGGGGCTTCCTATTCCCTGCGGGGGCTTCCTATTCCCTGCAGGGGCTTCCTATTCCCTGCAGGGGCTTACGATCTTCCGTCCATCTTCTTTGCTATCTCTCACACAGGCCGGGATTGTTTTCTCAGCGTGCGCAGGTAATAGCGGAGTGGCGCGATTTGTGCGGCGATAGCTGGACACAAAGGCAAAGGTTCAGCATTCATGAGAGAGGCCAGATACTCGCCGGCGAGAGCAGAGCTCGCCAGGCCGCTGGATGCATGAGCCGTGCTGATATAAAGATTGGGATAGTGTTGAATAGGTGATGACAGATTGCCTGATGCCTTACCGGCAGTTTTAGCGGTTGATTCTGCGGCGCTCTCTTCGCTTGTTTTCCATATTGGGATTCTTCCCACCAGTGGCGCGTGATCTATACTGTTGTAACGCAGTGCGACAGCGGAGTCGACGCGATGTGAAAAATTTAAATCGACATCAGTGAGAAATGAGTTGGCTGAATCAATATTTTCCTTGTCATCTACAATCTCCGAGGCGAGATCAGTGACTCCTCTATGGTAACTCGCTGAGACTGTTTGGGTGATGATGGATTCATCCGGTTTTGACTGCGAGATTTCGATGCCGGCTGGAAAAAGAGTGCGCTCGCCACAAATTGTCATGCGCAGGTCTTGTGCGAGAGACTCGTGGCGTACAAATGAATTCTGGCCGCGAATCGCTTGTATTGGTAACTGGCTGAACTGTGTCCAGTGGGAGAGTGGCGCCGCGGTGCATACTGCGAGATTGGGACTGGTAGCGAGCAGCTTATCGTCAACCCCCCGGCACAGCCACAGTTCGTTCTCCCGATGAATGTCGTTCACGGGGTTGTTGAATTGGATATCGATATTTGGATGAGTGGTATAGGCCTCCAGGAGTTCGACTGGCTCCACCCAGCCGCCAAGAGCGAAGAAGAGTCCACTTTCGTTTACAACAACACCTGCCAGTTCTCTCACTCTATCTGCAGTGACTTCTTCTAAAATCGCCGTCTCATAGAGTTTCAGTAGCTTTGTTTTGTAGGTGGTCAGATCTTTGCCTGGTGCAATTGAAGAGTTCAGCTGGATCGAGCCGCTTGGGTGCCAGAATCGTTTCTTGCTAGTGAGTTGCTCAAACTGCTGCCGCGCAAACAGGAAAGCCTGAAGATAAAAACGCGTCAGTGGTCTGTCTTCGGCTGCGAAGTGACAGCGCAGGTTTAGCTGGCCGCACGTAGAGGCGGCACTGGTCAAATCGCTATTGGCTTCGAGTATGTTCACTTGCCAACCTCTGTTCGCCAGACTGTAAGCCAATGAGCAGCCCGCGAGGCCGGCACCGATTATGGCGATTTCTTTTCTTTTAAATCTTCCTTTTTGTGTGGATATTGTATCCGCCGGCGGGGTCTCCGACTGCGCTGGCTCGGTCCCGTAGCTGGCAAAGAGCATGTGCCTTTTGTTGCCAAAGCCAGGGCGTTTTTCGATAGCAAAGCCGCAATCTTGCAGCGCGCGCCGTACATCGCCAGCAACGCTGTAAGTACTGAGGGTTGCTTGTGCTCGAGAGCAGCGGGTAAGCTCAGTAAAGAGTTGAGATTGCCACATTGCATCATTGGTTTTGGGATTGAAACCGTCGGCATACCAGCAGTCGACCTGAAGGCTTATGCCTTGATCTTCTTTGGAGTTGCGATAATCCTTTGTACTTCGTCTCTCAATTCCGCTCTCAATCGCTTGCTCCCTTTCTTTATGATTTGCAGCATTCAGCCCGCGCAAAATCTCCAGGGCCTCTCCGTAGTGAAGATCGACGATCAAGTCATTATTCAGTTTCAGTCGATGACAAGCGAGGCTGTGGTCTGGATAAAGTTTGAGAAATTGCTGCGATAACTCGGCGAACTGCGGCCACAACTGAAAAACTCTCTCCAGATCCTGGTAACGAAGTGGATGCTTCTCCACGCTCACATAGTGCAGTCGTAATTGGGATTCAGGAAAAATTTGCTTGAATCGTCGCCACAGTGTCCAGGTGTTGAGCAGATTGAGAGCGCAGCCGAGTCCAAGCTCGCCGACTACGAAAGGTCTTTGGCTGTCCGCGAGTTGCGTCCACCTTTCGAAGAGCTTGTTGGCATTGATAAAGACATGCTGACTCTCGGCGACTTCATCTCCACGGGAGAAGTACACATCATCGTAGTCGATGGCGAAGGGTCTGCCATCTTCCTGCCATGCCAATCTGGCATTTTCGATTTTAAAACTACTCACAGCGTACCCGGGGTGCAAGAGAGTCGATGGGTTCAATGAGGCCACTCAAGGCTCGGCGCAAGCCTAGCGTATCTGCTGTCGTCATGGAAACGCTGTGCGGAGTGAAAAGGCGCTGTTAGTGAGGCCGAAAGGGTAGAGGAGACGCAAGACGGAAGTGCTATCGGTGCTGGTATCCATCAGTCAATGAGTTAAAATGCGCGTTTTTCGCGAATCTCTCAACACTTACAATACATAGCGCCCAACATATCGGCCATATCGGCGAAATCGTCGGCATTTGTCAGTAAGAATCAAATCCAGGACCCGGATGCTAAGGTCTCTGACCAAGGCCTGCATTTTAAGGCCTGGATTTTAAGGAAAGCACAGTCCCATGGAAATCAATCCTCAGCTCTCTCTTCTCAAAGAACTCCAGGCTCGCACAGACAGCCTTAGGGGGTATCTTTGACTTCGAAGCCAAACAGGAAAGGCTGGCTGAAGTCGAGTTAGAGCTCGGTGAATCGTCTGTCTGGGACAAGCCAGACTATGCACAGGCGCTGGGTAAAGAGCGCTCCAACCTCGAGGCGGTAGTCCACACAATCAGTAAACTTGATCAGGGTATCAGTGATATCGGTGAGTTACTGGAGTTGGCCAGAGAAGAAGAAGATCCCGAATTGCTCGTCGAAGCGGAAAAGGACACCGCGGAACTGGAGCAGCAATTAGAAAAGCTCGAATTCAGGCGCATGTTCTCTGGCGACATGGACGGCAATGCTGCCTATCTTGAGATTCAGGCGGGCTCCGGCGGTACCGAAGCGCAGGATTGGGCGGAGATGCTACTGCGCATGTATCTGCGTTGGAGTGAAGCCAAAGGTTTCGATGCGGAGTTGGTTGAGGTCTCAGGCGGCGAGGTTGCAGGAATCAAAAGTGCAACGCTACATGTGCGCGGAGAATTCGCCTTCGGCTGGTTGCGTACCGAGACAGGTGTGCATCGTTTGGTGCGAAAATCGCCCTTCGATTCAGGCAATCGTCGTCACACCTCATTTGCCTCTGTTTTTATCTCTCCTGAGATCGATGACGATATCGAGGTCGATCTGGATATGTCCCAGGTTCGCATCGATACCTACCGTTCCAGCGGGGCGGGTGGTCAGCACGTGAACAAAACCGATTCTGCTGTTCGTCTCACCCATGAGCCGAGTGGCATCGTTGTTCAGTGTCAGAGCCAACGCTCTCAGCACAAAAACAAGGACATGGCGATCAAGCAGCTCAAGGCCAAACTCTATGAGATGGAAGAGCTGAAACGAAAAGAAGAGGCGCAGAGTGTAGAGGACGCCAAGGCCGATATCGGTTGGGGTAGTCAGATTCGCTCCTATGTTCTCGATGCCTCCCGAATCAAGGATTTGCGCACCAATGTTGAGGTGAGCAACACCGGTGCAGTGCTGGATGGTGATCTCGACAAGTTTATTGAGGCCAGCCTGAAGATGGGTTTATAAATAGCTGCATGTTCAGTCGGAATAAACAGTAAGTGCCTCAGTTCAGACCGTAAAAGTATTTCAAGAGTGTAAAAGACTTAGCTTATGACTAACGAGCAAAACAACGAGCAAAATGACCAGGCTCAGATCGATCAGGCCCAGGAAGAGAATCAGCTAATCGCGTTGCGACGTGAAAAGTTGGTGTCAATTCGTGGGCAGCGTCAGGCATTTCCCAACGACTTTGATCGTGAAAATCTGGCAGCAGATATCGTCGCGCAATACGCCGAGAAAACCGCTGACGAACTGAAGGAAATCGCAGCACAGGCGGTCGTCGCCGGACGCATCATGCGACAGCGCGGTCCGTTTACAGTAATCCAGGACGGTAGTGCTCATATCCAACTCTATCTGAATAACAAGTCCTTCGGCGATGAACAGGCGGCGGAACTCAAGGCGTTGGACCTGGGCGATATCATCGGCGTGCAGGGCGAAGTGTTCAAAACCCAGAAAGGCGAACTTTCAATTCGGGTTGCCGATTTCAAACTGCTTACCAAGTCATTGCGTCCATTGCCCGACAAACATAAAGGTCTCACGGATACCGAGATTCGCTACCGTCAACGATATGTTGATTTAATCGTGAATGAAGACTCTCGCAGAGTGTTTCGACAGCGCTCGGAAATCGTGCGTGGGATTCGTGAGTACTTCGATGCTCATGGTTTCATGGAAGTCGAAACACCAATGATGCAGGTGATTCCAGGTGGCGCCAGCGCCAGACCCTTTGTCACTCACCACAATGCGCTCGATCAGGATATGTACCTGCGTATTGCGCCAGAGCTTTATCTCAAAAGGTTGGTGGTCGGTGGCTTTGAGAAAGTGTATGAATTGAATCGAAACTTTCGTAACGAGGGTTTGTCGACGCGCCACAATCCCGAGTTCACAATGCTGGAGTTCTATCAGGCTTATGCGCGCTATCAGGACTTGATGGACTTGACTGAAGACTTGTTTCGACAAATCGCGAAACGCGTCTTAGGTTCTACCGTATTCACTTATCAAGGCGTTGAGATCGACTTTTCGCAAGCCTTTGCGCGTAAGAGTGTGGTGGAAACCATCGTGGAAAATTGTCCTGCAGCCAGCAGCGAGCGCCTGGCTGACAAAGACAGTACTGTTGCCCTGGCAAATGAATTGGAAGTGGATTTTGATCCTGCCTGGCCACTGGGCAAGATCATGATGGAAATTTTCGATCAACGGGTTGAGGCGGCTTTGCAGCAGCCAACATTCGTGACGCAATATCCGATCGAAGTTTCACCACTTGCGCGACGTAATGAAGAGAATCCGGAAGTAACTGACCGTTTTGAATTGATCATTGCCGGTCGAGAACTCGCTAATGGTTTCTCTGAGCTAAATGATCCCGAAGATCAGGCCGAGCGCTTTCATGCACAAGTTGCACAGAAAGACGCAGGCGACCAGGAAGCGATGCATTTTGATGACGACTACATTACCGCACTGGAGTATGGCATGCCGCCAACAGCCGGTGAGGGTATTGGCATCGACCGTCTGGTAATGCTGTTGACTGATTCTGCATCGATCAAGGATGTGCTGCTCTTTCCACATTTGCGCCCGCAACAGTCAGTCGAGTAACGATGGCAGCCGGGACCGCTCGGGATATTCAGCTGGAGCCCTCCTGGAAAGAGGTATTGGGTGAAGAGTTTGAGCAGCCCTATATGCTCAAGCTTAGTGAGTTTTTGCGTCGTGAGAAGTCTCTGGGTAAACACATCTACCCGGCAGGCAAGCAGATATTTAATGCGCTCAATACCACGTCCTTCGATGAGGTCAGTGTAGTGATTATCGGTCAGGACCCCTATCACGGTCCTGGTCAGGCTCACGGCCTTTGTTTCTCAGTGTTGCCTGGCGTTCAGATCCCTCCCTCCCTGAGAAATATCTATAAAGAATTGGAGAGCGATGTCGGTTTTACTGCTCCAGCGCACGGTTGTTTGATCCCCTGGGCGCAGCAGGGCGTATTGCTGTTGAATGCTACTTTGACGGTCGAGGCCGGAAAGGCTGGCTCGCATCAAGGCAAGGGTTGGGAGCAATTTACTGATCGAGTCATCGACGTGCTGAGCGAGCGCAAGACCAGCCTGGCTTTTTTGTTGTGGGGAAGTTATGCGCAGAAGAAAGGCGCAAACATTGATCGGAGCAAGCATCTGGTCTTGCAGTCTCCTCATCCTTCACCGCTCTCAGCAAGCCGCGGCTTTTTTGGCAATCAGCATTTTTCCCGGGTCAATGACTATTTGACGCAGCAGGGCAGGGAAGGCATCGATTGGCAGCTGCCGATGGATACTGCATTTTTCTCTGAAGACTGAATTCATCTGTAGAAGTACATAGTAGGTAAAGGCTATGAGTGAATGTTATGGATAGGAATAAATGTGTCATCGTCGGAGCGAGTCATGCGGGAACAACTCTCGCTCTACAATTGCGCCGCGAGGGCTGGCAAGGGCCGATTTCCTTGATCAGCGCTGAATCAGAGATTCCTTATCATCGTCCGCCGCTGAGTAAGGATTTGCTTTCCGGCGCCAGGGAACTGGATGCCATTCGCCTGCGTCCAGAGAAGATGTTTGCTGATAATGAAATCGACCTGTATCTCGGTGAGTCGGTGCTAGCCATCGATGCCAATGCGCAGACAGTGCAGCTACAGAACCGCGGCGTGGAGAGTTATGACAAGCTTGCACTTTGTGTGGGGTCTTCTGTGCGCAAACTCCCGATGGGGCAGGATCTGGACAATGTGCATTATCTGCGTACTGCGGCCGATGCGTTGCTCTTGCGCGGCGCTGCCTGTGCAGGGAAGCGGGCGGTGGTGATAGGCGCTGGGTATATCGGTCTCGAAGTCGCGGCAGTACTGCGCCAGAGCAATATGGACGTCACGGTGTTGGAAAGAGATGAACGTGTGCTCTCCCGTGTCACCAGTGCTGAAGTGTCGAGCGCTATACAGGAGCTTCACGAGAGCAAGGGTGTGCACTTTCGCCTAAACACCGAAGTGGCTGCACTCCTGGGAGAGGGCTCAGTAAGTCATGTGCGCTGTAGTGATGGCAAAGAGTTTCCGGCGGACATGGTCATCATCGGTATTGGTATCACTCCCAACACGCGACTGGCAGAGAGTGCTGGACTAGTAATCAACAATGGCATCCTTGTGGATGAGTTCACGCAAACCAGTGACCAGAATATCGTTGCAGCCGGTGATTGTACGACGCATCCCAGTGCGCTTTATCAAAGAGCTGTACGCCTGGAGTCTGTGCAAAATGCGAACGATCAGGCGCGGGTGGCAGCGGCCAATCTCAGTGGCAAGAAAACAGTCTATGACGCCGTGCCCTGGTTTTGGTCTGATCAGTATGAGATCAAATTACAATCTGCAGGATTGTTGCAGGGCTATGATGAACTGCTGGTCAGAGGAGATACAGCAGCACTTTCTTTCGCCGTGTTTTATTTGCGAGAAGGTAGATTGATCGCAGCTGATTGTATCGCAAGGCCGAAGGAATTCATGGCAGCGAAGCAGTTGGTGAAAACGGCGTCCAGTATCGTCCCAGAAAGACTGCTGGATCCTGATTCTGAACCGGCGAGCTGGTTGAAGTAACTCCTGTTAAAGTTGGGTGTTGTGGAGTGAAACTCTGAGCGCCTCTTCGAAAGCCTGGAACTGCTCTCTAGCTGAGATGCTAGCCTTCGGCTTGGCTGGGACCTGTGTATCGACAACCGCTGGTGCAGGTCTCGCGAATTTCTACGCAAGATAATTGTGGTAGCTCAGGTTGCAGTTTGTTCCAGATCCACTGTGCAATAATTTCGCTGGTCGGATTCTCCAAGCCGGGCACCTCGTTGAGATAGTGGTGATCCAGCTGAGCCCAGATCGGCTTGAAGGCTTCGGAGATATCCGCAAAATCCATTACCCAGCCAGTCTCGGCGCCCAATTCCCCAGCGACATAAAGCCGCACAGCGAAGGAGTGGCCATGGAGGCGTGCACACTTGTGGCCTTCCGGAACATTAGGCAGCCTGTGTGCGGCCTCGAATGTGAATTCCTTGAAAATTTCCATGCTTATACTGGGATTGCGCTGAAAAAGTACCGAAAAATGAGGGCGGCATGGTACCGTCAGTTCCATTTTATGTACAGTAGCATTGCCCTATAATGGCTGAATAATAATCAGAGTATCCCATGTCTCCAGCAGATCGCATTCATTCAGTGCTGCGCTTCATTAATCAGGGCAAGCGGCTTCCCATTACGCTCGGTCTGCTAATGACCTGCTTCGTGATCTGGTTACAGCTATCTCCACCCAGAATTGTCTTCGAAATTCTCGAAAGGCTTGAGTTCCTGGTTTATGACCAGCGCCTTCGAGTTTTGCCCCGTACAGAGAAAAACCCGGAACACAATATAGTCATCGTCGATATCGATGAGCGCAGCATTCAGATTGAAGGGCATTTCCCCTGGAATCGAATCAAAGTCGGTCAGCTGGTTGAAAAACTGGCGGACAACGGGGCATTGGTCATCGGCTTCGACGTCACTTTTCCGGAAGAGGATAGAGACATCAGGGATTTGCTGGAAACAGTGGATCTTGATGCATTGGATCCGGCGTTTACTTCGACACTGGAGCAAATAGAAGTAGAGATCGATGCCGATCAGTATTTTGCTAATGCCATGCAGGGGCTGGCTGATGTAGTGCTTGCCATTAACTTCACGAGGCAGGAAACGATAAGCTACAACGAGTTGCCGCCTTCTATCGTTGATATCGATTCAGAACTCGCCAGCCGGGTTTCGATTGAAGAAGTTACTGGCTTCACTGGCAACATCCCGGTTCTACAGAATGCTGCCCGAGGCACGGGCAATATGAATCAGATGCCAGATGCCGACGGTGTGGTTCGACGAGTGCCCTTGGTTTTTCGTTATGGCAATGAGTTACACCCGACCCTATCTCTGGAAATGATGCGGGTCTATAACTTCGCCGAAGGCTACGAATTGCTGACTAATGAGTATGGCGGTGAGGAAGTGGTCTATGCTGTCCGGGTAGGAAGAGGGGCTGGTGCGTTCGAGATACCAACTGATCGCAGGGCGTCAGTGTTGGTGCCCTATATGGGGCCGAGTTCTCTGCGCACGGGTGACTATTTTCCTTACATCTCAGCAACCGATGTGCTCAACGATCAGGTTGAGGAAGGGGTATTCGAAAACTCACTGGTATTAATCGGCACCAGTGCGCCTGGCCTGCAGGATATTCGGACTACTCCTCTCGATACCGTCTATCCCGGGGTGGAGGTGCATGCCAATATGTTGCATGCCTTGTTGGAGTCGCAGCCGATTGCCGAAGTTGCTGGTGGTGCCAGTGATACAGAGGCTCTATTCTCCGGCTTTCAAAGGGAAAACAAGCCGGTGTTTCCCGTTAAACCGGATTGGGCACCCGGTGCGCAGTTTTTCATGCTGGTGACTGTGGGTATCGTGCTTTCAGTTGGTTTTACTTACCTCGGACCTGCGTCACTGGCGGCAACAGGAATCGCGTTGATCGTTGCGTCGGTTTGGCTGAATTTCCAACTCTGGACACAGCTCAATATAGATTTTGCGTTGAGCTATTTGCTCATTCTGGTGGTATTGATTACTGCAACCAATCTCATTTATGGATTCCTGGCCGAGAGTCAAACGCGAAAGACCATAAAAGGGATGTTCGATCAGTATGTACCGCCAGCACATATCGATTCGATGCTGGATAATCCGGACAGTTATACCTTCGAGGGGGAGAGCAAGGAGCTGTCGGTATTGTTCTCAGATATTCGCAGTTTTACGACGATATCTGAGTCTCTCAACGCTACTGAACTGAAAGCCTTGCTGAATGAATTTTTTACCCCAATCACCGAGATTATTTTCAAGCACAACGGCACCATCGATAAGTATGTGGGCGACATGGTGATGGCATTCTGGGGTGCGCCGCTCGATGACCCCAAGCATCGAGAACAATCGGTGGCAGCGGCACTCGAGATGTTGGACCGGGTTGAAGAATTGAAGCCGCTGTTCAAGGAACGCGGTTTTCCAGAGGTTAACGTCGGCATCGGTGTGAACTCGGGTTTTATGAACGTGGGTGACATGGGCTCAACCTATCGTCGTTCGTACACGGTGTTGGGCGATGCGGTCAATCTTGGCTCACGACTCGAAGGGCTCACCAAGTTTTATGGTATCCGTTTATTGATAGGTGAGCAGACTGCGAAAGATCTCGACGGTTTTTTGCTGCGACTCATCGACAGGGTAAAAGTAAAAGGCAAGCACAAAGCAGTGGAGTGTTTTGAGCCTCTTTGCAAGATCGAATCGGCGGGTGAGACACTCAAAGTCAGAGTCGCTGCTTTCCATGCGGCGCAGCAAATGTACTTTGAACAGCGCTGGGATGATGCGGAATCTGCTTTTAAGTCATTGCGTGAAAATGAGCCAAATGCAAAGCTCTATAAAGTCTATCTCGAGCGAATTTCGACGCTTAGAGAAACGCCTCTGCCAGAGGATTGGGATGGCGCTTTCGTGCATACCAGCAAATAGTCGAACCGGGTGAGAATAAGCCCCGCATGCTTGTTGACATGACAAGCTAAGTCGGTAAAATGCGCTGTCTCCTGAGACGGGTGGTTAGCTCAGCTGGGAGAGCATCGCCCTTACAAGGCGAGGGTCGCAGGTTCGATCCCTGCACCACCCACCAAAACTGCAGTCGCGTATTTGGCGCCCTCAGTAGAAGAAGTTGTTAGTCGCGGACCGGTAGTTCAGCTGGTTAGAATGCCGGCCTGTCACGCCGGAGGTCGCGGGTTCGAGTCCCGTCCGGTCCGCCATTTCAACCACTCTTGATCTCTTCGCGCCGTGTCGCATTCCCTCGAAATTTCTCTCAATACGCCAACACTTCAGGTGTTGAATTGCTCTCTCTTCGATTCCTTCGGCGTACAGCTACAAGTTCTGCGTCTTGATCAAATGCACCGGACACTGGGTGGCAACAAATGGTTCAAGCTACGGCCCTTTGTCAAAGAGCTTAAAGCAAGCGAGTTGCCGCTGGCTGTGAGCTTTGGTGGTGCCTGGTCCAATCATTTGCGTGCGCTGGCGGCTGCGGGCCAGGAATTCGGCTTTGCCACTCTCGGCTTCGTGCGCGGTGAGCTGCACGAAGAGCTGAATCCGGTACTCGAGTTTGCCAGCCGCTGTGGCATGGAGATTCGCTACCTTTCTCGTTCTGACTATCGTCGGAAGCAAGACCCTGAATTTTTGGCAGAAATAACCGGGGATATTGGTCCCCATCTACTGATTCCCGAAGGCGGAGGCGCCTCTGCCGCCGTCGATTCCTGTGGCGAAATCGCGGACTATCTCAATTCGGATGAGCCAACACCTGGGAAGCTCATGCAGGGTAATCGCTATGTTGCTCTGGCTTGTGGCACGGGCACGACCATGGCTGGGCTGATAAGAGGATGTGCCAGAAGGCTCTCTAATGGGAGTTTAGTTTGCGAGGGTGGGGCGCCACCCTGTGTGATTGGTGTCCCGGTGCTCAAGGCAGAGGGGTATATCCAGAATCAGTTGAGTGAGCTGCTTCCTCTGCCGACAAGCGAAGATGCTGAGCAGGATGTGAACCAGTTTAACGGCGTATCCTGGCAGATATTGGAAAATTACCATTGTGGTGGTTATGCGCGTAGCAATGCCGGTTTGCGCCGATTCCTGGAGGACTTTGAGAGGTCTTGTATGCTGCCGCTGGAGCCTGTCTATAGCGGAAAGCTTTTCTTTGCGATTTATGATCAGCTCAACAAGGGCATGATACCCGCCGGAAGCCGCCTGATTCTGGTGCATACGGGCGGCGTTCACTCCTAAGTTCCACATCTTTGCTTAAAATTGGTAAAAATTCCCACGGAACTGGTTTTGGCGTACACTATGTAGTGTTGAAGACAGGGCAAGCTATGGTTCAGTGGCGCAGGTTTCAGCGACATAGAGAGACCGGATTGGCACGATGGCTAATCCGGGCGCATTCTGTATGCGGATCGCTGGTCGGACATGCGAAGCAGCTCGTACGAAATCTCACTGCTCTCACCTTGGGCGGTATGCTGCTTTCTGTCTGTTTTCCTTCCTCTGCGACTGAAACTCTAATACGTATAGGCGATACCAGTAGCTTCAGCGATGGGCAATTTGCCTCAACTGCCCATGCTATCCAGTTTGATATCAACGGTCTGGCCACATTGGCACCTGCGGACGAGTTTTCACTCCAACTGTCTTCCGGAGGCATCTTCAATCTGCAGGTTAGTACGATCAGCCAGTTCGTCAACGGCGAGCAGTCCCTGCAAGCATCTGGCGTGGACTCTTCCTTGTCTCTGTTGCTCACCTACAGTGGTGAAAGCCTGTTTGGTTACCTGGACGATGGCAGCGAGAAGCGACAGATATACGCCAGTGAAGTTGGTGGCTTATTTGCCGGCTGGCTGTATACGCCAGCAGCGCTCGAGTCTGAGGAGAGCGCTTTTCACAATGACTTCCTTATTCCGCCGCGCAATATGAGTGGCAGTATCGATCAACCTGATTCAAACCAGCATAGTGTTCTGCCTTTCCAGTCCATCGACGAGTCGCGCCAAACAGCACTTGATGACGCGACTGCGGAAGTCACCACCAGTGCGGCAATCGATAGCAACAATTTCAAAATCGATCAAAGTGTTGCGCAGAATCCGGTAGTCACCGGCCATCCGATAAGCATTACGGCCAGTTTCAGTAACACGAGCCAGGAGCAACATAGCAATATCGGTGTCGAGTTCTACTTCGTGTTGGAAAACACCACTTTGCTCTCGGCGCCTTCTACATGCAGTGAGCAATTGAGCCTTTCCTTGCAGGCAGTTCTCTATTGTGAATTGGGAAGCTTTGCGCCGGGAGAGACCCGCGTCCTGGAGTATGCTGTACAAAGTTCCGCGCAATCCAAACCCAATGTATTCAGCACGGCAATCGTTGGCGATGTGCGCAGCGATGTCATCGTCAATGTGGTTGAGGATGTGCGTACCGACAGCGACGGGGATGGCATAAGCGATTTTAATGAAAATTTACTCGGCACTGATCCTGCAGACGCACAATCGGTGAATGCTGAAACGACTGTTATTGATGTGATGGCGCTCTATACTGCTGAAGCGGATGCGCTTTATGGCGGCGGAGCAGAAACACGAATTAATCAATTGATAAGTGTCGCTAATCAAATATACAGCGATAGCGGCGTAGCGATTACGCTGCGACCGGTGTATTACAATCGTGTGGACTACACCGTTGAAGAGGATATCGATAGCGCCCTCGACAGCCTGATTAACAAAAGCGATCCGGCGTTTAGCAATGTTGATGCACTTCGAGCCAGTTACGGCGCCGACCTTGTAATGCTTTTCAATCCGCTCACTCCTGCGGCCGATCGTTGTGGCCTGGCACCTGTTGGTGCTTATCAATCCGATGGTTACTTCGATATTGAGCACGAGCGTAAATACGGCTATTCCTATATAGCGATCGACTGTCCGCTTGATCTGGTAGTTGCCCATGAGCTTGGACATAATATGGGGCTGAGTCACTCTCATCTCGAAGATGGGTCAGGTGGCACCTTTGGCTTTGCAACGGGGCATGGTGTCGAGGGCGAATTTGTCACTGTAATGGCTTATTCCGGTGCATTTGCAACTTCAAATCGATTGCCACTTTTTTCCAGTCCCGACCTGGACTGTCTCGGTCATTCATGCGGTGTGGTCGCCGGTGAGCCATTCGAGGCCGATGCCGTGCAGGCACTGAATCTTGTTCGGCATCAGATTGCCAGCTATTACCCGACAACAGTGCCATCACTGCCCAGCTATTCCGTTACTGATACCCATGGCGGAAGTGTGGATGCCAGCATAGCGATCGCCGCGAGCACAGATGGAGGCTTGAGCTTCAGTAGCGAAGTCACTCCAGCTCAATCGCTGGATGTGATCGCAGACGTCAGTGCAGACAGTCGACATGTTGGTCAGGCTGGCAGCATGCATGTGCTTGTTGGCGTAGTCGAATTGGGTTACCTGCAGCTCGATTCGAGTGGTCAGTTTGTTGAATGGAACGGCACCCAGGAAGACTTGCGACCGGCAAGTAATATTGAGGTGCTGCGCAATCGGGAACGCCTGACGATCATGCGCAATATTCATTTGCCCGAGTCGCTGGTCGGGCGTCAGGTCGTGGTCTATGTAGGCTATCAACTGGAAGGCAGTGGTGAGCTTGTTTATACCCAGCAACCATTGTTGCTGAATGTTGGTCCTGTGCAATAGCGCCTCGCTCTTTGCGAGGCTATTTGTCTCTCAATTCGTTCCTCTACTCGTCCTTCTATTTGGTTCGCTATTCTCCTCGCCCAGTTTCCACTTTCTGCGTGCCCGATTTTTATATACTGATGGCCCTGCCGGAAGCTTTTTCGAGCATGTTATACTGCCTTTGCACGAGCACCAGACAAGCTTCTGATGCCGCGCAAAGGGGATGGTGTCGCGAGGCTCCTATGGCTCGAATCAGCCGTTATCCGTATTTCTGAACAAATTTGTACCGGCAAAGACGCAATGACAGAGTTTAAGACCATCGGACTGGTTGGCCGTCCCGGGCATGCTGGCGTCGTTGAGACCCTCAATCGGTTACTGGACTATCTCACCGAGAAAGAACTGACGGTGGTGCTGGATTCTGCTACTGCCCAGCAAATGAATAATACCGAATCGACTTCTTGCCCAAGAAGCGAGTTAGCGGGGAACTGTGATTTGGTGGTCGTTGTCGGTGGCGATGGCAGTATGCTCAATGTAGCCAAGGCAATGGCCTCCGATGAGGTTCCCGTCATTGGCATCAACCGAGGCCGGCTAGGTTTTCTTACCGACATCCTGCCAGAGGAATTACAGACACGAATCGACGAAGTGCTTGCTGGTCAGTACAGCGTGGAGAAGCGCTTTCTGCTGGATGTGTTTCTCAAAGACGAGAGTCAGGAGACGTATCTGGGTTCTGCATTGAATGATGTTGTTCTGCACCCAGGCAAGGCAGCACAGATGATCGAGTTCGAACTCTTTGTCAGCGATCGATTTGTGTATAGTCAGGAATCCGATGGCCTGATCGTAGCAACACCTACTGGGTCTACCGCCTATGCCTTGAGTGCAGGTGGTCCGATTATGCATCCTGACCTCGATGCGATCGTGCTTGTTCCCATGTATCCTCATTCGCTTTCCAGTCGACCGGTGGTCGTTGATGGTCGCAGCGAGATTCGCGTGCGCGTTGCCGAAAACGGTCGACTTACTCCATTGGTGAGTTGCGATGGAGAGGAACGCTATAGCGCCAGTGCGGGGGATGAGATTATCGTGCGGAAGAAAGCTGTAAGCCTGAAATTAATCCATCCTCCTAATTATAGTTTCTATCAGGCGTGTCGGAGCAAGCTGGGGTGGGGCAGTCGCCTGATTCGCGATAATGATTGAAGCATTGAAAGCCCCGCTGAATCTGGATCTTCGGCCCTTTAGTCGTTATCTCGCTACACAGGGCTTGTGTCATCGGATCAGTGAAGAGTCCGGGATGCAGGTTCTCTATGTGAGTACGGACACAGAAGGCGAGGCTGTGCGTGAAGCGTTTGTCTTGTGGAGAGAGCGACCGGAATTGCTCGACGAGCTAAATCAGCAATGGGAGCAGCAGCGCCGACCGTCTCCCGGATTGCGCGACTTCGCCAATGGCGTCATCCGCCAGCTTTACTACCTGCCCATTACCTCGATACTGACGATTCTTTGTCTGCTCGTTGCAGCGGTAACGCTACTCGGCAGTCGCTTGAATGGAGTTGAGTTTCTTTTCTATCCGCTTCTCGAAACCGGGGGTGTTCTCCCTCTGTTGCTGGATATTGATTCCTTTGCCAAGGCTATACAAACCCTGAGTCCGATGTTGTTGCATTTTGGAGGAATTCATCTCGCCTTCAATCTCCTCTGGTTATGGTATTTCGGACGGCAACTCGAGCCTTCACTGCCCCGATTCGCCTACGTCTCCCTGATTGTGCTGCTCGCCTTTATCAGCAATACGGCCCAGTATCTGGTGCTGAGTTACAATAACTTTGGTGGTATGTCGGGTGTTGTCTATGGCCTGGTGGGTTACGCCTGGATAGTGCATGTCTTGTTCCCGACATCGAGATTGCAAATCAACAACACTATGTTTGCTGTCTTTGTAATAATGATGGTGCTGATGGAAGTGTTCGTGGGATCTTTCATAGCGACGACTGCACATGTGGGTGGTTTGGTCGCTGGCTTGCTATTGGGGCTGGTCGCAGTAGGCTACTATCGGGCGATGCTAAACCGCGAGTGACAAGACTGGGCAAGCAAATGCTATCGACCAAAGGCTGTGGAGATAACTCATGAAGCCAGAATCTCTCGAGCAACTCATCGAGAATATGACACCTGAAATTTACGCAAATCTGCGCAGTGCGGTGGAGTTGGGTAAGTGGAATGACGGCAGCAAGCTTAGCGATCAGCAACGAGAGCTTTGTATGGAAGCAGTCATACTTTATGAAGCAAGAAACCTGCCCGAAGCAGAGAGAGTGGGTGCGGCATTTGCGCAACAGTGTGCGTCGCAAACTGAAGATGAAGTGCAGCCAATATCAATCAAGGAACAGAGTGATCCATGAAACAAAGAGCCCAGGGCATTTTGCGCAAGATGAAAGCCAGGCTAGGAAGCCCGGTGGAATACGCCTTGCGCGCTGGAGACGAGGATGTCGATCTTAATCTTTTGCTTGGCAAGCAACTGAAGCTTGAGTACAGCGGTGTCATCAATTGTGTTCACTGCGGGCGTAAGAGCAACAAGAGTTTTAATCAGGGCTATTGTTACCCATGTTTTCAATCACTCGCCCAGTGTGACTCCTGCATTATTCATCCTGAGAAATGTCATTTCGATCAGGGAACTTGTCGCGAGCCAGCCTGGGGTGAGCGCTTCTGCATGCAAGACCATATCGTCTACCTGGCTAATTCGTCCGGACTCAAGGTCGGTATCACACGGGCAACCCAGGTGCCGACGCGTTGGATCGATCAGGGTGCGACTCAGGCACTGGCAGTGTTGCGGGTCCGTAGCCGATTACAATCGGGAACGTTGGAAGTGATGTTCAAGCAACATGTAGCAGACAAAACCAATTGGCGTGACATGTTAAAGGGTAGTGCTGCTGAATTGGACATGGTCGCAGAGCGGGATCGCTTATTGGCAGAATGTCAGGAAGAAATTACGGAGTTGGAACAGCGCTTTGGTTTCTTTGCAATCAGTGTGCTCAACGGTATTGATCCAGTGTCGATTGAATATCCAGTGCAGGAATACCCCAGCAAGATCAACTCATTCAACTTTGACAAAGAGCCACTTGTTGAAGGTCAATTGCTCGGCATAAAAGGGCAGTACCTCATTTTTGATGGTGGTGTTATCAATTTGCGTCGTTATGGTGGCTACGAAGTGGCAGTCTCTTATTAGACTGGTTCATTTTGTCGCGCACCAACCCTCCGCAGAATTACAGGAACTACTATGAAGAACGCCCAGGCGCGTACCACTTATCTCAAAGACTATCTTCCACCGGATTTTCTTATTGAGGCTACAAAGCTGGATTTTGACCTCTACGAAGATCATGCCACGGTAACAGCGGAGCTGCTTTTTGTCCGTAATGAATTGGCCGGTGAGAGTGGTGGTAACACGCTGGTGCTGCATGGGCAGGACCAGGTGGTCGAACAGCTTCAGCTGGAAGGCAAGCCGCTCAGCAAGGAAGACTACCTGTTGGATGATGAGAGTCTGTCAATCCCCAGCCTCAACACCCATCTCCCAGAGGCTGCTGATCGCTTTACTCTGGAAATCGTTTCCCGCATCGAGCCGCAGAACAATACGGCTCTGGAAGGCTTGTATAAGTCCCGCAAGATGTTCTGTACGCAGTGCGAAGCGGAAGGTTTTCGCCGCATTACCTACTATCTGGACAGACCAGATGTGATGTCCCGGTTCACCACGACGATTCGTGCTGACGCAGGAAAGTATCCTGTACTGCTTTCCAATGGCAATAAAGTGGCTGAGGGTAAGGAAGAGGATCAAAGTCGCCACTGGGTAACCTGGGAAGATCCATTCAAGAAACCCAGTTATTTATTCGCGTTGGTCGCCGGTGATTTGCAAAGCGTGGATGACACGTTTACCACCATGAGCAATCGCGAGATTCAACTGCAAATCTTCGTTGAAGAAAAAGACCTCGACAAATGCGATCACGCGATGGAGTCGCTGAAGAAATCCATGTGCTGGGACGAAGAGCAGTACGGTCGAGAATACGATCTCGATATTTTTATGATCGTCGCAGTTGATGATTTCAATATGGGGGCCATGGAGAACAAGGGGCTCAATATTTTTAATACTTCTTGTGTGTTAGCTAATCCACATACGACCACAGACCTGGCTTTTCAACGTGTTGAGGCCGTCGTTGCTCATGAATATTTTCACAACTGGTCTGGCAACAGGGTGACTTGTCGAGACTGGTTTCAGCTCAGCCTCAAAGAAGGTTTTACTGTATTTCGCGATTCGGAATTTTCAGCGGACATGGGTTCGCGTACGGTCAAGCGAGTTGAGGATGTGAATTTTCTAAAGACCGTTCAATTTGCTGAAGATGCTGGTCCGATGGCGCACTCTGTGCGACCTGACTCTTATATGGAGATATCCAACTTCTACACCGTGACCATCTATGAGAAGGGTGCAGAAGTTGTGCGCATGATCAGTCTGCTTCTTGGTCCCGAAAAATTCAGAGCAGGTACGGACCTGTATTTCGAGCGTCATGATGGTCAGGCGGTCACTACTGAGGATTTCGTACTGGCTATGGAGGCGGCAAGCGGCATCGATCTGAGCCAGTTTCGTCGTTGGTATACACAGGCCGGTACGCCAATTCTGGCGATTGATACGCAGTACGACGCCGATTCGAAGCAGTTCACAGTAACAACAAAGCAGAGCTGTCCGGACACTCCAGGGCAGAGCAACAAACAACCATTCACCATACCCCTGCGCGTGGGATTGCTCCGCGCGGATGGCTCGGAGATTCCTTTGCGACTGAAAGAAGACGCCGAGTCTGTCTCCGCTACGGATCGCGTACTGCAGGTGACGGAAGAGAGTCAGGAATTTGTGTTCACCGATGTAGATGAGCCGCCTGTGCCTTCTCTATTGAGAGGCTTTTCGGCGCCTGTCCGCCTGAACTACGACTACGCGCCCAAAGACCTTCTCTTCCTTATGGTGCATGACTCAGACGGATTTAATCGATGGAACGCAGCGCAGCTACTCGCGATGAACTGCATGGAGTCACTGCGTGCCGATCGCGCACAAGGTCGTGGGTTGGAACTGCCGGAGATGCTACAGCTTGCCTATGCGAAAGTGTTGGATTCCGTGCTGGAAGATCCGGGTCAGGACAAGGCAATGATTGCGCATTTGCTTGGTCTGCCAACGGAGAGCTTTCTCATCGAACAGGCAGAGGTGGCAGATATTGAGGCCATTCATGAGGTGAGGGAGTTCATCGCCGATGAAATCGCCAGGGTGCATCACGATAAATTTGCCGCTATCTACAAGGATAATGACGCCAACTGGGAGTTCAGTGTAGAAGCCGATGCCATCGCCCGGCGAGCTCTGAAGAATCTGGCCTTAGCCTACCTGGTACGAAGTGGTGACGAGGACTGGGTGCAGCGCTGTTACTGGCAATTCGAGGGCGCCAGCAATATGACAGACCAGATGGCAGCGCTACGCTGTCTGGTAAACAGCGATGCGCCAACGGCTCGCGACCTGGCACAGAAAGCACTGACTGCCTTCTACGACTCGTGGCAGCACGAAGCTCTGGTGGTGGATCAGTGGTTTGTCGTTCAGTCTACCTGTGCGTTACCCGGTACGCTGGAGCAAGTTAAAGAATTGATGGAGCACGATGACTTTGAGATTCGCAATCCGAATAAAGTGCGCTCATTAATTGGTGCATTCTGCGGTCAGAACCACATCAACTTTCATCGGCTCGACGGCGCCGGTTATGAGTTTCTCGCCGACTGCGTGTTGGAGCTGGATAAGTTGAATCCGCAGATCGCCTCACGCTTGCTCACGCCACTGACCCGATGGAAAAAATACGACGCCAAGCGGCAGTCTTTGATGCAGGTGCAGCTGCAACGCATCAAGGCTAGCGGTGATCTCTCCAAAGACGTCTTCGAAGTGGTAGAGAAGAGTACCGTCTAGACAACTATTGAAGGTGAGAGTTTCACGATACACTCAGGAAAAGAATCTGGTGGTTAAAGATCAGTGAGTGGATCCCGATTTAATGAATTAGTGAATTGATAGTTTCTGAACAACCAGGTCAATCTGCTTGGCTGGTCTGTTCTATTCATGGAAAAGCAAGACTGGAATGAAAACCCCCTGCATTGGAATTTGCTCCACCACCTCCCTGGGCGATCGCGTTTGTCGCGGATGCAAGCGCTATGGGTTTGAGGTGATCAACTGGAATGGCTATGGCGACCAGGAGAAGGTGGCGGTACTCAAGCGAATCGAAAAGCTCGTTTGTCAGATCCTGGAAAGCAAGCTGCGCATATTCTCAGTGCCTAACCTGCGACTGGGTCTGGAGCAGAACCGAATTCCTTTCGACCCAGAGCTCAATCCCTACTGCTGGCTGCACAATCTGATCAAGAAGCGCCACCGCGATGAACTCAATCTTCAGGAGTACGGCGCCTATGTACTCCCCGACTATGCGGAACTCTCATTACCGCAGCTCAGTGAATTGATTGAAGAAGAATTGTTGGTGCTAAGCGATGCCCACTTTCAGCGTTATTTTTCCGGGCGGGAGGCAAGTGGCTCGGGCTAGGCAATTGTCTTGCACAGCTGATTGCTATTCAGTCAGGGCGAAATTGCGCAACTGAATTTCCCCGTCCGTGATCTCTGCGCACCATCCCTGCGTGTCCCAGTCTCCGAGCACTAGTCGCCAGGCGTCTTCTGGCTTGCTTGCTGACTCTCCGCTGCTTAACGAATGCCTGGCAGGGCGATGAGTATGCCCATGCAGCAAACGGGATTGCCCGTGCTCTTCAAGAAAGCGACTTACAGCAGCTTGATTCACATCCATAATCGCCATCGCTTTGTTGGCGGTTGCTTCTTTTGACTCAGTGCGTGCCTGTTCGGCAAAAGCCTTGCGCGCGGCCAGAGGCTGGTCGAGGAATGCTTGTTGCCAGGCTGGATCGCGTACCTGGCTCCGAAACGCCTGATACTCTACATCGTCGGTGCAAAGACTGTCCCCGTGTGAGATCAATACTTCGCCGAGACTTGTCTGTATCACACATGGGTCAGCCAGCAGGGTGGCACCGCAGCGGTGAGCGTAGGAATCTCCCAAAAGGAAATCGCGATTGCCGTGCATGAGATAAATCGAGGATCCGGCTTTGGAAAACTCAGTCAGCGCAGCGCCAACAGTATCAGCCAACGTCTCATCACAATCATCACCGAGCCACACCTCGAACAGGTCGCCTAAAATATAGAGCGCCTCACAGTGACCCTGTTCCCTTTTCAGGAAGCGCAGGAGTCCCTCGGTAATATCCGGGCGGGACTCTTGCAGATGAAGATCAGAGATAAAGAGCAGGCGATCGCTCACGAATCTTCACTAACCTCGGTGGACTCAATGACGATTTCGTCGACGGGGACATCCTGGTGACCAGCAACGGACGTGGTTGCGCAGCCTTTGATTCGGCCTACGACGTCCATGCCCTCGGTGACACGGCCAAATACAGCATAGCCCCAGCCTTGTGGCGACTTGTCGCGATGATTGAGGAAAGCATTGTCGTTGACGTTTATGAAGAACTGAGAGGTAGCCGAATGGGGCTCCATGGTCCGGGCCATGGCCAGAGTGCCGGTAAGGTTGGGTAGGCCGTTATCGGCTTCATTCTCGATGGCTTCGCCGTTATCCTTCTGTACCATGCCGCTCTCGAAACCGCCGCCCTGGATCATGAAATTGTCAATCACGCGATGGAAGATGGTGCCGTTGTAGAAGCCGTCTTTTGCATAGGCTAGGAAATTGGCAGCTGATTTAGGGGCTTTCTCGAAATCGAGTTCGATGGTGATAGCTCCCATATTGGTATTGAAAGTGATCATAATGCGGTTCCAAAGAGGCAGTTTTACATTTTGGTTTGGAAAGCCGGGTGGCTCACCGGCTATAATAAGAGTTTAGCGACGGGAGTTTAACCCAATTCACTGGCTCGCCCGAAGTGCTTTTCCCGGCACGCTTCTGCAAGACGCCACACAGGAAACTTTTCAGGATACTTATTTAGGAAACTATTTTTAGGTAACTACACGGGCGCATTCGAACAGCGGCCAGAGCATGTGGATGCTCTGATTCGCAGATGTCCCTCACAATGGATTACAGATTTAACTCATGACGGCTTCCGATTCGGAAAACAAGAACCCAGCGACAACGCCATCCAACTTCATACGTCACATGATCAACCAGGATCTGGAATCTGGTAAGCATGGCGGGCGTGTGCACACGCGTTTCCCTCCAGAGCCCAATGGCTATTTACACATTGGGCATGCGAAATCCATTTGCCTGAATTTTTCCCTGGCTGAAGAGTACCAGGGGCAGTGCAATCTGCGTTTCGATGACACGAATCCGGCAAAAGAGTCGCAGGAATTCGTCGATGCAATCAAGGACAACATCAACTGGTTGGGATTTAATTGGCATGGTGAAGTTCGCTATTCATCCAACTATTTCGATGCCCTCTATGACTTTGCCGTGCAACTTATCAAGTCTGGCAAGGCGTATGTGTGTAGTTTGAGCCCGGATCAGGCTCGTGAGTACCGCGGCACACTCACTGAGCCAGGTAAAAACAGCCCTGACCGTGAGCGCTCGGTAGAAGAGAGTCTTGCGTTGTTTGAGCGCATGAAGTCGGGTGAGTTTGAAGATGGCAGCTATTCGCTGCGCGCGAAGATCGATATGGCCTCGCCCAATATCAATATGCGTGACCCTGTCCTCTACCGTATTCGTCATATCCATCATCATCAAACAGGCGACAAGTGGTGTATCTATCCAACTTATGATTACACCCACTGCATTTCTGATGCGATTGAAGGAATTACTCACTCTCTCTGCACCCTGGAGTTCGAAGATCATCGTCCTCTGTATGACTGGATATTGCAGAATCTGGAACTGGATTCGATTCGCCAGGTGAGCCATCTTGCCGACAGTGATCATGATTATGTGCTGCCACAGCAAACCGAATTCGCCAAACTGAAACTGAATTACACCGTAGTGGGCAAGCGCCTGCTGCGTGAAATGGTGGAATCCGGAATAGTTTCAGGATGGGACGATCCGCGTATGCCGACCCTGGCTGGCATGCGCCGGCGCGGCTTCACGCCTGCATCGCTACGTAATTTCTGTGAGAGCGTTGGTGTTGCCAGAGCAGAGAGTGTCGTGGATCTGGCGATGCTTGAACACGCGATTCGCGATGATCTCGACAAGACTGCGCCACGTGCCATGTGTGTGCTAAACCCCTTAAAAGTGACTCTGACCAGCTTCGGTGATGATCATCTGGAAGAGTTGAGCATGAGCCGGCATCCCAAAGAAGAGTCTCTTGGCGAGCGGATCGTGCCACTAAGCAGGGAAATTGTTATCGATCGTGGTGATTTTGAGGAAGTGCCTCCACCCGGTTTCAAACGCCTGACTCCTGGAGGCGAAGTCCGTCTGCGTGGTGCCTACGTCATCAAATGCGATGAGGTAATCAAAAATTCTGCAGGTGAAGTAGTTGAGCTGCAGTGCAGTGTTGATCTCGATACGCTGGGCAAAAAGCCCGAAGGCAGGAAAGTGAAAGGGGTTATCCACTGGGTCTCGGCCAGCAAGGGTGTCGAAGCGCAAGTGCGCCTCTATGATCGCTTGTTCAATGTGGAGAAGCCGGAAGCGAAAGACGTTGACTACCATGATTGCCTGAATCCTGATTCTTTGCAGGTGCTGGAGTCCTGTATTGTGGAGCCGTCGGCTCTCGATGGCGACAGCAAGAACTTTCAGTTCGAGCGGGAAGGGTATTTCTGCATCGATGAGAAAGATAGCAGTGCCGATTTGCCAGTATTCAACCGTACTATCACCTTGCGCGACTCCTGGTCCGCCTGAGACTAATCTGGATTTGTTTTGATTTCGATTTACAACACGCTTACGCAACGTAAGGAAGAGCTGCAGCCGATCGAGCCGGGCAAGCTCAAGATTTATGTCTGTGGAATAACCGTCTACGACTACTGCCATCTCGGTCATGCCCGCATGCTGATGGCATTCGATGTAGTGACGCGCTATCTCCGTTATCGCGGACTTGACGTAACTTATGTGCGCAACATCACCGATATTGATGACAAAATTCTCAATCGTGCGCAGGAAAATGGCGAGCTGTTTACAGATGTGACATCGCGTTTTATCAAGGCGATGCATGAAGATGAAGAAGCGCTGGGCATCAAGCGTCCTGATCAGGAGCCTCGGGCGACCGCGCACATTGATCAAATTATCGCCATGATCGAGACGCTCGTTGAAAAAGATTTCGCTTATCGAGCGGCCAATGGCGATGTGTACTTCGCGGTGACAAATTTTCCTGACTACGGGAAATTATCCAAAAAGCGCCTTGATGAACTTTTGGACGGCGCGCGAGTCGAGGTCGGTGAGCTCAAGCGTGATCCCAGAGACTTTGTGTTATGGAAAGCTTCGCCAGACGATGGCGTGGGCTGGGATTCGCCCTGGGGCTATGGGCGGCCGGGGTGGCATATCGAATGTTCGGCCATGTCGAATTGCGCGCTCGGCGACAATTTCGATATTCATGGCGGAGGATCGGATTTGTTGTTTCCTCATCATGAGAACGAGATTGCCCAGTCGGAAGCGGCCAATGGATGTACATTTGCCAATATCTGGATGCATAACGGCGCGCTGCGAGTTGATAACGAGAAGATGTCCAAATCACTGGACAATTTTTTCACTATCAGAGAAGTGTTAAAGCAGTATGAAGCTGAAGTCGTGCGCTTCCTGTTGATCAGTAGTCACTATCGCAGTCCGATTAATTACTCTGAGCAAACTCTGCAGCAGGCGGGTAAAGGGCTGGAGCGCTTCTATCATTGTCTAAAGGATCTTGATGTTGCATCGGCTCGCTCTTTGACTAATAGTCGATTCGAGAAGGCCTTTCAGCAAGCCATGGATGATGACTTCAATACGCCTGAAGCTTTTGGTGTGCTCTATGACATGGTCAGTGAAATCAACAGGCTGAAAGCTGAAGATGCTCAGCAGGCCAATGAACTGGGTGCGCTGCTGGTGCGGCTTGGTGATGTGTTGGGCGTTCTACAGTCCGATCCTGAAGAATTTCTGCGCCGGGATGCTGATGCGACCCTGGACAGTGATGCCATCGATCAGCTCGTTGCCGAACGGGATGCGGCCAGAGCCAGTAAAGACTGGGCCAGAGCGGACGAAATAAGAGATCAGCTTACTGCTTTGAATGTAGTGGTAGAGGATAAGGCTGGTGGCAGCAGCTGGCGAATAGAGAGCAGTTAGCCTGTTCAGCTGCAATGCTTGAGAATAGCCAATGAATTGGAGGAAATGCGCGGAAATTGGCGCAGAACCGGTCCGATTCATTGACGGACCTGCATCGCGCGGGTATGATGCCGTCCTCCTGAAAACCGAGCAATCTAAAGGCTTTCAGGGGATGTTTGTCGGGGTATAGCGCAGTCTGGTAGCGCGCCTGCTTTGGGAGCAGGATGTCGGGAGTTCGAATCTCTCTACCCCGACCACTATTTCAGTTGTCTGATGCCGAGCTTCTGTTTCGGGTCAGGTAGCAAAGCAAGTTCTGTGGTGACTGTAGCTCAGTTGGTAGAGCCCCGGACTGTGACTCCGGTTGTCGTGGGTTCGAGCCCCATCAGTCACCCCATTTTTCCTTTCCTGCCATTCTGAGTCATACTCAAACCGACTCACGGAGCAATGGGGAGCTTCAGCTTTCCAGATAATCCCCTTACTCTAGTGCCACTCTGTAAGCTGCAGATATTGAGTGCTATCAGCATGAACAGCATTGATGAGCGTAGAACCGGTTCCCCAGCCAAGACCCTCGATGGCAAACGCACCGACATTGCCGATATGAATCTGGGAAGTGGTGACTCAGTGGCAAATGCTACTGAGGGGAGTAAAGAGATAAACCCGATAAGACGCTGGTGGCGCAATCTCAACTTGGTAATGGCAGGGATGTATACCGGGCTCAGCTGTTACGGAACTCCTCATGAAAGGCATCGTTATCCTGAGGATGCGCAACAGATGCGAAACAAAAAGAAAGACTGAATTCACTCGCCGATTGCACACCAATTTCACAGCAGCAAACTCGAGTTCATCTCATCAGGATTTAGACTCCGATACCGGTGTCACTTTCGTGTACAATACGCGCCGTTACTGACCTGCAGGCATCCTGCAGCAAGTAACCCAAATCACGCGCCCGTAGCTCAGCTGGATAGAGCATCGGCCTTCTAAGCCGGTGGTCACAGGTTCGAATCCTGTCGGGCGCGCCATATTAAAAAGCCCGCCTTTGGCGGGCTTTTTAATATGGCCCACCCGCCAGGACTGGAAGGTTCAGTCGTTCGAAAGCCGCGCAGCGGCGCAGACAGCGCAAAGCGCTGCCCCAACGGGGTGAGGTATTTGGCTTAGCCAAATATCGAATCAACCCTGCCGGGTGCGCCAAACCAAAAAAGCCCGCTGTAAGCGGGCTTTTTTGGTTTGGTGTTCTCAGAAGAGTTGGAAGGTTTTACGTTCGAAAGGAGCGTAGCTCCGCAGACGGCCGAAGGCCGCCCCGAAGGGGTGAGGAAATTGCGCCCCCGCAATTTTCGAATCCATCCTGTCGGGCGAAGCCCGCAAAGCGGGCTTCTCGACACAGCAATGGCTCGCTATTTGTCTAACTGCTTAATCTCAAGCCAAATTTAAGAACTGAGTTTTCCGGGATGAGGATGATTGCCATGGTTGTTGTCAGCACCCCAAAACTTGATCATCTCCATAAAAACCAGTAACTTACTAAAGAAACCTGCAGTAAAGCCGATGCTTTAAGGTGTAAGTTGTAAAAATTGCAGTAGAAGAAAGGCCCACGCCCGGATTGAATTCTTGGCGCTGGGCCGCTGCGCTGCCAAAATCCCTCCGGCCAGTGCTTCGCACTCAAATCCTGGTATTCATCAAAAAGTTGATCAAAAAATGATCAGGCGTTGCGCATGGGCAGCACTTGCATCAGTTCGCCGGGGACGGCAACCACATCGTCCTGATCCTGGTCTCGCCAGCTGTCCAGAGGAATCAGCTCATAAGCCCCACTGCGCTTGGCTTTCGCTCCTCGGCGACGGGCAGTACGGCCATTGGCTTTACGCGTGTTGAACTGCAGTAATTGATAGTTCTCAGGCAGACAATTGAGCAGATCATCCCGACTCTTGAATGACAGGGCCTGGCCGTAGGTGATCTCACAGACAATGACAGGGCGAGTGCGGCACAGGGTTTCCTGCATTCCCAGCAATGCTTTGCGCTCGAACCCTTCGACGTCGATTTTCATGAGGTCTATCCGCTCGATGTCCTTTGCGGCAAAAAGGTCATCACCACGCACAATCTCCAATTCTCCTGCAGGGGTGTTGCCTCGTTGCTGACTCTCACTATCAAAGGAGCCAACACCCTCATTGTTTCCTGCTGGGGCGAAGAAGGGCAGTTTGCCATTCTCATCACTGAGCCCGACCTCGTGCAATGTGACATTCTCAATATTATTGAGTGCTAGCTGGGCTTTGAATTTATTGGCCACAGTCGGGTAGGGCTCAAAGGCATGAATCTCGTCCGCCAGGCGCGACATAAACAGCGAGTGCTGTCCGATGTTGGCGCCGACATCCAGAAAAACGCTGGGCTTTTGATTTGCCTCTTGGTCTTCCCCTTGATCTTCTTCTCCGAGTGCGATTTCTGTTTCCCTGGCATGTTGAGTCAGAGCTGACAGCGCGTCGCCGAGGAAGAACAGGAGGGGTTTTTCGAAGGCGCCGTAGTAGTAGATCGCGAATTCGATGCCGTTGTTGAGATTGCCTTGATAGCGAAGCCCAAAAAAGTCGCGCTCGAAGGGCGCATCCGGTGCACACCCGCGAGCACTGAGCTTCTTGTAGGCTTCCTTACGCAGGGCTGAGGGAAGCCACTCTTGCCGCCATACACGATGCCAAAATGGGCTGGGACTTTGTTGCTGATTCACGAATTCGCGATTCCTTTCTTCGAGAGGCCATCCGAGAGTTCATCCACGAGACCATCCGCAAGACCGTCCAAGAGACCCTGTATGGATTTGGGTTGCTCCGTTGCGCGTTGATAAAGCGGGTGAGCGGGTTGCCTGGACCGGTTGATGTTCAGGCAGTGCAGATCACCCAGCATGTTGCTCACTGTATCGGCCCGCGCCAGAAACTCGCCATCATTGCCCCAGCAGGCTATCGTGAGATCTGCCTCCCGATGGCAGCATCTGATCCAGTAGTCGTTGCGTTTGCCAACCGGATCGTTCGCACGCTTGAGATCGCTTGGATAAGTCGCCTTGAATGCGAACAAATTCACTACTTCCAGCTCTGTAAAACCCCAGTCTCTGGCAAAGCCCACACAGCGACGAATGGTCGGGTCGTCCTGCCGGTGATCGGCAGTTGACGGGTTGAGTCCGATGAAAAGAACACGTCTCTGTACTTGTTTGCCATTCTGTTGCCAACTGCGTAGCAAGCTGTATCGGTACTGGCCGCAGCGGGAAAAACGAGCATTTTGTGAGCTGTATTGCATTTTGAGAAGTTGCTACGTGAACGGGGCTGGTATTTTGCGCCAAGTGATTAATAATTTCAGCAGGCTGATGTAAAAGCCCTTGATAACACTCGATAACAATAGTCTTCGCCAAGCCTTGAGTGGCTAGCCAAGACCTTCACATCGACTTGCAGTAGCCGGGAAGGGCATCCTTCCCGGCGTCCTCTCTTCCTCAATTTCGCTTAAATCGTCGCCCCACTGACAGTCCGGATTTGCCCCCAATACCTTGCTGGTTTAATGTGCCGGACTCGGCTTCGGCAATCAGGATTACAAGGGCGCACTATGTTGGCAATTATTGGCGGGACAGGGTTGTCTCGCCTCGCAGAGTTGGAAAATTTCAATGCGGATTCTCATGAGTCGGTGCAGACGCCTTTTGCTGACGCGCCGGTCAATGTCGAATGCTATTCGGTTCACGACAAACCCTTGTATTTCTTACCGCGACATGGGGCGGAGCATTCGATTCCGCCTCATCAGATCAACTATCGAGCGAATATCTGGGCGCTGAGCAAGCTGGGCGTCAAAGGGATTGTGGCGATCAATGCTGTAGGCGGGATTCATGATGAGATGGCGCCCGGTGCTTTTATGATCCCTGATCAACTGATCGACTACACTCACGGCCGGGCAGCAACATTTTTTGAGCAAGACAGCAGTGCTCAAAGTGAGTCAACGCAAACTGAAGCAACACTGGCGCAGGTCACCCATATTGATTTCACCGAGCCATTTGATGCCAGGGTGAGGCAGCTCATTAGCAATGCTGCCAATAGCGTCAATTCTCGATTAACCGAAGCTCGCGTAGTGTTGGAAGAAGGCGTCTATGCCGTGACCCAAGGGCCTCGTCTGGAAACTGCGGCCGAGATCCGAAAGTTGCGACAAGAGGGTTGTGACATCGTTGGCATGACTGCCATGCCCGAGGCAGCGCTGGCACGAGAGCTGGAGCTTCCCTATGCTAGTCTAGCCTTGTCCGTGAACTGGGCGGCCGGCCTGGTGCCTGGCAGCATCACTCTGGACGAGATTCGACAAGTGGTGACTGACGGCATGCACTTCGTGGGGGCTGTTATTGCAGAGTGTGTGCAGGCGACTGACGAATAGCATCTGAACCACAAGGCTCGATATCAATGTCGATAAGGACATAAAGACAAATAGCGCAGCTGGCTTTAGTTCAGCACTTCGAACTCAGAGCCCACATTTGAGTCCGGAGTCTGCAGTGGAGGTACGTCATAAGGAAAGACAGTGACCACAATGCCCAGTGCTGGATGGTCAAGATAATGGAACTCATTGCTGCGCATGTCTCTGCTCTGTTCCATGTGATACACGCGTGTGGCTGAGTAACTACTTGAAACCTGCAATCCTGAATTTGATCCTGGCTCACGCGATACGCTGGCAGGAATTGTTTCAGGTTGAGCGGGCAGCTGCCAGGACTCTTCACCAGGCATAGTAGAAAATTCACTAAGCCATAGATCGGCATCAATGACCACGCGGTCACGGCTACTGTTGAAGTGCAGGCTAAGACTGCCTTCCAGTTCGTGGTGATTGCCAAATAATTCTCCACCTCGAACTATGACCGGAGTCTCTCCACCGGGATCCGGCATCGGCTGTCGCCAAAGGCCATGAAATAACAATCGATATTCGGGAGAACGTTCCAGGGCACGATTGGTTTGCTGAAAATCGCTTTCCGATGCCGGTAATTGCACAAAGGCATCTCGGTCAAAGTCAGGAAAGCGGTATGTGTCACCGCCATCGGGCGGAAACGGTCCAGTAGCAGCGATGATTTGCTGACGAATTTCCTGTGCCGAGGGTTCGCTTACAGTCTCTTCATCAAAATCTTCAACAATCGCTAATGAATCAGTCTCAGATTGATAAGTTTCTTCGCTCTGCAGGCGCGGGATCATAAGCAGATCAATTAGCGTTTGCAGTCTGCGTAAGCGTGGCGGGTAGTCCAGTTGAGTTTGCTCAGCTTGCCAGAACTCTTCTTCGCGATCGCTTTGACGTTCGTTGCTGAATACCGAGACTTCGATCTGGAACCAGCGCTCACCCGTTTGAGCATGGCTGCTCAATGGCGTGAGTCCCGCAACCAGGAGAGTGCCGCCCAATGTGGCTGCTCTTATGCTTCGATGAAGGTTGCTTCGGTTCATGGCTTTACAGCATACCCGTCAGGCAGCCTGTTGCTCTACAAGTTTCATGTTGTTTAGTACTGTATCGATCAAATCCAGTTTGTCCTCAGCCTCTTCGCACTGATGCTTGAACTGAAACTGATTGGCTCCGCTCAGTTTGTAGTCTTGAGGATTGTTCTGGATGAGTTGCACAAGAGACAGGGGATCAACTTTGGTCTGACTGCCGAACTCAATGCGCCCGGAACTGACATTGGCGTCAATCTTGGCAATACCGAAAGACTGTGCGCGCAATTTCAGTCGGGTAACCCGAAACAGGAGTTTGAGCGGTCGGGGAAGCAGGCCGAAGCGATCGATCATCTCGACTTGCAGGTCCTCCAGTTCCTCATTGTCTCTGCAGGATGCAATGCGTTTGTACATGATCAATCGAGTATGTACATCGGGGAGATAGTCTTCCGGAATCAAAGCAGGAATGCGCAGATTAATATCCACTGCGTTGACTGACTGCAAATCCACACTCGGTGTTCTCCCTGCCTTAATGGCATTGACAGCTTCCTCAAGCATTTCTGTGTAGAGTGAAAAACCGATTTTCTGCATATGTCCACTCTGCTCATCGCCAAGCAATTCTCCGGCACCTCGAATCTCAAGGTCATGGCTGGCCAACGTAAAGCCTGCGCCCAGAGTGCTGGCAGCCTGAATGGCTTCAATTCGTTTCTGCGCCTCTGCAGTGAGTCTGCTGTGTTCCGGCAGGAGCAAATAGGCATAGGCCTGGTGATGAGATCGGCCAACCCGACCGCGCAACTGGTGTAGCTGTGCCAAACCAAATTTGTCGGCCCGATTAATGATGATCGTGTTGGCGCTTGGGATATCGATTCCGGTTTCTATAATAGTTGTGCACACCAAAATATTGTGTCGCTTGTGATAGAAGTCGGCCATGATGCGTTCGAGATCACGCTCTGGCATTTGCCCGTGGGCGATGCTGATGCGCGCTGACGGAATAATTTCCTGGAGATGTTCGGCGGCACGTTCGATAGTCTTCACTTCGTTATGCAGGTAGAACACCTGTCCGCCACGTAAAAGTTCGCGCGACACTGCTTCCTTTATAAGGCTGTCCTGCGCTTCGCGCACAAAGGTTTTTACTGATAGTCGTTTCGCAGGCGGGGTGACAATCAGCGATAAATCGCGAATTCCTGATAGAGCCATATTCAGTGTGCGCGGGATAGGGGTGGCTGTCAGATTCAGGATGTCGACATTGGCGCGCAGGGATTTCAATTTCTCCTTTTGACGCACACCGAAGCGATGTTCTTCGTCAATGATGAGCAGGCCCAGATTCTTGTAGTCGATGTCACCGTGCAATAGTTTGTGGGTACCGATAAGGATGTCGACCTTGCCTTGTTTTACTTTGCGTAAGGCTTCACTTTGTTCGGCAGCAGACTTGAAGCGGGAGATGACTTCGATGGTGATAGGCCAGTCGGCGAATCTGTCGCGAAAAGATTCGAAATGCTGCTGGGCGAGCAATGTTGTGGGCACCAGTAGAGCGACTTGTTTGTTATTTTGCACCGCGACGAACGCCGCGCGCATGGCAACTTCCGTTTTGCCAAAACCGACATCACCACAAACCAGGCGGTCCATGCTGCCTTCGCTCTGCATGTCTTCGATAACAGCTGCGATGGCGTTTTCCTGGTCTGCAGTTTCTTCGAAAGGAAAGCTCGCTGAGAATTTCTCGTACTCTTCGCTATCAAGCTGATACTGATAACCCTTGCGGGCCTGACGACGGGCGTAAATATCCAATAACTCGGCAGCGACATCACGAATCTTCTCGGCCGCCTTGCGTTTGGTTTTTTGCCAGGCGTCGGTGCCCAGGGTATTGAGTGGCGCGTGATCCTGATCCGCGCCACTGTAGCGGCTAATCAAGTGGAGTGAATCCACTGGCACATAGAGTTTGGCATCGTTGGCGTAGGCGAGGGTCAAGAACTCTGTGCTCTGATCGCCAGTGGTAATTGTCTGCAGCCCGAGATAGCGACCTACACCGTGATCGATATGAACGACAGCATCGCCAATGTGTAGCTCGGTGAGGTGCTTGATGATGAGATCGGTATTGGTTTCCTGTTTTCGCCTGCGCCGACGCTGTGCCACCCGGTTGCCAAACAGTTGTGTCTCGGTGATCAGGGCGAATCCGGCATCGGGAATCCAGGCGCCCTGATCGAGGGGTGCTACCGTGATTGCGTACTCTGCTTCACCGTCAAGAAAGTGTTGCCAGGAATTGATGGGCGCCGGGCTGATGTCGATTTGTCTGAGTAGCTCCTTTAAGGTTTCCATGCGACCGGGGGATTCGGCGCAGAACAGGATGCGCGCTGAGGATTGCTCGATGAAGTCTTGTAGTTCGGAGAGCGGATTGCTCAGTTTGGAGTTGCTCGCCAGGCTCGGCATCGCACGGCTGCCGAGAGAGCAGGCTTCTTGATGAGTGCGAAATTCGATTCGGCGATAATTCTGCATGCCGCCGAGTATTTCGTTCACTGGCAAAAAGACTTGTGACGGTTCCAGAATCGGCCGATAGCGATCAATCTGCCGATCTTCGTAGCGGCTTTGAATGTCTTTCCAGAAATTGCGGCCAGCGGCTTCGATGTTTTCGAGCTGACCCAGCGTGCAGATGTAACTTTTTGCCGGCAGGAAGTCGAAGAGGCTGTTCAATTCAGTGAAAAACAGCGCAAGATAATATTCCAGGCCGGGGGAATTAATGCCGTCGCCGACATCCTGGTAGAGCGGACATTGCCGTAAGTCGATGTCGAAAGTCTCTCTGAATCGGCTGCGAAAATGAGCTATACCTTTCTCATCAAGCGGGTATTCCCGACCAGGAAGTAGGCGAATCTCATTGACCTTGTTGATGGTCCTCTGGCTTTCCGGATCAAACAGCCTGATCGAATCGATTTCGTCGTCAAACAAGTCGATGCGATAGGGTAGCTCCGAGCCCATCGGGTAGAGGTCGATGATTGAGCCGCGCACGGCAAACTCCCCGTGTTCGTTGACCGAGTCGACGAGCTGATAGTTCGCCAACAATAATTGTGAGCGTAACTCTTCGATATTGAGTGTCTGGCCGACGGTAATATCCAGACTGCTGGCAATGACGTAGTGTCTTGGAGGAAGGCGATGCATCAGGCTGTTTATAGACAGCACGATGATGCCTTTCTTGAGTTCAGGCAGATGATAGAGCGTGCGCAATCGATCAGAGATGATGTCCTGATGCGGCGAGAAATTATCGTAGGGCAGAGTCTCCCAATCCGGAAAGCCGAAGACAGGTAGATTTGAGTCTTGTTCTGTATTACTGCCGCTACCTGAGTTCGAATTGCAAAAATATTGCAATTCCCTTACGGCACGCTCGACCGATTCGCTGTCCGCGCACAAAACCACAAGAGGCGCGTCAGCCTCAGCAGCTGCCTGGCTGATTGCGAGGCTGGCCGTACTGCCATGGGCGTCGTCCCAGAACATTCGTAGTTGTTCCGAGTCTGGTAAGGATGGTTTGAGTGCTGTGTGCATTGGTCCGGTCATGCTAGTTCGCTGGTCTGACAATCTGTCGCTGGGCGTGTCTGGATCGAGGCTTTTCGACAGGGGCGGGATTGTAGCGTATTTGCCTCTTTTCGACAGGTCATGACGGGATTTGAGGTGCAGTGAACGCAGCCGCGTGCAATCGCATCCAATGCCAGCGATCTGGCATCGAAGTCAGTGCTGGCGTGTTGCACAGTATCTTCATTCACACGATAATAGCCGCCTTTTTTACTGACCGGCCAGCAAAGGGGTGCAAGTGGAACGACCAAGCGTAGACGACTATTTCGGCGACTGGAAACAACGAGAGGCGTTGGTCCAGGAGATGATTCCAGTAATTGGGCGACTGTTCAGTCAGCGCAATGTTGGCATTTTTATCTATGGCCGCCCACTGCATAACCGATCAGTTACCTTCATCATGAAGTCTCATCGATTTGTGCGTCAGGTCGAGCGCAACGAGATGTCCGAATTTGAATCCCATCCGGTCTTGATGGCGCTGGCCAAACTGGACCTGAATCATGCGCAGATCGATCTCGGTAAGCTCACTGTTCGTTATATGGAGCATCTTGAGGCTGAGGGTAGCAATGCACAGGACGTCGACAATTTCGTCGCTGAAGAGCTGGCCTACCTCGATGGGGTCAACGAGCCGCCAGTGCCCAAGTGTCAAGACGTCGTACTCTATGGCTTCGGTCGTATTGGCCGTCTGATGGCTCGCTTGCTGGTCGAGCGCACCAGTACTGGCGAAGTCATGCGCTTGAAGGCAGTGGTCGTACGCCCGGGTCGTGAAGGTGATCTGGTCAAGCGTGCCAGCCTGTTCACCAATGACTCGGTACACGGCACATTCCAGGGAACTCTGCGTATCGATGAAGAGCGCAATGTACTAATCGCCAATGGTAATGAGTTGCAGTTCATCTACGCGAACTCGCCTGAGGAAGTCGATTACACTGCTTATGGCATCAGCGACGCGCTGGTCATCGATAACACGGGCGCCTGGCGTGATCGGGAAGGCCTGTCTCGCCATCTGAATTCCAAGGGTGCGTCGAAAGTCATTCTCACCGCGCCAGGAAAGGGCGACCTGAAAAATATCGTGTATGGCATCAATGATGCTCAGATCGATGAGGGAGATGACATCATTACTGCGGCTTCCTGCACCACCAATGCGATTGCGCCGGTGCTGAAAGTCATTAATGACAAGTTCGGTATCGAGCATGGCCACATAGAGACGGTTCACGCCTATACCAACGACCAGAACCTGATCGACAACTACCACAAGGGCGATCGACGTGGTCGTAGTGCGGCACTCAATATGGTGCTCACCGAGACTGGCGCTGCCAAGGCGGTTGTGAAGGCTGTGCCAGAGTTGGAAGGCAAGCTGACCGGAAACGCGGTGCGCGTCCCGATTCCCAATGTCTCGATGGCAATCATGACCTTGAGTTTGAAGACCGAGTCTTCCAAGGACGAATTGAACGAGTTCCTGCGCAAGATTGCGTTGCATTCCGATCTGCAGAACCAGATCAGTTATACGCAGTCACCAGACGCAGTTTCGACCGACTTCGTCGGTACCCGTGAGGCCTGTGTGGTGGATTCGAATGCCACTATCTGCGACGGCAATCACTGCGTCTTGTATCTGTGGTACGACAATGAATTTGGTTACTGCTGCCAGGTAGGGCGCATGGTCTACAAAATGGCCGGCGTCAGCTACAAGTATTATCCACTCGAGCCTTGATAGCTGCTTGCTTTAGATTGTCTTGTTGGTGCAATCGAGCGCCTGTTTTAGCTAGCAATTATAAGGGTTTAGCTCTATAATCGCCGTTGCCTGAAAACTGCTGCTGCTAATCGCAGATTGACGGTCTCGACACCCTGATTGAGAGTTGGGATTGAGTGCGAAACAAGCAGCATTTTCGAGATGAGTTGTCAGGCAACGGCAGAGAGTTCCAATGCTGTCCGTGATTCGACCTCGGAGTGGGTCTGCAATAGATAGACTGTGGGGTCGGCGGATCGGAATTCTTTGCTCAGGCGGGGGTCGATTTTCCTTTAGTATTTCAGTCTGGCTGTCGTGATTAGGTCGCGACAGAGGCTTTATACGTATTAATTTTTTGCCAGTGCCATGAACGTGGCACAGCTTTTCACATGATCAGAATCAAACGTGGTTTGAATTTGCCGATCTCCGGAGCACCGGAGCAATTGCTGGCCGGTGAATTTCGTCCGCGTGAAGTAGCCATCCTCGGTCGCGACTACGTCGGCATGAAACCCACCATGGCGGTACAGGTGGGCGACAAGGTCAAACTCGGCCAGCCGCTGTTCAGCGACAAGAAAAATCCAGATGTACTCTACACCGCACCCGGTTGTGGTGAGGTCAAGGCGATCAATCGTGGTTATCAGCGTCGCTTGCTTTCTGTAGTTATCGAGCTGGAAGGCGATGAGCAAGTCGCACTTAACAGTTACAGCGATGAGCAGCTCGACAACATTGATCGACAAACCGTCGTCGATGATTTGCTGAAATCTGGACTATGGACCGCCATTCGACAGCGGCCATTCAGTAAAGTGCCAAATCCCCAGGCTAGACCTAAAGCGCTGTTTATCAGTGTCATGGACAGCAATCCATTGGCGGCTGATCCGGAAGTTGTACTTGCTGGTCAGGAAGAAGATTTCATCGCTGGTGTTAATTTGCTGGCGAAACTGCCCGATCAGAAAGTGTTTCTTTGTTTGGGTGACAGAGACAAGTTGGGTCTGAGCAAGGGCCGCTTTGCGGAGAATGTGCGAGTCGAGCAGTTTATCGGGCCGCACCCCTCTGGTTTGGTCGGGACCCATATTCATTATTTGCAGCCAGCTGGCGTCGGTAGCGAAATCTGGTATGTCGGTTATCAGGACGTTGTTGCCATTGCGCGTCAGTTCAGGCAGGGCGTGCTCGACACGACTCGCGTGATTTCATTCGCCGGTCCGCAAGTAAAGGAGCCGCGTCTCTTGAAAACAAGACTGGGTGCGAGTTTAAACGATCTTGTGCTCGGCGAGCTTGAGCCTCAGGAGAGCAGGGTGCTCAGTGGTTCAGTTCTAAACGGTAAAAAAGCGGATGGCGATGAAGCTTATCTTGGCCGATACGATAATCAGGTTGCAGTTCTGCGTGAAGGTCGAGATCGACCTCTGCTGGGCTATCTCTCACCGGGTACTAATCGACACTCGGTTATGGGTATTTATGTCTCCAATTTTTATCGCAGCAAGAAGTTTGATTTGTCGACCAGTACTCAGGGTAGCGAACGCGCCATGGTGCCCATCGGTGCTTACGAAAAAGTAATGCCGCTGGATATCTTGCCAACTCAATTGCTGCGCGCGCTGATCGTCGGTGATATTGAAACTGCCATCAATTTGGGCGCGCTTGAATTGGATGAAGAAGACCTGGCGCTCTGCTCTTATGTGTGTCCGGGCAAATATGAATACGGTCCGATACTTCGGGACAATTTGACCCGCATAGAGAAGGAAGGTTAGCGCTATGGATTTGCGTCGTGTGCTCGACGATCTCGAGCCGCACTTTCACAAAGGGGGTAAGTACGAGAAGTTCTACGCGCTCTATGAAGCCGTGGATACGATCTTCTATAGCCCCAGCAAAGTCACCGTAGCTAACCCTCACGTACGTGATGGTATCGATCTCAAACGCGTGATGATTACCGTCTGGCTGGCGGCTTTCTTTCCCATGTTCTATGGCATGTACAACCTGGGCTTTCAGGCGAACACGGCCATCATGACCCTGGGTCTGGAAGGAGGCGGCGATTGGCATGAGCCCATTATCGCCATGCTTGCCGGGCACGATCCTGCCAGCCTCTGGGACAATATGATTTACGGCCTCGTTTACTATGTGCCGATTTATCTCGTGGTCTTTGTCGTTGGTGGTTTCTGGGAAGTCCTCTTTGCCATGCGCCGTGGCCATGAGATCAACGAAGGCTTCTTTGTAACTTCTATTTTATTCACCCTCATTGTGCCGCCAGATATTCCTCTTTGGCAGGCCGCGCTCGGTATCAGCTTCGGTGTCGTTGTAGGCAAGGAAGTGTTTGGGGGTACTGGCAAAAACTTTCTCAATCCGGCGCTCACCGGTCGTGCCTTTCTTTATTTTGCCTACGCACCAGATATGTCGGGCGACACGGTTTGGACGGCAGTGGACGGGTTCAGTGGGGCAACTGCATTGTCCCAGATCGCATCGGGCGGTTTGCCTGTGATCAGTTCAGTTAGTAGCTCTGAGCTGACCTGGATGGAAGCCTTTCTTGGTCAAATGCAGGGCTCAATCGGCGAAACTTCGACCCTGGCGATTCTGCTGGGCGCCTGTGTGCTACTCATCACCCGCATCGCTTCCTGGCGGATTATGACCGGTGTGCTGTTGGGTATGGTGCTAACCAGTCTGCTCTTTAATTCGATCGGCTCCGATACCAATCCAGCCTTTGCCACGCCATGGTATTGGCATTTCGTTCTCGGTGGTTTTGCTTTCGGTATGGTCTACATGGCGACTGATCCGGTGTCTGCATCGATGACTGATGTGGGCAAATGGATTTTTGGTGCGCTTATCGGCTTCATGACCGTATTGATTCGAGTGGTTAATCCGGCCTATCCGGAAGGAATCATGCTGGCAATTCTGTTCGCCAATCTGTTTGCGCCTTTGATCGACTATTTTGTAGTCAAGGCGAATATAGCTCGCAGGAGGGCGCGCGGTGTCCTCTAGAGAATCGACTCGTAAAACCCTTTTGGTGGCACTGTGTCTGTGTGTGGCCTGTTCGATTGTAGTTTCTGGAACTGCCGTAGTTCTGAAGCCACGTCAGGAAGCGAATCGCGTACTCGATCGCAATAAAAATATTTTGAGTGCGGCTGGCCTCTTTGATGCAGCAACTACCAGCGATGCGGAAGTAGAGTCGCTGTTCGCAGAATTCACTCCGCATATTGTGGATCTGAATAGAGGTGAGTTTCTCTCCCAAACTCAGCTGCAGGAACTCGGTATTGACCTGAGTACCTACGATCAACGCACCGTACTCAATGATCCTGATTATTCAGAGGCCGTGCCGGCTGAACTGGACACTGCCGACATCAAGCGTCGGGTAATCTATCCCATGTTGTATACCCAGCAACAGGACGGCGAGCTGAGCACTATCGTTCTTCCCATCAATGGCTACGGACTGTGGGGCATCATGTACGGTTATCTCGCTCTTGAAGCTGATGGCAGTACGGTGAAAGGTATTTCATTCTACGAATTGAAAGAGACGCCAGGGCTCGGCGCCGAAGTGAGAAACCCACGCTGGCAAGCGCTATGGCCTGGTAAGCAAGTTTATGATGCGGCAGGCGATGTCGCCTTGCGAGTTGTTAAGGGTACGGGTAGCGGTGAGTATCAAATTGATGGTTTGTCCGGAGCCACGCTTACTACCCGAGGTGTCGACAATACTATTCAGTACTGGCTGGGCGAAAACGGTTATGGCCCCGTACTCCAAAATCTGCAATCCCTGGCGGGTGATTGAACATGGCTGAAGCGAAGAAAGTAGTTCTCAATCCCCTGTTGGACAACAACCCGATTGCCTTGCAAATCCTGGGTGTGTGTTCCGCGCTCGCCGTGACCACCCAATTGAGTGTGACTTTGGTGATGTGTGTTGCGCTCACTACCGTGACGGCGTTTTCCAATTTGTTTATTTCTCTAATCCGTCATCACATGCCATCCAGTATTCGCATCATCGTGCAGATGACAATTATCGCGTCGCTGGTGATTGCAGTTGATCAGTTTCTTCAGGCATTTGCCTATGAGATAAGCAAGAGTCTGAGCGTTTTCGTTGGCTTGATCATCACCAACTGTATCGTTATGGGGCGCGCAGAAGCATTCGCCATGAAGAACCCTCCGGGTATCAGTTTTCTTGATGGCATCGGCAACGGCCTTGGTTACAGCCTGGTACTGATAGTCGTTGCCAGTGTGCGGGAGCTGTTCGGCTCCGGATCCTTGTTGGGTTATCAGATTATGCCTCTGGTAGAAAACGGGGGCTGGTATCAGGGCAATGGCTTGATGCTGCTGTCGCCGAGCGCTTTCTTCATCATTGGATTTTTTATCTGGTGGTTGCGCAGCAGAAAGACGGATCAGGTTGAAGCGAGGGATTTTCGTATGGCGCCGCACACATCCGCTGAGGAGACTGCTTGATGGAAGAGCTACTCAGCATTTTTGTGCGTGCGGTATTCATTGAGAATATGGCCCTGCAGATGTTTCTGGGCATGTGTACCTTTCTTGCGGTTTCGAAAAAAGTCGAGACTGCTATTGGTTTGGGTGTGGCAGTAGTTGTCGTGCAAACCATCACAGTTCCGGTCAACAATATCATCTTCAATGGATTGCTGCGTGAAGGCGCGCTGACCTGGCTGGGGCTGGAGGGAATGTCGCTCGAGTTCCTCGGTTACCTTTGTTACATCGGCGTAATCGCAGCGATGGTGCAAATTCTTGAGATGTTTCTCGACAAGTTTGTGCCAGCACTCTACAACGCGTTGGGTGTGTTCCTGCCACTTATTACTGTGAACTGCGCCATACTTGGTGCGACTTTGTTCATGGTGGAGCGAGACTATAGCCTTGCGGAAAGTGTCGCGTTTGGATCGGGCGCCGGGGTTGGTTGGGCTGTGGCGCTAATTCTGCTCGCCGGCATCCGCGAAAAACTGAAGTACAGCGATGTGCCTGAAGGTTTGCGCGGTCTGGGGATTACCTTTATTACCGCCGGTCTGATGTCTCTGGGATTTATGTCTCTGGGCGGGATCTCGCTGTAGGTGATTTATGATTGATGTCTCGACAATCATCGGCGGCGTAGCCTTTTTTACACTCGTGATCATGATGTTGGTCGTGGTGATTCTTTTCGCACGCTCGCGCCTGGTTAGCAGTGGCGATGTACATATCGAAATCAATGGCGATCCAGACAAGACACTGACAGTGCCGGCAGGTGGCAAGTTGCTCAATACTCTTGCCGACGCGGGCATCTATCTATCTTCCGCTTGTGGCGGTGGAGGCACCTGCGCGCAGTGTAAGTGTCAGGTGAGTAGCGGCGGTGGATCGATGCTGCCCACCGAGGCAGGGCACTTCACGCGGGGTCAGGCAAAAGACAACTGGCGCCTTTCTTGTCAGGTGACAGTCAAGCAGGACATGAAAATCGAGGTTGCGCCAGAATTTTTTGGCGTCAAACAGTGGGAGTGTGAAGTCGTATCCAACGATAATGTGGCGACTTTTATTAAAGAGCTGGTCTTAAAAATTCCTGATGGCGAAAGCGTGGATTTTCGCGCTGGCGGCTATGTGCAACTGGAAGTGCCGCCCCATGAAGTGCATTACAAAAATTTCGATATTGGTGAGGAGTATCGCGGCGACTGGGAGAAGTTTGGACTCTTTGATCTCGTCTCCAAAGTAAGCGATACGACTATCCGAGCCTACTCGATGGCGAACTATCCGGAAGAGAAGGGCATTATCAAATTCAATATTCGAGTTGCGACGCCACCTCCTGGCACGAATCTTCCACCAGGTAAAATGTCATCCTATGTGTTTAATCTAAAGCCGGGTGACAAGGTAAAAGTATTCGGGCCCTTTGGTGAGTTTTTTGCCAAGGAAACCGATGCTGAGATGGTGTTCATTGGCGGTGGCGCAGGTATGGCGCCAATGCGTTCGCATATTTTTGATCAGCTTCGTCGTCTGAACAGCAAGCGTAAGATTTCTTTCTGGTACGGTGCTCGCAGTTTGCGCGAGATGTTCTATGAAGAAGATTACAACGAACTCGATGCTGAAAATGAAAATTTCGATTGGCATATTGCCTTGTCAGATCCGCAGCCCGAAGACAACTGGGAAGGAATGACTGGCTTTATTCATAATGTTGTTCTGGAGAATTACCTGAAGGACCATCCGGCACCGGAAGATTGTGAGTATTATATGTGTGGTCCGCCGATGATGAATGCGGCGGTGATCAAGATGCTCAAAGATCTCGGCGTCGAAGATGAAAATATTTCCCTAGACGAATTTTCATGACAGAGATTCTGCGCCGACACGCGTTCTCGATTACTTTTTTGTCTGTTTTTGTTCTCTTTGTTTTCTGGGCCAGCGGCACGGATGAGGAGATACATCGATTTTCTGGTTTCACGATGGGCACCTCTTACGAGCTGCAAATTGTCGGAGCCTATTCACCTGATCAAGTGCAAGAGCTTGCTGATCAGCTTGAGGCACTACTCGGTAGATTGGATAAAGATGTCTTCTCTACCTATTCATCTGAATCTGAATTGTCTCGTTTTAACAGACATGAGCCAGGTGACCCTTTTTCCGCTTCCCAGGAATTGATAGAAGTACTTCTTCTGGCTCGTCAGGTCAGTGAACAATCTCGAGGTGCCTTTGATGTCACTATCGGACCCTTGGTGAACCTGTGGGGTTTTGGTCCTGAACTTGCCATGCCAGAGCGAGTGCCCTCCGAGGCAGCCATTGCGGAGGCGATGAACAATGTCGGATTTGACTATCTTGTGATAGACGAATCCAGTGGCGCGATCAGCAAGCAGCGAGAGATTTACGTTGACCTGAGCGCTATCGCCAAAGGCTATGCGGTCGACGTGGTGGGTTCCTATCTTTCAAGTCTCGGAGTTGGCAGTTATTTTCTCGAGATTGGTGGTGAGTTGAAGATGACAGGTTTGAAGCCGGGTGGAGAGAGCTGGATTCCGGCTATCGAGAGCCCTGAAGCTGGCGAGGCTCGAATCTATGCCATAATCTTCAGCCGTGGGGAGACTGTGGCACTCGCAGGCTCGGGCGACTACCGCAATTACTTTCAGATTGATGGGCAGCGCTACTCCCATGAGATTGATCCGCGGACTGGCCGCCCCATAAGCCATCGCCTGGCGGCTGCCTATGTACTTGATGAGTCGGCGGCCAGAGCTGATGCTCTGGCAACGGCTTTCATGATTATGGGGTTGGATGAGAGTAAGAGGCTGGCTGAAGATCTGGGTCTGGCAGTATATTTTATCAGCAAGAACGAGAACGAAAGAAATAATGAGGGCTTCGATGATTATTACAGCCCGGCATTTGCAGAGTATTTGAGCGAATAAGATGACTATCTGGATTGTGACCTTTTTCTTTATCGCCGCCATGGTGCTTATCATGTCGATAGGCGTACTGTTCGGTCGTAAACCTGTGCAGGGTTCATGCGGTGGCCTCAATAACATAGAGGGCATGAGCGAGTGTGAGCTGTGTGGAGGGGATCGGAACAAGTGTGATGAAGTGACGAGTCAGCAGGGCGCGAAGTAAAGGAGTACTCAATGGCCCAACAACAAAGCAAACGACAAGCCAAGGCCGTAGCCAGCAAGGCAGCGAGCAAGGCAACGAGCAAGAAAGGTGCGGTCGCGAAAAAGGCCAGCAAGAAGGCCGTTACTAAGAAGACCGCTAAAAAGTCTCAGCAGCAGACCAAAGATCACTATGACGTAATCGTTATTGGTGCCGGTCCAGCTGGTGAAGCAGCGGCGATGAATGCCAAAAAGAAAGGCCGGTCGGTGGCCATGATTTGCGATCTTGAACAGGTGGGCGGCAGTTGCACGCATTGGGCAACAATTCCATCGAAGGCACTGCGTCACGCGGTAAAACAGGTGATGGCGTTCAATACCAATCCACTGTTTCGGGACTTGGGTGATGCGCGCAAGTTGAGTTTTCAGCAAATCCTCGCCCATGCAAATCGGGTTAAATATGAGCAGGTGCGTATGCGCTCAGATTTCTATGAGCGAAACCATGTGCCCATCTATAAGGGGCGAGCCAGCTTTTTGGATCGCAACACGATCAAGCTGATCGGAAAGCGGAAGAAGCTGAGCGGCGATCATTTTATCATCGCGACCGGCTCGAGGCCCTATCGGCCACCGGATGTGGACTTCGATCATCCGCGCATGTTCGACAGCGATACTATTCTCAGCCTGGATTTCTCGCCTCGCAAAGTTACTGTGATAGGGGCCGGTGTCATTGGCTGCGAATATGCCTCGATATTCGGGGCGCTCGGTTACAAGGTAGAGTTGATCAATCCCAACGAGAGCCTGTTGACCTTTCTCGATACCGAGATTAGTGACGCGCTCGCCTACCATCTACGCAATTTGGGAGTGCGCTCCCGTCACAACGAACAGTACGAACGACTGGAATACCATGATGATCATGTGATCACGTATCTTGAGTCGGGCAAGAAGATCAAGAGCGACATTGTCCTGTGGGCCAATGGTCGTGCAGGGAATACCGAAGACCTCAATTTGGCCGAGATCGGATTGAAGGCGAATAGCCGAGGCCAGCTCTCTGTGGATCGCCAGTATAAGACCGCTGTGGATAATATTTATGCCGCGGGTGATGTTGTCGGTTGGCCCGCTCTGGCTGGCGCGGCTTATGATCAGGGCCGGGCGGCGAGTAACGCCATTGTTGCTCCCGACGAGTGTTATCCGGTAGATGAGGTGGCTACTGGCATTTATACCATTCCCGAGATCAGCACCCTGGGTCAGACAGAGGCAGAATTAACCAAAAAGAAGATTCCCTACGAGGTGGGCAAGGCGTTTTTTAAAAACACCGCCCGCGCACAGATTACCGGTGAACAGGTAGGCATGCTCAAGCTGATCTTCCACTTTGATACGCTGGAGATCCTCGGGATTCACTGTTTTGGCGACCAGGCTTCTGAAATCGTCCATATTGGACAGGCGATAATGCGCCAGCCGGGCGCGGCCAACACGATGAAGTACTTTCTGACCACTACATTCAATTATCCCACTATGGCAGAAGCCTATCGTACTGCCGCGCTGGATGGATTGAATCGAGTGTTCTAGGGAACTGTGCTTGCCAAGCACCAGAATCGGCGTTAGCTTGAGAGTTGCGCAAATCGGGATTACCTGCTTTACAGGGAAGATCGGGTAAGCGGGAGGCACTGTCCTGGCGAGAACAGCCCAGGGCGTCCTCTGAATGAAGATTTTAGGTGATGCTGCCAAATTCTGCTTCTTATGCATGAGCAGTGCTGGCGCGCAGCACCTATGCATAAGGACAGGAGAAATCCATGAAAAGAACTGCCAGAGACATACTCAAAGAGAAAGGCGGTCACATGGTGACCATCAATTCAGATGCCAGCGTCTATCAGGCGCTCACGGTGATGACCCAAAACAAGGTTGGCTCTATCGTCATCGTTGAAGACGAGAAAATCGTTGGTATATGGACGGAACGTGATTTGATGTTCAGAGTGCTGGAAGAGGGCTTTGACCCGAAGACCGCGCGCTTGAAGGACAATATGAGTGTGAATCTCATTGCTGCCAATGTTGATGAGCCAGCCTATCAGTTGTACGACAAGTTTCTCGGGCGTCGAATACGCCATCTTTTGGTTGAAGAAGGGGGCGATTACATCGGCATTCTTTCGGTTGGTGATGTGATGAAGGCAACCTTGCAGCAGGCCACTGAGGAGCTGGAAGAGCTCAACCAGATGGTCAGTCTCGAATACTATGAGAACTGGAAAGAGGTCCAGGCGCAACGCTGAAATCCTCGCGCAGTTTCGATTCTTCCCGATACTTTGCCAATCCCCGGCACGCCTCGTAATTCGAGGCGTTGTTCGGAAAAATACTTGCGGACTTTAGTCCATCCATGTAACTATTCAAGCGCTCATCAGGGAATCAGCCAGCAGCATTCAATGCACTGTCTGGTGATGAAAACACTCTCTGCATATTGAGCAACTAATTCGCATTTCAAATGCGAACGCAGTGCCCGAAAAATAGAAGATCTTACAAACAAGAATTAGAAAGTCGTATCGCAACAAGATAATAAGAACGAGCCGAATTCTTTAAGCTGAGCTGCAATGGTAGTCGCCAATGGCGCATTCGCATTGTCAGATTATTGGGCTCTCAGCGCAGTGTGGAAGTACTCAATGGGAAGTGAAAGGCAGTCCCTGGTAGCTCGAAACAATCAACGCGGCCATCTCCCGGCTCGTGAACGGTGCCACCACCGCTCGATTTCACTCCCCGTATCGCAAATTGCTCCAATCCTGAAACGGTCTACACGCCGTTTTCTTCAATTGATTACAGTTAAGTGCAAGAGCGCGAGCCAGAATTTTTCGGCCCGACCCATGTCGTTGGCCGGTATTCACACCTGTTGTGGTAGTACGGTATTAGGGTGAGTAAGTCAGGACGTTTATGAAGAGGGTTTGTATTATTCTGTAGTAGTCCGTGCGGTGAGATGTTGCTTGTGGCAGGGACTCTTGCTCGCGACGGATTAGAAAAGCCTTACCTCTGAGCGAACCAGTATTCTGGAGTCGAACTTGGAAACAGCACAGGCAGTTGCAGACGGGCTCAGGCCCTTCTTGTTCTATACCGCTGCGGTATTGGCAGTGGTAGTTACTATGCTTGGCCTTTCATATTTCCTCGGCCAACGCATTAATCGCAAATATAAAGAAACTCCCTTCGAGTCGGGCATTATTTCCGTCGGCAGCGCCCAGTTCCGAATCTCTGTCCACTTCTATCTAACCGCCATTCTCTTCATTATTTTCGATTTGGAAGTCGTATTCCTGTTTGCCTGGGCGGTGGCCGTGCGCGAAGCAGGTTGGCCGGGTTTTATCGAAATCAGCATATTTATTTTCATTCTCTGTGCTGCGCTGTTTTATCTCTGGCGCATCGGCGCACTCGATTGGCGAACCCAAACCCAGAAGCGTGAGCTTAAGACTCTCGCTGGACCGGGTGGCGTGGTCAACAAGAAGGATTTTTCTCTATGAACTGGGAACTACAGTCCGTTAATGAATCCACCTCGCCACAGCCCGGGGGCAATGCCGTCGACGAATTCATTCGTCGCAATGTGATGATGGCCAAGTTGGAAGACATGGTGGCCTGGGGGCGTAAGAACTCTATCTGGCCGTTTAATTTTGGCCTGTCCTGTTGTTATGTGGAGATGGCCACGGCGTTTACGAGTCGCCATGACCTTGCGCGCTTCGGTTCAGAAGTAATCCGTGGCACGCCACGACAGGCTGACATGATCGTCATTGCCGGCACCGTATTCAGAAAGATGGCGCCGGTAGTGAGACTTTTATATGACCAGTTGTTGGAACCCAAGTGGGTGATCTCCATGGGTTCCTGTGCCAACTCCGGCGGTATGTATGACATTTATTCTGTGGTGCAGGGAGTTGATAAGTTTTTGCCGGTGGATGTTTATGTCTCAGGATGCCCGCCGCGGCCAGAAGCCTTGTTGCAGGGTTTGATTCTTTTGCAGGAAGAAATAGGTCGCGAGCGCAGGCCGCTTAGTTGGGTGATCAATGACCAGGGCATTATTCAGAAAGAGGCGACTCCTGTGCAGCGGGAAGTGCTTGGACCAGACCGTATCGCGGCCAGGGAATTGCGATCACCCGAAGATGTGTGAAACAGAACTCTCACTGGATTGAGCTTTAGAGCGAAAAACGGCAAGAAGAACAGTAAGAAGAACAGTAAGAATAACAGTAAGAAAAGCAGGCGAAGAGTGACTCAGGCAGCAGCAACAGCGAATTCACAACAGGGGCTTATCGAGCAACTGCGGCAGCGTTTTGCTGAACAGATTCTCGCTGTGCAGGATACCTGTGAGGGCATGCCTACGGTGTGGGTCGATCGAGCCCACGCCAAAACGGTCCTCAGGCATTTGCATGAAGAAACCAGTCCGCGTTTTGAAATGCTGTTTGATATCACCGCTATTGACGAACGGGTTCGCGTACATCGAGAAGGGCAGCCCGCTAGCGACTTCACTGTGGTTTACCACTTAATGTCCTTTTCCGGCAATTGCGACGTTCGGGTCAAAGTGCCCTTATCTGATGCTGATTTACATACTCCAACTGTTATCGAAATCTGGCCGAACGCCAATTGGTATGAACGCGAAACCTGGGACATGTTCGGTATTCGCTTCGAAGGCCATCCTAATTTGTACCGTCTGGTCTTGCCGCCAACCTGGGAAGGTCATGCGCTGCGTAAGGAGCATCCGGCCAGAGCGACAGAAATGGAACCGTTTTCGCTAGATGATGATCAGGAAGCCTTTGAACAAGAGGCTTTGTTGTTCAAGCCTGAAGAGTGGGGCATGCAGCGCAAATCGGAAAACTCCGAATTCATGTTTCTCAATCTCGGCCCCAATCATCCCAGTGTGCATGGTGCATTTCGTATTGCCCTGCAACTCGATGGTGAGATTCTGGTCGATGCCGTGCCCGATATCGGCTACCACCACCGCGGCGCAGAAAAGATGGGGGAGCGTCAGTCCTGGCATACCTATATCCCCTATACCGATCGTATCGATTACCTCGGCGGGGTAATGAATAACCTGCCTTATGTGATGGCAGTGGAAAAGATGGCGGGTATCGAAGTCCCGGAACGCGCGAAAGTGATTCGTGTGATGCTTGCTGAAATGTTTCGCATCTGTAGTCACTTGCTGTTCTACGGCACCTTCGCACAAGACGTCGGTCAGCTTTCTCCGATTTTCTATATGTTTGTGGAGCGTGAGCGCATCTTCAACATTATTGAATCTATCTGCGGTGCGCGCATGCATCCTGGTTGGTTCCGCATCGGAGGTGTCGCACAGGATTTACCCCAGGGTTGGGAGACGCGAGTACAGGAGCTGCTGGAGTTCATGCCGCCCCGATTGGCCGAATATGACAGCATGGTAATGAATAACGGCATCGTTAAACGTCGCACCCAAGGCGTCGGCGTGTATAACACCGAAGAAGCGCTGGACTGGGGTGTGACCGGTGCAGGCCTGCGGGCGACAGGGCTGGAATGGGATTTTCGTAAGCAACGACCCTATAGCGGATATGAGAATTTCGAGTTCGATGTGCCCGTTGCGATCAATGGTGATTGCTACGACCGTTGTGCCGTGCGTGTTGAGGAGATGCGGCAGAGTCTGCGCATCATCAAACAATGCCTGGATAATATGCCAGCGGGTAATTACAAGGCAGACCACCCATTAACAACTCCGCCGAAGCGCAAAGAAGCTCTGCACGATATTGAGACTTTGATTAATCACTTCTTAAGTGTGAGCTGGGGGCCGGTCGTGCCGCCCGATGAAGTGACGGTCGCCATCGAGGCGACCAAAGGTATTAACAGTTACTACCTGGTAAGCGATGGCAGCACTACGTCTTATCGCACCAGAATTCGAACGCCTTCTTTTGCCCACTTGCAGATGATTCCGGAAATCAGCCGTGGCTTCATGGTGCCCGATTTGATTGCCATTATTGCCAGTATCGATTTCGTGATGGCGGATGTAGACCGATGAGTGAAGTAATCGCCAGCAGCGGACTCAAGCCGCGCCAACTTAGTCCGGAAGAGATAGCCGAGATAGAGCATGAGATGACGCTGTATCCGGACAAGAAGGCAGTCGGTCTTGAAGCATTGAAGATCGTGCAGAAACATCAGGGTTGGGTTTCTGATGAGAGCTTGCTGGCTATTTCTCGCTATCTGGGAATTCCTGTTGCAGATCTGGAAGGAGTGGCGACTTTTTTCAATTTGGTCTATCGCCAGCCAGTAGGCAAGAAGGTGATTCTATTTTGTCGCAGTGTGAGCTGCTGGATCATGGGGTGTGAATCAATTCGTTCAGCAATCAAGGAGCGGCTCGGCATCGACTATGGTGAGACGACTGCCGATGACGAGTACACCCTAATTCCGGTGCCTTGTTTGGGAGATTGTGATAACGCACCGGTCATGATGGTGGATGAAGATCTACACCGTCGGCTCACGCCTGAAAAAATCGATGCCATCATCGCTGAGTACAAGAAGCAGGGGGAAGGCTAGATGGTGAACAATCCCCTGACAAAAAATATCGACATGTCCCGCCCGCCGCTGGACATTGCCGGCTATGAGGCAGCGTCTGGTTACCAGAGCCTGAAGAACATTGCCGCAGGTCTAAGCTCCGATGATGTCTTGCAGCAGGTTAAGGACTCAGGACTAAAAGGTCGAGGTGGCGCTGGTTTTCCCACGGGATTGAAATGGAGTTTCGTGCCGCGTGGTGAAGGCTCACCTGAACAGAAGTATCTGGTGGTCAATGCCGATGAGATGGAGCCCGGAACTTTCAAAGATCGCTTGCTCATGGAAGGTGATCCCCATCTATTGATAGAAGGCATGATCATCGCTGCCTATGCTATCGGAGCCAGTGTCGCGTATATCTTCCTGCGCGGCGAATATGTAGTGGCAGAACGAGCGCTGCGAAAAGCCATCAGCGAAGCGAAAGACAAAGGGTATCTGGGTAAGAATATTCTGAATACAGGCTTTGATCTGGAGATCATTCTGCACACCAGTGCCGGGCGTTACATCTGTGGTGAAGAAACCGCATTGCTCAATGCGCTGGAAGGCAAGCGTGCCAATCCCCGAGCTAAACCGCCGTTTCCACAGGTTAGCGGTCTATGGGGTAAGCCCACTATCGTGAACAATGTCGAAACGCTGTGTAATTTGCCAGGGATTATCGGCTATGGCGTGGACTGGTATCACTCGCTGACCAAGGGGGTCGATCATGGCACCAAGTTGTTCGGGGTAAGTGGCAAAGTAAAGAATCCGGGTTGCTGGGAGCTACCCCTTGGTACGCCAATTCGAGAGTTGCTGGAGGATAAGGCTGGTGGCATGCAAGACGGTGTCCAGTTGCGCGCCTTTCTTCCCGGTGGGGGCTCGACTGATTTTATGCTTCCCGAGCATCTTGACCTGAATCTGGATTACGAAGAGATCGGCAAGGTGGGCAGTCGCCTGGCTACCGGGACCATGATTATTCTCGACGACAAGACCTGCCCGGTAGGTATGGTGGGAAATCTGATGACATTCTTCTCCCATGAATCATGCGGTTTTTGCACTCCCTGTCGCGATGGTTTGCCCTGGGTTGATCAAATATTCAAGGATCTTGAAGCGGGCAAGGGTAAGGAAAGTGATTTGCAGATACTGCTGGAACATGTTGATTACATGGGGCCAGGTAAAACATTTTGTGCGCTCGCACCGGGTGCTACTGCGCCATTGGGTAGCGGGCTAAAATATTTTGAAGATGATTTCAAGCGGCACATCAGCGAAGGGAAGTGTCCGTACCATGCTTGAGTTGAATTTGATCTGTTTAACCAGGGTTAACGTGGTTAGCGAAATTTAATGAAAGCGAACGAATGTGAAAACTGTTTGTAACCAGGAGAAGGGTTGATGGCAAAGATTGTTGTTGATGGGGTCGAATACGAAGTCGATTCCGATAACAATTTGCTACAGGAGTGTCTCTCACAGGGACTGGACCTGCCTTACTTCTGTTGGCATCCCTGCATGGGTTCGGTGGGAGCGTGCCGTCAATGTGCGGTTAAGCAATACAAAGATGCTGACGACGATAAGGGCATGTTGGTTATGGCCTGCATGACGCCGGCAACCGACGGCAGCATTATCTCGATTAAAGATGAGCAGGCAGCGCAGATGCGCGAGCGAGTCATCGAGAGCCTGATGACCAACCATCCCCATGACTGCCCTGTGTGTGAAGAGGGTGGCGAGTGTCATCTGCAGGACATGACCCTGATGTCCGGTCACAACTACCGCCGCTATGACAAGAAGAAGCGCACCCATCGTAATCAATATCTCGGTCCTTTCATCAATCATGAGATGAATCGCTGCATCGCCTGTTATCGCTGTGTGCGTTACTACGACGACTATGCAGGTGGCACTGATCTGGCCGCGATGGCATCGCACAATCATGTCTATTTTGGTCGCCACCAGGAAGGGACGCTGGAGAGTGAATTCAGTGGCAATCTGGTGGAGGTCTGTCCGACTGGTGTATTTACTGATCGAGTGTTCAGTGAACATTACTCGCGCAAGTGGGATCTGCAATCCGCGCCAAGTGTGTGCACGGGCTGTGCTGTTGGTTGCAATATCACACCGGGCGAGCGCTACGGTGAATTACGTCGGGTAGTGAATCGCTACAACAGTGAGATAAATGGCTATTTCCTCTGCGACCGAGGCCGTTTCGGATTTGCTTACGTCAACAGCGAACAGCGGCTGAAAGTAGCTACTCGACAAGCGAATGGGGTGGCAACCGAGCTGACCGGTGAGGAAGCACGCTCGCAACTACAAACCATGCAATCCGGGTTGATAGGTATTGGTTCTCCTCGCGCGAGCAATGAGAGTAATTTCGCGCTGCGCAATCTGGTCGGTGATGAGAACTTTTATGCGGGTGTTTCCGATCAGGAGCATGAGGCCAATCAGCTTATTCTGGAGTTACATAAAGACAGCGCCTTCCATACCCCAAGTGTGCGTGAGATTGAAGACTGCGACGCGGTGATCGTTATTGGTGAAGATGTCACCAATGTGGCCCCGCGCATCGCCCTGGCCCTTCGTCAGTCGGTACGCAACAAGGCGAAGGAATTGGCTGGCGCTTGCAATATCCCCGATTGGCAGGATGCGGCAGTGCGTGAGCTGGCGCAGCACGAGCGCAGTCCTCTGGCTTTGTTTTCTCAGGGTGCGACGCGCTTGGATGATGTTGCCAGTGACAATGTCATCGCGGGCAATGGCAAGCTCGCTCAACTGGGATTTGCTCTAGCGGATAAAATCGCTGGAACGCAAGGAGCTTCAACGCTCGAAGGTGGCGACGCGGAATTACTGGATCGAGTGACGGAACAACTGCTGGCTGCCAAGCGTCCACTGGTGATCGCTGGCAGCAGCGCTGGACAAGCGGTTTTGATCAAGGCAGCAGCGAATATTGCGCGTGCCTTGCAGCAGCGTTCGGGCAAGAGCTGCGATCTTTGTTTGTTAGTCCCGGAAGTGAATACGCTGGGCTTGTCCTTGCTTGCCCAGCCGGAAAAGAATTTGTCCGCGGCGCTAAGCGCCATGCAAGGCGGCGAAGCCAGTCAGGCCATCGTGTTGGAAAATGATCTCTACAGACGCGCGCCAAGCGACGCGGTAGATAAGGCGCTGGAGAAGCTGGATGAGCTGGTAGTGATCGATCAGCTACCTTCCGCCACAACAGCAAAAGCATCGCTACTGTTGCCAGCCACCGCTTTCTCTGAACACGAAGCGAGCTATATCAATTACGAAGGGCGCGCTCAATTAAGTTACCAAGTGCATCGCAATCACAGCGATGCCATACCTGGCTGGCGTTGGTTGGTGAAAGATGCCGGGCAAGCAGTTAACGACCTGATTAATGACTGCGGTCAAACAGTGGGTAGTCTTGCAGGCCTGCCAGAGTTACTCAAGAATCTGAATTCCTTAATTGCTGGCATGAAAGTGCCCAGGCAGTTACATCGCTACAGCGGACGGACAGCGATGAAGGCTAATGTGAATGTGCATGAGCCCAAGCAAGCGGTGGACGGAGATTCGATCATGTCTTTCTCCATGGAAGGCCTGCCTTCTGGCAAGGATGCAACAGTTCTGGGCGCGAGCTGGGCTCCTGGCTGGAATTCCAATCAGTCGATCAGCAAGTTTCAGGACGAGGTGAACGGCAAGTTGCGCCAGGATCATTGTGGTGAATTGCTGTTCAAGGATAAGCCGGGTACTGGTGATTTTTATCCTGCAGAGGCATTGAATTCCACAGGTGAAGGGTTGGAGGTGCTACTTGCATTCCAGATCTTTGGCTCCGATGAGTTGAGTGCAAAAAGTAATGCGATTCGTGAGCGGATGACGGATGCCTATGTTGGTGTCGCGCCTGGAGATGCCGAAGACCTGGGCTTGAGTCAGGGTCAGACGGTGAAGATAGATGGCTGCGATTCGGTGTTTACTGTTGCCATTCGTGAAAAGAGTCGGCCTGGCACTGTGCTTGTGTATTGCGGTGACGACATCAATCCCCATGACCTGCCGGCCCGAGTCACGCCAAGGCCCAGTACTGCTGCCAGCGATCGTGGCATTCGCGGTCTTATTGTTAGCGACTTGCAAGAGGAGTGGGCATGAATCTCGAGATCGGCTCAGGACTCACCATAGGCTTGATCCTCGGTGTCGTCATCGGCGTAGCGGCGATGTTGATCTGGGTTGAGCGTCGTTTGTTGGGTTTGTGGCAGGAGCGCCTTGGTCCTAACCGTGTTGGTCCGCTTGGCTTGTTTCAGGTGGTTGCCGACATGATCAAAATTTTTACCAAGGAAGACTGGACGCCACCATTTGCGGATCGTTTCAGTTTTGTGATAGCGCCTGCAATCATCATGACGACAGTGCTGATGAGTTTTGCAGTGATTCCCTTCGCGCCGAACATCGGCATCGTCGATTCCAATATTGGGGTACTTTTTGTATTGGCCATGGCCTCTATTGCAGCTTATAGCGTCATGCTGGGTGGGTTGTCCTCGGACAACAAGTACGCGCTGCTGGGTAGTTTGCGCGCGGCGGCCCAAATGGTTAGCTATGAAGTCTTCATGGGTATCTCGTTGTTGGGCGTGGTTGCTCTTTCCGGGAGCTTCAATCTGCGCGAGATCGTTAATGCACAAGAAGGCATGTGGTTTGTCGTTCCGCAATTTATCGGTTTCGTCATTTTCCTGATCGCCGGTGTAGCGGAGAGTCATCGACTGCCTTTTGATATCCCCGAAGCCGAGCAGGAAATCTGTGCCGGCTATCACACAGAATATTCCGGTATGAAATTTGGCATGTTCTTCGTCGGTGAGTATCTCGGTCTGGTGCTGATTTCCTCGCTGATCACGGTGCTGTTCTTCGGCGGCTGGATGGGGCCTGCATTTCTTCCACCGGTAATCTGGTTCGCGTTGAAGGCAGGCGTTTTTATCTGTTTCTTTATTCTGTTGCGTGCGGCGATTCCGCGTCCGCGTTATGACCAGTTAATGAGCTATGGCTGGTTATTCCTGTTACCACTGTCTCTGCTGAATCTGTTGGTAACTGGTGCGTTGATCTTAATGAACTGAATTGGAGAGTGCTCTGCGGAGTTCTTATGTTTAGACAGGTGTTTAAACTCATACAAGATACATTGATTAGCCAGGTGGTCACACTCTGGGATGTCTTTCGGCATTTGTTCGTGAAAGCGGACACGGTGGAGTATCCGGATCAGCAGCCCTATATGTTTCCGCGTTGGCGCGGGCGAATCATTCTCAGTAGAGATCCAGACGGGGAAGAGCGCTGCGTGGCCTGTAATCTTTGTGCCGTTGCCTGCCCGGTAGATTGCATCGCATTACAAAAAGCCGAAAAGGAAGACGGCAGATGGTATCCCGAGTTCTTCCGCATCAATTTCTCTCGCTGCATCATGTGCGGTTTCTGCGAAGAAGCCTGTCCGACTCATGCGATTCAGCTGACTCCCGATTTTGAAATGGCCGAGTATAAGCGTCAGGACATGGTGTGGGAGAAAGAAGATTTGTTGATCTCCGGAACAGGAAAATATCACGACTACAATTTTTATCGCGTCGCAGGACTGGCGATTGAAGGTAAAGACAAAGGCGAGGCGCTCAATGAAGAGAAGCCAATCGATGTCAGGAGTCTGTTGCCATGACCGTGCTCTTTTATCTGGCAGGTGCGATTGCGGTCATTGCCACATTGAGCGTGATCGTGCAGACCAATATCGTTCATGCACTGATTTATCTCATTCTCTCGCTGTTGTCAGTGGCTGTAGTGTTCTTCTCGCTAGGCGCACCTTTCGCGGCCGTGCTTGAGGCAATCGTTTATGCCGGGGCGATCATGGTTCTATTTTTGTTCGTGATCATGATGCTTAATTTGGGGCAGCACAGCAAGGATCAGGAGCGAGCCTGGTTACAGGCGCGGGGCTGGATTGTGCCTGGTGCGCTAGCGGCGGTGTTATTGGTGCAACTGCTCAATGTGTTGGTGGGTATCGATTACGACTATGTGCCTACAGAAGTAGGAGTGCTGGAAGTCAGTGCCTTGTTATTCGGGCCCTATGTGCTGGCTGTTGAGTTGGCTTCGATCTTGTTGCTGGCAGGTCTGGTTTCGGCCTATCACCTGGCAAAGAAATAAGTGAAAGCAAAAAGAACTGTACAAACAAGAGCAAGAATTAAGAGACGGTAAACAATGCAAAGCATTCCTTATGAACACGGCTTGATCCTGGCAGCGATACTCTTCGCTATCGGGTTGGTGGGTGTCCTGACCCGCCGCAATATCGTGTTCCTGTTGATGTCTCTGGAGATCATGCTCAATGCCTGCGGGCTAGCATTTATTGTCGCTGCGTCACGCTGGGAGCAGGCAGAAGGGCAAGTCATGTTCCTGATGATACTGACGCTCGCTGCGGCGGAAGTTGCAGTCGGCCTTGGTCTGATCATTCAGCTCTATCGCCGCTATCACACCGTGGACATTGATGTGCTCAGTGAGATGAAGGGCTGATGGTCCATGCTTGAAAAACAATTCATAAGGATGATGGAAGACAACTGTTAGAACCATGGCAATAAATGGCATCACTTACACTAACTGGATAGCACAATGCTGAATCAAATTTGGCTGCTACCGACGCTTCCCTTGCTGGGCTTTCTGAGCCTGGTGCTGACTGCTGGCGGGCTCTCCAAGCGGGTTGTTGCGTTCATAGGGGCTGGCTCAATTGGTTTGGCCTTCGTGGTGGCCTTGAGTATTGCCTATCAGTTTCTCGGTAGTGGCGAAGACGCTGTCACTCAGACTCTTTGGGTGTGGATGTCGGTTGGCTCCTTTGCGCCGGGATTCAGTTTCTATATCGATGGTCTGACTGTGGTGATGATGCTGGTGATCACCGGTGTCGGTTTTCTCATTCATCTGTATTCAACCGGCTTCATGCTCGACGACCCAAGCTACAGTCGCTTCTTCTCCTACATGAATCTTTTTGTCGCCGCCATGCTGACGCTGGTCCTGGCGGACAATCTGGTACTGCTTTATCTTGGCTGGGAAGGGGTGGGGCTGTGTAGCTATCTGCTCATTGGTTTTTGGTACAGCAATCCTGACAATGGCTATGCTGCGCGCAAGGCCTTTGTGGTAACCCGGGTTGGCGATACCTCTATGGCCCTCGGCTTGTTCCTGTTATTCGCTCAGCTTGGAACTCTCAATATCCAGGACTTGATGCACGCCGCTGAAAGCGAATGGCAAGTTGGTTCTGGTCTGGCGATTGCCGCAAGTCTCTTGTTGCTTGGTGGTGCGGTTGGCAAGTCAGCACAACTGCCATTGCAGACCTGGCTGCCCGATGCGATGGCGGGTCCAACACCAATCAGTGCTCTGATCCACGCGGCGACCATGGTTACCGCTGGTGTATATCTTATCGCCCGTACTCATGTTCTGTTCGAGCTGGCACCTTCTGTTCAGGAATTGGTGGCCTGGATTGGTTTGATTACCTTGTTGATGGCTGGCTTCACAGCGATGGCCCAACACGATATCAAACGCATACTTGCCTACTCAACGGTCAGTCAGATCGGTTATATGTTTCTGGGTCTTGGTGTTGGTGCCTGGTCAGCAGCGGTTTTTCATCTTATGACCCATGCGTTTTTCAAGGCGCTGTTATTCCTCGGTGCAGGCACGGTGATTCTTAGCCTGCATCATGAACACGATATTTTCAAAATGGGTGGCAAGCGCAAGCAACTCCCGGTGGCGTTCTTCTCCTTCCTGATTGGTGGCCTGGCGCTTACAGCATTTCCGTTTACTTCAGGATTTTTCAGCAAGGACGAGATTCTGATTGCTGCTCTGGCGATGGAAGGCTCTGGAATAGTGTTCTGGTTGGGTGGAGTCATCGGCGCATTTTTTACCGGTATCTATACCTTCCGTTTGATCTTCGTCGTGTTCTTCGGTGAGAGCAAGGCACACCATGACGACAAGGAGCAGGCGGGCTGGAATATGTCAGGGCCGCTCATTGTGCTGATGATTCTCTCGCTGGTTGGGGGTTTCATCGCGATTCCTGTAGATGCAGTGTTCAATCATGGTGAAGCGCATGAGGAGCATCATGTCAGCACGCTGATTCACACAATCATGATACTGGTGCCCTTGCTGGGCATCGGCATCAGCTATTTGTTCTATGGTTCGAAACGGTTGTCTATTGAGAAATTGATGTCCGGCAAATTAGCCCAGAATCTGCACAAATTCTGGTTCTCTGGCTGGGGCCTGGATTGGCTCTATGACCGAGTCTTCGTTCGACCCTTTGTCGCCTTGGCCAGGTTCAATAGCAAAGATTTCATTGACTGGCTGTACAGCTTGCTGGTCGCTGTCACCCAGTGGGCGAATGGTGTGGTGGTGAAAACCCAGACCGGCTCACTGCGCTGGTATGTTCTGAGTGTAGCGCTGGGTCTCGCGCTAGTCCTTACGCTGGGGGTATCGCTGTGATCTTGCTGATACTCATCTCCTTGCTTTTTGTTGGTGGACTCCTGGCTTGGCTGTCGGAACTCTTTGATGAAAATCTGCCTCGCGTTGTCGCAATCTCCACTCTGGTAACCAGCTTGTTATTAACGCTAACTCTGTTCGGTGTAGAAGCAGGTGGAGTGTCAGGTGGAATGTCGGGCGGAGTAACAGGCGGAGAGGGCTGGATCGCCAGCCTGGACTGGCAATGGATACCCCAGTTTGGCATTAGCTTCTATCTGGCAGCAGATGGGCTTAGCCTGCTGCTTCTGGTGCTCACGGTTTTTCTCGGCATCATCTCGGTAGCCGCAGCCTGGGACGAAATTCACGAGCGGGCAGGGTTCTTCTACTTCAATCTGCTGTGGACGTTAGCCGGTGTCATTGGAGTCTTCACGGCACTGGATCTGTTTCTGTTCTTTTTCTTCTGGGAAGTCATGCTGATCCCGATGTATTTCATCATCGCGATTTGGGGACATGAGAACAAGAACTACGCCGCGATGAAATTTTTCATCTTCACTCAGGTGACCGGCTTGTTAATGCTGACGGCAATACTGGTTATGGCCTATCAGCACAGCGTGCAATTCGAAGTGCTCAGTTTCCGCTACGAAGATTTGTTACGGGTTGATCTCGATGGCTCTCTGGCCATGCTGGTTATGCTGGGATTCTTTATCGCGTTTACGACCAAGTTACCCAGTGTACCGTTCCATTCCTGGTTGCCCGATGCACACAGTCAGGCGCCAACGGCAGGCAGTGTAATTCTCGCAGGCATTCTGTTGAAGACTGGCGCCTATGGTTTGATCCGTTTCGCGGTGCCGCTCTTTCCTGAAGCCTCGATGGAATTTGCTCCTATAGCTATGGCACTCGCCGCCATCAGCATCGTCTACTGTGCCAAAGTCGCGTTCGCTCAGGATGACATTAAGAGGTTGATTGCTTATACCAGTGTCAGCCACATGGGCTTTGTGACTCTCGGCGTTTACGCCTGGAACGAGCAGGCACTACAAGGTGCGATCATGACCATGTTGGCACACGGTTTGTCTGCTGCTGCCTTGTTCATGCTGGCAGGTGGCTTGCAGCATCGTATTCATACCCGACACATGCCAGACATGGGCGGCTTCTGGGGGCAGGTACCACGCATGTCCGTTGTCGCGCTGTTTTTCTCAGTCGCAGCATTGGGTATGCCGGGTCTTGGTAATTTCATTGGCGAGTTTCTGGCGCTGCTCGGAGCCTTTCAGGCAAATATTCTGTTCACGGCAATTGCTGCGCTCGGACTCATTCTGGCCTCAGTGTACTCGCTTTGGGTTATTCAGAAAGTGTTCCATGGTGAGTTCAACGCAGATCAATATCATGGCGAGAAGCTCGCTGACTTGAATCGCCGCGAAATGGCATTCTTTATTTTGATGATGATAGGTCTGATCTGGATGGGAATGTACCCACAGAGTTTTCTGGATCTGTCACAGCCGGTACTCAATGACTTGCTGACTGCTACGACAGAGTCTGCTCAATTGGTGGGGCAGCGTTGATGATTTCTTCTTTTGCTGACCTCATTCCTGTCACACCGCTGTTAATTCTGACCGCGACGGTAGTGCTCACCATGATCGCGATAGGTATTAAACGCAGCTATGTGCTCAGTGCAGCGTTGACTATCACCGGTTTGCTTGCGGCGGCGATTGCTACCTTCCTGCTGTTCGATCGAAATGCTCAGGTAACACCACTGATCATTATCGATCAGTACACTCAGCTTTTTGTGCTCGCAAGTTGTCTGGCTGCGGCGGCTATCGCCATTCTCAGTTTTCCGTACTTCTTCGACCTGGCTGATGATAGGGACGAGTATTTTCTCTTGCTGGGACTGGCCACCATTGGCGCGGTCGTAATGGTGAGCAGTAATCATTTTGTCAGTCTCTTGCTGGGTCTGGAAACTCTGAGTATGTCACTCTATGGCATGATTGCTTATCCACTGCATAGTAAGGATAGCGTCAAGTATCCCCTGGAGGCGGCGGTCAAGTACCTGGTGTTATCGGCGGCTGCTTCCGCAATCATGCTATTTGGTATAGCGCTTATTTACGCACAAACCGGTTCTCTCTCTTTTCATGCCTTGCCGCTGGAAGAATTTGCCGGCTTCTCTGTTATTGCTGTGTTGCTGTTATTTGTCGGTATCGCGTTCAAGCTTTCTCTGGCGCCGTTTCATTTGTGGACTCCTGATGTTTATGAGGGAGCTCCTCTACCTGCGACTTCCTATCTCGCGACTCTGGGTAAGCTGGCTATGTTCGTAGCCTTGTTGCGCTATGTTGAGGCATCAGGTGCGCTCGCTTCGAGTGGGGTTGCAGCAGTGCTTTCGCTAGTAGCTATTTTGTCTATTTTGTTGGGCAATTTATTGGCCTTGTTACAGGCGAATTTGAAACGCTTGCTGGCGTATTCGTCAATTGCTCACATGGGTTATGTGCTGGTCGCCGTGATCGCTGGCGGTGTCGTAGAGGATGCATCGGCAACCGAAGCTATTGCGTTTTACCTGCTCGCCTATTGCATCATGACTCTTGGTGCTTTTGGAGTCGCCTCGGTGGTTTCCCGAAGCGAGAAAGAGTTTGACGTGATCTTCGATTTTCGAGGCCTATTCTGGAGAGAGCCATGGTTGGCCGCATTCTTCACCGCAATGTTGCTTTCGCTGGCGGGTATTCCGCTAACTGTTGGTTTCGTCGGCAAGTTCTATCTTTTCTATGTTGCTGTTGAGGCTGAGCTCTGGGCGCTACTGCTGGCGATGATTGTGGGCAGCGGAATAGGTCTCTATTACTATCTGCGAATAGTGTATCGAATGTTGATGCCAGCGAAGGGGGACGTAGACTATCGCGTTGCCGGGATCGAAGGGCTTTCATCCTATGGGGTTCTGGCTATCCTGTTTCTGCTGCTGATTGTACTGGGGGTCTATCCGACTCCACTTATTGCTGTAATTCAAGCTGCTGTATTGTTTTAGGGGTTTTCAGCTGATTGATCCAGCAGTCTTTTTTTCGGTAGCATCATCAGTAGTTTCACCAATTGCCTTGACGGTTTGCTTCGCTAGTTTGATCATGAAGTGAAGCATCAGTCATTTTCGCGCCAGACAACAATCAGTCAAGCTTTCTCTCTATTGTTCTTGCTATTGTTCCTGCCATTGTTCCTGCCGGTGACTTACTTGCTGATACAGGAGGAGTGACTCATGTCCTTTAAAGACCATTTCTCAAAGCATTCGGCAGAATACGCGATAGCCCGGCCAGGTTATCCACCAGAGTTGTTTAATTATCTCTCGGACTTGTGTTCAGAGCATGAGCTTGCCTGGGATTGCGCTACTGGTAATGGTCAGGCTGCGCAGAGCCTGGTTAAATATTTTGCCAGTGTCATTGCTACCGATGGTAGCGAGGGACAGATTGCAGCAGCAAAGCCATTGGCTAATATTGAGTATCGGGTCGCAACCGCTGAGCAGGCGGATTTGCTCGCAGGCTCAGTCGATCTGATAACCGTGGCACAGGCGCTGCACTGGTTTTCCATGGGTGAGTTTTTTGAAAATTGTGACCGTGTATTGAAGCCAGGCGGCGTGCTGGCAGTATGGAGTTACGGCATGTGTTTCATCAGTAGCGAGGTCGATCAAATCATTAATTCGCTCTATGCAGAGACTTTGGATGAATACTGGCCGGAAGAGCGCCGACTGGTGGAGCAACGCTATCAGAACATTGAATTCCCGTTTACCGAAGTCTCTGATCTGCCGACGTTCAGTATGACTGTACGCTGGACACTGGAGCAGCTCTCGGCTTATTTATTATCCTGGTCGGCAACTCAACGCTATATCACTGCAAATCATCTCGATCCAGTGGCAGCTATCGCTGATGAGTTGGCTTCCGCATGGGGCCAATCACTGGAAAAAACAGTGCAATGGCCGCTAACATTGGTCGTAAGCCGGAAGTAGCAAGCTCGTCACAACGGCAAGGTTCGTGCCGCTGAAGAGCGCGGCATCGTACGCCGGGCTTCTTTACGACAAACCCTGGAGAAAGAGATTAGTGAGTAAGATTGCGGTTCTTGGTGGAGGAAGTTTCGGCACGGTTGTTGCCAATATCATTGCTGAGAATGGGCATCAGGTTGAATTCTGGATGCGCAGCGAAGAGGCAGCTACGCAGATTAATCAGGACCATGAAAACCACAGTTATCTGCCTGGCTATCAACTCCATCAAGGCGTGCATGCGACCCATGAAATGTCTGATGCGGTCGCCAATTCGGAAATAATTTTTGTTGCTGTGCCAAGTTCTTCCTTTCGTGCTGTCGTGAAGGATATGCAGCAATGGGCAAATCCGGACTCGATGCTGGTGAGTACAACCAAGGGTATAGAGTCAGGTACTTTTCATTTCATGAGTCAGATTCTGCTGGAAGAAGCTCCAGAGGCAAAAGTCGGCGTGCTCAGCGGCCCTAATTTGGCGAAAGAGATTGCGGCGAAGCATCTGACCGGTACCGTGATAGCCAGCCCCCACGAGCTAGTGCGTGAGAGGATAAAAGCTGTCCTGAAGTCGCAGTACTTCCGTGTGTATACTAATGACGACATGTTTGGAGTCGAACTTGGCGGCTCATTGAAAAATATATACGCGATTATTGCGGGTATGGCTGCAGCGCTGGGTATGGGATACAACACTAACAGTATGTTGGTGACCAGAAGCCTGACCGAAATGGCGCGTTTTGGGCGTGAGTTGGGCGCCGATCCAATGACCTTCCTCGGCCTGGCCGGCGTAGGGGATTTGGTGGTGACCTGTTCGACTCCCTTAAGTAGGAACTATCGAATCGGCTATGCCCTGGGTAAGGGAAAAACAATCGAGCAAGCCGTGGAAGAAGTCGGCCAGGTAGCGGAAGGTGTTAACACGGTCAAACAGGTAAAAGACAAGGCGGAAGCATTAGGGGTCTACATGCCATTGGCAAGCGGCTTATACAGAATAATTTATGAGCAGCAAGAGATCGGCGATATCGTGTCTTCCCTGATGCTGAGTGAGCAAGCATTGGATGTAGAATTCGAGGCGCACAATGAGAAGCGGCTCAGCAGTTGAGAGGCTGTGAGTGGTAGCGTTAGTAGTACTTAGAGATTTGGAAAGCGAGTCTGAGCACTAGACCGCACGAGGAATGAACATGTCGGATGAACTGGATGATATTGTTGACCATTTACGCGAACCGGGTTCCTGGATACGAATCGTGTTCATGGTTGGTTTTGCCTTGGTGCTTTACCTGATTATCACACCGCTGGTGCTCGTATTGATGATCGTTCAGGCGTTGTTTGCTGTTAGCACCGGTGAGAGTAATTACAACTTGCGCAGGTTTGGTAAGGCGTTAAGCGAATACGTGCGGCAGATATTGCACTTCATTACTTATAACAGTCATGAAAAGCCTTTTCCCTTTGCCGACTTCCCAGAGCTTGAAGAAGGTCGATTTTCCAGTGAACAGGGTCACGACGGTGTGCAAGTCAATTCGCAAGTCGATTCGCAAGAAGAGACGCAAAATTCCTCTCAATCAAGCGCAGCCGGAAAAGAGACTACAGACTCTGAGTCGGATGCGAAGCCAGCGAAGAAAACCGCTAAGAAAACAGCAGCTCAACCGGGAGCGGCTAAAAAATCCACAGCCAGGAAGTCTTCTGCAAAGAAAGACTCAGCAAAGAAAGATTCAACAAAGAAAGGCTCAGCAAAAGCGACGAAATCAACTACCAGGAAGCGTGCCAGGAACACCGCAGCAAAACCTTCTGCAGGCAAGGTTGATTCCGGCGCGCAGTCTTCTGAAGACGAGTCAGCGAAAGACCTCGATTAGCGTGATTCCAATAACTTTGATCCGAACGAGTAGGGTCTCTGCGTCATGTTGATCTGCGTCATGCGGCATGGCGACGCTGAGGCGTTCAGTACTGATGGCAAAGATGCGTCCAGGCTCCTCACCGACAGGGGGCACGCTGACAATCTCCAGCTTGCGCAACAGCTCAAGGCACGCGTGACAAGTTTCGACCTCGTCTGCGTTAGCCCCTATAGGCGCGCGCAACAAACAGCCGATGATGTGCTATCACTCTACCCAGGTTGTGCGCGGCAGACTGTTCCCTGGCTGGTGCCGGAGTTTTCTGCGCAGGAGTCTATGGATGCGCTGGACTCAACAGTCGCGGCAGTCTCGGGACAGGGTGACTCCATGCTTCTTATCGGGCACAATCCCTTGGTATCACGCTTGTTGATGTTGTTGAATGACGGCGCAGTGGATTCTGGCGGTAATGGTGTTGTACCGCGCTATTTGGCAACGAGTGAACTGATAGCAGTAGTGACGCAAGTGATTGCACCTGCCTGTGGGCAGGAAAAATTCTCACTTACAGCCTCGCTCTGAGCAGTTTGCCATAATGAGTGGGTGTTTAGATTCACTGTTTCAATCGTATCAATGGTTCCTAAAAGCACGATGAATCACATTCGTATTTCAGTCCTTACGTCGATATTACTGATTTCCTCGCTTGTATCAGCGCAGGACGATGAACGCGCACTTGGCGACCACCCGCTATTTGATCGTTTTCCCGATTCCGCGCTAGAGGAAATAGAAGTCATTGAGGATGTGAACTATCGCTTGGTACTCGGTTCTTTGCAGCGCAATCGGGAGTTGGTCGTTCCTGAATCCTCAGAGCGATTACGCGGCGATGTAACAAAACTTACCTATCAGTTAACGCAGGGTTTTTCCGGTGAAGATGCTCAGCAATTCTTCGCCGAGCAAATTGAAGAGAAAGCTTATGAAATTCTCTACTCCTGTGCAGGCCGTTCCTGTGGCAGCAGTAACTACTGGGCCAACGATATTTTTCGCAAGCGGATACTATACGGTCCAGAACGTAACCAATATTTTGCTGCTTTGAGAATTCCTCAGGCTGATGCCGCCCCGGCTCATGCCTCCTTGTATATTATTACGCGTGCCAATCGACGCATTTACGCGTATCTGGAAATCATCGAGGAAAATGTAAGCGGCGGCGTAGTCTCACTTGCTTCACCTGGTTTGTTGGAAACCTTGAACAGCCGTGGCGCTGTGAGCTTGCCGGATATCTACTTTTCGGAAGAGGATGAGCTAAGCGATGAGAGTGACTTACAAGCGGCGCTAGAGCTTCTTAATACGAATCCGGATATGAATTTTTATCTGGTGGCGCATCTCGTAACTGCGGGTGACCTGGAAGAATTGCTAGAGCGCAGCCGGGCGAGAGCTTCAGCTTTGCAGGCACGCTTGCTAAGAGCGGGGATCCCAGCGAGCCGCATCATTGTTGCCGGGGCTGGGCCGCTTGCACCCACTTGCGAGATTTCGAATTGCAGTGAGCGTGTTGAGCTGGTGCTCCGAGTAGAAGAGTCGCTTGCAGAAAATCCCGATGACGACAGCGGCTCGATGACTAATGAAGAGTCAGGAGAAGCCGAAGAGCCCCTTTAATCGATTAAGGACAGGAATTCGTTGCGGGTGCTGGACTTGTTTCTGAAAGCGCCGAGCATACAAGACGTTGTCATTACAGAATTTTGTTTCTCGACTCCTCGCATCATCATGCACATGTGCTTGGCTTCGATTATCACCGCAGCACCTGCAGCACCGGTTTTGTCCACGATGCAATTCGCGATTTCATTAGTGAGATTTTCTTGAATCTGTAATCGTCTGGCAAATACGTCAACGATACGTGCGATCTTGGACAGACCAAGTACCTTTCCTTTCGGTATGTAGGCTACATGGCACTTTCCGATGAAGGGCAGAAGGTGGTGCTCGCACATTGAATAGAGTTCGATGTTCTTCACGATCACCATCTCGTCAGTGTCCGAAGGAAACAGGGCGTTATTGATGACGTCATCAATATTCATCTCGTAACCTTGCATGAGGAAGGCCATGGCCTTCGCTGCGCGTTTCGGTGTGTCTTTCAAGCCCGGGCGATCAGGGTCTTCTCCAATGGCTTTGAGGATGTCGAGATAGGAATCTTCCATTGAGCGTGTTTCCGATAATGCTGCTAAATTTTGTGTGCGCTTCTCCGATAATGTGAAGCACAAACTGCTTTTTGCTGTCTGTAGTCTGAATTCTGAGTGAGTACTGAGCTGGTGAGCCACCAAATGCAAATCCGGGACTATATTAACACTTTAAGCGAGCGCATGGATGCAGCAGATCTGGCTTTCGCTCATGGTACAGCGACGGCTCTTGATGACGCTGTGTACCTGGTCTATTGCACGCTGGACATTTCCTTCTCGGTTGCCATAGACGAGTTGACCGATGAACTGGACGACGCTGCTTTCGAGACATTGGAAGTGCTCGCGCGTCGCCGTATCGAGAAGCGTGTTCCTGTCGCCTACTTGGTCGGTAAAGCCTGGTTCGCCGGGCATCAGTTTTATTGCGATAGCAGCGCGCTGATTCCTCGATCACCGATTGCAGAGTTAATTGCGAACTCATTCCAGCCCATGTTGGCATCTACGCCAGCGAGGATTCTCGATTTATGTACGGGCAGTGGTTGTATTGGAATCGCCTGTGCGCTGGCTTTCAGAGAGGCCAATGTAACGCTGAGCGATATTTCTGGTGCTTGCGTTGAGTTGGCGGGTCGCAATGTTGATTTGCACGATTTGGGGCATCTGGTTGAGGTGGTGGAGTCAGACTTGTTCGAGGTGGTCGACGGGAGTTTTGATCTGATTGTCAGCAATCCGCCTTACGTGAGTGAAGAGGAAGTTGCTGCGCTACCTGCAGAATTCCGGCACGAGCCAGAGTTAGGCTTGCTGAGTGATGACCAGGGCCTGGCGATCCCGCTGCAAATTCTGCGATCCGCACCCGATTATCTCACGGAGACTGGATTGCTGGTCATGGAAGTAGGCTTCAGTGCCGCAGCGCTGCAACACAGACTAGCTGGCGTGCCCTTGCTTTGGCTGGAATTTGAAGAGGGGGGTGAGGGCGTTTTCGCCCTGAGTCGGAAGCAGCTAATACAGTACAGGGACCTGCTCAATTAGTGTATAATCGCGTGCTTTTTTGGCCCTTCGCGTCCTGTTCGCGGCGATTCCACGGCCTGGCAGCCCTCAGCGTTGTAATTCCTTTGGTGGCTCATCCTGGTACTTCGCAGCCATTAATTCGAATGAGAGATTCAAATGTCTGGCAATAGCTTCGGAAAATTGTTCACGGTAACAAGCTTTGGTGAGAGCCACGGGCCTGCCTTGGGCTGCATTGTCGACGGCTGTCCGCCCGGGCTGGAGCTTACTGAGGCAGATTTGCAGCATGATTTGAATCGCCGCAAACCAGGACAATCACGCTTTACCACGCAGCGTCGTGAAGACGACGAAGTGCGCATTCTGTCTGGCGTATTCGAGGGGCGCACCACGGGTACGCCGATTGGTTTGCTCATCGAAAACACCGATCAGCGCTCCAAAGATTACGGCAAGATCAAGGATCAGTTTCGGCCTGCTCATGCTGATTACACTTACTTCAAGAAATATGGCGTCCGTGACTATCGTGGAGGTGGCAGAGCATCGGCTCGTGAGACAGCGATGAGAGTGGCTGCCGGCGCGATTGCAAAGAAATATCTGGCTGGAAAAGGCATCCAGATTCAAGGATGGCTGAGTCAGCTGGGGCCGATCAAGGCCGAACGATTTGAGGCTGAGAGTATCGAGCAGAACCCCTTTTTCTGTCCTGACCCTGACAAAGTAGCCGAGATGGAGTCCTATATGGCTGCCCTCAACAAGGAAGGCAACTCTATAGGGGCTCGAATCAGTGTCTGCGCCACTGGAGTACCAGTAGGATTAGGTGAGCCGATTTTCGATCGACTGGATGCCGATCTGGCCCATGCTCTGATGAGCATCAATGCCGTCAAAGGCGTGGAAATCGGGGCTGGTTTCGCCAGCATCGAGCAGAAAGGCACTGAGCATCGTGATGAGATTACCCCGGAGGGTTTCCTGAGCAACAATGCTGGTGGCGTGCTCGGGGGTATTTCCAGTGGTCAGGATATCACCGCTAGCCTGGCGCTGAAGCCCACCTCCAGCATTCGCATTCCAGGCAAGACCGTGAATACCGAAGGCGATGCAGAAGAGGTGGTGACGACAGGGCGGCATGACCCTTGTGTCGGCATCAGGGCTACCCCAATAGCCGAGGCAATGATGGCTCTGGTGATCATGGATCATCTGCTTCGGGACCGGGCACAGAACGCCGACATTACACGCTAGGCGACTCTCGCCCGAGCGTTAGTTTATTCATTATTTGGAAGTAAAACGCTTTATATCAATTAGATAGAGAGCAAAGTTAGTTTGATTTCATAGGAAAAGGTAGTGAGTCATGGCAGGTAAAACCTTGTACGACAAAATTTGGGATGCGCATTTGGTGAAGCAGCGACCGGACGGTACGGCGCTCATTTACATCGACCGCCACCTGATTCATGAGGTGACTTCGCCCCAGGCTTTCGAAGGCCTGCGCCTGGCGGGTCGGGCACCTTGGCGTGCCGAGGCCAACTTTGCGACTCCTGATCACAATATCCCTACGACTCGAGATGAGCGCAGCCGCGGACTTGAAGGTATCAAAGACCCGGTATCCAAGACCCAGGTTGCGACCCTCGATGAAAACTGTAAGGAATTCAATATCTTCGAGCTGAAAATGACTGATATGCGTCAAGGTATTGTGCATGTTGTTGGTCCAGAGCAAGGAGCCACCTTGCCGGGTATGACAATCGTCTGCGGGGATTCCCATACTTCGACTCACGGAGCGCTGGGTGCGCTCGCTCATGGTATCGGTACCTCTGAAGTCGAGCACGTGTTGGCGACCCAATGCCTGATGCAGAAAAAGATGAAAAACATGTTGGTGAGCGTGAATGGGCAGTTGGCCCCAGGCGTGACTGCCAAGGACGTCGTTCTGGCCATCATCGGCAAGATCGGTACGGCCGGTGGTACAGGCTATACCATTGAATTTGCTGGAGAAGCTATCCGATCCCTGAGTATCGAAGGACGCATGACAGTGTGCAATATGGCCATCGAAGCCGGTGCGCGAGCTGGCCTGATTGCAGTGGATCAGACGACTCTGGACTATATCGAAGGCCGTCCTCTGGCGCCGAAAGGTGAGATGTGGGAGCAGGCTTGTGCGTCCTGGTTGCAGCTGGTGAGCGATGATGACGCTGAATTTGACCACGTCGTCGAGCTGGAAGCCGCGGATATCGAGCCTCAGGTGACCTGGGGTACTTCCCCGGAGATGGTGGCGCCGATCAGCGGTATCGTGCCGGATCCGGCGCAAGAAGCTGACGCCACCAAGCGTGGCAATATTGAACAGGCTCTGGGTTATATGGGCCTGCAAGGTGGTACGGCGATAAGAGATATCAAGCTGGACTGCATCTTTATCGGTTCCTGCACGAATTCCCGAATTGAAGACCTGCGCGAAGCCGCCAAGGTAGTGCAAGGCAAGAAAGTTGCTGCCTCTGTGGAATTGGCCATGGTGGTGCCTGGCTCAGGAATCGTTAAACAGCAGGCCGAAGAAGAAGGCCTGGACAAGATTTTCACTGAAGCAGGGCTGGAATGGCGTGAGCCTGGCTGTTCTATGTGTCTGGCCATGAATGCTGACCAATTGGGCGAGGGCAAGCACTGTGCCTCGACTTCAAACCGTAACTTCGAAGGCCGTCAGGGCCGCGGTGGCCGCACTCACCTGGTGAGCCCGGCAATGGCCGCTGCTGCGGCAATAGCAGGGCATTTTGTTGATGTCCGTGATTTGCCGAACTAAGCCCTAAGATACCCAGGAGATTCAAAGACTTATGAAAAAATTTACTGTAGAGAAGGGTATCGTTCTGCCGCTGAACCGAGCGAATGTCGACACGGACTTCATCATCCCCAAGCAGTTCCTGAAATCTATCAAGCGCACAGGCTTCGGTGTGAACCTGTTCGACGAGCATCGCTACCTCGACAAAGGTGAGCCAGACTCAGATAACAGCCAGCGCCCATTGAATCCGGACTTCGTGTTGAATCAGCCCCGTTATCAGGGCGCCAGCGTGCTTTTGGCTCGTGACAATTTTGGCTGTGGTTCAAGCCGGGAGCATGCTCCCTGGGCATTGGATGATTATGGTTTTCGCGCCATTATTGCGCCAAGTTATGCTGATATCTTTTTTAATAATTGCTTTAAGAACGGAATATTACCTATTGTTTTAGATAGAGATATTGTTTCATCTCTCTTCGAAGAAGTGACCGCCACAGAAGGATATGAGCTCAGCGTCGATCTGCCCAGACAAGTGATCGTCAAGCCCGACGGGGAGGAGATCCCCTTCGACGTTGATCCGTTCCGCAAGCAATGCCTGCTTGATGGGCTGGATGATATCGGTCTCACCCTTGAAGACGCTGATGATATCCGAGCATTTGAGAGCCAATGGCAGCAGCAATCCCCCTGGTATTTTGTTAAGCCAGAAGCCTGATTGCTTCTTCTGAAAGCTTGCTAACTAAGATTAATAAAACACTTTAACCTGTTGAAAATAAAGAAAGAGATAGCCAATGAAATTGTATGATGTGGCCGTGGTAGGCGCCACCGGTGCGGTAGGTGAAGCGATGCTGAGTATTCTCGAGCAGCGCGATTTTCCTGTGAACAATCTTTATCCCCTGGCCAGTGAGCGTTCGGCGGGTAAGACGGTGATGTACAAAAACAAGCCGGTGACCGTTGGCAATTTGGCGGATTTCGATTTTTCTCAGACTCAGATCGGTCTGTTTTCAGCAGGCGGCAGTATTTCCGCTGAATTCGCCCCCAAAGCAGGTGAGGCGGGCTGTGTGGTCATCGATAACACCTCCCACTTCCGTTATGAGGACGATATTCCGCTGGTTGTGCCGGAGGTCAATCCAGGGGCTATTGCTGACTATCCCAAGCACAACATCATTGCCAACCCGAACTGCTCGACCATTCAGATGTTGGTCGCTCTCAAGCCTCTTCATGATGCGGTGGGTATCAAGCGCATTAGCGTCGCAACCTATCAAGCAGTGTCCGGTACAGGCAAGGCGGCAGTCGAAGAGCTAGCCAAGCAAACAGCAGAGCTGCTCAATGGTCGCGAGGCTACAGCCAGTGTCTATCCGCGCCAGATCGCTTTCAATGTGCTGCCTCACATCGATAAGTTCATGGATAACGGCTACACCAAGGAAGAGATGAAAATGGTGTGGGAGACGCGCAAGATTCTGGGTGATGAAAACATTCAGGTCAGCGCTACTTGTGTGCGGGTGCCAGTGTTTTACGGGCATTCCGAGGCGGTCCAGATCGAGACCCATGAGCCTATCAACGAAGAAACCGCTCGTGAGCTTCTGGCTCAGGCGCCCGGTGTAATCGTTATGGATGAGCGCGCTGACGGCGGTTATCCCACCGCAGTCCACGAATCTGCGGGCCAGGACGCAGTTTTCGTTGGTCGAATCCGGCAAGATATCTCTTTTGCCAATGGTTTAAATCTGTGGGTGGTGGCCGATAATGTGCGCAAAGGGGCTGCGCTGAACTCGGTTCAAATCGCTGAAGAGTTGATAAAAAGCTATTTGTAATGAATACTTGCAGGCAGTTGTGAAGGCATAAGCTTAACAAGCAAAAGCAACTTCGCATGCCTTCCTGGGGTAGCTAATCCCGGCACTCTCGACGCCCTCGAGTCTCTCGATATTGTCAGGACTGCCGGGGCTACGCGTGATTGTAGAATTTACACTGCCTGCTGCAAGCGAGATGGCTCAATGCTGAAGAGCAGGCAGGGCGCGAAAATTAGAGCGGAATCAGAGATCTAAGGGATTATGCTACGTAAATCCGTCGTCTTGTTGGCCATGTTGTTAAGTGGCGTCGCGATGCAGTCGTTCGCCCTCGGCTTGGGTACTGCTAACGTAGAATCCGCGCTCAACCAGCCGCTTCGCGTGCGCATCGAAATCTTGCAGCTCGGTGACACCCGCCTCGAAGACGTCAACGTGCAGCTGGCATCGGTCGATGACTTCCAGCGTTTCAATATTGACCGTATCGGTTTCCTCTCCAATATCCGCTTCGCCTATGAGACCAGCACACAGGGCAACTGGGTAGTACTGACCACTAACCAGATTGTTCGCGAGCCTTATCTGAGCTTTATTCTGGAAACGCGCTGGCCCAGTGGTCGTTTGCTCAGTGAGCACACCATTTTACTGGATCTCCCTGTATTTACGGATGGCAACAACAGCTCAACCCGGAGCAGTGTACGCCAGCCAGTCAGTCCTGTTTTGCAGCCGCCAGCAAGTACTCCAGCACCTGCGAGCAGAGTCACACCCGCAGTAACGCCTGCTCAGCCAGCGGTCAGGGAAGAGCCCGTAAGCACTCCACAGGTTCCTGTTTCCGATAGCTCCGATAGCTCCGATTCCTCCGAGCCGCCTGCCATGCCGGAATCCAGTGCGGTGGAAGAGCAAGACTCTTCAGCGCCGTCACTTGTTGATCGCAGCGACGATCAAGTAGCAGGCCAAGCTCCAGAAGAGGCAGTCGAACAGCCTGCTACAGAGAATGATGAAGACACTGCTCAGCAGGATGTCGCCGAAGCGATGGTTGAGGCAGAAGAGGAAACTGTAGAAGTCGCTGAGGATGCGATGGATGTAGCGGAAGCGACAGCTGAAGAAGAACCTGTGACTGAGGACATTGCTGACACAGTTGCCGAGGAAGCTGCTGAGGATGAGCCTGGCCAGGACATCGCAGACGCAGCGGACGCCGATGAAGCGGTCGAAGCTGAGAGTGTAGAGAGTGCTGAGGCAGTTGCAGACACTGAATCTGCAGATGAGCAGGCTGACACTGAGATCGCAGACGCGCCCGAAGTGGACGAAGCGACCGAAGAGCCAGATGAGACAGAAGAGAGCAATGCCGAAGCCGTAGCTGATGAGATTGCTGAGGCAGCTACCGACACACCTGCTAACGAAACCGTCAATACAGAAGCCAATGACACGCTTACCGAGATCGCATTGCAGGTTCGGCCGAACAATCAGGTTTCTATCCAGCAAACCATGGTCGCAATTCAGAGATTGAATCCCCAGGCATTCGCCGGTGGCAATATCAATCGCCTGTTAAGTGGCCAGGTTTTGCGTGTGCCAACTCTGGCCGAAGTGCAACAGATCACGGCTCAGGACGCGATCAATGAAGTCACTCGTCAGAATCAGGAATTCATCAATACTCAACCACTGGCAGCGCCCGCGCAGACAGACGGCGATCAGGATGTCGAGCCCCAGGCACAACTGAGTGTTGTTGCCGATGATGATGCTGATGCCGGCGATAGCGCAGCAGGCAGCGCTGCAAGCAGTGAGCTTGATGAGCTGGATGAGCGCATCGCCGAGCTGGAGAATGAACTCGCTCTGCAACAAGAGGAAGCAGACAGGGCACGACTCGAGAGAGAAAACCTGGATGCCCAGCTGGCCGATCTGGAGGCGCAAATAGCGGCTGCCCAGGAAATTATCCGCTTGCAGGATTTGCAGTTGGCTCAGTTACAGCAATCGATGGCCGAAGCCGCAACGCAGGCGGAGGCAGATCAAGCTGCTGCAGCAGCGCAAGCACAAGCTGCCGCAACACAACAGCAAGCAACTCAAACTCGTGAGTCAGGCGGTCTGGTAGCTGATTTTATGCGCATCGTGACTGGCAACATCATGTTCATGATTTTTGCCGCAGTGCTCGTGATTCTGTTGTTGGTAGTGCTGTTGCTCCGCCGCAACAGGGCAGCGCAACTGGCCGACGAAGAAGACGAATTAGACGAGTTGGCAGAGCAGGAGTTTGATGCTGCACGTGCAGAGTCTGATGATCAGGAAGAGCTAGAGGATCTAGAAGAGCAAGAAGAATCCGATACGCAAGAGGGTGCATCGATGGTCGATGAGCTCTCTGATGAAGAATTGGATAGCGAGCTCGATGATATTTTGCAGGCAGCTGATATCGAAGATGGCCAAGATGATGATTCCGACACAGGCGATGACGAGCAAGAAGAAAATGAGCTGTCGGTCGACGCAGACGAAGAGCCGGTCGAAGAGCTGGATTTCCTGGGCAGAATCGATGCATTGATCGCAGCAAAAGAGCTGGACGACGCCGCGGCGCAGCTCAGCGAAAAGCTTGCCAGCAGAGACGATCGTGAAATTCGACTCAAATATGCCGAGGTGCTCGCCCGCAAAGGTGATCTTGTAGCGTTTGAAGAACAAGTGGATTTCTTCGAACAGGAAGAAGACGGTGACGAGGAAATCGCTGAGCTTCGTAAATTGTTTGCACCTGATCAGGGCGAAGAAGATGACTCTTTTCTCGATGATCTGGGGATAGATCTGGATTCTTTCGACGACGAAAGCGAATTCGATATGCCAGTCGGGCTCGATGCAGATGAAGAGCTTGGCGTCAGTGATTCAGGCAGTGATGAAGAGATCGAAATTTCGGATTCAGAAGATTCAGAAGATTCAATAGAGCCTGAAGAGGTAGAGACTGCCCAGCAGGCTACTGATGAAGAGTTCGATATTGAAGTTGAGTTCGACGACTCTTCAGAAGACGCAGATCAAGAGACTGACCAGGAATTAGAAGAAGAGCCGAGTGCCGAGAGCGCCAGTGAAGATTCAGAAATTGATGACACTGTCCTCGAGTTTGACGTTGATGATGAACAGCTCGAGAGCTCCGATAGCTCTAATACCCACACCGATGCCCAACCCGAAGAATCGGAAGAAGCAGAGTCGTTCGAATTCACCAGTGATGATTCAGATGCAGAGCTTGCCGCTGGCGACAGTAAGGATGCGGACGAAGTTGAGATCGAGACTTTTGAGTTCGATATCTCGGATGACGCTTCTGAAGCAGATTCAGCGACGGAAGCAACAGGAAGTGATGAGTCTGCTGAGGAAGAGTTTGAAACCTTCTCTTTCGAGGTGGATGACGCGTCGTCTGATGATGTTGCCAACACTGAGGTAGAGTCCGCTCCTGAGATTGATGAGGAGCATTCCCTGGACTTTGATCTTGGCGACTCCGACGATGAGTTTGAGTCTGTTCCAGCGCAGGATGACCGCTCGGATAGCGAAGATGATCTCGAAACTTTCGACTTCGATCTTGAAGATACTGTAGTTGAGAAAGCTGAGAGAGTTGAGAACGCCGGGAAAGCTGAAAATGCTGAGTCAGATTCGGCAGCAGAAGAAGACGCACAAGGTTCTATCGATATTTCAGGTTTCGACTTTGATCTCGATGAACTGGAATCCGATGATTCACCTGAGAGCGAGACACAAGAAGAGTCGGGCGGAGAGACTGCTCAGGATGATGATCTGACTTTCGATCTCGATGCTGACACGGAAATCGACGTACAGCTCATGCCTGACGACGCGGCGGACGAGGCTGAGACAGTGGCTGAGATAGAGGACGAGAAGGATGAGGATGAGCCTTCGACTTCAGAAATAGAAGTTCTCGAAGATCTGGAGGATCTTGGTTTTCTTTCTGAAGGTGAAGGTGAAGGCGCAGAAGCCGCTGACAACGCTGAATCCACAAGCTTCTCTGATGTTGATGAAGTCGCTACCAAGTTGGAACTTGCCTATGCCTATCAGAAAATGGGTGATCGGGAAGGTGCCGAAGAAATTCTTCAGGAAGTGATCAAAGAAGGTAATGATGAGCAGGTTAAGGAAGCCGAGAAACTTCTTGGTTCCCTCGACGACATCTAGGAGCGAGTGAGTCTCGCTGTGACCGACCCGCAACTTCCCGCAGTAGAAAACACACCGTACAAAAGAATTGCTCTGGCCGTCGAGTATGATGGCTGTGCGTTTTCTGGTTGGCAGAAACAATCCTCACCAGAACTGCCGACGGTACAAGCCAGTCTCGAAAGTGCCTTGTCGAAAGTCGCTGATCATGAAATTGCCATCACTTGCGCCGGCCGAACAGATGCTGGTGTGCACGCAAGCTGTCAGGTCGTACACTTTGACTGTCAACTCGATCGGGGTGAAAAAGCCTGGGTAAGAGGGGTAAATAGTTTGCTGCCCAGGACTGTTCGGGTGCTCTGGGCGAAATCGGTCGACATGGAGTTTCACGCACGGTTTTCGGCAACAGCACGGCGCTATCATTATGTGTTCTATCGACGACGCATGTCCTCCGCAATCCTGCAGGGAAGAGTGAGTCACTTGCGAGAAGATTTCGACTTGACTCGATTGAACAATGCCTCGGAGTTTCTCCTGGGAGAGCAAAATTTCTCAGCATTCAGAGCTGCAGGCTGTCAGTCTCGTTCTCCGATGCGGCATGTTGATCATGCAAATTGGCGGCAACAGGGGAAATTTCTGATCTTCGAAATTCAGGCCAACGCGTTCCTGCAGCATATGGTGCGCAATATAGTGGGCTCACTGTCTGAGGTCGGCAGGGGCGAACAACCCGCCGAATGGATTGCAGAGCTAATCGAAAGCGGCGACAGGACTCTAGCTGCAGCAACCGCTCCTCCTGAAGGCTTGTATCTTACCGGCGTTCGATATCCGAAACAGTGGCAGCTGCCGAGCTGCCGATTTGCTGTGCCATTTCTAGATGAATGATCGGAATCGCTCTTAATAGTCACTCCCTGGCTCAGCATTTTAATGGAGCGAACAGAGCCTGGGTGCTAGAATAGCGGCCTTTCTGAATCTGTCGACCGGTCGTGTAGAAGCCATTTTTTGCGCAATCACTCAGCGAAGCTCGCACTGAATTTCTAGTACTGAATCCCTTTGTCGAAACTCTGGATCAAAATCTGCGGAATAACCCGGCTCGAGGACGCCCAGGCGGCCCTGACGCTGGGGGTAGACGCATTGGGGGCAGTGTTTTTTCCGCCCAGTCCACGAGCGATTGAGGTAGCGGATCTATCGGAGATTTTCGCTGATCTGGATGGCTCGATACTGAGGACTGCGCTCTTCGTAAATCCTGAACGGGAATTGGTGCAGCGAGTATTGGAGACGGGGCTAATTGATAGGCTTCAGTTTCATGGCGATGAGGACGCAGTTTTCTGTGCGTCATTTGGGGTTCCTTACTTCAAGGCCCTGAGAGTAGGTGGTGGCACAGATGTTGGCAGGGCGAGTGCCGAGTACCCGGATGCGGAAATGATTTTTCTGGATAGTTTTGATAAGTCCGCACCAGGCGGTACGGGTAAAACTTTTGACTGGAGCGTGGCACAAAAACTTGTCGCAGAGTCAGACCAGCGTATTGTACTAGCCGGCGGTCTTAACCCGGACAATGTTGCGGATGCAATCGAGCAGGTTAATCCTTTTGGGGTTGATGTGAGCTCTGGAGTTGAGAGTGCGCCGGGTATCAAGGACGCAGAGAAGTTAAGAGCTTTTGTACGAGGAACAGGAAATGGCTGAGGCCGAGTTTGAAAAAATTGGATTCGATGGGCCGGATGCGATTGGTCATTTTGGACCCTATGGTGGCATTTTCGTAGGCGAAACATTGATCGCTGCAGTTGAAGAGTTGGCGGAAGTGTATGGCAAGCTCTCGAAAGAACAGTCGTTCTGGGACGAGTTCGATTATGAGCTGAAGCATTATGTCGGCCGTCCTTCGCCCTTGTACTTTGCCGAGCGTTTGACTGAGGCTTGCGGAGGTGCGCAAATCTATCTCAAGCGAGAGGATTTGAATCATACTGGTGCGCACAAAGTAAATAATACGATCGGTCAGGCATTGCTCGCCAAGCGCATGGGTAAGCCGCGAATTATCGCGGAGACTGGAGCGGGTCAACACGGGGTTGCGAGCGCGACTGTTGCTGCACGACTCGGCCTGGAGTGTCACGTGTACATGGGCGCCGAAGATGTAGTGCGTCAGGCTCCTAACGTATATCGCATGAAACTGTTAGGCGCCAATGTTGTACCGGTGGAATCAGGATCTCGCACACTAAAAGATGCGATGAACGAAGCCCTGCGGGATTGGGCTACCAATGTCGACAATACCTATTACATTATTGGCACGGTGGCAGGTCCACATCCGTACCCACAGTTGGTGCGAGACTTTCAGTGTGTCATAGGGCGCGAAGCCAAAGCCCAGTCACTAGAACAGCTTGGTCGTTTACCCGACGCACTCGTGGCCTGTGTCGGAGGTGGCTCCAATGCCATCGGTTTATTTCATCCTTTTCTTAAAGACGCTGAGGTCGAGATGTATGGCGTAGAGGCGGGCGGCAACGGATTGGAAACCGGAGAGCATGCTGCGCCATTGAGCGCAGGTAAGCCAGGAGTGTTGCACGGTAATCGCACTTATCTTATGTCAGATGAATTTGGTCAGATTGTAGAGACGCATTCTGTGTCTGCTGGCCTCGACTATCCTGGTGTAGGTCCAGAACATTCCTGGCTGAAAGATCAGCAAAGAGTGAGTTATGTAGATGCCACCGACTCGGAAGCGATGGATGCGTTTCACAAACTAACCAGACTGGAAGGTATTATTCCTGCTCTGGAATCATCCCACGCGGTTGCTTACGCGATGAAGCTTGCGGCAAGCATGGATAAGGATAAAAACATCATCGTCAATCTCTCAGGACGAGGTGATAAGGATATTGAAACTGTCGCCAGACTCGAAGGTATTAAGTTGTGAGCTTCGATGCTGCGCTTTGGTAAATACAGAGATTGAGAACATGAGTCGACTTTCGAAAATTACAGCAGCTGCAGAAGAAGCTGGACGCAAACTTCTGATTCCCTATCTGGTTGCTGGCGATCCGAATATCAAAGCAACAGAAGCCCTGATGCATGTGTTGGTTGAGAAGGGGGCAGATGTCATTGAATTGGGCATTCCGTTCAGTGATCCTTCCAGCGATGGCCCTGTTATTCAGCGTGGTGTAGAGCGAGCACTGAAAGGGCGTACTTCACTGCAGGATACTCTGGACCTTGTCGCCAGATTTCGTGCGAGCAACCGGGACACTGGAATAGTCTTGATGGGTTATCTGAATCCACTTGAGATCATGGGTTACGAAAAGTTCGTCGATGAGGCGACCCGGGTCGGTGTTGATGGCGTGCTCATTGTTGATATGCCGCCAGCCGAGTCCTCGGATTTGCACGCTCGTTTGCAGCAAGCGGATATTGCAACTATTTACCTCGTTGCGCCCACGACGAAAGAAGAGCGTGCCAAAGATATCGTCGCTCATTGTACTGGCTATCTTTACTACGTGTCTCTGAAAGGCGTTACGGGCGCAGCACTGACTAACGAGCAAGAAGTAGCGGACAAGATCAAAGCACTGCGGGAATTTACCCAGTTACCAATTGTCATTGGCTTCGGTATCAAGGATGCGGAAAGTGCCAGAGCGATGGGTCAGATTTCAGATGGAGTTATCATTGGCAGCGCTCTGGTAGACAAGATTGCAGGCCTGTCGGCGGATGCGCAGCCAACAGCAGAGCAATGCGCGGAAATTTGTTCGACGATCGCGCTGGCAAGACAGGCGCTGGATGCCTTAGAATAAGCACACCCTATTGATTAGTAAGGGAATTTACAGTGAGTTGGATTGACAAAATTCTTCCTTCCATCAGCACGCCAGGCGCTGGGAATAAACGCAGCTCTGTACCTGAAGGCGTATGGAAGAAATGCCCACGTTGTGACGCCATGCTTTACCAGAAGTCTCTGGCGGAGAATCACGAGGTGTGCCCGAAATGCGATCATCATTTGCGCATTACGGCTCGCCGTCGACTCGAGCTATTTTTGGATAGCGAAGGGCAGGATGAGCTTTGCGATGATATGGAGCCAGTTGACCTACTCAAGTTCAAGGATCTCAAGCGCTACAAGGATCGCCTGAGCGCGGCGCAAAAAAGCACTGGCGAGAAAGACGCCCTCATCGTGAAGAAAGGATCGGTCAATGGTGTGCCGGTTGTCGTCGCTGCTTTTGAGTTTGCTTTTATCGGCGGCTCAATGGGTGCGGTGGTCGGGGAAAAATTTGTCCAGGCTGTTAACACTTGTATCGGGCAGGGCTTGCCGCTGGTCTGTTTTTCGACGAGCGGTGGCGCACGCATGCAGGAGGCGCTCATCTCTCTGATGCAGATGGCCAAGACCTCTGCTGCTATCAAGCGCATGCGTGACAACGGACTACCATTCATCTCTGTGCTGGTTGATCCGGTCTATGGTGGCGTTTCTGCGAGTCTCGCCATGTTGGGTGATATTAATATCGCGGAACCAAACGCACTGGTTGGCTTTACCGGTCCTGACGTGATTCGACAGACCGTGAGAGTGAAACTTCCGGAAGGCTTTCAGCGCAGTGAATTCCTGCTTGAGCATGGCGCAATCGACATGATTGTCCATCGGCGGGAAATGCGTGACCGTATTGCTTCACTATTGCGCAAACTGACACATTACCGACAAACCGCGAGCTAATGCCATCAGCGCCCCAGGCGACCGCTGGTCTGTCTGACTGGCTGGACTACATCTCTTCGGTCAACCCTAGAGAAATCGAGTTAGGGCTGGATCGCGTCGCACAGGTTTGGCAGCGAATGGGTGCCTGTAAACCAGCGCCACGCGTTATTACGGTTGCCGGAACCAATGGCAAAGGTAGCTGTGTGGCAGCTCTCGAAGCCTTGCTATTGAGTCAGAACAAATCAGTAGGCTGTTACACCTCACCCCATCTCCATCATTTTTCTGAACGAATCCGACTCGGCGGCCAGCCAGTAAGCGATTCTCAAATCTGTGCGGCCTTTGCTCTTATAGATCATGCGCGAGAAGACGTGCTGTTGAGCTACTTTGAGTTCTCTACCTTGGCAGCTTTGCACTTGTTTAAAGAAGCCGCAGTGGATTTTGCTGTTCTGGAGGTGGGTTTAGGAGGCAGGCTGGACGCAGTTAATATCATCGACGCAGACGTCGCCATTATTACCAGTATCAGTCTGGATCATGTGGATTGGCTGGGTTCAGACCTGGCTGATATTGCGCGAGAAAAAGCCGGCATTATGCGGTCTGATACTCCGGTGATTTGTGCAGACAGGTCAGTTCCGCAAGCCATCGAAGCAGCCGCGCAAGCCTGTGGTGCGATTGGCTATTTTTTAGACAGAAATTTCTTTGTCCAGGTCGATGAGACTCAGGCTTGCTGGCGCTTCGAGGGGCTGGGAGCAGATGGCGGCGAACTCAGTTTTGCTGATATTCCACTCACTGATCTGAAACCCGAGAATTTGGCGGCGGCACTCCAGGCTTTGCTGTTGCTGAATTGCCCGGAGTTGAGCCCGCGCACTGTTTTCGCGGAGCTGGAAGTCGCAGGCAGGCTGCAATGGTGTCGCCACAGCGAGAGCGGGCGCAGATTGCTCTTGGATGTGGCCCACAATGTTGCGGCGGTAACGAATCTGGGCAGTCGGCTGCAGAAGTATCGGGCCGCGAATCCCGGGAGTCGCATCGCTGTAGTACTGGCGGTGATGGCAGATAAAGATGTAGAGAGTATGATCTCTGCGTTACAAACCGGGGTGGACATCTGGTATATTGCGCAGGTCGATCAGGCCCGCTGTATGCCTGCAGTAGAAGTGGCACAAATAGCTCTCGAATCAGGGATTGCTCAAAAGCTGATCAATGTTGGGCAAGCGGTGCCATTGGCACTGGAAAGAGCGCTAGCGGAGACGTCCGATAAGGACCTGATCGTGGTCACCGGGTCATTTTTTACCGTTGCTGAACTGGCGGGATTAACCAGTTCGCTACGAGAGTGATCGAGATGTTCACTCGATTTTCGAATTTTATTCGCTCGCAATACAGGATGAAGCCCCATTGAAGGAGGCTACCAAACAGCGCATTGTTGGCACGGTTGTCCTGCTCGCGCTCGGACTGATATTTCTGCCGATAATTTTTGATGGCGAAGGCAGTTACCAGGCGCCAGTAAGTAGTCGCATCCCAAATCCTCCCTCGGTTCCAATCTTGCCGGAGCCTGAGCCCAATCGACCCAGAATTATCGCCGAATCACTTCCTGTCGAGGACACGCCCGCTGATTCGGCTATTGACTCATCTGCCGATTCTCCAGCTTCGTCTGATCAAGCTGCAACAGTGGACTCGTCCGCAAATGCTGCCGGCATCTCGCCTGATCAGGAGGAGGCCCAGGCAGAGGATACTGAGGCAGACAACGGCGTTGAAGTCGTTGAATCCGTACCGGACTTCCAGCGTGATCAGCCAGAAATCCCGCAGCTGGGCGAAGATGGGCTGCCCCAGGGTTGGGTTGTTCGTTTGGGTACCTTCGCCAATGGGACCAATGCCGCCAATCTGGTGACTCGCCTGCAGGATTCAGGCTACAAGGCCTATAGTCGTAATGTCGTCAATGAACAAGGCACTATGACCGCAGTCTTTGTTGGGCCCTGGCTGCAGCGTGAACAAGTAGAAGACTTCCAACTACGTTTGCAGGAGCAGTTCCAGCTCTCCGGCATGATTGTACGCTACGAGATTGAGGCACTATGACTACGGTGACTGATAATCCCATGAATGCGGTCGATGTTGCGATTATCAGCGTGACCGTCCTTTCCTGCCTGTTCGGACTGTGGCGAGGCCTGATCAAAGAAGTGCTGTCATTGGTGAGCTGGGTCGCAGCACTGGTCCTTGCGCGACTGTACAGTGATACGGTTGCTGAAATGCTGGTCGGAGTCGTTGCGAACGAGGGTGCCCGCTATATCACGGCATTCGTCGTCGTTTTCATCGCGGTAATGATGGTTGGCACGCTGATCAACAAGTTGATGTCCAAACTGCTCAATATTACCGGACTCAATTTTATTAACAGGCTATTGGGCGGGGTCTTCGGCGTAGCGCGTGGGGTCGTGATCGTGCTCGTGGTTATGTTTATCGCCAATGTTTTTGTTTCCGAGACTCCGCTGTGGCAGGAGTCTCAATTAATACCCCATGGTATGTCGATGATTGAATGGTCACGTACCTATATTGAGGATCTCGGTGGTGTCAGCACTGCGATCGATAGCAATCCTTCTGGCTTTTAGGCGGAGCAGAATATGTGTGGACTGGTTGGAGTAGTAGGGCAACAAGATGTGGGCGTGACGATCTATGACACGCTGACAGTCCTCCAACATCGGGGTCAGGATGCGGCCGGCATCATGACTTGTGACAACGGCAAACTCAATTTGCGTAAAGACAACGGCCTTATCAAGGACGTGTTTCGTACCCGGCACATGCGTCGCCTGACTGGCCAGATGGGGATCGGTCATGTGCGCTATCCCACCGCAGGTTCATCCAGCCCGGCTCTTGCTCAACCATTCTATGTGAATTCTCCCTACGGTCTTGCTCTTGCCCATAACGGTAATCTGACCAATGCGGCGGAAATCAATCGCGACCTCTTCAACGAAGACCTGCGCCATATCAATACCGATTCTGATTCAGAAGCGATGCTCAATATCTTCGCTCATGAGTTGCAGAGCCGGCATAAGATCAAGCCCGAGCCGGAAGATATTTTCGAGGCTGTGGCAGGGGTGCACAAACGCTGCCGAGGAGGCTATGCGACAGTCGTAATGATCACCGGTTATGGCGTTGTCGGCTTTCGCGATCGTAATGGCATCAGGCCGCTCGTGTATGGCTATCGCGAAACGGCTACCGGACGGGAATACATGATCGCCTCGGAGAGCGTAGCGCTGAACTCACAAGGCTTCGAGATTGAACGCGATGTGGCGCCGGGTGAAGCGGTGTATATCGATATCGAGGGTAATCTGCACACCAAGGTGTGTTGTGAACCGGGTACACACACTCCCTGTATCTTTGAACATGTCTACTTCGCGCGCCCTGACTCATTGATGGACAGTATTTCTGTCTACAAGGCGCGTATGCGCATGGGTGAAAAGCTCGGCGAGAAGCTCAAGAAAGAACGGCCAGATCACGACATCGATGTGGTCATTCCAATTCCCGATACCAGCCGAACCTCAGCTCTCGAATTGGCCAACAGTCTCGGACTGAAATTCCGTGAAGGCTTCGTCAAGAATCGTTATATCGGTCGTACCTTCATCATGCCTGGGCAAAGTCAGCGTCGTAAATCGGTGCGTCAAAAGCTCAATGCCATCGAGCTCGAATTCAAAGGAAAGAATGTGTTATTGGTCGATGACTCGATTGTGCGTGGTACGACCTGTAAGCAAATAATTCAGATGGCACGGGACGCCGGGGCCAAGAAAGTCTATTTCGCATCTGCGGCGCCTGCTGTGCGTTATCCCAATGTCTACGGAATCGATATGCCTGCTGCCTCTGAGCTGATTGCCTCTGGCAAGACCGATGCAGAGGTGCAAGAGTTAATCGGGGCGGATTGGTTGATCTATCAGGATTTAGAGGACCTGGTCGCCGCCTGTGCCGAAGGTAATCCATCGATCAGCGAATTTGAGTGCGCCGTGTTCGACGGCAAATACGTCACAGGTGATGTCGATGAGATGTATTTGCGCCGTCTGGAAATGAATCGTAACGATGCTGCCAAACGCAATAAAAACGGTAACGACGGGGTCTCCAAACAGCACAATCTGGTCACCGACCTGTCCGGCGACGCCTGATCCGCGATTCTTTCGTTTACGGGGGTTTATCGTTGAGTATTTTTTCTTTGAATTCTCCATCCGGGTCTTCAGCGGCTTCCCAAGAGTCCTCAGCCAAGGACGTACGCGCTGTGGGTCGTGCAGATGTAGAAGACAATCAATACTCCCGACAGGTTCAGACTGCTGTCGATGAGATCAGCAAAGCATTGCTGGGTAAGGATCACCAAATAAGGCTTGCATTGTGTTGTCTGTTCTCAGGCGGGCATCTCCTTGTAGAAGATCTTCCGGGCATGGGTAAAACCACCTTGTCCTATGCTCTGGCCAAGGCTCTTGGTCTCGATTACAAGCGTATTCAGTTCACCAGTGATTTGCTGCCTGCCGATATCCTCGGCATCTCAATCTTCGATCAAAATTCCGCACAGTTCAGTTTTCACCCGGGGCCGATATTCAGTCAGGTCGTATTGGCTGACGAAATCAACCGAACGACTCCCAAGACCCAAAGCGCCTTGTTGGAAGCGATGGAAGAGCGACAAGTGACAGTGGAAGGTGAGACGCGCAAATTGCCCGAACCGTTCTTTGTCATTGCTACGCAAAATCCGGCAAATCTGGCTGGTACTTATCCCTTGCCAGAATCCCAGCTTGATCGTTTTCTCATGCGCTTGCGTCTCGGTTACCCTGATCAGCGCGCGGAACGCGAGCTCCTGGAGATGGATAGTGAGTGGGACAAGGTTGAGAGCATCAAACAGTGTTTGAGCAAGGATGAGGTGACAGGTTTCCGCCAGGAGTCTGCGACCGTGAATGCCAGCGCTTCCTTGTTGGACTACGTGCAGAGATTGATCGCCTTTACTCGCGGTGACGACGAGTACCATTTTGGCTTATCACCTCGGGGTAGCTTGTCACTCATGCGTGCGGCCAAGACCTGGGCTCTGATGTGTGGGCGTAAGCACGTGATTCCTGAAGACGTACAGACCATTCTGCCTGCCGTTGTGGAGCACAGGCTGCGGGCTGTCTCAGACAATGATGGTCACACGGGTGCCTCGTTGGTGCAGCGCATGCTCAACGAAGTCGATATCCTCGAGTAGCTTGCTGAACCGCTACTCTTCTCGCTTGCGCGAGTGTCGCTGTCGCTGAACTTCGCCGAGTTATTAGCACGGGCAGAGACAAAGCCAAGGGTAAGGGGAGAGACAGAGTAAGAGGAGCAGGGCTAGAGGAGCAAAAAGGCTCAATGTCGAACTCATCCAGTCAAATCAGGCACATGTCGATCAGAGAACGATTCGCGCAGCGCATGGAGCGCTGGATGATGAGTCGTATTAAGCCTGGCCCCGAAGCAACTCTCAATCGTCACAATATCTACGTGTTACCCACTCGAAATTGCCTTTTGTTCCTACTGGCATTCGCGTTGATATTTATTGCGGCGATCAATTATGCCGTCAGCCTGGCTTTTGGGTTGGCATTCATGCTGGTGAGCCTGTTTGTGCTCGCCATTCTGCATACCTTCAATAATCTAAATCAACTACAAATAAAGCGACTACCTTCCTCACCGGTGTTCTGTGGTGAAGATGCAGCGTTCAATGTGGAGATTTCACGACGAAAAACCCGGGTTCATGAGGCGCTCGAACTGCGTATCGGCGAGGGAACAGTTACACATGCTGATTTGATTGAGCTGGACCGTGTTTCGCTTCAGGTTTTTGCGCAAACAAAGCAGCGTGGGCTCTTTCGACCATCACTGTTGCGTATCAGTACCCATTTTCCTCTTGGTCTCTGCCGTGCATGGTCGCTCGTTAATCTGGACTTGCAGTGTCTGGTTTATCCCAAGCCCATAAGTTTTGTTATGGATCAGCAGACTACAGGCACCTCTGGTGAGCAAGAATCCGCTCTCGTAAGAGAGGGCAGTGAAGAATTCTATGGATTGCGAGACTATATTCCCGGAGATTCGCTCAAGCAGGTTGCCTGGAAAAATGTGGCTCGAGGCCAGGGCATGCAACTCAAGCAGTTTGTGGACTATGTCGACAGTCGTGTTTGGCTCGACTGGGATATGTTCTATGGCTTTGATGAGGAAGGCCGCTTATCACGCTTGTGTGACTGCGTCCTGCAGTTAAGTGCGAGGAAAACACCTTTCGGCCTGAAGCTCCCCGGTACAGAGATAGCACCGGCAGTTGGCAACGGCCATCGCGAGAAACTGCTTCGGGCTCTGGCTCTGTATGGTGAGCCAGACTCGGAGTCGCGAGGGCACAGTGCGCATGGCACAGCCAGGACAGGCAAGCGAGTCGGAGCGTTGGGCAAATGACTGCACTGAATGCTAGCGAGTATCAGATTCCTCGTTCCGCCCTGGGATGGGTGTTAGGCTCGGTACTGCTCGTGATGTTGCCCCTGGCGATCTATATGCCAGCCTGGGTAATCACTGTTGCTGTGTGTTGTGTTGGGTGGCGCTGGCTGATTGCCAGTGGGAGAACAGCCTATCCCGGTAAGTTACTTCGCGTAGCTATCGTGCTCTTTACCGTATTGCTCACCGTCTCTCAAATGAGCAGCCTGGGTGTGGGGCTAGACAGCGCGGCCAGCCTGTTGGCCCTCGGTTTCGTCTTCAAGCTCGTTGAAATGCGCAACAAGCGCGATATTTATGTTGTGCTGAGTCTGTGTTTCATCATGAGCATGGTGGCTTTTCTCTATTCTCAGAGCGTTGTCATCACTGTGTATATTGCCGTGGTGGTGATCGTAATCACAGCGGCCATGATTGCCTTGAATCGGTCTGTGCTGAATCGGCCTGCCCAAGCTGGCACCGGGCAGAGCACTCTTCGCCTTGCGCTCATCATGTTTCTACAGGCCTTGCCACTGACCCTCGTGCTGTTCGTGGTTTTTCCGCGAATTGCGCCGCTATGGGCTGTACCCGTTCAAAACAGCAGCGGTACCACAGGGGTCTCCGATGAGATGTCCCCAGGAGATCTGGCGCAGTTGGGACGTTCGAGCGAGCTGGCTTTTCGAGTACAGTTTGAGGATGCACTGCCGCCCCTGCATGAGAATTTGTACTGGCGCGGTTTGGTGCTGGATTATTTTGACGGGGAGACCTGGCGGCGCACACGAAGGACTTCTTCTTACTCCGAGGCTGCCCGCTTGAATGATTTTCAGTGGAGCTGGGAAGACAGAGTCAGGATGGGAGACTCTGAGCTCCGTTATAACGTCATCCTTGAGCCTACTCAACAGCCCTGGCTCTATGGGCTTCACCTGGCTCAGCCTGATGGTCGCAGGCTGTTCCAGAGTCGCAATTTTGAGATTTTTAATAATACCCCGGTGAGCAAGCGATTCAGCTACGACCTGGTTAGTGTTCGTGGGAGTCAGACTGATCTCATTTTGCTGGACAGCGCCCGTCGGCGAAGTACCGCATTGCCGGGTCAGGGCAATAGCCTCAGTCGTACCTTTGCAGAGCAATTACGTGAAACAGTGGCGACTGACCGAGACTATGTCTATGCCGTGCTCGCACACTTCCAGCAAAATGAGTTTTTCTACACCTTGAACCCATCACTGCTCGGTGAGCAACGAGTGGATGATTTTTTATTCAATACCAGAGAGGGATTTTGTGAACACTATGCGAGTAGCTTTGCGTTCTTGATGCGCGCCGTTGGAATTCCAGCCAGGGTGGTTGTGGGTTATCAGGGCGCGGAATTGAATCCCTATGAAGACTATATGATGGTTTATCAGTACAACGCGCATGCCTGGAATGAAGTGTGGCTGGAGGGCGAGGGCTGGGTCCGCTTCGACCCAACAGCGGCGGTCTCTCCGGAGCGGATTCGGATTGGTGTTGAAGCTGCGCTGGCCAATGACCCTGCATTCATGGAGGAGTCCTTGTTCTCGGCAAGCAGACTCGGCGCTCTAGGCTGGATCAATGCCATCAGGCTTCGGCTCGATGCGATTGAATATGAGTGGAATCGCAGAGTAGTAAATTACGATGAAGAGGTGCAGTCGGATTTTCTTGCACAGATTCTGGGCGATGTAACTGAGCAGAAAGTACTGGCCCTGATGGCCGGTCTGGCCTTTCTTGTCATTGCCATAGTTGCGTTGACTATTATTCGCATCGAGCCACGTAGAAAGGGTGCTGCTCTCGACCTGCTTTATCGTCAGCTTGGTGCGGAACTAGCCAAGATTCAACTCGGCAGAGAAACAGGCGAAGCGCCACTCGTTTATCGTGACAGAGTGATTGCAAGTCAACCCGAGCTTGCAGAGTTGATGCAGGAGATGACTCGCCACTATGTTGAGTTGAACTACGTGGAGTTGAACTACGAATCCGGCACAAGGAGTGGAGTGGAAGAGAAGCAACGATTGGCTGCCTTCAAGGCAGCGCTCAGGCAGCTCAAAATAAAGTTACTGCCGCTTGGTCGACTACGACGTTCTGCGTAAACGGGGTTTTCAGCCACCGCTGGTTTTGACAGAAAAACCTTTTCCTTCCAAAAAGGACTTCAATACGTCTCGTTTGTCGCCTTGAATCTCAACGATGCCGTTTTTTATGCTTCCGCCCGAGCCGGCATGTGCCTTCATAGCCTTGGCGAGTTTTTTCAGATCAGTAGTTTGTGAGTCCAGGCCACTTACCAGCGTGACTTGTTTGCCACCTCGGCCCTTGCTTTCGCGCTGAATGCGAACAATGCCATCAGTGTTTTTTTCAGGTTCTTGCGCTTGTTCTGAGCAGCGACATTTATGCAGAGCTTTGGCGCAGACAGGGCATTGGTTATCGCCATCTGTTGAATAAACCAGCTTGCTCGAATTCATCGCTTGCTTCGAGCTCAGCTTTTGTACAGAGGCGGCAGTGCGTAGCGATCGATTTTGGCCTGCTGCTTACTGGCTTGTTGCTTTTTATTGCGCAGGCTGGCGACCACCGTCAGCAGTTCCCGAGGAGAAGTAGTGCGAGTGTCAGAATTGATATCGGTGTCACTCTTCGAGTTGTTGTAGAGGGCGCTCTGGATATCAGCTGCGAAAGGATGTAATTCCGCCGCTTGATGCTGTTGCAAAATATCTTCCATGCTCAATACCGGGCGCTCGGAAATATAATGCCCGCACCACAGGATCAGACTGTTTCGAACTTCAGCTGCATCTCCTTTGCGACACGCTTGCTGAAGCTGTTTAAAGGCAATGGCTTCATTGTTCTGCGGATCATAGCGATCGCGGAGTTCCTGGCGCCTCTCGTTATAGGCGCGAAGAGCCTCGGGTAGTTTGGGAGCGACCACAAGTCGGTAGATGCTGAGCACGACCACGGCCAGCGCGGCAATGATCAGGTAATTCATCCAGGAAATCTCGACTTCGATAAACTCTGCCTGTGCCTGCTCGTCGATCATTTCCTGATCCAGGAGCGGGGCGCTTTCCAGAAGCTCTTCCAGGTTCTCTGTGCTCGCCACAGCCTGCTCCGCAGGGACATCGCCGGCGATGCTGTTCACATTAAGGAGAGTAGCAGGTATGACGGAAACCTCTTGCTGATCGGTGTCGACATTCCACCAGAGCACTCTGACTTCGGGGATCACTATTTCGCCGGAAGTAGTGGGTACCAGCGTCGCAGTCTCGATGCGTGTACCGACTATGCTGCCTTCGACAAAGGTTCGCTGGATGTCGGCAGGATCGGGATAGACATTCATGCCTTCGATTTCTTCTGTTGCTACCGGAGGAAGAACGGCGCCTCCGAGGCCTTCGGCTCGGATAGTAATTGTGCGTAGCAGGGAGTCGCCCACTTGCAGGTTGCTCAAGTCGCCTTCCCACTCTTCTTCGAGGGTAAGATTTCTGGCAGGAAGCCAGTCAATACTCTGCGCGGCAGCGGGGCGCTCTTTGACATCGATTGTGATCCCTTCGATGAAAGCTGTAACCCGCCGGGTATTCAGATTGCGGAAAACGAAGTTACTTGAACCGTCGGTAACTTCGCCGCGAAACAGGATATCGGGTAGCTCAAGAGGACCGCTTCGTTGGGGAAAGATTACGTAGCGCTTCTCGTAAACGCCATAGCGCACACCATCGATCAGCTCCTCATACTGATTGGGGGAGCCGATAAGCTGAGTGACAGTGTCCGCCATTTCCAGTTCCGTGAACTGAGGGTTACGAATACCATTGATGGTATAGAACAGTCGAACAGTGAACAGGAGCTGCTCCTGAACGTAGACGGAATCCTTGTTTACTTCGATTTCGAGAAAGAGCTCGTCGTCTCCCTGATTGGAGCGGGGCCCTTCATTAACAACGACCAGATCAATCGGGTCAGTTGTCACTGTATTGATCTGAAGAGAAGGGATTTGTAATTCGCCTTCTTCCAGTGGAAAGAGTGTAACGACATAATCGGTCCAGGATTCGACCGCGCCGTTGATTGAGCGAATCTGGCTGGAAGTTCTTGTTCCCAGGACATCGAAGCTGTCAGCGAGAGGTTGCAGGTCAAGCTGTACTCCCTGTCGTTGATCGTATACTCGAATAGTCAGGGTTAGCGTCTCACCGCGAGCCAGTTCAGTTCGATCGACGCTGATCTCAACTTCCTGCGCATGAGTACTAACGCTCATCAGGCAGCACAGGGCGAACAAGAAGGTCCAGGACAGGTTGCGCAAGCGGTTTACCATATCTGGCCTCCGGTGTTATTCGCCGTACCGTTTAATTGTCTCTGGCGATACTGATAGCGGAATTTGCGTCGCAGGAGTTCGCCAGGATCATCTTCGATGCGTCGCAACCATTGTTCGAGTGCCTGCTGTTCCTCGAATTCTTCATTACTGGTATCAGTGGGTGTGTTTTGCTCGCTATTGGATTCTGACTGTTCCTGATCTTCAGGTGGTTGTTGCTGCTGCTGTTCCTGTTGTTGCTGATCCTCGTTGCCTTCCTGGCTTTCCTGATCTTGCTGTTGATTATTGTCTTCGCTCTGCTCGGACTCATTTTCCGAGTTTTGCTCCGACTGGTTCTCCTGACTTTCGCCGTCCTGTTGCTCGCCTTCTTCTGATTCCTGTTGCTCCAGAAGCTGCTCGACAATTTCCTTGTTGTGCAGTGCGTCAGCGTGACCGGGTTCCAGTGCCAGGGCCAGGTCATAGGCCATGATAGATTCTTGATAATTGCCACTCATGGCGAGTGCATTGCCGCGATTGTAGTGGCTGTCAGGCGAGTCTGACGCGCTGAAAGCAGCGATAGCGGCCTCGTAGTCCTCGCCGCGATAGCTGGCGGCGCCGGCCCACTGTGGATTCTCAAACAGACCAGCAGCCTGGGCATGGTCTTCGTTGGCAAAGGCTTCAGCCGCTTGCTGATCAGGAGTAGACCAGAGGTCGCGCCAGAAGCCTTGGGCATGAGCCTGTTCTGGTGGGAGAAGCAAGCCGCCACCGATGATGAGAGTGAATGAGAACAGCCAGCCGCGACGGAAGCTAAAGGCGGCGAGGGGCAGGACAAGCAGTAACAGCCAGGGGCCTGCCTCGTACCAGATATCGAATTCCTCTTCGACATCAGATAGCTGGTTGTCTTCCAGTAATTCATTTTCAGGCAACAGATAAGCCAGGTCAGAGTCGGCTAGCTGTATATCGTGATAGCGACCACCGGTTCGGTTAGCAAGAGACTGCAGAACATTCCTGTTCAGGGTCGGGACTACCATGCCACCGCGATCATCTGTCAGGAAGCCACCATCGCTGGTGCGTATGGGGGCGCCGTTTTCGGTGCCGATGCCCATGACGAGCAATTCATAGTCTGTCTCTTCCAATGCCTCAGTGATGCGCTGCTCTTCCTGAAAGCCAGCTATGCCATCGGTCATGAATAGAATCTTGCCTCTGCTGGCTTCAACTTCATCGAGCAAATCAATCGCCATATTGATAGCGGGGACAGGATTGCTGCCAAACAGGGGCATGATATTGGGGCTGAGTGACGGCACCAGCGAGGCAATAGTCACGACGTCATCGGTCAGTGGGGTCACTGTGTGCGCATCGCCCGCATAGACAATGAGTGCGGTCTGGCCCTCGTCGCGCAGTGCGAGAATATCTCTCAGTTTACGTTTGGCCAGGTCCAGACGACTGGGCTGATGGTCATCGGCGAACATCGACAGCGACAAGTCCATCACAATTACCATCGCGTCTTCCCGTTGCTGCACGGGTTGGGGCAATTCCTCCCAAACCGGTCCTGCCAGAGCCAGGGTGCTCAGGATCCAGGCGGCAAAAAGCATATAAAGAGGTGTGCGCTGCGAGGCGTTCTTGCTGCGATCCAATAAATAGGGGAGCAGCGACTTATCGATAGCCTTGTCCCATGCGGTCATCACCGTGTTCATTCGCCACAGGGCAATGATGAAGATGAGCGCAGGTATCAGTGCCAATAACCAGAATGGGCGCAAAAAATGAAAATCCTGCAACAGGCTGGCTGGAATCAGGACTTCCATCAGGCTTCACTCCCGCGCACTGCTGAATCCGGGGTGTCATCGTCAATCTCCGCTTGCTGGAGTTTGGCGCGACCAGCGACTGACAGCCAGGGAATGGAAAACAATGCCAGCAGAAAGCTGGTAATCAGGGCTGCACCCAGCGGCCAGTAAAACAACACTCTCGTCGGACGATAGGTCTGTTCATCCTGCTCGATGGTTTCAAGCCGGTCCAGTTCCTCGTAGATATCTACGAGATCTGACACATCGCGGGCACGGAAGTATCGACCACCGGTCGATTCAGCAATTTGGGTGAGTACCTGTTCATCCAGTTCTGCCGAAGGATTGATAGCACGGGCGCCAAAGAATGTACGCTGTACCACCTGGTCAGCACCGATGCCGATTGTGTAAACCTTGATGTTTTCCTGGCGAGCCAGCTGACCGGCCTGTTCAGGAGAGACATTGCCTGCGTTGTTGACACCATCGGTCAGCAGAATGAGGACACGGCTATTTTCCGGGCGCGTGCGCAGATGGATTACCGAGAGTCCAATGGCATCGCCGATGGCTGTGGCGGACTCCTCAATAATGCCAATTTCGGCTTCTTCCAACAAAGTGCCGACAGTATCTCTGTCGAAGGTCAAAGGCGCCTGTATATAGGCATGAGCGGCAAACAGAATCAGGCCCAATCGATCACCTTCACGGCGTTCTACGAAATCTCCGACGACGGCCTTAACGACATCGATGCGGGACGCCTGACGGTTGCCGACTACCATATCCTGGGCTTCCATAGACCCTGAAATATCTACGGCCATCATCAGATCGCGCCCGGTAGAAGGCAGCTGTATCGGTTCGCCCAGCCACTGCGGGCGTGAAGCAGCGAGGACTACCAGTAACCAGATTGCCGTACAGCAGATGAGATTAAGCAGGCGGCCACTGGTGAGGTTTTCAGTATCTGATTGCAGGCGGCTCAAGGTGCTGAAAAATGGCACATACAAAGCCGCATCCTGACGAGGTGCGCGGGAGAACCAGTGATAGATCACCAGTGGTAGAGGGAGCAGCAGAAAGGCCCATGGCCAGGTGAATTCGAGCATGAGCTGCTTATTCCTTTCCGGCAGCCATAGCTGCCTGGTGGCTATCGGGCTTTCGCTGGTAAAGACTCTTTATCCAGGACAATCCCAGAGTATTCAGTGCGTCGACATCGATATCACAACGCGCCTGGAAACGACCGAAGCTGAGAGCCGCAGCGAGTTCGTCATCAAGCTCTGAAGAGTCACCATTTTCTCGAATAAAATCAACCCATTCCGGACCGCCGAGGCTGGCGGCATTGGAGTTGGGGAAGTGTACCAGCGCTACTCGCCGGAGCACGGAATTGACACCATTAACGTAGTCCAGCTTGCGTTGGTCCAGAGCCGAATCCTGTTCCGCATAACGACTCATGCAGGCTTCCAGTTCAGAGATCGCATGCTGCAATATCTGCTGACGAACGTGTTGGCGGCGCCACCAACGTGCGATGACGAGGAGGGCGATGACTATCAGGATGGCGAGAACCCACCAGCCTGGGGCTGGCGGCCAAAAACTGACTGGCTCGGGCAGATGGATATCGGCGAGCTGTGCTAGGAGTTCTTCGCTGTCCATTCTCGTATCTGTTCAACCACTAACTGATTAGTGCGTATTTTCAAAAGTCGGATTTGCAGACGATCCAGTTCCGCTTCAATGCGCGCAACACGCTCCTGAAACAGCTCCCGATAGCGGGCGCGAGCCTTGGGATTGTGAGTGTTGAGTGAACCTTTCCGTCCGCCGTCGGTAATACTGTACATGCCGGGCACGGGCAGGGTCTCCTCCAATGCGTCATAGACGAAGCAGCAGACGACATTATTGTGTCGGGACAGCTGATTGAGATACTGCAGGGCTTTCTCATCCATGGTGACGAAATCTGAGATCACATAGAGTGTTGAGCCAGGTTTGGTGATTCGGCGTATCTGACCCAGCGCGTGCGCCAAACCTGGTTGAAAGCCGGGGTCCGTTGGAACCAGTGCCTCGGGTGACTTAACTTCTTGTAGCTTCTGATTGTACTGATAGACCTGATTGAGCAGGTGCAGCGCGGATCGCCGGCTGCGCTTAGGTCTGACCAGGCTGGAGTCGACGTCAGAGAAGACCAGTCCACCGACGCGGTCACCATTATCGATGGCTAACCAGCAGAAGACAGCGGCTGCCTGAGCGGCCAGGACTGATTTGAATGCAGTCTGACTGCCGAAAAACATATTGTGTGTCTGGTCGACAGCAATGATGACGGGCCGTTCCCGCTCCTCGCGAAAGACCTTGGTAAAAGGCTTGCTGGTGCGTGCTGTCACACGCCAGTCGATGAGGCGAATATCATCGCCAGCCTGATAGGGTCGAAATTCTTCGAAATCGATTCCGCGACCACGCATTTTGGACAAGTGCAGGCCAGAGATACCGGCAATAGAGCGGCTATGGGCCAGATATTCCAGCGTCTTGGCAGCATATCGCTGCACCAGAAGCTGTTGCAGACTGATGACCGCACCTCGCGCCTGGTAGCGTGCGTGTTGAGGATCGATTTGCAGCTTGGCTGACATCAGAGGCGACCTTGCTCAGATCAGGCGGAAGGTACCCGTTGACGAATAGTCTCCAGCACTTGATCCGGGGTCACGCCGCTGGCCTCCGCTTCGAAGCTCAGCAGAATGCGATGCCGCAGCACATCGAACATGATTTCCTGAACATCGTCGGGGCTGACAAAGTCGCGTCCCTGAATCCAGGAATGGGCACGAGCGCAGCGATCCAGTGAGATGGTGCCGCGTGGGCTGGCGCCATATTCCAGCCAGGATGCAAGATCTTCACCGTAGTTCTCGGGCTTTCTGGTCGCCATGATGATTTGAATGATGTACTCCTCGACTTCTGGCGCCATATGCATGGCCAGGATTTCCTGGCGAGCGTCGAACAAGTCGTTTTGCGCAACCTGTTTCGGTGGTTCGGCAACCTTGTTAGCTGCTTCGTCACGGACCAGATGGAGAATGTCGCGCTCAGCTTCAATTTGCGGGTAGTCGATAGTGACATGCATCAGGAAGCGGTCGAGTTGTGCCTCTGGAAGCGGATAGGTGCCTTCCTGCTCGATTGGGTTCTGAGTGGCCATTACCAGGAATAGTGGTGGCAGGCTGAAAGACTCACGGCCCACACTCACCTGATGCTCGGCCATTGCCTCCAACAGGGCTGACTGAACTTTGGCTGGAGCGCGGTTGATTTCATCTGCGAGGACGAGGTTGTGGAAAATGGGACCTTGCTGGAAGCGAAAACTGCCATCTTCGGGTCGGAATACCTCAGTACCTGTGATATCACTGGGAAGCAGGTCGGGAGTAAATTGAATTCGGTGGAAGTCGCCTTCGATGGCGCGAGAGAGATCTTTGATGGCTTTGGTTTTGGCTAGTCCGGGAGCCCCTTCTACCAGCAAGTGGCCATCGGCGAGCAGTGCAATAAGGAGTCGATCCAGTAAGCGCTCTTGTCCAATAATCTGATTGGATAACCAGTCTTTTAGTTCTGTTATTATCGCGTGGTGACTCATATTGATAATTCTCTGCTCTACACGGTGCACACAGAAACTGTGCACTCAAAGACGGTGCGCTTTGATCTTGTCTATAGATGGTGCGCTTAATGGCGAATCCGGGATTGTAAACGTTTTGACTTGTATGTCTAGGTGGCATTCCTTCACCTGAGGCACGGGCAAAGTCGTCAATTGTCGTAACGTTTTGCAACAATTTGCTGCAATCGATTCGACCCCGGAGTTTGTCGCTTCAACTGAGTAATGTTGCTCAGCAATTTGGAGATTGATAACGACATGGCTCATACCAGCAATGTGCTTCTCTTTCCGCTCTATCAGAAAATCGAAGAGTCATATTCAAGTACGCGAGCCGAACAGCTCAAGCGATTGGCGCGCAAATATTTTGCTTCATCCGCCAATGCCGAGTTGGCCAACAAGAGTGAAGATGAGCTGTTTGAATCCCTTCTTGAAGCCTGGCGATTCATTGCAGTTCGAGCAACATCGACTCCTCTAATTCAATTCAGCGCTTGCGAGCAAGACGGGCAGCACAGCGGTACAAGAATCTATCTCTTGCTGGACGACAAACCCTTTGTCATCGATTCAGTACGTCAATGTCTGAATCGCTTTGGTGCTCGAATTGAGGGAGTGCAAAATTGTGTGTTGACGGTGCGTCGTAGCCGAGGCACCTCGAACCAGTCGAAAGGGAAGTTACAGGAACTCTACGACTCGGAATCAAAGCCAGCTAAGTCCGGCGGAAAGGGCAAGCAAAAATTCGACATTAGAAGTGAGGCGCTAAGTTGTATTCGCTGTGCGGCGATTAGCGCTGAAGATCAGGAAGTATTGCGCAAGGAAATATTGCTAAGCCTTCGTCATGTTAGTGCCGCGGTCAAAGATTACCGCCCCATGTGTCGACAGCTGCTCGCGTTGAAGGCAAGGCTGCAGCGCTGTACTTACTCGCTGCCGTTTACAGATGATGAATTAGGGGAATGTTTTGCTTTCATCGACTGGATAGCAGACAACCATTTCACTTTTCTCGGCTACGAAGAATTTCAGGTTCGCAAACGCAAGCAAGGGAAAACTCTGGAATTTCAAACCGATTCCGTACTCGGTGTCTCACGATTCAAATCCGATATCAAAAAGCGTATCAGTATTACTGCTTTGCCGAAGCCAACGGCAGATTTTATCCTCGCAAAACAGTTGTGTAGTTTCGCCAAATCTTCAGAGCGATCCAGGGTGCACCGCCCGGCCTATTATGACTATCTTTTGTTGAGGGAATTTGATGAGCAAGGTGAGGTGAAGACTGAGCACCGCTTCAAGGGATTGTATACCTCCTCGGTTTATTACAGACCCGCGCTGGACATACCGCTGGTCAGGATCAAGGTTCAAAAAATACTCGATCGCTCTGGCTATTCTGCTAATGGGCACAGCATTAAAGATCTGCTGCAAGTCATCAACGTGTTTCCTCGTGATGAACTGTTTCAGATGAGCGTAGAACAGCTATTTGATACCGCAATACAGATCACGCAGCTGCAGGAAACACGTTCCTGCAAACTCTTCGTGCGCAGAGATTCCTATGCACGATTTTTTTCCTGTCTGGTCTTTGTGCCGAGGGATATCTACAACACACGAGTGCGACTTAAAATCCAGGAGTTTCTTAGTAAGCGCCTCGGGGGAGAGGAGCTTGAATTCAATACTTATCTCTCGGAGTCAGTGCTGGCGCGCTTGCATCTTGTGCTGCGTGCGCCGGGAATCGAGCAGATAAAATATGATCTGCTTGAGCTGGAAGCGGAGCTAGTGGAGTTGGTCAAACCCTGGGATGAGCATTACCGGGAAGAACTGCTGAGGGTCCATGACCGTGGGGAGGCTCTCGAAAGGTATGAAGAGTTTGCGAGCTGTTTTCCACTGGCCTATCAGGAAACCTACGCCGCGCGAGCAGCGGTAAAAGATACTCAGCATCTGTTGGAAGTTTCACCCGACAATCCTTTGGTGTTGTCACTGGAATCTTGTCGATCGTCTGCGGATGCAGAGCTGAGTTTTAAAATCTTCAATCGCAGTAAACAACTCATGCTTTCGGATGTTGATCCGGTTTTGGAAAACCTCGGGCTAGCCATAATCAGTGAAAAGGCATTTCAGCTTAAACCGGGCAGCTGCAAAGTCGGTGCGATTGATGATGACGAAGATGGGAAAATCTGGCTCCATGATTTCTCCTTGTTCAGAAGAAAGAAAATTGCAGAAGTCGATTCTGACTTCGCTGAGAACTTTGAAGATGCATTCGCAGCGATTTGGAGCGGCAAGGTCGATGATGACAGTTTCAATGCCTTGGTGATCGCTGCAGAGTTGCACTGGCGTGATGTCGCCTTGCTGCGTGCCTATGCGGCTTATCTCAAACAATTGCAGTTTGGTTATTCGGCACAGTTCATTGCTGAGACCCTGTTGGCCTATCCCGATCTAAGCCGAGAACTGCGCAATTACTTCTACCTGCGCTTCGATCCAACGCTGTCCAAAACGCAACGCCTGGGTGCGACGCGCAAGAGGAAAATGATTATTTCTCTGATCGATAAAGTGAGCAATCTGGCAGAAGATGGAGTGCTGCGTGCCTATCTCGAGCTTATAGATGCCACATTGCGCAGTAATTTTTTCCAGCTTGATGATGAGGGGCAGAGCAAGTCTTACTTCTCATTCAAATTTAAAGCAGACGCGCTGGAGTTCGTTCCTCGCCCCAGGCCGCAGTTCGAGATATTTGTTTATTCCCGACTGGTGGAAGGCGTACATTTGCGTGGAGGAAAGGTAGCGCGTGGCGGCCTGCGCTGGTCTGACCGTACCGAAGACTATCGGACTGAAGTGCTCGGTCTGGTAAAAGCGCAACAAGTCAAAAATTCTGTCATCGTTCCGGTGGGTGCGAAAGGGGGCTTCGTTCTCAAGGAGTTACCTGAAAGCACCGATCGGGCCAGTTGGCAGTCTGCAGGCGTGGCCGCCTATAAAATATTCATCTCGGGTCTTCTCGATATCACCGATAACATCAAAGACGGAAAGCTGCTTGCGCCCGTGAGTACAGTCCGCCATGACGACGATGATCCCTATCTGGTGGTTGCTGCAGACAAAGGCACTGCGACCTTCTCGGATATCGCCAATGGAATTGCAGCTGATTATGGCTTTTGGCTTGGAGATGGATTTGCCTCCGGGGGGAGCAATGGCTATGACCACAAGGCTATGGGTATCACTGCGCGAGGAGCCTGGGTCTCAGTCCAGCGGCATTTTCGTGAACAAGGCATAAATATTCAGAAAGAAGACTTCACTGTGGTGGGTATCGGTGACATGTCGGGTGATGTTTTTGGAAACGGTATGCTGCTCTCGCGACATATCTGTTTGTTGGCAGCATTCAATCACCGGCATATCTTTATCGACCCTGATCCAGACAGTGCGTTGAGTTATCGAGAGCGCAGACGCCTGTTTAACAAGAAAGGATCTGGTTGGAGCGACTATCAGGACGAACTGATATCGCCGGGTGGTGGGGTATTCGACCGGAGCGCCAAGTCGATTGCTATTAGTTCGCAAATGAAAGAGCGGTTCGCAATTGATAAGGATCGATTGGCACCTAATCAGCTTATCAGCGCTTTGCTCTCAGCTCCTGTTGATCTGCTCTGGAACGGTGGAATTGGCACCTACGTAAAAGCGGCAACGGAAAGCAATGCGGACATTGGAGATAAAGCCAACGATGTCTTGCGGGTAAATGGCGAGCATTTGCGATGCCAAGTGGTGGGTGAAGGAGGGAATCTTGGCTTCAGTCAGAGCGCTCGCATTGAGTATGGCAAAGCCGGCGGTATCTCCTTAACCGATTTCATTGATAACTCGGCCGGTGTCGACTGCTCTGACCATGAAGTCAATATCAAGATTTTGCTTAATCAGCTTCAAGCTGAAGGCAAGCTCACAGACAAGCGTAGAACGCAGCTGTTGGAATCGATGACAGATGAGGTGGCTGAGTTGGTGTTGTCGAATAACTACCAGCAAGTTCAAGCAATCGGGATTGCCTATTCGGAGATGCATAGCCGCTTTCAAGAGTACGCGGATCTACTTCGTTTTTTGGAAGGCAGGGCGGGGCTGGACAGGCAGCTGGAATTTTTGCCGAGCGATGAAGAAATTGACGAGCGTGAGACGCGTCGTCAATTTTTCACCCGACCAGAAATATCTGTTCTCATTTCATATATGAAGATGTATCTGAAGGCAGAGTTAAGTAAGAAAGACTTTGCACAAGACGGATACTTCTCCGCCTTTCTCTACAGTGCGTTTCCGCAAACATTGGTGAGGCGCTACAGTCAGGAGATTTTGCAACATCCTTTGCGTAAAGAAATCGTAGCTGCGCAACTGGCCAATCGCCTCGTAAATTTATTTGGTGCAAGTTTTATTTATCGCATGATGGATTCAACTGGCGCTGAGTTGTCAGATGTTGTGAAAGCCATGTTACTGAGTATGGAAATATTTCAGATCGAGCAATTGTGGGCTGAAATAGAGACGTTGGATTTTCAGGTGGCAAGTACTGTCCAGGATGGCATGCTGGTTCGGTTGATTCGTTTGGTTCGGCGTTCAACTCGTTGGTTACTGCGCAATCGACGATCCGCTCTGGACATGGATAAAGAGATCAACTGGTTTGCGGCAGGCGCTCGTCGCTTTCGCAGTATGCTGCCAGCGAAGTTGCCCGCCGACTTCAAGCAAAGTTATCAAAAAAAGCTCGCGGAACTGGAGGCTGCGGGTGTATCGCGTGATTTGGCGAACAGGGTTTGTCAGTGTGACTTTTTGTTTCCTGCGACCAGTTTTGTGGAAATTAGCCAGGAAACCGGTGAGTCCCTTGGGGATACTGTGGCAATCTACTATGCAATCGGAGAGGAATTGCGTCTCAATTGGTTGGGCAAAACAATCAATGAACTATCGGTGGGCAATTATTGGCAAGCGCTCGCGCGCGAAACTTTTCTCGATGATCTTTCCTGGCAGCAAAGAGCGCTTACCTGTAATCTCGTTGCCGCTCGCAGACGTTCGGGTTCGGCGAAAGCACAAGTGGCGAGTTGGGCTGCCGAGAATGCCAGTCAGATTGAACGTTTAGAGCAGATGTTGATTCAGGTTCAGGGCGAGCCTGACTCTGATTATGCTGTCTATGCGGTCATACTGAGAGAGTTACTCAATCTGGCGCAGAAAACGGCGTTCCGTCACTAGTACATTTTGAATTGATTGATTACAGGGTTTTTTAGGTGTCGAACCAGGCTGAGCTAAATTTTTACACTACGGCGGGATGTCATCTTTGCGAGGAGGCGGCAGAAATGTTGCGTGTTTTGCAGGAAGAAAAACAGCGCGAGCAAAACCCTGTCAGGGTTAACGTGATAGACATCGCTACCTCAGAAGAACTGGTGGATCGTTACGGAATCAGAATACCGGTGCTGGTAAACATTGCGTCCGATAGTGAATTAGGTTGGCCTTTTCAGTACCAGGATATTGTTAACCTAATTTGATGTGCCAGGGTTCGAAGCGTACGCCGTAGAGGTTGTCAGTCGGGTAGCGGATATCAACATAGCCCAGTCGGGCGATGCGTTGATACTCAACTGTGCTTGAAAAGTCTGCGGTAAAATTTCGTTCACCGAATCCTATCTTGCCAATATCAAAATCCCCAATGCCGTGATAGGAATGGCCGGGAGGTGCAAGTGAGCGTGACGCACGACTGAGGTTGCCGTTTGCCTCGATGGTCTTGGCAAGAAACAGATGCATCTGTTTAACATTGCTCCGCACCCCTGAGGTAAGGATCAGTCCATCGCCGACATCGCTGCGCAATTGATTATAAAGATTGAGTGACTCTCCCTTGAGCAGGTAGTGACCAGAATTCGGAATCTTCGCTACTTCTTCTCTGGGGATAGCTTCGGTGATTTCTTTACTGATCTTCTTGCCGAAAAATCCATAGCGAGATGGGTTGGCGAAGAAAATCTCCTCGAGGAAATTGAGTTCATCTGCCTCGAATTCACCAATCTCTGGGAAGTTACGGCCGGCACGGAGCATCTCGTCGAAGCTCATCAGATTAAAATTACCATGCCCCATGTAGGCTTCTACTTTCGAGAGGTGTCTGGCGGTCTTGAGCAGCAGTGTTTCGTAGCTGACATCAAGATAGATGTCACTAGGGAAAATGGCGTCGAAATTACGAATCTTGCGCAGATAGGCAGCTACTTCATCGTCAGTGAGACTGGCCATCGCCGCCTGGTCGGGGGAGGTCGCAGTTGCGGGCAGCGGGAAGCCCTGGGCTGGGACCACTGACTCAACTTCCAGTTTGGTGAACTCAAATCCGGCTTCGTTGCCAGGAGGAGGGGGTTGGAGTGCTTGTTGCTCAGGCGAGGTATTCAGCGCAGCGAGAGGGCTGGATTTGCCAGTCAGCAACAGCGACTGCGCACTGAGACGGCGCCACATGTACTGGCCGCCAAAGGCTACCGTACTGGCCGCCAGGAACCCTTCTAGGAAAGCCCGCTTGTTCACACCTAACCCGCCGAAAGTGTTTCTATTCTTATAAAGCCCTGAAATATAGCAAATATAGCGGCCGGAATTAAGCTCTTCTGAATAGTGCTATTGATAGCAAAATCAGTGGTTTGTGGGAGTTTTCCTAGCCCGGATCGTGGGTAATCGCCGGCTAGCCGAAACTTGCAGTCGCGTGCTGTAGTCCGAACAGGCGGCGAGCATTGCTGGTGGTCAGGTTAGCCAGTGCTTCCGGGTCCTGCTGACGGCAATCGGCGAGTGTGTGTAGCACAGCAGGCAGGTATTGGGGCTCATTGCGGCGTGATTTCGGCTTTGGCTGCAGTGTCCTGGGTAGTAAATACGGGGCATCTGTCTCGATTAGCAGTCTGTCGTCAGGAATGTGTTTGACGATTTGCTGCAAGCCAAGTCCGCGGCGTTCATCACACACCCAGCCGGTGATACCGATGTACATGTCCAGTTCCAGATAATCGGCCATGGCTGACTCCGTATCGGTGAAACAATGCACCACGCCGCCAGGAAAGTCGCCTCGATACTTCTTCAATAAGGGCAGAAACTGCTCGTGTGCATCCCGTTGATGCAGGAACAGGGGTTTATTCAGTTCGCACGCTAGTTGCAGGTGTTGCTCGAAAACTTTTAATTGCGCTTCGGCGGGAGAGAAATTACGATTAAAGTCCAGTCCGGTCTCGCCGACTGCTACGACCATATCCCTCTGCGCCAGTTTTGCCGCCTGGCTGAATTCTGTAGCACTGACAGATTCAGCAATATGAGGATGAAATCCCACCGTTGCACTCAGACGACTGGGGTCTTCTTCGCTAAGCAGCAAAGCAGCCTCACTACTGGCCAGGTCGGTACCAGTCAGGATGATGTGGGCAACACCCACTGAACAGGCCTTATCCAGGACTTCCTGATAGTCATGCTGAAACGATTCATGGGTGAGATTTGCGCCGATGTCGACCAGTTGCATGTTCTATTATTCCATTTGCAGGGCGCGGGGAGTCTAACGGGCGGAGCGCCCAATGAAAAGGGCTGTAGCCGGGCTGCGTCAGACAGCTTGGCTATTGCAGGGGCAATATCTGATAATGACTGACTTTACATCGAAAGCTTCAGAATGAAACTCGCAAACGTGTTAATGAAGGTATGAACAACGTGGACGCCAAAGTACAGAAAAAGGAACTCAACTGGGCGGAGCTCGGTTTCCAGTATCACAAGACTGATTTTCGCTTCTCAGCCGTGCACCGTGACGGGCAATGGCAAGAGGGCGCTTTGGTGAGCGACGATATGATTAGCGTGCACGAAGGTGCGCCAACCTTGCACTATGCCCAGCAGTGCTTCGAAGGTATGAAGGCGCAGACGGCCGAAGACGGCCGGATTCTGCTTTTTCGCCCGGATCTGAATTTCGAGCGTATGCGCGAAGCGGCCGATCGCTTACTGATGCCTGTCGTTCCTCAGGAGCTGTTTATGCGTGGAGTTGAAGAGGCTGTTCGGGCTAATTACGCCTGGATTCCTCCTTATGGCTCCGGCGCTTCGCTGTACATTCGTCCCATGCTGATAGGTGTGGGTGAGAATCTCGGTTTGAAGCCTGCGCAACAATTTGAATTCAGGGTCTTTGTGTCACCCGTTGGTCCTTACTATAAAGAAGCAGGAATGGCCGTAATTTCGCTAGCAGTTTCTGACATGGACAGAGCGGCGCCCCGTGGAACCGGAAGCTACAAGGTAGGTGCGAACTACGCTGGTGGCTTGCTAGCCACTCGACGTGCTCAGGAACTGGGAGCAAACGAAGCGCTCTACCTCGATGCGCGAGAAGGGCGCTACATCGACGAAGCAGGCTCTGCCAATATCATAGTCGCGACTAAAGACGGCAAGTTACTGACACCAGACTCCCAGGCCATTCTGCCGAGCATAACCCGTCGCTCGCTCATGGATATTGCCGCGCAACGGCTGAATCTCACGACCGAACAACGACCTATCGATCTGCGGGCTGAATTTGACAGCTTTCAGGAGGTGGCTGCCTGCGGAACAGCGGCAGTTCTTTCTCCGGTTGGCAAAATCTGGTTCGATGAGGAGTGGCACACGATTGGTGGCGGTGCCGAAGAGGTGGGGCCAATCATGCAGCAACTGTATGATCAGCTCACGGGTATCCAGAAGGGAGAGCTAGACGATAGCTTTGGCTGGCTGCACGAGGTTGAGCTCTAGCTGATCGATCGGCACTGAGGAAGCCGACATCCAGATCGGGTGCAAGCTTTTAAAACAGTGCCGATTCAGTCGAATGGCGCCAGTTATCCCATATTAATTCTATTCATTTTAAAGTGTCTGAATTCACCGCCGACATAGTGCGGCGGTGATAATTGTTTTGCATTTCTGGGTGCTGCTTCCGGCTAAATTCATCACAAATAGCTTGCCGCAAAACTTTGAGATCTGATTGACCACTATTCGATCTCAAAAAACCACATATAAAACAAAGGGATAAGCGGTCGAATTCGGTCGTTCACGCCACCATTTGTGAAGAAGATTTGTGAGCAATATGCAATTTTTTGGTCATAAAACTTGACCGAGTCCAGCCTTGCCCTTATATATGTCGCCACTTTTGCTGCGCGAATATCGCTTGCGCAGCATTCATTCAAACACCCATTGCCTGAAAACTGATACTAGTTCTGCATTAAATGTCTAAATCTCTTGTAATAGTCGAGTCTCCCGCCAAAGCCAAGACTATTAATAAATATCTGGGCCCTGAATTCATAGTGAAGTCGAGTGTGGGTCACATCCGTGACCTCCCGACCAGTGGTAATGGCAAGCCTGTCGATGCCAAAGCGCGTGCCGCTGCGGCGGCGAAGACCCGCAAAATGGCTCCCGAAGAAAAGGCTGCCTATAAAAAGAAGAAGGCGAAGGAGCAACTGGTCGCGCGCATGGGAATTGATCCTGAGCACGACTGGAAAGCCAATTATCAAATTTTGCCCGGCAAAGAGAAAGTTGTTGCTGAGCTGAAGAAGTTGGCGAAGAACGCTGACAACATCTATCTCGCAACGGATTTGGACCGTGAGGGAGAGGCCATTGCCTGGCATCTGAAGGAGTCCATTGGTGGCGACCCGGAACGTTACAAGCGTGTGGTGTTCAACGAAATCACCAAGCGGGCAATTAGCGATGCGTTCTCGGAGCCAGGTGACCTGGATATGCGTTATGTAGAAGCGCAGCAGGCTCGCCGATTCCTTGATCGAGTTGTCGGCTTCATGGTCTCGCCATTACTCTGGGCAAAAGTCGCCAGAGGATTATCCGCTGGTCGTGTGCAGTCTGTGGCAGTGCGCTTGGTGGTCGAGCGTGAGCAGGAGATTCGTGCGTTTATTCCAGAGGAATACTGGGAAGTCTTCGCCAATCTGCAGACTCAGGCTACCGATAAACTGCGTTGCCAGGTCGTTCGCGAGGCTGGTGAGAATTTCCGCCCCGGAAGTAAAGAGCAGACTGATGCCGCGCTGGCCATTCTCAATGCGAGTGAGTACAAGATTCTCAAGCGCGATGACAGGCCCACGTCTTCCAAGCCAAAACCTCCATTGATCACCTCTACTTTGCAGCAAGCTGCCAGCACACGGCTGGGTTTTGGTGTGAAGAAGACGATGCTGATGGCGCAGCGTTTGTATGAAGCCGGCTATATTACCTATATGCGTACAGACTCAACCCACTTGAGCGCTGATTCCATCGCTATGTGCCGCGACTATATCGATCATAATTTTGGCAAGGATTATTTGCCGGAGAAGCCTCTCTTCTATAGCTCAAAAGATGGTGCCCAGGAGGCGCACGAGGCGATTCGTCCCTCTGATGTTCGTGTGAAAGCCGAGAAACTGATGGGCATGGAGCAAGACGCGGTCCGGCTCTATAACCTCATTTGGCAATACTTTGTGGCCTGCCAAATGCCACCCGCGCAGTATTTGAGCAGTACGATTACGGTGGCTGCGGACAAGTTTGAATTGCGCACCAAAGGCAGAATCATGAAATTCGATGGCTATCTCAAAGTCATGCCTTCGCGTGAAGAAGATGTCGTCCTGCCTGACGTTGCAGTTGGAGATGTACTTACACTTCAAGAGCTCGATCCACATCAGAATTTCACCAAGCCACCGCCGCGCTACACTGAAGCGAGTTTGGTTAAGGAGCTGGAAAAGCGAGACATCGGGCGTCCTTCGACCTATGCCTCGATCATTTCCACTATTCAGGATCGTGGCTATGTAAAGGTTGAAAGCAAGCGGTTCTATGCCTTGAAGATGGGCGATATTGTTGCTGAGCGCTTGCAGGAGAGCTTTAGCGAGCTCATGAACTATGACTTCACTGCGAAGATGGAAGATTCTCTGGATGATGTAGCGTCCGGAGACACCGATTGGAAGAAGCTGCTCAATGATTTCTATGACGGTTTCACCAGTCAGCTGGCAAAGGCTGAAGCAGCTGAAGGTGGTATGCGAGAGAATAATCCGACCGATACAGATATCGATTGCCCCAAGTGCGGTCGGCACATGCAGATTCGTACCGCATCTACCGGTGTGTTCCTTGGTTGTTCCGGTTATGGCCTGCCGCCGAAAGAACGCTGCAAGAGTACGATTAATCTAACGCCTGGCGAAGAAGCGATTCGCACTGACAGCGCCGAAGAGGCTGAAGAGCAGGAAAATATCCTGCTGCGCAAAAAGCACCGTTGCAAACTCTGTAATACGGCGATGGAGTCTTATCTCATTGATGAGAAGCGCAAGTTACATGTGTGCGGTAACAATCCGGATTGTGCCGGCTACGAAGTCGAACATGGTGAATTCAAGATTCGTGGCTACGATGGACCAGTGATTGAGTGTGACAAGTGCGGCGCAGACATGCAGCTCAAGACAGGCCGCTTCGGAAAATACTTCGGTTGTAGCAGCGAAGACTGCAAGAACACGCGCAAGTTGTTGCGTAACGGAGAAGCTGCGCCACCGAAGATGGATCCAGTGGACATGCCTGAGCTCGAGTGTGAGACGGTAGAAGACCACTACGTGTTACGTGATGGAGCCTCAGGAATCTTTCTTGCCGCCAGCAAGTTCCCGAAAAACCGGGAAACCCGTGCGCCATTGATTGCAGAGCTGTTACCGCACAAAGATGAGATTGATCCCAAGTACACTCATCTGTTTAGCGCTCCGGTGGAAGACGATGAGGGTAACAAAACTCTCGTTCGTTATAGTCGCAAGACCAAAGAGCAGTATGTGCAGACAGAAGTGGACAAGAAGGCAACGGGGTGGAAAGCTTTCTACCGCGATGGACAGTGGGAAATAAGCAAGCCGGAAAAGAAGGCCGCCAAGAAAAAAGCGAAAAAGAAGGTCGCCAAGAAGAAGGTTGCCAAGAAAAAGTAGCTTAGAAAAAATGGCAGCGAAGAGAAATCTGCAGATTAGTGCCGACTACTCGCGATCAAGGACTGGTAAATGAACAATAAGAAGAAGCGCAGTTCGATTCTGGGAAATCTGGGTTGGGGTTTGCTCGGTGAGTTTTCCTGTTTGCTGCAGTATTATTGGTAATAAGCCTGTTCGCAATCCCTTCAAACTCTGCAGCCTATGGTGTGGTGGCAGTATCGGTGATTGCCGGCGTGTTGTTGTTCGTTTTCTACAAGAAACTCAAAAACAAAAGCGCTTAATCCTGAGTTGCTCCAGTAGGCGCTTCTCAATCAGTGCATTCGTAGCCGGAAATTGAAACAGGAAACTGAAAGCCGCTTCAGCGGCTTTTTTTCTGCCTTCAATATCTCTTCACCAAGCTATTCGATTACCAGGCTACCGTCTTCTTTGAATTGCCAGAATTCGGCATAGGCAACTTCCCAGAAGTAGCCATCGGGATCGGAGAAATAGCCACTATAGCCTCCCCAAAATACATCCTGGGCTTGTTTGACAATTTTGCCGCCAGCTCGCTCAGCGAGTTTCAGTGTTTCATCAACTTCTGCCTTTGTCTTTGTGTTGTGAGCGAGTGCGATTCCTGAAAACGGGGCACGTGTACTGGATAGATCGGGCGAGATATCTTCGGCGAGTTTCTCCAATGGATAGAGTGCCAAACAGGTACCCGATGTCTGAAAAAAGACGATACCCTTGTCGGGCGTGTAAGACGTCGGAAAGCCCAGGCCTTCTGCATAAAATCGATAGGAGCGTTCCAGGTCGCTGACGCCGAGGGAAATAATGCTGACTCTGGGTTCCATGTTTCGGTCCTTGTTGTTGGCTATGTTTGCGATTAGCTAAGCTTCGAATGCAAGCGATTGATGCGTTTTGATTGTAGTGCGATAAAGCCAGCCACGATTACGTCAAAGCTGACACAGGCGACTGCATACCAGTCGGGAACGAGATGGGCGCCAGGTCCCATTAAATGCAAGGCCAGGTCCCAGAGAGGGTGAAGTAGCCAGCCAGCTGCGAGCCATAAAAGGGAATGTTGCAACGCCAGCCAGTAGAAGCCGCCATAAAGAAGCACTCCCAATAACTCCAGCAGCAGCCAATTGGCGTCACCCCAAACAAGCGCAAAACCAATGTATATGATTGCTGCAATTAGCAGGCTAGTCCCGTAAAGGTGTATGAGTAGTCTGCTGGAGGTCCGCCTTGCAATCCACAGCAGGGGTATAGTGGCGACCGCACCCAGGCAAATCCAGGCGAGTGTCATCATTTGAATCTTAAGGCCACAATATTTTACTCGGCGGAGAGAATGTCCTGACTCGGTAGGGTGTTCAGATCAAATTCAGGGTCGAGAATGCGTTCGTTGCGCGTCGTGTAAATAATAGGAATTTCAAATTCAGTTCTATTCGCAAGACGATAGCTGTAAGTAACATGATTGTCTTCGGATGAAGACATGATGGCGGCGAAGGGCAATTCAGTAAAATTCCCCTCGCCATATTTCGCTCTCAGGTAATGCTGCAGTTCTTCATAACTGTGCACCGAGCCAGCGTCAATTTCCGGCTCAGTTTCTCTGGACGCAAAGTCTTCAAGAGAAAGCGATGCCTGCTCATTGCAGGAAACGAGTAGCAATAGGCTGAGTATCGAAAGTGCGAGTTTCATCTCACTGCTTCTAGCTGCGGAAGTTATCGGATTACATGCTCCGTCGTATCACTCCGACACTAATTCCCTCAATGGAAAAATGGCGATCACGCATATCCACCTCGATCGGATCAAACTCAGGATTTTCGGCGATGAGATTGACACGGTACTTGCTGCGGCAGGTCTGCAGGCGTTTGACTGTGACTTCGTCGTCTATGCGAGCGACGATGATGTCGCCATTATTGGCCTGGTCTGTCTTGTGGACCGCCAATAGATCATCCTCAAATATACCGACATCAATCATACTCGTGCCTTTTACGGTGAGCAGATAGTCGGCCTTGGGATAGAACATCTCAGGTGGGATATCCAGATGGTCGTCGATGCACTCGGCGGCCAGCAGGGGGCTGCCAGCAGCAACCTGACCGATGATGGGTAAACCCAGCTGCTCACTGATGGGTAGGCGAATGCCGCGAGACGTGCCGGCCATCATCTCAATGGCGCCCTTGCGTGCTAAAGCACGGAGGTGCTCCTCTGCAGCATTAGGCGACTTGAAGCCCATCTCCTGGGCGATCTCGGAGCGAGTCGGCGGAAATCCGGTTTCCGACAGGTACTCTTTGACGTAGTCGAGTATCTGCTCCTGACGTGGGGTCAGCTTGTTCATAGGCATGCCTCAGCAATCGAATTACTGTAATTATATACAGTTATCTGCCGCTGACAAGCGAGCTTGAACGAAATTAACGGGGTGAGGGCTCTGAGCCAGTTGTGCCGGGCGTTTCAGCCGAACCGATAGAGGATAAATGCAGTGGAATTTGTGGCCTATGGCAGATCAAAGAGCTGAAAATCATCGCCAAGATCCATGAGATCGGGCTCGATATCTGAGAGTGCGCCAGAGAAATTTTCAGGAACCAGCGCTTCATCGGTGCCTACGCCGTCTTCAAGGCTGAGTTCGTATGGGCTCCGCCAATCTTCCGGGGCTTCGGCGGGGGAGAGGTGGAGTTGTTTCCAGCTGGCAGCATCGTACTCGCCGACTTCGCCATCGACCATCTGAATCTCAATGGTATCGCTGGCTTCGTCGATTGCGACGACTTCAAAAAGGCTTCCGCTCGCTACGTCCTGATACCAGGCGGATACTTCGGGGGCGAGAGTATTCATGACGGGCCTCCGTCTCACGTTGATTCTGCTGTTGCTGGCAATTCTCCTTGAAATGCTTGTTGGTACTGCTTTGTGTTTACTATAGATAAGAAAGATGCGGAAAAGAAAGCATTTTCTGAAGTGAAAATGTAACAAGGTGATAGCCAAATTTAACTGGCCTCGCTAAGCCCTTGAGTCCTCGCGAATTGCGCCTTTACCCAGTACTTTCATATTTGTGATAATTCGGCGATCTCTTTTTCTGGCTCCGAGTGAGCTGCGTACCGGAAGTGCTTTATGAACACTGAGTCACCGGTCTACGGACCCTTAATGCTCGACCTGCAAGGATGCGAGCTGCTCCCCGAAGAGCATGATCTTCTGCAATCCTCCTCAGTCGGGGGCGTCATTCTTTTCACGCGCAATTATCAAAATCCAGCGCAGCTCTTCGATCTGGTCAGTGCTATTCGCGAAGCGAACACTAACCTGATCATTGCAGTAGATCAGGAGGGTGGACGAGTCCAGCGCTTCAGGAGTGGTTTTACTCAACTGCCAGCTATTCATGAACTCGCTAATCGCTATCAGGCTGACACTGAGCAGGGACCGAGGCTGCTACGGCAAGCTGCCTGGCTAATGGCGGCTGAGTTAATGCAATTCGATATCGATCTGAGTTTTGCCCCGGTGCTGGATTTGTACAGTGCGGACAGTCAGGTGATTGCAGATCGTGCCTTCGCCGCAGAGCCAGAAGCGGCGGTAGAGATGGCCAGACATTATATTAATGGTCTGCACGAGGCGGGCATGTGTGCCACCGGGAAACACTTTCCTGGGCATGGCACCGTTGTTGCTGATTCCCACGTTGAGCTACCGGTTGATACGCGCAGCGCAGAGGAAATTTTGAACAAGGATTTCAGAGTGTTTGCGGAGTTGATCGATGAACTCGATGCTGTGATGCCGGCTCATGTGCGTTATCCGGCGCTCGATGAGCATTGCGCCGGTTTCTCTTCCTACTGGTTGCAGCAAAAACTACGCACAGAGCTGCAATTCACTGGAGTGATATTCAGTGATGATCTGATTATGTCGGCCGCGCATACTGTTGGCAGTATTGAGCAGCGTGCGGAGTTGGCACTGGACGCTGGCTGCGACATGGTGTTGGTCTGCAACGACTCTGAGGCAGCAAGGCGCACAGAGAAATGGATGCAAAATAACGCTATTAAGGGGAATAGCCGATTGGCGACGCTCAGAGCCCTGCCGAGTGCGGATTTCTCTGAGCTTAAGGAGCTACAACAATGGCAAGATGCCAGCGCATTGCTTGCCGATCAGGCGGAGCTTGATGTCATATAGCGTAGATGAAGAATCAGAGAATCTCAATTCTCGAGCGCTCAAGAATAAGTACATAAGAACTAGTACTAATAAGCAGGAAATGAATAGAAAAGCAGGAAATGAATATGGAATTTTTGCGAGAACTTTTGTCGCTGGATAGCCTCAGTGAAATTGGCTGGGGTATCGAACTGTTCGCCGTAGTGACGCTCACACTTATTGTTCGCGCAATCGCTCTGCGCTTTTTGCGAGTGATGGAACGGCAGCTGTCCAAGACAGAAAACACCTGGGACGACGCTCTATTTGAAGCAGCACGAGTGCCAGTGAGCTGGTTTATATTGATCATGGGGCTGATTTGGGCGATCGACATCGGTGATGGCTATGTTGAGCAAGAACTGTTCTCCGATCAGAATCTGGATACTGCGCGCGTACTAACCTTCATTGTGTTGATCATGCTTTTCTTCTGGCGCTTCATTACCGAAGCCGAGAAGAATATTTTGGAAAAGCTGGAGAACGAATCAGGTGAAGAAGGAGGGATGGATCCGACAACCCTCCATGCGCTAGCAAAATTGCTTCGACTCTCAGTTGTTATCTCTGCCGCGTTGATCGCACTGCCTGAGTTGGGAATCGAAATTACTGCGCTGCTTGCCTTCGGTGGCGTGGGCGGTATTGCCATAGGCTTCGCCGCTCAGGACTTGCTCGCCAATTTCTTTGGCGGTTTGATGATTTATCTCGATCGTCCATTTGCAATAGGTGACTGGATTCGTTCACCAGACAGAAACATCGAAGGCACAGTTGAACATATCGGTTGGCGACTCACCGTAGTGAGAACCTTTGATAAGCGTCCACTCTATATTCCCAATTCAGTCTTCACGAGTCTTGCGCTAGAGAATCCTTCGCGTATGAAAAACCGACGCATCAAGGAAACCATTGGCATTCGCTATAAAGATGCCAGCAAGATGGCGGTTATTGTTGAAGATGTGAAGGCGATGCTCAAGGAGCATCCCGATATCGATGCTAACCAGACACTGATTGTTAATTTCGATGCCTATGGTGCGAGTTCCCTGGACTTTTTTATCTATACCTTCACCAAAACAGTTAACTGGATAGAGTTTCACAAGGTCAAGGAAGATGTGCTGCTCAAGATTATCGGAATTGTTCACAGTCATGGTGCAGACTTCGCCTTTCCAACCAGAACGCTGGATGGTCTGGAGATGCTGCAATCTTCAGGGCATGCGTGATTCCCTGGTTGCAAGGCTGAATCGGATCCAATGACCAAGAAAGCGCCAATGACGCCCGCAATGGCTGAGGCAGTCGCCGCGAGGGCCACTTGTCTTTTTTCGGAAGAGCAGGTGGCTGCAGCATTCGATAATCTGGCGAAACGCATTAGCTCCGACTTGTCGGATAAAAATCCGCTACTTCTTTGCGTGATGACAGGTGGGATCGTCGCCGCCAGTGAGTTGCTCAGGCGCTTCATTTTTCCTTTGGAAATCGATTACGTGCACGCCAGTCGCTATGGAGGTGGGACCCAGGGTGGAAGTCTGAATTGGCATCATCAGCCTGCGACTACTTTGCTGGATCGTCATGTGTTGCTGGTCGATGATATTTTCGATCAGGGCGCGACGCTGGATGGTATTGCTGAATATTGCAGCTCTCAGGGTGCGGCCTCTGTGAGCTGTGCGGTGCTCATCGAAAAATTACATGACCGAAAGCTGACTGAACTACGTCCCGACTATATTGGACTGACAATCGAGGATGTATATATCTACGGTTGCGGGATGGACTACAGGGGTTATCTGCGCAACCGGGCAGGTATTTATGCCGTCGACAAAGGTGACTACTAGCTGGATTCAGTTTCAGTGAGAATCGAAATCTGCATTTTGGTATTCAACCAATTTGGGTATGGCGGTCAGAAACAGTGCCGTGCGCACAGGGCGGTCTTCCAGTTCACTAAACAGCTGTCGGTAGCGTGCCAGTTGTCCCGCATAGTGATTCATTTGCGAGGCAATGAAATCGGCCACATTCTCACCAGGGGCAGGGTGTGCAGTTTTGTAATCTATAATCCAGCGTGTGCCTGAAGCGTCGACCAGGGTCCGATCTATCTTGTGTTCGTGAAGGCTCGATCCTCGTTTGCTGATCAGGCTGAGTTCACTGGCGCTTTCTGCATGGCTGGAGCTGAAGACCCAGGCATAGTCAGGGTGCTCGATGCATTGCTGCACAGTGTTCGCAATGAACTCCAGCTCGCGGTTTACCGCATCCGAATCCAGGTCAAGTCGCTCCAAGCGATGCTGCCAATAATTATTGAGTTGCTCGCGGACAGACTCTGCTGTGACTGCATGTTCAGTATAGTATTCAAGAGCCTCATGGATCAGTGTGCCAACGGTGCTGGCCAGTCGATCAAATGTTGAGAATTGTTCAACAGCAGAGTGGGGCGCTTGTTCAGCTGTGGACTCTTCTGCCTCCTGGGTGAATGTTTGCGGTCGCTGAGTGACTATCAGTTCTTCCTGCTCATCGAGTTGAATTGGCGATCTCAATCGAGGGAAGCTTTGAGTGACGCCAGCACTCTTCGAGCCGGGATGCAGTTCTTCTGTCACTCCTGTGTTGCAGGGTACAACCTCGATGCCATTACTTCGCTCCTGAAGCTGCGTCCAGATTCTTGCCAATAATGAGTCTTTAGCTGGATCGCGAACATCGACCAGACTGAGTGTATTGTTTTCACCCCCTTCGTTGTCGTTGCGAGGGAGTGTGGCAAACAAACTGACGGATTTGATGGCGCGCGTCACGGCAATATAGAGCAAGCGTGTACTCTCAAGTTTCTCCTTGATCGCCTTTTCTGCCTTCAAGTAGTTGTACAGAGGGCTGTCTTCATTGCCGGCCGCGGTCAGCGCGCCAAGAAACAATCGTGTCTGACCTGACTCATTGAGCCGTTCATGCCACAGCAACAAGCTCTTCGCATCCATGCCTCCGCTTTTTTGGCCGAGTGCGGGTAATAGAACATGATCGTATTCGAGACCCTTGGCCTTATGCATGGTCATTAAATGGACCTTGCCAGTCTCGTCGCCTTCTTGCCCTTGGCTGGCCGAAGATTGCGGAACTGAAGGAATAAAGCTCGATGTCAGTTTTTCCTCGAACCTGGACAGGTTGTCGATGCTGTCGGCAGTTTCGTGTTCGGCAAGTAGTTGGAAAAAGCGTCCTGAGCACTCAAGCTCAAGCTGTGTGGGGCAGCACTCGGGGCCGCGTAACAATCTCCAGCACGCTTCGACTACTCTTTGCAGGCTGAGGCGTGTTCGATAGGCCATGCCATAGGAGAGGATGCTGCGCACGGCATTGAGTCGACCTAGATTGGCGGCGTCCAATCGCGTGTCCAGGTCTTCAGACTGGAGGGTGCTATAGATACTGTTTTCTTGAGCAAGCTGGCAAATCGTTAACAGCCCTTGAGTATCCAGACCGCACCAGGGTGCGCGCAGTACAGACAACCAGGCGAGACGATCGGCAGGATTCACCAATGCTCTGGTCAGGCTCAACAGGTCGCTGACAATCGGAACAGAGACGAGACGATCAATGTCGGTGGCTTGCCAGTGAATTCCGGCGGCGCGCAAGCGAGGAATCAATGGCTCGAAGTGCGAACGACTGCGCACAAGTACGGCGATTTCGGACTTGGGATCGCTGTATCGCAGTTGCTGTATCCGCTGCACTATCGCATCGGCTTCCAGAAGCCTGGCCAGGTCTCGCTCATCTTCCTGATAGGCAATAATAGTGGTGTTAATGTCGGCGTCGCCAAGCGCTGCACGCGTGGCCTCCGAGTGCGAGTAAGGCACCGCACCCCGAGAGGAGTCCGCTATTGCAGGGAACGCATCACTGAATACCTCGTTTACCCAGTCCACAACTTTCGCCTGGGAGCGGAAATTAGCTTGCAAGGTGAGCGGGGTGAGTGAGAAATCGTTAATCCCTCTCTCCCTGACATCGAGATAGATGCCGACGTTAGCGTCGCGAAATCCATAGCAGGACTGCATGGCATCACCGACCAGAAAGAGGGTGCGGCCGTCTCCGACTTGCCAGCCAGCAGTGAGTTGTTTCAAGAGCGTTAACTGGATTTTTGAAGTGTCTTGAAACTCATCGATCAGAATGTGTTGAAGCTTGTGATCCAGCGCGAGCGCGATATCAGTGGGTTCGTCTTCGCTGCCTAGTGCGGCCAGCGCGGCAGCACTGGTTTGTGCATAGTCGATGACACCGTAACGCCGAAATGCGAGTTGTAGTTCCTTGGCTAGATCGGCGAGGATGTTGAGGAGTGCAGCGAGAAAGAGCCATTGCTCTGTATCGATATCATGATCAGGTAGCTGACGCAGTTCGCAGAGCAAACCCAGAAAATTCTCATCCGCAGACAACGCTGCCAGTAATTCCTGAATTTCTTGCTTGCGCTGTCCGGCTGTAGATTCGGCTTTACCGGCAGGGAAGCCTGCACGCACGTCCACTTTGAGGCGCCAGGTATTACTCTTGGTCAGTAGCAGTTCGGCGATGCGTAACCAGTCTTGCAAGTCCGCGTTGCTATGGCCTGGCCAGTGATTCAGTGTTCTGTAGCTCTCCGGATCGTCATTCTTTTCGGCCAGATTGGATTGTGCATAATTGAACAGGGGAAGGATCTGATCCTGATACGAGCAGGATGCTGACTCTGCAGCGCCCAGGGTTTCAGAAATCAATTCATCCAGACAGCTATGCAAGTAGTTCTTTGCTTCGTCCGGAGAGTCGCCGAGTTCAAGAACATAGGACAGCCATTGGTCTCGTTTATAGAGCAGAGAAACGAGTAATTTCTGAATGCGATTTCTGTCATTGTCGAGATGCTGCAAGAGCAGAGCGATGTCGTCAGCGAGGCCAGAATCTGATTCAAGCTTGTCGAGGGTCATATCCACGGCGTAGTTGAAGCAAGGTTCAATATCTTCGCTGATCTCGGGATTGCCACCTACTTGCGACAGAATCGGTAATTGGCTGGCGAGGAAGTGACAGAAACTGTCAATCGTCTGGACTCGGAGGCGCGATGGGTTTTCGAGAAGTCGCCAGTTCAATTCTTGATTGCGGGCAAGTACAGAGCGCGCAACCTCGCTTCGCAGACCTTGCAAAGCCGTAGTACTTTGGCAGCTGGAATCCTCATCGCATTCCCGTAATAGCTTGAGAATGCGAGCCCGCATTTCGCTTGCTGCTTTACGGGTAAAGGTGATCGCCAGCACTTCTTCCGGTTGTTCGCAGAGTGCGAGGAGTTTCAGATAGCGCAGAGTCAGCAGTTCGGTTTTACCGGACCCCGCTGGAGCTTGAACAATATAGGAGCCAGCCGTATCTAACGATAATTCTCGATGCTCTTGGTCAGCCAGTATGATTTCAGGCATCTGGAACCGCTCCATTACTGCGCTCGATTCCATCTCCCGTGAGCTCTGCGGCGCCGTCAGCGTGACGTTTCTCGCCAATACGACAAAGTGATTGCAGACCGCAGAAGGTACAGGTCTGTCTGGCGTTCAGTGGATTAACCTCGGTGTTTCCCGCGATGAATTCATCGGCGAGTGCCGTGACATTATTGCTGAAGAACTGCTTGAGCTGTTGCCAATCTGTTTCGTCGGCCTGAAGTTCTTTCATTTGCTCGACAGGCTTTAGTGAGTGATGGAAATCGCTTACAGCGCTCAATCCAGTGTAGTTCGTTTCCTCCACATTGATATGCGCCAGGCACAGGGTCGATACGGGTTCGGTAAAGCTGTTAGCGCTGGCAGCTGCGTAGACTGGCAGTTGCATGTCTTCGCTGCGTTCCTGAAGCCAATTGGCAGGGCGGGTGATTTTTCTTCCGGTCTTGTAGTCGATAATAGCCAGGCTTCCATCGCTCAGTTGATCGATACGATCGATGCGCAAAGTAAGCTTGAGAGATGCATGCTGCCAATGAATGGTGGCTTCATTGGCAGTAACCTTGAATTCGCCGCGCTCTTTTTCTCGTTGCAGAAATTTGAGTAGCAAGCGCTGTATGCGTTCCGTTTCCAATGCACGAAACTTTACCGTCATGATGTCGCGATGACGCTGGTAGAGAAATTCGGTCGCCACTTTGGCCGCGTCATGACAGAGTTGCTCCAGCTGCGCATTGTCCAGTGTTCGAAGAGCCTCACTGGAATCAATGGTTTTAAAAAGGAACTCCAGCGCTTCATGAATCGCTGAGCCACGGTCTCGCGCATTGAGCCCGTTTTCAAAATCCTCGAGTAGGCGGATATTCAGCCGATGTTTTGCGAATGCCCGGAACGGACACGCGGCCTGATCGGAAATGACTCCTTGCCCACCGCTAATTTCATTCACCTCGCCAAGAGCTGGCAGCGTGAGGTCAAGCGCATCTTCGATGGCATTTGAATTCGCATCGGCAGAGGAGTTTTCAACAGCAGTGTCAGATTGTGCGCTGAGATCTGCTGAGGGAATTTCTACGCCCAATAAGTCACTCAATACCCGGCTCGCTCTAAACTCCTGATCGCCTTCAGTCAATGCATGGCTGGCGGTCAGGCTTAATCTGCTTGAGTTGTGTAGAACGATGAGGGTTTCTCTGGCTGTCTGGTATTGCGCCTCTGCGTTGCTGCCGGGTAGGCCTGCCTGTTTTTGCAACTCATAAGGAAGAAAGGGGTTGGGCGTTACGGGCGCCGGCCAGTTTTGATCGGTAAACCCCAGCAACCACAAGTGATCGAAGCTCAGGCCAGCTGCTTCCGATGGAGAGTAAAACTCAATCGGATACTCGGTTTCACTATGGTGGCTGCCACTCTGATGGCAGAAGCTGCGCAAGGCATCTAGTGCGCCGACAACTGTTAGCTTACCCAGCAGGGCGCTGGCATCTGCCAGCTTTTCCAGGGCTGCGTGCCATTGCTTGAGTATCTGCAGCTCATTGTCGCTGCATGCAAGGCCCGGCCAGCCTGCGATCCTAAGCTGTTGATTGAACAACTTTGTCCAGTCAGCTGCAGACTGTCGCTTCGGAGAAGATCGGGTACTCACTCGAATTTGCAGTAGAGCATTGGCGAGCAAGGGAGCATGATGGTTTCGTTCTGGAGTGTTCAGCGCGTCGCAAAAGTGTTGCCAGGAAACACGTTTGCTGAATCGCTGTCGCATGTATTGCTCCATATGCAAACGGGCTTCGCGCTCTTGCTCGTGGGCAAGCACATTGTGCGAGCGTAGCAAACGGCAGAGGTCATCAGCTTCCTGATCCTCATTGTGCAGGCCGAGAAGCAGCAGGGCGTCTCTTATCAATCCCGAATGGGTTGCGGATTTGTTGCTTCTTTCTCTCAGGAAATGTGTCTCACTCTGCAGATTGAGGACAGAGCCGGGGTCGAGGGCTTTGCGCAAGGCTTCATGCAGGCCCGACTCATAGCCTTCCTTATTGGCGCAAACGATGCTGATTTGTTCGTCTGGATTCTTTTTGAGATGCTCCGCTGCCCACTTCGCGCAGGCTTCAATCTCAGCTTGCTGATCAATATATTCTCGCCGTGTAATCGATAGTGAGTTTGGCGTGAGTTCAGAGTCGCTTACGGTGATTCGATATTCCGCGTTTCGAAGACTGGCAAATAATTCTGCGTACAGTGGAGGCGGTTGATAGAAATTGATTAGCAGAACTTGATGATCGATCGGGTTCAATTGATGATGCTTGATCAGCAAAGTGATGGCATCTACCAAATTGACGCAGCGTTGCTTGTCACATAAAAGTTGAAACTTTTCACGCCAAAACAGAAAGGCGGCCACATCCGCAATACCTGAGAATTGCTCTAGCTGTGTAGTGCTGGATGAATCCAGCTGCCACTGTTTCATAAGCTGATAGGCGTGACTCAGTGTGCGAGCTGTTTCCTGTGGATTGAGCAAAGGAAAGTTGGAGAGCGAATTCTCTACGATTCGCGTCCATAGCAGCTGCTCTTCGGTGCCGTCGAGCAAATGCGTGCTTGCAAATGGCTCAATACCACGCTGAGCAAAGTGCTGCCAGGACATTCTTATCCAGACATCAACGGCTTCTATTCGTGGTGTGCGTATTACGCTGACCGTCGAGCTCGCGCTGATTTTCTCAATCATCGCGCGGCGCATTCTGTTATTGGGCACCAGAACAACTGCAGCATCATCTAACGCAGTGCGAGTTTCCTGAAGATCGAACAAAGGTGTATTCATTGCTTGTTCTGGTTCTGGATTTGGTTCGGGGTCTGGGCACTGTCATGCGTGGTTAAATGACTTGCCCAGGCGAGAAACTCGTTTCGGTCACCACGAAACACAATTCGGTCGGATTTTTTGTCGAGTTGATACTCATACATCGGATCGTAATAACGGGTGAGCAAAGGCGCTATCCAGTTTGCGTGATGAACGGTTTCACCGTTCTGTTCGTGCAAATTGATAGCGTCATCCATCGCCTGTGCTATCTCTGAGAAGCTATCATCACCCAGGCGACGTCGAATTCGGGAAAGTGACTGCCGAAGAAACTCTGCGAACATCTGAAAATGCGTGTGTTCATAACTCGTCTTGAAGTCGTCAAAGTTTGCGAGGATGTAGTCGTTGAGAATGACCTGAACACGTTCCTCAAGCTTTTGTTCGATGACTGCCAGTGGTGATTCACTCATTCGCTTGTGCAATAAGTGTGGCACAGAGAGTGAGCCAATCGCCCGGCTTTCGTCCTCGACAAAAATCTGCTTTGGCGAGTGTTGGCAAATTTTTAACAAGTCTATGGACACATGATTCTCGAAATCGATTTGGCTTGGCTGCTCGTGTACCCGGCGACCAAATGCCGAGCCACGATGATTGGCGCGCCCTTCGAGGTCGAAGGAGCTGGGGAGTTCTTCAAGCAAATGAGTCTTGCCACAGCCTGTTTTCCCCGCTACGACGATAAAGCGTTGGCTGCTTGCGGATCGATCAAGGCTGTCAATGAGATAGCGGCGCAACTGCTTGTAGCCGCCTTCAACGCGTTGAATAGCTATCCCTTCAGCCTGAAGCCATTGCTGCACAGTTTTGGAGCGCAGGCCGCCGCGAAAGCAATAGAGCTTTGCGTCTGGATTTTGCGTGATGAAGTTACACCACTGATCTATTCTCTGTTGCCGGATACTGCCGCTGACGAGTTGTTCTCCGAGCGCGATGGCGGCTTCTTGCCCAGCTTGCTTATAGCGAATACCAACTTGTCGACGTTCTTCGTCATCAAGAAGCGGAAGATTGCAGGCGGTTGGGAATGCGCCGCGCTGGAATTCAATGGGAGCGCGTACATCCAGGAGGGGGATATCGTGTATAAAAAGACTACTCAGGCCTGCTACACCGTCTGCTTCGAAGTGTGGTTGCGTGCTCATGCAGTCTCTATCAGAAAAGGCCGATTCTGCCTTTGGGATTAACTCTTGGAAGTGTATCACTCTGTCTCAGCAGGACGAAGGGTCGTGTGTGGCGAAGTCGGATAGGAAGTCGGATAGGAAGTGAGGTAGGAAGTGGGTGGAAAGTAGGGTAGGAAGCAGGGTAGGAAGTACAGGATCAGGAGAGTGTAGAAGCAAAGGGGCGGAGACTCTACCAGGGTTGGTAATCACGAAGAGTGACTGGACGGCAATCCAGCAGCAGGCGACATGGTAGAATCGTCTCGATTGACGCTCATTCTTGTTCGGGTAAAAGCCAAGTACACGGAGCCGGTGAGAATATCGAGAGTCACTCGCAGCTGAGTGAAATTGAGAGAAATTGAGAGAAATCAAGAGAAACCAAGAGAAGCCGAGAGAAGCCAAGAGATGAGCCAGGAGTCAGGAAAGCCAGATCCATTTGCAATGGTTTCCGCGATCAAAACTCGCGGTCCGGCTCCCGTGCACCTATGGGATCCACCCTATTGCGGCGAAATCAATATGGAGATCCGCCGCGACGGGAGTTGGTATCACGAAGGCCGCCCCATTCGTCGGCAAGCGATGATCAATTTGTTCGCCAGTATCCTCAAACGAGAAGAGGATGGACGGATATATCTGGTGACTCCTGTTGAGAAAGTCGGTATCCGCGTCGAAGACTGTCCTTTCGTCATCGTTGATATGGATGTGGCAGCAGGCTGTGATCATGATTCGAGCGAACAAATACTGACCTTTCACACCAACACTGGCGAGCAATTCGATCTTGATGCTGCGCACCCCTTGACCATCAGTCAACATGCCGGCAGCGAGGAACCTCATCCTGTTGTCCACGTGCGTAGTCAGCTAGAGGGTCTACTGAGCCGGGCAGTGTTCTATCGCCTGGTAGATTTAGCCGTTCAGCATGTGGTTGCTGGAGAATCCTGCCTGGGCGTATGGAGCCACGGCCATTTTTTCCCTTTCGAGCAACCCGGCTAGCTCGGTCAGTCTCAAGCCTATTCACCGGTTCAGCAAGGTATTGGGTCCGTTGCAAAGAAAATGGAATCCTTGCTGATCGAAAGATGTAAACCTTCCATCTAAAAATCAGTCCCAAGCGTAGATAAGCGCTGGTGGGCGCAGCTGCGAAGCGCGCCGTTAGCCCGATCGGATTGACCTGTAAGGGCAAAAACGGCATTATTAGCGCCTTTTTTTGGCCGAGGTGGCAGGGATCGTCGCGTCAGGCTCAAAACTCTCAAAAATTAAGTTCATTCGTTTAGTTCAGTTGGAGAATCCATGAAGGTTCTTGTTGGAGTAAAGCGCGTTGTAGACGCCTATGTCAGGGTCAGAGTGAAGTCGGATGGTTCCGGTGTTGATCTGACAAATGCCAAGATGGCAATCAATCCGTTTTGTGAAATCGCTGTAGAAGAAGCAATTCGTATGAAAGAAGCTGGTACGGTCGAAGAAGTCATCGCCGTTTCAGTGGGACCCCAGGCTGCACAGGAGCAGCTTCGTACCGCTCTGGCGCTTGGCGCGGATCGCGGCATTCTGGTTGAAACAGAAGAAGAGGCGAGCCCTCTGTCTGTCGCCAAGATTTTCAAGGCGCTGGTCGAAAAAGAGCAAACCGAGCTGGTTATTCTAGGCAAACAATCCATCGATTCAGATAACAACCAGGTTGGACAAATGCTAGCTGCGCTTTGTGGATACCCACAGGGTACTTTTGCGAGCAAGGCAGAACTCCAGGATGGAAAAATTGCGGTAACTCGCGAAATTGATGGTGGTGAGCAAACTGTGCTGCTGGATCTGCCAGCAGTCGTTACTACCGACCTGCGTCTGAATGAGCCTCGCTACGCTTCATTGCCTAACATCATGAAGGCCAAGAAGAAGCCTATCGATACCACCAGCCCGGCTGATCTCGGTGTCACCATGAGCGCAAATCTGAAGACTCTCAGCGTCGCCCCGCCTGCCGAACGCAGTGCTGGTGTGAAAGTGGAGTCTGTGGAAGAGCTGGTCAATAAACTGAAAACCGAAGCCAAGGTCATTTAAGGGTTACTATGTCTATTCTCGTTATTGCTGAACACGATAACAGTGAGCTGAAATCAGCTACATTGAATACTGTCACTGCGGCCACTGAGATTGGCGGTGATATTCATCTATTGGTTGCTGGAAGTGGCTGCTCCGCAGTTGCAGAAGCAGCGGCGAAAGTAAGTGGTGTGGAGAAAGTGATTGTCGCTGACAATGCTTGCTACGAACATCAGTTGCCTGAGTCAGTCGCTCCGCTGGTAGCCGAGTTGGGCAAAGGCTATGCACATGTGCTGGCTGCTGCGACAACTACTGGCAAGAATCTCTTGCCACGGGTAGCGGCATTGCTTGATGTTGAGCAAATCTCTGACATCACGGAAGTTCAGTCTGCAGATACCTTCGTGCGCCCCATCTACGCCGGTAACGCGATGGCAACAGTGCAGTCTGCCGATAGCATCAAGGTAATCACAGTTCGTACTACTGCTTTTGGCGAAGCCGAACAGGCCGGTAGTGCAGCGACTGAGGCTAGTGATATCGCGAGCGAGCAGGGCATCGCCAGTTTCGTAGACGAAAAACTTTCTGCGTCTGAGCGTCCAGAACTCACTGCAGCCAAGGTCATCATCTCTGGTGGTCGCGGTATGCAGAGCGGTGAAAACTTTGTGTTGCTTGAGAAGGTTGCAGACAAGCTTGGTGCTGCGATCGGCGCCTCACGTGCAGCAGTTGATGCTGGCTTCGTGCCAAATGACTATCAAGTTGGTCAGACAGGCAAGATCGTCGCCCCGGAACTCTATATTGCGGTAGGCATCTCGGGTGCTATTCAGCACCTGGCCGGTATGAAGGACAGTAAAGTGATCGTTGCTATCAATAAGGACGAAGAGGCGCCGATCTTTCAGGTCGCCGATTATGGCCTTGTTGCCGATCTGTTCAAGGTGTTGCCAGAGCTCGAAGCCGCGCTTTAAGCGTCGTTCAGCTCTCCCAGCCAGACATAAAAAAGCCCGGCAATGCCGGGCTTTTTTTTTGCGTCTCGATTTTATTCAGACTGGCTTGGAGGTGAGCTTTCCTGCTGTTGTTCCTGCAGTTGGCGTCTACGTACCTCACGTGGATCATTCGGAGCTCTGCCGCCGCTAGCAGTGGCAGTGCCCTCATTTGAAGCAGGAGTCGCTTGCTCAACCGAGGCCTGAGCTTTTACCTCAGGCTTCTCCTGATGCACAACCTCTTGCTTCTCTACGCGCTTCTCTTCACGCTTTTCTCTCTGCCCCTCTTCCTGCCGTTGTGCAGGTTTGGCTTCTGCTGCTTGTTTTGGCGCGGCTGCTTCAGCAGGCTGAGGAGCTGCTTTTGCTTCCGTTACAGGCGTGGCAGCAGGCGCTGCAGGCTGCTGGGCGGCAGGTTCACGCACTTCCGGAGCAGGGGCTTTGCTGGGCGTTGCAGCGGAACTGCTCGATTCATTTCCTGCGCTGCTGGAAGAATCGGACTGCTGCGCTTTAGGCGCTGAGTCGGAAGCAGCTGGCGCTTGCTGTTGATTCGCCGCCTTAGGCTGCTGGTTTTCGGTCTGAGCAGTCTCGTTTCCACTAGTGCGATTGGTATTACTGGCTCTAGCATTGCCTCGGTCATTGCCAGAACTCTGAGTTGTGGCCTCCGCTTGCGAAGCAGAACTTACTGGAGCAGAAGTTGAGGCAGCTTGATTGCCTTCTCTCGCGTTATCCGCACCGCTCTTTGTTGTGCTAGCTGTGTTTGCTGCATCAGAGGCGGCGGAAGCACCAGCATTGCCGCTCTCCGCTTGAGCGCTAGTCTGGTTTGCGTCCTGCGCCTGTTTCTCTGCATCAGGTCGCGGTCCTCGTTTGCGTGGCTGGTTGTTACGAGAACGCTTGGAGGAGGGGCGTCGGCGAGGTCGGTCCTGATTCTCTCCAGAAGGCGACTCGCTGGCTGTTTGTTCAGTCGACTCTACAGATTGATTCCCGTTAGCCTTGTCGTCATTGCGGTTATCGGAGCGACGACGATTACGGCCGCCACGAGACTGGCGTCGTTCGGAATCATCCCGTGCTTCCTGCTTGTTTCCGTCCTGACGGTTATCCTGTCTTGTATCCTGATTGCCATCCTGCTTGCGGCCGTCTGATTGGCGACGACGTTTGCGCTGGCCACCAGACTGGCCGCCGGCTTGTCGCTCATTGCGATCGCGACCCTCTTTATCATTGCGACCCTCATTACGATTGTCGTTCCGACTTTCTCCTCGATTATCACCACGACCGTCACCACGACCGTCGCCACGAGCCTGCTTGTCGTTGCGATCACCGCGATCATTTCTGGACTGGCCGCGGCGTTGATTGCGTTGGTTGCGTGAAGATTGTTTGCGGCCACCCTGGCGAGAACGTTTTGGTTCTGGCTTCTCGCTGTCACTGTCTCCAAAAATAGCGGCGAGCAACCGTGCCAGGAAGCCCTTTTTGGCTTTCTTCGGCGGAGGAGTACGGGTTTGAGCGACAGTATTAACCGTCGGTTTTTGCACGGCAGCTTCTTCTGGCTGCGGCTTTTTGATATTCACTGGCGGCTCTGGTTCAGCAGTGGCTTCGACCTCATAGGCCTGTGCCTGTCGATTGATACCAGTAATCTCGTAGTGAGGTGTATGTAATTCCGGGTTCGGTTCGATAATGATTTTTGTCTCGCTCTGCGCCTCGATTTCAGCCAGGTCCTGGCGTTTTTCATTGAGCAGATACGATGAGACAACCACGGGCACTGTGGCGCGAACCTCGGTACTTTTCTGTTTATTGGCCTCTTCCTGCAAAATACGCAGTATCGACAGTGAAAGAGACTCAACGTCACGGATAGTGCCCTGACCACTACATCTTGGACAGACTATTGCGCTTGTTTCGCCCAATGAAGGACGCAAGCGCTGGCGTGACATTTCCAATAAACCAAAGCGCGAAATACGACCAATCTGAACCCGTGCACGGTCCTTTTCCAGGGCGTCGCGCATTCTGTTTTCCACATCGCGCTGATTGCGATTGGAATTCATGTCGATAAAGTCGATGACGACGAGGCCGCCCATATCACGCAGGCGCAGCTGTCGAGCGATTTCATCTGCAGCTTCGAGGTTGGTGTTCAGTGCGGTCTCTTCGATATCCGCACCGCGAGTTGCACGCGAAGAGTTGATATCGATAGAAATCAACGCTTCAGTAGGATCGATAACAATGGAACCGCCAGAGGGCAGTTTCACTTCGCGCTCAAAGGCGCTCTCGATTTGGCTTTCGATCTGGAATCGATTGAAGAGAGGTAATTTCTCTTCGTAGAGTTTGATGCGGTTTTCGTACTGAGGCATGACCTGTCTGATGAAGGCAATGGCTTCTTCATAAGACTCACGAGTGTCAAACAGGACTTCGCCGATTTCCTTACGCAAATAGTCACGAATCGTGCGGATAATGACATTGCTTTCCTGGTAAATGAGGAAAGGAGCCTTCTTCTCGTTGCCGGCTTCACCGATGGCTTCCCAGAGCGCAAGCAGGTAGTCGAGATCCCACTGCAGCTCTTCATATTCTTTGCCGACGCCCGCCGTGCGGACGATCAGACCCATGCCTTCGGGGAAATTGAGATTGCGTAGCGCTTCCCTGATCTCCGAGCGTTCATCACCCTCGATGCGGCGCGAGATACCACCGGCTTTGGGGTTGTTTGGCATGAGAACCAGGTAGCGTCCAGCCAGACTGACATAGGTAGTCAATGCGGCACCCTTGTTGCCTCGTTCCTCTTTTTCCACCTGCACAATGACTTCCGTGCCTTCAGGCAGGGACTCTTTCATTGCGTTTTTGTCATTGCCGCGAGGATTCTTGACGAAGTAGTCGCGGGAAATCTCTTTCAGAGGCAGGAAACCGTGTCGCTCAGCGCCGAAATCGACGAAGGCGGCTTCCAGGCTGGGCTCGACGCGGGTGATTTTACCTTTGTAGATATTGGCTTTTTTCTGGATACGGCTGCGGCTTTCGATATCGAGATCGTACAGTCGCTGACCATCAACGAGGGCAACCCGAAGTTCTTCTTCCTGGGTCGCGTTGATTAGCATTCTTTTCATGGTTGTTCACTTTTCTGTCAATCAGACAAGCGAACATCGGGAAGGACTCGTGGGTCAGCACTGAATCGGCTGGCCGGCGAGAGACTGGATAGTCTCAGATTCTCAGCAAAGGGCAACGGGCAGAATCAAAAAAATAGGTAAAAACAAGGGAATATGGGCGGATTCCCGGCCTGCACAAGGCATCCGGTTGTCACTTAGCAAGGTTAAAGTGGTTTCGCCTATTATTCATTTAACTTGTTGTTTTGATTGTTTTTATGCCTTCGGTGTTGCGTTTCTAGCTGATCCCCCGCACTGGATGCCCACAGGCGTATCACTGGCCGGGTTGAGTAAATCTGGTGTCCTGATGTTGCTGTCTTGTGTTTATGCCGCGCTGTTCTCAGGGCGGCTTAGCTATGCACTCACTTTGCTCACTCAAGTCAGTAGCGACTTCGTGGGAGTGCCCTTATCACATGTTTTTGCACGTAATCCATGCTTCTGGGGTGAGCTCGCGCTTTGGCGTCTTGCTGTCCCGGTGCATGGTCTGCTGAATTCGTCGCAGCTCACGTTCGTTTCTGGGTCTTACCGCTCAATCTCGCGAAGAGGGGGAGACCCGGCCTTGAATCGAGAATTCTGTTTCAATCGATCCGTGCAGGCCTGATTCTATCGCTTTCAGGTGATTGCTCAGCTGTGAGTTTCTGGCTGCCAGAGGCGCCGATTCGTCTGCGATAGACAGAGAGGGTAAAACACTTCTCTGTATGGCGCTGAAATATAGCCTATAAGTTCGATTCTCACAACTAAATCGAGCATGAATTCGATAAGAATTTTTACTAAAAACAAGGGCCTGCAGATTTGTAAACAGCTTATCACCAGGCCTGTGACGGTGCACTTGCACTTCTTGCCTTGAAAAAATGCCTGTGTTTACAATAGCCGAGCACGTGGCTTTGCCCTTGCAAAGACACATTTGAGCGGCATTTTACTTGTAAATACGGGCTTGTTCAGGCTAACAACGCTTTGAATAAGTCATTGATAGTTATAGGTATTTACAAGGAACTGCAGTTCAAATGCTCAGGCAGGCAGAATTAGCCGCAAAGCAAGCAAAAACACAAGCAGCAACAAGAAATAACAAGAATTAAGTACAAAAAGACGTGCCGGAAATACCGGACACGTCAATCGAGTCAGGAAGAGGTGTCCTGACTCAATCAGCCATCGCGCTGAGCCCATGGAGAAGGAGTCCAGCCATTGGCTGGACAAAACAATAACAGCAAAACACTCTTGATCACGATGGAGGCGGATGCCGCGCTCCAACGGGGACTGTCAACTGATATCACCATGAATCCGCTACGGGATTCAGATCAGGCCGGGTGCACAGCCTGCTGAAGGCTGCCTGTTCGCTCGGTGGATGGCAGGGTGGGGACAAAAAGTGGGGACATAATGACAATCTATTCCTATAGCCGGACTTCCGAGTTGGAAGCCACTAAGGGGCATGACGCGCTGGAAGCCATGCTGGAACCAGAGCTACTTGCGATTCAAACCTATTGTCTGAGCCATCAGTGGTTTATGACAGAAACACTCAATGATCACGGATGCAGCTGGAATCAGGATCTGCACAAGCGCGAGCAGGGCAGGCGTCTGCTGGACTTGCTGAAATCCGGAGACATTGTGCTTTGTGCCAAGCTGGAGCGTATCGTCAGTTCCAGTCAGGAGGCGGTAAAGCTCATCAAGAAGCTGCGTGAACGCAATGTTCAGCTACACATTGTTGAACTGGGTGGTGATATCACTGATCCTGATCTCAAAGTCAGTGTGGACAAGATGGCCTTGCTTTTCTCCTCTCTGGAAAAACGCAAATCTGCAGAACGTATCAAGGGTGTTAAGCAACGCCAACGTAAACAAGGGCGCTACCTGGGTGGAAGCCGACCGTTTGGCTACATGATCCACGAAAACGGTCGCTTGATCGAAAACCCTATGGAGCAACGAGTCCTCCGGAAGATAATGGATCTCAAGAAACAGGGTAAGTCCTTGCGCGCTATCTCCAGCGAAGTGTCGACGCCCGTTATGCCTATCAGCTTCAAGACAGTGCAACGTCTTCTGCAACGCCACGCCGAGCAAATGCACGCGTAGGCGAGGCGTCTGAGATTAGTGTGACCGTAGCATTCACACCGTGAAGTTCTAGCGCGGTGTGAATGCAGGTATTCAGGTCGGGGCCCGATGATAAAACCTTTTCCTTTGTTCGTAGGGCTGCGCTACTCCCTGGTTCGTAAACGTAACCTTCTCCTCTCCTTTGTTTCCTTGATATCCATGCTTGGTATCAGCCTCGGTGTGCTGGTCCTGATAGTTGCTGTCGCCATCATCAATGGGTCTATCAATACGCTGCGCAATGAGGCTTTGAAATCAGTGCCACATGTCACTGTTTCCGGGCTCGCAATCGAAGCGAGCTGGCCTGAAATTGCGCAGCAAGCAATTCAGCATGAAGAAGTGCTGGCGGTCGCTCCGTTTCTCGAAGGCGAAGTGGTGCTGCGCTATCAGGGGGCTGATCAATTTGTCCGTCTGCGCGGTATAGAGCCTGCGCTGGAGAGTGCGGTGGTCGCTAATCCCAGCGACCACTACCGCAATCTGCTGTTGATTCTGGGTGAAGAGCAGGGAAGCACCTTGTTGGGAACCCAGTTGGCGAGCAGTTTGGGGGTATTCGGTCAAACTCAACTCAGCGGAATCTCCCTGCGCAGTCTGCTCAGTAGGGATCTCTCTTCAAGGCGAGGCCTTACAGCGGTTGGATTTGCCGATTTCGGCGTCTACGGGAATAACAATATCGCCCTGGTGAATCTTGGGCTTGCCCAGGAACTGTTGGGTGCGGACGCGGAACTGCAATTGCGTCTGAAAGTGAGCGATGTGTTTCGCGCGCAGGAGATTGCCGATGAATTTGTCGCCAACCTGGTTGAGCTAGGAATAATTGCGGCGACAGATGCGGAGCAGGCGTTGAGAGTCACGCCATGGAATGTGGCGCAAGCGAGCTTGTTCAATGCACTCAATATGGAGAAGTATCTGACTGGCTTCATGCTCTTGATGATCGTATTGATTGGAGCAGTGAATATCGTCTCAACCCTGGTCATGGTAGTCGCGGACAAGAATGCCGATATCGCCATTCTGCGTACCATGGGTGCGAGCAAGATGGTCATAATGGGGATATTTATCGTGCAGGGCATGATTGCCGGACTGATAGGTACCGGGATCGGTGTCTTGCTGGGTGTGTTGCTGGCTGATCACGTCAGCAGCATCAGTCTGTGGATTGAGGACGTCATCAATTCGCTGATAGATGGAGGCAATGTGTATTTATTGTCTCACCTGCGCACGGAGCTCTATATGAGTGAGGTGTTGGTCATTGCAATTGCGGCTTTGGCGATCAGTTTTCTTGCCACCCTTTATCCAGCCTATCGCGCCAGCAAAATACAGCCAGCGGAAGTTTTACGATATGAATGATATTCATGACAGGGAGTCGGTGCTCGTCTGCGAGCAATTGGAAAAACTTTATACGGAGGGTCCGCAAAGCGTTTCAGTGCTGCGTGGTGTAAATCTGCGAATTGATGCGGGCGAACAGGTAGCCATTGTTGGCAGTTCGGGTTCCGGAAAGACGACGCTGCTGAATCTGCTCGGAGGACTGGATTTGCCAACGAAGGGCAGAGTGCTTGTTGCCGGGCAAGATCTTGCAAAAGTCAGTGAAAAAGAGCGAGGCTTGTTACGTAATCGCTATTTGGGCTTTGTCTATCAGTTTCATCATTTGTTGGCTGAATTTACGGCGCTGGAAAATGTATGCATGCCGCTTCTGATCGGCGGGGCTAGCGGCAAAGAAGCCAGTCTGAAAGCTCAGGCCATTCTTGATCGTGTTGGCTTGGCTGAGCGTCTTGAACACAAGCCGGCGGAGTTATCCGGTGGTGAGCGTCAGCGTGTTGCTATCGCTCGAGCGTTGGTGACTGAGCCGCGCTGCGTTTTGCTGGATGAGCCCACTGGAAATCTGGACCGATCTACCGGGCTTGGTATCAAGGAACTGATGAGTGAGCTGAACGAGGAGTTGGGTATCAGTTTTGTGGTTGTTACCCATGATGAACAGCTCGCAGATTCCATGTCGCGCAAGCTATTACTCAAAGATGGTTTGTTGGGCGAGGAGGGTCAGGATTGACCGGGTCGGCGAAATTGTCTGACAAGCCAGTGGCGGTACCGCGCTACATCGCTTCCCGTTATGTCAGCGCGGGCAAGCGAAGTCATTTGGTCTCATTTATGTCTGCAATTGCGATTGCCGGACTCGCTTTGAGTATTGCGATCCTGATTACCGTGCTCTCGGTAATGAACGGCTTTGATCGGGAACTACGGGAAAACGTTCTTGGTATCGTGCCGCATGTCACTCTTACAACCGATGAACCGCTACGTGAAGAATCCTGGCAGCAGTTGATTGATTCTCTTGAAGCCCGGCCGGGTGTTGAAAGCGCTACAGCCTATACGCAACTGGCCGGCGTTATTGCTTCTCCTGAGTATGTGCAAGGAGTGCTTATAAATGGCGTTGACGCACAGGAAGAAGCCAGGGTTTCTTCGCTGGACAGATTTATGACCTCCGGTAGCTTGCTGGCGCTTGATGAAGACCGCTGGGGCATTGTTTTAGGGCAAACCCTGGCGCAGCAACTACAAGTTACACTCGGCGATGAAGTTGATATTTTTTCCACGTCCATTGCAGTGAATCCATTAAGCCCTTTACCGACATTCCGCAGTTTTCGCGTGAGCGGAATTTTTCGCGTGGGTACACAAGAGCTGGATAGCAGTCTGGTGTTAATTAACCAGAGTGCCGCGCGGGCACTGTTCCGTCTTCGCACGCCCTACAATGGGGTGCGTGTTATGACTGATGATGTGCTCGCTGCAGATACGGTGGCGATCGGGATTCGCGGTCAGCTCGGTAATGAATTCAATTTGAGTAGCTGGACCCGACAGTTCGGTGCGATCTACGAAAATATCCGTTTTTCAGAAACAATAATCGCACTCATGCTCTGGTTGTTGGTTGGCATTGCGGCATTCAATCTTGTCGTGTCTTTGATCATGACGGTGCGAGATAAAACAGGTGATATCGCGATACTGCGCACATTGGGCGCCAGCCCACAAACTATCAGCAGATTGTTCATGTGGCAGGGTTGCCTGATAGCCGCAGCGGGTATCGCCATAGGCGTCACGCTTGGCGTAATTGCTTCGCTTCAGGTGAGTGACTTTGCCGCTTTCATTGAGCGGGTCTTCAATTTTCGGATTCTTAACGCCGAAGTCTATCCAATCGATTTTCTGCCTTCAGATTTGCAGTTGAATGACGTATTGCTGGTAACTGGCGGTGTGTTGCTTTTGACTCTGTTCGCGACGATGTATCCCGCGCGGCGTGCTGCCGCCATTCATCCAGCTCAGGCGCTGCGCGGCGAATAGCGTCTCAGCTGGCATTCGGCCACATTCTTACTACACTTCTTCTTGTGAGCTTTTCAAGGCTCGGAGCTATCACGCTCTTATTGCCCTTGCGCGCTTCTTTGAGCCTCCTCCATTTGGGTATGGAATTATAAGCACGCAATGCTGTGATGCTGGAGAGGGTAGAGAGTAGAGGGCCGGTTCGAAAAATCAGTCAAAACATGCAAAGTGCCAGACAGAAAAGCAGGCGAGTAGGCAGGCAAGTAGGTAAGTAAGTAGGCTAACAAGTAGCCAGGCAAAAACAGAAAGAAGCCAGGAAGCAAAGAATGCGAGCCCAGCTGGCAGCTTACAGTGCGGGGATTGTGTTAGTCGGTTTCGTACCTGCTCCTCGGTATCTTTTACCGTTGGCGCTACTTGCTTCGATAGTGGCGCTCATTCTAATTATCAGCGTAGCACTCCATGGCTCACTTCTCCCGTTCAAGAAAGCGCGCTCGAGTCGACAACGGCGTTGTGTCTTCCTGTTAATCAGTGTGCTCTTGGGTATAACCTGTCATGGGTGGTGGGCATCCGGTGCGCTTGCTCAGCGCGAGTCGCTGAGTCGTCATCTGGCTAACTACGATGTTGTTGAAGTGCGAGGCAGGGTGAAAGGCTTGCCTGTAGCTTCCGAAACTGGTCGGCCTGGATCACGATTCCTGTTCAAAATCGAGGTAGTGCTCGAAGGTCCTGCTCAGCTTCTCAAACAAACGGTTCAATTACGTGACTATAGCGGAGTAGTGTTTCGGAGTGGTGAGGCCTGGACTCTGAGGCTTCGTTTGCGGGCGCCTCGCGGCTTGGCCAATCCTGGCGGCTTCGATTCAGAAGCCTGGTTCTTGCAACGCGGGATTGTGGCGAGGGGCTACGTGCGCGAAGACGGGGCGCATCAGTTGCAAAGGCAGGGCGTTAATCTTGATGCCATACGAGGATTATTGCAGCGGCGCATTGAGAACAGCATTCACTCTTTGGTAGATCTGGATGCACATGCAAAGAGTGTGGCGCGAGCGATATTACCAGCACTGTTGTTAGGCGACGATGGAGGCATTGGCAGTGAATTGAGAATGCTATTTCAACGCACTGGAACCACTCACCTGTTTGTGATTTCCGGATTGCATATTGGTTTGATCGCTGTTGCGACTTACCTGGTCTTCAGTTATTTGCTTCGTCTCGTTCCATCTTTCAGTGCTCGCTTTGTCGTGCAGCGCGCGGCCATTCTAATCAGTCTGTTCAGCGCACTGGTTTACGCATTGATTAGTGGCTTTGATCTCCCTGCGCAACGCGCTTTGCTGATGTTGAGTGTATTTATCCTGGCAGGTTTCACAGCGAGATCAGTTAATGTCTGGTTGCGGTATTGGTTTGCTCTCGCCGCCGTGCTCACCCTCAATCCATTGGCGGTCGTCAATGCGGGCTTCTGGTTTTCCTTTGTTGCAGTTGCAGTGTTGATTCTCGTGTCGGAATCCTCAGCAGGGAAATGGTCATTGCGTGGCTGCTTGGTGCCGCAGCTATCGATTTTCGTTGGCTTGCTTGTACCGCTGACTTTTTGGATTGGGCAGGTGTCGCTGATCGCGCCATTCATCAATATTCTTGCTATTCCGTTTCTTGGCTTGTTTGTAGTGCCTCTTGCATTTGTCGCGCTGATCTTCCTGTTTGTGTGGGAAGCAGCTGGACAATTTTTGATTGCTCTGATCACAAAGTCTCTGGTTTATTTTCTCGATGGGCTTGGCGCTCTAAGCAATGGGTCTCTGATTCCAACAAGATTTATTGAGCTTTCCTTATCTCCGCCCGGCGCTATTGAAATAGTCTTCGCCACTGCAGCTGTTCTGCTGCTCATCCTGCCTATTAGTCTTGTGTGGCGAAGTCTCGCAATACCGCTTTTATTGGCATTTATATTCAATTCGGCAGCTGCTCGAGAGCTTGCGCTCACCAAGGACGAATTAGTTGTCCGGGTTTTTGATGTCGGACAAGGTTTGGCAGTGCTGTTGTCCATCGACGGAAGAAATCTGCTTTATGATGCGGGTCCGGCCTGGGACAGCTGGCCGCATTCTGAGGCGAGTGACGATGAGTCAGTATCAGAAGAAGAACAAAAAAACTCGTCGCAACAGGTTTCATCCGGCTGGAGTGCGGCGACTGCTGTCATTCTTCCAGCGCTGAATCGCTTGGGTGTAACGCAGCTCGATGTGATCCTGATCAGCCATTGGGATAATGATCATGCTGGGGGAGCGCAGTTGATTCTCGAGGAGTTTCCGGAAGCGCTCTTAATCAGTAATCGTCTTGATGAGTCAGTGACTGTTAAAGAATCCTTGCGCTACCAAGCATGTCAGGCCGGATTGACCTGGCGCTGGTCCGGGGCTGAATTCAATGTGCTGCATCCTGAATCTACACTGGACTCTTCGGGAGCTGTGATCGAGGGTAATGATGCCTCCTGTGTACTGCGTGCTCAGATCGGTCAGCAGGCAATACTGCTACCGGGTGATATTGGCCGGTCTGTTGAATATGAGCTTGCGCGCCGTTATGGAAGTGAGTTGAACAGCAGTGTTTTGATCGCGCCGCACCATGGAAGTCAAACCTCATCGAGTTATCCACTATTGAAACTGAGTGAACCTGATTGGGTCGTCTTCTCGGCAGCCTATCAGAACAGCTTCGGTCATCCAGCGCCGCAAGTTGTGGCTCGCTATGCTGAATTCGGCAGCGGCCTGCTTAACACAGCAAACAGTGGCATGTTGAGTTTCTGGCTCGATGGTAAGGGGTCTAAGCCCGAGTTTGGGCCCGAGTTTGAGCAATATCGAGTTGAATCCGGACGATATTGGCGCAGGTCACAGAATGATTACTGGTGCCGATATTATGATCAGGATTGCGAGGGTGAGTCGACGCGCTAAATCAAAGCCTGTGTTGGCGGCCCTGAATCATTGTCCTGAAGCTTGAATATTCGAATCAGTGAGAATTCACAGTTTGTGATACTCTAAGCCGCTGATTCTCCGGAGGAAGTTCGTGGTAGAGATTGTTAGTGCAGGCGGTTGGTTAATGCTGCCGATCATTTTGTGTTCGATCGTGGCGATTGCCATTGTGATCGAACGTTTCTGGACGCTGAGTGTGGCCCGAATTACTCCGAAGTATGTTCTGGCGCAGGTGTGGACCTGGCTTAAAAACAATGAACTCGATTCCAGTAAATTGAGGGAACTGCGCCTCTCATCTCCGCTTGGCCAGGTGCTGGCGGCGGGGCTGCTGAGTTCCAAGTACGGCCGACACGCCATGATTGACAGCATTGAGCAGGCGGCTGCCCAGGTGGTGCATGATATGGAGCGCTACCTGAATGCACTAGGCACCATCGCCGCAGTGACTCCTTTGCTTGGTCTATTAGGCACAGTCGTCGGCATGATTCGCGTGTTCAGCGAAATCATGTTGGAAGGCACGGGGAATGCCAACGCCTTGGCTGGTGGTATTTCCGAAGCGCTTATTACCACGGCGGCCGGTTTGAGTGTCGCCATACCGACATTCATGTTTCACCGTTTCTTTATGCGCAAGGTCGATTCACTCGTCCTAACGCTTGAGCAGGAATCGATCAAGCTGGTTGATGCCTTGCATAGTGATCGACGTGTTGAAATGAAACAGGCGCAATAGATAGATCGGCATTCAAAGCAATGAAATTTAAGCGCAGCACGCACAACGAAGTCTCGATCAATATCACGCCGCTCATTGATGTGGTGTTTTTGCTGCTGATATTTTTTATGGTGACGACGACATTTAGTCGCGAGACGCGTTTGCTCGTTAATCTACCTGAAGCTAACGCGGAGTTGAGCACTGAAACAGAAATTCGACAGATCGAGTTGCTGGTGACTCAAGAAGGAACTTACGCGGTGAACAATCGTGCTCTGGTTAACAATCGTCTTGATACCTTAATTCGCGCATTGGAAATCGAGTCAGGCGGTGATCTTGGCTTGCCGATCTTGTTGATTGCAGATGCCTTGGCAACACACCAATCCGTTGTCACTGCCTATGATGCAATTGGCCAGTCCGGATTTCGGGAATTTAATATCGCTACTCAGCGTCCGGTTGAAACAGAATCATCAACTTCAACGAACGGCAATGGACTGTAATGCAAGAGTCGGGTTCCAGGCAGCAGGGTAACGGCTGGCAAATTTACAAGCGATTGATGGGCTATGTGAAAGATCACAAGCTGGCCATCTTTTTCGCCATGCTGGGTTATCTGATTTTCGCAGTTTCAACGCCAATCTCGACCTGGTGGTTGGGCTGGACGGTTGATGCTCTCAATGCTGAAGACTATGAAGATCTACGCATCATCAGCCCCTTGATCTGTATCGCGATCGCGGCCGGACGAGGTCTGGGTAGTTTTCTCGGAAGTTACTCGATGGCGAGTCTGGCGAACCAGGTCATGCACCGACTTCGTGTCCAACTCATGGAGCGCTTGAACTCACTGCCTGCTGCCTATTTCGATCGTAATAGCACAGGTCGTCTGGTATCCAAGGTTACCTACGATGTAACACAGATTGCCGGAGCGGCCAGTGAGGCTGCTGCAGTGGTGTTCCGTGAAGGATTAACGGTCATCGCTTTGCTCAGTTACCTGATGTATATGGACTGGCGATTGAGTCTGACATTTTTGGTAATTGCGCCGGTCGTAGGACAGATAGTCAACTTTGCCTCGAAAAAATTTCGGCGCTACAGCACGCAGATGCAGGATTCCATGGGAGAGGTGACGCAGATTACCGGCGAGGCTCTCAAGGGTAACCGTGTGGTGCGCATTTTTAATGCTGAAGATTACGTAAACCAGCAATTGCTGGAAGCAAGCGATCGTAATCGACGTCAGAATTTGAAAATGGAACTGACGCGAAGTATCAGTACGCCCCTGGTACAAGTGATTGTGGCGATGGCTTTAGCCTTGCTGGTATGGCTAGCGATGTCGCCTGAGTTCTTCGCCGATAAATCACCTGGCGACTTCGTGGCCTTTCTTGGGGCGGCGGGATTGCTCGCTAAACCCATTCGGCAGTTAACTCAAGTGAATTCAGTCATCCAGCGGGGAGTCTCCGCTGCCAATAGTATTTTTACGATTCTCGATACTGTCCCGGAAACCGATGAAGGTAAACACGTCACGCAACGGGCATCTGGGCGCATTGAGTTCAATGACGTCAGCTTCGCATACCACGATTCTGCGCCAGCGTTGAAACGGGTAAGTTTCGTTGTTGAACCTGGACAGACTATTGCTCTGGTAGGCAAGTCTGGCAGCGGCAAGTCCTCACTCGTCAGTCTCATTCCGCGCTTCTATGAATACAACAGCGGCACGATTACGCTCGACGGTACGGAACTCAAGGAGTTTACTCTCGACAATCTCAGGGAGCAGATTACCTTGGTGACTCAACAGGTGGTGCTATTCAATGGCACGGTTGCTGAGAATATCGCCTACGGTGAAAAGAATTTTGATCGTGAAAAGGTCAGGGCCGCCGCAGCGAGTGCTCATGCACTGGAATTCATCGATACCCTCGAAAAGGGGCTGGATACCCATGTAGGGGACGACGCTGGGCTGCTTTCCGGTGGTCAACGCCAACGAATCGCTATCGCCCGTGCGCTTCTTAAGGATGCGCCTATCCTCATATTCGATGAGGCAACTTCGGCACTGGATTCAGAGTCGGAACAACATATTCAGGATGCGTTGGGGGAATTGGTTAAAGGCCGAACAACATTTGTGATAGCGCATCGCCTGTCCACCATTGAATCGGCGGACAAGATTTTGGTGATGGATAAAGGTCAAATTGTCGAGTCGGGCACTCATGCAGAGTTGTTGGCAAAAAATGGTGCCTATTCACATCTGCACAGCCTGCAGTTCTCAGACAGCGAAGCTTCCGGTTAACGATGACAGAAAAGCGGAGTGGTGGGCTTGTTAACGCCTGGTATCGAGGCGCATGGTGGCTCTATCTGCTGCTACCTCTTTCCTGGCTATTCCAAATAGTCGCGAAGCTGCGCAGACGAAGGCTCACCGCCAGGCACTCTCGCCCTCACTCTCACTCTCAATCTCAATTCACATTCCCCGTCCCGATTGTCGTGATCGGCAATATAAGCGTCGGCGGGACGGGTAAAACACCTCTCATCCTGGCTCTGTTGGAAAGGCTTAAGGCCCGCGGGCTTAAAGTTGGTGTGGTGAGTCGCGGCTATGGCGCCGATTCAAGTAGATTTCCTATATTGCTGACAGAAGAACATAGCGCGACCGAAGTCGGTGACGAGCCCTTATTAATTCATCGGACGAGCGGTGTGCCGGTGGTTGTTGATCCTGATCGCCTGCGTGCCTGCGAATTTTTAATCGAGCGCGAAGAAGTCGATGTCGTGTTGAGTGACGACGGGCTACAGCATTATGGGATGCCCCGCGACATGGAGATCGCCGTGGTAGACGGGGAGAGACTCTTCGGGAATGGACTCTGTCTGCCCGCCGGACCCCTGCGGGAGCCAGTGTCGCGATTGTCAGAGGTCCAGGCGATTGTGCTGAACTGTGGCGTTAATGGTGCTGACGCGCCAGACTCCGTCGAGCGTTTTCGCAAATCGCTGGCAATGAATGACGCCCCGCCAGTATTCGCCATGGGGCTACAGGCGAGGGTGCTCTCGAATTTGAAGACAGGGGAGACACGGCTTTTCTCTGGCGCTCCATTTAAAATGGGTGATGAGATCCAGGCGGTGACAGGCATCGGTAATCCGCAACGATTTTTTGATCTGTTGAAAGCTTTACCTTATTCAGTCAGTGATTACGCCTTTCCTGATCATCATCCTTTCCAGAAAGAAGATTTACTTGCAGCGGGCATTGATTTTACGAAGCCCATCGCCATGACAGAAAAGGATGGGATAAAATGTCAGTCATTCGCCAATGAAAATTTCTGGGTAGTGCAAATCGATGTCGATCTCTCCGAAGATTTTGTACAGGAGATAACGCTTGAGATAGCAAAGTGCCTGGAAGCAAAAAACTTCAGAAAAAAATAGTTTGCAGATATGGTTGGCTTGGCAGTTGTAGAGTCAAAGAGTAATGTTTAGAAGGAAGTCGTGATGCTGGATCAGAAATTATTGAGTATCCTGGTATGTCCTGTATGCAAGGGTGAGCTCAGCTATCAGCGAGAAGCTCAGGAGCTGATTTGCCTCGCGGATGGTCTGGCGTACCCAATTCGCGACGATGTTCCCGTGATGTTGAGCAAAGAGGCGAGAGAGTTGAGTCTGGAAGAGAGGGATAAACTGCGTTGAGTTTTTCAGTCGTCATACCGGCGCGCTTTGCTGCCACTCGCCTGCCAGGCAAACCTCTGTTGGATATCAACGGACAACCCATGTTGCAGCACACCTGGAACCGTGCCCGCGAGAGCGCTGCGGATCGGGTGATTATTGCGACAGACGATGAGCGTATTTTCACGGCTGCCAAAGAATTTGGAGCAGAAGTTGTGATGACTTCCGATAGCCATCGTTCAGGCACCGATAGAATACAGGAAGTGTGTCAGCAGCTTGGCCTGGCCAGTGATCACGTCGTTGTTAACGTGCAAGCAGATGAACCGCTCATTCCTGCGGAAGCGATTAACCAGGTAGCGGAAAACCTGACACAGGAAAATGCAGGTATTGCGACGCTTTGTGAAGTCATCACCTCGCAGCAGGAAGTCGAAGATCCTAACTCAGTAAAAGTTGTCCGCTCATTGAGTGGTCGAGCGCTGTATTTTAGTCGCTCAACGATACCGGTCAGCGCTACAGCTTCTGCTGGCAACTGCTTTCGGCACATCGGTTTATATGCGTATCGAGTCGCTGTGCTGGATCAATTCGTAGCCTGGCCGCCAGCTGAGTTAGAAGTGGCTGAGAAACTCGAGCAGTTACGGGCACTGGTCAACGATATCTTTATTCATGTGGCTGTGAGTGAGCACAAGATTCCTCCCGGTGTTGATACAGAAAGAGATCTGGAGGTCGTGCGCCGGCATCTCGCTGCCAGCTAAGTCTTGTTATGAGCACCGGAAATTCTCGCAGAGAATCGACTGCAGGAGCTGCAGAGTCGGTCAAAGTCCTCATGGTCTGCCTGGGCAATATCTGTCGCTCACCAACCGCACACGGTGTCATGCTCAGCAAAATCGAAGAGGCTGGGCTGGAAGATAGAATCGTAGTTGATTCAGCAGGTACCGGGGATTGGCATATCGGTGCGCATCCAGATCCTCGGGCGACTGCTGCCGCACAGATCCGAGGCTATGAGATCGCAGAGTTGATTGCGCGTCAGGTTGCACTGGATGACTTTCAGACTTTCGACTACATCCTGTGTATGGATAGAAACAATCTTAAGGCCTTGCGCGATATCTGCCCTGGCCACCTGAAATCCAGGCTCCGGCTTTTTCTGGACTTCGCTGATAGTGGCCATGAGACTGTTCCAGATCCCTACTATAGCGGTGCTCAAGGCTTTGAGCTGGTATTGGATCTGGTGGAAGATGCCTGCACTGGACTGTTGAATCATATCCGGCGTGAACATCTCTCCTGACTTGAGCACCTCATCCGACGTAAACATTTTTTCTGTAAAGTTACATGAGTCAGCGGTGCCCACGTGAGTAACTCCCTCCAACAAGACGTCGATTTAAGCGCTCACAACAGTTTCGGTGTGCAGGCCAGGGCTGCCTGGTTTGTGGCTGTTGATAGCAGTGAAGATGCTCTGCTCGGCTTGAATCATGCCCGTGAACACCAACTCCCAGTGCTTATTCTGGGGGCAGGGAGCAATGTACTGTTGCTGCAGGATTTTCCCGGTGTCGTGCTCCATCTAGATAACAAAGGCATCGAGGTAGAGGAGAGCACTTCTCGAATTCGGGCAGCGGCTGGAGAGAATTGGCATGAGCTCGTGCAGTACTGCATGAACAATGGTTTGCATGGTCTTGAAAATCTGGCGCTTATCCCGGGCACGGTCGGTGCGGCTCCAGTGCAGAATATCGGAGCCTATGGTGTGGAGTTATCGGAGTCTTTCGTTGAGCTGGAAGCGCTCAATCTGATCACCGGTGAGCTGGAAATTCTGGATTGCGAGGCCTGTGATTTTGAATACCGGGACAGTCTCTTCAAGAGGACTCCGGAAACTCCGCGGCTGATATTGAATGTCACTCTGCAATTGAGTGCTGAGTGGCAGCCACGACTCGACTATCACGGTTTGCGCGATGCGCTTCCCGAGGCGGGTGGCAATTCTGAGGCATTGCCCAGCCCCAGGCAGGTTTTTGATACCGTATGCGCCATCCGGCGCAGCAAACTACCCGATCCCGCTGAGCTGGGGAATGCCGGTAGTTTCTTCAAGAACCCGGTTGTCTCACAGGCCAAATATGACAGCCTGAAAGATCGCTATACCGATTTGCCCGGCTACCCCGACGAGGAGGGGCTGGTGAAAATTCCCGCCGCCTGGTTGATTGAGCAAAGCGGTTGGAAGGGCAAGCGCCGTGGTGCGGCGGGGGTGCACACAGAGCATGCGTTGGTGCTGGTGAATCACGGTGGAGCCAGCGGCGAAGATATCTTCCTGCTAGCACAGGCCGTGAGTGCTTCTGTGCTTGAGGGCTTTGGAATTGCACTGAGTCCGGAAGTACGCCTGATCTGATTCGGTTTGCTCTGTTCGGGCTCTTGTCGCGCCGATATTTGCGGGATTCAGTGCTCCATCACCAGCCCGTGTTCGAGATTCCTTCTCAGTCTTGGCTTGTTCCTCGAGCGGCTTTTTTAACCATCTGGTTTGCCTATTTTCGGGGAGATTTCTTTGAGTTTCTTATGAGTTTCCCATGAGTTTCCCATGAGTTCCCCAAGCACTTTCCACGCACTTTTTCCTGCTAGAGCTACCTCTCGGTTTTTACTTTTCTGACTCATTGATGTTTGTGTGTGAGCCAGGAAATCAGCCGCTTCCAGCTCCTGTGCGAAAAAGTGTGAACCAGTTCCCGTTTTCTTCCCACAAATTTGAATCTCCCACGAGCGCTGTGGTAGAAGTTACACTATCCGAAACTTGGTGGGCGCGCATTGTCAACATGACATCTGCTTGACGCAGGCGTGACGCGATTGACTCCGCAAGGGGCGATCTGTGTGTTTTGACCGGTTCCTTGCCAATGACGGATACAGACCAACATCGCGTCAACCAGTAAGGGCCCAGAGGAAACCAACCACCATGTTTCTATCCAAGGAAGAAAAAATTCGTGTAGTTCTTGTTGATGATCACACTCTGGTACGCCTTGGAATAGCGAGCCTGCTTGAGGGTGTTTCGGATATCCATGTCTGTAAGCAGCTGAGCAATGGTGAGCAGGCAGTCGAATATATTCAGAACACCGTTCCCAGCCATGTCGATGTGCTGATCATGGATGCGCGCATGCCTGGATTGGGTGGCATAGAAACAACTCGCCAATTGCTTGATGCTCGCCCGGATTTGAAGATTATCGCCATGTCATCAGTCGCCAGCGGGGTAATCCCTTCCCAGATGCTGCGTGCTGGTGCGCAAGGTTTTGTGACCAAGCGCATCGACCTGGAAGACTTTTGCAAGGCGATACGGACTGTTCATGAGGGCGAGCATTACGTTTCCGCCGAAGTGGCCACCAAGCTCGCGGTCGATCCTTTCAATCAACAAGAGTCGCTGTTCGACAAGCTTTCCCGCCGTGAAATGCAAATCGCGCAATTGCTCACAGATGGCAAGAAGGTTTCGCAGATATCCAGCTATCTGGAACTTAGCCCCAAGACTGTTTACAGCTATCGTTATCGAATCTTCGAAAAGCTTGGCATCCGCAGCGATGTGGAGTTGACCATTCTCGCAGTTCGCCACGGCTTGACCGATGACACTCGCGAGTACGCCAATGTCGAAGTGAAACGTTTCGGCTAATTCATACTGGTCAGCCTCTTACTGCCAATCTCAACCACAAGCTTCTCTTCACGGCAGGATTTGTTCCTGCTGTGTTGCGCTTTGCTGGTGTAATGCCCCTTCAAACAGATAGTTTGTCATCGCGCATGTTGAGCGCGCGCCTGGTATTGATTACTCTCAGTCCTCACGAGGCAAGATGATGCCCAATGTCGACGCAGGGCGTCGTGGATCCGTAGCAGAGTAAAATGGCAAAGCAATCAGCCAAGTCGAATTCTTCATCTTCTCAAGGACCTGAAGAAGGGCCTAAAGAAAACAACAAAGAATTTGACCACAAAACATTCCTGTCCAATCTCAGCACCAAGCCCGGCGTGTATCAAATGCTGGGTAGTAAGGGAGAGGTGATCTATGTAGGTAAGGCGCGCAATCTGCGCAACCGGGTGTCCAGTTATTTTCGTGCCTCAGGTTTGGCAAGCAAGACAATGGCCATGGTAGCCAGGATTGCGGATATACAGATCACCATTACCGCCAGCGAGACCGAAGCATTATTGCTGGAACAGAATCTCATCAAGCGTCATCGACCAACCTACAATATTCAGCTTAGAGACGATAAATCCTATCCGTATATCTTACTGACAGAAAACGACAGCTATCCCAGGCTTTCCTTCTATCGGGGCAGTCGCAAGCGGCAGGGAAAATTCTTTGGCCCCTATCCAAGCGCGAACGCGACGCGAGAAACGCTGCAAGTGTTGCAAAAAGTCTTCCGGGTTCGTCAATGCGAAGACTCTTATTTCAAGAACCGCAGCAGGCCTTGTTTGCAGTATCAAATAGAAAGGTGCACCGGACCCTGTGTGGGTATTGTTAGTGAGGAAGACTATGCTCGCGATGTACATTTTTCGACGCTGTTTTTACAGGGCAAGAGCGATCAGCTGATTAAAGAGTTGAGTAGTTCAATGAATGCGGCGGCCGACACTCAGGATTATGAAAAGGCCGCCAAGCTCAGAGATCAGATCGTAGATTTACGACGTATTCAGGAACAGCAGGTAGTAGCAAATCAGGGTGATGATGCTGATGTGTTAGCGGCGTCCTGGCAATCACCTTATGCCTGTGTGCATGCTGTCTATGTGCGCGGTGGTCGTATCATCGGATCGAAGAGTTTCTATCCACGTCATCGACTCGCCACCAGTTCTGCGGATGTCCTCTCTGCCTTTCTGGCTCAAGCCTATCTAAGCGAAGAGAAAGCCGTTTCTATTCCCAAGGAGATCATTCTCGCCGAAGAAATTCCTGAGGGCGAGCAGGTTCAGGAAGCGTTGACTTACCTTGCTGGCAGACAAGTGAGATTGTCGTGGCGTGTGCGAGGTCATCGTGCGAAATGGCAAAGACTGTCAGCGACGAATTCGACTGAGTCGCTACTCAACTACGTGAGCAATAAGCAGAACATCGCTAACCGTTTTTCAGATTTGCAGAAGAGTCTTAAAAGCGAGGGTCAGGTCGCACGCATTGAGTGTTTCGATATCAGTCATACCTCTGGTGAGGGTACGGTTGCATCCTGTGTCGTATTCGATGAGAACGGCGCCGTAAAGAGTGACTACCGGCGCTTTAACATCAAGAGCACTGATAGCGGTGATGACTATCAGGCGATGCAGGAGGTCCTCGAGCGACGCTTCGCACGGCTTTCCAAAGAGGCGAAGGAGGGCGATAGCAAAATCCCTGATATCGTATTGATCGATGGCGGCAAGGGGCAGCTGACTCAGGCCAGGAAAGTGCTGGAGCAATTCGAGTTGCCAGGATTGTCGCTGCTGGGAATCGCGAAGGGCATTAGCCGTCGGGCAGGCCAGGAGACGCTGTTCCTCAATACCGACAATGGCTACAAGGAAATAGCGCTACCCACCCATTCGCCTGCGCTGCATCTGCTTCAGCAGGTCAGGGACGAGGCTCACCGGTTCGCTATTACCGGGCACCGGCAGCGACGTAGCAAGGCGAGAAAGCAGTCCAAGCTGGAAGAAATCCCGGGATTGGGGCCCAAGAGAAGGCGGCAATTGTTGCAGCATTTCGGAGGTCAGCAAGAGGTTCTGAAGGCCAGTGAGGCAGAATTGGCGAAAGTGACTGGGATTAGTAAGAAACTGGCCGAAAACATCTATGCGTGGTTACATTCCGATTAATATCTCGCGACGGCTGTGAGCCTGCGTTTGTACTCGGTATGTTAGCTAATCCTTACTTGAGATAATCTCTGTAAGGCTATGAATTATAAGAATTAAAATAATATATCAGTCTGTATCAGGAAGTGCCGGCCTATGCGCCAGTTAAATTGGGCCAATCTAGTCACCTATCTTCGTTTGTTGCTCATCCCGGTCGTGGTGTGGGTTTATTTCTCTGGGCTTCCCCATGCACCAATTCTGGCGGCATTACTGTTTGCGGTGGCGAGCCTGAGTGATCTGCTCGATGGCTACCTGGCTCGCAAATTGGAGCTTACCAGTGATTTCGGCGCCTTCCTGGACCCGGTCGCGGACAAGCTGCTGGTGGCCACTGTGCTCATCATGTTGGCTGTGGTCTATCCCAGCCTCATGGTGCCAACTCTGCTCATTATCGGGCGAGAAATACTGATTTCAGCACTGAGGGAATGGATGGCCGGACGAGGACAGAGGGGCGCCGTCGCAGTGGCTTTCTCTGGCAAGCTAAAAACGACCTTCCAGATGATCGCTCTAGGCGGCCTGATTGCAGCAAGTGAACCGCTCCCACAGTGGATTTTCAGTCTCGGTTATTGGCTCTTGTGGGTGGCTGCGGTGCTTAGTCTCTGGTCCATGATGGAGTATTTTCGACGCGCCTGGGGCACGCTTAATCAGAACTAGGGCAATTTGCTCCAAAGCCATGATTTTGCTGGATTACAGCTTGACTCCGGCGACGATCACATTAGAATATGCGCCTCGCTTCGACATGGCGAATCACGAATCCAGGCGCTCACCATCCTCTGGTGACCAGGGTTCAAGACTGATCATCGCCGAGTCGAAAACAGGAATTTATGCGGGAATAGCTCAGTTGGTAGAGCACGACCTTGCCAAGGTCGGGGTCGCGAGTTCGAATCTCGTTTCCCGCTCCAATTCCTTACCATGCTAAACAACTCCCCTTAGCAGCAGGATAGATAACAACAAGAAACAGAATTCGGCTGAAAGGCCAAAAACTAAGGCTAGGTGGCAGAGTGGTTATGCAGCGGACTGCAACTCTGTGTACTGAGGTTTGAAAGCTGCGAAGCAGCGCAGACCGCGCGCTTTATGCGCGGCCCGTAGGGTGAGCAATCAAGCTAAGCTTGATTGTGAATCATTCCGACCCTTGGAGCCCGCAGGGCTCCTGAGTCAAAGGATTGCATCAAACAGAAAAGAAAAAAGGTCGACAGACCAATACTAACGGCTAGGTGGCAGAGTGGTTATGCAGCGGACTGCAACTCCGTGTACGCCGGTTCGATTCCGACCCTAGCCTCCATCTTCTTTACCATTCTCGTCAGGCCCACCCATCGAGATTGGAACTCTTCAAGTCCTCATGCCCGGGTGGCGAAATTGGTAGACGCAAGGGACTTAAAATCCCTCGGAGGAAACTCCGTGCCGGTTCGATTCCGGCCCCGGGCACCAGTTAATTAATCTGAGTTACTTCGACCTTTTTGATGCTCAATTGATTTGCAGTATGAGAGTTGACTGATGTATACGCGGAATCGATCCATGATGACTATAGAGTCAGTGTGATTGGTTAGGGAATTTTTAAAAGCGTTGAGGGCTACGTTCAGTACTACTTTAAAAGGCCCATTGATAAAATTTTACCAAGCAAATCCAATTGGCAGTCTTGTGAAGGCCTAGGCATAGTTGTGTAATCAAAACCAACTTTGAGATGCTGATTAATCTTTCGGTAAATAGCCCTTACCTTCCAAATTCCTTTCTGCGAGCACCTTTAAAACAGACATGGCTATAGACAGGTTATGCTGAGCGAAGAATAACAGCTTCATCTGTACACTTTTACTAGTGTGAGGTATTAAGTCAGAAAGGGCGGCCTCAAAAACTGGCCGCTTTCCTTCAGAATCCTTGAGACTGGATTTCACTATTATTGTATCGTTTGAGGCTCCTGAAATAGGAACCTGAACATTAAAAACCACTTCGAGTTCCGCATTTGCTGGTGCTGGAGCTTTTAATTTTGGACAGTACACCGAACCTAAACTGACATTAACCGGAGATCGATGACCTTTTTCCAAGTCCGTAATTTTTTCAGATCTAAAGCTCCAAGCCGGCTTCACATTCTTCGGGTTTAATCTATTGAATTCATTTTTGTAAACATCGCTGAATTCTCTTAGAAGCTCAGATCCGCAGATATCGATCTGCTCGTAAGTGTATCCGCCTTCTGTTAGGTAATGCTTCTCAATGTTTTCCAGTATCGCCGCCGGGTCCTCATATCTGGCCGCCTGCAAGCTGCTCCTGACGATTTCAATAATCTCATATGACCTAGCGTTAACGAAATTGACGAACGAGTGATAATTTCCCTCGTCTGCATTTGCTAATGCCTTGAAATATTCATGTCGCGTTTCCGCAGTAATAAGGAGCGGTACAAATGCAGCTCTATATGTAAATACTGACGCCAAGGCTCTAGCGACTCTTCCATTACCATCTGCAAATGGATGTATTGCAACAAGTACATAGTGAGCATACGCAGCCTGTAAGAGTGGGTGCGAGCTCTTGAATTCTTTCGAAGATAACTCTTCGACAAAGCGCGCCATTTCGTCACCGACCATATCTACAGGCGCATAGACATGGATTTTTTTATTTGCTTGATATACGTGATTTGGAGATGTTTTGTACTGTCCGAGCGGCAACTCTTGGGTTTGTGATCCAGTGGCTGTATGAACGTCATATGTCTTTTGTTCTTTACACAATTGCTCATGAAGTTCACGTATCCAAGCCTCCACTATGGGTCTTTTGGCTGTAACGAAGTCCATTACGTAGTCGTACGCTACAAGTTGGCTGCGAATCAAATTCTCTGTTTTCTTGCCGCGGGCTTCTAAAGCCGCCTCCCAAGAAGCAGCCTCTGCGGCAATAGTGAATGTAAATCCTCGCTCATCCTCATATAGATTTTCTATAATTCCAGTTTCAATTGCAGCTGCTCTTGTAACTAATTTAAGCGCTCGATCCAATTGGTTTGATCCCGATTTTCTGAGTTCGCTTACATCCGCAACAAAGTCATCCCACAACTCTGTATTGAGCGAGACCGCTTTCCATTTCGAGAACGATGGGAACTTTACATATCTAGCATCAATTTCGTCCATAGTTGAAATTCCGAATAAGCTAAGCGAGCCAGACTGTTGGGAAATGCAATTAATGCTCTACCAACTATTCTTAACACGACTAATCATGCGGCTCACTCAATTTTTTATTGCAATATACTATTTAAATCCTTACGTACTGGTCAGGATCAGCAGTCACAGCATACTGCCTTCTGGTGAAAGACGATCCGCTACACTATGCAATAGCATTGCTAGATTTTCTTGGTCCACGTACATCATGGCAGCTTCTATTTCGTCATGAGGATAGCCAGACCTGTAAGTGCCTGCTTCGTTGTGTAATTCACGGGCGGCACTGGCTCTAATCTCTGTATTTGGAGAATCTTTAGTCTCGAGATATGCATCTATTTCCGATAGAAGAGTCTCATCCGGCAAATCAAGGATAAGGTTTAAGCACGCTAATCCATGAATCGCTTTTTCTAGGGACGCCCATCCCGTTTGATACTTTCCAGCCTTATGCATCCAGTTAACTAGCAATTTTCGGATTTCATGGGTTTCGATATCACAATCGCGATGATGTGTATCTACTACGATGTCGAAGATACTGTCTGCAATCCTATAAGTCTCTACATAACTGATTGTATCTTTATCATCAGGAATCCAAGAGAGTACGGAAATCAACCAATGCGCCGATTTCTTAAGCTTCTCAGCGTCATGCTCGCTGCAGGAATTTGCACACGATATGGCAAAAAGAACCTTTGTCACATGGACAATCCAGTTGATTAGATCGCATGTAAGCTGTGACCGATTTTCGATAGCCAGCAATAGTAGTTGTTTTTCTGTCCGGTAGAGCCCATCTGCCCAGGTTACTATGTTTCCAACTATTCGCTTGGCTTCATTGTCGTTTTTTTCTGATTCGGATATTGCATTTACTAAATGTGTAAGCCAAGATAATAAGGAATCATAACTCGCTCCCGAATAGTACGGGCCCATGTTGCTACTATGTACACTCGCGAGAGATGTGTCAGAAGATTTAAGGCACATTTGAGCAATCAGGCTCACTTCATTGCGCACTTTCCCGATCGCGTATCTCATATCTGTGTTGCAGTCTTTTATTAGCGAGAATGTGAGCTGTTTAACTGCAATTTGCGTAACAGCTTGATACTTCGAGTTAACTGTACCTACGCAAGCCACTGTCGCAATTTTTCCAGATAAAAATGCCACATATTCAGATCTGTCGTGCAGCAGTGAAATTTTAGCTGCACTACCCATCAATGCTACGCCTTCTAAGAGTACATCGGCCATATCGTGTGGAATAACGCTTTCGACGGAATTTGCTAGATACCCGGCGACCAATCGACCATGCGACTTAGCTGAATGTTCATCACCATATTGAATTGACATGTACACTTTTGTGAGCTGTAACAAACAATGAAAATTCTGTTCAATGAATTGCTCGTCACGCCGCGAGATGGCAATTTGGATATTTTGTCGTAAATGTTCGAGACTATTGGTTAGAAAGTCATCACTAGCCAATGGATTGGTAACTAGGTAGTTTTCTGAGAAAAAAGTTCTGCCCTTGGTTTTTACATAGACGGCGTGAATTTCAACTATTCCGGTAACTGCAATATTTGATACTTCATGATCCCCATATTCCGCGAAACGTCTTGAATAATTAATACAGTACAAAATTGCTTGCTTCGCTTGTGCGGTCCAATTCGGATGGAGCTGAAAATAAGTGACGCGATCCATATCATATTTTTCTCGTATTTCCTTTTCATGCTCGGGAGCGCTAGAGTTTTCATTAATAATTGGAACGATGCGATTGGCTGCCCTATGCCATTTTTCGAAATTGTATTTTGTGTCTGTCAGCACGAGTTTTAATTGCATAGTAGGGCTTATAAGTGAAAGTGCCCTTCGGTATGAGAGAACGAAAAGCAGTACTATCAGAATGCTACACCAGATGCTTGAAACAACTGCGAATGATACCCGGGAGGTGTTTGTGATTAGCGATAAGCTAGTTATGTAAGCAGCGAGACAAAATACAACTACAAATGCACTAAGTAACTTAGCGTCTGAGCTGAATTTTCTAAATAGACCATGTGGCATACGTTCAACATTAACTTGCATAGCAAACATGATGAATGAAAACGCAATGGCTGCCGCTCCAATTAGCGCTCCACCCAAAGTAAGGAATAGCGCTCTAATTTGATCTATCGCCTCTTGGGTTGTGAAGAAAGGTTCAATATGAGTTTGTAGCACTGGTGTTAGAGTGCCACTAATGATTATTGAAATTAGTAAGAGTAGTAGTGCCGCTTTGCTTCCATGTCGGGTTTTTATGTGCCAGAAATGAGCATTCAAGTTATAGAAAGTTCGCCAACATTTGGCCTGAAAAAGCCCGATCGATTTTGTTAGTTTTTTCAAAATATTACTTTACCTTGTTGCTGCTCGATCAGAGATTTATAAGCCTGTCTAGATGCGTACCCCAGAGCATCCTTCCAAATACTGTTATTTGTGGGTAATAGATCGTCACATAAACAGTCGCGAATATCAGCTACTCTACTTGAGAGAGTTGCCGACCTGTTTCGATCGTCTATTTGCTCTAAAATATGAACAATTTAAGCCGGATTTGAACGTTGATTTGATAGGCTTCGATGTCAATGGTTAACATCGTACATCCAGTGTCTATCAATAACGGAATATTTTCTCAACTCATTGACAATGTTACAGTAGTTATTTCTTAGATTCTAAAATATCGAGTCGTGGCTTTGATTCGAATTTGATAACAACTCCATGTTTTTCATTCCGATAATTCCAATTTTTCCGAGAGAGTGATGGTATTGCTGGTTTTGGGGTTAAAGGGATGCTCATAAATCAGTAACTTAAGAGCTCGCATGATTTTTAACATATCTTAGTATTAGTTATTAAAGAGCCCTAACTGTAAAAGTTCTAGGATTTCCTTTGAGATAACGTGATAACAATTGGTTCAGTACGCAATTAGACAACATCCCCAAATACCACTAACTTACCCTCCATAACCACCAAGCTCACAGGGACAGTAACAAGTGACAAACATAATTCTAAAAGAAAACAAAGACGGTTTACTGGTGCTCACCATGAACCGCCCCGAACGCAATAACGCGCTCAATGCCGAACTGCTAACCGAACTCCGCGATTCATTGGCCGCAGCTTCCACCGATGACAGCGTCCGAGCTGTATTGTTCACCGGTGCCGGTGGCTACTTCTGTGTTGGTGGTGATGTGAAGGCCATGAATGAGGGGCAGGGCGAGGAGTTATCTTTAGGGGAGCGCATCTATAGTCTACGTGATCGCATGAATGTGTCGCGCTATCTTCATGAGATGCCCAAGCCTACAATTGCTGCCATCGAAGGTGCAGCGGCGGGCGCCGGTTTGTCCATGGCGTTAGCCTGTGATTTTCGTATCTGTTCCGAAACAGCCAAACTGACTACCGCCTTCGCCAAGGTTGGTTTGTCTGGTGATTTCGGTGGCACCTATTTTCTTTCACAGATGGTCGGTGCAGCCAAGGCGCGTGAGCTGTATCTGTTGTCTACAAAACTGAGTGGCAGCGAGGCGGCGGAGTTGGGCATTGTTACGCGGGCCGTAAGTGCTGACAGCGTAATGAGTGATGCTCTGGCCTTTGCGCAGGAACTGGCTAACGGGCCGACTATCACGCTCGGCAAGATCAAGCATAATCTCAATCTCGCGGAGAGTGGCGCCAGCCTGGCCGAGTGCTTTGACAACGAGGCCAATAACCATATGCATTGTTCCAATACCGACGACCACAAGGAAGCCGCAGCAGCTTTTGTGGAGAAGCGTCGGCCCGTCTTCAAGGGCCGGTAAAGCGCCGCTGTGGGTGGTGGCTCTCTGCTTTCCTGTGTCTCCGGGAGCCAATGCGTAACGATATTTGTAACCATTTCCCGTATGCAGCGTCTAAAGGGTAAATAAGGGAGATGTGCCCGCAGCCGAGAGCAAGATTGGCGGCGTTTGTGGGCATGATTGAGTTATCTTTTGGAGAGAGCTATGAGATCAACTACATCGGTTAAATCATTCCAGGCGCTGTTGGCGTTGATTGCAGTATTCGCTATGCCAGTCGTTCTGGCAGACAGCTATAAACGAATTACGCACGAAATCGACGCCAGCACGTTCGAGCGTCTCGACATTGAGATGTCAGTCGGTGAGATGGATATCGAAATCTACGATGGCGATGTTATCGAGCTGGATATTCAGCTCGAAGCGGACCGAAACTGGTTCTCGTTTCGCCGTGGTAATGTCGATGACGTCGAACTGGATCAAAGAGCCTCGGGTGACACGCTCTATATCGGTATCGACCGCGATCGGATCGAGCAAACCTGGCGTGCGCGCATTCCAGCATCTCTGGCCTTGACCATTGAAGTGGGCGTTGGTGATGTGGGTGTCGAGGGTCTGAATAATGACCTGAATCTGGATCTGGGTGTCGGCGCTGCCAGGGTAGAAGTGAATACCGAGAATTACCACACCGTAGCCGCCACCGCTGGCGTCGGTGATGCAGTGATCAGAGGATTCGCAGGTGGTGCTGACAACGAGCGCCATGCGCTAGTCGGTGCGGATGCTTACTATAGCGGAGATGGCGAATTCGAGATCAGGGTTGAGGTTGGTGTTGGCGACGCACAGGTAAGGCATCGCTAAGCAGTCAGTTTCTGCCATTCCAACAAATAAAAAGGGAGCATAGCTCCCTTTTTTCGTTTTCGATGACAGCGTCAGTTATTCAGATTTCTCTTAAGGCCTGAATACGCTTCTCCAAAGGTGGATGGCTCATGAATAGCTCGCTCATGCCCCGTTTGCCCTTAATGCCGAAGGCGGTTAGCTGGCCATCTAGTTGGCTTTCTGTTTGATTCGATCTCAGTCTCTCCAGGGCCGCAATCATCTTTTGCTTACCCGCTAGTTGTGCACCGCCGCTGTCCGCACGAAATTCTCGATAACGTGAGAACCACATGACGATGATGCTGGCGAGTGCGCCAAAGATGACCTGGAAGGCCATTACCGTCATGAAGTAAACAAACATATTGTTGCTGCCGCGATTGATGGCGTTGGCAACGAGTCGGGCGAAGAAGTAGACGAAGGTGTTCAGTATGCCTTGAATGAGTGTCAGGGTAACCATGTCGCCATTGGCAACGTGGCTGACCTCGTGGCCGAGTACAGCTTCGGCTTCATCGGAGGTCATATTGCGGAGCAAGCCTGAGCTGACTGCGACGAGTGCGTTGTTGCGGTTGGCACCAGTCGCGAACGCATTGATCTCGGGTGAGTCATAGATGGCAACTTCTGGCATGCCGATGCCCGCGTTCTGGGCTTGTCTCTTCACCGTGTTAACCAGCCATTCCTCTTCCTTGTTGCGAGGGTTGGTAATGACATGAGCGCCGGTGGCGCGTTTAGCGATGAATTTGGACATCAGTAGGGAGATAAATGAGCCGCCCATACCAAACACCGCACACATCACCAGCAGGCCGCTGTTAGCAGAAGGGTCGATGCCTAATACCGGCATGAGGATGCTAAGCACAACGCCTAAGACAAGCATAATCGCCAGGTTGGTGGCGACGAACAAGACAACCCGTTTCATTGTTTACTCCTGCCCAGAGGGCGCAAGCGGGGATTAATAAACCTCAATTGTTATTATGGAGGTTATCTGCGACTTTTAAAGGTTTTGTAGCCTGAGTAATCTTCGGCTTGGCTTCCCGTTGCCGATAGCCTGAAGAGCAGGGACTAACTCTCCCACCTTATCTGGACTGTGACCCGATATGTACGAGCCAAATATTCTCTCTGTTGTTCCGCCGTTGTTGGCAATCGTGCTCGCTATCGTGACGCGCCAGGTCATCATTTCCCTCACTATAGGTATCTGGATAGGCTTTTGCCTGCTTGAGTCGGCAAATCCGCTTGCTGGCCTCGCACTGGCTATCGAGGGCGTAATTGCTGTGTTTGGCGATGCCGGAGATACGCGAGTACTTGTTTTCACACTGGTGGTGGGTGGTTTGATTGCGACAATCGAGTCGCTCGGAGGAGTGCGGGGATTCATTAAACTGCTGGAGAGTCGGCGCTGGGTGAATTCACCGCTGGGGGCACAATGGCTGGCCTATTGCACCGGTATTGTCATTTTCATCGAGTCGAACATCACCTTGTTGATTGCCGGTGCTGTTTCACGCCCCTTGTTTGATCGCTATAAGCTCGCTCGTGAAAAATTGGCGTATATCATCGACTCAACCTCGGCACCGATCTGTATTCTCATTCCATTGAATGCCTGGGGTGCGGTGGTGATCGGTATTCTGGAGTCGTCTTCCATTGTTAACCCTGTGGAGGTATTTGTCTCTGCGATTATTTTTAATTTTTATCCTTTGGCGGCAATTATCCTGTCCGCGATAGTCATCTGGAAAAAGATTGATATCGGGCCAATGAAGAAAGCGCAGGCGCGCACTGAAGCAGGGGAGATGCTCTGGCCTGACGCCACGCCAATGGTGGATCCCGATATTCTCGCAGACGAACAGGCCGAGACTACGGTCGATGACAAGGCTCGCTACATGATCGTCCCCATTGCCGTCATGGTCTTGTCGATGCCGCTTGGGCTCTACATTACCGGTAACGGCTCGATGGCTTCCGGCTCTGGTTCGACATCGGTATTGTGGGCGGTGCTAGCGGGGCTGGGTGCAGCCTGGTTACTCGCGCTGATCGATCGTCGTGCTCGTGTGGAAAATCTCATGCAGACTTTTCTGAAGGGGGCAGGTGGCTTATTACCAGTCGCGATGATCCTGCTGTTTGCTTTGGCTTTGGGTGATGTTGCCAACTTGTTGGGTACAGGTGCCTATGTGGCACAGGTTGCCCAGGAAAGCATCCCGTTGGCCTTGATGTTGCCTTTACTGTTTATTCTGAGCAGTTTTATTGCTTTCTCGATCGGATCCAGCTGGGGAACATTTGCGATCATGATTCCCCTGGCTATGCAGATTGCACTCTCACTGGAACTCTCGCCGGTTCTTTTTCTTGCTGCAGTCCTGTCTGGTTCGGTATTCGGTGATCATGCTTCTCCGATTAGCGACACGACGGTAGTGTCATCGATGGCTTCGGCAACTGATCATATTGATCATGTGCGCACCCAGTTGCCTTATGCTCTGATTGCGGCGGCTGCCGCGAGTCTTGCTTTTCTTTTGGTCGGCATAGTGCTGCTCTAGCGCTTATTTCAGGCATAAAAAAACGCCAGGTTGTGACACCTGGCGCCCATATCCCGAGGAAGGGATGGATTCAGTTGTGGTTTGGCTGTACCGAGGAATGTCAGCTCAAACAACAACGAATTCGTGCAATGTAGGAGGATTGCCTACATTTCAATACTACGAACTTCAGTTATCGGCAACATTTCAACTTCTTTAAACTTTTTATTTCCTGCCTGGTTCTCATCCAACATGCTGCCGATGTTGGCGTAGGTGTCAGTAACGAAAACCGATTCCTGATTATGGGTCTTGCGGCTGATTCCGAAGCTCACTTTCTGGCGTACCAGGGCAGGGAGCTGGTTAAGCATGGTCTTGGTGGCCCAGATGGAGCCGTTGCGTGCGAAATCGCTGATTCTGGAAGCGTAGTTAATGGTTTCACCCAATACCGTGAATTCCACATGACCACCTGCGTGGTAGCTACCAAACCATTCCTGTCCTTCGTTGAGGCCGATATTGAGAAAAATATCGTTGAACCATCCCTTGCGCGCTTGCCACTCCAGGGTGATGGTCTTCATCAGCGCCTGCAGCTCCAGTGAGCACTGGATGGCATTGAGTTTGTAGTCGCAATCTGGCTGCGGAAAAAAGTAATACACCATGCCGTCACCGGCGTGTTTACCGTAAGTGCCGTAATACTTCCGGAATATGGGTTCGCTGCGTTGCCAGATACTGTTGATCAGCTCGAAATATTCTTCAGCGGGTAGCTCGGAGCAGATACGAGTCGAATTCTGTACATCGGCTACCATGACAGTGACATTGGTCAGGTGTGGCTTACGGCGTTTCAGCAGCTCATTAATGACGTGATTGCGTTTGCTCAGAAAGTCGAGCAAATAGTCGTCGCTAAGTTGCACAGGGCTGTACGTGAACAAGATCCCTTCGCGGTAGAAGCACACATACAGGTCATAGGGCTCTGGATGGGATTCCCCTTTGGAATCGGTCGTAAGCATGGCGGGGAAGTGCAGCATTGGCTCTTTGCCTACTGAGTCTACGAGGTCAAAACACTGTTTGAGTAAGGAGTGCTGGTGGGCATCCAGCGCGGAATAGACTTTGAACAGAGCCTGCTGACTGAGGCGCTTCTTGCCTGAGGCAATATGGGGCTTGAGTAACTCAATGAGCTGTTGCTCGTCTCTGGCCAGAGGCGAGGCAAACAGGAGCTGGAGAAGGTTGCGAGACTCCAGGTCTCTGGGTAGCTCTGAGTCTGCTGTGAAAAACGCGGTCTCAGCGTTTTCGTTCCACCAGATCAGCTCCATGTTGTTGTTTACCATATAGGCCGGCCCAGGCAGGCTTTCGATGTCCTGATCGAAAGAGAGGCTGGCGAGCGATCCTTGCTCGCCTACCGAGGAACTGGCCGAATTTTTGTCACTGTAGTTCGAGGCGTGAATGGGCGCCTGGGCAGAGGAGTGTGGGGGAGTTGCGCTTGAGTGCGCTGCTTTGGCTTCCATCTCGTCATGGCCTGCGGCACGTTGACTTCCTATCTGTTCCGCAATTTGAGCCATGCTCAGGCCCTCCTTCTTGAGCTGTTGTACCTGCTGGATGATGTCGACTGCCTCATCGGCAAAATATCCCAGGCGGGTGGCACGACTTGAGCCACCTTGAGGAGGGCGGACCTCCGGGCTGGGCAGGATTCCCATGGCTACATAATTATTCAGCGTAGCTCTGGAAATTCCAGTAATTTCAATTAGTTGCTTTGAGTCGAGCATAGCGCGCAGGGCCGTGTTCGTTATTGTCTAGGCAGTATAATTAAGCTGTACAAAGAAAGTCAAGGTCTAATTGGACTGTCTAGTTGTCTAAGTCAGGAATTGCCAGCCTGTTCTTGCTGGACTAGTCTTGCTTCCTTGCCCCGCAAGTTGCCTCGGGGCAGCTGTGGAGAACCCGCCGCTGTTCGCTGCGAGGCATAGGGTCTGGCTTTGTTCTGCTTGAGGAGTGAGGAAGTGAATTTCAGAAGAATCAATACGCTGGAGGCGAAAGCTCTAATCGAAGATAAGGATGAGTCCAGGCAGGCACAAGTGGTCGATATTCGTGATGATGCGGCCTATGCGGCTGGGCATTTACCGACCGCTGTGCACATCCATAACAGCAATATTCAGGAATTCATCGATTCAGCGGACTTCGATCGTCCATTAATCGTTTGTTGCTATCACGGGCATATGAGCCAGAGCGCGGCAGCTTACTTTGCTGACCAGGGCTTTACGGATGCGTGCAGTCTCGATGGCGGCTTTGAAGCCTGGCGTTCGGTTAGTGAGGACTAACCGGGATTATTTCTCTATGGAAATCAGTTTTTTACTGAATTTTCTTCATCGTGTTTAATAAATATTCGCTTGGCAGTCATGATGGCTACCATGTAGATCATATTGATCATTGCCCAGGCGAAAATCTCCAGCGGCCAAAGTTGATGGCCCTGACCATCGCCGAGGCGGCTCACCAGGATTAATGCCACCCAAATAGCCAAAATCAGCAAGGGGATGGCTGCGCCGACGCGCCAGCTGCCTTGCCATTGCTTGAGTGCCGCTAGCGGCAAAGCCGCACTGGCAGCAGTTGCAGCCAGAACGATTACTGCAATAACCAGATTCCAGATCCAGGGAGCGTCGGGAGTAGTGAGGCCCGGGGCAGTTGCCAGGGCAAAATCGCTGACTGCGAATAGAGATAGCCCGATAGCGACGGATTTGACTGCGGGATTCAGATGGCAGCTGACTGGATTATCTTGGTGCTTTTTCATGGGCGGGAATTAAACCACTCGACCGGGTTGTCATAAAGCGCAAATTGGGGGCTACAGGGTAATTCAGAGTAAAATAATGCCCCTCACAGGAAAATTCCGTCCGATTGATGCGTTTGAGAGCTCGGAGTGAGTTGTTCCCGAATTAGTGAGTAAGATACAGACTAAGGAGCCGCAGTGATCAGGCAGGACAAGATCAAGCACGCCTACAAGAACCTTGTAGAACTCAATTACCAACTTTACAACAGCCTCTTTCTCACTTTACCCCTGGATGCGGTGGAGCAGACTTCGCTGCTGCTGCCCTTGCTGGAAGAAGCGGGGCGTTGCGGTCTTGCAGCCGGGCAGACTCCTCGGCAAATCATCGATGACTTTCTCGATTTGCACAGACCGAAAGCCAGCGAAAGAGAGCGCTGCAATTTCCTCTTCAAGGTCATTCAATACGTAGAGCGCCAGGTGGTTTTGGTCGATGCTCTGGAAGACGCCGCGTACGTCGAGGTGAATCAGACTGAATCGCTGAATCGATTGGCTGAGCTGATCGAGAGAATTGAGTCCAATCATCTGCAGGAAAAGTTTGCGCGATTGCTGGATAAGTTTGGTGCGCGGGTGATACTCACAGCCCATCCTACCCAGTTCTATCCGGGACCTGTGCTTGGAATCATCACGGACTTGACCGAAGCCATCAAGCAAAACGATTTGGCTGAGGCGCGGGACCTGTTGCAACAGCTTGGCAATACGCCTTTTTACAACAAGGAAAAGCCCTCGCCCTATGACGAGGCGATTCAGCTCAGTTGGTATCTCGCTAATATTTTCTATCCGGTATTCGGGGAAATTCTCGATTCGCTCGCCTCGGTTCCTGATGTTGACGATGAGGAATTCAATCCCCAATTACTCAGCATCGGTTTCTGGCCCGGAGGTGATCGCGATGGCAATCCTTTCGTCACCACCGAGACCACCAGAAAGGTATCGGAAAAGCTGCGCGCCAATATCATCGAGTGTTATCACCGAGACATTCGCGAGTTGAAGCGTCGACTGAGCTTCAGTGGCGCGCTGGAAGAGTTGACGGTTATCGAGGAACGCTTTCATCTCGAACTGAGTGGAGAGGTTGACGCCTGCTTCGACAGTGTGGAGGACATACAGCAGCGTCTTGATAAAGTGGCCGAACTATTGGAAGAGCGTCATCAGGGCTTGTTTCTTGATTTGCTACTGTCTTTTCGCCGCAAGTTGCAGGTATTTGGTTTTCATTTTGCGTCGATCGATATTCGCCAGGATTCGCGAGTGTTGCGTGGCATTTTCAACAAAATCCTGGAGGCTCAACCCGAGCTGCTGGCAAAAGACTTCGAGCAGCTTTCTGAACGCGAGCAAGTGACGGCCTTGCTACAAATCAATGGAGAGGTCGATCTTGCCAGACAGGATGACGACTTGCTGCTCGATACAATTGAATGCATTCGGGCAATCAAGGACATTCAACAGCGCAACAAGGAGCGCGCCTGCCATCGTTACATTATTTCCAATTGTGCGGGTGCAAGAGATGTCGCAACCCTTATCGCACTTTTCCGTTTAAGTGGATGGGAGGAAGGCGCGCTAACCGTTGATATCGTGCCTCTGTTCGAGACTGTGCATGATCTGCGCTCGGCTGGTAGTAGTATGAGTGAGTTGTATGCTCTCGAGCCTTACCGCCGTCATCTGAGTTCTCGAAATGACAAGCAGACTGTCATGCTCGGTTTTTCCGATGGAACCAAGGATGGTGGCTATCTCATGGCCAACTGGGCGATCTACACCGCCAAGGAAGATCTTACTGCCGTTTCCCGGGCTGAAGGAATCGAAGTGGCCTTCTTCGACGGTCGAGGAGGGCCTCCGGCACGCGGAGGAGGCAATACTTATAAATTCTACTCTGCACTTGGGCGCAAGATTGAATCCAATCAAATTCAGTTAACGGTGCAGGGTCAGACTATTTCTTCCTACTACGGTACGCAGGATGCAGCGCGTCATAACTTTCGTCAGCTGTTATCGGCTGGTATGGAAAACAATCTGTTTGATCATCCGGAGCGGGAATTTACTGAAGCTCAACGCAGCTTAATGACTGAGTTAGCAGAAATCAGCCACGAGAAATATCTAGCCTTCAAGGGCCACCCCTTGTTTTTACCCTATCTGGAACAGATGAGTACGCTGCACTATTACGCGCAGTCCAATATCGGTAGCCGACCTGCCAAACGTGGCGGGGCTAGTCAGCTAAAGTTTGAAGACTTGCGTGCTATTCCCTTTGTTGGTGCCTGGGGGCAATTGAAGCAAAACGTGCCTGGTTATTTCGGTGTGGGTTCGGCGCTCAAAACACTTGAAGCGCAAGGGCGACTGGAGGAGTGCAAGGCGCTCTATCGGGATTCGCGCTTCTTCGAGGCCTTACTCGGCAATAGCATGCAGAGCATGTGCAAGACCAACTTTCAATTGACGGCTTACATGGCTGATGACGAGAAATTTGGCGAGTTTTGGAAATTAATCCATGAGGAATTTTTGCTGAGCAAAGAGATGGTGCTCAAGGTTTCCGGTCAGAAAGAATTATTGACCAATTCTCCCAGTAGTCGATACAGCATCGCGCTGCGTCAACAGATAGTCTTGCCGCTACTTTTGATTCAGCAATATGCGCTGATAAAGTTGAATAGTTTTAGTGAGGTAGAACAGGAAAGTGATGAGCTGTTTCCTATCTACGAGAAGATGGTGATTCGTACCCTGTTCGGGAACATCAATGCGTCGCGTAATTCTGCTTAGTTGGTGCAGAGTTACGCGGATGGGTCAGGAACGCCCAAGTCTTTGCAGATTTTGCGTGCGAGGTGTTCGTTTATTTCTCTGTGTCTAGGTACAGCTGAGCGTCTGTTTTGCGATGGATTGTGCCACCAGGAATGCCTTCCTCCTTCACGTAGCAATTCGCAACCATTGGCTTCAAGATGGCGAATCAGATCGCGCAACTTCATAGTGCGATTTTAAGTTCCTCGAAACTATCTCCAGCTGCGCTAAGTGCATCGTCGCGATTTAGTTGCACAGCTTCTTTCAAAGTTATGGATAGAGATTCCAACAAGGCTTCTCGAGAAGCTTCCTGGCAATTCACTCCTGGGACTTCTTCGATCCAGCCAATCCACCAGTCTCCATCTTGCTTGACGACAGCAGTATATTGATTCTGCATACTATTTACCTGAGTGGTCGAAAATAATGATCCATAAGAAGTATAGACTAAAATTTGGTACTGGGTAGCCAGATATCCGCGTAGTCCATCGCCTCATACAGATCCAGGTTGATTACGGCGTCGCTCTCACCTTTGGCTTTTAGGGCTTGCTGAACTCCCCACAATCCCCAGATGTTATGCGGATGTTCGCGCAGGTCTTGCCGAAACTCCGCTTCTGCATTGTCGTAGGCTCCGAGTTCCATATAAGCCGCGCCTAGCCAGTGGCGTGGTGAAAAAGGCAGAGGCTCGGGTTCGTCATAGTTAAGACTGTCGTAGAATTCAGTTGCTTTCCTGAACGCCGCTGCAGCGGCTTCGATGTTGCCGTCTTCCCAGGCAATCTCGCCTTCGAGTATGCCGGCGAGTGCACCGATAATGTCTTTGCCATCGTGAAAGCGGAATCGAGCGGTTGTGGTTTCAGTGAGTTCTTCCAGCTGCTCTTTGGTTTCGACGGCGCGGTCCCTGTCGCCGGTTTTGAGAGCGGCATAGCCTTGGGAGAAGTCGTACATGGCGCTATTCACATCGCCATTAGGTGCCTGGTCTAACTCCAATGCTTCATCGAAGCGACCGAATCGAACCAACGCCATGGCCCACATCGCGGTATTGTTGTTCAGCTTGGCCAGGTCCTTGGCCGCCTGAATGGCAGACGCACTTTCGCCGCCCATGCTTGCCGCATAGTAGAGCATGGTGAGGTTGTGTGTGGGGTAGGTAGAGAAGCCCTGGTTGAAGGCAGCCTTTTGATCGGAATGCCAGGCAATAGTGTTGGAGCGAACGGCATCGTGCCACAGGCCCATCTCATTCCAGGTGTGGCTCGGCATGTGATTGATGTGACTCGCTCCGGGAATGGATTGACCGAGATAACGAGCACAGGGGGCAGCCAGCTCCGGTGTTGGAGTCGACTCTGTTGCGTGTATGAGAAGGTGGCAGGCGCCGGGATGACGAATATCTTTCTCGAGTACATCCAGAAGAACGCCGTGCAAGCGAATCACATTAGGGTCTTCCAGGCTCCGATAACCGCGACGCTCTTCGAGCAAAAACAGTGAGTCGGCATACAGAGTCTGGATGTCCAGATCCTCAGGATAGGCTGCAGCGAGTTCCGCCATCGTTTCTGCATAAGCCTCATCCTGGGCGCGACGATTGGCGGGATCGTAGTCTTCGATATAACGGGATTGCAATGATCGAATCATCGCCGCTTCTTTTTCGCTAGCCGACTCGATATGAGTCAGGGCTTGCTGGAGTGCGTTCCAGGCACGTGGTGCCTCTGCTGAAGTCATAGCGCCGTTGAGATAGGAACCCCAGGCCCAGGCTTCGCCCCAATAACAAATCGCACAATCGGGGTCAGCCTGATGGGCAGCGTAAAAAGAGCGAGCCGCATCGGTTTTGGCGAAGGCGTACATGAGCTGAAAGCCCTGATCAAAATATTCCTGGGCGAGTTCGTTATCACTGGAGATAGGGAAATGAAAATCGCCCATAGACTCCGGGTAAAGCTGCATCGGCTCATCGAAGCTATCGGGATAGTCGGCAGCGTGTGTAGCGGCCGTTGAGATAAACAATGCAATAGCGAAAACGAGTGAAGACTTCATAACTAACCTCAGTTCAGACTAAATTCAATCGGAGCATTAGGGCCGAGTGGTATGCCAAGAATTACCCAAATAATAGTCATGGCGATGCCCGTGACCAGCAAGAGAATGGAATAGGGAAGCATCGTTGCTGCCAGGCTGCCAATTCCAAAATCTTTCTGCCAGCGCTGACAGAAAACCAGAATGAGTGGGAAGTAGGGCATTAATGGAGTGATGATATTGGTCGCGCCATCACCTACGCGGTATGCGGCGGTACTCATCTCAGGACTGAGTCCGATCAGCATTAGCATAGGCACTACTACCGGAGCTAACAATGCCCATTTGGCGCTCGCGCTGCCGATGAAGAGATTGATGAATGATCCAAACAGAATGATCAATGCCAGTAGAATCGAGTCTGGTAGATTTGAACCCTCCAGAAAGGCCGCGCCATTGATCGCGAAAATCAGTCCCAGGTTAGACCAGTTAAACATGGCGACGAAATGCGCAGCGGCAAAGGCAAGCACAAAATAATAGGCGAGATCTCCCATGGCCTCGCTCATCATCTTTACCACGTCGCGATGATTGTTTACGGTTCCAGCTGCGGCCCCGTATGCCCAACCAGTGGCGAGGAACAGCACAAAAAATCCGGCTACCAAAGACTGATAAAAAGGATTGAGTTGAGCTTCAGATGCGGCGCTCTCATCGATTAGCGGAGTTCCAGGCCCAATGGCGAGAAACCCCCAGAGGGCAATGACGCCGAGAGCGGCAAGCCCTGCATTTCTTAAACCTCTTTTCTGAGTTTCACTAATATCTGAATCAGGCGAATTAATCGTTCCGGCAGTGCTGCTTTCCAACACGCCTTCATCATTTGCAATCGGTGCCAATCTGGGTTCGATGATCTTGTCGGTTACGTACCAAATAACCGGGAGGAAGACGAAAGTCATTCCGATAATGAAAAATGCATTACCCGCAATATTGGAATCCCAGGTTGGAAGTATGGATTCGGCAGCGGTTTCAGTGATGCCAAACAAAAGCGCATCGAGTTGCCCTGGCAGAAGATTGGCAGAGAAACCTCCGGAAACTCCAGCGAATGCTGCAGCGATACCGGCGATAGGATGGCGACCGGCGGCCGCGAAGATAACGCCGGCCAATGGGATGAGCACGACGTAAGCTGCATCAGTGGCCAGGTTGCCCATCATGCCGATTAATGCCACTGACGGAGTTAAGAGTAATGCAGGCGCCTTGGAGACAGCGCTGCTCATCGCGGTGGCAAACAATCCTGATCGTTCTGCAACACCCGCGCCAAGCATTACGACGACAACGTAGCCCAGCGGATGGAATCCGGCGAATGTGCCAGGCATCTCAACCAGGAGTCTGCGAATGTTGTCTGGTGAGAGAAGGCTCTCAGCATAGACAACAACAGCATTGCCAGTTGCATCGACATTGGTTGGATGGAGTGCGCTTACGCCAGCGAAAGCAGCGATGACGCTCATGACGACTACGGCCAGAATACACCAGGCAAAAATGAAGACTGGATCAGGAAGCTTGTTCCCGTTTTTTTCGATCCAGGCGAGTATGCCGCGCATCTCATCGGCTTGTGCAGGATTATTTGTGCTCATTATTTTTCTTGCTCTGTGTTGGTTGGTATTCAGTTTCGTAGCAAACGAAAAAATGTTTGCAGGTCCTCAACATAAAGATCTGCTTGTTCCAGTGCGGCAAAATGTCCACCTTTTGGCATTACAGTCCAGTGTCGCAGATCATAAGCGGCTTCTGCCCAGGCTCGAGGCGTGATAAAAATCTCGGCTGGAAAGATGGCGGCGCCAGTTGGCACATTTATATAAGCGATTGGCTTTTGTTGTGGGGTGTTGCGGTTCTCGTAGTAGATTCTTGCCGAGGATGTGATGGTCTGTGTAAACCAGTAAATCGAAATATTGGTCAGCAAATCATCTTTACTGAAGTAGTCATCGAGGTCGCCCTCTGAGCCCTGTGGCATGTCTGTCCAGCCATGAAACTTTTCAACTATCCAGGCGGCGAGTCCAGCAGGTGAGTCGTTCAGGCCATAGCCCAGACTCTGTGGTTTGCTGCCTTGAATCTGTTGGTAGGCGCGTTCATTCTCCATGTAGGCCATGCGCGTTTCTCGCAGACTACGCTCGTCCTCGGTAATCTGGTTGCGAAGGGATTCGTCGGCAGGTGCGCCGGCCAGTATCATATTGGAGTGCATGCCAATTAGCCTGTCAGGAAAATGATTGGCCAAATGACGATTGATGATTGCACCCCAATCGCCTCCCGCAATGGCATACCGTTCGTATCCCAGTCTCTCCATCAAGCCAGCCAGCAGAGTCGCAATTTTCTCGGGACTGTAGCCAGGAGTAGAAGGGCGATCTGAAAAACCAAAGCCGGGTAGAGAGGGCGCAATAACGTGAAAGCTGTCCTCGCTATCTGCAGGACTCGTTAAACGCGGGATGATATGGGTGAACTCACTGACCGAGCCAGGCCAACCGTGAACCAGGAGCAAGGGTATGGCAGATTCGGAATCAGAGCGTTCATGAATAAAATGTAAGCCCAGCCCTTCAATGCTGGTCTTGTAGTGGTCAAACTGATTGAGGGTGGCTTCCTGTGCTCGCCAATCGAAATCATTTTGCCAATAGTCGAGTAGCTCGCCTAGATAGTTTATGTCCGTACCGTATTCCCAACTGGTATCGGAAATCTGATCAGGCAGACGCGTGCGCGCAAGTCTCTCTTTGAGATCGATCAGCTCCGCATCGGAGACATCGATAGTGAATGGGGAAATGTCAGTGGAGTCTACCGTTGGGTTGTTTTGTGCCAATTGTGTTGTTGCCCCCTGTGGCTGTTCATTTTGGCCTGTGTACAAATGGCTGTTATTGATGATTAATTCATGATTGGTGCCACGAATGCCAATACTTGCATAGGGCTCATTCGTAGACTGGCCTGCTGCCCAGCTTGGTAAAGAGAAGCTGATAGTCCCACCCAGCAACACAGCAGCGATCAGGCGAAGACGTTTCATAGTTTGGCTGGCGAGAAGTGCTTTCATTTCTAATACCACTAATGCTTGGTACTCGCTTAGTTGCTTGCTTGTTCTGGGCGCGGGATCAGTTGCTCTCTGAAATGCACACGTAAAGAATTAGAGTTCAGCTTGAAGCCTGTTTTAATTTTCATTCATCCGGTTCAATGCATCCTTGTATCGAACCAGAGTACAATTAGCCAGAGTACAATGCGCTTCAGCATCATGCCGTATTCGCACTTGAGCATCAACTCGGGAAAGTCCCATGTTCTGCGGCATTCAGGCTGAGTTTTCGAGTCAAATCTACAGGGCTTTTCGACAAAGAGTGCGAGCCTGAGCGCACTGCTGCCCTGGCCCCGACAGTAATACTCAGTAATGGAGGAGTGATCATGTTATTCAAGGCATTTGCCAAGCCCAATGATTTGCCTGACAGCTCTCAAGCTTTGCCGGATCGCAGTGAAAAGATGGTTTTTAAGCAGCAGCACTTCGTCAACGGAAATCCCATCGCTGAGCCGGTTCCGGAGCATCTTGAGAAGGCAGTTTTTGGTCTAGGTTGCTTCTGGGGCGCGGAGCGACTGTTCTGGCAAATACCGGGAGTGTTCAGCACAGCGGTAGGTTATGCGGGCGGAATCACAGCCAATCCCACTTACGAAGATGTTTGCAGCGGTAGGACCAGGCATACGGAAGTCGTGCTGGTTTATTTCGACCCTAAGAAGGTCAGCTATCAACAATTGCTGAGCGCTTTCTGGGAGTCTCACGATCCGACGCAAGGCATGCGCCAGGGCAATGATCGGGGTACACAGTATCGCTCCGCTATTTATTGCGCTAACGATGCGCAGCAGGAACAAGCCCAAGTTTCTCAGCAGAGCTTTCAGGCAGCGTTGGACGAGAGAGGGTATCCCGCGATTACCACTGAGATTGCGGCGCTTGGAAAGTTTTTCTATGCCGAAGACTATCATCAGCAATACCTGGCCAAGAATCCTGGTGGCTATTGTGGCCTGGCAGGTACTGGTGCTTGTTATGTGCCTGAAGAGGGTGATAAGGCGGAAGAAGCGTAGGCCTTAACTCAATCGCTCAACTCAAAGAACGCTCGTATTTCTGATTCCTTATTGAGCGCGTCGCGCAGTCCCAGATCATACAGAGCCTTGCAAAATCCTTTTTCAAAAAGAATCAGGCTAAGCACAGTACCTGAGCTATTGGGTTTGATGAATCGAGCCATGGACTTTGGAAGATCATCATAGTGCTCTTGTGCAATCACATTGAGCTCTTCACTGGGTGAGATTTCGAGCAGCTCGACTTCCTGTCGGCTGATGCCATGCCGTTTGCGAGTTCGCTCGGAAACATGAGGCAACACATCGTTCATATGGCGCAGGAATTCCAGATCATTTTCCAGGGTGTCGACAAAGGCGCTGTTCAGAATATGACCAAGAATCTGTTGGAGGGAAGGCGGCTCTGATTGCTCTTCTTCGAGCGGTGTTTTGCTGCGATTGCCACTGACACCGATAGCGAAAATCTTGCGAGCCCCAAGGTGCAGGGCAGTGCTCGTAGGTGCGAGCTGACGAATAGCGCCGTCACCAAAATACTGTTCTCCGATCTTCACCGCGGGAAACACAATGGGAATGGCTGATGAGGCCATGAGGTGATCCAGGCTCAGCTCGGCCCGAGTACCAAGCCGGTGAGGACCTAACCAGTCATCAAGTCCTTTCACTCCCTGAAAGAAGGAAACGGATTCGCCCGTGCCGTAGGCCGAGGCGGTAACGCTCACCGCATCGAGCAGGCCCCGATCGATATTGTGCTGTATGCGTTCAAACTTGAGGACTCGCTGCAATAGCGCGCGCAGGGGGCTATTGTCGAGCAAGGCTCGTGCATCGTCGCCGTTCCTGTTGCCGAGTTTGGGAAGTAACAGAGAAGATACGCTACTCAGCAGCTGTGTGTTTCCGGTGTCATAGATCTGGCTGCTGTCCAGATTAGTCCAGATGTACTCCAGCGTGCGCACTCCCGTGCGTAAGCGCTGGGCATGAGTCGCCAGTGAGACAGCATTCAAGGCCCCGGCTGAAGTACCGGAGATAATATCGAAGGGGTTTGCCGCGTGTTTGGGCAGAATATTGGCGATCGCGCGCAGTACGCCTATCTGATAGGCGGCACGGGCACCGCCACCGGACAGGATCAGGCCGATGGGGCGGCGTGTTTCACGGCGCAGGATTCCAAACATCAGAGTTCACCGCTGCTTACATTGGTAGTCACTCTATCAGTTACTCTTTCGGTCACTCTTTCAGTCACTACCACCAAGCCACTTCCAAGGGCGCGGGTTAGTGGGCACTTTAGGCAAGCGCTGGATTTCTGCTGGGCTGATGTTAATGAAGTCACTTTTGCTATTCGGCTTGGTGTACTATTGGTCTGTTAGTGTATTTGTCGTGCTGTGCGCCGGAATCTCAAGGATTGGACCCCGTACTATTCGGGGTGGCACAGTGCACATCCTGTATTGAAAACTATGCAAAAGCCGTGCGAACTCACTGTTGATAGCGAACACTGAGCCCTTGAGCAGCAGGCTGATCCGAATTCGGTCCTCATGAGCAAGGAACAGACATCATCCAAACGAGCAACGCAGCTGACATCGATGGATAAACCGATGGACAAACCGATAGATAAATCGATGGATCCACTGGTCATCGCCATATCGTCTCGTGCCCTGTTTGATCTCGCAGACAGTCATAAGGTCTACGAGGAGCAAGGGCTCGATGCTTATCAGGACTATCAAATCGCCCGTGAAGATGAACCGCTACCAAAAGGGGATGCCTTTGCGTTGGTTGAGAAGCTGCTCAAACTTAATGATTTACTTGAAGAATCGCCTGTACAGGTCATTCTTCTCTCAAGAAATAGTGCGGATACCGGCTTGAGAATTTTTAATTCCATCGAGCACTATGGTCTGGATATTAGCCGCGCAGCCTTTTGCGGTGGGGACAGCCCTTACCGGTATATCTCTGCGTTCAATAGTCATCTCTTCCTGTCCACCGATGGTGCAGACGTACGCCAGGCGCTGGAGTTAGGTGTAGCCGCGGCCACCATCTTGCCTTCCAAGAAGCCCGCTGCCGAGCGAGAAACGCTCAAGATTGCCTTCGATGGCGACGCAGTCCTGTTTAGTGATGAGTCTGAAAAAATCTATAAAAACAGTGGCTTGGATGCATTTACGAAGAATGAACGTGAAGCGGCCAATGAGCCTATGAGTGGTGGCCCTTTCAAACCCTTTCTTGCTGCCTTGCAGCAATTGCAGAAAGCGTTGCCGCAGGGAGAATCACCGATTCGTACTTGCCTGGTAACCGCGCGGGCCGCGCCTGCCCATGAGCGCGTGGTGCGTACTTTGCGGGCCTGGAACATCCGAATTGATGAGTCGCTGTTTTTGGGCGGCCTGGATAAAGGACAGTTCCTGCAAGCCTTTGATGCAGATGTGTTTTTTGACGATCAGACGGGTCATTGTGAGTCCGCCAGAAATCACGTCGCTACCGGCCATGTCCCCCATGGGGTTGCGAACAATTAGCCTGAGCAGACCCCCAGGCAGTCGCACCTCTAAATCTTCCGCAATCTAATGCGCACTGCCGGCCAGGCTGTAATAGAGGCCGAGACCGAGCAAGATGGTGATCAGAATCCTCTGCAGGAGCTTGTCCGGCACGCTGGCGCTTACCTTGGAGCCCAGATGAATAGCCGGGAGTGAGCCGATCAGCAGGCTGGCGAGCAAGATGAAATCCACATAGCCGCTAAGTAAATAGCCAAATCCCGCGATCAAGGTGAGTGGAACAGCGTGCGCAATATCGGTACCTACGATGCGCACCGTGCTGTGCTGGGTATAGAGAGTGAGCAGAATTGCCGCTCCGAAAGCGCCTGCTCCGACAGAGGAAAGTGTGACGCAGGCGCCTAGTAAGAGGCCCATGATCCAGGTGGCGGAAGCGCGATGGCGGTGCACTGCAGGCATCAGCCCTCTGGGCTTCTCATGGATTGCGCTTTCTCTTAATTTATCTCTAATTATCAATATAGTAGCGGTGATAATTAACATGATTCCGAGGCTAGTAGTCAGCAATTTCTCAAAGCCTGGTGACTCCTGGAAATCACCACTCAACAGAGTCAGGTGCAGAATCACAGAGACCGGGATGCTGCCTGCTGCCAATAAACCCACAATTTTCCAGTCCACATTGCCTGCTCGATGCTGTGCGACCGCGCCGCCTGCCTTGGTCAGTGCGGCATAGAGTAAGTCTGTCCCAATGGCGACGGGGGCAGGGTAGCCGAACAGAAGCAGGAGCGGAGTCATCAGCGAACCACCGCCTACGCCGGTAAGGCCGATGGCAAATCCGACGCCAGCTCCCGCAGCAATGTGTAAAATAAAATCCATTAAAACAATCAATTAGAGATAAATTCTCGGGTATAAGGAGAGCTTATGAGGCTCTTGTTCAGACTCTCATCCAGACCCAAGGATCGGCTAATTTACGGCCATACTCTTATTCTTAAAAGAACTATTTAATTATATTTTAATAACAAATGCTTATAATGAAGGGCTCCGGTCTCGAGGGGTCTAACAAGCATGCGGTTCGAAAAGGAAAGAGTATGAAGCTTCAGCAGCTCCGCTACGTGGTTGAAGTAGCGCGTAATGATCTGAATATCACAGCTGCAGCCCGCGCGTTGCACACTTCTCAGCCTGGAATTAGCAAGCAAATCAGGCAGTTGGAGGAGAGCTTGGGGGTGGAGATATTTCAGCGTAGCGGCAAACACCTGATTGCTGTTACTCCAGCAGGTGAGGCGGTGCTGGACCAGGCCAGGCAGGCATTGGGAGCGGCTGACGGCGTGCGGGCTGTGGCCCGGGAGCACAAGGAAGGTGAGCAGGGCACGCTGGCTATAGCCACGACGCATACGCAATGTCGCTATGTGTTGCCTCCAGTCATCGAGCGCTTCATGAGCCGATTTCCGCAGGTCTCACTGCACATGCATCAGGGTTCGCCCATGCAGATCTCAAGGTTTGCGGTTGATGGTACCGCAGATTTTGCAATTGCCACTGAGGCGCTTGAGTTGTTCAGCAGTCTCGTCATGATGCCTTGCTATCACTGGAACCGCGCCATCCTCGTACCCCGTGAGCATCCGCTGGCCGGGGCCGGGCGTGTCGAGATAGCGCAGCTGGCGGAGTACCCCCTGGTCACCTATACCTTTGGTTTTACGGGGCGGTCCCGCCTGGATGATGCCTTCCAGGCGCGGGCATTGAAGCCTCGGGTGGTGCTGACAGCTGCCGATGCTGATGTCATCAAGACTTATGTTCGCCTGGGGCTAGGTGTGGGCATTATCGCCAGCATGGCCCATGACCCTGTTACAGATGGCGATCTGGTGGCTCTCGACGCCAGTCATCTGTTTGCGCCAAGTACAACCAGTATTGGTTTTAGAAGGGGCATGTACTTACGAAGCTATATGTATGATTTTATTGAAATGTTTTCGCCACACCTGAACAGGGATCTGGTGCAGGCAGTAGCTGCCGAAGCCACGCAGACAGGGCAGCAGGCTTTGCTCTCTGAGATGGAGGTGCCGTTATTGCCGATTGCTCGAGAAAGCGTGGAGTAGCCGCCCAACCAGGGCCGAGCGGGATAGGCAGTCCGGGCAAGGACATAGAGGGTGAAAGGAAAAGGGCGACGAAAGAGCTGGTTGAGCGCTGTGCTCTAATTACTCGGCAGGCTTGAGGTTGCCGCGGTGTAAGCCGCATTCTTTGATAGTGCTTTCTTCCCACCACCAGCGGCCTTCGCGCTCATGCTGGCCAGGTCCTACAGGGCACGTGCAGGGTTCGCAGCCGATGCTGATAAAGCCTTGATCGTGCAGGGGATTGTAGGGAATTTCGAGCAAGCGAATAGATTCCCAAACCTGTCCCAGGGTCCAGTTAGCCAGGGGATTGATCTTCAGCAGTGTCTTACCTGGCGCAGCATTGCCTGCATCCAGCTGTACCAGTGGCACTTCCGCGCGGCTTGGGCTCTGATCGCGGCGCTGACCGGTTATCCAGACGTCTACAGCAGCCAGTTTACGCCGCAATGGTTCGACCTTGCGTATCTGGCAGCATTGCTCATGTCCATCCTCATAGAAGCTGAACAGGCCTTTCTCGCGAGTAAATTGTTCAAGTGCCTTTTGATCCGGTGAGAGAAACTCCAGCTCGATTTTGTAGTGGCTTCGGACCTTATCCAGAAATTTGTAGGTCTCTGGGTGGAGTCGGCCGGTTTCCAGAGTGAAGAATTCCGGCTTCTTCTCAAGACGCGACGCAAAATGGACCAACAGCACGTCCTCAGCTCCGCTGAATGCCTGGGCGACAGTGTCAAAGCGCCCCATGACTGCGGCGAGAATCTCTTTGGGGGTGAGATCCTTGAATTCGTCATTCAGGGCGGCGATATCGCTATCGTTGAGGGCAGTCATGATTTAATCCTTTCAAGCTGTGGGCTTTCCATGTTCGCAATCTGAGTCCGTAACTCTCACCCCGGAGAGCAATGCGTTGCGCTCTCTGGCGGGGCGCACATTCTCGACCATTTGAAGAGGGCGGTCCAGTGCGTGGTGGCTAGTTCCTGAATCGAATTGAGTCGCTTCTTCGGATAGCAATGTTCCACGTGGAAAAATTCAATAAAATTAGTAACTTAGACAGTCTAAGAGTTCAATAAAAACCTCAATGAAAACCATAGGAACTACAAAATATGGGTGTAAATAAGAATAGTCGTTCTATATTTTGTGGCGCGGGCTGTGTAGCAGTGGCACAGTTTGAGTCGCATTGGCGCTACTGTCTATCTGCTTATTCTGCTAAATTGGCTGGGCGCTGAGGCGCTCACGGGTGCCCCAGCCTGGCACCTCTACTTAAAACTGTCGAATACTCGTTTTTGAAAGGAAAAGCTACATGGAAATCGCTGCTCTCGATCTGGAAGGCGTCCTCGTTCCGGAAATTTGGATTGGTTTTGCCGAGAAGACCGGTATTGATGAGTTGCGCGCGACGACCAGGGATATACCTGACTACGATGTACTGATGAAGCAACGCCTCGATATTCTCAAGCAGCATAATCTCGGACTGCCGGATATTCAGGAAGTGATCGCGACTATGTCACCATTGGAAGGTGCACAGGACTTTATCGCGTGGCTGAAAGAACGCTTTCAAGTCATAATCTTATCCGATACTTTTTATGAGTTTTCTCAGCCCTTGATGGCGCAGCTCGGCTTTCCAACCTTGTTCTGCCATCGTCTGATTGCCGATGATTCCGGAGCGATTGTGGATTACAAGTTGCGCCAACAAGATCCGAAACGGCAATGTGTGAAAGCCTTTCACTCGCTCAATTTTCGAGTGATTGCTGCCGGGGATTCCTATAACGACACGACCATGTTGTCGGAGGCCGATGCTGGCATCCTGTTCCACGCTCCAGACAACGTCATCGCGGAGTTTCCACAGTTCCCTGCTGTGCACAGCTACGAAGATCTGCGGGAAGAATTCCGCAAAGCGAGTAATCGCGATATTCCAGCCTGATCAGTCCCTGGTGGGCAGCTCAATTACCAGGCTGCCCTGATTTACCAGCTGCAGAATCAGATTCCTCACCTCTGGCGAATCCTGCCCAGAGAGGATCATGGAGCAGTCAGAAAGCTGCAGGTCACAGAGCGATTCGACTGCATTCACGCAGAGCATGGGTAATGTGATGCAGGCGCCGTCAACGAACAGCAATAGCTCATCTTGATCATGCATCATCGCAAAACGCGAGCCCGGGTGGCGCAGCAGAGCCGCTCCTGCCTGAAGAGCGGAATTGATAGCAGGAAAATCATAGTCTGATTCCGGAGCCAGGATGTGTTCCGGGTATCGAGGCTGGGTCACCTGACATCCAAACCAGCGATTGAATGCGCTCCGTTGTCCGAGCGTTGCCATGACTTTGTTATAGGCTTCATCAAGCATGGCGCTTTTGATTTCCGCGGGATGAAAGGAGGAGGGTGATGACTCTTGCGCTGGTGCCGGATCGGTGTAGCGATCAGCCGGATCACTACATTTAATCAGCGCATCGGAATAGCCTTCCAACATCTCGCCAAGGGATGGTGAGCGCAAGCCGACTGAATAGCAGAGTCCTGCTTCTGTAGCGCTACCCCAGTGTGCAAATCTGGGTGGCACATAGAGCGCGTCTCCTGCTCTTAATTCAAAACTCTCAACACATTCGAAATGGGGCAGGAGCGAGAGACCTGCCTGTTCCATCACTTCGGTATTCGCGTCGCAGCGCTCGCCAATCTGCCAGCAGCGGCTACCGCTTCCCTGTATGAGAAAGACATCGTAGTGATCGAAATGAGGTCCTACAGTCCCGCCTGGGGCAGCAAACGAGATCATTACATCTTCGAGTCGCCAATTGGGCAGGAAGTCGAAGCACAGACGCAGATCAGCAACTTCGCCAAGCCATTGATCAACAGCCTGCACAAGCACAGTCCAATTTTTGTCTGGCAAAGTTGGAAAGTAGTCTTCAGGAATTGGGCCGTGTCGCAGACTGAGTTCTGCCTGGATCCGGCCGGAAGTGCTGTCACGAGTTACAGCGCCCTCGATCAAGCGGCTTTCAATCTCCGCTTCACAGGCGAGTCCGGCCAGTTCCTCGGGGCTAATCGGGTCGGCAAAAGAATCAAACAATCCTGATAGAAGGACAGGCTTCTGCTGCCAATATTCACGCAGAAATTTTTCTCGATCGAACTTGTCGCTCAGTCTCAGCATTCAGCTTGGACTAGATTGCCTTGGTCTGTGCAATGGCATTGCCGAGGTAGGTGCGTGGGCTCAACGCCAACAGGTCTTGCTTTGCCTGTTCTGGAATCTCCAGTGTCTGGATAAATTCGCGAATAGTTGCTTCATTGATGCTTTGCCCGCGAGTGAGTGCCTTGAGCTTTTCGTAGGGCTCGGGCACGGCGTAGCGACGCATAACAGTCTGTATAGGTTCGGCAAGAATTTCCCAGCATTGATCGATGTCGGCGTCGACAGCCGCAGCATTCAGCTGCAATTTCCCTAAACCTTTCAGTGTTGCCCTGTAGGCGATTAGGCTGTAAGCGAATGCGGAACCCACATTGCGGACCACAGTGGAGTCGGTCAGGTCTCTTTGCCAGCGAGAGATTGGAAGCTTCTCGGCAAGATGCCCAAGCATGGCGTTTGCCAAGCCCAGATTGCCTTCGGAATTCTCAAAGTCAATCGGGTTTACCTTATGCGGCATGGTTGAAGAACCAACTTCTCCCGCAATTGTTTTTTGCTTGAAATACCCGAGAGAAATGTAACCCCATACATCGCGATCCAGATCAAGGATAATGGTATTGGCCCGGGCCAGTGCTGCAAAGTTTTCAGCGAGAAAATCATGGGGTTCGATCTGGGTGGTATACGGGTTCCAGGTTAAACCCAGGTCTTCGACAAAGGCTTTCGCGAGAGCGGGCCAGTCGACCTCAGGGTAGGCGCTATAGTGAGCGTTGAAATTGCCTACTGCGCCATTGATTTTTCCGAGTACCGGAGAGGAGGTCAGTTGAGATTCCTGTCTTTCAAGTCGATACACGACATTTGCGAACTCCTTGCCAATGGTGCTAGGAGACGCGGGTTGGCCATGGGTGCGTGACAGCATTGGCTGCTCTGCATATTCAAGTGCCAGGTCTCTCAGTTTGGCGATTACTTCGCGTAAGGCCGGCAGCAATACGGAATCGCGTCCGTCGCGAATCATTAGCGCGTAGGAGAGATTATTGATGTCTTCCGATGTGCAGGCAAAGTGCACAAATTCAAGATGGGTGGCCAGGCTTGCGCGATCCTGGAGTTTCTCCTTGATAAAATACTCGACCGCCTTTACGTCGTGATTTGTTGTGGCCTCAATTTCTTTGACCCGAGTTGCGTCTTCGATGCTGAACTCTTCAAACAGCGCATTGAGACTTTGCTGGTCTGCTTCGCTGAGTTCGGGCAGCTCTGAGATTTCCGGTGCGGCTGCCAGTGCTTGTAGCCATTTGACTTCTACCAGTACGCGATAGCGAATCAATCCGAATTCGCTGAAATAAGGAGAGAGTTCCTGGCATTTACTCTGGTAGCGTCCGTCTAGTGGAGAAATAGCTAAAAGAGTCTGCGTATCCTGTTCGGGCATTCCGGTTTCCTGTTTTGAGGTCATTAAATTAAGGTCACTAGATTAAGGTCACTAAATTGAAGTCAATAATTTTCGTCTGATGTTGCCAGCCGCCTCATGGACGCGGCGTCGATAGAACAGTAATCGCCAGCGCCTTCCACCAAGCTGATACCAGAGTACGGCAGAACGAATACCGGCAAGCAATAACGCGCGAATCTGATTCGCTATCTGTTCATCTTTGAGATGCTCGACCTTTCCCTGCACCTGGATGCGGTAGGAAAGCGTGCTGATTGTATCCTGATAGAGCCCGGCAAGCTGTCGGCAACTTCGTTCCTGGCTGCTCAGCACACTGCTCTCTGTCTCTGCATCGGCTCCGATGGGGATTCTCTGCAACGGTTCAATCATCGTCAGTCGTTGTCGAATCTGCTCTAACATGTCTTTACGCGCAGTCAGTCGGTTGCGCAGCAATAACATGCCGAGTGTATAGCGCACGACTTCATTATTTTCTGCGCCGCGTTCGCTGCTAAAGATGGCCTGAACAGTGCGCAGGCCCAACGTGAGATCGATTGCGCCAGGATAAACTTCACCAATCCCGTCCGGATTAAGCGCAAACAGTGGATTGACTGCAGCAAGATACTCCGCCTGAGGAATTTCTCCAGTAGTGGCGATCCGGTTCACCAGTGAGGCGCATTGGGCTACGGCGGCGAGAGCAAGGTTTTGTTGTTCCCAGCGGTTCAACTCATTGTCGATAGCGGTCAATGATAGCGCCTCCGAGACAGCGTTCCTGGTCATAGAACACGATGTATTGTCCTGGTGTCACCGCGCGTTGCGGTTCATCGAATAGCACGCGAAGACCCGACCCATCTTGCTCAAGCTGGCAGAGCTGATCCTTCTGTCGGTAGCGAATCTTGGCCGTGTAGCGAGCTGGTAAAGCAGGAGGCTCGTTAACCCAACTGGGCGATTGCGTGAACAGCTCCCGAGAAAACAGGTCTTCGTTTTCGTTGCCCTGGGAAACCTGTAGCACATTGTTCGCGAGATCCTTGTCAACGACATACCAGGGTGCATCGGGATAATTGGCAAGGCCGCCAATGCCCAGGCCCTGTCTTTGGCCTAGTGTGTAGTACATCAATCCGGAGTGTCGGCCAACAACATCGCCTTCTCTGGTCTGAATCTCGCCAGGTTGAGCAGGCAGGTATTGAGCGAGAAAGTCTTTGAATTTGCGTTCGCCGATAAAGCAAATGCCGGTGCTGTCTTTTTTGTCATGGGTACGAAGCCCAAGTTTCGCTGCGATGTCTCGTACTTCTGACTTGGGTAATTCGCCAACAGGGAATAGGCTCTGTCGCAAGCACGCTTCATTAACTTCACAGAGGAAATAGCTCTGATCCTTGTTGTCGTCACAACCCTTCAGCATATGGGTAACAGCACCGACGTCTTGTTTGCGGACATAATGTCCTGTGGCGATTTTCTCTGCACCCAGTGTTTTGGCGTAGTCGAGAAAAGCCTTGAATTTGATTTCTCTGTTGCACAGTACATCAGGATTCGGAGTACGGCCCGCTTTGTACTCTGCGAGAAAGTGTTCGAATACATTGTCCCAATATTCAGCGGCGAAGTTGGCAGCGTGCAATTCGATGCCCAGTTGATCGCACACTGATTGGGCATCGGCCAGATCTTCCCGCGCGGTGCAGTATTCTGTGCCGTCATCCTCTTCCCAGTTCTTCATGAACAAGCCAGCTACGTCGAATCCCTGCTCTTTGAGCAAATACGCAGCGACAGATGAATCGACGCCGCCAGACATACCGACTATCACTTTAGTGGCAGCATTCGATGCAGCGCCGGCAGCTGAGTCTTGTGAGGGTTGGCTGTTCATTTTCAGGCGTCGTGGATCAGGGAAAGCGGGAATCGGATGCCCTCCAGATAGTGATCAATTGCCTTGATCACAATAGGGCTGCGTAGTTGTTCACTGAGATCCCGAATTTCCTCTTCGTTTAACCACATGGCGGCTATTATATCCGGATCGAGCGCGGCTTGGGCGTCTCTGTGTAGTGCCTTGGCGATAAAACAGTGACGGATATAAGTGACTTTGTTGGCAGGCGATGTGTAATGATAAATGCCAAGCAGATCGGTCAACTCGACAGCCCAGCCAGTTTCCTCAAGTGTTTCTCTCAGCGCTGCCTCTAAGAGGCCTTCATTTGCTTCTACATGCCCAGCAGGTTGGTTGTAGACGACAGAGTGACCCGATTTCTCCTTCACCATCAGGAACTGGCCATCCCGCTCAACTACGGTCGCCACTGTGATATGGGGCAGGTCGTTTCTATCTGTGCTCATGCTGCAGGCCTGGGAAAAAGGACAGCAATCCTAGGCCAGTCGGCGGTGTGATTCAATGCGGGGAGTGATTATTTCTGTCCGATGATGAAGCGCAGAGCGCGAGGCGCCTGGATGAAGATTGAGAAGGAGCTGGAGAAGGGGCTGGAGAAGGGGCTGGAAAAGAAAGATGAATGGGCCCAGCGCTGGCTTCTGCTGCGCCCCACAAACGTGGGATAATGGGTCTTTTCCCCCGAAAGGATTCGATTAGAGAGATCTATGAGCAAACTGACCCATCTCGACAGTCAGGGCAATGCCCATATGGTAGACGTTGGCGACAAGCCTGTGACTCAGCGCAGTGCGACCGCTGGTGCCAGAGTCGCTATGTCAACGGAAACACTAGCACTGATTGCCAGCGGTGGGCATAAGAAAGGCGACGTGTTGAGCGTGGCCCGCATCGCTGGAATTCAGGCTGCCAAGCAGTGCTCCACGCTAATTCCGCTCTGTCATCCCCTGATGCTTTCTTCTGTCGATGTGGATCTGCAGCTCGACACCGAAACGAGCGCTGTCCTGATTACGGCGACATGTAAGCTAAGCGGGCAGACGGGCGTTGAAATGGAGGCGCTGACTGCTGCTTCAGTAGCTGCGCTGACCATCTACGATATGTGTAAGGCAGTCGACAAGTCGATGGTCATCGGTGATGTCTGTTTGCTGGAAAAGCTTGGTGGTCGCAGCGGTCACTATCAGCGTAGCGATGAGGAACAGGGATAGTGCAGTTAAAGATCAATTATTTCGCCAGTGTTCGTGAAGCGCTCGGCAGAGAAGAAGAGGCAATTGAGGCTCCTGATTCCGTGCAAACAGTCGCCGATCTGGTCGCTCATCTCAGTAGTCAGGATGCTTTGTTCGCCGAACTTGATAGCTCTGATACACCGTTGTTGATTGCCATTAATCACAGTGTTGTCGATAGGAGCGGTGAAGTGAAGGACCAGGATGAAGTCGCGTTCTTTCCACCAATGACCGGAGGCTGAGTGCAGCTGTCATGATCGCCGTTCAGCAAGCGCAGTTTGATGTGGCACAGGAGTATCAGTCTCTACGTAGTCGAGCTGGAGATGCAGGTGCTATTGTCACATTCACCGGCCTTGTCCGAGAGCTTTACGATGCAAAGGAGGGTGCCGAGGGATCTAACCGGATTCAGGAGCTGACTCTGGAGCATTATCCTGGCATGACGGAAAAGTGTTTGCAGGACATCGTCACTGAAGCTGAAGCGCGATGGACGTTGCTGGCGAGCACGATAATCCACCGAGTTGGATCGTTACGACCGGGTGATGAGATCGTCTTCGTCGGTGTCGCAAGCAGCCATCGGCAAGACGCCTTTCTCGCTGCAGAGTTCCTGATGGATTATCTGAAGAGTCGGGCGCCATTTTGGAAGAAACAGGCGAGTGACGCTGGCGCTCATTGGGTTGAAGCGAGAGACAGTGATGCTGAGGCTCTGGTCCGCTGGAAGGCGGATTGATCACTAGCTCATGAGTGGGTGAGCAGGCGTGACTCGCCCGGTTGCAAATCCCCCAACTGCCATTGCCCAATTTTCTCACGAATCAGACGGAGCGTAGGGAAACCGGTGTGCGCTGTCATTCTGCGCACCTGTCTGTTCTTGCCTTCGCGTAATGACAATCGTATCCAGCTGGTTGGAATATTCTTGCGTTCACGGATGGGTGGAACCCGTTCCCAGAGCATGGGCTCTTCGATGGCTTCGGCTGCTGCGGGTTTGGTCATGCCGTCCTTGAGCCTAACCCCTCTGCGTAATTGTTCCAGCGCAACCTCATCAATCAAGCCCTCGACCTGTACCAGGTAGCTCTTCTGTTTGTTGTAACGCGGATTGGCAATCTGTTGCTGTAGTTTTCCGTCGTCGGTAAGCAGCAGCAAGCCTTCGGAATCCTTATCCAGTCGACCCGCGGCATAGAAGCCCTTGTGCTTGATGTATTGCGACAGGGTCTGGTCCCCGGCTTCTCCGGTGAATTGGGAGAGCACGCCAAAGGGTTTGTTCAGAAGAATGATTCGAGACATGACTGGTTAAAAGTTGAGCAATATCGCAGAAGTCAGAGCCGAAGCCCGAGACAAATTCAGCGCGAACGGAATTCTCGCCAATCATACTACGTGAAAGATCGCTGACGAATCAGCAGGGCCTGCAAGCCCGCTTGGGAGGCGGGTACTACGGCCTGGTTAGCGAACTGTTTCAAACTTGTTCAAGCTTGCACAGGCTTGAGCTAGCCTGGAGTCAGTCTGTGCTTTGATCTGCGCCGTTGGCAGCAGCCGCTGGGGCTTCATCCTGCGCTGGACTGTCGGCATCTTCGCCGTCAGTCAACGGTTTGATATTTGCAGCATGCAAACCTTTAGGGCCCTCAATGGCATCGAAAGACACCATTTGCCCGGCTTTCAGGGTCTTGTAGCCGTCCATGCCAATTGCCGAATAGTGTGCGAAAAGATCGTCACCACCATCATCCGGCAGAATAAAACCGAATCCCTTGGCATTGTTAAACCACTTCACTTGCCCAGTACTCATAGAAAACTCCGTACTGTCTTATTATTTCTTGTAATTATTTGGGGTGTGACATTTAGTCACAGTGGATGCTATACACCATAGTTCTTTAGTTGTCAAAATATCTCTTACAGTCAGCTTCGGGCAAAATTCGATTAAGCCCTTGAATTTCCGTGACTTAGCCACAATAAAGAGAGTCAAGCAGTTTGCCGATGCGTGCCAGACACCACTTTGCAGAGACTTCCCAAGGCGAAGATTCTGGCGCAAAATATCCACTGGCATCTGGCTATGACTACGCTTTTTATCAATTCTGACGTAACACTGATTAGCCCTGAAATTGACCTCAAATCCAGAGTCGAACCATGCAGTTTTTGCCTTGCTTAGAAGTTACAGCCTCATCCTATCCAAGCCGACCACGAAATTCGGATGATGGCGATCACAGTACTGATCACGATACCGGAACGGCAACCACCACCGAAAAACCAAAACTGGAGAAACCACCGATGTACAAGGTGGTGCTCATCAATGACGACTATACGCCCATGGATTTCGTGGTAGACGTATTACGCTCGTTCTTCAATATGAATGTGGAGAAAGCCACCCAGATCATGCTCAAGGTACACACCGAAGGTAAGGGTGTGTGCGGAGTATTCAGCAAAGACGTTGCAGAAACCAAAGCGGCCCAGGTCAATGATTATTCGCGAGAGTGTGAACAACCGCTGTTATGCTCTGTAGAGATTGATAGATAGATGGATAGATAGATAGTCATAAAATTTTTCGTCACCAGGCAGAAAGTCGAAGGCGCTTGTTGGTGAACACCCGAATCAGTTCTGTCACCGATGTTGACAGCGAAGCAGGTTAACTATGTTAAGCAAAGATCTCGAAGCTACTCTCAATTACGCATTCAAGAGCGCACGTAAAAAGCGCCATGAATTCATGACGGTTGAGCATTTGTTGCTCGCCTTGCTGGATAATGAAATGGCTTCCAGCGTGTTGCTGGCTTGCGACTGCGATCTTGGTCGCTTGCGCGGCGAGCTACTCGATTTCATTGACAATAATACGCCTTTGATTCCTGAGTCCGAGTCCACTCGCGAGACGCAACCTACCTTGGGTTTTCAGCGAGTGCTGCAGCGCGCGGTATTTCACGTACAGTCGTCCGGCAAGCGCGAAGTGACAGGCGCCAATGTCCTGGTCGCTATTTTTAGTGAGCAAGAAAGCCAGGCGGTCTATTTTCTGAGGCAACAGGATGTCGCTCGCATCGATGTTGTCAATTTCATTACCCATGGCATTTCAAAAGTCCCGGGACACATCGAAAGCAGCGAGAGCAATACCGAGCAGCAGGAAGAAGAGTCAGTTGGTGAGGGTGGAAGTAGCCCGCTGGAAAGTTTTGCAACCAATCTCAATGCCGAAGCAGAGCAGGGCAGAATTGACCCCCTGATCGGTCGCAGCGACGAAGTTACTCGCGTCATTCAAGTGCTGTCGAGACGGCGCAAAAACAATCCTCTGTTGGTCGGTGAGTCGGGCGTGGGCAAGACTGCGGTCGCAGAAGGTCTGGCCAAGAAAATCGTCGAAGGTGAGGTGCCAGAAGTGCTCGAGCACAGTGTGATCTATTCACTCGACCTTGGTGCTTTACTGGCCGGTACAAAATACCGTGGTGACTTTGAGAAGCGTTTCAAGGCTTTGCTTGCCGAGCTGAAAAAGAACGAGCATGCCGTTCTCTTTATTGATGAGATTCATACCATCATTGGGGCAGGCGCCGCCTCTGGCGGGGTGATGGACGCCTCGAATCTTCTCAAGCCCGTACTGACATCCGGCAATATGCGTTGCATAGGCTCTACGACTTATCAGGAATATCGCGGCATCTTTGAGAAAGACCGTGCTTTGTCGCGGCGCTTTCAAAAGATCGATGTGGAAGAGCCGGATGTCGAAACAACCTATCAGATTCTAAAAGGACTCAAGTCGCGTTTCGAGGAACATCATGATCTTCGCTATAGCGACAAGGCCCTGAAGGCTGCCTCAGAACTTGCAGGCCGATACATCAATGATCGCTATATGCCTGACAAGGCAATTGACGTAATTGATGAGGCGGGCGCCTATCAAAGATTGCAACCTGCCAGTAAGCGCAAGAAGCTAATTCAGGTAACTGACATGGAGAAGGTGGTGGCATCCATTGCCAAGATTCCACCCAAACATGTTTCAAACTCTGATATCGATGCACTCAAGTCGCTCGAATCCAATCTTAAAATGGTTGTCTTCGGACAGAATGAGGCGATCGATACACTGGCGACCGCAATCAAGTTATCCAGAGCGGGTTTGAACGAGGGTGATAAACCGATCGGTTCATTTCTCTTTGCAGGTCCTACCGGCGTCGGCAAGACCGAAGTCAGTCGTCAATTGGCCAAGATCATGGGTATTGAGTTGCTGCGCTTCGATATGTCCGAGTACATGGAACGACATACTGTCTCACGATTGATTGGTGCGCCTCCAGGCTATGTCGGATTCGATCAGGGCGGCTTGATGACTGAAGCGGTTACCAAGAATCCACATTGCGTACTCCTGCTCGATGAGATTGAGAAGGCGCACCCTGACGTATTCAATCTGCTGCTTCAGGTAATGGATCACGGTACTTTGACAGACAACAATGGTCGTAAGGCAGATTTCCGTAATGTCATTCTGATCATGACTACCAATGCTGGCGCACAAGAGATGTCACGCGCGTCTATCGGTTTCACAGAGCAGGATCATACGACTGATGGTATGGAAATCATCAAGAAAGCTTTCACGCCAGAGTTCCGCAATCGCCTCGATGGAATTATTCAGTTCGGTGCCCTGGCTCCTGAGACTATTCGTACTGTGGTCGACAAGTTTCTGGTCAATCTTCAAGTTCAGTTGGATGAGAAAGACGTGCTACTCCATGTTGATCAAAGCGCGACGGATTGGTTTGTTGAGCATGGCTATAGCGAGACCATGGGCGCACGTCCGATGGCAAGACTTATTCAGGAGAAGCTGAAGAAGGCTCTGGCAGAGGATATTCTCTTCGGCAAGTTGGCTGGAGGAGGCGATGTTTATGTCAGTGCGGACGCTGACGACATCACGCTCCGTATCGAGCAACGCAAGGCCAGGAAGCCCCAAAAAGAGACAACGTCGGTAAAAAGCTAGCGTCAGCTGCTTCCCACAGAATTAGCCGGCGCGAGTTGCGCCTGCTAGTGCCCTGATTGGTTCTGATTTGGAATTAGTGCGATCGCGCACTGGCCTTGCTGAGAACTCAGCGGGCGCGGTAGGTGATTCGACCCTTGGTCAGGTCGTAAGGGGTCAGTTCTACGAGGACCTTGTCGCCAGTCAAAATACGGATGTAGTTTTTACGCATCTTGCCGGAAATGTGCGCAGTCACAATGTGACCGTTTTCCAGTTTCACTCGAAACATCGTGTTAGGAAGGGTATCAACCACTTCGCCTTCCATTTCTATTTGATCTTCCTTCGCCATCTGATCTCCTCAGGGTGTAAATAGCGGGCAGCATTGTGCCGGATTTTGCTTCTTATGGCAAAGCATGATGGCGGTTTTGCGTGATTGATTCAGTGGAGACGGTGCGGTTTCAGGTGAGCAGAACCCATTTTCCGTCTATCAATAATTCGAGAGGGCGATATTCACTCTTGTACTGCATTTTCTGGCAGCCTTTCACCCAATAACCGAGAAACAGATAGGGCAGTTGTAGCTCTTGGCATTTCTGTAGTTGCCAGAGGATGACGAAATTGCCCAGTGAGCGTTTTGATTCATCCGGGTCGAAAAAGGTGTAGACGGCGGACAGCCCCTGTTCTAGGCCATCGCTTACGCTAACGGCAATAAGTTTCTCACCGGCGTAGAACAGATAGAAGCGAGTTTCTACCGTCTTGGTCTTGATGAAAGCCTCATACTGTTCGCGAGTGGCGGGGTACATATCTCCGTCGCGATGACGCTCTGCGATGTAACGTTGATAGAGCGCGTAGGCTGCCTCACTGGTTAGATCACTGTGCTCTTCGACACGCAGGTCGCTATTCATATTGAGTATGCGCTTGTGGCGACGCTTGAATTGAAAGTTGTTGGCTGGAATGCGACAGGAAATGCACGCGTTACAGAGTTCGCAGTCCGGGCGATAAAGATGGGCGCCGCTACGGCGATAGCCGAGTTCACTTAACTTGCTGTTGAGATTCTTGTCGATGACAAGGTCGGGATCGACAAATACGGTCGCGGCCTGTTGTTCTTCCTTGTAGCTACAGGGGTGTGCAGTGGTGCGGAACAGGCGCACTGAGCTGATAAGTTTGGAGTTAGTCTTCATCAATAATCTCCAGGTCCTTATCAAATTGCCATGGCCCGGGCCTTGAGGCAAGGGGTGCGTAGCGGCAGAGCAATTCCTGAAATTCCTTGCGCGGAATTTCCGTCGCGCCCAGGGTGTGCAAATGGGGGCTGCTCACCTGGCAGTCTATTAACTGAAAATCCCAGGCCTGTAGCTGTCGAGTGAGGTAAACGAGGGCGATCTTGGACGCATCAGACTCGCGGCTGAACATCGATTCACCAAAGAAGACTTTGCCCATCGCCACTCCGTATAAACCGCCAATGAGCTGCTCGTCATGCCAAACCTCGACTGAATGCGCATAGCCCGCTTCGTGGAAAGCGTTGTAAGCGGTTTCCATGTCATAGGTGATCCAGGTGCCGGTTGAGTCCGAACGCAGCTCAGCGCAGGCGGCAATCACCTCACTAAATGCCGTATCCAGAGTGACCTGGACATCACTCTTGCTCTGAATTTTGCGTAAAACCTTGCGTAAAGAGCGGGAAACATGGAGCTGGGCTGGAAACAGGATCAGCCGGGGATCCGGGCTCCACCACAGGATGGGCTGCTCTTCCTCATACCAGGGGAATATGCCTTGGCTGTAGGCATGGACTAACCACTCCTGGGAGAGGCTTCCGCCGGCCGCCAATAAGCCTGGTGGATCGCTGAGCGCTTCATCAACAGCTGGAAAGCCGACTATGTTCGGATCAAGCCAGGGCAGGGCCATGGGCGAGTTCTCATTCGTCCAGGAATTTCTCCGCATCCAGGGCGGCCATGCAGCCGAAGCCAGCGCTGGTCACAGCCTGACGATAGACCTGGTCTGCGATATCTCCAGCGGCAAACACCCCGGGGACACTGGTTTGCGTGGCATTACCCTCAATGCCAGTGCTCACTTTTACATAGCCATTTTTCATATCGAGCTGCCCTTCGAAAATCTCGGAATTTGGTCGGTGACCAATGGCTATAAATACGCCATCTACCTGCAATTCCTGAAGTTCTCCGCTCTCGGCATGGGCAATCTTGATACCGGTCACACCCATGTCGTCGCCCAGAACTTCATTCAAAGTGTGGTCCCAGGCGATACTGACCTTGCCTTCTTCGACACGCTCAAACAGCTTTTTCTGAAGGATTTTCTCCGCGCGGAGCGAATCCCGGCGATGAACCAGCGTGACATGGGAGCAAAGATTGGAAAGATAAAGCGCTTCTTCCACGGCAGTGTTGCCGCCACCAATCACGGCCACTGGCTTACTGCGGTAGAAAAAACCATCACAAGTCGCGCAGGCGCTGACTCCCTTGCCCATGAAGGCTTCTTCCGACTTTAGGCCCAGGTACTGGGCAGAGGCGCCGGTCGCGATAATCAGGGCGTCACAGGTGTACGAACCGCTATCACCCGTCAATGAGAACGGGCGGCTGCTCAGGTCTGTTGCATTGATATGATCAAAAATTATATTAGTTTCAAAGCGTTCTGCATGGTTTTTCATGCGTTCCATAAGGTCAGGGCCTTGCAGGCCCTCGACATCACCTGGCCAGTTGTCGACATCCGTGGTGGTGGTCAGCTGCCCGCCCTGAATCAAGCCGGTGATAAGCACCGGTTCCAGGCCGGCACGAGCTGCATAAACTGCGGCTGTATAGCCTGCAGGACCGGAGCCGAGGATGATGAGACGGTGATGGGCAACTTCTGACATAGAGCTTATTCCTTCGCTGTACAGCTTACTTCTTTGGGTTGATCTGATTTGGGGGCAGACCAGCTAAATTCAATGCATCGCGCGGGTTCGAGCGCTGCTGCATTCTACTCATTTTTGCCGAGGATTTGTCTTTTAGCTGCCAATCTCATGGTTGGCTCAGGCTGACGCCCTGAAACGGGATATGTCGCTGTGTTAAGCCGGCGTAAATGTGACTGATTCCATTAATAACCCTGCTGCTTCTAATAATCCTGGTTTTTCGCCCGATACAGTAGGGATAGGCCGAAAAGCCCGCAGATGCACCGAGTGAGGAGCGCACAAGCGGAGTGGATCCAGGGCAGGTGACAAATTGCTCACCAGCTATTATTCTAGAATTCAAGATAGCTAAGCTTCACAGGTAACTGAATAAATTGAAAAATATTAGCAGTAGCGAAGTGACCACTAACGAAGAAGTGAGCAGTGCGATGCAGCGCGTAGTGCGCGAAGGTTCGCTCATTGCTTACTTCTTGCTCGCACTGTTTTTGTTTATCGCGCTGTTGAGCTACTCACCGGAAGATCCGGGATTTACAACCACGGGCTCAGGTAGTGGGGTCAGCAACGCGGTTGGCGTCTACGGAGCCTGGATAGCGGACATATTGCTGCATCTACTTGGTTATCTTGCCTATAGTCTGCCAGCCGCCTTGTTGTACAAAATTTATACAAGCTATCGCGAAACAGAGCTGGAGAAGGTTTTTTCCTGGCCTTTATTCGGTCTCAAAACAGCAGGCTTCACCCTGTTAATGATTTCCGCCTGCGGCCTGGCAACCTTGCATTTCACCATTCCGGAAGGGGCCACCTATTTGGCAGGCGGCGTTCTTGGCTCTCTCGTCGTTGATCTCGTACTGCCGCTACTGGCGATGCTGGGCAGCACCTTGTTGCTGCTGGCGCTGTTTCTCTTTGCTCTCACCATTACGGCCACCATTTCATGGCTGGACGTCGTGGACAGGCTGGGCGCACTGAGCCTCTCGCTGGCTGAGCGGTTCATGTCCAGAGCGAATAAGTGGATGGAGGATCGAAAACAGCAGGCAGCGACCAGGGAACGATTGGAAAGCCGCAAGAAAGTTCTCGATATTCATTTAGAGAAAACCAAGAAGCGCATACCTCCTACGATCAAGTCCCCCGAGCCGAAGAAGGTCGTGAAAAGCACGCGTGTGGAAAAAGAGCGACAAGGCACCTTGTTTGCAGCCACTTCGGTGAAAGAATTGCCGGCAATCGGATTGCTTGATGCCTGGCAGGAGAGTAACGAAACAGGGTTTTCAAAAGAGTCACTGGAAAAACTCTCTACCTTGCTGGAGCTCAAACTGAAAGATTTTGGCATTGAGATTGAAGTAACCGCAGTAAATCCTGGCCCGGTGATTACTCGCTTTGAAGTGCAACCCGCACCGGGCATCAAAGTCAGCCGCATCAGTAATCTGGCCAAAGATCTGGCGCGCTCATTGGCGGTTGTTTCTGTGCGCGTCGTGGAAGTGATACCCGGTAAGACAGTTATCGGTATCGAAATTCCTAACGAGAAGCGCGAGATTATTCAGCTTAGCCAAGTGCTTTCGGCGCCGGATTTCGATCGTGCTCATTCGCCACTGAGCATGGCGCTCGGACACGATATTGTGGGCAAGCCGGTGATCGTTGATCTGGCCAAGATGCCGCACTTACTGGTTGCCGGTACAACCGGTTCAGGTAAGTCTGTAGGTATCAATGCGATGATTCTCAGTCTCTTGTTCAAATCGACACCGGAACAAGTCAGGTTGATCATGATCGATCCGAAGATGTTGGAACTGTCGGTTTACGATGGCATTCCGCACTTGTTAACCCCGGTGATCACCGACATGAAAGATGCGGCCAATGGCCTGCGTTGGTGTGTCGCGGAAATGGAGCGGCGCTACAAACTGATGTCTGCTCTGGGTGTGCGTAATCTTGCCGGCTTCAACAAGAAAGTTGCCGATGCGAAAAAGATGGGCCAGCCGATAGTGGATCCAACATGGCGTCCTGACCCGATGATTCTCGAAGAAGAGCAGTCGGCACCGGAGCTGGAGCCCTTGCCTTGCATCGTCGTCATTGTCGACGAGCTTGCCGATATGATGATGGTAGTAGGCAAGAAAGTTGAAGAATTGATAGCACGTATCGCGCAGAAAGCGCGCGCCGCTGGTATCCATTTGATTCTCGCTACGCAACGGCCTTCGGTGGACGTGCTCACTGGTTTGATTAAAGCCAATGTTCCGACCCGTCTCTCATTCATGGTTCAGTCGAAGGTCGATTCCAGAACCATTTTGGGAGAAGGTGGTGCGGAACAATTGCTTGGGCATGGTGATATGTTGTTCCTGCCGCCAGGCGGTGGCGTGCCAACTCGTGTACACGGTGCATTCGTGAGTGACGAGGAAGTGCATCGCGTTGTTGGTGACTGGAAGAAACGTGGCGACCCGGTTTTCATCGATGAGATTACCGCCGGTGTTGAAGAAGCCGATACCGGCATGTCCAGTGGCGGCGGAGGCGAGGGCGAAGAAGATGACGCGCTATATGATGAAGCCGTTCGCTTTGTTTGCGAATCACGTAAAGCCTCAATCTCTGCAGTGCAGCGTAAATTGCGCATTGGCTATAACAGGGCTGCACGCATGATAGAATCCATGGAAGCGGCCGGGGTTGTTTCCGAAATGAGCAGCAATGGTTCCCGGGAAGTTATCGCGCCGCCACCACCTCGCGTTTAAAGGTCCAGTTAATGCGCAGTGCTCGAAGCCTAAGTAATCCATCGATAGCCGCGTCGATTTTCTCGCTGTTGTTTTTGCCCTTGTGTGCTCATGCGCAGCAGGATGATCTGGTTGAGTTGGATGCGTTGCTGGGCAGTATCGATACCTTGAGTGCAGACGTAGAGCAGCTGATAGTTGAGTCCGATGGCGGGGTGCTGGAAGAGAGCCAGATCAGAATGCAGCTCAAGAAACCCAACGGTTTTTATTGGGAAACCTTGTTGCCTTTTCCTGAGTTGGTTGTGACTGATGGTCAGCTGCTCTGGAATTATCAGCCGGACCTGGATCAGGTGGTTATTGAGAGCTGGGACAGTGATCGTTCTGAACTTGCCGCGCAACTACTCAGTGGGCAGACAGAGAATCTTGGTAGCGAGTATGAGACTTCGCTTGCACCTGGAGTAACGGATGAGATCACTGAGTTCGTACTCACGCCTCTGGCCATGGATAGTGTCTACGCGCAAATCAAGATTACTTTTCTCCGTGAAGAGCTGGATATGATTCATTTGCGTAACAAAAATGGCGAACAGACCGTATGGCGATTTAGCGCCGTAGTGCGAAATGCCAACATCCCCGACGATGTCTTCGTCTTCGTACCTCCGGAGGGCATCGAAGTCATCGAAAACACTTACGTTAACAGCAACGTCAACACAGACGTCAATAACTAAGTCAATCAGGCTGCACAGGAGTTTCGGGTCATGTACACCACGCTTGCTGTTGCTATTGGTGGTGCATTGGGAGCGGTCAGTCGATATTACCTCAGCATGATTGCAGATCGCTGGAATGCTGGAGCCTTTCCTCTAGGCACATTCACAGTCAATATTCTCGGCAGCCTGTTAATAGGCGTCTGCTTCGTGATTTTCATGGAGAAGGCCCATTTAGCTGCTGCCTGGCGTCCCTTGCTGGTGGTGGGATTTCTGGGGGCATTAACGACTTTTTCCACCTATTCACTGGATGCCCTTTTGTTGATCCAGCAAGGCCATTACAATACCGCGTTTTTCTACATCGTCAGCAGTGTGCTGCTTTGCCTGTTGGCCGCTTGGGCTGGCATGCAGATGGCACGCATCATTATTTAAGTGGATAGCTGCTGATCCGGTGTAAGATTTCCAGATCCCTCGTTGGATCGCAGTTTAGATAATTCAGGAAGCTACCATGCTAGACCCGAAGAGGATTCGATCAGAAGCCGAAACCCTTGCGACTCTGCTAAAGAAGAAGAAATTCGATCTTGATGTTGAGAAGCTCACCGCACTGGATGCCCAGCGCCGCGAGATTCAGCTGGAAACGGAAGCGTTGCAGAACGAGCGAAATTCCCGTTCCAAGTCAATCGGCAAGGCAAAGGCAGCAGGTGAGGATGTGTCGGAAATCCTCAAATCCATGGAAGCGATCAAAGAGGATCTGGAGAGCAAGAAAGAACGGCTCAACGTCCTTCAAACAGAATTCCATGAGTACTTGATGGGGGTGCCAAATATCCCCCATGACTCTGTGCCTGAAGGTAACGACGAAGAGAGTAATCTGGAGATCAGTACCTGGGGTGAAGTGCCTGAGTTTGATTTCGAGGTCAAGGATCACACCGAGCTCGGTGAAAGTCTTGCTGAAGGGCTGGATTTTACAACAGCGACCAAGCTTACCGGATCGCGCTTTGTTGTGATGCAGGGAGCAACGGCGAGACTGCATCGTGCAATTGCGCAATTCATGCTTGATGTTCATACCGCTGAGCATGGCTATACCGAGGTCAATGTTCCGTTCATCGTCAATGAAGATTCATTATTGGGAACAGGGCAGCTGCCCAAATTCGCCGAAGACCAGTTCAAGCTGGTCGGTGATCATTCCTTTTATTTGATCCCCACTGCTGAAGTACCTGTGACGAATATTGTTCGTGACGAAATCGTCGACGCCGGTCAAATGCCACTCAAATTTGCTTGCCATACGCCGTGCTTTCGCTCGGAAGCTGGTAGTTACGGGAAAGACACGCGGGGCATGATTCGCCAACACCAGTTTGAAAAGGTTGAGTTGGTTCAGATAGTGACACCTGACGCGTCTGATGACGCGCTGGAAGAATTGACAGGTCATGCGGAGAAAATATTGCAGTTGCTCGAATTACCTTATCGCAAGGTATTGCTGTGTGGGGGTGATCTGGGATTTTCTTCGAACAAGACTTACGACTTGGAAGTGTGGCTTCCCTCGCAGAATTGTTATCGAGAGATTTCTTCCTGTAGTACATTCACAGATTTTCAGGCACGGCGCATGCAGGCGAGATACCGAAATGCCGAAACTGGAAAGCCAGAGTTGGTGCACACGATCAATGGTTCGGGGCTTGCAGTTGGTCGAACACTCGTCGCTATTCTCGAGAACAATCAGCAGGAAGATGGTCGCATTCGTGTGCCTGACGCATTGAAGCCTTATATGAATGGTATCGAGTATTTGCAGTAATGGAATTGCTGCCGATCTTTCTCAATATTCGCGGCAAGAGATGTGTCGTTGTTGGGGGTGGGGAAATTGCGCTGCGCAAGACAAATTTACTCTTGCGTGCGGGTGCTCAGGTTGAGCTGGTAGCGCCGGAATTCAATTCAGCTCTCGAGCAGTTGGAAGCAGAAGGTGCGGTAACTCTTGGCAGAGAGCCGTTCCGGCCAGAGCATCTGCAAGATGCGACACTGGTGGTGGCCGCCACCGATGAGCTTGATGTTAATCGTGCTGTAAGTGAAACGGCTCATGGTTTGCAGATTCCGGTAAACGTTGTCGATCAACCTGATCTTTGTTCTTTTATCATGCCAGCGATCGTCGATCGCTCACCTATCGTGATAGCTATCTCCAGCGGTGGTAGCTCACCAATATTGACCAGACATCTCAAAGAACTGAACGAAGTTGCTGTTCCTGCGCGAATCAATAATCTTGCCAAAATGCTGAAGGCATACCGAGTAAAAGTTAAGGAAAAAATCGCTGGCTTTTCCGATCGTATTCGGTTTTGGGAGTCTGTGCTCGACAGTGATGTCCCTGAACTGGTGTATAGCGGTCAGGATGAACAGGCGGATGAGCAGTTACAAGCTGCGCTTGAAAACTGGCAGACTAAAACGGGCAATGGTAACCGAGGTGAGGTGTATCTTGTGGGAGCCGGCCCTGGCGATCCTGACTTGCTTACCTTGCGAGCTTTGCGACTGATGCACAAGGCAGACGTGGTGCTCTACGACCGTCTGGTTTCGCCGGAGATTATGAAGAAGATTCGCCCAGATGCGGAAAAGATTCATGTCGGCAAGGAGCCGAAGAATCATCCGGTACCGCAAGAATCGATCAATGCTCTGCTGGTAAAACATGCGCAGGAAGGGAAGCGGGTATTGCGTTTGAAAGGTGGTGATCCGTTTATCTTCGGTCGAGGTGGTGAAGAGCTTGCCGAGCTTGCAGAATCTGGAATTCCTTTCCAGGTCGTGCCTGGTATCACTGCGGCATCGGGTTGTGCATCCTACTGTGGAATACCGCTCACTCATCGGGACTACGCGCAATCGGTACGATTCCTCACAGGCCATATGAAAAATGATGAGCTGAATCTCGATTGGGAGAACATCATCGCCGAGCAGCAAACGCTCGTTTTTTATATGGGGCTGGTGGGTTTACCCTCTATCTGTAAACAACTGCAGAAACATGGCTTGCGTAGCAAGACGCCAGTTGCCGTGGTGCAGCAGGGCACAACTGCTAATCAGAAGATGGTCATCGGGAATCTGGAAGATATTGCGCTAAAGGTCGAGGCAGCCCAATTGAAAGCGCCGACCCTTACCATCATCGGAGAAGTTGTAAGCCTCCATGAAAAGCTCAACTGGTATCAGCAGGCCATTCACTAGTTGCGCTTTCCATCACTGGTGAGGACCGTAATGTCTTCACCAGGATTCTCTCACCGGGATTCTCTCTTCGGGATTTTTGGCGCAGACTTCTAGAGACAATTATCCGGTTTAGGTAGTCCGGCAATCTTGCTCGCCAACTTGGCTGGGCTCTCTTTGTTGTTGTCTGGATTCTTGAATAACGATAACAGGTATGCGCTGTTTCCTTTCTCCGGACCGAGCTCTCTTTTCACTAGTGCCACCAGGGCACGATTGGCGGGAGAAAGTTGGTGTGCGGCATAGAACTCACGGAGCAGGCGAACGATTTGCCAGTGGGAGTCATTCAAGTCGATATTGCATTGCCTGGCGATCTGAATGGCCAGCTTCTCATTCCAATCATCTAGGTCACGAAGAAAACCTTCTTTATCGAACAGTTCGATTGCTGAGTTAGCGGATGAGTCATTCACTGGGTGGCCCTTTGTGACTTCTCGCTCAAAACCAATTGATAACTTTCTTGTGGTCGCAACACAGCTGGACAAATCTTCTGGTGCTAATGACTTCAACTTGTGAAGAAAGTTTGTCCTGAAGTCCGCGAGCGTTGATGTCTTCGCGTAGCGCATACACCTTGCGTTTGCTTGAAAGGCCATCGAGTAAATCGCTACGGCTGGCGTAGAGTACGCCGTCTTCCAGCAAGAGAACTGCATCGCCCTGAGAGAGCAATGGCTGGCAGCTATCCAGTAATCTGCTGTCGGGGCTTTTGGCGATGGTGTGCAGTGTGCTCATTTTGAGGATTTTAAAAATGGATTATGGGCGAATACTTGGTAAGCAGAAAAGTGCCGACTCAAAGATTAATTACGTGTGCTGAGTTACTGATAAGCGAACTGGCCTTTGCGCTATCCAGTGTCTGGACAGGGACAACGAGGTCGTCGCTGACCAGGTTTCGTTTTTTCATATCGTCAGCGAGTACGTAGACATTTTCAATTCCGTAGAGATCGAGGGTTTCGAGTGCTCGTCCCAAAGTCTTGTGTTCAATGTCTTCCGCATTTTGTTCCTTGAGCAATTGATAGAGTCCGTCACCAATGAACAAATAGTTCACCTCCTGCTCGAATACAGCGGCGGCAAAGGCTGCATCGAGACAAAGCTGTGCGCGATTGCTGCCGTATGGCGATGAGCGACTGATAAATGTGAATGACTGTTTTTTCATGGCGTCAGGGTTTTGAGAGTCGGTCGCTTAGCCGAAACTGATCACTCGATCCGAGTTCAAACTGGCATCAATGAGTTGGCCGAGGCCAGCAATCTCGGAGCTGTCATTCATCGTTGCGGTTTCCAATTCATAGCGATTGGCTTCACCGGAATCAAGCACGCCACGTCGGATAGCAGAGGTGACGCAGGCAACGGAATCCAGCTCATGGCGGTTAATCAGATCATGCCACTGTGCAGGGATATTGTTTTCATCCTGCGCACTCACCGACATGCGGGATGTGTTGTGCACGCCGTCAGAGAAGAAAAACAAACGGTAAATTTCATGCCCTTCATTGATCAATGTTTCAGCAAAACGCAGCGCACTCGATGCAGCCTGAAAACTGTAGGGGGCGCTATAGATGACCAAGGTGAATTTCATGGAGAAGGGTATCGATTTAAGGTTTTACAAAATAAAAAGCCCCAGACAAGCTGGGGCTTGGATAAAGCTTCGAGCAAATTAATCGTCACCAGAAAAAGCCATCAGGAGATGAACCAGACTAATGAAGATGTTGTACAGGGAAACAAAAAGCGTGACTGTGGCCAGGATGTAATTCTGTTCACCGCCACGAACAATTTCGCTGGTCTGGAACAGGATTACGGCGCTTGAAAACAGGATAAAGCCGACCGACATGGCAAGTTGCAGGGCGGGCATGGGCCAGAAAATCTGCACAACCATTGCTGCAACCAGCACGAGGAATCCTGCGAACAAAAAGCCAGTCAGGAATGAAAAATCTTTTCTCGACACCAGGGCATAGCCGGACAAGCCAAAGAAAATAAACGCAGTCCCACCGAGTGCTTTTGCGACCAGTTCACTGCCGCCAGACATAGAAGTCAGCAAGCCAATCAGAGGGCCAACAGTAAAGCCTATGAAGCCAGTGAAAGCGAAGACTGCAAGCAGGCCCCAGGCGCTGTTCGCAAGTTTATGGGTAATAAACAGCAAGCCGTAAAAACCAACCAGTGTTGGTACTAGTCCGAGAGAAGGCGCGTTGTAGCTCAGCATCGCTGTGAAGGCGCTGAAAGCCAAAGTAAGGGCCAGCAGCAGGTAGGTATTCTTGAGAACTTTGTTGACCGCAATCGGCGATACACCGCCTTGAGCTATGCTCGCATTAGTCACATTTACATCGCTCATCTATTTCTCCAGTTTGTCTCTACTTGTCTCTACATGTCTCTACAAGAGCAGGGATTAAAGACCACACATTGTGTTCATTCAGTCTGATATCGTTTCCAGACACTTAATCTTTACATGGGGATTAAAGTAATGAATTTCAATGATTTGCAGTCTAAATGACTGCACTGGTCTGGCAAATATCATACCGCGCCAGCCCCCAAAAGCAATCCTTTTAGAAACCCCGAAAAACCTCGCTTTCGGCCCCCAAGTGCATTGGACAAAAGCCCGGTTTAGTGTAAGATTCTGCCCCTGTCGCGGAGGGGTGGCAGAGCGGTTGAATGCACTGGTCTTGAAAACCAGCGAAGGTGAAAGCCTTCCGAGAGTTCGAATCTCTCCTCCTCCGCCAACTTCTTTTCGGCACCTTGCCAGTCTCCACCATTCGAACTCGATAAGAACTCTTGCCAGTCCGCGGCAGCGGAGGAGGAGAATGAGAACTCTCGCAGTTCGACAGGAGCGAAGCTCCGCAGACGGCGCATTGCGCCGCCCGAAGGGATCGACGCATCCAACTCCTCAATTTCAATCGTTTAATGCCATGGCTGATCAAATCTCAGCTAAGCTGAAAACTGAGTCAATCTCTCCTTACGCAGCTCTCCGGCTGCACTGAAGCCAACACCCGCAAGCTGCTTCGGTCTAGAAATCAAAAGAGGAAAAGAATAAGAACTCTCGCAGTTCGAAAGCCGCGCGAGCGGCGCAGATAGCGCGGAGCGCTACCCGCAGGAATCGATGATCCTAACTCCTGAGATTCAGTCGTCAAACGCAACTGCTGGTCAAAACTCAACCAGAATCAGCTAAGCTGAAAACTGAGTCAATCTCTCCCTACGCAATCCTCCGGCTGCACTGAAGCCAACACCCGCAAGGTGCTTCGGTCTAGATAGCCAAACCCAAGAAGAACAAAAAGCTATCCAGGCTGATCAAAGTTCAACCAAAACCCAAAACCCAAAGCCACATTCCCGCCACAATTAACCCGGAGATAGCCCGATTTAACCTCTGGCGGTGACAGATTCTTTTGGTGTAATGAATTTGAGTCTCAATCAACTTTAAATTGATTGATCCTCCTAGAGCTTGACCCCGCTTATGGCCCCCAATCCCCAGGGGGCCTTTTTTATGTCCGTTGGCGGGGCGTTCTGGTCTCGACTAGCGTCGGCTGGGAGGGGTATTTACCTGAGAGACCCGGCGCTGACTCATAGCAATGAAATCTGCCAGAATACGACCGCTTTCGAGAAGGAGTGGATCTTCTTCTTCCGGCTCTTCCTCATCGGCAGGATTGTCATTAGCGGCGAGTGAGGTATCGTCATTGACCGGTAATTCTTCGTCTTCCTCGACTTCTGCATCAGCTGCAATCCACTCACGCATCGGCAAGCCCTTCAGGAAGCGACGCATATTGTCGGAGTCGAATTCTTCTCTGCGTTCGGTTTCGCGCTGGTCTTTGAGTGCTTCTTCGTTCAGCGTGATTTGCTCGCGCTCTCTGGCCTGCCTGGTGCGTTCGATCTGATCCATCAAGTAGATGAAGTCAGGTGATTGCTCAGCACGTCCTACGTGCCGCTCTCGCAGTTCAGGAAGCATCGCCTGAATAGCATTGTAGGGACGGTATTCGACCGGACGTACCGTGTCCCAGGGGAGGGCGCCGTCCAGACTGCTTTCACCGATGTCATCATAGGCATCGTAAAAGTCAGGGAAGGTAATGTCAGGGATAACGCCACGATGCTGTGTGCTCTCACCAGAAATGCGATAGAACTTGGAACGGGTCACTTTTACCTGACCGTAATCCATGGGAATGATTTCCTGCACCGTGCCTTTACCGAAGGTCTGTCCGCCGAGTACCAAACCACGCTGATAATCCTGAATTGCGCCGGCGAAAATTTCTGATGCTGACGCGCTGGTTCGATTTACCAACACAGCGAGTGGTCCGGTATAGGCTACTTCGGGATCATTGTCGCCGAAGGAACGAGTAAAGCCGTTGCGGATACCTGAGTAGCGAATTTGAACAGTGGCACCGGTTTCGATAAACAGGCCGACCAGTTGATTGGCTTCGCTCAAGCTGCCACCACCGTTGTGGCGCAAGTCGACAACCACGGCGTCAACTTCTTCCGCTTTCAATTCCTCGAGTAGTGCGCGCACATCCCGAGTCGTGCTCTTGTAGTCTTCTTCACCGCGTGATGCTGCTTCAAAATCAAAATAGAAAGTCGGCAAATTGATCACGCCAATTTTGTAGTCCTGATTGTTATAGCTGAGTTCGATCACTTCTTTCTTGGCAGATTGATCCTCAAGCTTCACTGTGTCGCGAGTGATGCTGACTACAGTTGCCGAGGATTCGCTGACAGCGTCTTTAGGGATTACATTAAGACGAACAATCGTGCCTTTTTCGCCGCGGATTTGTGCGACGACATCATCAAGGCGCATGCCAACTACGTCTTGTATTTCGCCATCGACACCTTGACCGATGCCAATGATGCGATCGCCTGCACGCAATTCAGAATCGCGCTCTGCTGGTCCGCCCGCGATCAGTTCAACCACTTTGGTGTATTCATCTTCAGTTGTCAGTTGGGCACCAATACCTTGCAGCGAGAGTGAAAGCTGCATGTTGAAATTTTCAGAGTCGCGAGGGGAGTAGTAATCCGTGTGAGGATCGACCGCTTTCGCTACTGAAGAGAGATAGGACTGGAAAATATCACGGCCATTGGTTTTCAAAACCTGGCTGAGTTGATTGCGATAGCGCTTCGACAACTTGTCCTGGATTTCCTCATTCTCATCACCGGCGAGACGCAGACTCAATACACTGTTCTTGATGCGCTTGCGCCAGAGCTCGTCCAGTTCCTCGACGGAGTTTGCATAGGGCGCGTCTTCACGATCTATGGCAATCGTTTCGTCGACGGTGAAGTCCATGTTTGGAATTTCATTCTCAACGCGATTGATGGCGTAGATCAGTCTTTCGAGGACGCGGCGATAGTAGCGATTGTAAATCTCGAAGCCGGCATCGACACTGCCAGCCTGCAGGCTATTGTCCAATGTGTAGCGATAGGCGCTGAGTTCATCGACATCGGATTTCAGAAAATACAGATGCTGGCCATCGAGCAGATCGAGATAGTTATCAAACAACAATGACGAGAACGTATCGTCTATTTCGACGTTGGCATAGTGTTTGGTTTGTAACTCTTCGAGAAGCTCAGAGGCTGTTTCGCCATAGATTGCTTCACTGGCTACTGGCGAGTAGAGAGCATCGATGTCGAGGACAGTATTGAGCTGGGTGGGATCGTCTTCCTGCGCGGTCAGTGGGAAGGTCAGGCTGGTCAAACCAAGCAAGGCAATTGAATATATCGTCTTGCTGAAAACAGGTGTGGTGTTCCAGGTTCGCATAGTTCTCCAATTCCGGTTGGGGCTAGCAGTCGTCGCCAACTAATGTATGAGAGTTACTCGAAAGTTATTTATGTTCTTACGACAGAATTTCAAGAAAATCCTGCTCTTTCTTTAATGGAACTCAGAGACTAAGCCATATCAGACGCCCAGAGAAGTGATTTTCTGTGTTAAATCAGGCATTCCGGCGCATTCAGACGATCTGTTGAAAAGCTGCAATGCTCAACTGACACAGACACCCGGGAATCTCCCGAGCCTGCACCTGGCTAGTGCTGCCGCTGCCAAAATAGCTGCTCTTCCCAATCGTCTCTGCCCACAGTTACTCGTACTTTGTATCCTGTATCAGCAGGGCATTTTGAGCGGCGACTCAACGAAACTTAGCGAATCGCCTTGCGCCGTGCAGAGGCATGTCGTTCAGCGCGTTCCACATCGATGTAGCGATCAGTGATCGCACTGGAACCATGACCGGCATCATCGCGAACATGTTCCCGAGGACGGTGCTTAACATCTTCAGAGATGCCTGTATGCCGCAACCAGTGGACTGTGGCATCGCCGAGCCGCTCGGCTTCTTCGGGAAAACCCTCGCTGCGCATTTTTTCGGCAGCGAGGTCGAAGCATTTTTGCACTATGCCTCGTATTTGCCGGGTGCTGGTGATGCCGCCTTTGCCACGGGTCTTGTGAATCAAAGGGGAAGGTTCGCCCGGGCCAGGCAGAGCGGGGAGGCCGCGGGATTTGCGGTAGCGCTTCAGTGCATCAAGCATGGCGTCACTGACTGAGATTTCCCGCTCCTTATTGCCTTTACCGACCGTGACAAACCACCAGTTGCCCTCCTGGTCGAGCTGAAAATGGCCCATCTGCGGCTGCCAGCGAGGTGTTTCCACCAGTTCGGAGATACGCAGATACATGGCGAACAGGGCGTTCATGATGAATAGCGTTCGCTCATGGGTTTGGGGCTCGCTCCTTGCCAGATGCTCGGCCGTCTCAATGACATAGTCCCATTGCAGTGGCGACAATCTGCGAATCTTGCCCTGGGACTGATGCTTGCGCAGGAATTTGCTCTTTTGACGGATCTGCGACACTGGATTGGCAGATAAATAGTTCTCTTGAATCAAGAAGTTAAAGAAGCTACTTAAGACGCTAAACAAGGACTGGATTGCGGCCTGGGAGATCACATACTCGCCGTTACTGGATACATAGGGCCGCCAGTCCGGGTTGGGCAGGCGTTCGCCTCCGCGCTCCAGAAAACGCGGTACGTTTTTCTCACCAATCCAGGCCGGAGGAGGCTGTCTGGCGAACTCAACATAGGCCTCGACGTCTTCGCGCACGGTGGTTTGTAGCGATTTGCCAGCAACAATCCAGCTCCAATGCAGAAAATGCTCAATCTCGCGCCGATATGTGCTGAACGTGTCGGGACTGCCCCGGTAGCTGTAGATAAACTCACTGGCATACTGATAGTCAGCCACGGCGTCGGCGGGTGCGTCCTCCAGCAAGTGCTCCAGGCTGCGAACCGGGTTCTTGAAAGGGTTCTGCATTGCCTCCAAGGTGTCGAAAAAAGCAACTGGAATCTTGAGTTTAGACATAAAATAAAGCTTATAGCTTTATGATTTAAAAGGAAATAGGTGTAGAGTTTGAAGTGGTGTAAAAGCTCGAATCCCAGTGTATATAGTCGTGCGCCGCTTTGATTTCTTTACTCCACTAACCTGTCCGTCTACGGAGAGCATTTGCGCGAGCAGGGCGATCTCTTGTTTCGGGCACCTTGCAGGCGGTTTTGCGTGGTGGCTCAGTTGGCAAGATCTGTTCCTGAGGCGCGCTTGATGGAGCAGGCTCGGCGCCAGGAAGCCTTTCCCAGCGGCCCGGATTGCGGTACTTTTTGCGTAATCCCGTCAGTTATTGAGCGGTTAATCCGGAAAGGAAAATCGTCTCTTAACATCGTGCCTGGTGTGCCGGGCTATCCCATGGATAACCACTTCGGAGACCTGAAAGTGAGTAAAAACTCTATAAAAATCAAAATAGTATTGGGGTCTATAATGCTGCTGGGAGCTGCCACGTTGTCAGTACAGCTGTCAGCTCAAGACTGGAGCGTGCCTCGCACAGCCGATGGCAAACCCGATTTGCAGGGGGTGTGGACCAACAAAACCCTGACTCCCTTGACCAGACCGCGTGAATTCGCCGATCAGATGGTCATTACTGCAGAGCAGGCCTCTCGCCTGGAGTCCACTAATCAGGAATTTCTGGATGCTGAGTATGCGCCGAGCGATCCAGATCGCGTGGCAGGAGCAGGGGCCCAGGCTGGTGACGACGGGAATACAGAAGACGGATACAACGAATTCTGGAAGGACGTAGGCACAGATATTCTCACTATTGATGGCCAGTACCGCTCTTCGATCATTATTGATCCACCCAATGGTCAGATTCCCTATTTGGGTGATTTCCGAGCCAGATTTCGCCGAGATCCAGGGCAGCCTGCGCCCAGTGACGGGCCGGAAGGGCGTCCGCTAGCCGAGCGCTGCCTGCTGTCTTTCGGCTCCCATTCAGGGCCTCCCATGCTGCCTGTGATGTACAACAACAATTACCAGTTCATTCAGACCGAAGACTATGTGGTGATTGTGGCTGAAATGGTCCATGACGCGCGTATTATTCGCATTGATGACGCCGAGCATCTGGATATGAACAAGTGGATGGGGGATTCAGTCGGATTTTGGGACGGTGACACCCTGGTCGTCAAAACCCAGGGATTTCATCCACAGCAGAGTTTTCGTGGTGCTTCAGAGAATCTGGTAGTCACGGAGCGCTTCAGCCGGGTGTCTGAGTCGGGCATTCTCTATAACTTCACCCTGGAAGACGATACCGCATTCAGCGCACCGTTTACTGGCGAGCTGATGTTTAATGCTCGTCCTTCTGAGGAGCCGATGTACGAGTACGCTTGCCACGAAGGTAATTACGCCTTGCCTGGCATTCTGGCGGGTGCTCGTCAGCTTGAGATTCAGGAAGAATTTACTGAATAAGTCATATTCAACGTTATGATTCTTAAGAAGAAAAGGGGGCGTAGCCCCCTTTTTTAATGCCATCATCTGGTGTAGTCGAATTAAAGACTTGGTTTTACAGGGGAAAAAACCTTCTGATTCCTGAGACATTTTGACGGCTCGTAACAGGTTAATATAACGGAGTTTGTGGGAAGGTACGCTGAGCGTAATTACCGCACTGTTCCGGCAAGGATCGCTCGAAGGCTCATAGGGACGCATTTCGCTGTCGTAGCAGAAATAAGCACCCCAAGCAGTATCCGAATCAGGAGCCGATTATGTCGACATTCACGAACCCTGCTTACACCGAACCCGCTTTTCCCCTCAAGAGTTGTCCTGAGTACGTTACAGAGCTAGGCGACGCCGATTATTTGAGTCTCGAGAGCAATATTGCCGATGTGCAGAGATTCATGGACGAGAACAACCACACGCTTGTGCCGATCATTGATCTGGACAGGCATGTGTTTGGCGTCGTTTCAGCATTGGATATCATTCGCTTCAAGAATTCAGGGGGAAGCGACCTGAATACCCATGCCTGGGAAATCTGTAGTCACAAGCTCATCACAGCAGATATCAACACAGCGCCAACGGAGCTGGCCCGCTTGTTTTTGCTCAATGATACTCACCATATTCTGCTAACGGTCAGAGATCAGATCAGGGCAATTGTGTCGTCCATGGATCTGTGCCGCTTTTTGCTTAATTGTGATCTCAACGACGCGGGCGAGGAGCGCAAGCTTCAGGAAGCAAGACAGTCGTTAGAATCTCTTAGTGGTTTCTGAGTGCCTTGAATCGTTTGGCCGGGAGTAGCAGGCATCAGATCAGCGGGTGAGCGCGGGGATATATATACTAATACACTATTTCCGGTAATCTTTATTACCGGAAATAGTGATAATGAGAGATTTACTGGGCTCGGTGCCTTATTCAGTTAAATCAGAAACTTGGGCGCGAACTCAGCTACCCGCGCTTTGAGCGCATGGTGACCAATTCCTCGGCCAGAGTCGGATGAATTCCGATTGTTGCGTCGAAGTCAGCCTTGGTAGCCCCACAGCGGATGGCAACTGCGAAGCCCTGCATCAGCTCGCCCGCGTCCTGCGCTGCGAGATGGATTCCCAGCACTCGATCTGACTTTTGATCGACAACGAGCTTGATGAAGGCTTTCTCATCAGCTCCGCTTAAAGTGTGTTTGAGCGGTCTGGTGGCACTCACATAGACATCAATCTCGTAACCAGCGTCCTGGGCCTCGTGCTCAGTCAGGCCAACAGTCGCCAAATTGGGATGGCAAAATACGGCGGTTGGGATGTTGTTGTACTCAAGTACAGGATCTTTGCCTGTATTCTCTCGAGAAAACAATTGCTTAGCGACGAATTCACCCTCAGCGAGTGCTACCGGCGTCAGTGCTACGCGATCAATGACGTCACCGAGAGCAAATATCGATGGGACTGAGCTTCTGAATTGTTCATCGACAATGATTGCGCCATTACTGGCCAGTTCAACTCCGGCGTTCTCCAGGCCGAGATTCTGGGTCAATGGCCGGCGTCCGGTTGCAGCCAGAACTGTCTCAACTGAAAGTTTATCTCCCGATTTAAATATAACCTCTAACTCGTTGTTTGATTTATTTATTTCTGAGATATCATCTTCGAGTTTCAAGTTTAGGCCATGAGCAATTTGCTCGGTGATGAATTGTCTGAGGTCCTCATCGAATCCGCGTAGGAGCTTATCGCCGCGATATACAAGCGTGGTCTCGCAGCCCAGTTTCGCGAAGATGCTGGCAAATTCGATGGCAATATAGCCACCGCCCTGGATTACGATGGATTTTGGCAACTCAGGCAGGAAAAACACTTCATTCGAGGTAATGGCATGTTCAGACCCTTTGAATGGCGGTACCCAGGGCCATCCGCCGACTGCGACCAGGATATTGGCTGCTCTGATCTCACGATCGCCAACGCGCACGGTATGCGCGTCGACCAGCTCAGCGCGGTTTTCGAAGACTTCAACGCCGGCATTCGCAAGTATTGACTCATATATGCCATTTAAGCGTATGATTTCATTGTTTTTATTTTCAATTAAACGCTTCCAGTCAAAGCGTTTTCCGCCGAGATCCCAGCCGAATCCTGCGCTGTCTCTGAAATCATCGGCGAAATGGGCGGCATAGCTGAACAGCTTTTTAGGTACACAACCGACGTTGACGCAGGTGCCACCAAAATAGCGCTCCTCAGCCACTGCGACTTTGGCGCCTAGGGACGCAGCAATACGGCTTGCCCTTACGCCGCCAGAGCCGGCGCCGATAACAAACAGGTCATAGTCATAATGTTCAGAGCGCGCAGATGAGGCCAAAATACGGTCCTTCTCATGATAGATTGTGGGAATCGATAGCTATCGACCAAACCAGTAGAAACATCCTGTAGCCATTTCAGTTCATGATGGGATGTCTCGATTACGGGAAGTGCTGATCATTGGAGTCGATCTGTTGATCCATGTAGATAGTACTTCGAAATCAAGGGCGCATTATGCACCAGATTATTTGCAATGGACCATAAGCGGCCGATGCAGGAAAGTCTCTTCTCCAGTCAATCTGACCCAAACGGGTATGAGCAATACGAATTAGGCAACGCCTGGATCCGTGAGTATTCCAGTGTGCTTTCAACCGAGCAGAGCGTTGCCCTTCTCTCGCGTCTCCTTAAACTGATTCCCTGGCGCCAGGAGTCACTCTGGATCGCCGGTCAGCGGCGCCCGGTGCCGCGTCTACAGTGTTGGATGGGTGAGGCTTGTTATGGCTATTCTGGTTTGCAGCTTGATCCCGTTCCCTGGCAAGAAGATGTGCTTGAGCTCAAGCTTCGCATAGAGTCGTTGACTGGCTGCCAATTCAATTCGGTACTGTTGAATTACTATCGTAATGGTCAGGACAGTGTGGCCTGGCATGCCGATGATGAGGAAGAGCTCGGTTCAGATCCGCACATAGCATCATTCAGTCTCGGTGCCGAGCGCCCTTTCGACTTTCGACCGAAGCCTGGCAATGCCGGCAATAAATTTCGCTTATTGCTCAAGAATGGCTCATTGATATTGATGGGCAGTGGCGTGCAGGGTAATTGGCTGCATCAACTGCCAAAAGTGCGAGGGCTCGATCAGGCCCGAATCAATCTGACGTTTCGTAACATTAATTCTGAGTTTTTGCTTAACGCATGATCAGCACTTCATGAATTTTCACTAGACGAAAAGCATTTGGAAAAACTCAAAACGCCAGGGCTTTAACAGCTGGTGCTAACAGATTCTCTATGGACAGATTCGATATATGTATCATCGGCGCAGGCGTCATCGGAATCGCCGTCGCCAGAGCGCTTACTCTTGATAAGCGATTCAGCAAAGCCAGTATCGTATTACTCGAGCAGGAAGCTCACTTCGGCCAGCACACCAGTAGCCGTAATAGCGAAGTGATACACGCCGGAATCTACTATCCTGAAGATAGTCTGAAAGCGAGCTTGTGTGTGCGGGGCAAGCATCTGCTCTATGAATACTGTCAGCTCCATAATATCCCTCATCACCGTTGCGGAAAGCTGATCGTCGCTGCACACAGCGATGAAGGTCGCCTGCATGAGCTGGCTGCAAGGGCGCTAAGCAATGGTGTGGATGACCTGGTACCTTTGACTGCTAGTCAGCTGGCCGATGTTGAGCCTGCCGTTAAAGCGGATGTCGCCCTCTTCTCTCCATCGTCGGGTATCGTGGATAGTCATAGTCTTATGGAGGCTATGCTTCACGAAAGCCAGAAGCACGATGTTATCTTCGCTGCCCATACTCGTGTAACGGGAATCGACTCTACTGCGAATGGCTACAGCTTACATACGCAGATCGATGGCGCTGCCCAGGAGTATCAATTCGACAGCGCTGCAATTATAAATTGCGCCGGGTTGTTTGCTGACCAAATACTCGCTCTGTGTGCTAGTGATAGTGCCGGTGCACGTGTAAGTAACCCAGCTCTCGCGAGCCAAAACAAGATCCATTACTGTAAGGGCGACTACTTCAGTTATTCCGGTCCTCTGAATCTGAATCATCTGGTCTATCCGATGCCAGAGGCAAACACCGTTGGTCTGGGAATTCATGCGACGCTGGACCTTGGTGGACAGATACGCTTCGGGCCAGATACTGAATACATTGATGATCTTGATTACCGGATAGAGGACAGCAAAAAAGAGCACTATGCGCAGGCAATACAACGCTATTTGCCTGCGGTGACAGCAGATTCACTGAGTGCAAACTATGCTGGTATTCGCCCCAAGTTGAGCGCCGAGGGAGAGGCTGCAGCTGATTTCAAAATCGCGACGGCGAATGGTGAGCAGCAAGACTCCCAGATCCATTTACTTGGTATCGAGTCGCCCGGTTTAACTGCCAGCCTGGCGATTGCCGAGATGGTCAGCGCAAAACTTATCCTCGCCTAAGCTGTCGCAATAGTTGAGCAGCCTGGATTTTGCGCCTGGAGTGGTTCCGAATTGATTTTTCGGAGCTAGCTACAAAGCAAGGCTAGGCAAACCGTCTTCTTCAGCATGCATCAGTAAATCTTCGATGCTGGCTCTAATACCGTCATCACCCGTTTCGGCTGCAAGTTGCACGCCGTATCCTCTTTTGATCTCCCGATGAATTTGGCCAGGATTTTCGTTAAGCCAGACGACTTTGGCTGTGCTTGCAACTGCCTCTTTGCTGTCTGGTAATTGAAGCTTCAGAAAGAGCGAAGTGCCAAGTTCAGGTAATTGCTCATTGCTGGGAACGAAGAGTCCTCCGTTCTGAATGACAGGGATGTAGAGTCGAGAGAGAAGCTCAAGAGAGTCAATTTCCAACGAGAGGAAGAAGACTTTGTTTGCAGCGCCCATCTACCCTCTCCACCTTCTTTCTTTTCTGGTCCTTGCAATCGCTTCTGTGTGTTGTTTTATCCTTACGTCTTCGCTTTCATCATCGGTTATTGTGCAACGATCCACCCTGCTCTGCTGAACTGAGGTGCCATAGCAATGATTCAAGTAGTAACTGAGGATTGGGATTCGCGGTACCAAGCAACTGTTTACGAGACAGCAAGCAGTCTTCGTAAAGCTGAAATAGTCCCCGTGTTCCCTGAATATTGGCAAATGACTCTTCCCTGTCTTTGTCTAATCGTTCACTCAATAGTGTAGACAAAAATACGGAGAGTGCATCGACAGCGGCAATTGGACCAATCTTCATCCCCAGTGCGACAACATTTTCAGGAAGTAGTTTACCGGACATTAGTTGTCGGAGGGCCGAAGAAAACTCCTGACGCTCCTGGAGTTCGCCCGATTGGGCCAGTTCCAGAGCAAGCATAGGTCGACAACCTGTTGCGGAAAGTAAGGCGCCGGCGTCTTCGTTTTCCTGAAGAAATTGTTCCAGCCAGCGAGCCGACTGATCCAGCTCGGGCATACTCATAGCGATTCGCTGGCAGCGACTACGGATTGTTGCGGACAAGTAGCCAGGTAATTCTGTTTCCAAAAAAAGAAAAGTCTTGGCTGAGGGTTCTTCCAGAGTCTTTAGCAAGGCGTTCGATGCGGACTGGTTCATGCGATGGGCGTGTCGTATCAAGACGATCTTGGCGATACCTGTGTGTCCGGTCTTGTGTACAAATTCACCCAACGCGCGAATTTGTTCTATGGTGATGTCTCGAGCGCCCTCCGCCGGCTCGATCTGCAAGATATCGGGATGATCTCCCGAATGGCCGAGTTGGCAATTGTGGCAATGACCGCAGGCTTCCTTGCCGTCACCGAGACAAAGCATTGTCCTGGCCAGCTGCTTGAGCATGGCGTGTTTGCCAATGCCCGCAGGACCGCTTATCAGAATGGCGTGAGGCAGTGTTTCCTGTTGATATTGTTGCAACAGGCGTTCCCAGCACTTTGTTTGCCAGGGAAACGGAAGTTTGGCTTCAATTGCGTTTTGACTCATGTGCTTAATGCGTAAAGTAGATCGCCGTTGATTACTGCAAGAATCGAAGTCTTAGGACTCGGTGCGATGGTTTTCGATCCAGCTTCCAAAGGTACTCAGTAAACGCTCTCCAACTTCTTCAATGCTGCCAGACGAATCGACTACCAGATAAAGATCCGGTCGCTCTTCCGCCCGTTGGTGATAAACCTGTCTGACGCGACGGAAAAAATCGATCTGTTCCTTCTCGAAGCGATCAAGCTCTCCTCTTTCACTTGCTCTCTGCAAGCCGATCTCCGGATCAAGATCGAGCAGAATAGTAAGATCGGGGCGCATCGTGCCTTGCACGAAGTCTTCCAGCTTGGCAACTGAGTCTGTTCCAAGGTCTCTGCCGCCGCCCTGGTAAGCATAGGTGGCGTCGGTAAACCTGTCACAGATAACCCAAGTGCCGCTTTCGAGCGTGGGCTTTATCAGCTTCTCCAAATGCTGAGCTCGAGCAGCAAATATCATTAACAGCTCGGCCACCGGATCCAGAGTCTCATCAGTAATCTCAAGCAGAAGATTGCGGATCTTTTCGGCATAGAGAGTGCCACCTGGCTCCCTGGTAAGGACATAATCGATGCCTTGCTCTTGTAGAAAAGACTCGAGGGTTTCGATCTGCGTGCTTTTGCCGACCCCTTCGAGGCCTTCGATGGTAATGAATTTCCCTGCTGTCATACTCTATTGCTGCTTTAACTAGTTGTCTTGGTTTTCGTTCGTCTGCCGCTGAAACCGATTTACTGCGGCATTGTGTTCTTCCAGTGTGCTCGAGAAATAATGACTCCCATCGCCACGCGCCACAAAATACAAGCTATCTGATTCAGCCGGGTGCAAACTGGCGATGATGGAATCCTCTCCTGCCAAAGCGATCGGTGTTGGAGGCAAGCCATTGATGCGATAGGTATTGTAAGTGGTTTCCTGCCTTAAATCTTCGCGCCGTAAATCACCGTCGAAATCTGCCCCCATACCGTAGATGACAGTCGGGTCCGATTGCAGGCGCATACCCTGCTCAAGACGACGAACGAAAACCCCTGCAATTTCGCTGCGTTCACTACCCAGTCCTGACTCTTTTTCAATGATCGAAGCCAGAATTAGCGCTTCATAGGGGGACGCATAAGGTAACGCGCCCAGGCGTTGATCCCAGGCTTGTTGGAGCACTTCTTGTAGACGAGTATTTGCTCTTCGGAGTATCTCGATATCGCTGGTATTTTTTGTATAGAAATAGGTGTCCGGGAAGATCATCCCTTCCGGACTGGCAACTTCGAGATCTAAAGCCGTGACCAGGCTTGCTTGATCAATAGCTGGAGCCAGGGTTTGCCGAACTTGATCGGCGCTCTGGATGGCCGACAACGCTTCCGCGAAAGTCCAGCCTTCAACCAGCGTGACCCGATATTGAATCTGCGTGCCGCTCACCATGGCGCTGAGAATATCCGCCGCACTCATACCAGGATCAATTGCGTATTCGCCAGATTGCAGATTAGCGCTATTGCCCTGCCATTCGGCCAGCAATCGAAACAGTAGTGGCGAATCGACCAGACCGAGTGTGTGCAGATCATTCGCTACTCGAATTACCCCACTGCCGGCGGAGACTTCGTAGGTAATCGACTCGCTAATTGAGTCAATTGGAGAAAAGAGTGAGCGAGTGGCGATGTAGACGGAAATACTGGCGAAGACTGCGATAGCTATTATCAGTGCCAGAACGAGGCGGAAGCGAGCTGACAAATTTGATACAGCAAGAGCCACGCGAGCGCCTCCAATATAATTCTGTGCAGTTGTCTTTTACCGGGAAAGAATCAACCGAAAAAGGATCAGCCGAAAAAGGTTCAACTGAAAAGCATTAACAGAGGTCTCATCTATGAGAATCCTCTAATCAAGCACTGTGAAGTATCCCCTGCAGCAAGTCTACACCCGATTAAAAATCAGACTGCCATTCGTGCCACCAAATCCAAACGAGTTACTCAACACGATTTCCAGTTTTGCGTCTCTGGCTGTTTTTGGAACATAGTCCAGATCACAACCTTCATCGGGTTCATCAAGATTGATCGTGGGGGTAATGACCTGATCGCGCAAACTCAGAACAGCGATAATTGCTTCAACGGAACCCGATGCGCCGAGCAAGTGGCCAATCATGGATTTGCTGGAACTGACAGCCAGGTTTTTGGCATGGTCTCCGAATACAGATTTGATTGCTTCTGTTTCCGCGATGTCTCCCGCCTGGGTCGAAGTCCCGTGCGCATTAACATAGTCGATTTGATCGGGGTTGAGTCCTGCGCTGTCCAGTGCATTGCGCATGCATTGAGCAGCGCCTGCTCCACCCGGCGGAGGTGAAGTCATATGATAAGAGTCACCACTCATACCGAAGCCGCAAAGCTCGGCATAGATTGTTGCTCCTCTCGCCTTGGCATGTTCGTACTCTTCCAAAACCAGAATGCCTGCGCCATCACTTAGCACGAAACCATCTCTGTCTTTGTCCCACGGACGACTTGCCGCTTGTGGGTCGTCATTGCGGGTTGAGAGCGCACGGGCTGCACAGAATCCTCCGAGTCCTACTGGAGAAGTGGCCATCTCGGCACCGCCAGCAACCATGATGTCGGCTTGATTATTGGCAATCATGTTGGCTGCCAGGCCGATATTGTGGGTGCCGGTTGTGCAAGCAGTGGTGACTGCAATATTCGGTCCCTTGAGACCGAAGCGGATAGAGAGATTGCCTGCGATCATATTAATGATCGAGCCGGGCACGAAAAAAGGTGAGACTTTACGAGGGCCAGATTGGCGAATCTGTTCTGTCGTTTGCTCGATGGCAGTTATGCCACCTATTCCTGAACCGATGGCGACTCCGGCGCGATCCGGATTAGCGACGTCGGTATCGAGACCTGCATCAAGAACAGCCTGCACCCCAGCAGCGATGCCATACTGCATGAAAATATCCATGCGTCTGGCTTCTTTGGGTTCCATATATTGGCTGCAATCAAAATTCTTGATTGAGCCACCAAATCGGGTTGAAAAATCCGTGGCGTCGAAATGCTCCAGAGGAGCGATCCCGCTTTCACCATTTTTGAGGGCAGCCCAGGAACCGGACACATCGTTACCCAGTGGGGTAATGAGGCCGAGACCGGTAACAACGACTCGTCGTCTGTCCACTTGCATCACTCCAGACTTAAAAGCTGATTGCCAAATAAACAAAAGCTACTCCAGAGGGCTCTGGAGTAGCTTTGGAACCTAGCATTGATGAATGTTTACAGGTGTTCGTTGATGTAATCGACGGCGAGCTGCACCGTAGTGATTTTTTCGGCTTCTTCGTCAGGGATTTCGGTCTCGAACTCTTCTTCGAGAGCCATGACCAACTCGACAGTATCAAGAGAATCAGCGCCTAGATCTTCGACGAAGGAAGCGGATGGTTTTACTTCGTCTTCCTTGACACCAAGCTGTTCGCAGACGATTTTCTTTACGCGCTCTTCAATGCTACTCATAACTATTATTAGCTCCTAGTTCTTTGTTTCCAAAGGCTTTTTAATTAGCCTCTCTGACACGGCCGGATCGCAGCAAGTCGACCATGTAAATCAGAGACGCAAGTTTACCTCTATTTGCCTGAGATGTAATGCTTAAATTGGCTTTCAAATGATCGGCTGACTTGCCCTCAGATTAAGCCGCAATTCGCGAATCCCAGACGGTTATCCCATGTACATGCCGCCATTTACGTGGACTGTCTCGCCAGTGACGTAACTGCCACTTTCCGAGACGAGAAATCCCACGACTGAGGCAATTTCTTCGGGCTCTCCGAGCCTGCCAAGAGGAATCTGGCTCAGTAGTGCTTCTTTATGCTGTTCGGGCAATTCCTTGGTCATATCGGTATCGATAAAACCCGGTGCGACGGCGTTAACCGTAATGCCCCGTGAACCGATCTCTTTCGCCAGAGAGCGGGTAAACCCCTCTATTCCGGCTTTGGATGCTGAATAATTAGTCTGTCCGGCATTGCCGCTGGCGCCAACAACAGAGCTGATATTTACAATTCGGCCCTTGCGAGCTTTGGTCATGCCTTTCAAGCAGGCTTTACACACCCGATACATGGAGCCGAGGTTGGTGTCGATGACATCCATCCATTCTTCATTCTTCATACGCATCAGCAAATTGTCGCGAGTGATGCCGGCATTGTTAACGAGAATAGTAGGTGCGCCGAATTCGCTGCCAATGGCAGCAATCAGCTCTGCGACCGATCCGTCATCAGCTACGTTTGCCGCATAACCCTTGCCCTGCACTCCATTCTCTTGCAGATAGGCGCTAATGCGCTCGGCACCAGAATCAGTAGTCGCAGTACCCAGGACTGTGCAACCCTGGCGGCCCAGTTCCAGGGCGATAGCTTTGCCTATGCCGCGGCTGGCGCCAGTTACCAGAGCAATACTTGTTTCATCATTCATTGTTTCGTCAATCCTTGTTTAATCCAGGCTGGGCTGATCAAAAAATGATCAGGCGAGCATTTCGGCTTTGGCATTCTCAAGGCTGCCAGTGTCATCACTGCCAAGGCAGGCAATTTCTGGCTGAATCCTTCGAATCAGTCCGCACAACACCTTACCTGGCCCACATTCAACAATGCGTTGCACGCCTGCTTTGTGCATCAGATTGACGCAGTCTACCCAGCGTACTGGCTCATAAAGTTGTTTGATCAGATTGGCTTTGATCTGCTCTGGATCGTCGCAAATCTCGGCAGTGCTGTTCTGCACGACAGCAATTTGCGGGGTCTCGAAAGAGATGTTCTCCAGCTCCTCAGCGAGTTGTTTCGCAGCGGGACGCATGAGATCGCAGTGGGAAGGCACACTGACATTGAGCGGTAACGCGCGCTTGGCACCGGCTTCCTTACACAAGGTAATCGCGCGCTCAACAGCGGCTGTGTCGCCAGCGATAACTGTCTGCCCGGGGGAGTTAAAATTGGCCGCCGACACAGTGTCGCCCTGCTCGGCCTCATCACATATTTCGTGAATTTGATAGTTCTCCAGCCCGACAATGGCCGCCATCTTCCCTGCACCAGCAGGCACTGCAGATTGCATAAATTGCCCGCGCTTGTTCACCATTTTTACAGCATCGGCAAACTGCATAACGCCAGCACAAACCAGTGCTGAGTATTCACCGAGTGAATGCCCTGCAAGGATTGCGGGTTTCGGGCCTTGCTGATCCTGCCACAGGCGCCAAATAGCCACCGAAGCCGTGAGCAATACTGGTTGAGTGATATCGGTGCGATCGAGGGTGTTGTCGTTGTCATGCTGGCAAATTTGCCAGAGATCCATCCCGAGAGTCTCTGAGGCTTCATTAAAAGTCTGCTCAATCGCAGCAAAGTTGCTCGCCAACTCTGACAGCATGCCTAACTTTTGCGAACCCTGCCCAGGGAATACGAATCCAAATTTTTCCATGGCTCTCTATTTTCTTCCAATAATCAGAGTCTTGTGCTCTGCTTTTAATCTGACGCAGCAATACTGCTGCGGCTTAATGCTCGCCTGTCACTTCTTGTCAGTCAGGAGCGAATCCTTTTTCAAGCAAACTGAGCAAGGATAGATATGCTCAGCGCCCCGATTCAGTGGCCGACATAATGGCAGCTACCTTATTGGCAATCAATTGCGGAACACACTGATCGGCTTCACGCACCGCCTGATTGATGGCGTAATAGAAGCCTTCCTGTGTCGCATTGCCGTGGCTTTTGATGATTGAGCCCTGCAATCCCAGCAGGCTTGCACCATTAAAGCGCTGTGGATTTATTCTGTCGGCCAATCTGGTAAATAATGAATTGGAGACGCGATCAGAAAGGCGGCTAATCAGACTGTTTTCCATTTCCTCTGCAAGAAACTTTTTCAGGACACTGGCAACGCCTGCGCTCGACTTGATGGTGACGTTACCAACGAAGCCGTCGCATACGACTACATCTGCCTCTCCTTCAAACAGTGCGTTGGCTTCAATAAAGCCTACATAGTTCAAATCCGAGCATGACTCCAGCAAAGATGCTGCTGCTCTGACTTCGTCAGTGCCTTTGAAATCCTCAGAACCTATGTTGAGTAAGCCCACTTTTGCTGCTTTGCCATTGAGTGATTCGGCGAGTACAGAGCCCATCACTGCAAACTCAAACAGGTGTTCAGCCTCGACATCGGGGTTTGCTCCAACATCGAGCAAAAAGGTTCGTCGGTTTGTCCCTGGAATAGTGGCAACGATGGCGGGTCTCTGAATACCGGCGATGGTCTTGAGTAGATGCCGGCCTATCATCAGTAATGCGCCGGTGTTACCAGCGCTGACCATGGCGTCGACCTCACCGCGCCGAACCAGTTCTACTGATCTATAGATTGAGCTGTTCTTGCCACTGCGCAATACATTGCGGGGTAGATCGTCATCCGCGATTACTTCTGTCGTGTGCTCAATACGACAACGATCACACAAATGCGAGGCGCTGGCAGACGCCAACAACGGTTCAATTTGTTGCTGGTCCCCTACCAGGGTTAGAGTCAGGTCTTGAGAACTGTGCAGGGCTTGCAGGGCAGCCGGGACAACCAGTTTGGCGCCGCCTTCACCACCCATAGCGTCAATCGCCAGGTGTTTGGCCACGCCAGATATTACTCGTCGCCGATATCCAGTACTTTCTTGCCTTTGTAGAAACCGTCAGCGGTCACGTGGTGGCGACGATGAATCTCGCCAGTGGTCTTGTCCGTGGACAGAGTCGGTCCAGACAGGCTGTCGTGAGTGCGACGCTTGTTGCGCTTGGAGCGCGTTACTTTGTTCTGTTGAACTGCCATCAGTTATCTCCAGAAATGTAATTAAAATCCGTAAGTTCAATCGCTTTTCTTAAGCGATTCCAGCACTGCAAACGGGTTACTGTCGGCCTTCGCCTCCGCTTCAGTGTCATCAGGCCCGGAGTCTTGTTCCGGGGCCGCAAAATTCATTTGCCGCTGGCATTCATTCTCTGAATGCACGCATACCAGAGGTAGTGCGAGCAGTAGCTGCTCTTCTATCAATTCAGCCAGCTGCAGCTTGATCTCGGAGCAGATCCACGGATCCAGCTCTGGTCTTAGCTTTGCCGCTTCCTCATCGTTGGCGACAAGTGCGAGCGAGATATCGTCCGATATGCCCAGATCTACAGGTTCCAGACAGCGCTGACAGCTAATTTGTAGCTTGGCTGCAACTCGACCCCGTATCTCTTTGTCGCCGTAATCCCCAATAGCAAAAATCAGCTCAGCTTCGACGCTCGCCTTATCGCTGGCTAGCTGTTCTGCCAGTCTGGGAAGTCGATCAAGAGCGAGACTCCCAATACAACGATTCTCAGAATCAAACACTCTGCGAGTATCGACGTACACTGGAAATCTGGGCTTGCTTGGCTGGTCGGACGACGGGTCAGACCTCTGGTCACACATAGGCGCGCAATTCTAGGCGTCAAAACGCCATCTGTCAAAATTACTTTATCTACAATTAGCTCTAATCATGAGCGCTATCTCATTGTATATATTAACTATTATTTCAATTGATCAAGTAGGCCCTGGAACTGTTTTTGCGGCCTGGCCTCAATTTCCAGCAGGTTTCCGCTTTCCGGGTCTGTAAAGCCCATTTTCCAGGCATGCAGGCAGAGTTCTTCGTTGCTCGCCAGAGGCTCCTCAAGTCCCTCTCTGTGCTTGCCGTGGGCATATTTGGCGTCACCGATGATGGGGTGTCCAGTACTCAAGCAATGCACTCGTATTTGGTGAGTGCGGCCAGTTTCGGGCATCGCCTCGACTAGTGTCGCTTGTTTATAGCGCTCCAGAACCCGGAAACGGGTCCGGGATGCCTTGCCCTCATCGCTCAAGCGCACGATGCGCTCGCCGCTGGCGAGTTCCTGCTTCTGTAGGGGGGCATCGACCTCGACCAGGTTCTCTGGCCAGCTTCCGTGAACCAGGGCGAGATAATGCTTCTGCACCCTCTTCTCTTTAAGTTGCTGATGTAACTGCTTGAGAAACTGAGCATTTTTAGATACCAACAGACAGCCAGAAGTGTCTCGGTCGAGCCGATGTACCAACTCCAGGTCAGACCATTCTGGGCGCAGCTGTCGTAGTGCCTCGATGAGTCCCAGGCGGATACCTGAGCCGCCGTGCACAGCGATTCCAGCGGGCTTGTTCAATACCAGAAAATTGGCGCTATCCTGGAGAATGCTGGCCTCCAGACTCTTCCTCATGCTGTCGCTGGGTGCAGGCACGACACCTGGTTCCGGCCCGCTGTAGGGAGGAATACGCACCGTATCACCCGGTTCGAGACGAGTATCGGGCTTGGCGCGCTTCTTGTTAATACGCACCTCGCCACGGCGCACTAGGCGATAGATTCGTGATCGTGGCACGCCTTTCAACTGGCCCAGCAAGAAATTATCGAGGCGCTGGCCTACTTGAGAAGCAGCGACCTTTACGAATTGCACTTTATTACTGGTAACCATGAATAAGGAGATAACGGTCTGGAGGCCGAATACGGAAAAACGGCATTCTACATCAATCCGAGGCCCGAGTTTGGTGTACAATCCCCTCCTTTTTGAGACCAGATAACCGGCCCTAACGTGCAGACTTTAAAGCAAATTCTAAATCAACATATCAGCGCAACACTCGGCGACATTGCGTCTGTCGATCAGCCCAGTGCCCATGTCATTACGGCATCGCGCCCCGAGTTTGGTGATTACCAGGCGAACGGCGTCATGGCTATTGCGAAACAACAGCAACGCAATCCTCGAGAGCTTGCCGGTGAATTGCTCGCTGCTCTCGAATCCCAGGAACATGATCTGATTGCGAAACTGGAAGTCGCAGGTCCCGGTTTCATCAATATCAGTCTCGCCGATAGCGCACTTTTGGAACTGGCCAATTCGGCCCTTGAGGATAGCGCTCGTTTGCTGCCAACGGTTACAGAAACACAGTCGATCGTTGTCGATTACTCTTCGCCCAATCTCGCCAAGGAAATGCACGTTGGTCATTTGCGCGGCACCATTATCGGAGACTGTCTTGCTCGTGTCCTGGGCGCTTGTGGGCACAAAATTATTTGCCAGAACCATGTTGGTGATTGGGGTACCCAGTTTGGCATGTTGATTACTTACATGCAGGACCTGGAAAACAGCGAAGGAGATTTGCCTGGCGAATTGGCAGATCTTGAGAATTTCTACCGTGCCGCGAAAGAACGTTTTGATAGTGATGAAGATTTCGCCACGCGGTCTCGAAACAGCGTGGTAAAGCTTCAGGGTGGCGACGAAGATCACCTTCGTGCCTGGGAGCGCTTCATCGATGAATCTCTTCGCCACTGTGAAGATGTCTATCAAAAGCTGGGCATCTTGCTGACCAGAGATGATCTGGATGCGGAAAGCCGCTACAACGAGGATCTACCAGGAATCATCGCGCAGCTGAGCGAGAAAGAGCTGCTTGCAGAATCAGAAGGTGCGCAATGTGTTTTCTTGCCGGAATTTGTTGGTAAAGAGGGAGACCCGCTCCCTGTTATTGTGCAGAAATCAGATGGCGGCTACCTGTATTCCACTACCGATCTCGCCGCCATTCAGTTTCGTGCGAATGAATTGAAAGTGCAGCGCTCGCTGTATGTTGTTGATGCACGACAATCTCTACACTTCCAGCAGGTTTTTGCCGTGGCCAGAGCGGCAAACATGTCGAGCGAGGCTTTGAGTCTGGAACACATTGCCTATGGCACCATGATGGGCAAGGATGGGCGGCCATTCAAAACGCGTTCTGGTGACACAGTGAAACTCGCGGAGCTTCTGGATGAATCTGTACGTAGAGCTTTCGATCTGGTTAGTGAAAAAAATCCAGACCTGGCTGAGCAGGAGCGGCAGTCAATCGCCGAGAAAGTCGGAATAGCTGCAGTAAAATATGCTGACCTGTCGAAAAACAGAACCAGTGACTATATTTTCGATTGGTCGACCATGTTGTCGTTCGAAGGCAATACAGCACCCTACCTCATGTATGCCTACGCGCGAATCAAAAGCATCCTGCGCAAAGCTGAGGAGTCTGGGATTACTGGTGAACTTGTTATTACTTCTGTTGCCGAAACAGCGGAACGTCAGCTACTTCTCAAGAACTTACAACTGTCTGAAGTCGTACTTGCAGTGGCAGAAGAGTGTTATCCCAATCAGCTCTGTAATTATTTGTACGAGCTCGCTGGTTTGTTTATGCGCTTCTATGAGAACTGCCCTATTCTCAAGGCTGAGGAAGACAAGAAGAACTCCAGGCTTGCGCTAGCAACACTTACCTCGGTGACGCTGAGACAAGGGCTGGAGCTGCTGGGCATCGAGACACTCGAGCGTATGTAAACATTTGCGGAGGCGACGATGGTCACCTGTTATCTGAAATACGTAGTCGATCCATTCAAGCTCAAAGAATTCAAGCACTACGCTGAACTCTGGATACCGCTAGTCGAAAAGTTCGGCGGTGTTCACCACGGCTATTTTCTTCCTCATGAGGGAGCGAGCAATATCGCGGTCGCATTGTTCTCATTCGAAAGCCTGGCGGAATATGAAAAGTACCGTAAGAAAGCCGGCAAAGATGAAGATTGCCAGGCAGCCATGAAGTACTACGAAGAGACCAAATGCTTCACCAGCTTTGAGCGCTCTTTCATGAAACCGGTGCTTGGCTAGTAGCAATCAGACTGATTGGTCGAAATGGGCGCACTCTCTTAAGAAATACCTTAAGAAATACCTTAAGAAATACTCTAAGAAATATCTCGAGATATTCTTAAAGGGGTTCTTGAAGAGAGTGCTGTGCGATTCCTTAGCGCGTGAGCTGCAGGAGCAGCTTATTCAGGTGCGTAGAGAACTCAGCCGGATCATCGAGCTGGCCGTCATCGGCAAGGCTGGCCTGACCAAACAACACTGTCACCAGGTCCGCAAACCGTTCTTCGTCAGTTTCCGTGTCCAGTCGCTGCACGAGCGGATGCTCCGGATTGATCTCGAAGATTGGCTTGCTCTCGGGCAAAGCCTGACCGGACGCTTCCATGATCTTACGCATCTGTGCACCCATGTCGTGCTCATCGATCGCGAGACAGGCAGGTGAATCCGTGAGACGGTGAGTAATGCGCACTTCTTTCACGCGCTCACTAAGTTGTTCCTGAATCCGGTCCACCAGAGCCTTGAACTCTTTCTCAGTCTCTTCCTGCTTTTCTTTTTCTTCATTGTCCTCGAGATCGCCCAGGTCTAACTCGCCCCGAGCGACATCCTGAAACTGTTTGCCGTCGAATTCCTGCAAGTGACTCATCAACCACTCATCGATGCGGTCATGCATCAGAATCACCTCGATGCCTTTCTTGCGAAAGATCTCCAGGTGCGGGCTATTTTTTGCAGCTTTGAGCGACTCTGAAGCCACATAGTAAATCTTGCTTTGTCCTTCCTGCATTCGTGAGACATAGTCAGCCAGAGACTGATCTTGTTTCTCGCCTTCTGAAACAGTAGTTGTGAATTGCAGCAAGCCGGCGATTTTTTCACGGTTGGCGAAATCTTCGCCTGGACCTTCTTTAAGTACTTGCCCGAACTGCTCCCAGAATTTGTCGTAAGCTTCCTTGTCCTTCTTGCGCAGTTTTTCGAGCATATCCAGCGCCCGTTTCGTCAAGGCACTGCGCATGGAGTCCACCACAGGATCTTTCTGCAGAATCTCTCGAGATACATTCAGGGAGATATCGTTGGAATCAACCACGCCTTTGATAAAACGCAGATAGAGTGGCAGAAATTGTTCGGCATCATCCATGATGAACACGCGTTGCACGTAGAGTTTCAAGCCTCTGGCGGCATCACGATTCCATAAGTCATAGGGGGCGCGTCCAGGAATGTATAGCAGGCTTGTGTATTCCAGCTTGCCTTCCACCTTGTTGTGACTCCACTGAAGTGGGTCTTCAAAATCATGGCTGACGTGTTTGTAAAATTCCTGATATTCCTCGTCCTTGACGTCACTGCGAGGTCGCGTCCAGAGAGCTTTAGCATCGTTCACCGCTTCGTACTCTTTGCTCTGTTCAGAATCACCACTGTCATTAGGCTCATCGCTATCGGCATCTTCCTCATCCTGCGGTGCTCCGAAGTCCTCTTTCTCCATGAGCACAGGAATGGCGATGTGGTCGGCGTACTTCTTGACGATGCTGCGCAGTCTGAATGGTTCAGCGAATTCTTCCTCGTCTGCTTTCAAATGCAGCGTGATGCTGGTTCCTGAGTCGACTTTCTCGGCCGCCTCAATGCTGTATTCTGCTTCGCCTTTTGAGCGCCAGATAGTGGCTTCGCCGGCCTTACTGCCCGCCTTGCGAGTGAGGACCTCTACTTCATCGGCAACGATAAAAGCAGAATAGAAGCCGACGCCGAACTGACCGATAAGATTGGAATCTTTTTTCTGATCCCCGGTAAGTGACTCGAGGAACTGTGCGGTGCCCGATTTGGCGATAGTGCCCAGATTGGTGATGACTTCTTCGCGAGTCATGCCAATGCCGTTGTCGCTAATGGTCAGAGTTTTGTTCTCTTTGTCTACATCGATGCGCACCTGCAGTGCAGTGTCTTCACTGAGTAAGTCCGAATTTGACAGGGCCTCAAAACGAAGCTTGTCGGCGGCATCGGATGCATTGGAAATGAGCTCCCTCAGAAAAATCTCTTTATTCGAGTAAAGAGAATGGATCATGAGGTGGAGTAATTGTTTGGCTTCGGTCTCGAAACCGCGAGTTTCAGTTTTCGTGTCTGTAGTCATTACCAGATTCCTGACATCGGCTTGAATTCTGCGGGCAAAAAAATACCCGATCACTGTGTAGTGATCGGGTATTTGGGGGTTGAAACCCGATTTTTCAAGTTCCAAGAGGTTTAAGAAGTCTAATTCTGGCCTCTAAGAAGCATGATACTCACCAGCTTAAAGCAGTGGTGGGTAGGACTCGTAGAAATCTATAGATTCCTGTTTACGCTCCTGAATGATGTCAAAACGCTGCTGCGTGCTATCAATAAAATTAATATAGCTCTGGGCATTGTCTCGCTCGTTAGAGTCACCCAAATCAGCAGCCTGTCTGGCAGCAGAACGCGCATCGTCGAAGTTATCCAGCTCCAGATGTGATCTGGACAAGAACAAGTAGGTATCTGAAGGGTTGCTCAGGTTCCCTACATCTACCGCGTTCTGGAAAGCCTCGACAGCGTCTTCATAGTTTGCGGTTACATAATGGATATACCCAACGGTATCCCATCCGTCTCCACTGTCGGACATCTCGGCAACCTGTAAGGCAGGCTCAAGAGCTTGCTCATAGGCGCTGGCGATAAGATACATCTGAGACAGAATCTCCAGATTCTCTTGCTCACCTTCGATGTAGCCCTGGTTGAAACCTACTTCCAGGATATCTGCTCCGCTCCATGGCGCATCGATACCGGCCATGGACTGACCCAGATTCAGGAAGCGGTTGTCATCATCCAGAAAGCCTTTCAAATAAGCCAGATTGAGCGATTGAACGCGTCTTTCTTCCTGATCCAACGCTGCATAGACCGCGCTCAGATTCATCCAGTCTGTTGAATCGTCGAACAACATGATCATTGTTTTGGTCAGTTCAAGAGCGCTGGGGAAGTCTTCGAGAGTGAAGTAGATGCCATTCAAGTAGGCATAGTCATCACGTCCAAGTTCTTCACCTGTCTCCAGAGACAGATTCATGTAGTCGATCCAGAACGGCAGAGCCGAATTGAAGTCTTCCATCTGGTAATAGGAGTAAGAGAGTCCGCGATAGACGATCACATCCTCTTCCAGAGACAGGTCTCTCCAACGCTGATAAGCATCAATGGCTTCTTGCCAGCGCTCTTCAGCCATATACAGCTGGCCGAGTGAGCGTAGAGTACGCATGCGGGTATCTTCACGCAGCTCTTCGATGGTGAGCATTTCCTCGAAGATCAATAGTGCGTTGGGATAGTCCTCAGTGGACAGATAGTAGTTGGTATAGAAATTCAGAACGGTCGATTTCTCGAAGTCGTTCATGCGATCCCAACGACGCTCGCGGAGTTCATCTAGTGCCTGCTTGGCAGCTTCCAGATCCGGCTCATCGTCTTCGTCTTCAGGAGACATCAGCTCCTGAATCTCTGTCACAGCCCGCATCACTTGCTGGCTGAGTGTTCCTGCAGTTCGTGCTTCCGGTGGTGCTCGCTGTTCTTCGCCTGCCAGTACTACTTGCGAGGCGGTGAATGGCAGCGCCAGCAGCGCGACGAGGAAGGACAGCGATAGTTTATTTAGCAATCGAGTCATCGTTATTCCTCAAGCTGATAGCGGAACAGGTACTGTACACCGGGAACATCGACGCCCTGCCCATCCACGACACGTGGCTGGAACTTGAAGCGTGAGGCCGCGCGAATTGAAGAACGATCGAAGATATTGGCTGGCTCTGCATCGACGACTGTAATGGTGTCTTCGATAACGTTGCCCTGACCATCCACGGTGAAACTCACCAGACACCAACCCTGAATGCCGCGCTGAGCAGCTCGGGTTGGGTATTGGGGTGCAATTGCTACCAGTGGCAGATAGTCACCATCGGTAGCTGAGATTTGCGCACCACCGATGTCCAGTCCGGTATCAACTTCGACGCTTGCGCGCTCGATGTTCAATGCGGGGCCAGAATCGAGATTGACTTGACGGTCAGGAGTATCAACTTGCTGCTCCTGAATATCTTCGATCACTTCTGGCTTATCGATTTCCTCAATGACTTCCATCTCAATGTCAGGCATTGTGGCGTCGACAATTTTCACGACGTTGACACGTTCATCGAATTGCTCACCAGTCGCAATCAGGAACTGCATAAAATAGAACAGTCCGAGCGTAATACTGGCGGCCATTCCCATAGATATAGCCCATCTGACAAATATCATAGTCTATGCCTCCGCTGAAATTGATACGTTTGCTATGTTGGCTTCGCGCGCTGCGCCGAGAATCAACATGACTTGTTCATTGTTCGCGTTCGCATCAGCCTGAATAATGACCGAGGAATTCGGTGCATCGGCCAGTCGCAGTTCGAAGCGAGAACGAATGAAGCGCGGATCGATTTGTTCACCGTCTATCCAGATATCTCCGGAAGGTCCAACGGCGATCAGTATCAAGTCACCCGCGGTGTCATCTGCAGTAGATGCGACTGGTTTCGTTACATCGATACCAGCCTCGGTTACAAACACAGATGTCACAATAAAGAAAATCAACAGGATGAAGACTACGTCCAGCATGGGGGTGAGATCGATCTCACCCGCCTCTTCCTGCTGCCTTTTTTTCATTAATCCTGATTTCATGGTTAAGCCTTTACGTTAGCCCTGTGTTTAGTGTTGCAGCGGCAAGTGATCTTCAAGCAATTCCAGATCACGGTCGATTTTCGATTTCAGATAGTTGAAAGCGAAAATGCCGGAAATGGCGCCTACCATGCCGGCCATAGTCGGAATGGTTGCTTTGGATACACCGCCTGCCATGGACTTGGCGTCACCGCCGCCGCTAACTGCCATGACGAAGAACACTTCGATCATGCCGGTTACCGTACCGATCAGTCCCAACAGTGGGCAAATGGTTACCAGAACCTCAATAATGGGCATGGTGTTACGCACGTCCAGAGAGATCTTTGAAATCATCATGGTGCGAATTTGGTGCGCGCTCCAGGATGACTGATCAGAACGAGCATTCCATTCGGCCAGGGTATTTTTAACGTTTTTCTTGTGAGTGGTATTGAGATACCAGATACGCTCAAACACCAGAGACCATTTGACTAGCAGGAGCCAGGCTATGATCCATAGCACTGGCCCACCGCGGGTCATAAAGGTGTTAACTGCATCCAGTATGTCCAGAAAAGTAAAATACATAGCTTGCCTTCCTCTATTAGGACTGGCTGCTCGCTAGTCTTTCAGCTTTCTCGGCGATCATACCTGTGGCTTGTTCTTCCAGGATATGAATGATGTTGTCACTACGACTCTTCACGACTGTGTGCATGAAGATAGTCGGAATCGCTACAACAATACCCAGTACGGTAGTCATCAGGGCCTGTGAGATACCACCTGCCATGATAGTCGGGTCACCCGCACCGTAAACTGTGATCTGCTGGAACACCACGATCATACCGGTCACCGTACCAAGCAGTCCGCCAAGCGGTGCAATGGTGGCAATCATCTTGATGATGGTCAGCATGCTTTCCAGTGAAGGCGTTTCCTGAAGAATTGCTTCACCAAGTTTCAGTTCCAGAGTCTCGGTATCCGCATTCGGATTATTCTCAGCTACCAACAGAACGCGACCCAGCGGGTTGTTCTTGGTTGGCTTGCCGCTCTTGAGCTGAGCGCGAACTTTCAGTGAAGTCAGGGTCAGCATGAGCAGTCGATAGAAGCCCAACAGGATGCCGACGATACCAACACCGATAATGATGAAACCAATTTCACCGGAGTTGTTACGCACCTGCTCTTCAACAGTCGGGAAGTTGATCAGGTTAGCCATGACCTGGCCACCGACACCACCCGTGGGGTCGATACCGGTTTTGGTAAAACCTGAGCTGGCGCTCTGCAGAGCTACTGCGCTGCCAACAATGCCAGCATCTGGCTGACGAGGCAGAACCTGCAGGTGACCGATGTCACCGCTGTAGCTCAGATAGTCACCTTCTGACATGGCGTTGAATGCACCCACGCGAACGATTTCGCGATTGACAGTGTCGCCGTTAGGCAGAGAGACGTTGCCATTGTAAGTAACAACTCGGCCTGACTCGGTGAGTTCCTGATGCATGAAGAACCAGAAGCGCTCCATTTCAGAAATATTCAATTGCTCAACTGTGGAGCCCGCTCGATCGATGATGGCTTCGAGTTCAGCGGAGCGACCCTGGTATTGAGCACTGATGAGTGAGTTTTGAAAGTTGGACAGGAAGTCACCTGCGACACCTTGCAGAGTACCGAACAATTCATTCAGGTCACCACGACGGTCGCGGAGCAACTCACGCTGATTGGCAATTTCAATCTCGTTCTGGTCGAACTCGGCACTAAGTTCGCTCTGAAGATTTTCTTGCTCAACGATGCGTGCTTCGGTGGTGTCCAGGATTTCCTGCTGGCGATTCACGTTCTGCTCGAACTCAGCCTGACGCTCACGATAAAGCTCAGATTCGGCTACACGGTCTTGCTCAACCATGTTTAACAGATCAGCCAGAGACGTTGCTTCCTGGGCAAAAGTTTGGGTGCTTGCCGCAAAGGTAATTGCGGTGGCTACGAGGCCGGCTTTTTTCAATAAATCTTTCACTGTGCTACCTCCGGCGCTGCAACTGGCAACTCGAGAATTCTTGGTGCGTCCAGCTGTGAAGCAACACGAATCGCTTGCTGAACTGCGGCGCGGTATTCGCCAGAAGGCAGAGATACCCACTGTCGGGTCTGGTTATCCCAGGCACCGGTTTCGAGACGGTCAGTGGTTTGATAAATCAGGGCAACACGACCAAAACGCGCCATGTTCACATCACGGTCAGTGCCGTTGATGTTGATGGTGTCAGCGTAGGTCTCCATGGTGCGGCCGTAGGAGGTTTCAGTTTGATAGGCGACCAATACCTGACGGAATTTCTCCGCGATAGAAACGTCCGGATTGTCGATGGCATCGCGAGCAAATTGCAGACGCGAGTTTCGTTCGTCGGCATGGAAAGGGAAATCCAGTGCTACGAACTGCTCGATGCTGCTCAGCATCTTTTCCATCAAGAGTGGAATTTCGCGAGTTACTTCCTCAACAGAGTCGATAGACTCTTGCAGAGTGACCAACTGCGCTTCCTGAGCTGCGATCTGACGTCGGTAACCGGCGTTGAGAACGAGCAGAGATTCGAGGTTGTCATTGGCGCGCTTGAAGGACTCAAAAGTCGAGCTGGCTTCATTGGCAAGACGGGTTATTTCTTCCTGGGCTGATGCTGAATCGCTGTACTTCTCAGCAACAACGTCCATTGCCTGGTCGAGAACACTGCTATCGACCAAAATTTCTGCAGCTTGCGCAGTGCCCCAGAGGCTGGTTATGAGTATTAGCAATGCAGACATACTCATCTTTGTAATTCGACGGTTTTTCATGTGCCATCCTATTCATTGTTTACAAATCAGGTCTAACTACAGATCGCGGAGATTCTTAGATAATTAGACACGAAAAACGATGTTATTTTTACCTTCCCTAGCGAAATCACGAAGAGCGTTTTTCAGACAGGTCCCTGTCTCTCAATGTTTCGTGACCTTCCATACAATTCGCCAAGCAAGAGTTACCAATCTACTCAATTTTTTGCAAAATTGAGAAGCATAGTAACCCTCTGCGAGGCTTGAGCCCTTCATTCCCGAACTAGACTCAATTAGTGCCTAAAATTCAGCGTTTTAAGCCAAATTTGCGGCTAAGCGTAACACACTCGCTTCGCAATATAGAACCTTTTAAAAGACAAAAAATCAGCAATATCGGGAGGGGTTTTTCCGGCATGGAAACCTCTGGAGAAGAGGTATTTAGGCGGCTTAACAAGCACCCCGGACAATGCCTCGGATGGGTCTGGATGACTCAGGAGAAAGGGTCCAGAAAAGACGGTGCCGATGGAGAATTTCTTACGGGCTAAAAGCTTTTCTGAGGAGCTATTTGTTGTCTTCTAACGGGAGAGAGAGGGTTGTCGCAGTGCTTGAAGATAGCGTCTTGAATTGCCCCGCTATTGCGGCGGGGCAATTCAATTTGCTCATCGTTTTTATCGTCAATCTTTTGGGATTTGACTACCAGCCGGTAATTTCCTTGAGGCCGTTGCCAATATCGGCCAGGCTGCGTACCGTTTTCACGCCTGCGTCTTGTAGCGCGGCAAACTTCTCGTCAGCAGTACCCTTGCCGCCCGAAATGATCGCGCCTGCGTGGCCCATGCGCTTGCCTGGAGGCGCCGTCACGCCAGCAATGTAGGCAACCACGGGCTTGCTCACCTTGGCCTTGATAAAGGCCGAGGCTTCCTCTTCGGCCGTGCCGCCGATCTCACCAATCATGACGATGGCTTCGGTTTGGGGGTCTTCCTCAAACATGCCAAGAATATCGATGAAGTTTGAGCCAGGAATGGGGTCGCCACCGATGCCCACACAAGATGACTGACCAAAACCAAAATCAGTAGTCTGCTTTACAGCCTCATAGGTGAGAGTTCCAGAGCGTGACACAATGCCGACTTTGCCTGGCAGGTGGATATGGCCTGGCATGATGCCGATCTTGCACTCGCCCGGAGTAATGACACCCGGGCAATTAGGTCCAATAAGACGAACACCCGCCTGGTTGCACTTCTCTTTCGCCACCAGCATATCCAGCGTTGGAATGCCTTCCGTAATGCACACAATCAGTTTAATGCCGGCATCGGCGGCTTCCAGGATCGAATCCTTGCAGAAAGGAGCTGGAACATAGATGACCGAGGCATCTGCCTGGGTTGCTTCATAGGCTTCACGGACTGTATTGAAGACTGGCAAGCCCAGATGGGTTTGACCACCCTTACCCGGTGTCACTCCACCAACCATCTGGGTACCGTACTCGATGGCTTGTTCGGAGTGGAAAGTGCCCTGCGAACCGGTGAAGCCCTGGCAGATTACCTTGGTGTTTTTGTCGATCAAAATACTCATGCTGCACCTCCTGCTGCGGTGACTGCCTTTTCGGCTGCGTCAGAGAGGCTCGTTGCTGCAATGATGTTCAAACCACTTTTCTCCAATACTTCCCTGCCCAACTCGGCATTGTTGCCTTCCAGTCGGACGACTACAGGCACCTGCACGCCGACTTCTTCTACTGCGCCAATCACGCCCTCCGCGATGAGGTCACAACGGACAATGCCGCCAAAAATATTAACGAGCACAGCCGCTACGTTTTCATCTGAGAGGATGATCTTGAATGCTTCGGTAACGCGCTCTTTCGTGGCGCCACCACCTACATCAAGGAAGTTGGCCGGCTTGCCGCCGAAGAGTTGCACGATATCCATCGTGCCCATGGCCAGACCCGCTCCGTTTACCATGCAGCCGATGTTGCCATCCAGAGCTACGTAGTTCAGTTCCCAGGATGCCGCGTGCGCTTCACGCTCATCTTCCTGCGAAGGATCGTGCATTTCTTGTAACTTGGGCTGGCGATAGAGTGCGTTTCCGTCGATGTTAATCTTGCCGTCGAGGCAATGCAGATTACCCTCGTCAGTAATGACCAGTGGGTTAATTTCCAAAAGCGCAAGATCGAGATCCTGAAACAGGGCTGCGAGGCCGAGAAACAGATTGGTAAATTGTTTGATTTGTTGACCGCTAAGTCCGAGACGGAAAGCAAGATCGCGACCCTGGTAGGCTTGTGCGCCGGTTAAAGGATCGATAGTTGCCTTGAGGATCTTCTCCGGGGTTTCTTCTGCGACTTTCTCGATCTCTACACCGCCTTCAGTAGAGGCCATAAAGACGACGCGTCGAGTAGAGCGATCAACGACGGCGCCGAGATAAAGCTCTTGTGCGATGTCAGTACAGGATTCAACCAGAATCTTGCTAACAGGTTGTCCGTTAGCGTCAGTTTGATAAGTGACGAGGTTCTTGCCCAGCCACTGACGAGCGAATTCTTCTGCTTCGCTGGCGCTGTCCACCAGTTTCACCCCGCCCGCTTTGCCGCGACCGCCTGCGTGCACCTGGGCTTTAACAACCCACTTATCGCCACCGATAGTATTGGTAGCTTCAGCAGCAGCTTCTGGTGTATCGACTGCGATGCCTGTAGATACGGGTAATCCGTATTCGGCAAACAGCTGCTTCGCCTGATATTCGTGTAAATTCATTACCGCTCCGTTTGTTTAGCTTTCTTGCTTAAGTTTGATTCTCGTTTTATTGCGATCGTTAGCCAATTAACGGCGTTTGCGATTGGCAATGTGGATCGCGTGCCCGTGTAATGCCAGTGCTGCCTCATGTACGGCCTCAGACAATGACGGATGGGAGAACATGGTCAGGGCCAAATCTTCGGCACTGGTGCTGAACTCCATGGCGATCGCAACTTGCTGCAGCAAATCAGCCGCGCTTGGCCCAATAATCTGACAGCCGAGAACACGGTCTGTCTTGGCGTCTGCCAGGAGTTTGACCATGCCGTCAGTGTCACTCGCGGCCAGTGCGCGGCCACTCACTGCAAAGGGGAAAGAGCCAACATTGTAATCAATGCCCTCTTCTTTCAACTGGTCTTCGTGTTTGCCAACCCAGGCCACTTCTGGGTGGGTGTAGATGACAGATGGGACCAGGTCGTAATTCACTTGAACTTTCTTGTCTGCAAGACGTTCGGCAACCATGACACCTTCTTCCATGCCTTTGTGCGCAAGCATCGGCCCACGCACGGCATCGCCCACAGCGTAAATGCCAGGAATATTGGTGGCACAGTTATCATCGACCTTTATGAAGCCTCGCTGGTCCAGCTCCAGGCCTACTGTGTCGGCGATGACGTTAGCAGTTGCGGGCTTGCGCCCTACGCAGACGATCAGCTTGTCGAACTGTGCTTTCTGTTCGCCATCCTTGTCAGTAAATTCGACAGTGACACCCTTCTTGGCGCCCTTACCCAGTTTGCTCGCGGTAACCTTCGAGCCCAATTTGACGTTCAGGCCCTGCTTGGAAAAAATCTTCAGTGCTTCTTTTGCGGTTTGTCGATCTACGGCCGGCAGGAAGTCGTCGAGCGCTTCCAGAATAGTGACCTCGGCACCAAGTCTTGCCCACACTGAGCCCAGCTCAAGGCCGATGACACCGGCTCCGATAATGCCCAGCTTTTTTGGAACTTCTGTGAATTCCAATGCGCCAGTAGAGTCGACGATGGTGTCCTGATCAACTGGTGCCGGTGGTATATCGATGGGTACAGAACCTGCAGCGATGATGATGTTTTTCGCTTCAAGTTCCTCGGTCTTGCCGTCATGCCCGGTCACTTCAACCTTGTTATTGGCGATCACTTTACCAGTGCCGGCAATACCTTCGACCTTGTTACTCTTGAACAGACCAGCTACGCCCATGGTGAGCTGACTAACCACTTTGTCTTTTCTTGCGATCATGGTTGGCACGTCAAGACTTACCTTGCCTGTCTTGATGCCGTGATCGGAGAAGTGTTTTTCTGCTTCCAGGTATTTGTGCGAGGAATCGAGCAGCGCCTTGGAAGGAATACAGCCTACGTTCAGACAAGTGCCGCCGTAGACAGTCTTGTCTTCCTTGTTCAGCCATTTTTCGATACAGGCAGTACTGAAGCCCAGTTGTACGCAGCGAATGGCCGCATGGTATCCGGCAGGACCAGAACCGATTACGACAACATCAAATTGCTTAGCCATAGTTAACTCTCAGCTTGAATTCTAGATTTCCAGTAATAGCCGCGTAGGATCTTCTAGCAAGTCCTTCACTGTTACCAGGAATTGCACTGCTTCCTTGCCATCGATCATGCGATGATCATAAGAAAGCGCGAGATACATCATCGGCAGTATTTTGACCTCTCCATCCACCGCCATCGGGCGTTCCTGGATTTTGTGCATACCCAGAATCGCAGTTTGAGGAGGATTGAGAATGGGGGTCGACAGTAACGACCCGAATACTCCGCCATTAGAGATTGTGAAGGTGCCACCTGTCATTTCTTCGATGCCAAGCTTGCCGTCTCTGGCCTTCTCGCCGAACTCGCGAATAGACTTTTCAATATTGGCAAGACTTAGACCGTCAGCATTACGCAGTACAGGCACCACAAGGCCGCGCGGTGATGATACAGCGACCCCTATATCCTGATAGCCATGATAGACGATGTCGTCGCCATCGATAGACGCATTCACTGCCGGGAATCGCTTCAATGCCTCGATACAGGCGCGCACGAAGAAAGACATGAAGCCCAGTCGTACGCCATCATGGGTTTTCTCGAATTGTTCTTTGTAACGGTTACGAATATCCATAACCGGTTGCATGTTAACTTCGTTGAAGGTGGTCAACATTGCGGTCGTTTGCGTTGCTTGCAGCAAGCGCTCTGCGACTTTCGCACGCAGGCGGCTCATAGGTACTCGCTCCTCGATGCGGCCACCGCTTTGAGGAATTGGAGCGCTGGCTACTTGAGCAGGCGCTGCTGCTTGCGGTGACTCAAGAGCACGGAGCACATCTTCCTTGGTGACTCTGCCGTCTTTGCCAGTGCCGCTAATACTGCTGGCATCGAGATTGTTCTCTTCAACCAGTTTCTTGGCCGCAGGGCTCAAGAGAGAATCATTAGCGTTGGCTTCGACCGCTGGAGCTTCACTGGCTGCAGGAGCAGGAGCTGATTCGGCTTCGCTTTTCGCCGGTGCTGCACCTGCTTCGACCGCGCCGATGGCTTCATTACTGACAATGGTATCGCCTGAGTCTTTGATAATTTCCTTGAGCACACCATCTGTGGGTGAGACGACTTCGATAACGACCTTGTCGGTCTCAATATCGACCAACAGTTCATCTCGGCTCACGCTGTCACCCACTTTTTTGTACCAGGTAGCGATTGTGCCGTCGGGTACCGATTCGGGTAGTGTCGGGGCTTTAATTTCAATGCTCATTTTCTAGTCCTTTATTAGGCCCGTAAGACGCGCACTCAAGAGAGTGCTTCATCAATAAATTGTTCTTGCTGACTGAGATGCAACGCTGGATAGCCTGCCGCAGCCGCAGCAGAGGCTTCTCGACCAGCGTACTCAAGCCAGATGTGTGGAAAGTGTTCGTGCAGGATACGGCGAATGTGGTGCTGGCTCGAATACCAGGCACCCTGATTCATTGGCTCTTCCTGGCACCAGACAATAGACTCAACATTCTTGTACTGCAGAATGCAGGCTTCTACTTCGTCCGATGCGAATGGATACAGCTGCTCAAGACGAATGATCGCAATGTCGTTGATGTCGCGATCTCTTCGCGCGGCGCGTAGATCGTAGTAGACCTTACCACTACAGATAATCAGCTTGCGTGTTTTCTCTTTGGCGATGTCATCCGTTTCATCAATAATGACCTGGAAGCTGCCTTCGGCCATTTCTTCCAGTGAGGACACGGACTCTTTGTGTCGCAGCAGGCTCTTCGGTGACATAACGACCAAAGGCTTGCGCAGTGGACAAAGAATTTGCTTCCGTAGCATGTGGAAGACTTGCGCCGATGTCGTCGGCAGACATACCTGAATATTGTGTTCTGCACAGAGTTGCAGGAAGCGTTCGAGACGAGCTGACGAATGCTCAGGCCCCTGACCTTCGTATCCGTGAGGTAAAAGCAGCGTCAGACCGCACAAGCGTTGCCACTTGTGTTCGCCACTAGTGATGAATTGATCGATAACCACCTGTGCCGAATTGGCGAAATCACCAAACTGCGCTTCCCAAATAACCAGTGCATTCGGTGCAGTGGTTGCGTAACCGTATTCGAAGGCCAGTACGGCTTCTTCTGACAACAGTGAATCGAAAATCGTGAAGTCGAATTGCTCTCGCTGTACTTGTTGTAGAGGGATGAAGGCTTCGTTGCTCTCCTGGTCATAGAGAACAGCATGACGATGCGAAAAAGTGCCACGTCCCACATCCTGACCCGTAATTCTGATCTTGTTGCCCGTAGCCAGAATGCTCGCGTAAGCCAGAGTTTCGGCGAAGCCCCAATCGACAGGTATTTCACCCGCCGCCATGCTGGCTCGGTCGTCGATGATTTTCTTGACCTGACGCTGGATCTTTAGATCCGGTGGTACGGCGACAACTTTTTTGGCCAATGCTTGCAGGTTTTCCAGAGGCATGGACGTGTTGTAGAACGGCGCCCAGTCGTGCCCAAGGTACGGACTCCAGTCAACAAACAGCTCTATCGATGGCTCTTTCACGAGACTTTTAACTACGTGCTCGCCTTCATCGAGGTCCGTACGGTAGTTGCTGTTAATCTCATTGGACTTCTCAAGCGAGAGTACGCCCTGCTCCGCCAATGCTTCTGCATAGAGAGTGCGCGTCGATTTATGCTGCTTGATTGCTTTGTACATCACAGGCTGAGTCGCGGATGGTTCATCAGTCTCGTTGTGACCACGACGACGGTAGCAAACCAGATCGATTACCACGTCTTTCTTGAATTCATAACGAAAATCCAGTGCCAGTTGAGTAACAAAAAGCACCGCCTCCGGATCGTCGGCATTGACGTGGAAAATAGGCGCCTGAACCATCTTGGCTACATCAGTACAGTATTCTGTCGAACGGGCATCATCCTGACGGCTGGTAGTAAAGCCAACCTGGTTATTGATAATGATGTGTACTGTGCCACCGGTTGAGTAAGCGCGGGTGCCAGACATCTGGAAGGTTTCCATTACCACGCCTTGTCCAGCGAAAGCGGCATCGCCGTGAATAATTACCGGGACAACTTTCTCGCCTTCACGATCCAGGCGACGAACCTGGCGCGCTCGTACTGAGCCTTCAACTACTGGTGCGACAATTTCAAGGTGTGACGGATTAAACGCCAACGCCATGTGTAATTCGCCACCGGCGGTCATAATGTTTGATGAGAAACCCTGATGATATTTTACGTCACCGGAACTCTGGTAAATTGCCCTGCCCTCAAATTCATCAAACAGGTCAGCAGGGTTCTTACCCAAAATATTAACCAGTACATTGAGGCGGCCACGGTGAGCCATGCCCAGAACGATTTCTTTCGCGCCGTATTTGCCTGAGCGTTGTACGATCTCATCAAGAGCGGGGATCAGGCTTTCGCCGCCTTCAAGACCGAAGCGTTTGGTGCCTGGATACTTTGAATCGAGGTGCTTCTCCAGTCCCTCTGCGGCTGTCAATCGCTCCAGTAAGTGGCGCTTTACGTCATCTGGAAATTCGGGGAAACCGTGACTGGATTCGATACGCTGCTGGATCCATTGCTTTTCTTCCAGGTTCACGATGTGCATGAACTCGTAGCCGACTGAGTTGCAATAAATACGCTCAAGCGTGTCTACCAGCTCACGAAGTGTTGCTTTTTCCTTGTTGATAAACAGGGAGCCAGTTTGAAAAACGGTGTTGTAATCGAGTGGCGAGAGATCGTGAAATTCGAGCTCCAGATCCGGCACGCGTTCACGGTGCATAATGCCGAGAGGGTCGAGATTGGCCTTTTGGTGACCGCGCACCCGGTAAGAGCTGATCAGCAACATGACGTTGACTTGTTTGTGCTCGTGTTCCGAGTTAACAATATCTTCGTTGCTCAGTACCGGAGCGAAACGACTTTTCTTGCCCAGCGCCTCGAATTCCTTGCGGATCCGTGAGTGCGATACATCGCCGCTGTCATTGCCATTACTGGCAGGCAGAGATTCGAAAAACTGACGCCACTCCTCAGGAACTGATTCCTTGTCATTCAGGAACGATTCGTACAACTCTTCCACGTAGGCAGCATTGGACCCAGACAAGTGTCCGGTGCTCCACATAAGTTCCATAATGCTGTCGTGCATGCTTTCGACCTCTGTTAAAACGTAAGCCAGTACGTTTAGGTTATTCTGTTAATCACGTGCCCTGAGCGAGAAGCATGCCCCTGATATGACCAATCGCTCTGGTCGGATTCAGGCCCTTGGGGCAAACGGAGACGCAATTCATAATGCCGCGACAACGAAAGACGCTGAATGGGTCGTCAAGTCCGGCCAGACGCTCTGCGGTGGCTGTGTCTCGACTGTCTGCGAGAAAACGATAGGCCTGCAGCAAACCGGCGGGCCCAATGAACTTGTCCGGGTTCCACCAAAAAGAGGGACAACTGGTACTGCAGCATGCGCAGAGAATGCATTCATAGAGGCCGTCCAGTTTTTCGCGATCTTCGGGTGACTGTAGGCGCTCGATAGCCGGTGCCGGTGTGTTGTTTACCAGGTATGGCTTAACTTTTTCGAATTGCTGGTAGAACATCGACATGTCGACAACCAGGTCGCGTACTACAGGCAGACCCGGTAGTGGGCGAAGAACAAGCTTCTTGCCTGGTTTGACAGCTTTGGAGATAGGCGTAATACAGGCCAGTCCATTGGTGCCGTTCATGTTCATGCCATCAGAACCACATACCCCTTCGCGGCAGGACCTGCGATAGGAGATGGTCGGATCCTTTTCCTTGGCCAATTCCAATACGTCGAGAACCATCAGGTCTTTACCTTCCGGTATGTCGACTTCGATATCCTGCATGACAGGCTTGTTATCTGTTTCAGGATTGTAGCGATAGATACTAACTAACACGGTTCACCTAACTCGCTTCTCAAAGCAATCAAAAATTAATAGGTTCGAATCTTAGGTTCGAATGTGTCTACAGTCTTCGGTGTAAAGTTCACCGAACGCTTGCCAACGCGCTTGTCAGCGGGATAGTAAAGCGAATGACACAGCCAGTTCTCATCGTCTCGTTCACGGTAGTCATCACGTGCGTGGGCGCCACGGCTTTCAGTGCGCGCCTCGGCGACGATGGCAGTAGCTTCAGCTACCTCAAAAAGATTTTGTAGCTCCAGTGCTTCGATGCGTGAAGTGTTAAAAGTCATGGACTTGTCTTCGAGCTGAACATTGGCAACTCGCTCGCGCAGCGCCGCCAACTTCTCGATGCCCTGCTGCATGTAATCGCCTTTACGGAACACACCGAAGAAATTCTGCATGATCTCTTGAAGCTCTTTACGCAGCTGATGTACCGGTTCTCCTGACTCACTGGAGTTCAGACGATCCAGACGGGAAGAAGCTTGTTCCAGATCCGATTCGCTGGCAGCTAATCTTGTGTATTCATTGCGCAGATGCTCTTCGAGGAACTTGCCTGCAGCACGACCGAACACGATCAGGTCGAGCAAGGAGTTACCGCCGAGACGATTTGCTCCATGTACAGAAACACAGGCTGTTTCTCCGACAGCAAACAATCCTGGGATGATTTGGTCGTTGCCACTTGAATCAACGGTGAGTGCCTGACCATGAATGTTGGTTGGCACGCCGCCCATCATATAGTGGCAGGTAGGCACTACGGGGATTGGTTCTTTCACTGGATCAACATGTGCGAAGGTGCGGGACAGCTCCAGAATGCCAGGCAGTTTTGCGTTCAGAACATCTTCACCAAGATGGTCGAGTTTGAGTTTGACGTGATCGCCATTCTCGCCACAGCCACGACCTTCAAGAATCTCCAGAACCATGGAACGTGCTACAACGTCACGACCCGCCAGGTCTTTTGCGTTCGGCGCGTAACGTTCCATAAAACGTTCGCCGTCCTTGTTGATCAGATAGCCACCTTCACCGCGACACCCTTCTGTTACCAGGGTTCCAGCACCGTAAATACCGGTCGGATGGAATTGCCACATCTCCATATCCTGGACCGGGAAGCCGGCTCGTATGGCCATGCCTACACCGTCGCCAGTGTTAATGTGCGCATTGGTGGTCGATGCATAGATACGGCCCGCTCCACCTGTTGCGAGAACTGTGGCCTTCGATTCGATATAAACCGTCTCTCCGGTTTCCATACAAATCGCGATAATACCTACCACAGCACCTTCCTGGTTTTTAACCAGATCGGCTGCGAACCATTCGTTAAAAAATACTGTGTTGTTGCGCAGATTGCCCTGATACAAAGTGTGCAGCATGGCATGACCGGTTCGGTCTGCCGCGGCACAAGTTCGGGCAGCCTGCCCGCCCTTACCGAAATCTTTTGATTGACCTCCAAATGGGCGCTGATAGATGCGGCCATTTTCGGTGCGTGAAAATGGCAAGCCCATGTGTTCGAGTTCAAATACGGCCTGCGGGCCTTCGCTGCACATGTACTCGATGGCATCCTGGTCACCGATATAGTCGGAACCTTTTACCGTGTCATACATGTGCCAGCGCCAATCATCATTCGGATCGGCACTCGCGATTGCACAAGTAATGCCGCCCTGGGCTGATACTGTGTGCGACCTGGTTGGAAAGACTTTGCTGATGCAAGCTGTTTTGTAACCGGATTGCGCGAGTTGCAAGGCAGCGCGCATCCCTGATCCACCGCCGCCGACGATTACCGCATCGAATGATATTTTTCTAAGACCTGACATCTAGTTACCCCAAAAAATCTGAATGCCCCAGATCAGATAGACCGCAACCAACAGGATGCAGAAGACCTGATACGCCAGGCGAATGGCGGTTGCGCCCTTACCTAGATGGGATGGCGTCAGGTAGTCGGTGCCTACCGTCCACATTCCGATCCAGGCGTGTCCGCAAAGAGACGCCAAGGCGATGAGACTAAAAATGCGCATTGCATTGGATTGGTAAATAGCGCTCCACTGTGCGAAATCCATTTCCGGGTTCATCACAAAAGAACCCAAAACACAGAGTGTGTATGCAGCCAGAATGACAGCGCTGAATCGTTGAATCAGCCAATCAGAGAGACCTGAACGGCTCAAATTGGTCGCATTAGTTACCATATCCATACTCCCGCGATAACGATGGCAATTGCCGACAACACGATGGTGAGGATTGCACCGGTCTTGCCGCCTTCCAGTGTTTCGCCAATCCCAAAATCCATGATCAGATGTTTAATGCCTGCAATAAGGTGATAAAGCAGCCCGGCAACGATTGCCCAAATCACCAGCTTCACCAATGGCATAGCAAGGTATTCGCTGGCTTGTTGAAAGCCAGCCTCTGATTCCAGGGATAACTGCAACAGGTACAACAGCACTGCGGTACCCAGAAAGAGCACTACACCGGTGATGCGATGGGTAATGGATGTAAGGGCCGGTAAAGGCCATTTGAACGCAATCAGGTTGAGATTGACGGGTCTATTATCTTTCACAGTGAGCCTAATCCGATAGCCATTGAGTGAGAGGATGGAGGCCTCTTTTCAGAAGCCAACTAATTTGAATTAAAAAGCGCAAACTGTTTGAATTAATTACATAATTTGGCGGGTTCAAACGCCGCTGAGTATACGGCTCGAGACCAGCAAATACAATAAATCCAGCGGTACCAAGCCGAATAATGACAATGTTTTGTCAAAGCCGAAATTGCCCTTCAAAATTTGCCTGAAATTTACGCAAAATCTGTTCGAATTGGCGAATTTTTAACCGCTGAATGGTCACATTACGTCTGTAGTCTGGTGAAAACTTTAGTTCTGCGCCAAACCGCGACAAATAGGTCGGCAGGAACGACAAAGATTTGACAAAACTAGGGGCAAATCCCTATGCTTCCCATCCCTGCGCAAGCGCTGGCCAGACTCTTCAAGAGCGCGCATAGAATGCTTAAGCAGTTGATTTCCAATCATTATTACGTTCTTTAAAGAGTATTGCAGGAGTCTGGCATGAGCGAAAAAAAGGCCCAGTTAACCATTGACGGGATTGACGAGACCATCGAGTTACCCGTTTATGAAGGCAGCACTGGACCGGATGTAGTGGATGTTCGCAGCCTGGTAGGAAAAGGAGTTTTCACTTACGACCCTGGTTTTGTTTCAACCGCAGCATGTGATTCAGATATCACCTATATTGATGGCGCAGCAGGAATACTGCTTCACCGCGGCTACCCCATCGAGCAATTGGCCGAAAAATCCAATTTCCTCGAGACTTGTTACTTGCTTCTGAATGGCGAGTTACCCAACCAGCAAGAATTTGACGAATTTGAGAATTCGATTCGTTACCACACCATGGTAGATGAAGGCATTCGCCTGTTCTTCCGGGGCTTTCCCCGTGATGCTCATCCCATGGCTATGCTCTGCAGCGCCGTAGCAGCCCTGTCCGCGTTCTACCATGATTCACTGGACATCGATAATCCAGAGCACCGTATGCGAGCGGCGCATCGAGTCATCGCCAAGATGCCGACCCTGGCAGCAATGTGCTACAAGCACGGCATCGGACAGCCATTCATGTACCCTCAGAACAACATGGGTCTGGCTGAAAACTTCCTGCACATGCTGTTCGATACACCCTGCGAGCCGCCCTCGGTGAGCCCTACCCTGGCCAAGGCCATGGATACTCTTTTCCTTCTGCATGCGGATCACGAGCAGAATGCTTCAACTTCTACCGTTCGCCTGGCTGGTTCAACTGGCGCCAACCCTTATGCATGTATTGCCTCTGGTATTGCTGCACTGTGGGGGCCAGCTCATGGTGGTGCGAACGAAGCAGTGCTGGAGATGCTGAATGAGATCGGTGACGAGTCGCGCATCGAAGAATTTATCGCCAAGGCGAAGGACAAGAATGACCCCTTCCGTCTGATGGGCTTCGGTCATCGTGTCTACAAGAATCACGATCCCCGAGCGACAGTTATCCGCGGTATTTGTGATGAGGTTCTGGACGAACTGGGTAGCCTTAATGACCCGCTCTTCAGAATTGCCAAGAAGCTGGAAAAAATCGCACTCGAGGATGACTATTTCATTGAGCGGAAACTGTTCCCGAATGTGGATTTCTATTCCGGCATTATTCTCAAAGCAATCGGTATCCCAACAAGTCTGTTCACCGTGATTTTTGCAACCGGTCGTACACCGGGTTGGATCGCGCACTGGAATGAAATGTTGAGTGAATCCTATCGCATTGGTCGACCACGCCAGCTCTACAAGGGCCACACCCGCCGCGACTATCAGAAGTAATACGCATGCTCAATCAGGGCAGCAAGAGAAGATGATTTTTAAAACCCGCTTCGGCGGGTTTTTTATGGGCGAAATAAACTGCTGACAATGACATCGCATTGACAGTTTAAGCTTGGCCTATCTTAATCTGACTTGGCCTGACTTGGTCTATGAGGAAAAAAGAGAAAAGAATTGGTGGAGCCTACCGGGATCGAACCGGTGACCTCAACGCTGCCAGCGTTGCGCTCTCCCAGCTGAGCTAAGGCCCCATCGTGAGCGGTGTCAAAAGAAGGCGCATTCTAAGCACAGCCAACTGAGCTGTCAATCTCGCAGTGACACTGCTGGCATGGTAGCTCCTGTGCAGCCGAGGGCGTGCGCAGCGTCAGCTTATAGATCGCGATACTCTTTCTCGAGGCGCTTGGCCTGCTTCTTGGAAATGCCACCTAATACCTCGATGGCATGACGGATTCTGGCGCGAGAAAGATCCAGGCCCAGGATGCTTATCGACTCAATAACTGAAACCGATACAGCCTTGCCGCTGATGGCAACGAAAAGCGGGAATAGAAAGTCCCGGATTTTGAGATCCAGCGCTTCGGCCAATGCTTGTAAACATTGCTCTACATCGTCTCTTGCAAAAGACTGCAATGCTTCGAGTCGCCACAGCGTGAATTGCAGAATGCTGAGGCATTCTTCGCTGCTGATTTTTTTGTGGGCAAAACTATCTGCTTCTATCTCAAGCAGTCCGGCCACGAACAGGTTGGCTATAGCAGCAACGTCGCTGAGTTTCTCAACACGCTGTTTTATCAAGGGGATGATTCGAGCAACTCTCTCAGGGCTAAACGCCCATTGTGCATAAGCGGTCGTAAATTCAGAATCACTCAGGTCTTCACGCAGGTATTTGCCATTGAGCCAGTCGAGTTTTTCGATATCAAAAATTGGGCCGCCGAGGGACACCCGGGAAATATCGAAAGCTGCGGTCATCTCGGAAAGCGAGAATTTTTCCTCACCGGAAGGCATCGTCCATCCCATCATGCCCAGATAATTAACGAGCGCCGCAGAGAGATAGCCCATGTCTCGATAGAACGTGATGCTGGTAGGGTTCTTTCGTTTGCTGAGCTTGCTTTTGTCCGGATTGCGCAGCAATGGCATGTGACAGAAGACAGGCGCTTCCCAATCGAAATACTGATAGAGCAGCACATGTTTGGGTACCGAATTAATCCACTCCTCGCCTCTGATAACGTGGCTGATGTTCATGAGATGATCATCAACTACGTTCGCGAAATGATAGGTAGGCAAGCCATCTGATTTCATCAGTACCTGCATGTCGATTTGTGACCAGTTAATGCTGACTTTGCCGCGCAATAGATCTTCAAATTCGCACTCACCTTCTTCAGGTATTTTCATGCGGATCACATGGTCTTCGCCGGCCGCGAGTTTTTCCTGAACGTCCTGCTCGCTGAGGGTCAGGCAGTGACCGTCGTAGCCCAGCTGTTGCTTAGCTTCCATCTGTTGCTTACGGAGTTCGTCGAGTCGCTCGCTGGAACAGAAGCAGTGAAAGGCATGGCCCTTGTTGAGCAAGACCTGAATCTGTTCCTTGTAGATATCACTGCGTTCACTTTGGCGATACGGACCATGATCACCGCCAACGTCAGGTCCTTCGTCCCAGTTCAGACCAAGCCAGCGCAAGGAATCCAGGATATCGGTTTCCGACTTGTCGGTGCTACGCAGCTGATCCGTATCTTCGATACGTAAAATAAATTGACCGTCATGCTGGTGAGCAAAACAGCGATTAAACAAGGCAATATAGGCAGTGCCTACGTGTGGATCGCCAGTTGGAGATGGTGCTATGCGTGTTCGAACTGATTTCATTAAATTGCTCAAATGCCCTGATAGTGTTGCTGTACTGCAGGCGCGATTATACTTGATACACAAGCAATTCCCATCGGCTGAAGGGCCTTGAGCTTGATCACGCAGATGCGCAATGAGAATCAACCATCCCTCGCGCTGAAGCTCTGCTTGACTTGCATTTTGCCATTGGTTAAAAACTGCCACCCTGTACAGGCTTCACACCAGTTTACGGATCAAGAGCCGCGCCCTCTTTCCCAAGTCATTCGAAAGATATGTCTGAATCAACTTTTAACATCGACTCACAGCCGTCTGCGGCTGGCACTTCAGGGCTAGCGCCGCTCGATCGCCGATTCTGTGTGGCGCCAATGATGGATTGGACTGACCGACACGATCGGATGTTCCTGCGCCTCCTCAGTCGTCGGGCCTTGCTGTACACAGAGATGGTAACCAGTGCGGCACTCAAACACGGCGATGCGAATTATCTGCTCAAATATAATCCTGAAGAACATCCAGTTGCTTTGCAGCTGGGAGGCAGCGACCCGGTCGAGTTAGCAGAAGCGGCTCGCCTGGGTGAGCAGGCAGCTTATGATGAAATCAATCTCAATGTTGGTTGCCCTAGTGACCGTGTGCAGTCTGGTGCCTTCGGCGCCTGTTTGATGGCGGAGCCAGAACTTGTTGCGGATTGTGTACGGGCCATGAAGGCAGCGGTTGCCCTTCCCGTTACTGTGAAATGCCGGATCGGAATTGATGATCAGGACAGTGAATCCGAGCTACACAGATTCGTTGAAACGGTAGCTGGCGCAGGATGTGGGACCTTTATTATTCATGCCAGAAAAGCGATTCTTCAGGGACTAAGCCCGAAAGAAAACCGAGAGATCCCGCCGCTGAATTACGACAGGGTGTTTTCGGTCAAGCAACACTTTCCGCATCTGGAGATTATTATCAATGGCGGTATTCAAGCACTGGATCAAGCGGAAGAACTACTGCAGCGAGTCGATGGTGTGATGCTCGGTAGAGAAGCGTACCAGAATCCCTGGATTCTGAGTGAAGTCGATCAGCGCTTCTACGCACAGGAGCATGTAAAAAGAAGCCGAGCGGATTATCTGATGGAATACCTGCCCTATATTCAACAGGAAGTCGATTCTGGTACACCGCTCAATCACATCACCAGGCACTTGTTGGGTCTGTATAAGGGGCAGGCTGGCGGCAAACTGTTTCGTCGTCATCTCAGCGAAAACGCCCACAAATCTGGTGCGGGCGTTGAGGTGCTCACAGATGCCCTGTCCTATGTTGATCGATCGTAAATCAGGAAATTATTAGCTACCCTATTCTCAATGCGGCAAGAAAAGTAGTGTTACCAGCATGTTGAAATCAATAAAGTCTTTCTTCGAAGCACATTTGGCGGAAGAAACCGAAGACCCGGCAGACCAGTTGCATCAGACCAATCTGGCCAGCGCAGCTTTGATGGTCGAGGTTATGAACTCGGATCATGAGTTGGATGAGCGAGAAATGTCTGCGATCCTGGAAGTCTTGCAGCGCACCTTTGAGGTGTCTGATGATGAGCTGGAGGAGCTACTACGATTAGCTCGATCTGAAGCGCAACAAGCAACTTCATTGTATGAATTTACACGACTGATCAATGATAATTTTGAATACGAGAAGAAGTGCGAGTTAGTCAAAAATATGTGGCGGATAGCCTTCGCCGATGAGCATCTGGACAAGTATGAAGAGCATTTGATCAGACGGGTGTCTGAATTAATCTATGTCTCGCACAGTGATTTTATTCGCACCAAGTTACAAGTACGCGATGCATAGTGCTGGTTCGCGCTCTCAGAAATCGTCAAAGTCGCCGAAATCACCGAACTCATCATCAATCTGGCCATCTGCAACCAGGTAGTCTCGACGCTGCATATAAGCCTCTCTGAAAAACAGATAGCGATCACCGCTGACCAACTCGTCAAGTGAGAGCAATGAGGCGCGCGTATCAATCTCCTCGACCATGAACAGGCTCAATCGGACACTGGCCTCATCATGGTATTGAATAGGATTGAATACGGTATCGAGAATGAGTCCGAATGAGTCACGAACATTGCTGGAGCCAAAGACAGGAAGCACCACATAAGGACCGCTTCCTACTCCCCAGACACCAAGGGTTTGGCCAAAATCTTCTTCATTTTTTTCCAGCCCCATACCCGTAGCAACATCTATAAATCCCACTATGCCGACTGTGGAATTGATGAAAAATCTTCCTGAATCTGAGAGCGCATCATCAAGCTTGAGCTGCAAGAGATTGTTTACCAGCACATTGATGTCGTTAATATTGCTGAAAAAATTTCCTATACCCTGGCGAGCGAAGCGCGGTACGAAAGTGGTATAAGTCGCAGCAACCGGGCGTACCAGCAATTGATCGAAGAAATCGTTAAAAGCGAAGACGCGCTCATTGGTGTCCCGCCAGGGATCACCCCCCTGGGCATGTGAGCTGATAGAGCAAAGACTGCTGACAAGAATTGTCAGTACAAGCAGCGATTTGTGCAAAGTACTTACTTTTCGCACAGCTCTCTCCGTAAGAGTTTCTCTAACTGTCTCAACGATTGAGTTTTCAGCGTTCATGATCTGGCACTTTTTAAAAGCGCGTCACAGGCAGTCTGTTCAAAATAATTAGACGATTATTGTGACGAGATTGTTACTCATCAGCAGCATTTAAACCGGACGTTTATTGCTGTTATTTTGACGTGGGCTTTAGATGCGTCAATGCTTTATCGGCCCGTATTCTGACTTGTAATGATATCGCAAGCATTGGTCAGATTCCTGCCCCATTCGGGGTAGAAGCTGGGCATTTTTGCACGGTAATGACATTGCTTATCTTTGTTGAGTTATCTGCTTATCGCTTGCGCCTGTTATTTCTGTTCAAGGGAGTCAAACAGCTTTTCCAGCTTTTTGGCAGACACTGAGACCCTCGTTCTCAACTGTTGAGCAAACAAGGAAACGCGATACTCTTCCAAATACCAGCGCAACTGTCGCAACTCCTGCGTCTTCCTGAGCCCTAGCTGCTTGCGCTTTTGTTCCCAGCGACTCCAAAGTTGGGCTAGCTCATCAGTGTGTGCACTGTCTCTGGGGCCTAGATGGGGTGCCCGCTCGAGCCGAATGTTCACTGCCTGCAAATATCGTGGATACTCCTTTAGCCAGGCGAGTGCGGTCTCTTTCAGGCAATTCTCTGCCAATAAATGGTCGAGCTGTTCGGCGATATCTTTTTTCACATAGTTGAGTTCTGCTCCCGTCAGCCTGTCCAGACGCGAGCGAATTGCCCACTGTTCTTGCAGTATGCTTGCCAGCAAACTTTCTAACTCATCACCCAGGCGAGCAATTTTCCGTTTGCCTTCGTTCAATATTTGATCAAATTCCACGGAGTTACGCGGCACGGTCTCGTTTAGTTCAAAGGCATCACGATAAAGGCAAATGACTGCCTGTTCTGCCAAGTCTGCCCACTGCTTTGGAATGATTAAGGCATGGCGATTCACAAATCGAGTAAATTGCTTGCGCAGACTGTTGCGCTGTTGAACGCTATTCAACATATAGAGACGCAACAAGCCGGCAATTGTCTCATCTCTGGCCTGATCTCGATCTGCCAATAAGCGGATAGCGACCGAATCCCCCTTGTCGAGAATTGCTGGGAAGCGCTGAAGTACCAGGTCCGCACCCACTGCGACTTCAGCGGGAAAGTTTGCAAGCTCAAATTTAGTCAAACCGTCGGCCTCTAATTCGTGGCCAAATTGCCCGCTACTGCTTGAGCTCGAAGCGCTTGACTGCCTACCAAATTTCTTCTGAAGCTCAGCGAGGTTTCCGCCAAAGCCGAGTTCTTTGCCACTGATGTCGAGTACCCTGATCTTGGTGATTAAATGGCCAGGCAGTTCGATATTCGAGAAGTCCGATTCATCCAGGTCCAACTTCTTGTGACTTCGTATGCGAGTGAGCAATGCGCTGATCAAATCACCGTCTCGCGGCGTCATCTCAGAGAGTATCTGATCCACGAATCCGCTGACAGGTATGAAATTCTTGCGCAGGCTTTTGGGGAGTCCTTTGATCAAAGCTATGCACTTGTCTCGCAGTATCCCAGGCACTGCCCAGTCGATATCACTCTGAGTGAGCTGCATTAGCACCGCATCGGGTACTTCGAGTGTAGCTCCGTCCCTGCTGGTGCCAGGGGTGAAGCTGTAGTCAATCTTGAGAGAATTTTGCTGAATAGGTGCTTGGTCAGGAAACGCTTGTAGAGCACTCATTGCGTCCTTGCTGGTAAGCAGAGAGTCTCGGCTCATCAGCAATTCATCTTGCTTCTTGCGATCGGCCTGTTTAATCCATTGCTCAAGATCACGAGTTGATGCGATATCTTTGGGTATGCGTTGCTCGTAAAACTGCAAGATCTCCCGGTCGCCAATGATGATGTCAGGGCGGCGCAGTTTCTCCTCCTCCTTGGCAAGTTCTGTCAGCAATCGTTGGTTCTTCTGATAGAACCTGGCATTGGTTTTTATCGCACCCTCTACCAATGCGTTCCGCAAAAAGATTTCGTGGCAGGCGTCACGGTCGATCGTTGCAAAGCGTACTTCCTTCTTGTCGATTAGCGTCAGGCCGTAGAGCTGGATCTTCTCGAAAGCGAGAACCTCTTGACGTTTGCTGCTCCAATGAGGCTGATAGTGTTCGCGCTTGACCAGATGGAGTGCCATTTGCTCTGCCCATTCTGGCTGAATCCTGGCGGCCATACTGGCGAAGGTTTGCGAAGTTTCTATGAGCTCACCGGTGACGATCCAGCGTGCGGATTGGCCGGCAAGTACCGACCCCGGGAAGAGTGTGAATTTTCTGTTTCTGCTACCCAGATAGACTCGTCGCTCCTGGCGAGTGGCGACCTGGTTGAGCGATCCGCTCAGGATGCTGCGATGTATCTGCTCATAGCTTCCATCTGCCTGGTTGATCTGTAAGCCTAATTGCTGACATGACAACAGGAGCTGGCGGTGCACCTCTCGCCACTCGCGCATGCGCATGAATGAGAGAAAATAACTCTTACAATACTTCCGTAGTTGTCCCTGGGTCAGATCCTGTCGGCGCTGTTCGTACTCGCACCACAGGTTCCATAGAGTTAGAAAGTCGGACTCCGGATGATCGAACTGAGCGAGCTTCTCCTGTGCTTTCTGCCGGTTCTCAGCACCGATTTCTCGAGGATCTTGAATTGAAAGTGCGCTGACAATGACCAACAACTCCTTGAGGCAATGTTCTCTGGATGCGCTTACCAACATCCTCCCCAGTCGAGGGTCAACCGGTAAACTAGCCATTTGTCGGCCAGCAATGGTGAGTTTTCCCTCGGGTGTGAGAGCATCCAGCTCAACTAGTAGCCTCGTGCCATCACTGATTGCTCTGGCTTCCGGCGCTTCAATGAAAGGAAAGGATTCAGCATCACCCAGGCGCAAGTGTTTCATTCGCAGAATGACGGAGCCAAGATTGGTACGCCGTATTTCCGGGTCTGTAAACTCCGGGCGCGAATCGAAATCCTCCTCCGAATAGAGTCGAATACACACGCCGTTGGCCAGGCGACCGCAGCGTCCTTTGCGCTGATTGGCGCTAGCCTGTGAAACAGGCTCAATGGGCAGGCGTTGCACCTTGCTTTGCACAGAATAACGGCTTATACGAGCCAGCCCGGTATCGATGACGTAATTAATGCCGGGTACGGTCAGGGATGTTTCTGCAACGTTTGTAGATAGAACGATTCTGCGGCCCTGATGTGGGCGGAATATCTTCTGCTGTTCGCTATGCCGTAATCTCGCATAGAGCGGGAGTATTTCGATATTTCTTAGTTTTTGCTTGCGTAATGCCAGGGCGGTTTCTCGAATTTCCCTTTCTCCACTGAGAAAGACCAGCACATCGCCCAGGGCAGTACTGCCTTTTTCGTTCGCAAGTTGCCTGACTGTACTCACCACTGCTTCAGTCTGCAGATCGCTATTGCTCTCTTCCTTGTTGGTCTCTGGCGGTTCATAGCGTACTTCAACGGGAAATGTGCGACCCGACACCCGAACTATGGGGGCCTGATCAAAATGTTCTGAAAACTTCTCAAGATCGATAGTCGCTGAAGTGATAATCAGTTTTAGGTCTTTGCGCCTGTTCACAAGTTGTTTGAGAAAGCCAAGCAGAAAATCTATGTTCAAGGACCGTTCATGCGCTTCGTCAACAATGATGGCTTCGTAACGGTTCAGAAATCTGTCTTGCTGAATTTCGGCGAGTAGAATCCCATCAGTCATCACCTTGAGATAGCTGGACTCGGATTGCTGTTCATTGAAGCGAACCTGATAGGCTACGCCCTCCCCGGTGCTGGTGCCCAGTTCTTCAGCGATACGCGAAGCAACAGAAGTCGCGGCAAGTCGTCTGGGTTGGGTATGCCCGATCAAGCCGCGCCGGCCCAATCCAGCCTGTAAACAGATTTTGGGAAGTTGTGTGGTTTTACCTGACCCGGTATCGCCAGCGACTACCAGGACCTGGTGCTCTTGGAGCAGCTTCGCGATCTCGTCAGCCCTGGCACTGATTGGGAGCTGCTCGGGAAAGTTTAGTCGATTCGGAATCGACTTCTCGCGCTTCTCACAAATCGACTGTGAGCGAAGAATCTCCTGGCGCAGGCGCTCAACAGGTGACGCATGTTGCTGTTCGGCATGGGATGAAGCTTTACGCCGTAGTTGAGAAAGCTTACGACGCAAGCGATGTTCATCGGCAATCTGGCATTTAGCCAATTCAGAGGCGAGATCGTCTGTCACAGGAAAACTGAGCTGGGCTTATGGCACACAAAGGTGCCTGACTAAGGGGTTATCAGGAGCGTAATTCTTTACGCAGGATTTTACCAATGTTTGACTTGGGCAAATCACTGGCGAAGACAATTTCTCTGGGCAGCTTGTAATTAGTCAGGCCGGTCTTGCAGTGAGCCAATATGGCAGCTTCGGTCAGATTCGAATCTTGCTTGACGACGAACAGCTTAACAGCTTCCCCAGTACGTTCGTTCGGTATTCCGACAGCCGCAGATTCCAAAACGCCAGGGTGGCGATTCACCCAGTCCTCGACTTCATTCGGAAAGACGTTAAATCCAGAAACCAGGATCATGTCTTTCTTGCGATCAACAATGCTGTAGTAACCGTCCGTGTCGACCTGCACATAATCGCCGGTTTTGAACCAGCCTTCGGCGTCCATCACTTCGTTGGTCGCCTCGGGCCTGTTCCAATACCCGAGCATGACCTGAGGGCCCCGTACCCACATCTCACCCTTCTCGCCTTGTTCGACCTCGGTACCTTCTTCGTTAACTACTCTCGCCTCTGTCTCAGGCACTAGCGGGCCGACTGTCCCTTGTTTTACCTTGCCTGGAATATTGACCGCGACCACCGGTGAACACTCGGTGAGTCCATAGCCCTCGATGACTTCGCAGCCAGTGCGTTGCTCCCATTCCTCACTAACCGATGAAGACATCGCCATACCGCCAGCACCACAAAATTTGAGCGTGCTGAAATCCAGCGAAGCAAAGTCTTTATTTCGTAACAGGGCCAAATACAGTGTATTGATACCGACAAAACCGGTAATGCTGATCTTCCTGAAGAGCTTGATCAGCGATGGGATATTGCGGGGATCGGGTACCAATATATTGTGATTGCCGGCTAACGGCATGGTCAGGCAATGTAGCAGAAAGGCATAACTGTGATACAGCGGTAGTGGCGCAACAATGGTTTCCTGCTGATCATCCATGATAAGTAAACAGCGCGATCGCAATTGCATCATATTGCTAAGGAGATTGTTGTGACTAAGCATGGCGCCTTTCGCCACGCCGGTCGTGCCTCCGGTGTAGAGAATCAAGGCTACCTCATCACCCTTTCGAGTCGTGCTCGGCAGGCCTTCGATCCCCGGAGTGCTTTCCAGGGTAGATCGAAATTCGACAGCACCGGGCAAAGAATAGCTGGGAACCATTTTCTTGATGTGGCGTGCGGCAAAGTTGAGTAACTGGCGCTTCGGGGTACTGTGCATATCACCAAGGTGAGTGACTATGACTGTTTCAATGTCTGTCTCGCCAATTATTTCTTCCAGCTTGTCGCACATGCTATCGAGAATCACGATAGCTTTTACACCGGAGTCAACAAACTGCTGCTGCATTTCCGGGGCTGTATAGAGAGGGTTGGTATTGACGACTACGAGGTCAGCTTTCAGAGCTCCATACAAGGCTACTGGGAACTGTATGACATTGGGTAATTGAATGGCGATTCTGTCACCAGCTTGCAATTGAGTTTGATTCAAGAGCCAGTGCGTGAAACATTCGGCTTTCTTAATGATCTCTGCATAGCTGATTGTTTCACCGAGACAGCTGTATGCGGGCAAGTGGCCGTGCTTGCCTGCGATATAGTCGATAACAGACGGTAAGGAATCAAATTGTGAGGGAGCTAATTCAGGTGCCAATGCTTCAGTCATAAGATTTACTTCGTCAATAATGCCATGGCTTCTTCGAGGCCTTTAACTGTCAGTGGGAACATTCGATCTTCTATCAGTTCACGAACAATTTCGATGGAATAGCTTGATTGCCAATATTCTTTTGGTGTCGGGTTAATCCATACCAAATTTTCGAAAGTCTCAGCTATCCGACTCATCCAGACCGCACCTGCTTCCTCGTTATAGTGTTCGATTGATCCACCGACATGGGTGATCTCATACGGGGCCATCGTCGCGTCACCGATAAACAGAACTTTGTATTCTTTGCCGTACTTATGAAGAATATCGAACGTTGACGTGGTCTCTGCGTGACGCCGTCGACTCTTGGTCCATACCGAGTCATAAATAAAGTTGTGAAAATAGTAATACTTGAGATGTTTAAATTCAGATCGCGCAGCAGAAAATAATTCCTCACAGAGTTTGACGTGGGGATCCATGGATCCGCCGACGTCAAAGAATAAGAGGACTTTAACGGCGTTATGCCGCTCGGGAACCATCTTGATATCCAGTAAGCCTGCATTTCTGGCCGTGGATGAAATCGTATCATCCAGATCAAGCTCTTCATCGGCTCCAGTACGCGCGAATTTTCGCAGTCGTCGCAGGGCCATCTTGATATTGCGAGTGCCAATTTCTACCGAGTCATCCAGATCACGAAAGCTTCGTCGATCCCAAACCTTGACTGCCTTACCCTGACGCCCTTCATCCTGCCCAATCCGTATACCTTCGGGGTTGTAGCCGTACGCGCCAAAGGGTGAAGTGCCACCGGTACCGATCCATTTGTTACCACCCTGGTGGCGTTTTTTCTGCTCCTCCATGCGTTTACGAAACTCTTCCATGAGTTTGTCCAGGCCGCCTAGTGCTTCTATGCGGGCCTTCTCTTCTTTGCTTAGCATGGAATACAGCTCTCGCCGCAACCATTCATCGGGAATGTTGAGCTCAGCCAGCGCGTCGAGCAGTTCAACGTTTTCGAAGTATTTGCTGAAGGCGCGATCGAATTTATCGAAGTGCTTTTCGTCTTTTACAAGGCACATACGGGATAGATAATAGAAATCATCGACATTCCCGAAGATAACATTCTGTTTCAGACACTCGAGCAGCGCGAACAGCTCGGTAAAGCTCACCGGCAGCCGCTCTCCACGCAGAGTCATGAAAAAGTTGATGAGCATTAACGGTTGGCCCGGTGCATAAATGCGAGTTTTTCCAGTAAATGGACGTCCTGTTCATTTTTAAGCAGTGCGCCGTAGAGTGGTGGGATCGCATTCTTGGAGTCGTGGTTTTTGAGAATGTCTTCGGGCAAATCGTCAGCCATGAGAAGCTTGAGCCAGTCTATCAATTCGGAAGTTGAAGGTTTCTTCTTCAGCCCAGGCACCTTGCGCACATCAAAGAAGATATCCATTGCTTGTCGAACCAGCTCTTTTTTGATTCCGGGATAATGCACGTCGACGATTTTCTCCATCGTTTGTGTGTCCGGAAATTCGATATAGTGAAAAAAGCAACGTCGAAGAAAAGCGTCAGGCAGTTCCTTTTCATTGTTACTGGTGATGATAATGATCGGCCGTGTCTTTGCCTTGATAACTTCCTTGGTCTCATAGACAAAGAATTCCATTTTGTCCAATTCGAGCAACAGGTCGTTTGGAAATTCGATATCGGCTTTGTCAATTTCATCGATCAACAATACAGCCTGTTGGTCGGAGGCAAAGGCTTGCCAGATTTTGCCTTTGACTATGTAGTTGCTGATGTCCTGAACCTTGTCATCGCCGAGCTGTGAATCACGCAAGCGAGAGACGGCATCGTATTCATAGAGCCCTTGCTGGGCTTTGGTGGTGGACTTGATATGCCATTGAATGAGCGGAAGATCTAGAGCGCTGGCAATTTGTTCCGCCAGCATGGTCTTGCCGGTACCGGGCTCTCCCTTGATCAGCAGGGGTTTTTGTAAAGCAATTGCGGCGTTCACCGCCATTTGTAGCTCGTTCGTTGCGACGTATTCCTCGGTACCTGTAAATTCCATGTTGCTTCAGCGTTCCTCTTTTCACTAATTCGAATTTGATGGGGTATATGGGCTTGCCGTCCTGTCAGGCATTGACCTCGATGAGTTTGCGGCCTCTTTCGGTGATGTACCAACGTACTCCTTTACGCCCGCCTACTTTACCAGCAAGCGATTTGAGCGTAAGAAATCCCAGGGTTTTAACCATGGTGGATTCATCAGTATCTGCCTCACGACACAAGCCCGGTAGCGAGCGATAGATGAAGCGACCGCAGCCCAATGTCTTCAGCACCTTCGATGAGGTAGTGTCGAGTTCGTCAGGATTTGGTGCTTCCGCGAGAGTGTTCTCAGCAAGCGTATCGTCTTCTGTTTCCGTATCAATCAAGGGCAACAGCTCTTCCTGTAATTGCCGAAGCTGGTATTGAAGCATGTCGACTTTGTCAGCGGTGGCTCGAGTCTCGGCCATCACATTGTCCGAAACATTGCTCATGAAAAAGCGAGGCATGATGGCGACAGCAAGGCAGATCGCAACATAGTTGAGCAATAAGGCAGGATTGCCCTGGGACTCGACAATGAGCTCGCTGCCAAACACGCTGAGTACGAATGGCACCAGAAACGTGACGAAGATGCCCATGAGGCTAAAGCGCAGCAAAAGGTTAACGTTGTTTTGCTGTCGCGTTGAAATGGTGAAGTAGTTAATGACGCCACCAGCTGTGCCAGCCAGTAGCATAATGAATACCATCGCGGTGAAATGACCCATAGTAAGCCTCTCTGAGTAAGCTCTGGCACTTATCCCGTGCCACTATATTATCCAATGCCCGAACCGTCGGTTCCTGGCTAAGCTCTTGTTTTAAATCTCGTTTTGAAAAAGCAGGAAAGCAATTCAATCAAAAAATGACGAGCATCGCCAGTAACACCGAGCAAGTGCTCATTCTGCATGAAAAAGGACTTCTATGCTTCTGTTTCTGGAGGCTTTTTTCTAGGGCGCTTAACGAACCAGATGAGAGTGGCGAGCAATTCTGCAGCGATTAAAGAAAGCAGAAGCGGCACCAACGCTCTGGCAACAGTATCCAGGCCTAAGGTAATAGCGTCGAGGGTAAGCACCATAAGCGCTGGTGCGATGACATCTCCCTGGGCACTGGCGTACCAGGGTGTGAGCGTAAACGCGAGCATGAGGGCACGCAGCGAATAGGATAACCAACGCAGACGCTTGAATGCTGTGACCTTCCAGTAAACTCTCAGGAATACCGCGCTGGCTGCCAGGTAGACAATCCAGATCAACAAGTAATTGGGTGCTGCAGCACTACTGGCTTCCATGTCAGGATTTTACCCACTGAATGATGTGTTCGTGCTGACCACCCGGGTGCACATAATCTTCAGAGAGCACCTGTCCTCCTACGCTGATTCCTGCCGCTTGCATTGCTTCTTTACCGCCCGTTAACAAGGGATGCCAATCGGGCAAGGCTTTGCCCTCTGCGCGAAGTCGATAGCTACAGGTTTCTGGCATCCAGTGCATATTCTCTTCAATTCGCATTTGACGCACATTAAGGCAATCCGGAACCAGGGTGCTTCGCTCTTTGTAGCAAGTGCAACGGTGGTCTTGTTCATCAAAATATCGACAGATAACCCGCGTCCAATAGATTTGTCTGTCCGCCTCATCTTCAATCTTCTTCAGGCAGCATCGACCGCAGCCATCGCAAAGTGACTCCCACTCACTGTCAGTTAACTCGTTTAGGGGCTTTTCCCAAAAGGCGTCAGTTGTCATATAAGACCCGTTATGTAAGACACGTCATATAAGTCCCGTCAATGTCATCGTCGAGTCTTCTTCCGACGAGAACCATCCGCCATTTTGATACCAGATCAAGCTTTGCTCACGATTTTCTCGAAAGGCGCCTGCAGAAGATTTTTGCGCCATCCTGACATGTCACCGTTCCATACCAGACTGCCACTCTTCTCAATGTCTGCCAATACAGAAAGTATTTGCCGTTTTCTGGCGAGGAGTTCTGGCGCCATTTTGAGCCCTTCAGCCATTTCGCGGGTCAGGTGTTGCATCGCCTTTATCGTGCCTTTTTGTGCAATAGACAATGGCGGACTCAAACGCTCTTCCAGGCCATCAGGGAGGTCGTCAACGGCTTGCGATAACACTGACATCAGTCTTTCCCCCTGTCTATTCAGCAATCCTTTAGGGACTCCGCTTAACTGCTGCAGACGATTCAGACAGGGTTCTTCCAGCTTTGCCATCTCACTGGCTATGATGAATAGCTCAGCGTCCTTCACAATCCAGCTACGCGGCTTGTTCTTGCGGCGTGCTTGCTGTTCGCGCCAGTAGCCAAGGCGCTGCAAATAAGTAAGCCCTTTCCGGTCGAGCTGCCAGGCATTACTAATACTGCGATAGAGCTCTTTCCATAATGCTGGTGACTCAGAATTGTTGGCAATATCCAGTTGTTGTTCACATTCCGCAATAAACCAGCCCTGTTTTTCGGATGCGAGTAATTCATTGTCCAGTTTGAGCATCAATTCGTGAAGATAACGCACATCCAGAGCCGCGTAGTTCAACTGTGACTCTGATAAAGGACGACGCAACCAATCGGAACGGGTCTCATCTTTTTCCACATCCTTGTCAAGCAACTCTTTGACCAGTGCCTGATAAGAGAGGCTGAAACCCATTCCTAAAAATGCCGCTGCCAACTGAGTGTCAAACAAGCGAACCGGCATCTGACCAAGGCTGGTAAGCAACAGAATTAAATCCTCACCGGCGGAATGCAGAATGAAAGTGATGGAATCATTGGCGAGAAGATCAACAAATGCCTGCCAATTCTCAACGCGCAATGGGTCAATCAGGTAACAGGTAGCGCCATCGCTGACTTGCAACAGCCCCAGCTTTGGATAAAAAGTGTTGGTGCGCATGAACTCTGTATCAAGCGCCAATGTTGGTTTTGCAGACCATTGGGCGCAGGCGGATTCCAGTTCCGCATCACTATTGATATGGATTACATCCATCGTGTCGACTGATTGCATGATTCAGGAGTTTTCCAATGCTTTGCGGCCCATGAAGGCATGACTTAGTGTGCCTCCATCGACATATTCGAGTTCACCCCCAACAGGAACGCCATGGGCGATTCTCGAGACCAATACGCCACAAGGTCTCAATTGTTCAGCGATGTAATAGGCGGTCGCATCCCCTTCCACGGTCGGGTTGCACGCTATGATAACTTCGTCCAGCGCGTCTTGTTCTACCCTGTCGACAAGCGCTGGAATGCCGAGCTGTTCCGGACCAATACCATCTATAGGCGACAGGTGGCCCATTAACACAAAATAGATACCTCTATAGCTTCCTGATTGTTCTATGGCGAGTATGTCAGCGGGTGATTCGACGACGCAGCAGAGCTTGTGGTTTCTCGAGGCGCTGGCACATATTCGACACTCTTTCTCCTCGGTCAGTGTACGGCATTTCTCGCAGTTTCCGACTTTATCCAGGGCTTCGCTTAGAGCGCTGGACAAGTTTTGACCTCCACTACGATTGCGCTCAAGCAAATGTAGCGCCATGCGCTGCGCTGACTTGGGTCCGACACCGGGAAGGCAGCGAAAAGCATCAATGAGTTGCTCGATTAGTGGGCTCGTATTCATGGTATGGGTATCGGTACGTTTTTTGGCAACAATTCAGAACGGAAATTTGAAGCCTTCTGGCACATTGAGTCCGCCAGTAATATCTCCCAGCATCTCTTTATTTTGATCTTCCAGTTTTCGAACTGCGTGATTGACCGCTGCAGCGATCAGGTCTTCCAAGACCTCTTTGTCTTCGCTCATCAGGCTATCATCAATATTCACTTCTTTGACGTCATGCCGCCCGTTCATGCTAACGCGCACCAATCCAGCCCCGGATTCGCCTTCCACGACGATATTGGCAATTTCTTGCTGCTTCTTTTGCATTTGCTCTTGTAATGTTTTCGCCTGCTTCATCAGGTCATTAAAATCTGGCATCACGTTCCTCAATCACTTCGTGGAGATATGGACTCTCGCGCTATCTTCGCAGAAAAATGGTCTACAAGCTGTTGCACATTGTCGTCTTTTTCAAATTCATCAATCATCTGTTCGTGGCGTTCTTCCTTCAGCCTTTGGCTCAGTGCTGCGGGCGTCTCTTCGTCCGTCGAGGTGACGATAATCGTGACTTGGACAGGCGCCTGAAAATATTCGCTCAGCGTTTGTTCAAGCCTGGGGTTCAGATCCTCGTTATAGACGGCACTTTGCTTCTCGCTCAATAGCAGCGAGACAGCACCCCCATCATTTTTCTGCCACACGGTATTGGCTAGAACATTGGCCACAATGCCGTTGGCTCTCAATTGAAAATAAGCCTTGAGCCATGACTGATGATCCATAGTGGCAAGAGAGAACTGCTCCTGGTCTTCTATCGCTGCGCTGCTAGCGCCAGCGGATTGGTTCGGACCGAGGTCATTAACAGGTGCTTGCAGTCTTGCGTCTTCAACTGGATCGATGAGTTCTGGCAGAGAGTCCTTCTCGTCTGAAGTTGCAGATACATCATCTGCTACTTCTGTGTCCTCTGCATGATTGTCACTAGTTAGCTCAGTGCCGGAATCTGTGTCGGGCGCTTTTGTTGGCTCGTTCGAGCCTATGACGGCCTTAACGGGAGTGTTTGCGTTGCTGCCTGGCGAGGTGTCTGACTTCGTTTCAGGCGAAGGGTTCAGACTCTTTTTTTTTTGAGTTTCTTCTGGAGGGCTTTCTTGTAGAGTGCCCGCTTGCTCGGCAATGGGCTGACTATCAGCTGCGACCTCAGTGAAGCGCGGCGAGAACACCAGCATGCGCAGGAGCAGCATTTCAAAAGCCACACGCAGGTCTGATGCAAGACGCAAATCCTCGCGCCCTTTGCTGCCAAATTGGTAATAGAGTTGAACGTCTTCGGCGGTAAACTTGCCCGCCAACTCGACCAGCGATTTCCGGTCACCAAAGCTGTTATCTACTGCTTGTGGAGCAACCTGAGCGAGCGCAATGCGGTGCAGTGCGGAGAGCAGACTATCGAGTGTATTGGCATAATCCGGAGACTGTTCGGCCATGTCGGCGATAATCCCCAGAACGCTTTGAGAATCACGCTGGGCCAGCCCCTCAAGCAATGCGAGCACTTGTTTCTGTTGTGGTACGCCAAGCATCTCCACGACCGCGTCGGCTTTGATTTGCCCCTTACAGTAGGCGATAGCCTGATCAACCAGGGTCAATGCGTCACGCATGCTGCCAGAGGCCGCAGAAGCTATTTGCCACAGCGCTTCTTCGTCGTATTCGATTGCTTCCTCATCGAGCACTTTAAGCAAATACTGCTGGATCAATTCCGGGCTCAGATTCTTGAGGTTGAACTGCAAGCAGCGAGACAGAATTGTTATAGGCAGCTTTTGCGGATCGGTTGTCGCAAAGAGAAACTTTACATGTGGCGGCGGCTCTTCAAGAGTCTTCAGCAAGGCGTTAAAGCTGTGATTGGAGAGCATGTGCACTTCGTCGATGAGATAAACCTTGAAGCGGCCTCTTGACGGTGCATATTGCACGTTATCGAGAAGCTCGCGTGTATCATCGACCTTGGTGCGTGAGGCGGCATCGACTTCGATCAGATCGACGAACCGCCCTTCATTGATTTCTGTGCAGGAGTTGCATGACTCACAAGGCTTGGAGGTAATGCCTTCTTCGCAGTTAAGGCATTTTGCCAATATGCGAGCGAGCGTAGTTTTTCCTACGCCCCGTGTTCCGGTAAAAAGATAGGCGTGATGTAGACGCTCATTATCGAGCGCATTGGTGAGCGACTGCAGAACATGTGATTGGCCGGCAACCTGTGAAAAGTTGGAAGGTCGCCACTTACGGGCCAGTACCTGATAACTCATCTGAGTCTTTCGCTGGATGATCTACCGTGGATATGCACTCTGGCTCTTTCGCCAGGAATTATTAGATAAAAGCCCTTGTCAGCCACACCACGGCACATGAATCAGCTACTACCGTTGCTCCCTTCCGGGCCTGGCGGGGTTCATAACCTACCATTGCGCGGGGACCGACAAGGACCGGGAGTGATGATAGCACAGGGTGTGGGGCTTGGGGGTAGGTTTGTTGGGTGTTCCATGATTGGGTTGATCGGTCAGGTCTAGGCGTGTGCTCGGGTGTGTTGGGGGTGGATGGGCGAGCTTTGCTTGCCAGAGGGAGGATTGACTCTCTATTTGGCTAAGCCAAATAGTTCGCCCTTCGGGTGGCGCGTTGCGCCATCTGCGCTGCTTCGCAGCTTTGATCCGCATTTCAGCTTAGCTGAAATACTCACCCTGCGGGTGGCGTGTTGCGCCATCTGCGCTGCTTTGCAGCTTTCGAACAAGGGTTCTCATCGCGATCCCTGATCGCGGATAAAACAAAAAAGGCCCCTTGGAGAGAGCGTCTGTTTGGTCACGGATATTAGGCAAAGATGGGCGAGCAATGCTCGCCGGAGGGAGGGATTGACTCTCTATTTGGCTAAGCCAAATAGTTCGCCCTTCGGGTGGCGCGTAGCGCCATCTGCGCTGCTTCGCAGCTTTCGAACAAGGGTTCTCATCGCGATCCCTGAACGCGTATAAAACAAAAAAAGGCTTTGAATAGATAGCGCCTGTGCTGGGGCTGGTTGGGCGAGCGTTGCTCGCCAGAGGGAGGGATTGATTCGCATTTCAGCTTAGCTGAAATACTCACCCTGCGGGTGGCGTGTTGCGCCATCTGCGCTGCTTCGCAGCTTTCGAACAAGGGTTCTCATCGCGATCCCTGAACGCGTATAAAACAAAAAAAGGCCCCATAGGGGCCTGTTTTGTTTTATTGGCGGTGAGGGAGGGATTCGAACCCTCGATGCCTTTCGACATACACACTTTCCAGGCGTGCTCCTTCGACCACTCGGACACCTCACCGTAATTCTGTTTCTATCTTAGCAACATCTTGCATGTTGTTAGACAAGCTTCGCTTGTCTGAGGGAGGGATTGACTCTCTATTTGGCTTAGCCAAATAGATCGCCCTTCGGGTGGCGCGTTGCGCCATCTGCGGAGCTTCGCTCCTTTCGACCCTCGATGCGGTCGACATACACACTTTCCAGGCGTGCTCCTTCGGCCGCTCGGACACCTCACCGTAATTCTGTTTCTATCTTAGCAACATCTTGCATGTTGTTAGACAAGCTTCGCTTGTCTGAGGGAGGGATTGACTCTCTATTTGGCTTAGCCAAATAGATCGCCCTTCGGGTGGCGCGTTGCGCCATCTGCGGAGCTTCGCTCCTTTCGACCCTCGATGAGGTCGACATACACACTTTCCAAGCGTGCTCCTTCGGCCACTCGGACACCTCACCGTAAATTCGCGCGTTGTTTTTGCGGGCGCGAAAAACGCGCGTACTCTAGCCTAGCGGTGTTGGTTTTACAAGTTTACTACTGACGCAGCAATCTTGGGATTACCTCTTCCGAAGTCATGGGTCTGGTGCATCGGTAGACATTGATGTCCAGTCCCCCGCGACGCAGATAGTTCATTGACAGCTTGAGCTCGTCCGGTTTGCAGGTCTGCATGATGTCGCGGTATATGCGCTCAGCGCACTCTTCGTGATAGCCCTGATGCTGCCGGAAGGAGCAAAGATATTTTAGCAATGAAGTCTTTTCGATCGCCTGACCGGTATAGACAATTTCCACGCTCGCCCAGTCTGGTGCGCCGGTGACAGGGCAATTTGATTTGAATAGATCGCTGTAAATGCACTCATCGAATGCTGCATCAGATGTTGTTTGCAATAGACTGGCGTCAGGCTCGTAATCTTCCAATTCAATATCAAGCTGATCCAATGAGCTCCCCTGCCTCAGCTGTACTTGTGCTGCCTCCCCCTGCCCCAAAATCGAGATATTTACCGTTACCTGGGATTTGCTTACAGCGGAAAGATCATTCCTGATGACATCAGCAAGTTTTTCACTGCTCTCGAAACGTTCCTGATTAAATGAGTTCAGATAGAGCTTAAGCGACTTGGACTCGACAATGTTCTCTGAATCAGCGTCGAATAAAAACTCACCGACCGCGACTTGAGGTTTTCCTTTTAGATTAAGCCAGGACAATTCATAGGCATGCCAGTGATCAAGTCCATACATGAGTATCTTCTTGTCGATGTCCAACAAGGATCTGGCAGGCCATCGGGGAATTGGGTAGAGAATGCCCGGATCATATTTGCTGGGGCTCGGAATTTTTTCGCCTAGTGGGTTTTCAGTGCTCATGAGAATCTGCCCGGTCTAGTGGCGCAGGCCCGTGCTTCGCCGCAAGCACCAGATGCAAGCCGCATACAGAGCCACAGAAAAAATACCGAGTATGAGAAATGCCCAATACACATCCACATCCGAACTACCGAGTATGCCGTAACGGAACGCATTCACCATGTAAAAGATCGGATTAACCCCTGACACGATCTGCCAGAAATCAGGCAGCAAGGCCGCTGAATAAAACACGCCGCCCAAGTAGATCAGCGGAGTTAAAACGAAAGTCGGAATAATTGAAATATCATCGAAGCTATTGGCAAAGATCGCGTTGATGAAGCCCGCCATGGAAAAGACCAATGAGGTTAACAGGATTACGCTCACTGTGATAAACGGATGAGCGATTTGTAGATCCGCGAAGAACAATGCCATCACCGTTACTATCAAGCCGACTGATAATCCACGCGCCATGCCGCCAACAACAAAGCCCGCGAGTATCACGTAGTTGGGCACAGGCGCCACGAGTAATTCTTCTACGCTACGCTGAAACTTGTGACTGAAAAAACTCGACACAACATTGGAGTATGAATTCTGTATCACCGACATCATGATCAGGCCAGGCACGATGAATTGCATGTAGTCGAAGCCACCCATTTCGCCTATTCTGCGCCCGACCAGATTTCCGAAAATGACAAAATACAGACCTATCGTGATCGCTGGTGGGACCAGTGTCTGTAACCAAATGCGCATGAAGCGTCGCACTTCTTTGATGACGATAGTTTCAAAAGCGATGAACTTGTGGCTGCTAAACATTGCTTGCCTCCTGCAGAGCGTCTTGCTCTGTCGGCGAGGCGCCTCTGGATAAGCGAGAAAGGAAAAGCTGCTCCAGACGATTGGTCTTGTTGCGCAGGCTCTTGACGCTTATTCCTTCGGAGCTGAGTGCGGTGAATACCTGATTGATATCCACACCTGCTGCGACAGTCACTTCAAGAGTATGACTGTCTACCTGTCTGGATGAGACTCCCTGCAGTTGAATCTTTGGCTCTTTCTCAAGATCTGTCGCCGTGTCGAAGATGAAAGTTTGGGAGTCAAGCTCGGCAAGCAGTTTCTTCATGCTGGTGTTTTCGATGATCTCGCCTTTGTCGATAATGGCGATATTGCGACAAAGCTGTTCAGCTTCTTCGAGATAATGAGTAGTGAGGATAATGGTTGTGCCCTGCTCGTTGATTTCGGTGAGAAACTCCCACATGGAGCGACGAAGCTCAATATCCACTCCGGCTGTTGGCTCATCGAGAATCAGCAAACGGGGTTCGTGTACCAGGGCTCGCGCAATCATCAGACGGCGTTTCATGCCTCCAGACAATGACCGTGATCGTTCGTCTCGCTTTTCCCAAAGCCCCAATTTGCGCAAGTACTTCTCGGTTCGCTCGGCGGCGACTTTTCGGCTCAGGCCATAATAGCCAGCTTGAGTCATCACGATGTCTCTCACCTTCTCGAACTGCGAGAAATTAACCTCTTGCGGCACGACGCCTAAATCCAGCTTGGTCTGATACACATGTGTTTCTACATTACGTCCAAACACAACGACCTCACCCCCTGATTTGTTAACGAGAGTGGAAATCACGCCAATCGTTGTAGACTTGCCGGCACCATTTGGCCCAAGAAGAGCGAAAAAATCCCCCTGTTCAACCTCGAGAGAAATTCCCTTGAGAGCCTGAAAACCATTCGCGTAGGTTTTACTTAATTGATTGATTGCAATTGCTGTTGTCATGCTGGTTCCAGATATTTCCCTTGGTCACCTTGCGTGCGCAGAACTTTCTCATTTTAGCCGCCTCGCCTCCTCGTTTGCCCCCACGCTTGGCCGCAGTGCGTTCCGGACGAGACGCGTTTGAATGGCTGTGGTGTCTACGATCCGTTGCAGAGTTGTTGCTAGAGCTGCGGCAGTATGCACCTAGCCTGAGCAGGCATCAATGTTGGTTCGGTCGAGTACGTGTCTTTGTGAGTAAATGCAGAGTGCTAAATAAAAAAGCCCGGCTAGAGCCAGGCTTTTCTATTTTGATATGGCGTCCCCTAGGGGTTTCGAACCCCTGTTGCCGGGATGAAAACCCGGTGTCCTAGGCCTCTAGACGAAGGGGACGCAGGTGCTGAGTGCTATTCAGCGAGCGGGGGATTCTAAGGAGCTTGCCCCGCCCAGTCAAGCCCATTTTAGGGATTTTAGCCGTGAGCAACTCAAACAATGCCTTGCCCGAATCCTGCCACGCTCATCTGCTTAATGGTAAAGCGGCATCGCCCAGTGCCCGTCTATTTGCTAGTATCGTCCATCTGACAGTTTCACTCTTTCGTATTCAATTCGGGACAGCTGAGCCAGCATAGCTGCTAGAGCTGAATTTCGGTGCTTACTTGAGTGTACTGAAGAAGCACATACGGACTTGGCTTCACTGCTAAATAGATTACGTTAACTGGTTTTGGGCTATGTCTCATGGACGATAGCCCTGAGGTTAGGATCAGGTTTTATGATTGCGTTTCTGTCCATTCTGCTTGCGGTAGTGCTACTGGGCATTACCGTCTACGGTTTACACCGATACCAGACCATGGAGGTGGAATACACTGTCGACAGGTCAACCCCCCTACCCCCGCTTGATGGTGATAAAGGGGAAAGTGACAGGAGAGCTTTTGACCCTGCAGTAAACGGCGACTCGCCTGGCAAACAGGCAGTAGATAGACGACATGCCAGCGCAACGCGGAACCCGAAATCGACCCAAACCTGGTTAAACAGGGTAGCCGAGCTCAAAAAAACGGGCGATATGGCTGCCGCAATCTCAATCTGTGAAAGCGAATTCCCTCTTTGGGGAGCCTACAATCAGGCCTGTATTATCGAGCGCCTGAAAATCAAGGAAGAAGGAACCAGCAAGGAAGAGCTGGAGGCGGCACTTCAGCGACTGTATCGGCTTGCAGTAACCGCTGAGCTATTGCATGACAAATCTGACGATCACGAACATCTCACTCTGAATCAACTGAAGACGCTGGATCTCGCCTCAGTCGATGCTTTGGAACACAGCTATGCACAGATTGGCTACGCCCATCTCCGTCTAATACGGAAGAGTGATATTAAAGTGATGCTGGCCAATTGGGGCCGCCCTGAGCAGCATACGCTACCTCGCAGTCACCATGAGCAGTGGTGGCAGGAGTTTGTGAGAAAGCTGGCCTGAGGGTGTCCGGCTGACAAATCAGGGCCTTTCGACCCGAATTCCGAATCTTGACCACATAAAACCTCTATGACATCCTGAACTGCTGCCGACAAATAGCATTGTGGCGTGGGAGGCATCGAGCCACTGAGCGCCGAAGTGTGAAGATCGTGACTGTCATGACGATTGTGACGATCAAAGGTGCCGAAAACGAGCATCCCGCACAGCAAATGCATTAATAAGAAGACAGTAGTCGGCACAGCAAGGGTCTAGCTATGAGCAAACACGAAGCCAACCAGGCAGAAGATGCGGCGAGTCTTGGAATTGATCAAAAACTGATCGAAGAAGGTACTCAGCAGCTCACCAGTGAAATAGCTGTTCTGGAGGCCTGGCTTGCTGAATTGGACGCATCTGATAGCAGCAATGATGAAGTCATCGCCGCCAAGAAGTCCTACAGCGACATGCTCCAGAGCCGCAAAGAGATGCTCAGCACCCTCAGGCACGCCAAACGGCAGTCAGTCTCCGCAGACTAAGTATTCCATTCCCTAATCCGCAATCGAAAAAGCACACTGAATAAATGTTGTCCAAAGATCAGGCTTTAACCATGCTTAGCCTTCAGGCGCGCATGAACGCCAAAGTAGACCCAGACTGGGTGCAAGCCCGCTATCCCTATCTTCGCGCAGTCGCTATCGAAGGTGCCGAGGCCATCGAGCACCATGGTTGGAAATGGTGGAAGAAGCAAGATAAGGATTTGCCACAGCTCCAGATGGAGTTGATTGATATCTGGCATTTCATTCTCTCGGAAATACTCTTGCGCAACGAAGGCGATGAAGAGGAGCCACTAGCTGCCCTGCTCACCGCTATGCAGGAGATCAGCACACAAACTGAATTTGAAGTAGACGGTGAGAGCTACCAACTCGCCGATCTGGATTTGCTACGTAAACTGGAATTGATGATAGCCCTCTCCGTTTTGCGCCGGATAGAGCTGCCCCTTTTCGCCTCGATCATGGCGGATTGTGAGATGGATTGGATGGAGCTCTACCGCCAGTATGTCGGCAAGAATGTGCTGAATATGTTCCGGCAGGACAACGGCTATAAATCAGGCAGTTATCTTAAAGAGTGGCATGGTCGGGAAGACAACGAGTATCTGGTTGAAATCATCCATCGACTCGATGCCGATGCGGCAGATTTTGAAGAACGTGTCTATGCTGAGCTTGCTGAAGCTTATCCGTCCTGATATCGCGGACAGAAATTCTCTTACTTGTAGTATGCGTTCTCTGTGTTTGAGTGATCGGTAACGTCGCGTACCGCTGTCAGTTGCGGAATCTGGCTCAAGAGAGTCTTCTCAACACCATCTTTAAGCGTAACATCGACCATCCCGCAGCCCTGGCATCCCCCACCGAAACGCAGTACGGCAATGCTGTCTTCGAAGATTTCTTCCAGAGTCACCATGCCACCGTGGGCGGCAAGCCCAGGATTGACCTCATTGTAGAGCACATAGTTCACACGCTCTTCCAGTGAGCTGTCGTCGGTAATCTTGGGTAGACGAGAATTTGGAGCCTTGATTGTGAGCTGCCCACCCATGGAATCCTTGGCAAAATCAACTACGGCATCTTCAAGGAACGGTATACTCGGTACGTCGATAAATGCCTTGAAGCCCGTAAACTCTTTGACTTCATCTTCTTCTTTCTCTTCCCCTGGTCGACAAAAGGAAATGCAGGTTTCCGCGCGCGGTGTACCGGCATCGAGAATGAAGATACGCACAGCTATTCCCTCGCAGTTTTGCTTCGCCAGCAACTGGACCAGGTATTCCTGTGCAGATTCGGTAATAGTGACCATAGGATCCTCTCAGATTCACAACTGCCGCAATTTTACTTGATGCGGTAGCGCTTGGAAATACCCGAGCAATTTACTCAATTATTCCGTGCCGATAAATTCTGCTTTTGGTAGAATTGTGCGCTTTTTCATCCACTTAACTAACAGACAGTCGAGACAGCTACATCCCCATGCAGATGAAACAATCCTCCCAGCGCCTGAGAGAAGCTCTTCAGAAACGAATCCTGATTCTGGATGGCGCCATGGGCACCATGATCCAGTCAAGAAAGCTGTCTGATGCAGAGTTTCGTGGTGAGCGCTTTGCAAATTTCGAGCACGACATTTCAGGGAATAATGACCTGCTCTGTCTGACCCAGCCTGATGTCATCAAAGAGATTCATCGCGCCTATCTCGAAGCCGGTGCAGATATTGTTGAAACCAATACATTTAACGCGACGCGTAGCTCGCAAGCTGATTATCACCTTGAGGACATCACCTTTGAGCTAAATGAGGCCGCCGCGCGCCTGGCACGGGAAGCCTGCGATGAGATTAGCGCGAGCACGCCAGACAGACCTCGTTTTGTAGCTGGCATCTTAGGGCCTACCAGCAAAACGGCCTCCATATCTCCGGATGTTAATGATCCCGGCTATCGCAATACCTCGTTCGATCTTCTGGTTGAGGACTATGCAAATTCCTGCAAAGGACTCATCGCCGGCGGCGCCGATGCGATTATGATCGAAACTGCCTTCGATACGCTCAATGCCAAGGCAGCGATTTTCGCCGCTCGTCGTTGTTTCGCAGAGCTCGAGCTTGAATTGCCGATCATGATCTCCGGTACGATTACCGATGCCAGCGGACGCACTTTGTCGGGTCAAACGGTTGAAGCGTTCTGTAATGCAATCGCCCATGCTAAACCGCTAACGATTGGTTTCAATTGCGCCCTCGGCGCCGAACAATTGCGGCCGCACATTGAGGAAACCTCTTCCCTGGTGCCTTGCTATGTCTCTACTCACCCGAATGCCGGCTTGCCCAATGAGTTTGGAGAATATGATCAATCGCCAGAAGAGATGGCGACGATCATCCTTGAGTTTGCTCAACAGGGTTTCGTAAACATCGTCGGTGGCTGTTGCGGCACAACACCGGCACACATCGCTGCGATAACCGACGCGATTGCTGATGTCTCACCACGGAAATTACCTAGCCCAGAGGGTGCTTGCCGCCTTAGTGGTCTCGAGGCTTTCAATATCAATGAGCAATCGTTGTTCGTCAACGTAGGTGAACGCACCAACGTAACTGGCTCGGCACGCTTCGCAAGATTGATCAAGGAAGAGAATTTTGAGGAAGCGTTGGACGTCGCCAGAGATCAGGTAGAAGCAGGCGCGCAAATCATCGACATCAATATGGATGAGGGAATGCTCGACTCCCTTGGTGCGATGGAGGTGTTTCTCAAGTTGGTTGCATCAGAGCCAGAGATAAGCCGCGTCCCTATCATGGTCGATTCTTCCAAATGGGAAATCATTGAGGCAGGACTTAAGTGCATTCAAGGCAAGGCAGTTGTTAATTCCATCAGCCTGAAAGAAGGCGAAGAAGATTTTCTTGCAAAAGCGAAGCTGTGCCAGGCGTACGGAGCTGCAGTTATCGTGATGGCATTTGATGAGCAAGGGCAAGCAGATACTCTTCAGCGGAAAAATGAGATTTGCAAACGCAGTTACGAGCTTTTGATCCGGGAGCTGGACTTCACTCCTCAGGATATTATTTTTGATCCGAATGTTTTTGCGATTGCCACAGGTATCGAAGAGCACAATAACTATGCGGTAGATTTTATCGAGTGTTGTCGCTTCATCAAAAAAGAGTTACCCGGCGCCTTGATCTCGGGCGGAATAAGTAATGTGTCGTTTTCTTTCCGTGGCAATAATACGGTTCGCGAAGCTATTCACTCAGTTTTCCTCTACTACGCGATCAAGGCCGGTCTCAGTATGGGCATCGTCAATGCAGGTCAGTTGACTGTATACGATGAAATTCCAGGCGATCTGAAAGATGCGGTCGAGGATGTTGTTTTAAACCGTTCTGCAGAAGCTACTGAAGCTCTTATGGAGGTTGCACAGCGATACAGCGGTGAGCAACAAAAGCAGAAGCAAGAAGATCTCACTTGGCGCGAGAAAACGGTCGAAGAAAGACTCGCCTATGCGCTGGTCAAAGGAATAACCCGATTTATCGAAGAGGATACCGAGGAAGCACGCCAGAAATGCGATCGTCCCATTGAAGTGATCGAGGGGCCGCTTATGAGCGGCATGGATGAAGTCGGCGACTTGTTTGGCAGTGGCAAGATGTTTTTACCACAAGTCGTTAAGAGTGCCCGGGTGATGAAACAGGCCGTCGCCTATCTCCTGCCCTATATTGAGGCCGAGAAAAGCGGTGACGATGCAGGAAGCAAGGGCAAGGTGCTACTGGCGACCGTAAAAGGCGACGTGCACGACATCGGCAAGAACATTGTTGGCGTCGTGCTCGGCTGTAACAACTACGATGTAATCGATTTGGGCGTAATGGTCCCTGCGGAAAAAATATTACAGACTGCACGGGAGGAGAACGTCGACGTGATTGGCCTGAGCGGACTGATCACACCCTCGCTTGATGAAATGGTTCATGTCGCGAGTGAGATGCAGAGGCTGGATTTTAAAGTCCCTCTTCTTATTGGCGGTGCTACGACTTCCAAAGCTCATACTGCGGTGAAGATCGAAGAAAACTACAGCAACGACAGCACGATCTATGTGCCTGATGCGTCACGGAGTGTGAGCGTAGTCAGCACGTTACTCAACCCGGAAAACAAGATTTCTTTCTGTGCCAGTGTACGAGACGAATACGCAACTATCCGAGAACGTACTGCCAAGCGCAGTGGCAAACTTGAGTTGTTGAGCTACAAGCAGGCGAATGCCAATAAGCCGGATGCCAATGAGGCGAGAGGTGAGCCAGGAGAATTCTGTTGCAAGAAACCAGGCTTTCTCGGTGTTGAGTATTTTCAGGATTATCCGCTCGATAAACTACTGGACTATATCGATTGGACCCCCTTCTTCATCACCTGGTCTCTGTCAGGAAAATTTCCTGCCATCCTTGAGGATGAGAAAGTCGGCAAGGCCGCCAGGGATCTTTATGACGATGCGCAAGCGATGCTCAAAAAAATCATTGATGAGAAGCTGTTCACTGCAAAAGCGGCCATCGGATTCTGGCCGGCACAACGGACAAACGATAACGATGTCACTGTGTACTCAGCAGCGGAAGATGGTGAGACCCTCGCTCAGCTGCATTTTCTAAGACAGCAAATGATTAAAGACGAAAGCCTTTCCAATCTGAGTCTTGCTGACTATATTGCGCCGGCACAGTCGGGAGACACCGAACAGCCTACAGATTATATCGGTGCATTCGTAGTTTCGACCGGATTCGGCGCCGATGAATTGGCTCAGCAGTTCCAGCAAGCCAACGACGATTACCAGTCCATTCTTGCTAAAGCCCTGGCTGATCGTCTGGCGGAAGCTTTTGCCGAGCATCTCCATGAGCGAGTGCGCAAGGAGCTCTGGGCTTATCAGCCAGAAGAAGATTTGAGCAACGAACAATTGATTGCAGAGCAGTATCAAGGCATACGCCCTGCCCCCGGCTATCCGGCATGTCCGGATCACAGTGAGAAGAGCACAATCTTTTCATTACTGCAGGCGGAAGAGAAGATCGGTGTAAAACTCACCGAGAGCTACGCAATGTGGCCTGCGGCGAGCGTCAGTGGGCTTTACTTTGCTCACCCGCAAGCCAAATACTTTTCAGTAGGCAAGATTGATCAGGAGCAGGTAGATGACCTTGCAAGGCGCAAGAACACTGACCCTGAGGCATTGCGTCGCTTGTTGGCGCCGAATCTGCGCTAGTGCATACCACAGGCATTGTTTACAATGTCCTGCTTGAGAAACAGTTTGCGAAAACACCTATTTAAGCGATAAGAACCGAATCCTTAGGGATCAAATGGAGTAGGACCGGGAAATCAGGCTTCACGACAATCCGAGCGCTGGAATCATCTGAACTGATCACAGCAACTGCGGATCAAATGCATCTGAAATTTTCGGAAACAAGGAACAGCCAGGCTGACGCCGGGCAAAAACCTCATATAACGACCTCATGTATAGATACGATAATTACGATCACCAAATGCTGAGCGACCGCGTCGCCCAGTTCCGCGGCCAGACAGAGCGCTACCTGGACGGCAAATTGAGCGATGCCGAATTCCTGCCGTTGCGTCTGCAGAATGGACTCTATGTCCAACGTTTAGCGCCGATGCTTCGCGTCGCAGTTCCTTATGGAATGCTCGCATCAAAACAGTTGCGCAAGCTTGCACTAATCGCCAGAGAATACGACAAGGGTTACGCCCATTTCACCACCAGGCAGAATGTTCAGTTTAACTGGCCAGCACTGGAAGACGTGCCCGATATTCTCGCCCATCTTGCTGAAGTGGAGATGCACGCTATTCAAACCAGTGGAAACTGCATCCGCAACACAACAACAGATCAGTTTGCCGGTGTTTCCCCTGACGAATTGGAAGATGCCCGTCCCTACTGCGAAATCATTCGCCAATGGTCGACGTTCCATCCGGAGTTCGCGTTCTTGCCGAGAAAATTCAAGATCGCTGTTTGTGGAACCAAGGTAGATCAGGCGGCAACTCAGGTTCACGATATCGGGATCTACTTGATCAAGAATAGCGATGGCGAAGTGGGATTTCGGATTCTCGCTGGCGGTGGACTTGGTCGGACACCCGTGATTGGTCAGGAGATTTTTGACTTTGTTGAGAAGCGTCATTTACTGACTGCTCTCGAAGCTATCTTGCGTGTTTACAATCGCAGTGGTCGCAGAGACAACAAGTATAAAGCCAGAATCAAGATCACCGTTCGTGAAACCGGACTCGATGCGTTTCGCGAAAAAGTGCTTAAGGAATGGGCGGTGATCAAGGACGGACCTCAGACCCTGACGGACGAAGAGATTGACCGCTGCAAGAGCTTTTTTACCGATCCTGATTACGCAGATCTTGGCGATCAGCCAGAGGAACTGCAAGCTCCCTTGGGCTCCAATGCTCTTTTTGCCAGCTGGCATGAACAAAACGTCAAAGCACACAAGCGCAGCGGCTACGCGGTAGTCACAGTCGCGATGAAAGAGACAGGTGTGGCTCCAGGTGATGTAACCGACCTGCAGCTCGACTATCTGGCAGATCTTGCCGATGAATTCAGCTTCGGAGAAGTTCGAGTATCCCATCATCAAAACGTAGTCCTGGCAGATGTTCGTCAGGACAAGTTGTTCGCACTCTGGGAAAAGCTGCATGCTAAATCCCTGTCGAGCAACAACCTGGACCTGTTAACCGACATCATCTGCTGTCCAGGTGGCGACTTCTGCGCCCTGGCTAACGCCAAATCCATACCTATTGCAGAGTCGATTCAGCGCAAGTTTGATGACCTCAATGAATTGAAAGAGATTGGTGAACTGCGCATCAATATTTCCGGATGCATGAATGCTTGTGGTCATCATCACGTCGGCAATATCGGCATTCTCGGTGTCGATAAAAAAGGCGAGGAGTTCTATCAAGTCTCTCTGGGTGGTTCGTCAAGAAATGAAGCTTCGCTTGGCAAAATTATTGGACCAGCCTTCGCTCAGGAAGAAATTCCTGTCGTAGTGGAGAAAATAGTTTCTGTCTATAAAGCCAAACGAAGTGAGCAGGAAACCTTTCTCGACACCTATCGACGCATCGGTATTGATCCATTCAAGGAGGTAGTCTATGCCAACGCTGATTAAAGACGGTGCCGTAGCAGAAGATCAATGGACTCTGATTAAAACCGCGACCGGGCCTGAAATTCTGCAGGCAGTCCCAGGCAGAAACTTTATAGTGCCGCTGCAATTTTGGCGTGAGTATCAGGAAGAAATTGCTGCTTACTCAGGGCGCTTCGCACTCTGGCTTGATAGCAGCGAAGACGTCAATGAACTCACTGATGAAGTTCATGGCTTTCCGTTGATCGCATTAAATTTTCCGGCCTTTGCTGATGGGCGTTCCTATAGTAATGCGCGTGAGCTGCGCGAGCGCTTTGACTATAAAGGTGAGATTCGAGCCATCGGTGATGTCTTACGTGACCAGCTCTATCTTATGTCGCGCTGTGGATTTAATGCATTTGAACTGCGCCACGATCAGGACGTAGACACCTGTCTGGCAGCCTTCCAGGATTTTCACACTGGCTATCAGGGAACCGTTGCCGAACCACTTCCACTATTCAGGCGCAGGTAGATTACCGGGCCTGAACCGAACAGCGTTGCCTGGTCATGGAACACGATTCCCTACTCTTCTCTTTCTTTCTCATTTTTACAGGCGCTGCCATGCTGTCTACGGTGGCGCTTTTTCTACGTCAGCCGCTACTCGTCGCCTATATTTTTGTTGGGGTCATTCTCGGGCCCTTTGGCTTTGGCTTCGTCGCTGAAGCTTCCCTGCTCACAGATATCGCTGAGTTTGGCATCATCTTCCTGTTGTTTCTGCTGGGCCTGGATATGCAGCCCAATAAATTGTTCAGCACGCTGCGCAAAACCTTTTTGGTCACACTGGCCAGTTCAATAGCATTCTTCTTGCTTGGTTTCGCATCAGGCTTTCTATTCAGTTTTACCCTGACCGAGTGCATCGTGATCGGCTTCAGTATGGTGTTTTCCAGCACTATCATTGGTATCAAGCTCTTGCCCACAACTGTACTTCATCAGAAGCATATGGGTGAACTCATGGTCGGCATCCTGCTCATGCAGGATTTCATTGCTATTTTTATTCTGGTATTTCTGGATTCCGGGAATATCGAGCAGAGTAGCGCGCTGCAAGTCTTGCTGGCATTACCAGTATTGTTGGCCATAGCGTATGTCGCTGCGCGCTATTTGCTGGTAGCGCTGATCGCTCGCTTCGACCATTTCAAGGAATATATTTTTTTACTGGCGATCGGCTGGTGTCTTGGGTTGGCGGCATTGGCGTCAGAAATGGGCTTGTCGGCAGAGATCGGGGCATTTGTTGCTGGTGTTTCGCTGGCCACCAGCCCCATAGCGCTATTCATCGCGCATAGCCTCAAGCCACTTCGGGACTTCTTTCTGATCCTGTTTTTCTTCTCATTGGGCGCGCAATTCAATATCGCTCTGCTCTCTGAGATTATCGCCCCTGCATTACTGCTTGCCTTGCTGGCACTCAGTATTAAGCCTGTGGTTTTTCATTCGCTTCTGCGTCGCTTCAGCGAACGCAGTCGCCTGGCCTGGGATGCCGGTTTGCGGCTGGGACAGATTAGTGAGTTTTCGCTATTGATCGCTTTTGTTGCAGTGCAATCAGGGGCAATTGGCGAGGCCGCATCGCTCACAATTCAGGGAGCGGCGATCGTTACCTTCCTGATTTCTTCCTACATCGTCGTGATGTACTGCCCCACACCTATCGCCATCAACAGCAAACTGCGTCGCGATTAGCCCGACAAGGCTGTCGATGCCAGCTTCATGAATCAAGGTTTAGCAGATATCTACCTTGCGCCTTTCCTGAAAGCACGGATTTCAGACTCTCATCCAGTTCAGCAAATCCGATTTCGGTGATCATGCTCCCCAGATTATCGAGCTTCCATTCTCCTGCGAGTTTATTCCAGGCTCGCTGCTTGGTCTCAAGAGGCAACTCGACCGAGTCCACGCCGAGCAGGTTCACACCGCGCAGAATAAAGGGTAATACCGTTGCAGAAAATGCAGGCGACTGCACCAGCCCGCAGGCTGCTACGCTACCCCCATACTGCAGCGACTTGATTACTGATGACAGCGTTTCACCACCGACCACATCGACAGCGCCAGCCCAGCGTTCCTTCAATAATGGCCGCGGATTCTCTTCCGATAACTCTGCACGATCGATAATGTCCGCAGCACCCAGAGATTTCAGCCATTCAGCTGCGTCCTGTTTGCCGGTGCTGGCAACAACCTGAAAGCCGAGTTTGGCCAGCAGAGCAACTGCGATACTACCAACGCCACCTGTGGATCCTGTGACTAGCACCTCTCCCTGGGTAGGCTGCAGGCCGGATTGTAGAAGCTTGTCGACACACAGTGCCGCAGTAAGACCAGCAGTGCCCAGAATCATCGATTCACGCAGGGACAAGCCTTCGGGCATGCGGATTACCCAGGCAGCTGGCACGCGAATGAACTGACCAAAACCACCTGCGGTATTCATGCCCAAGTCATAGCCGGTAACGAGTACTTCTGTGCCTGCAGGCAAAGATGGGTCGGAAGATTCGACGATTTTGCCTGCCGCATCAATACCGGGTGTGTGGGGGAAATTCCGCGTAACGCCCTTATTCCCCGAAGCCGACAAGGCATCTTTGTAGTTAAGTGAGGAGTACTGAACTTCGATGAGTACCTCGCCTTCTGGCAAGGACTCGGTATCTAAAGTGGTAAGTTCGCTAGCAAACTCTTTCTCCTGAACTTCGCTAACCAATAGTGCCTTGTATTCCATGCTGCAATTTCCTAGTGATAAAACTCGTTGTCCGGTCTGTTAAAAAGTTTGGTGTAGAGAGTATCGAATACTGCACTGAAGGCCTGTCCCATCTTGTCCTGAAATGTCTTCTTCACTTCGAATTCAACCTCATAGACATCGGAGTGCTCACAGGCCGCGACGATGCACTCATCGCTGGTTTTGATCTCGTCAACCATGTAGCGTTCTTTGGCTTGTGTGCCAACCCAGGTTTCGCCAGTCGCGATCTTGTCGATTTCCACACTCGGTCGGTGTTCTTTCACCCAACTCTTGAATATGTTGTGCATGGTCTCTACTTCTTCTTGCACTTTTTCTCGACCCTTGTCGGTAATCTCACCAAAGGTTGAGAGAGTTCGCTTGAATTCACCCGCCGTCACTTGCTCGTAATCGACATCATACTTTTTCAATACGCGATTGAAATTGGGCATCTGAATGACAACACCGATGGAGCCGATAATGGCAAAGGGTGCAGAGACGATTTTGTCGGCGAGACAGGCCATCATATAGCCACCACTCGCGGCGACCTTATCGACACAAATGGTCAATGGAATCTGCTTGTTTTTGATCCGTAGCAGTTGTGATGAAGCCAAACCATAAGCATGCACCATTCCCCCCGGACTCTCGAGTCTGAGTAGCACTTCATCTCTGGCGTCAACCATAGAAAGCACAGCAGTTATTTCTTCACGCAAATTTTCTACTGCGTCTGCGGGAATATTCCCTTTGAAGTTGAGTACGTACAGCCTGGGATCTCTGTCATCTTCACCCTCTCCTTCATCCTTGGTTACTTTGGATTTGGCTTTCTGTTCTTTCTGAGCTTCTTTGTCAGCCTTTTTTTCCTGCTTGGCCAGGGCTTTGAGCTGATGCTTGTCGAGCACCTTTTCTCGAATGGCATCGCGCATCTCTTCGAAGTGTTCATTCAGGCGCGTAACTTTTATTGAGCCCTTTCTACCGCCCTTGCTATGTCGGTTGCCGGCACTCGTGATCGCACCGATGACCAGGACGATGGCGAGAACGATAGTAAGCGACTTGGCCAGAAACAGGCCGTAATCAATCAAATATTCCAAAGACTAACTCCTTCTGATGAATCGATTGCTAGCTCTGTTCGATGCTGACCAGATATTCAACCACATCGATCATATGCTGATAACCGGCCGAACCCAGAGTGACCACGTACTTGCCATTAACATAAACGGAAGGCGTGGACGGTGCTCCATACTCATTCATGAGCCTCTCTCCCTGATTCATTCGTGTGCGCACAGCAAACGAGTTGAATACGCGATCGAAATCTTGTTGTGAGATGCCACAGGACTCGAAGAATTCACGAATCACGACTTCATTTTGCAGATAGTTACGATTGACATGAAACTCATCGAAAAAGGGATCATGGACGGCGTCGAGCACACCCAACACTTCAGCTGTATAGTACGCTTGCGCATGGATCCGGGTAATTGGATTCCACACTGCAGGCATTCTTTTGTGATCGATTTCTTCCGTTTGACGATCTTCCCATGCGGCCAGATGTGGCTCGAATCCATAGCAGCCAGGACAGCCATACCAGAACAATTCTATCACTTCGACTTTCTCACTATCGGCGGTTCGAATCGGAGTTTCGAGTTCTCGATAGTGAGTACCGGCAACATAGCGTTCAACCTGCGCCAAGACAGTGGACGACAGACTAAGGACTAGCAGGGCGACGGACAGTTTAAACAATTTCATAATTCGTTCTCCTGATACTGCATCAATGTTTCGGTATGGTTTGCTTGCTTAGTCTCTTCCGGCTTTGCGCTCAGCAATATAGCCGCTTATTAAATCCCCAGCGACGCTTATTCCCGGATTAGGGATGGCCGGCATTTTGTAAACATTGAACCAATCGGCGTAGTCGATTTCATTCTGATCGGGAACAATGTCTCCGCTTTTGTAATCCGCATAGAAACCCAACATCAGTTGTGAGGGGAAAGGCCAACACTGGCTCTTTACATAGCGTATATTATCGACTTCGATACCGACTTCTTCACGCACTTCACGGTGAAGAGTCTCTTCTGCGCTCTCGCCTACCTCAATGAATCCGGCCAAACAGCTGAGGAATTTCCCCTTGTAGCGGGCATTTTGAGCCAGGAGAACTTCATCACCTCGCGTGACCAGGACAATGATGCAAGGATTGATTCGTGGGAAGTGCTGCCTTGAGCAATTCGAGCAAACACGCACCCGGTCACTTTCTTGCGGGAGTGTTTCGCCGCCACAATAGCCGCAAAACTTGTGCGACTCATGCCAATCAAGAATCTGATTGGCTTTGCCTACCGTACTCAGCACATGAGCGCCCTCAGACATCAAGATACTGCGCAGCGAATGATCTTCAGCATTAAGTGCACTTGCAGTTGTTGAACTCACGTGCGTGGCGATACAACGTTGCTCAGCGCTATGGATGAGGTGAAATTCACCAAAGGTTTCCAGGGCATTGCCTAGCTGTTCGGTGCGCCAATGCAAGCCTCCCTCCGGAGTGATTAACCGACCTTCGCTAAAGAGATAAATCTCATCTTCGATATTCAATTGGTCTGGAGAAAGAATAAAGGTCATGTGAGTTAGTTAATCGGAGGTCATATCAAGACACACATCAATCAGTGTCTCGATCAGCTCTCTGCTCCAGCTTGATCTCTTTCTGCCTGCTCCATTTCGGTCCATAGACAACCTGACGCACTTGAATTAGCGAGTGCATCGAGTCGCTCCTGATGGGCAGCTTGCTCTTCTTCAGTAGCGCAGATCACGGTGAGAGGCGGACGGTTCGGATCGAGCTCACGAACGAGTTGTTGCTTGCCCAGATCTTCATCATCTTCATCGCGAAGAGACAGACTGGACTGACCACTGGTCATCACCAGATAAACGTCAGCCAGGATCTCAGCATCCAACAAAGCACCGTGCAAATCACGCTGAGTGTTATCTACTCCGTACCGCTTACACAGTGCATCCAGACTATTGCGTTGACCAGGGTGCTTCTCTCTCGCGAGAACCAGGCTGTCCAGCACCGAGCACACCTGTTCCATTTGTGAGACCGATGACTTATTGAGTTTGAGCTCCGCATCTAGAAAGCCAATATCAAATGGAGCATTATGAATGACCAATTCTGCACCGCTAACAAAGTCGATGAATTCTTTTTCTATCTGTCGAAAGCGAGGTTTGTCGGCGAGGAACTGCCGCGTTAGGCCATGCACTTCAATAGCTGCCTCATCGATGTCCCGGTCGGGGTTGAGATAGTAATGAAAGTGCTTGCCTGTGAGCCTGCGATTTTGAATCTCAACACAACCTATCTCGATAACTCTGTGGCCCTGATCGGGGTCCAGGCCTGTGGTTTCAGTATCCAGTACGATTTGTCGCATTTTCCGTTTCCAGGTGAACTTTCTGAAATGAACCAGTGTCAGAGTTCATCGATTCCTTGATTTGCCAGCTGATCAGCAATCTCGTTTTCCGGATGACCGCTATGCCCTTTGACCCAATGCCACTCAATCTCATGTTGATCCGCCAGCACGTCGAGTTGTTGCCAGAGTTCGACATTTTGCACTGGCTTCTTGCTGGCTGTTTTCCAGTTGCGTTTCTTCCAGTTTTCCATCCATTCGGTAATGCCACCCAGGACGTATTTTGAATCTGAATACAACTTGATCCTGCAAGGCTTTTTCAGAGCCTCTAGAGCTTTGATTACTGCTGTTAACTCCATCCGGTTATTGGTTGTCTGTTGCTCACCGCCGTGGAGTGTTTTCTCTGCATCTCCAAAACGCAACAGCGCACCCCACCCGCCTGGGCCTGGATTACCGCGACAGGCACCGTCAGTAAATATTTCTACGTGATCTGGCAAACTGAATTCCGTTTAATGAAATTTCTTGGCCCGTACATTCTCTGCCGCCGGGATAACCGATGCGCGGCTGGGTATAGCTTGCCAGCGTGGCACGATGGGAGTGATAGTCGCTACTTGCTTAACACAAAGAACAAAATAGGCTCCTCCGAATGGACTTGCCATTCTTGCACCGAGCTTTTCGAAGCGGCCCGCGTATTTTAGCAGTTGTGCAAATTTCAGTGGTGAAAAATGCAGGCTATAACTGACCCGCTTAATATCAAGGTCGAGTAATTGCAGCCAATCCGTCAGGCGTCTGCGGGAAATAAATCTCGCGCGCCAGGGAATAGTCGAACGGCGCTTGAACACGCGCCATAGCCCCCAATAACTCATGGGGTTGAAGCCGATGATTAGCATTTGACCACCAGGCCTCAAGACTCTTGTTGCCTCTCTGAGCAGGCGGTGATTGTCGTCGGTGAAATCCAGTGCGTGGTGCAAGAGCACCACATCCATGCTGTCATTGGCCAGAGGGAGTTCTTCGTTATCAGCGACCGCTTGCTGCTCGCCGCCGCGCCATGTGGGTGAGAAGAGTATTTTGTGACCGGCGGGACTATTCTCGATCAGGGAATAATCTTCATGGCAGCCAATTTGCAAGATATGGTAGCCAAACAAGCGGCTAATGATAGGTTCCGCATGCTCCTGCTCAATTCGCCAGACCTCACTCCCCTGTGGACTCTGGAACCATTGACCGAGACGTAAATGCAGCGTATCGGAGTCAGGCAGACCGCGCAGAAGCCGTCTTCGGGTCTCATGTTTAGACAGAATATTCATTGGCTTGGCCAGGCGCGAAACGCCAGTCATTCATTCAGCCTAGGATTCTAACCCCCTGACTTAATCAGCACCAGAGCTCACTTCGCTCGCCCTCTAGTCTCTTGTAAATCGCTGATTTCCCTATATTATGTCGGATTCGCCTATTTTGGCGCTGAGTTACTACGCGAACAAAATCCAGGACTGAACAAAGCTAACATGATTGAAACCATTCACCCCATTCCCGCCTTCAATGATAATTACATCTGGGCACTGATCGATTCGGACGCTGGTCAGGTTTGTGTTGTCGACCCGGGAGATGCTACTCCTGTTATCAGCTATCTCGAGCAGAATAAGCTCGAACTGTCCCAAATCCTGATAACCCACCATCACCCGGATCATACTGGTGGCTTGCCCACGCTTACCGAGCGTTTCGGAGTGGAAGTCTACGGTCCGGATAATCCATCAATACGGGGCATCAGCAAACCCTTACGCGAGGGGGATAAAATCCCGGTTCTCGGTGTCGAATTCTCTGTACTCGAGGTGCCGGGTCACACACTTGATCATATCGCCTACTTTAGTGACGCCTCCGAGACGGAAATTCTGTTTTGTGGTGACACGCTGTTTGCTGCCGGCTGCGGCAGGCTGTTTGAGGGAACTCCCGAGCAAATGCATCAGTCCCTGTCCGCACTCGCCAAGCTGCCAGAACAAACCCGCGTGTATTGCACTCATGAATATACGCTGGCTAATTTGCAGTTCGCTTTGGCAGCAGATCCAGAAAACAAAGCGCTTCACACACGCAATGAAGAGGCTAAAAAACTTCGATCGGATGATATCCCAACCCTGCCATCAACAATCGCCGTTGAATTGGCTACCAATCCGTTCCTGCGCTGTGATCAGCCTGCTGTTCAATCCCGGGTTGGAGCCCATCGTGGCGAATCAATGACTGATGTGACTGAGACTTTTGCCGCGCTTCGCCAGTGGAAAGATAACTTCTGATGCAATTCCCGATACTCACTAAAAACAGCCTGACAAGCTCTGGCAGACTTGCGCTTGGCGTTGTACTGCTGCTGTTCTTGTCTTCCTGTGTTGTTACTGAAACCACTCCAGAGTCAGTGAACCAAAGCCCAAGAATTGAAGAGCGACCAGACAGTTCTGAGCCAACAGCTGCGAGTAGCACACCCCTGCCGTCGAGTGAAGATTCAGCGGAACCGCAAGCTCCCGAGCCGATCACCGACTTGTGGGAAAGGATTCGGCGCGGTTTTCAACTCGAGGAGTATTATTCTCATCCCACAGTACTCGCCCGCATTGATGACTATGCGGCAAACCAGCGCCTCTTTGATCTGGTCAGTGAGCGAGCCGCTCCCTTTCTGTATCTCATCGTTGAACAGCTGGAGAGTGAGGGCCTGCCTCTCGAATTGGCACTGCTCCCTATCGTTGAAAGCACATACAATCCTAATGCGTATTCAGCAGAGCACGCTGTTGGGCTATGGCAATTCCTGAGCAGCACAGGTCGCAGTTTCGGCCTGCAACAGGACTGGTGGTATGACGGGCGCCGAGATCCGGTGGCCTCAACAAATGCAGCAATTCTCTACTTGCAGGAGCTGGTAGAACAGTTCGAAGGAGATTGGTTACTGGCTTTGGCGGCCTACAACACCGGTACCCCTAACATGCGCCGTGCCATTCGTCGTAGCGGCCTTTCGCTCGATGATGGGGTTGAATTCTGGGATCTCGGACTGGCTCGCGAAACCCGTGCCCATGTCCCCAAATTATTGGCGATAGCGAGCGTGGTACAGCATGCCGACCGTTATGACATTGAGCTCCCGGAGATCAGCAATAGCCAGTACCTGCTTAGCGTGGATGTCAGTGCACAAATAGATCTTCGTCAAGCGGCTGAGCTTGCAGGCATCGAATACGCCGAACTGCGCAGGCTCAACAACGGTTATCGGCAATGGGCCACCCACCCCGACACCCCACAATCATTGTACGTTCCTGTCAGCGCTGCTGAAACGCTGCGGACTGCAATAAAAGACATCCCAGCCGAGCAACTTTTGACCTGGGACCGCTACGAAATTCAATCCGGTGACACATTGGGTGGTATTGCTCGTCGTCTCGGCACTGAAGTTGATGTGCTGCGCGTTGTGAATAGACTCAGCGGTAGCAGAATCATCGCCGGTAGATCATTGCTTATTCCTCGTGGCTTGAATCGGGACAGGAATGTGAGCGAACTGGCTCAGCTTGCCCCTGCTCTCAGCCTGCCTGCCACGGTGCCTGCAAGTTATCGGGTGCGTAGTGGCGACAATTTGTGGAGTATCGCTCGCCGCTTTCAACTCAAATCGGTAGACATCGCCGCTCACAATAATTTTGCATTGAATGACTTGCTCATGCCTGGTCAGGTACTCGATCTCAGCTTTGTTGAGCGGGCCACCCTTGCCGAATCGGATACGCCGTTCACGGAACTGGATGGGACTTATCGAATAAGACCAGGCGATACCATGGCGCGAATAGCTTCCCGTCTTAACGTACCCGTCCAAGAGCTGCTGAGCTGGAATGGCTTCAGCGGTAGTGAGATTATCTATCCAGACCAAACAATAAATATCCAGCCACCAGAAGCGAGATAGGTCATCATGAGTTCAGCTGCAAGCACCGCAGAACAAGCGCCAGAGTTCCTGGGGCATCCCCGGGGTCTGATTACCTGCTTCTTTACCGAGATGTGGGAGCGCTTTAGCTATTACGGAATGCGTGCCCTGCTGATCTTCTATCTCACGCAGCATTTTCTTTTTTCAGATGACGCCGCTGCGGGGATATACGCCGCTTATATTTCACTGATTTACATTACACCGGTAATTGGCGGTGTCGTTGCCGATCGTTATTTGGGGCAGTCAAAGTCGGTAGTACTCGGCGCAATATTGCTTGTTGCTGGCCACTCTGGCATGGCAATCGAGGGTTCTCAGGCAATAGAAACCTTTGTTAATGGCGAAAGAATAGTCGAGCGAGACCCTTTTTATTTACAGATTTTCTATTTTTCACTTGCGCTGATCATTATGGGTGTCGGCTTCCTTAAGTCGAACATTTCAACTCTCGTTGGCTCTATGTACGAGCGCAATGATTATCGTCGGGACGCTGCATTTAGCCTGTTTTATATGGGCATCAATACAGGATCCTTCCTGGGCGCAATCATTTGTGGCTTCCTTTTGCAGTATGGCGGTTTTACCTGGGGGTTTGGCGCCGCTGGTATCGGCATGCTATTTGGGCTGCTCGTGTTTCTTCGTGGTGAGCACCATTTTGGCGATGCGGGAAAACCCAAGAATCCAGAGCTGTTGACTCAACAAGCGCTGCCAGGGGTAAATCGCGAATGGGCCATTTATTTGCTGACCATTGCGGGCGTAGTGTTATTTTGGTTTCTAATTCAAAATCGCGCTCTGGTTGGAGGACTGATCGGGCTAAGCCTGGCTGGCATGATACTGATTGTCTTGGGTTACTCATTTTTGCGCTGCACACCCCATGACCGAGATCGGATGCTGGTTTGTCTCTTCCTGATGAGCTATCAAGTTCTTTTCTGGGCATTGTTTGAACAAACAGGTAGCTCACTGAACCTCATGGCGGATCGCAATATTGATCGTGAAATTCTCGGGTTTGTTATACCTGCCGCTGTATTTCAATCGGTAAACGCTTTTTTCATCATCACTCTGGCGCCACTATTCAGCTTTATGTGGATATCGCTGGCTCGCCGCGGCTGGGAGCCATCAACACCAGTCAAATTCGCTCTGGCTCTAATTCAGTTAGGCCTGGGTTTTCTGTTTCTTGTCTACGGCTCCTCAGTGGCCACTGATCCAACACAGGTCGCTTTGATTTGGCTAATTTTACTTTACCTTTTCCACTCTTCGGGTGAACTTTTCATCTCACCGGTGGGCCTATCCATGACTACCAAGCTTTCCGTGCCTCAGGTTGTAGGCATGATGATGGGTTGCTGGTTCCTCGCCATGGCCGCTGGTAATTACATATCGGGGACTATTGCGGCAATGACAGGCTCTGCTACTGTTGGCGGAGAGGTCGCTGATGCAGGTGCTGCACTGAATACCTACATGGAAGTCTATAGCTCAGCCGGCTGGTACAGCATCGCTATCGGTGTTGTTGCGCTGGCTATCGCTCCAATTCTCAAGCGCTTCATGCACGGCATCAATTAAACTTGAATACAAAGGTCTGACAGCTCGCCTTGGCGGATTGGCCCTGTTTTAAAGTAAAATACGCCTTTTCAATTTTCAGGGACGCACACTATGGGATTTCTCGCTGGCAAACGTATTCTGGTTCTGGGGGTAGCGAGCAAGCTCTCCATAGCCTCGGGCATTGCCGCCGCCATGCATCGTGAAGGCGCGGAGCTCGCCTTCACCTATCAAAACGACAAGCTGAAGGATCGTGTTGCCAAATTCGCGGAATCCTGGGGTTCTTCGCTGATCTTTCCCTGTGATGTTACCGATGATCGCGCTATCGATGATGTGTTTTCAGGCCTGTCTGATAGCTGGGATGGCTTGGACGGCATTGTCCATTGTGTTGCGTTTGCGCCAGGCAACGAGCTTGACGGAAATTACGTCGATGTCACAACCCGCGAAGGATTCAAAACTGCTCATGAGATCAGCTCTTACAGCTTTGTTGCCCTCGCCAAGGGTGGACGGGAGCTTATGCGTGACAGGCAGGGTTCGCTCTTGACGCTCAGTTACCTCGGCGCGGTCAGATCACTACCCAACTACAATGTTATGGGCCTCGCCAAAGCCAGCCTTGAGGCCAATGTACGTTATATGGCCAGCAGCCTTGGGCCTGAGGGAACACGCGTCAACGCTATCTCAGCAGGACCGATCCGCACCCTTGCCGCTTCCGGTATCAAGAGCTTCCGTAGAATGCTCGACCACAATGCGCGCCAGACACCGCTTAGAAAGAATGTCACTATCGAAGAAGTTGGTAACGCGGCAGCCTTCCTGAGCTCTGATCTCGCCTCAGGAATCTCCGGTGAAATACTCTATGTCGACGGTGGTTTCAATACGACCGCGATGGGTTCACTGAATGATCTGGATGAAGAATCCTGATCCAGCCAGAGCGAATCGAGAACAAAAAAAGAGGTTTGCCCGACAAGGCAAACCTCTTTTTTTGTGCGCTTATTAGCTAATGAGAATCTCGCTGAAATTTAGAATTCTTCTGCAGAAGCGAGATTGATCTGGATGTCTGCATTGCCACGCAAGGTGCCGAGGTAGGCATTGAAATCGTTTCGGCCGAAATCAGTCGCCATGCTCGAACGCATATTGTCGCGCTCTTCATCAGAGAGGGATGCAAGACTGCCCTGGGTGACCGCATTCAGTTCCAACAGGACAAAGGTGCCATTCGCAAGAGTAATGCCGCTAAGTTCAACATCGTCAGTAGCCGGCTCTGGCAGCGCAAACGCCTCGTCAATCACCTCACGATTGGCAACGATAGAATCGCGGGTCACGTCTGCCAGCTCGATCCATTCGAGTTCGTGTTCAGTCAGCAAATCATCCATTCCTTCTCCCGAAGACGCAGCCACCAGAAGTAGATTGCCGATCTCCTGCACTGCTTCGCGCTCCATCTGCGTACGCAAGTTAACCGCGATCTCTGGCTCGACTTCCTCAAGCGGAAGGATGCTGGCTTCGAAAAATTCCTGAACACGAAGCACAACGGCTCGAGTGTCTCCCAACTCTAAAACATCACTGTTATTGCCATCCAGTAATACTGAATCAGAGAAAGAAGCCTCTGTAATAATCGGATTGCCAAACAAACCGGTACCACCCAAACGCGTAAAGAGCTCACTGGTCTGGATAGGCAAAGCAAGCTCCTCTGAAATAGTCTCCAGGTCTCCAGTCTCAAAGGCGAGATTGGAAAGCGTCTCCAGACGCTCTGCATAGGCGAGCTCTACTTCGGCAGTCTTGGCTTCACGCTCCAGTCGTGCCCTGCTTTCCTCAAAACTGGCAAAGACATTTTCCGCGTCCTCAGTCAGCTTGACCAGGTGGACACCGAATTCTGAAACAACGGGCTGGGAGACTTCATTTATTGTCAGGGTCTCCAGCGCGGCCTCGATGGCGTCTGGAAAGGCAGAGCCATCAGTGAAGCCGATATCGCCACCCTGCTCTGAGGATCCTGGATCGTCGGACAACTCGGCTGCAAGTGCCTCAAACTCTTCACCAGTGCTCATTCGTTCCAGAGCGGCCTCGGCGGCGGCAAGCGCCTGTTCTTCCGTAGTGCTGCCGAAAACTTCGAATAGAATATGGGAAGCACGTTTTTCGGAGGCACCTTCGTATGCCGCGCGTTCCTCTTCGTACAGTGCCAACAACTCATCCTCTGGAACGGAAATCTCCTCGGAGATATCTGCCTGATCGAGCACTACGTAACTGACGATCACAGATTCGTCCTCTGTAAACTGATCCTGATTGGCCTCGTAGTATTCGAGAATTGCCTCATCGCTGATTGGAGTTCCCAGCGTGCGAGTGCCCATTGGCAATGAGACATAGCGGAAATCCCTGCTCTGCCGGGTCAGACGAGCAATCTGTTCGAGTTCAGCGTCGGTGACAAAATTAGAACCGCTGAATGCGTTGGCAATCTGTCCCACCACCATGCGCTGATAGAGGTCTGCGCGATAAGTCTGGGGAGTAAAGCCCTGTGCGGCAAGAGTTCGCACTGCCAAATCAGAGTCGAATGCACCGTTGATTTGAAACTGTGGAGTATTGACGATAGCGCGGTCGAGTGTATTGCTGGAAACCGCAAGATTGGCACCGGTCGCGGCTTGGCGGAGCACAACCTCCTCAATGAGCTGATTGATGGCGATCTGCTCCACCAGGGCCTGGTCAATTCCTGCGGTGTTACCACCGAAGGAATTCAGCAAGTTTTGGGCGCTTTGCTGTAGCTGAATATCGGTGATCTCTTCTCCATTGACCTCAGCGGCTGGTGGAGCGGTAACAAAACCGCCAATGATCGATTCCACGCCGAATAACGCGAATACGGCAACAATCAGGCCAATAATGACTTTGGCAATTACGCCCTGCGAATTATCTCTAATATCTTGCAGCATAGTTCTAAGTACTTTCCAAACACGCTTTACGAGAAGCTCTTTCCCAAGATTCGACACCTGTTTTGATGCCGGCTAAATCAAACAAACTTAAAAAACAAAAGGCGCATCATAGATGCGCCCTGTTGTATCTGGAAATTCGGGAGAATTACTTATGAAAGTGATTAACTCACCTTCTAGTCAAGTAAAGCTTTCCTTTTTCCTGGCCTGAAACCAGGTTCAGACCTTAAAGTCGTAGCCAAAAAAATAGCGACCGCATATTTTTGACTGTTTGGTCTATAGCGTTAAACCATAGACACAGAGTCATGGATTAGGAGTTAACTGAATCCTTCAGCGCTTTACCAGCTTTGAAGCTAGGAACACGAGCAGCTTTAATTTCAATTGGCGCGCCCGTCTGAGGGTTGCGGCCAGTACGTGCAGCCCGGTTCTTGGTTTGAAAAGTTCCGAAGCCCACCAATACAACAGGGTCGTCTTTTTTCAATGAGTCGGTGATCGCGTCGATAGTAGCATCGATAGCTCGACCAGCGGCTGCTTTAGGAAGATCGGCTGCTGCGGCAACTGCATCTATAAGTTCTGATTTATTCACATTATCCCCTTATACGTATTGAAGTTGTTTTTATCTAAAACCTGAATCCTGTTAAGCGGGTTATCGGACGCTGCAAAAAATACCTTGAATTCAAGTTCGGAATTGTTCTGGAAATGTTCCCCAAATGTGGCTCTGGCGCCGTAGGACCGAATCTTTATACCAAGCGCCAGAAAGCCGTGTCAACAGAAAACATGCGGGTTTAGTGGGTATTTATGTGCTTTTCATCACCACTTTGATCAATGTCTTCTTTCTTGCCTTCTTCTTTCGCTTCGACCTTTTCGTCGCCGCTTAAAGGAGTTGGCTGATACTGCAATGCATGTTCCAGTACCTCATCGATCCAGCGCACAGGAACGATTTCCAAATCCGCCTTAATGTTGTCAGGTATTTCTGTCAGATCTCTCTCATTGTCGGCCGGGATTATCACGGTTTTAATATTTCCCCGGTGAGCAGCCAGCAGTTTTTCCTTAAGGCCGCCGATCTTAAGCACCTGACCACGCAGCGTTATTTCACCGGTCATGGCCACGTCGGCGCGTACCGGAATATTGGTGAGAACCGAAACAAGAGCAGTGCACATACCGACACCGGCACTGGGGCCATCCTTAGGTGTGGCTCCTTCCGGAACATGGATATGCAGATCAAACTTCTCATGGAAATCAGCGTTCAATCCCATGGCCCGCGCTCGTGAACGAACGACTGTGAAGGCTGCCTGAATGGACTCCTGCATCACATCGCCGAGCGAGCCAGTCTTGATCGTCTTGCCCTTGCCTTCTACCGCAATTGCCTCGATGGTGAGTAGTTCGCCACCCACCTGTGTCCACGCCAGACCATTAACCTGACCGATCTGGTTTTCTTCTTCAGCTCTTCCGTAATCGAATTTACGTACGCCGGAATACTTTTCAAGCAACTCTGAATCGAGCTCGATAGTTGCTACCTGCTTGGTCTTTTCTTTTTGCAGTGCGTTTTCTTTAACTACCTTGCGACAGACCTTGGCGATCTCGCGTTCCAGGCCACGTACCCCGGCTTCACGCGTGTAGTAACGAATCAGGTCGCGTACAGGCTCCTCTCCAAAAACCAGCTCACCTTCTTTAATTCCGTTATTTTTCAACTGCTTGGGAACCAGGTAGCGGAGTGCAATATTGACCTTCTCGTCTTCGGTATAACCGGGAATACGAATAACTTCCATGCGGTCGAGCAGAGGCTCCGGAATGTTCATGCTATTGGAAGTACAGACGAACATGACTTCCGACAAGTCATAATCGACTTCCAGATAGTGGTCGTTAAAACTGTTGTTCTGTTCTGGATCCAGGACTTCAAGCAATGCTGAAGCAGGATCGCCGCGATGATCCATTCCCATTTTGTCGATCTCATCGAGCAGGAACAGAGGATTACGCACGCCGACTTTGGAGAGTTTTTGCAGCAGCTTGCCAGGTAGTGATCCGATATAGGTGCGACGGTGTCCGCGAATTTCAGCCTCGTCTCTTACGCCACCGAGAGCCATTCGTACAAATTTGCGATTGGTCGCTCTGGCGATTGATTCGCCCAGAGAAGTTTTACCAACACCAGGGGGACCAACCAGACAGAGAATGGGCCCTTTCAGTTTCTTGACACGCTTCTGCACAGCCAGGTATTCCAGGATGCGCTCTTTTACGTCCTTCAATCCATAGTGATCGTGTTCGAGGATGTCCTCAGCCTTGGGCAGATCCAGACGAACCTTGGAGCGCTTTTTCCATGGGATGCTGATCATCCAATCGAGGTAGGTACGAACGACAGAAGCTTCTGAGGACATCGGTGACATCATCTTCAGCTTGTTCAGTTCCTGAGTAGCCTTTTCTTTGGCTTCTTTTGGCATACCAGCATCGTCGATACGCTGCTTGAGTTCTTCAGCTTCGTTGGGGACGTCTTCGAGCTCACCCATTTCTTTCTGAATAGCTTTCATTTGCTCATTCAGATAGTACTCACGCTGACTTTTTTCCATCTGCTTTTTGACGCGACCGCGAATCCGCTTTTCGACCTGAAACAAATCGATCTCAGCCTCGATCAGAGACATCAAATGCTCGATACGCGATTGCAGAGCTGCCAATTCCAGAAGATTCTGTTTCTCTTCCAGTTGCAGTGACATGTGTGAAGCGATGGTGTCCACGAGACGTCCAGGTTCGTCGATACTCGAGATGGACGTCATTACCTCAGGAGGAATTTTCTTGCTCAGCTGCACATATTGATCGAACTGTGACAGCAGCGAGCGAATGAGCAAGGCTGATTCTTTTTCAGGCACAGACTCGGGTTGCAGAATTGTTGTATCAGCTCGGAAATGGTCATCATCGAACTGGACGTCTTTAATTCGCGCTCTATCCAGCCCCTCGACCAGTACCTTGACTGTGCCATCGGGCAATCGAATAAGCTGGAGGATCGTGGCTACTGTTCCAATCTGGAAGAGATCGTCGACGCCTGGCTCATCATCAGAGGCGTTTTTCTGTGCTACCAAAAGCACCTGCTTGTCACTGGCCATTGCCAGCTCGAGCGCCTTGATAGATTTCGGTCGTCCAACGAACAATGGTTGAACAATTTGCGGATAGACCACCACGTCTCGCAGTGGCAGAAGAGGAAAAGTTGTAGGGCCAGATTCGTCAGCAGGATTGCTCATAGGAATGCTCTTGATCTCAAGTATCGCGTTTCTAAGACATGGAGCCAAACCTGCCTAAATCAAGGCCTGGCACGAGCTTATTCGTCAACAGCAGATTTACTCTGTTGCTCGATATTCTCATACATCAGCAAAGGCTCGGACTCACCTTCAATTACGGCAGCATCGATGATGACCTTGCTAACTTTTTCCAAAGACGGAATCTTGTACATGGAGTCGAGTAACACGGCCTCCATGATCGAGCGTAATCCGCGAGCTCCGGTCTTGCGTTCCTGCGCCTTGCGCGCAATCGCTTTGAGGGCGTCGTCGCGGAACTGAATCTCGACGCCTTCCATCTCAAAAAGCTTGGCATATTGCCTGGTGAGAGAATTCTTGGGTTCGCGGATGATGCGCACTAGCGCATCCAGATCCAACTCATCGAGAGTCGCGATCATCGGCAGACGGCCAACAAATTCGGGAATAAGCCCATACTTGACCAGATCTTCCGGCTCCAGGTCTCGGAGAGTCTCTCCTACCTGATCCTCGGCTTCCTGGCTGCGCACCTGGGCAGTAAAGCCGATACCGCTCTTGGAAGAGCGATCACGAATTATCTTGTCCAATCCGGCAAACGCACCACCACAAATAAACAGGATATTGGAGGTATCTACCTGCAGGAATTCCTGCTGCGGATGCTTTCGGCCACCTTGTGGTGGCACAGACGCGACAGTGCCTTCAATCAGTTTCAGCAGAGCCTGCTGCACGCCCTCGCCCGAGACATCGCGAGTTATTGAAGGGTTGTCAGACTTGCGCGAAATCTTGTCGATCTCATCGATATACACGATACCTATCTGTGCTTTCTCGACATCGTAGTCGCATTTCTGCAAGAGCTTCTGAATAATATTTTCGACATCTTCACCGACATAGCCTGCTTCGGTAAGCGTCGTGGCGTCAGCAATGGTAAACGGTACATCGAGTAAACGAGCCAGAGTCTCCGCCAACAGGGTTTTACCCGTGCCAGTTGGTCCGACCATCAGGATATTGCTTTTGCTCAGTTCGACATCGTCGCCTGATTTGTCGTAGTTCAGGCGCTTGTAATGGTTGTATACAGCGACAGACAAGACTTTCTTGGCCGCTTCCTGGCCAATCACGTACTCATCCAGCGTGTTCTTTATCTCTTCAGGGATGGGGAGTTTGCGCGTGGTAGTTTCGGACTCTTTCTCCTGAATCTCCTCGCGGATGATGTCGTTGCAAAGATCAACGCATTCATCACAAACAAAAACTGAGGGGCCGGCGATAAGCTTGCGAACTTCATGCTGGCTCTTGCCGCAGAAAGAGCAGTACAACAACTTGCCGTTGTCGTCGCCCTTGTTGTATCGATCATCTGACATTACAGGTTTGCCTTACTGCTATCACTCTACTGCTCTGGGAATTCTGTGTTACCTAGGACCAGGCTCTGCAAGCATTTACGCTCCTTTGCACTACGCCCCTAGTACTACGCCCTCTAGTACTACGTCGGCCTGTCCAAAATGTTCAGCGCCGATTGCTCAAAATCACGATTGAAGCGATTCCAGGCGGCCTAACGTTAACCCGACACGTCCCAGCTACACTCAGACCGCTGCACGTCAGAGGTTTAGCGGTTTCGGCTGGATTTAACGCGTTCCAAACCGGGCATCTCTAAAATGCGGCCATTGTGCTGCAATTGCAAGCCAAACCTGCCATTTTTAGCCGCATTCAGGCGATCTACTTATTCTTTTTATCTACCCTTTGCTCAATTACTTTATCAACCAAACCGTAGTCCAGCGCTTCCTGCGCAGACATGAAATTATCACGCTCGGTATCGCGCTCAATGACCTCTTCCGGTTGGCCGGTGTGTTCTGCCAGTAGCACATTAAGTTTCTTACGTATCTTAATGATTTCATTGGCCTGAATCTCGATATCAGATGCCTGCCCCTGGGCTCCGCCGCTGGGCTGATGAATCATCATCCTGGAATGTGGCAAGGCCAAACGCTTGCCCTTGGTACCGCCAGCAAGAAGCATCGCGCCCATACTTGCGGCCTGGCCGATGCACATCGTGCTCACATCAGGCTGGATAAACTGCATGGTGTCATAAATCGACAGACCAGCCGTCACAGAGCCACCTGGTGAATTAATGTACAAATGAATGTCTTTGTCAGGATTCTCAGACTCGAGGAAGAGCATCTGAGCCACGATCAGGTTAGCCATGTGGTCTTCGACCTGACCGGTCATGAAGATTACCCGATCCTTGAGCAGGCGAGAGTAAATATCGTAGGAGCGCTCACCTCGCGCGGTTTGCTCAACAACGATTGGCACAAGTGCCGCACTGGGTGAAATCGAATTGCTAGCCATGCAGAATTCCTTCTATTACTACTTGTCTCACTCGCTGATTCTCAGTCGTACTGCCTGTCGCCGGCGTTTGCTGCCAGGCTAAATCCAGGCTCAGTCTTCCGCTTCGCCTTCGCCCGCTTTCGCTTCTGGCTTAATGACTTCCTGATAGTCTACCTGCTTGTCTTCGACCTTGGCCTGCTCGATGATGAAATCGAAAACCTGATCTTCAAGCACCGAAGACTCAACAGCAGCGAGTTGTTCCTGATTGCTGTAATACCATTTAACGACCTCTTCCGGCGATTCGTAAGTCGCGGCCAGCTCGTCGATCGCTTCCCGAACCTTTACGGCATCTGCCTGCAGATTCTGTTGCTGAATGACTTCGCCGAGTACGAGTCCCAGCACTACACGGCGTTCAGCCTGCTCACGGAACAAGTCATCGGGCAGCAAATTCTTGTCTATGTTCTGACCACCGCCCATTTGTTGCAAAGTCTGATTACGTAGCTGATCAACTTCGCCAGCAAGCAAAGCAGCTGGTACAGACACCTCCACTTCGTTGAGTACCGCGTCCATGATCTGATTCTTTAACTTGTTACGGCTGGCGGCTTTCATTTCCCGCTGCATATTGCTGGCGATCTCTTCGCGGAAAGCCTCCATGCCGCCTTCACTAACGCCAAAGCTGGCGAAAAATTCCTCGTCAACTTCTGGCAAGGTTTTTTCGCTGACGGAGTTGACCTTGATATCGAACTCGACTTCAGCGCCGGCCAGATCTTTATTGTGATAATCCTCCGGAAAACTGAGTGGTAGTGTGACTTCCTCGCCAGCTGATTTGCCGATGATGCCGTCCTCAAAACCCGGAATCATGCGCTCGGAACCAATTACCAAATTGGTACCGGCAGCTTTCCCGCCTTCAAATTCCTCACCGTCTTTACGGCCGACAAAATCGATGTTGACCATGTCGTCTTGCGCAGCGGCACGATCGGTTTCAGACCAGTTTTGTCGCTGCTGACGAAGAGTCTCGATCATTTCATCGATGTCTTTTTCTGTGACTTCTGCTTGCAGGCGATCAGCTTTTAGAGAGGCAAAGTCAGGCAGCTCAATCTCAGGATAGACTTCGAAGACAGCGGTGTATTCCAGATCTTGCCCTTCGTCCATCCTGGTCGCTTCAATACGCGGCTGCCCAGCAGGTTTCAGGCTCTGCTCCGTCAATGCTTCATAGTAAGTCTGACTCATCAGCTCACCCGCGACTTCCTGGCGCACGCCCGCACCAAATCGGCTTTTAACAACTTTCATAGGCACTTTGCCCTGGCGAAAACCGTTCATGCGAACTGTCTTTGCTGCCTCTTGCAAGCGGGCATTTACTGCCGAATCCACTCTGTCACTCGGGACAGTAACAGTCATTTTTCGCTCAAGGCCTTGAGTTGTTTCTACGGAAACCTGCATGGTCTAACCTCTTAAAATTCTGGATGTTGGAGCTCGCCACCCTCTGAGCCTGGCAGATGCCCAGACAGTTGCTGCGGGTAACGCTGAGAGTCGGGCGGCTGCCCGCTTTCGGGGACTTAATATTCAGCTAAATCAACCGGGTAATGAATCTGGCGAACTCGAAAAGAGCGCGATTTTCCCATATCAAATATGCAACTTCAATGAATTTGGCAGCGCCTCAAGCCCTGCAAGACGAGGTCTCTCCTGCCACGCCTCTACTCAGAAATTCGCTTACTTCCCCTTCCGGATTACTCAATAACTGCTCAGAGGCCAAAAAATTTGGAAAAAATTCAAAAAAAAAATGTGCGTATGTCGCGCAAAGAATTTTTTTTAACTTTCAGCATTCATAGCTAAGCCCTTGTTTGTAACGGGTTTTCCAGGTCTCCGCATTTTTTCAAAATACAGCGTATCTCACTGATATTTCGGAAGAATTTCGAATTGATCAAGCTTTGATCAATCCCTCAAAAAGCTGTCAGTGGCATAATATTTGCGCTCTTTTCGCTGTCTTGAGCTACGATTAATGTATGCTCACTCGTCGGCTGCGGGGTAATTTGTTGACCCAGTCAAACCGGAACAACCGGGTTTACCCCGAGCCGACGGAGACCAGTCCAGCGCGAAGACGCGCGTCATGGCCGGGGAGTTCTCCCGCTGGTTCTACTGGCGATTTGGACTCTTGTTAAGCAGATCAAGAAAGCAGACCAGATAAGAAAACCAGCAGATACAAATACAAAAATAAAGAAATCTGGAAGCTTGATTAAATCCAGAAGATTGGAAGATTGGAAGATCGGAAGATTGATAGAAGAATAATAAGAGCACAACAAAAGACACTCCCTGCTACGAATAAAAACAACATTCAAAATCAATAAAATTCATAAGAACAGGAACGCAGGCCCGCCCACAAAGGCCCGCTAGGGAAATGGCCATGTCTGACTCACTATTCAACAAAGACTCAATGACCCAGCAAGACGAACAAAGCCCCATCTACAGCCAGCGTGATCTTTGGTATTTTCGCACGCACGATGGCAAAGAAATCGGACCCTTCCGCTATCGTTCAGAGGCAGAGACCGGTTTGCATCGCTTACTCGGTGATTCAAAATCAAAGCATCGGGCACTTGCTTAGGAACTTTTCTCGAGCAGCAAGCCTCAGCTTGGGTTTAGCGCTTAGCAAATAACTTCCTAGTATCCAGTTTCGCAGGCGGCTTGGCAGATTTGTCACGCGTCTTAAAAAAATTGATCAGCGAATTGGATAGGCAATTGGCAAGGTACAACGCACCCGTTGTATTTCACGAATAGTGACTGCGAAAGTAAGCGCGTTAGTCAGTGCAATAGTCAGGCGCGAAAAGGAAGACCGAAACACTCTCAGCCCGATCAGGCTGCTACATTTAAAGTACGATGTGAGAGCACAGATCGTAATTCGTCAAACACCTTGTCCATTCGATTGATAAAGAAGAAATGCCCGCGATTTGCAACGCGGTGGTAGCGTGCTTGAGGTATGCGTGCGGCCATATATTCGCAGTCAGCACGTTGAGAAAGACGGTCAGTGTCCCCTTGCCAGATTTCCGTAGGAACCAATACATCAGAGAGCCTGAAATCCAGCTTGCGATAACACAGCGCAAGATCCTGAGCGATCCCTTTATACCCTCGGGCCAGGGCCTCCTGGTGATCTTCGGCAAATGACTGAAACACGAATTCATCTGCCAGTGCATCTCGGTCCGCTGTGCAGAGATGCTTCTCCAGACGTTGCAGGGTTTCTGACGTGTCAGATTTAAAGAGACGGTGGCGAACCCGTACGAGCATTTTGATCAACAAAGGTGTTAACTCGTTCCAGCAAGAAGCAGTGTAGGACTGTTTCTCAGCTTCATTGAATACGCTGCCCGGAACGCCCGCAAAGCTCAGATTGAATAAAACCTTGTTGGGAAACGCGTGGGCCAGTGAAAGCGCAAACATACCCCCTGCTCCTATGGACATCACTCCGTAGTGCTCAAGCCCTAAATGTGCGAGCAATGCTTGTACGGCACCGAACAGATCCTGAGGCTTGTTACAGGCAAAGAAGTCAGATTTCCCAATCCCTGGGCGATCAAGGGCGATAATGCGAAATCCATTGCGCTGTGCTGATTGGTGAAACAGTCCTGCTTCCAGTCTGGAGCTACCGCTGTCATGAAAATACAACACAGGCGTGCCAAGCTTGGCCCCATATTCTGCATAAGCCAGCCGATAAGAGTCGTAGGAGAAGTAATTGCGGCCGCTTGGTTGGTAATTTTCTGCAGAGGTTTCTGAAGAAGTTTTCGCGCTATACCCCACCCGCTGTGCAGTGGGCAGCATAGTCCGGGAGAACGAATTTGCGGCAACGCTTGTCATGAATTGAGATTCTCTAGTGACAAACCACAGGTTTTACAGTTAAGCTATCATAAGTGGGAATATTTCCCACGTCAATGAATGAGTTCACAATTTTGAACATCCGCTTCTGATACGTGGGAACGGTTCCCACCGATTAGCTATACTGAGCCCATGAGCGACGAAGCCAACAATCCCCCCGGATCTCCTCCGCGTTCACTGACCAATGCGGTCTATCGCGTGCTGCGGCCTCTCGTGCGTCTGTTGCTCAATTATCAGATCACCTACCCCCAATTGGCGGCCATGTTGAAATCTGTCTATGTGGAAGTCGCTGAGGAGGAAATGGCGGTACCCGGGAAGCGCCAGTCAGACAGTCGGATCAACTTGCTTACCGGGATTCACCGTAAAGATGTGAAGCGCCTCCGAGCTGAACCGAAACAAGAATCTACTATCCCCACTACGGTATCCACAGGTGCGCAGCTGATTGCGCAGTGGATGGGAGATTCGCAATTTCAGGACGACACTGGCAATCCACGCGCTCTTAGCTATAAGACGGAAAGCAGTACGACTGATACTGCCTCGGAATTTGAAGAATTGGTGGCCCGGGTTGTACGCCAGGATATCCGTCCGCGCGTTATTATGGATGAATGGCTAAGGCTTGGTGTTGCTCATCTGGATGGCGACAAGATTGTTCTCAACACCGGAGCCTTCACACCAGAAGATGGTTTTGAGGAGAAGGCTTTCTTTTTCGGCAAGAATATTCAGGATCACATCGCCGCTGGCACCCATAATTTGCTTGGGCAGAAACCTTCCTATTTCGACCGGAGTGTTTATTATGACGGCTTGACCGAATCTTCGGTCAATAAACTCAGAGCGTTGGCCGAAGAATTGGGTATGCAAGCGCTCGGTGAGATGAATCGACAGGCGCTGCGCTTGCAACAGGAAGACCAAAGCGCGAATGACAATCAGCAACGTATTAATTTTGGCATCTTCAATTTTCACACTCTCGATAACAAAACGAATGAGGGCAACTGAGCAAGACTAATGTGACCAAAAAACCGCACGGGTTTAGCGAGCACAATTAATTCAGCTGAAGACAAAATGAACGAGCGAACACATCCAGGACAGATAGTTTCCTTGCAGGGCCTTCTCATGATGGCGTTGCTGCTGTGTTTGCTTCTGCTCAATCTACCGAGCACAGGTGTTATACGGACACCAGCGAACGGTGGCGATGAAGACGGTGGCAGCGGATTGGGCGGTACCGGCCGCTACAGCACGCCGGGTTCAAGTGGACTCGGTGGCACTGGATATCGCCCTTTCCTTGGCTTTGAGTCCGATTCCACGCCAAACACATCCTCTGATGCAGCGACTGTGAATGGCGACCTCAAGATTTATCATCACCCGACGCAGCGTCAGTTTGCAGTCAATGAAGTGATTGAAGGCTATGTCATCGAGCAATACACCCCGAAACTCAACGTCCCGGAAACACCTTTGCCAGCTCCCGCACGCCTGGCGGATGCCAGCGGCTTCACAAAGGATTCTTCGGCTATCGCAATAACCGAACAGATTCAGCGAGAGTTTGAAAGCAATGCCTTACTCTTCGCTTCAGAGCGCGGTTTTGTATCGTCCAGGCCAGCTAACTTGAACACTACTAACTTCATTGCTGCGAATCTCAACTCCCTGCCTGCAGCAGAGACCAGTTCTGAAACTGACGGTATTGTTTCATACGCTAATAGCTCTATCGCCGCTGAGACTTTGCAAGCAAATCAGCCAAACACAAACTCTTCTACACAAAAGCCAGTGTCCTGGGCGTCGTTCAGTAACTTTCTGAATGAGCAATCGGCACCAGTGAATGATGAGCTCACATTGGCCGTACTTGCTAACGGAAGTTCGGCGAGCGATGAGAGCGGCTCAAGCACTACGTCCCAAGACAATGAACATATACGCCTGGATCGACCGGAAAGAATTCAACGCCCTGAGCTTCCTCCGGTACAGCGAGTCCGACCAGTACAACGTGCCGGAGTATTGCCTCCGCGCATCAAACCATTGAAGCTCTAGCAGTACAGAGAGAGCCTGTCTCTGTCTCTGTCTCTGTCTCTGTCCCTACCCCTTCTCCTTCCCTGTCCCCAGGATTCAATGACGCAAGAACCTGTTACCAGCTATAGCGTAACTGCGCCATGATGGCTTGATCAGCACTGGCATCGGTGAATCCAAACACAAGTAATGTAGTAAGGCTCCAGGATTCATCGAGCTGCCAGCTTGCGTAAGGCGTTAGCTCATGACTCTCTGGCGAAAACTCGGAAGCTGATTCGCGATAGTCATAGAAAGCACCCAGCGAAAAGTCCTCACTGACTGGCGCCGCCATCCCAAGCTGTAAGTATGCTGAATTGTTTAGACCGGGATACAGGGCTGAGCGGCCTCGACGACTGTATCCCACACTGGAAAACACGGCTGCCGAGCCCAGATTCGCAGACACGTCCAATTGCGTAGAGAAATCCACTTCGCCAGTACCGAGTGCTTTTGTTTCGTTCGCGCTCGGCAGTTTGACATCGACCCGCAGATCAAAGAACAAGTCGCCTACCGGATCGAAGTGACGAATAGCAGTCAGCACGATGTCGCCTACGCCTCGCTCAGTTACCAGATCATTGCTGGCAACTGCCTGAGTGACACCACCTACGTTGACCAGCACGTTGCCAAAACCGGTGACCTGTAACAGTGGTAAGGTTGCCTGAAGCGTCCAGTTGACGGAACTGTGCTCATAAGAAAGAGGCAGATAGTGAATACGGGTATCGAGCGACTCTCCGTAATCACCCTTCGCCAGGTACCCTCCAACAGTTAACGCATGGCCTCCTTCAGATTGGGCCAAGGCCACAGACTGGCAAGCACAAAGCAATAGCAGCGCCCGATAAGAACTCGATAGGCACGAGAACGGCTTACGACGCATTGGCTGTATTTCTCTGAAAAATCATTGAATCGCACTCACTCAAGCTCAGCTCACTGTTGACCGATTGCAAGATAGAAGCATCGGGCAAATAATTCCAGCCGAAGATCACAGCGGCGCAGGATGGGCTTGCGTAGTTGTAAGGCAAATTTAGCCACGCCAGCACGCTCTCTACACAATTCCTGAACATGCCCGCTGCATTCCCAAGACATCCCCGATGGGAATTAATTGCTTGAATTTCCTTCATAATTTACGGCTTTAGGCGCTCAAACACTGTTAACCCGGCAAGAACCCTAGTAAAGTAAGACAGCCCCACGGTTTTTGATACAATGCTGCGTGTTCAGGCAGCTCTGAGGGGATTCAGGCAACCGATCCGAGATTCCTCCTCTACCGCCAATGAGGAACCCGGTACTCGGAGCCCGGCACTCGGAGAAAAGCTCCGATACCCGAAGACGACTAGCAGAATCACAGAAGACTAATAATAGAACCGGACACCTGTATGAAAAAGCACGCTCTGCTCCTGATTTTATTCTTGTCAGCCAGTTCTTTAATGCCTGCCTTCGCTGCTGAGGAAACTCCTCCTCCGACAGATGAAATGCAGCGGCTCGTCGATGCAGGTCAATTCCAGGAAGCATACGACACTGCTCAAGCGAATATTCGGCTCTGGGAAGGTAGTGAGCCTCGCTTTGACTTCCTGTATGGATTGGCGGCGCTGGAATCTGGAGATCCCAATGAGGCAGTGTTCGCTCTCGAGCGTGCCACCACTACCAGCGCGAATGGCGTGATGCGTGAACGCGCCCGTCTCGAACTGGCGCGCGCCTACTTCGTCACCAATAACCTCAACGCAGCTGAAAATCTGTTCAATGTGGTTCTGGAGAACAACCCGCCTGCCAATGTGCGCCAGAACATAGAAGCATTCTTGCAATTGATTGATACCCGGCGCAGCAGCCAGGCCCCAACCGCAAACTGGAGTATCGCCACTGTTGTTGGCTCAGATGACAACATCAATAGTGCAACCAGCGATGGACTGATAGACACGCCACTGGTTGGCCAGATTGAACTCAACCCGGATGGTCAACAGACAGAAGACAACTACTCCAACACCACACTGGGTTTCGCCTATATCTACCCCTTCACTCGCGATCGCTCCTTGAACTTCAATCTTAATCTGGTGCATCTGGATAATTTCGATACCGATCAGTTCGATATCGACAATTTGCGCGGCACCATGGCTTACGCTTGGGGCGATGAAACTGATCGCTTCCGATTAGGCATCGTAGGCAGCAAGGTGAATCTGGACGGTGACAGCTTTCAGAAAAGCACCGGATTAAATTCTTCCTGGCAACATAGCTGGGGGTCTGGTCTGTACAACAGTCTTTCCGCCTCCTATAACCAGATTCGCTATGACACCGGCGCTAGTGCGCAAAACGCATTGCGTGATGTAAATCAGTTTCTGTTCACTGCCGGCCTGACCAAGATCACCGGACCAGTTACCCACACGGGCAACATTTATCACGGCGATGAAGACCCCCGCTCTTCGGGCGCTGGTGAACACAACGGCCGCGACTACGTAGGAGTGGCGTATAGCTTGCTCTATCGTCTCAACGCGGAACATACCCCCTTCCTGAGACTCTCGGCTCAGAATGTCGATCACGACAATACTCATCCGGTGTTCTTTAATACTGTGCGTGAAGATGAGACTCGAAGCGTTACTGCTGGTTGGTTCTGGCAAATTCAGCGCAGTTTCATGCTGACCGCCGAAGCGTCTTATATTGATAACTCCAGCAATATCCCATTGTTCGATTATTCACGCTTCAAGTATCAGGCGGGATTTCGCTTTCAGTTCTAATCTCAAAAGTTAGCTGCACTGAATAAAAAAGAGGGGCAGATGCCCCTCTTTTTGTTAGTTCTGTAAGATTACTGCTTAAGTAGTGAATAGCAGTTGATTCTCAAACCTTCTCTTTGTCTTTGCCTCTATCTCTACTACTCCTTCTCAAATTCACTACCCTTACTTTCACCCTTCCCCTTCTTCCGCTTTCTTGAAATCCAGCGATGCTGAATTAATACAGTAGCGCAAGCCTGTAGTTTCTCGCGGGCCATCGGGGAAGACATGCCCAAGATGGGAGTCACAGTTCTTGCACACGACTTCCGTGCGTATCATGCCATGGGAATGATCACTCAATTCGTTGACGCTCTGCTCGCCGACAGGCTGATCAAAACTAGGCCAACCGGAACCTGAATCGTACTTCGTTGCCGAGGAAAAAAGCGCTTCCCCACAGGCAGCACAGTGATACATGCCGTCATCTTTGAGATCCCAGTACTCGCCTGTGAAAGCGCGCTCAGTACCCCTCTCTCTCAGCACATGATATTGCTCTGGATCGAGCTCTTTGCGCCACTCTTGATCGGATTTATCTCCTCTAGAGGGCTTATGATCCTGCTCTGATTGTTCACTCATTATGTCACCTGGAATCTGCTTTCCTGTTATCTCAGTGATAGCTCAAGTATTCTGCGTTTGTGCCGTTCCTAACTTACTGTAGAATAGGGATTTTTCAGCTATAGCGATTGCTCGGGGCTCTCTGTCCAGGCTATTCCCCAATCCTGTTAAAGCCCCACGGAATCGCTCGAGCTCCATATCATTCAATGAATTGTATGATTGGCTATAAGCAATGGGTATCACCCTCAAGCATCAGTACTAAGATAGTACCACTGGAACAGTCAAATGGATCAATCTAACAAGGTTCATGAAATTTACAGCGACCGAATCATTCAATCGGACAAGCTAGGCAATGTCTGCTATGACATCCGCGGACCGGTACTCGAAGAGGCGAAGCGCCTTGAAGAGGAAGGCCATCAGATTCTGAAGCTGAATATAGGCAACCCGGCACCTTTTGGTTTCAATGCGCCGGACGAGATCCTCTATGATGTCATTCATAATCTTGCGAACGCACAGGCGTACTGTGATTCCAAGGGACTGTACTCTGCTCGCAAGGCAATCATGCAAGAGTGCCAGCGTTTACACGTAGAAGATGTAGAGATTGATGACATCTACCTGGGTAACGGTGTCAGCGAACTCATTACCATGGCCATGCAAGCACTGCTCAATAATGGCGATGAAGTACTCATCCCCGCTCCGGACTATCCCCTCTGGACCGCGTCGGTCAGTCTGGGTGGAGGCACGCCCGTACATTATCTTTGCGACGAAGAGGCGGACTGGTTTCCCGCTCTCGATGATATCGAGTCGAAAATCACACCTCGCACCAAGGCCATTGTCATAATTAACCCTAACAACCCGACCGGGGCAGTCTACTCGCGGGAACTACTGGAAGGCCTTATCGACCTCGCCCGCAAACATGACCTGATCATCTTCTCGGATGAGATCTATAGCAAAATCATCTATGACGATGCACAGCATATTCCTCTGGCTTCGCTCTGCAATGATCTATTCATAGTCACCTTTAATGGCTTGTCAAAATCTTACCGCTTGGCCGGCTTCCGATCTGGCTGGATGATATTGAGTGGCGCCAAACACAAAGCACAGAGTTATATCGAGGGTCTGGAGATTCTGACGAATATGCGCCTCTGCGCCAATGTTCCTGCCCAGTTTGCCATCCAAACGGCTCTGGGTGGCTATCAGAGTATCAATGATCTGGTTCTGCCGGGCGGCCGACTAAAGCAACAGCGTGATACTGTGCATGAAATGCTTATCCAAATACCCGGGGTTAGTTGCGTCAAACCTTCGGGCGCGATTTATGCTTTCCCTCGCCTCGATCCCAAGCAACTCAAAATCGATAACGATGTTCAACTCGTGCTCGACATTCTTGAGCAAGAAAAGATTCTTGTGGTTCAGGGAAGCGCTTTCAATATTGAGGATACGCAACACTTACGCCTGGTCTTTCTGCCGCGGGATGACGAGCTAATCCATGCCGTTCAGGGTATCGCACGAGTCCTGGAGCAGTATCGTTAGGACGGGCCTGGTGCAATCGGCTTCAGGTCAAATCCTGCAGCGCTGAGGAATTGTCTTTCTGAGGCAGAAAGACTCTCCGGTTCTATTACGCCGCCTTCCTTCAGCCCTGCGCTTATGCAGTCACCGAATTCAGCTCGAGTGCGCAACTCCCTGCGAAAGCCATCAAATACATGGGCTTCCAGACCGGATTCCAAAGCGTTGTTTACTGCTGCCTTAAAGCGCTGACTCAATGCAGAAATATCAAACACCAACGGAAAAATACTTACCAGCTCTGCTGCCCGTGCTGGCCAGGCAGGTAAATCACCTTGGGACAACCCCGGGTATCCGTAGTCGCTTGTGTTTTCCGAGGAAAACACCCCATCTTTGAATGCCAATAATTGACTGACGATTCGAGTACTCGCTGCAATTTTTGCTCGTGCGCTATATCCAGCGATGTGTGGTGTTGCGAGTGTGCTTGCATTTGCCAGCCTGGAATTGACGGCCGGCTCATTGCGCCAGACATCCAATGCGCAGCGAAACTGTGGCTCATTCACTAGCTTGTTCAACAGTGCCTGTTCATCCACCACACCGCCCCGAGCAGTGTGTAGCAGAATGGAATCAGCTCCCATTCGGCCGAGGAACGCTTCATCAATCATGCCCGCAGTGGGATACTCACCCGAGCTTGTGAGAGGAACGTGAACAGATACTGCATCACACTCAGCGAGCGCTTCAAGCCGTGAAAATGCTCCTTTTTTATCGGTCGCTGCTTCTATGAAGGGATCAACCAGCTTGCAGCGGATACCCATCCCGTTTAGGCGTCGAAACAGCCGACCTCCTACCTCACCGACACCGATAATGCCAACGCAAGGGCTTCTCGTTTTCTGAAAAAGCCCAAATTCCGCCATGGCGGAGAGACAGTAATCAACGACAGCATCGGCATTGCTCCCAGCAGCATGTGCCAGAGCGATGTTGTTGGTCTCAAGAAAACGCTGGTCGATATGATCGAGACCACTGGTCGCTGTGCCTACGAAACGAATATTGCTGTTAGCGAGCAAGCAACCGTTTATCGGTGTAATAGAGCGAACCAGAATGGCGTCCTGACCGCGAGCGGCATCAGCTGTGATTTCTCTACCGGGCAGAAGCGTCAACTCCACGTGATCACTGAGCAATTTTTTAATCTCAGCGAGGTCCTGGTCAGCAATTACTTTCATAGCTTTTTATAATGGCTTCTTATAATCGTTTCTTATGGTTTCCCATCGATTCATGTCCGGCCTGTGACGTAGGCCTCGGCTATGAAATCATCAGGAAGGCAGGGCCAAATTTTCAAGCATTGTGCCAAGCCGCTGCCTTGCCCGGGAATCGAACTGGTAGGTCTCGAGAAAATCCTGAAGGAGATTGGACTGGACAACGTTTCGTTTCAGGTCCGCAGTTTTACACAGAGAGAACGCTTCAGTTGCCTCGCTGACATCACAGACGATTGTTGCCAGTTGTTTGCTCAATTCAGCATCTGCCTGATGATCCTCGAGCTTCTGACTTAGTCCTTTGGCGCCGCGCAGAGGTAATTCAGCAACTTGTTCGAGGTTTTCATAGATCGATTCAATACTGCCGAAACGCTGCAACAGTTCTCGCGCCTTCACCGGGCCGACACCTGGCACACCTGAAATGCAATCTACGGCATCCCCGATCAAGCCCAAATAGTCCGAGAATTGCTCCGGGTAAATTCCCAGTTCTTCGAAAATATCGAGCCGGTTCCTGCGTCTGTTACCCTGATAGTCCCAGAGTATGTCTTCGTCTTGCTGAAGCAATTGCGCCAAATCCTTGTCTCTGGAGACGATCTCGATCGCTGGTGTTTGCTTCGCTATCTTCGATTTACGACATCGGGTTGCGAGGGTTCCTATGATGTCATCCGCTTCATACTGCTTGCTGGAAAAACTACTAAGACCGAAAACTTCGCAGATTTCCCGACAGGCTTGCAACTGCATCACAAGATTTTCGTCAGGCAATTCGCGATTCGATTTATAGTCGGGGTGCAGATCATGGCGAAAACCGCAGAACAGACTTTCATCATGCGCAACTGCAACATGACTGGCAGATGTTCTGTTCAGAAACTGCAGGAGAAACTGAGCGAAACCATATAAAGCACTGATATCTTCGCCCTGCTCGTTGTAGCGCTCAACGTATGGAGAAAAATGCGCCTGAAAAATGTAGATCGACGCATCAATAAGATAGACAACCGGTTTCTCTGCTTTGTTGCTCACCTGACCCAGCTCATTCTTCTGCTTTTTTTCGAATCCAGTATTGGAAGTTTTCTCCGTCTCTCTCTTCCTTGATCAGCTCGTGACCAAGATAGACACAGAATTTGGGGACATCGCGCGTTGTTGAAGGATCGGTAGCCAGCAAATGCAACACGGAGCCTTCGCTTATTTCCCGAATCTTGTTGTGCAACATCATAACCGGCTCCGGGCAGTACAATCCGCTTGCATCCAGCTTGTTCTCTTCTGGAACCTCGATATCGAGCGTTTCTGTTTCTGTCGTGTTATTCATTTGATCTGTCTATCACTTTCCAGAACTTTCCATCATTTGCTTTTTCCTGCTTGGCTCGTTCTCATTCGCTCTTGCTAGCGTGCTTCGTCATGCACATCAGGACAGGTTGGCGCTCATCTGACTGAAACGAGCGTGCAGCTTTCCGACTCGGGATCAAAGCTGATCTTAATCTCACCGTCGCGCAATTGTTTTTTGATTTGCTCAATCTTCTCGCTCAGTGAATATTCGCGCTCCCCGTATTCGGTGCCTTCACGGGTAACAAATTCTTCGATTACCGCATTGAGGACATCTTCGCTGAGTTCGCTGTAGGGAATATCCATTAGGAGAACGTTGCTCAGATTTACCTAAATGAGCTCGACGACATCCAGCTTTTCAGAGAATGCTTTTCGCTCTCCCTCGCTTGAAGCGCTTGAGTGCTTCACCAGTTCGGCAAACGGAAAAAGCGAGGTGTCTGCTAACTGTGATGGAGAGACATTTGCGATACTGCGAAATATGGATTCGACTCGTCCAGGGAATTGCTTGTCCCAGTCAACAAGCATTGCCTTGATGGCCTGGCGTTGCAGGTTGTCCTGACTTCCGCAAAGATTACAGGGTATGATTGGAAATTCCATCATCTCGGCGTAACGGGCTATTTCAGCCTCCTTGCAGTACGCCATAGGCCTGATCACGACATTGCGTTTGTCATCGCTTAACAGCTTTGGCGGCATAGCCTTCAGCTTGCCTCCGTAGAACATATTCAGAAACAGCGTCTCTACAATGTCATCCCGGTGGTGGCCCAAGGCTATTTTATCCGCACCGATGGATTCGGCGTAATTGTAAAGAATCCCCCGACGAAGCCTTGAACAGAGTCCGCAATAAGTTTTGTTCTCTGGCACCTTGTCAGTCACTATCGAGTAGGTGTCCTGCTCAAGAATCTTATAGTCGACACCTATGCTCTGCAGATATTCAGGCAGCACATGCTCAGGAAATCCCGGCTGCTTCTGATCCAGATTTATCGCATGCAAACGAAACTCGATAGGTGCGTGCTTTTGGAGATTCATCAGAATATCAAGCATCGCATAGGAATCTTTGCCACCAGACAGACAAACCATGACCAGATCGCCGTCGTCAATCATATTGAAGTCAGCGATGGCTCGCCCTACCTCTCTGCGTAAATTCTTGCGCGAGCGATTCAGCCTGAATTGATCCTTATTGCTACTCACCTATTACAACCCACTTATTACGACTCGCTTGTTACGACCAGCCTGTTTCTAACTCTGGATGAGATTTGTCAGGGCAATCTCTGAAACGCACTACACCCGTTCAATAACTGTCGCGATACCTTGCCCCAGACCGATACACATCGTTGCGAGACCAAGTGTCGCATCATTGGCTTCCATGTTATTGAGTAGAGTCGTTGTGATTCGCGTACCGGAGCAGCCTAATGGGTGACCGAGTGCTATTGCACCACCACGCAGATTCACCTTGGCATCCACATCATCGAGCAGCTGCAAGTCTTTCAGTACCGGCAAAGCCTGTGCTGCGAACGCTTCGTTGAGTTCGACACAGTCTATGTCGCCAATACTCAAGCCCGCTTTCTTGAGTGCCTTCTGTGAAGCGGGAACTGGCCCATATCCCATGATCGACGGATCGACGCCAGCATAAGCCATCGACTTGATTCTGGCGCGAACTGTCAGGCCAAGTGACGCGGCTTTCTCTGCCGACATGACAATCATGGCAGACGCACCATCAGATATTTGCGACGCTGTGCCTGCAGTCACAGTACCTTTGGGATCAAAGACAGGACGCAACTGCGACAAACCTTCCACGTTGGTATCAGGGCGAATCGTTTCGTCCTCTTCGATCAACATCTTGAAACCGTCAGCGTTGTGACCTTCTATGGCAACAATCTCGTCTTTAAAACCACCGTTAAGCCGTGCTTGCTCAGCCAGCTTGTGTGAGCGCACCGCAAACTCGTCTTGCTGCACTCTACCGATTCCGTGCATCTTGGACAGGACTTCCGCGGTTACGCCCATCATCCAGGACGCCTTGGCAATGTGCTGAGAGGCACGCGGATTTGGATCGAGCCCATAGGTCATGCCAACATGCCCCATATGCTCTACTCCACCGACGACAAATAAGTCCCCATTGTTTGATTGCACTGCCATAGCCGCAGTGTGCAATGCTGACATTGAAGAACCACAAAGTCGGTTCACGGTTTGCGCGCAGACACTATGGGGAAGGCGCGTCATGAGCACCGCATTTCGTGCAATGTTCCAGCCTTGTTCCTTGGTCTGATTCACACACCCCCATATAACATCTTCAACTTCAGCTGGATCGAGCGCCGCATTCCGCTCGAACAACGCTTCGATCAGTTCTGCAGACAACTCCTCTGCCCGTACGTTTCTGAATGCGCCGTCTTTTGATCGGGCCATAGGGGTACGAACACCATCTACAATTACTGCGTCTCTTGCTTCTAAACTCATTGTGTTTTCCTCACCTATGGGTAGTAAGTCTGACCGGATGCCGCTTTTTCGCGCAGTCCTTCGGTCACCTCGTACATGGGGCCCAATGCAGCGTATTTCTCAGCGAGCTGACAGAACGCGGTAGCGCCGATGCTATCGAGATAGCGCAATGCCCCGCCTCGAAACGCTGGAAATCCGAGCCCCAGGACCAGCCCCATATCCGCCTCAATCGCTGTCTCCACGATGCCGTCTTCAAGACAACGGACAGTCTCCAGACACATGGCGAGCATCATGCGCTCAACAATTTCTTCATCAGTGAATGCCTTACTTTCAGACTGTACTGAAGCAATCACTGTTGTAATTTCTGGATTAGGAAGTTTCTTTGGTTTACCGCGCTTGTCAGTTTGATACAAATAAAAACCGCTACCGGTCTTCTGCCCATAAGCTTTATTGGCAAACAGCTTGTCGATCGCACTTTCGAAGTCGAGCTGCATTCTGTCAAAGCCCTGTGCCATGACTGCCTGAGCATGTACTGCTGTGTCGATGCCGACCACATCGAGCAGATAGGCCGGCCCCATTGGCCATCCGAATTTCTCCATTGCCCTGTCTATCTGCACAAAATCTGCTCCATCATGAATCAATCGAGAGAATGCGCCGAAATAGGGAAATAAGATGCGATTCACCAAGAAGCCCGGACAGTTGTTAACCACGATGGGTGTTTTACCCATTTTCTTCGCCAAAGCGACTGTGGTGGCAATGGTCTCTTCGCTGGAATGCTGACCTCGAATCACTTCGACCAGCGGCATCACCGGAACAGGATTGAAGAAGTGCATGCCGCAGAAATTTTCAGGACGTTGCAGACTTGTGGCCAACTCATCTACTGAAATAGTCGACGTATTGGTCGCGACGATTGTGTCGGCACTGACCTCGGATTCCAGCTCAGCCAAAACTTTCTTCTTGATATCCGAGTTTTCAACCACAGCCTCAACGACGATATCTACCTTGTCAAAGCCAGAATAATCCAGAGTTGGCTTAATACTGCTCAGCGCATTGATCATTTGATCGCTGCTCATACGCCCTTTTGCGACACGCTTCTCCAATTGCTTGCGCGCCTCCGCCATTCCTAGATTCAGACCCTGTTGGGCGATATCTTTCATCAGGATCGGCGTTCCCTTCAACGCAGACTGATAGGCGATGCCTCCGCCCATGATGCCCGCGCCCAGGACTGCGGCTGAGTTGACCTCTGCCGCTTTGGCCAAATGTTTCTTGGCACGACCAGACAGAAACTGGTCATTGAGAAACATTTGCACCAGGTTTGCTGTAACTGGCGTTTTCGCCAATTTGACAAAACCCTGATGCTCCAACAATAAAGCGCCTTCTCTGTCCTTGGTCGCTGCTTCCTGCATGACCTGAACAGCTGTGATTGGCGCGGGGTAATGTGGACCTGCCTGGGCTGCGACGAGCCCCTTGGCGGTCTCAAACGCAACATTTAGTTCGATCGGCTGAAGGCTCAGTGGGGAATTCTTCTTCTGTCTTTGAGCCAGATGATCAATCTTGCCGGCATTGCACTGTTCGATCAGGGATTCAGCTGCTGCGATCAGCTTGTCGCTGTCGACGAGAGCATCAAGAGCACCTTCCGCAAAAGCCTGATCGGCTTTGATATGGGAGCCGCTGCTGATCCATTGGTTCGCATTGTCTGCACCGATGAGTCGAGGCAAGCGTACCGTGCCTCCGAAGCCTGGAATGATGCCCAGCTTGACCTCAGGAAATCCTACTAGAGCCTTATTACTGGCCACGCGGAAATCAGTTGCTACAGCGAGTTCAAAGCCGCCTCCCAAAGCTGTCCCGTCGATGGCGGTTACTGTGGGCACAGGCAAGTCTTCGACCGCATTGAACAGACTATTGGCCTCAATCAGCCAGGCTTTTATCTGGTCTTCGGCTTCGGCGAACATCGCGGTAAATTCCATGATGTCTGCACCCACCACAAAGCTCGATTTGGCACTACAGAAAATCACCCCTTTGATCTCTGCTGCCTGTAATTGCGCAACAACTTCTCGCAATTCTGTGAGTGTCGCCTGATTGAACTTGTTTACCGATGAATCCTGTAGATCAAAAATGACCTGCGCGATGCCCGAAGGCAACATCTCGACGCGAAGCGTCTTGCCTGTGTAACTCATTGTATTCTCCGTATTTATAGGCAACATCCTGTCACCTGCAAGGAGGGGCATTATACCTGTGGGTGGACCTGCAACCAAACCTCATGAGCCCTCTTCCTGCACGCTGAGGGACGTCGGAGTTCAGTCTTGCGGCCACAGCACTTCAGACAAGCCAGGCAGACTTACTGTTGACTAGTATTGCAGTTACCATGGACACAGTAGCAACAGCGGAAAAGAATGGTTTCATGAATACAGCACCGTTATTACAGGGAGGAAAATCCTTCCGACCGAAGGCCAGTCATCGACCCCGCTATTTGCGCAATTCCAAATTAGCCAGACGTGCCAGATCCCTGGTCCCTGCCTTACGCAGTCGCAGATTTTCCCTAATGACAACCTTCCTATCGACCTTGCTATCGACCTTGCTATCGACCTTGCTCTCACCCCTGACCTCAATCAGTGTGCCTGCATTCCTGTTAACCTTGTTCTTCGCAGTTCACGCCAGTGCCGCTGAACATGGCGTGATTCTGGTCTACCATCATGTTGCAACCGACACCCCGCCCTCGACCACCATATCACCTGATAATTTTCGGGCACATCTCGAGCATCTCCGTGACAACGGCTACACTGTCATCGCTTTGCCGCAGCTGATCGAGAACTTACAACAACAAGCTCCTGTCCCTGACAAGGCCGTCGCCATCACATTTGATGACGGCTATATCTCAATTTATGAACAAGCCTTTCCCATGCTGCAGGAGTTCGGCTATCCATTTACCCTGTTTGTCAGCACCGGCCCGATCAACGCTCGACAACCAGGCTATATGAATTGGGAGCAAATCAGAGAGATGTCCGAGGCCGGTGTCACGATTGCCAATCACATGGTTGACCATCCCTACATGTTGAATCGCACTGACGATGAGAATGAGGCTGACTGGCTGCAGCGGATGAAGAATGAACTTCTCGAAGCTGAATCAAGCATCAGCCAGGAGACTGGTCAGAATCATCGCTTCCTGGCTTATCCCTACGGAGAGTTTAATGGCGAATTAAAAGCGATACTTGAGGAAGAAGGTTTTGTCGGCTTTGCACAAAACTCGGGCGCGGTGGGTTTTCATTCGGATTTCCTCGCAGTGCCTCGCTATCCATTGGCAAGTATTTACGCCAATCTGGACACTGCGGCGACCAAGTTCGGCACATTAAGCTTTAACGTCAAACAGCTGGAACCGAACAGCCCGGTTACCGATTCGACGCGACCAGCGACAATCTTGAAGTTTGAACCGGGTGACTACAATTACTCGCAAATCGGCTGTTTTGCTGACGGCGAACCGCTAACGATGAATTGGCTGGACAGAGAAGAAGGGACTTTGCAGCTGCAAGCTGACAAGGATTTTAACGGTCGGCGCTGGCGTTATATCTGCACTGCTCCCGACCCCGGTAGCTCGCGCTACTTTTGGTTCAGTGTTCAGTGGATCAATCCAGACAGGTAGCTTGTTCTGTAGAAGACGCAGACTTAGTCAAAAAGAGCCTGACCAGAGTGCTGTCACCCTATCCGTCTCGGGCCTGCAGATTGTTCTGCATGATGATATTTTGCACCTCATCCACATAACGATTGCGACGCTGAGAATATCGAGAGAGCCCTCTTGCCAATAACAGCGAATCGATTTCTTCGCCGCGTTGACGCATCACTTCGCGAATCTCTCGCAAGTCCTGATAGGACGGATGGCTATTGATGTTGAGCAAATAGCCCTCAACTCCTTCCCTGACAGACTCGAAGCGCTTAACTTCGTGAGTCGCTCCTTCGGCACGGCGGGCCGGTACAATGCCGCAGCCCTCTTCATAACACCATTGTCCAAAGAGGTTATTGCCTTCAAGGGTAAAGCGGGACGTTCCCCAGGCTGACTCATTCGCAGCCTGAGCCAGCGCCAGTGAAACCGGCACAATATCCACACGGCGCCAAAGCACGGTGACGATGCCACGATCACTTAACTCACCGGTATCGACTCGATATCTATCAGCGAGTTCCAGAATCCAGGAGCGTTCACGGGGACTCAGAGCCACACCCGAATTGACGATGTCGAGATAGGGCCGCAATTCATTGCGGGTCGCGGCGATTTCCCTGTTCTCGGCAGCGACATAATCTTCGAGAAAATCGAAGAATTGCTGTTTCTTCACATCCACGTCGGGAATATTGGCGAAGTCTGGAAAAACAGAAATCGGCGGCATGGGAGGAACCTTGTCGCGTTCACGGGCAACAATATCACTCACCACGGCAATGAGTAATGTCATCGCTGCAGCCGTCAGGCCAGCGACAAAAAACTCCAGATTTCGATTACGTTCCATTTGCTGTTTCGCAACCTCAGATTCGCGCACAAGCTTGGCAAGCCCTTGTCTTCCGCTTATTTTCTGCACACCCATAGCTTGTACGGCATGTCCTGAGCACTTCTACACTCTTTTACACTTGAACAAACCAGCACTCGAGCGTACTCCGATTTCTGAATTCACCTTGATGCCATGGGTTAAGTCACACTGGCTTGCCTGATAACAAGTTTCAGCCACCACGACAATTCGGGCTCGGTCGAGATTGTTCACTTCGCTCCTGCCATTCGGCAGGTGTGTACAAATGCAAAGCCAGTGCGTGCACCTCCCCGGCCATTTCATCTGCCAACAAACCATAGACTTGTTGATGGCGCTTGACCAGATTCAAGCCGTCGAACTGCTGGCTCACCACGGTAAGCTTGAAATGCGACTCCTGTGCGGGACCGCTGTGACGATGACTTTCATTCTCAACATCGAAATGGGTGGGCTGAAGGCGTTCGCTAATCTTTGCTTCGATAGACCGTTGAATATTCATGTTTCAGATGACTCATTACTCTGGGTGAATACACCCGAATAGCGTAAGGAATTAGGATGCCAGCACTCTAAAACAGCCGCCCTGCAAGGGCTTTGAGCTCAAGGCAATTTGAGCGCTTGAACGGATTCTAGTGTGCAGGAGCATTTTAGCATCACAATTGCTTGCCAGAGCCAGCGCTTGCCCAATTGGCATTGCCAGACCTTCCTCATCGCTATTCCCCCGGTGCTGCTGAGCAGGTAGACTCCCAGCGGCACGGGCCGTTGACCGCCCTTCATCTACCACCATCAATACCCTGGCAAGCGACACCCCAATAATGGCAATCAACTGGTATCCAGGCCACATGCACAAGGCCATCAAGGAATTGCGCAAGATTCTGCCTGGGACAAAGGCAATGATCGAAGTCCTGGATGCCCGAATTCCTTGTTCGAGCAGCAATCCCAGCCTGGCCGAGCTGGATGCTGACATTCCCCGCATCAAAATACTCAACAAGGCCGATCTTGCAGACCCGGAAGCAACAACAGCCTGGCGCAATCACTTCAACGCCCAGACCAATACCGGGTGCCTGATCAGCACAGTGGATGAGCCTGTTACAGAGAGTGCCATTGTGTCTCAGGCAGAAACCCTGTGCGAACCACTTCCTCAGGACCGATCAGGTCAGATTGTCATAGTAGGCATCCCAAATGTTGGCAAATCCACCTTGCTCAATGCGCTTGCTGGTCGCAAGCTCGCCAATACCGGTAACGAGCCGGCAGTGACCAAGGGACAGCAACGCATCAGGTTAAATGAGCGCTGGTTTCTTGTTGATACCCCGGGTTTGCTGTGGCCAAAGCTGGAAGACCAGGACGGGGCCTACAAGCTCGCGCTGACAGGCACTATTCGCAATACTGCCATTGATCTTGAGGATATAGGCTGGTTTGCGGCCGAGTACTTCCTGAAGAACCATCGATCTGCTTTGGATGCTCGCTATCAGCTGCCAGCGCAAGTGGACGATACCGAGTCTTGCCTCGAACACATCGCTGCCCTGCGCGGCGCTCGCGGGAAAGGCGGCGGCATCGATTGGTACAAGACAGCTGAATTATTACTAAATGACTATCGCTCCGGTAAACTAGGCCGACTCACTCTGGAAAGGCCTCAGCTGTAAAATACCAGTTCACGCAGCTGTCGAATTAAACAGAGTAAAACATTCACTGAACAGGCAATTCCAGGCATGACGCAAAGCAGTAACGCGCAACAGACTCAATCCGAGAGTACCCCTCCTAATCTGTCCCAACCAAAGCAGATGCACGACGCATTTGAATGGCTGCGCAGCGAGTTCATACCATCTCTCAACTTGAGCATCGAAGAATATCGACACAGAAAAACAGGTGCGATGCACTACCACCTGGCCGCTGACAATCCCGAGAATGTCTTTCTGGTAGCGTTTAGAACCGTGCCCATGGACTCAACGGGTGTCGCACACATACTTGAGCACACGGCACTGTGTGGCAGCAAACGCTTTCCGGTGCGTGATCCTTTTTTCATGATGATTCGCCGTTCCCTGAACACCTTCATGAACGCCTTCACCAGTAGCGACTGGACTGCTTATCCTTTTGCCAGCAAGAACCGCAAGGACTTTAATAACCTCTTAAACGTCTATCTTGACGCTGCTTTCTTCTCACGGCTGCATGAGCTGGATTTTGCGCAAGAAGGTCATCGCATAGAGTTCGAGAAAGGCGACGATCCCAGTACGGAGTTACAGTACAAAGGCGTTGTGTTCAACGAGATGAAAGGCGCCATGAGTTCCACAAATAGCGTCTTGTGGCAAACGCTGAGCAAGTACCTATTCCCCACTGCGACTTATCACTACAACAGTGGTGGCGAACCTGATCACATACCTGACCTGAGCTATGAGCAACTGGTTTCGTTCTACAAGTCTCATTATCACCCAAGCAATGCTGTGTTCATGACCTTTGGTGATATTCCCGCCTATGAACACCACAGGAATTTTGAAGAGCTGGCGCTCGCTGAGTTCGAAAAACTCGACATACACATAGCAGTACAGGATGAAAAGCGCTACCTGGCACCTGTTCGAATAGAAGAACATTACGCAGTCGATGACGATAGCGACGACAAAACACACGTTGTTGTCGGCTGGCTTCTGGGCAGAAGCACCAACCTGGTCGAGCTATTCAAAGCCCAGCTACTCAGCAGCGTTCTGCTGGACAATAGCGCCAGCCCATTGCTCAGAGCGCTGGAGACTTCTGATTTGGGTAGTGCGCCATCACCGATGTGCGGACTCGAAGACTCCAATCGCGAAATGACCTTCATGGCGGGACTGGAAGGCTGCAAGACCACATCAAGCGAACAAGTTGAATCTCTGGTCCTTGAGACTCTGAAATCTATCGCTGAGAATGGCGTCGACTCCAAACAGGTTGAAGCGGCTCTGCATCAACTCGAACTCAATCAGCGCGAAATTTCTGGCGATAGTTATCCCTATGGCCTGCAGTTAATTCTGACTGGACTGTCCACTGCATTGCATCGCGGCGATCCGATCAAACTCTTGAACATGGACCCTGTCCTTGCAGAATTGCGAGAGCTCATACAAGACCCGAATTTCATTCCGACTCTGATTCAGGACTTGTTACTCAATAACGCTCACCGGGTCACTGTCACCCTGCAACCCGATACCGAGATTGCAGCACGCAAGATTGCGGCGGAGAAACAAAAGCTTGCACAGATACAAAAGAATCTGGATGACGAACAGGTGAGCGCGCTAGTCGCTCAGGCAAAGGCTCTGAGCGAGCGACAGGCGCAGCAGGATGACCCAGGCCTTCTACCCAAGGTCGGTCTCGAAGATGTACCTGAGACGATTGGTACGCCAGAGGGCCAAACGTCCGCAATAAGTAATAGCGCGTTAAAGAGCATTTTCTATGGCCAGGGCACTAACGGGCTGAGCTATCAACAAATCATCTATGCCTTGCCGGAGCTTGACGATGACTTACTCGCTGTCTTGCCGCTGTACACCAGCTGCCTGCCCGAGTTCGGCATTGCCGAGATGGACTATAGCGAAGTACAAACCTGGCAAGCACAGGTCAGTGGCGGCGTGAACTGCTTCACCAGCATCCGTAGCTCGGTCGATGATGTACAACAAAGTAGCGCCCTGCTCAGTTTTTCATCCAAGTCACTTAGCCAGAATCATGGCGCCCTATCCGAGTTGCTCTATGAGACGGTCCACCGAGTGCGCTTTGATGAATCTCAGCGTTTGAAGGAAATTATTGATCAGATTTGTGCACGCAAAGAAAGCAGTATTACAGGCCAGGGTCACAGCCTGGCGATGAACCTGGCATCCAGCAAAATGAGCCCGGTCGCCAACCTCTCTCACCGTTTCGCAGGCTTGCAAGGCATCAAATACCTCAAGGCTCTACGCGAAGAACTTTCGGCAGAAGACGCCAAAGCAAAACTACTCTCAGATTTCAAAAGACTGCATCAGCAGATCCTGTCACTTGATCCCCAATTTCTGTTAATCGGCGAGCCTGGCAGCGAAGAGTCTCTACAGACTGATCTGGAGAAGTATTGGCAATCCACGGCAAACAATGAGAGTTCAGCTCTGGCGTTACCGGGAATCCGGGAACAGGTGTGCGAGGCCTGGACTACTGCAACCCAAGTGAATTTTTGTGCGAAGGCCTATCCTACTGTGCCATCGGCGCACGAAGATAACGCCAAGCTCCATGTGCTGGCTGCGTATCTCCGCAATGGTTTTCTCCATCAGGCAATCCGTGAGCGAGGTGGTGCCTATGGTGGCGGCGCTGGCCAGGATGCCAATTCAGCCTCATTCCGCTTCTTCTCTTACCGAGACCCGCGCCTCGCGGAAACACTGGACGATTTCGATCGGGCTTTGGACTGGCTGCAGGACACGCAACATCCTGAGCACCAGTTAGAAGAAGCCATACTCGGTGTGATTGCGACCATGGACAAGCCTTCTTCACCCGCCGGCGAGGCCAAGCAGGCTTTCTACAACCAGCTCTTCGGCCGCACACCGGAACAGCGCATGACCTTTCGCCGGCGTGTGCTAAGTTGCACTGAAGAGGATCTGCGTGCTGTTGCCAGCAAATATTTACGCCCGGATCAGGCCAGCATAGGCATTGTTTCCAATAAAGATGCCGTCGAGTCGCTGGATATCGAGGGTCTGGAAACAACTAATTTGTAGAATTTTCAATAAGATACGAGATCGAGAGGAAAGTGCGAGCGCGTCGAAAAAAAACTTCAAAAAAGACGAAATTTTCGGAACTAATCCATCAAGCCGCAGTCTGATTAAGTGTAGGTAGATGTCATACAAAATTGTGGGTTTTGTTTCATTTATCTCTCCCTTGATAGTATATTTAAGCCCAGCAGCTCCAGTTGCTGGGCTTTTTTCTTGGAATTTTAAGCACTTACAGCACTCGCAGCACTTTCGCCCCCAGCTCAACTAGCAACAGTTCCGGCAGTTTTCATGGACCTCAAGCAATCCAAATCGGAAGCATCCCGCGTCACAGTCGTGGGCATGATCCTTGATATCGTGCTGGGCGTCGGAAAAATCTTCGGCGGCTTCTATACCCAATCTTTCGCGCTGGTAACCGATGGTATCCACTCTCTGACTGATGCCGTTACCGACACCTTTGTTCTCATCGTCGCTCGTCTCTCTCATGAGCAAGCAGACGCCGAACACCCCTATGGACATGGCCGGTTTGAGACCGTAGGCACGGTCGCGATGGGCATGGTGTTTTTCGCAACAGCGGGGGTCTTGTTCTTTGACAGCGTACAGCGCCTGCAAGAGAGCGAAGAACTCGCCGTACCCGCCCTTGCCGGGCTGTTATTCGCGGGCGTTTCTATCGCCGCCAAAGAATGGATTTACCACTACACCATGGCGGTCGCGAAGCGCCTCAACTCCAGCTTGCTGAAGGCAAACGCCTGGCATAGTCGCTCCGATGCCATCACTTCTATTGCGGTTTTTATAGGGATCTTCGCTGCGCAACAGGGACTGGCCTGGATGGACGTTGTTGCGGCCATGTTCGTTGCCCTCTTCATCGCCAAGATTGGCTTCGACCTGTGTCTGGACGCGCTTCGGGAGCTGGTCGACACTGCGGTATCTCCCCAACGCCTGGAGCAGATTCGTCATTGTGCGCTCGAGGTTGAAGGAGTCAGAAACATCACCCTGTTACGCAGCCGTTTGTCCGGCGGCAAAATGATTCTTGAGCTCCATATACTGGTCAACTCTCGAATCTCGGTTTCCGAGGGGCATCAATTAGGCAAGCTGGTAAAACGCGCATTGATAGGTCGCTTCAGCGATATCAACGATGTACTGATCCACATCGACCCTGAAGACATCAGCTACTCGGGTGCAGACCGACGAGACGCACTGCCGGAGAGAGAGCTTGTACAGCAAACCGTGCTTAATGCCTGGCGAGGCCTGTTGAACGAGAGTGATATCGAATCAATCTCACTGCACTATCTCGAGCATGGCATAGAGATCGAGCTCATCGTGACGTTGAAAGAGATGTCTGCTGAACTAGCGCAGCAATTGGAGTCGGCACTTGCCGACATGGAACATTTTGCCGGTCTGAAAGTTTGCAACTGCCTCTACGAAACCAATACCCAGGCACCGCTTTCCTGAACCGGCCTGTTGGTATGATGAAAATTCGAGCTGAGAGTTAGCTCAGGATTCACGCTGTGAACGAATCAATTCATACGCAGTTTTAATATCCTGGGTTTTCTGCGTGGCTATTTCAATCATTTCTTCAGGCAAACCCTTGGCGACCAGCTTGTCTGGATGATGCTGATTCATCTGCCGCCGATAGGCCTTTTTAATCTCTGCAAGATCAGCCTCTGCGCTTACACCCAACAACTCATAGGCAGCCTGTAGCTTGTCCGCCACTGATTCCTGATCTGCAAAATGAGCCTGCCCGGTGATGCGACTCAATAACTCATTGAACTGTGCCTGACTATATCCGAGTTGTTGAGCCAGATTCTCCAGAATGCGCTGCTCAGTACTATGCAAACTGCCATCTGCCAGTGCGGTAGCACTGACTATCTCCAGAAACATCTGTACCAGGGTGCGCCTGCGCCCGACTTCTTTCTTGAACTGCTGTAGGACCTGTTGCAGGGGAAAATCAGCTTGCTTGCCCTGATTAAAGAGATTGATCGCAACCTGACGTTGGTTCTTGCTTAGTCGCATGCGTTCCATGACCTGTTCAGCCATGGCTATTTCATCCCGGGTTACCCTGCCATCGGATTTGGCGACATAACCCATGATACTGAAGGCAGCAGTAAAAAAGACAGATTGAACTCGCTCAGTGTTACCTGGACCAAGGCTGTCATCGAGCCGCATCCCATCGATGCCGTCATCGAAGTAGTTGCCGAGCGCGGCACCCAGGATTGCGTATAGTGGTCCGCCCATCAAGAAACCAAATGTGCCGCCTACTACCTTTCCCCACCAACTCATACAGCTTTATGACTCCCTGATCGATCCGATACAGACGCGCGGAGACAAACCTCGCTCAGCGTCTGCGTTTATGAACCCGGATTAAATTGTGAACCTAGAAAAAAATTCGCTGAAACCAGCTTCGCTCCAAATCGCGTCGGCAACTATTCAGCTGCTCCGCAAAACGATTGGAGTTTGCCTGAACATTGGCCGCAGCGTCCAGCAACCAACGCTTTTCTCGATGCGTGCCACGCTGGTAGCCCCCATTGCCCTCGTGGTAGGCAAAATAAAGATTGCGAGCATCGTCTGCAGCGATACCACTCTGCTGCCGCGAATTGGAGTTGTACCAGGCAACAAAGTCAATCGCGTCATTGAAATTGGAACGCGATGCGCGGGAATTTCCAGATCGACTTTCATATTCTTGCCAGGTTGAATCCAGGGCCTGCGCATAACCATAGGCAGAAGACGGTCTTGGCCCGGGAATTATCCAGAGAATTCTACTGCGTTCCGGTTTCGCTCGTGCACGAAAACTGGACTCCTGATAAACAAATGCCATGTTCACCGAGATGGGAATTCCCCAACGATCGGACGCTTCTTTCGCCGCTCGGTACCAGGAGCGTCTTTCTTCGAAGATGCTACAAACATCGGCGGCATTGCGAGGTTGCGAGGCTGTACAGGACACAAACAGCACAACACTGGAAAGCAAGAGCAGGCGCAAACTGTTGACCGTAGTGGAAACTCTTCTTGCGCGATACGTCACTAACGAGAATTTGATTTGTACTGCAGACAAGGGTGAAGACAACAACAAAGACCAGAGAAAACAGAGGCAAGAAAAGCCAGTGACGCAGCGTAGAAAAATGTTGTGAGCAATAGCAGAAATCATCACATTAATTCCTTGATTTAAAACACCGCTGGGATAACAGCGAAACCTGTCCGAGTGATCCGGTGGTATCGCCCCTCTTCACTGCTTCTGTATGCGCATGCTTATTGCGACCTTTTTGCTTCGGCGCTTTTTTTGTGAAGCACTTCCATTAAGAGCGCTCCATCAAGCAAGTACAGCTAACAGTCAGAGGTTGGCCCAGCAGTCATTTAGAATGTAATGAGCTTGCCCCGTGAGTACAGCATACCACGGTTGCAGGCATTCAAGACTTCAATTCAGCGATTCGCTGGAGAAACTCAGCCTCATCCATTACTGGTATCTGCAGCTCTTCAGCCTTGCTGAGCTTGGAGCCAGCGCCGGGTCCGGCGACAACATAGTCTGTGTTTTTGGAGACACTGCCTGCCACTTTCGCGCCAAGAGCGACTAACTCGGCTTTCGCCTCGCTTCGAGTTAGTTGCTCGAGAGTGCCAGTAAGTACCCAGGTCTGGCCTTTCAAGGCTTGATCACCTTGTTGCGCAGGCGCAGCTGGCCAATGCACGCCGAGCTTCTGTAGTGATGCGATGAGTTCGAGATTGTCACTATTGCTGAAAAACGTCACGATATGGCGAGCAACAATGGGACCGATATCCTCCACTTCCTCCAATTGCTCAGCTGTCGCCGTCAGAAGCGGCGGCAGATCACCAAAATGATTCGTCAGAGCCTCGGCGGTAGCTTCGCCAACTTCCCGTATTCCCAATGCAAAAAGAAATCTGGGCAGGCTGGTTTGTTTTGCCTTGTTAATAGCCGCTAATAAATTATCTGCAGACTTCTCGCCCATGCGTTCGAGCTGGATTAAACCATCTGAATTAAGCGTAAAGATGTCTGCTACATTTTCGATCAATCCCTCATCAACTAACTGCTCAACCAGTTTGTCGCCGAGACCTTCAATATCCATGGCTGAACGTGACGCGAAATGCTTGATCGATTCTTTTCGCTGCGCCGGACAAATGATACCGGCAGAACACCGATATAAAACTTCGCCATCTTTCTCAACGGCTGAGCCACATGCTGGACACTCCTCAGGCACGGAGATTGCCACCGCTTTGCGATTCTTCTCCGGATGCATCACTTTTACGATCTTGGGAATGACATCTCCGGCTCGCCTGACGATGACCGTATCACCGATGCGCAGACCCAGGCGCTCAATCTCATCCATATTGTGCAGAGTGGTGTTGCTCACGGTCACACCGCCTACGAACACAGGTTCCAGCCGTGCCACTGGCGTAATGGTGCCAGTTCGCCCAACCTGAAACTCCACATCCAGCACTTTGCTGGACTTCTCTTCAGCGGGAAACTTGTAAGCAACTGCCCAACGCGGACTTCTGGCATTGCTACCCAATTCAAGCTGAGCTGCAAACTCATTAACCTTGAGCACCGCGCCATCGATTTCGTATTCAAGCTGATCACGCTTTTCGAGCAAGGACAGACAATATTCGAGACAGGCCTCAATTCCGGTTGCGGTGCAGCGCTCCGGATTTACGGGCAATCCCCATTCATCGAGATGGGAGAAAACCTCGCTCAGGGAATTTGGAAGGTTTAAGCCCTCTACTATGCCGACGCTGTAACAATACATCTGCAAAGGAATCCTGGCGGTATTGCGAGCATCCAGCTGTCGTACTGCGCCCGCCGCGGTATTTCGGGGATTAACAAACTGTTTGCCGCCTTCAGCTGCGCTGCGCTCGTTCAATCTGGCAAAACCCTTCTTGCCCAAAAAGATTTCCCCACGCACCTCAAGTCTTGCCGGAGGCTTCTTCATATCCAGTCGTAATGGGATATTGGCGATGGTACGCACATTGTGGGTGATATCTTCACCAGTGACGCCGTCGCCTCGAGTCGCTCCACGTACAAGCAAACCCTGCTCGTAAAGAAGGCTCACGGCAACCCCATCAATTTTAGGTTCACAGGAAAACTTTATAGGCGAGGAATTTTCGAGTCGCTTGAACAACCTGTTTTCGAAATCCTTTAGCTCTTGCTCGGTATTGACCTTACCGAGTGAGAGCATAGGTTGCTCATGGCTTACTTGCGTGAATTGCGCGAGTGGCTGGGCACCGACTCGCTGAGTCGGCGAATCAGGCGAGACCAGGTCATACTCGGTCTCGAGCGCTTGCAAGCGATCCAGCAAGGCATCGTAATCCGAGTCAGGAATTTCCGGCGTCGCAAAAGTGTAGTAAAGCCGATTGTGATGTTCAATCTGACGCCGAAGCTCTGCAACTTCGCGCCTGATCTTATCCGGTGCTGCCATAGAAGAGTCTGAGTAATCAGCCCCGACCGCCGGCCGCCTTGAGCTGTCGTAGCTCGAAGTCACGAACCCGCTGTCGGTAGTGCTCGATAGTTTGTGCAGTCATCATATTACGCGTGTCATCGCGTAGTTCACCGCCTAGAGAATCACACAAGGCCTGGGCTACGCCAAGCATCTTTTCCAGCGCATCGAGATTGTTAATCGGACTTGGTAAGGCCAGGAACATGCTGATGCCGACTGTCGTGAAGCTGTCCATGGCATTCAGATCGAACGTACCGGGATTCAGAATATTGGCAACGCTGAATACCACCGGACCTTTACTCTGATTACCTAAACGTTGGTGAAAAATATTCATATCGCCAAATTTCAAACCGGAGGTGATCAGTGTGTGCAGCAAATCATCACCGGCAAAGACATAACCCTCTTTGGCCATCACATTGATGACCAACACCTCGGAGGGCTCAGCCACGGATTGAGAATCAAGCTGCTGATCGAAAGTCGTTCGCGAGTGCCCAGGTTCGATATCCAGCTGCTGCGGCGCTGCCTGCTCTATTGGCTGCACCACTGCTTGTGCCATCGGATTCGGTAACTCAATACTCTGCGCGTCATCAGATGAATCCGAATAAATTTCTTCGGCACCGCTTTCATCCATGCCATCCAACCCATCCAGTTCAGGAATCGCTGCAAACTGAGGCTGCTGCGCTTGCGCCATTGGCTCAGCATTGCTCGCAGACCTAGATGACGGTGAAGGTGGTGAACTTTGCAGCAATACATCCTCGAGTTCATCTTCGTCAGGTGTGACAGCAGTGGCTTCATCGCGATCTCGAGATTTGCCAAAGCGACTAAAGACATCAAACAATGAACGGCGCTTGGGTTTTTCTTCAGATTGCGAGGCTTCAACGGCGGAATTCAAATCAGCCGTCGACTCCGCTTCCTCAGTCTCCACCGAATTCTCAGCAGCCCTTATTGAAGCTGCAGGTCTGGACGGTTGGTTCTCATAGCCGATGCGCTCACCCGCAGTCATTGAGAAATCGTCCAGACCTTCTTCGAAACTTCCGAGAGATGGCTCGGTGCGCTGCTGCGTGCTTTCTTCCTCAGCTAAGAGATCGTGGTCAGCATCCTCTACAGATTCATCGTCATAATCAGACTCGTAATCCTCGTCTGCATAGCCTTCTTCAAAATCTTCTTCGTCTTCAAAACCATCCTCATCAGCAGAGTCATCGTAATCGCCGTCTTCATAATGCTCTACGTGATTCGCTGTACCATCCTCTCCTGACGCGTCGAATTCAGATTCTTCTTCACTCTGAGACTCATCCTCATCATAATCAGGCGCAACCGCAGCCATGTCTTCTGAATCATAGTCGGGCCGCTTTTCATCCCGCTCTGAATCTGGCAAGTCATCTGCCTCATCGAAGTCACGCTCAAAGAAACCGGGCTGCTCTGTTTCTACTGCTGCCGACTCGGATACGGTTTCCTCATCGGGGTATTCGTCGCTCTCGTCGCTTTCTACCCTTGCTACCCTTTCTTCCTCGTCTTCGTCGCCCCAGTCCTCGTCATCCCATTCTTCGTCCAGATCTGCGGATGGCTCACTGTCATAATCGTCGTAATCAGAATCCTCAGGGTCTGTTTCAAACTGATCCTGATCACTTTCAAGCTCATCAGCCTGTGTGCGCTCATTGAGCTGAACGGCGTCCATCAATACCGGTACCGGACTGGCATCGGACTCTCCCAGGTCCAGCGCTGCTGCGCGGGCATTTGCTCTGGCGAGCAATTCGCTCTCTTGCTGATCTGTGCTTTCAGCAGTGCCATCGCGACGCACTACGCGCGCGCCACCACTCGGCAGCTCCGCCATTTCCAGCGCGTCCAGGTCAACGTCTTTGGGGATATTCTTGTCGATGGCCAGGCGAATCTGACCGCGTCGGGCTTGCAGGGCAACATAGAGGCCGCGCAGAACCACAGCCACAATGGCTAGTCCCAGCAGCAAAATAACGAGTTCTCTCGGATTCATGGGCAGTACGCTTGTGCGGCGATGAAATGTAAAATTTTTTAAGGTTATCCTACAGTTAACCCTAATTCTTTAGCGCAAAAGCCCCAAAATACGGACTTCTCCGTTTACATCGCTGCCAGCTCGGCTGCCTCTTCGATATCAACCGCAACAATTCGCGAAACACCCGGCTCGTGCATAGTGACACCGAGCAGCTGATTGGCCATTTCCATGGTGATCTTGTTGTGGGTAATGAAGATAAATTGCACGTTCTTGGACATCTCTTTAACCAGGTTGGCATAGCGCCCAACGTTGGCGTCATCAAGCGGTGCATCGACCTCATCGAGCATACAGAATGGAGATGGATTGAGCTGGAAGATAGAGAACACCAGCGCAATGGCTGTCATCGCCTTCTCACCACCCGAGAGCAAGTGAATCGTGCTGTTACGCTTGCCTGGTGGGCGCGCCATGATGGCGATACCGGTATCCAGCAAGTCTTCGCCGGTCATATCCAGGTAGGCATGCCCCCCGCCAAAGACCCGCGGGAAAAGGTTTTGTAGACCGGCATTGACCTTGTCGAAGGTCTCCTTGAAGCGGGTACGGGTTTCCTTGTCGATCTTGCGAATCGCATTGCGTAGCGTGTTGAGTGCTTTTTCCAGATCTTCGTTTTGCTTGTCCAGATAGATCTTGCGCTCAGACTGCTGCTGATACTCGTCAATTGCGGCCAGATTGATGGGCCCGAGTCGCTGAATACGATTGCCCAGCTTTTCCAGCTGCTCCTCGCAGCTGTGTACATCCAGCTCTTCCGGTAAGGAGTTGAGTACGGCTTCCAGGTCGAACTTGGCTTCCTGCAAGGCCTCGAGATGCCCCTGCCGCTTGACCGTGGACCCCTCGCTCTTCAGTCGCTTCTGCATCAACTCTTCGCGAATGCTGTTCAGCTGCTCTTGCAGTCCATTGCGCTGCTTCTCAAGCTCACGCATGGCATGCTCGTTTTCATCGACCCGGGCTTTGGCTTCGCCCAGCTCTTTCTCAACTTCAAGCCGCTTCTGCAACAGCGCTTCGAGATCAGTGCGCATGGTCTTGAGGGGTTCGTCTGAGGCCTCGATCTGACTGCGCAAAGATTCCATGCGCTCTTTGGAGCGCTGGACCTGGCTTGCCATTCTGTCCATGGTCTCGCGAGTAGACTGGAGTTGGGACTGCACAGATTGTTGTTTTAGTGCAAGTTCGTGCGCCAAGTCTTTGTCTGTGCGGGACTTTTCTCGACACTGAGCCAGTGTCTGCTGAGCCGCCTCACGCTGGGATTCCAGTGCTTCACGGCCACCTACATCCTGCTCCATGCTGTCCAGAGCATCCTGCAATCGCGCTCGAGCAGCAGCGGTATTCTCTTCTTCGATGGCCAATTGCTTGCCGAGGTCTTCCAGTTCCTGCTCGACCCGCTGTTTTCGCGCCCTGGCCTCTTCTTCTTTGGCCAGTTGGCCACTCATGCGTGACTTGAGGTCACCCAATTCGGACGTGGTATGGGCTATAGCAGCTTGCAACTCATCGCGTTGTTGCTCGCTGTGAGTCAGTGTCGATCTAAGCTCCTCTCTCTGCTGTTCAAGAACCTTAGATTTCTCTTCTAACTGTTTGATTTTAGTAAATAGCTCAGATATCAAACCGCGGCGCTCGAGAATGCCATCGCGGGTTGAGGTACTACGTACCTGCAGCCAGTTCGCACCCAGCCAGATACCATCTGCGGTAATAATCGATTCCTGACGACTCAGGTGACCGCGGAGGGAAATAGCCTGATCCAGGTTGTCGGCGACATAAATGCCACCCAGCAGCTCAGTGATATCCCAATCGCTGGAGACCTTGCTGGTCAGCGGGACCAATTCGGCGGACGCGGCGGACTGAGACTGACTGGCATTGACGTCGATGAATGCCAGCTTGCCCTGGGGCAGATCCGCCAACATGCGCTCAACGTCTTCCAGACCCTCGACACAGATAGCTTGCAGAGTATCGCCAAGCACTGCTTCGACCGCCAATTCCCAACCAGATTCGATCTTCAGGCTCTCACCCAGGCGAATCTGATTATCCAGGCCCTTGGTCTTGAGCCATTGATTGAGGGTCTCGTTGTCCTGTCCCAGCGCCGCAGCCTGCAGCTGCTCCAGCGTAGATTGCTTGCCTTTGGCAGCCTGAAGCTCACCACGGGTCTGATCCAACTCTTCACCACAGCTGTTCAATTGCTGACGCTGTTGCTCGATGGAACCGGACAGCTCGACAGCCTGCTCACGCTGGGCTTCTATATCTCGTTCCATATCGCTGATCTGGGTAGCGACTTCATCAATACTGCTGTCTTCAGGCTGCGCCTTAAGCTCGGTTTGCTCTGCTTCCAGCTTGCGCTTGCGTTCCAGGCCACGCTCGACGATTTGCTCTAGCTGTTGAATGCGGGACTGTTCAACCTCGGCGATCTGCCTCGGTTCTTCGGCTTTCTGATTGAAGGCGTCCCACTCTTCCTGCCAAGCGTGTAGTGCGTGTTCGGCATCAGCCAGCGCTTCGGCTGAGAGAGCCTCGCTTTCGCGGGCTTGTTCCAGGCGAGGAGTTAGATCCAGCATCTCTGCTTCGAGTTGAGTGATCCGCTTGAGATCCACGTCCAGTTCTTCACGGGTCTGTTCCCAGCCCTCTTCTGTCTCTGACAGATCGAGGCGCATCTGGTCCACACGTTCGATATGGTGCTCAATGGACTGCTCGATACGGGCAATATCATTGCCGAGACTGTAGTAGCGCGCCTGTACTTCACCCAATGCGTCGTTCAACTCGGCGTTGTCTGCCAGATGCTTCTCGATATCGGCATCGATAGAACGCTGATCGGCATTGCAAGCTTCGATTTTGATTTCCAGCTGATTAATCGCGTCCTGATTGGCCTTGATCTCTGCATCCAGTGCCTGATATTTCAGCGCATTGAGGTAGGCAGTTGTCTGCCTCTCTTCTTTCTTCAATTCGCCATATTTTTCCGCTGCGACTGATTGGCGTTTCAAGTGAGAAAGCTGGCGTTCCAACTCTTCACGAATATCGGTGAGACGCTCCAGGTTTTCCTGGGTGCGCTTGATTCGACTCTCGGTTTCCTTGCGGCGCTCCTTGTATTTGGAGATTCCCGCCGCCTCTTCAATGAATACTCGTAGTTCCTCTGGCTTGGATTCGATCAGGCGAGAGACCATGCCTTGTTCGATGATGGAATAGCTGCGCGCACCGAGGCCGGTACCAAGAAAAATATCAGTAATGTCGCGGCGACGACACTTCTGGCCGTTGAGGAAATAGGTAGATTGGGCGTCACGATCCACCTTGCGCTTGATGGAGACTTCGGTGAAGTTGGCATACTCACCCGTCAAGCGGTGATCGTCGTTATCGAAAACCAGTTCCACCGTGGCTTGACCGACAGGCTTGCGCGCACCCGAGCCATTGAAGATTACGTCGGTCATGTGCTCGCCACGAAGATTCTTCGCTGAGCTCTCGCCCATCACCCAACGAACGGCGTCAATGACATTGGATTTACCACAACCGTTAGGCCCGACAACAGAACAGAGATCGGACGGAAAATCGATAGTGGTTGGGTCTACAAAGGATTTAAAGCCCGCTAACTTTATACACTTCAGGCGCATACTACACTCTTGCTGACTGGCGCTGAAATCGTACCGCGGCGGCTAAAAAAGATGGTTTCAAGCTTGGGCACAGACGTTTATTGGCTCAGTTTATCTGGTTATTTTTAGCTGTCTGGTGAAGACAGAAGTCTATCCGATTCCGGTCCTCTGTGTCACTCATTCAAACCCTTCACGGCGGCATTTCCTGGACGCATTTTACATGGCCGCGACTGGGGAACGATGTCGAGATTTGGCTCCCTCTAGCGGAGCTGTAGAGCTTGCTCTTTCACCCGATCTTGACCATCACCGCTCGCACCACTGAACCAGCCTCACTGCAACAGTCAACCCGATCGAGCGCTTCGCGTTATGGATAGGTAACCCGCTTGTTCTCCGAAAAAACAAGCGAAATCTGGATCTAGCGACTCTATCAACGCTGCTACGAGAATCATCATGAACCGTCTGACATCTAGCGCTCGTCCTTTAATCTCCAATTCGCCAAACACGCTAACAGCCTCTCTTTTGCTGCTGACACTGATCTTGCTAAATGCCTGCGCGAGCCTGGAAGACAACCCTGTAGTCGACCGACGCGGCATCAATCAGGCTCAGTTCGAGCAGGACCTACTGGAATGCCGCAGCTACGCTGACGAAGTCAATGGTGTGAAAGATGTGGCTGTGGGCACAGCAACCGGTGCCGTAATCGGCGGTGCTGTCGGGGCCGCAGTTGGTAACAGCAATACCGCACAACAAGGGGCTGGTGCAGGAGCGGTGCTTGGCGGTGCCAAGGCCGGCATTCGCCATGCGCAAAGGAGGCAGCAAATAGTGCAGCGCTGTCTGCGTGGCCGTGGCTACCGAATTCTGGGCTAAGCTGCCTTGCCTCGATCTTGGTCTTTAGCCCTCAAGATTTGCTTTACTCTCGCCCAATATGCGTTTTGCCTTAAGCCTTCTGGTGTCGTTAATTTTCGCTCCAGAAGCTGTGCCGCTACTTCACCACTGGTTCATCGCAACTATTTCAAACGCCTCCACGAGAGAGCCATTCGGACGCACAGTAATTACAGATCCTTGTGAGAAATGCGATGAGGGTCAACTCGATGTCAATCAACTGTCAACTAGGCAAGCTTGATCATTCCCGGTAACGTGATCATCAGCAGGGATCGCTGATGATACAGGGACGTATCACTTTCGGGTTCGAGACAGCACTATTCACTTGTACCGTGAGCTTGGACTCTGAACCGAAGCGGTGAATTTGTGCACCGGGAACAAGAACTGCTATGCCGTACAACAGCAAGGAATAATCAAAAGGAACAAGCCATAGAAAAGCGCGATCAGGGATGAGCCATGACAAACAAAGCGGAAAGATCTGAATACCGAAACAGGCCGATGCAACTCACCCTCCCGGAGGATATCGAGAATCGGCTCGACATTCTTTCATTGGGCAACGGCCACACCAGGCAATACTTTGTCATGGAGGCTTTGCTCGAATACCTCGAAGACGTAGAGCAAAGACAACAACAGATGGAACTCAGCGGCAACGTTACCCAGAAGAGCAAATCCTCAGGCTTGTAATGCCCTCTCCAGCAGCTATTATCGCGATTAACGCTCGAACAAGAATAATCAATAATTGCGAGTTAGGGGGAATTCTCTTGAATAGACTGGAACAACAGCCAGCACTGCTTTGGCTTGTGCTCATTCTGGGCAGCATTGGCGCATCTGTTGCGGCTTACTGGATTCACATCTTACCTATCGAGGCTGATGCGCTTCCCATTCTTGAGGCCGTTATCGATCTTGAAGGCCGCGCACCGGATCAATACCGCATCCTGCCCTACATGCTGATTGGCCTGATTGCACAGTTGGTTTCGGCGCTCGCCGGCATCGAGCAAGGCAGCTTACTTCCTTATCGCTACGCCATTCTCATCTTCGACTCAGCCTTTCTTGTTCTTTCTATATATACGCTCAGACATTTTTTCGAATCAGCCAAGCATCCGGCGATCTGGATTGGCCTGCTCATCATTTATCCCTTGATGATGTTCGGCGGCTATCGCCCTATAGCGGCTTTTCTTCTCCTGGTGGCGACACTCTTGACAGCCACAATTAAAAAACAACGAGACGGAAACGAAGGCATGGTCATCAGCCTCTTCTGCCTCATTTACATCATGTGCGTAAGTCGCGCCGATCTCGCCCTGATGTATGCACTGTTGACCCTGGTACTAAAATTACCGCTCTATGCAAAAGCGATTGCGATCGCATTGCCCTTGCTAAGCCAGTACGTGCTCGGCCAGGTCGTCTTCCCGGAAGCAGAATACTTCAGCCCGGTTATCATGTTGCAAGACAATTTGAGCCTGCAATATTTCATCAGCTCACCCCTCACCTATCTCTGGGTAGGACTCGTGATTTATTACTTCTCGGCAGTCATGAGCTTTATCAAGCAGAGCTGGCATGAACAGCGAATCCTATTTCTTGTCTTGCTCGCTTATTGCCTGACTTTGTTTGTAGTAGGCAGACCAAACGAATACCGACTCTTTCTTCCTTTATTGCCCGTGGTGTTGTGGTTAGTGGAGTTAAATAAAAGCACTTCTGTGGACGATCAAGCATTAAGCAATTGAATCGAGGGTTGAGTTAAGGCGAACGATCGCGGGCTGGAGGGATTTGAACCCACTCTCGCGGTTTTCGTTGATATTGAAAAGTTGGTCGGGATGGGTGAGCTCGGGCGTTTTGGAAGCGTAGCTTCCTGCCCGAAGCGAACGACAAAAATCTGTGATTTTTGGCTGGGGGGATTTGAACCCACTCTCGCGAGATTCGTTGAGATTAGGAATTGGTCGGGACGGCGGGATTTGAACCCACGACCACTACACCCCCAGTATCATCTGAGAAAAATCGCTACAGCCCAGTAAATACGCGGCGTTCAGGCATCTGACACGAATCCGCAAAATCCGCAAAATCCGCAAAATCACACAAAACAATCAGTCACTTAGCGGCGCATTAGCAGAATGCTAAAAACTGCTCAGCTCACCAATGCCGATGTATTTTTTGAGCACCTTCCACTCGCCGGCATTGCCCTGGGCGACGAACTTCTCACCCGTTTTGGTTTTCATGCCCACCGAGAAATCGACCCGCTTCCAGAACAGAAACAACAGAATTGCGATCGGCAGCCCAATCACCGTGATGCCCAGCAAGAGTATTAGAATGAACTGGCCAGCGGTGCGGCTCTCATCCTTGTTGATCAGCTTGAGTGTTTCAAATTCAGACGGGATCCGGAACGCCGGCACCGAGAGCATATTGGCGCGGATCCTCAGCATGGGGCCCCTGCCCACAGCGCGAACTATTGAGGCCTCCTTTCCCTGATAGTTACCTTCTAAGATCTTCATGGCAATACTCCCTTCTTTGGATGGCCACAAATCTATCGGGATCGAATCGCCCCTGCAAGCCTATTTGCTGAGCGCCTTGAGGCGCTCCAGGAGGCGCGTCATTCCATGGCCGGCTGCTGAGTCAGCTGCGCCCCTCAAATAGCCTGCAGCGTATATGTCGCGCTTCTCATCACTAAAGATGGCCATCTGCTCAGGTGAGAGCATATTCGGGCCCACACGGATCCGCACGCGAAAGTCAGGCAGCAATATAGAAAATTCATCCATGAGAAGTTTGCGCGATGCTTCAGGCTTTACTGGCTCAACCAGCTTTCTTTCGCTCTGCTGCTTCATCCTGCATGACCTCCCTTTGCCTAGGCAACTCAATCATCGCCATCATGAAATTGACCGTATTACGATCCAGTGCCGGCAGGCACTCAGCCAGGCACAAACGATAATGCTTGAGCGATCCTATGCTGCTGGCCAGCAGCGCCTGATTTAGCTTCATTGCCGACTCCAGCGTAATCAGATCCACCGGCGTGATTTTGCCATCGATGCTAGGCAAGTCCCGCGTATCGATATGCGACACGCCATGCCGGCAGGCCAGCGCAATTCGCTCTCCTCGATCGGCGTTGAGCACAACCCAATCCAAGGGAATCCAACCATTGGAGCTTTTGTTTTTGAGCCCTTCTATCAAGCGTAATTCCATGGCCTTGATCACCTCACTTGATCCCACGAAACACCAGAAAGACAGCCAGTGTCATAGAGCTGAAAAGCGCTTTCAACTCCTTTTTAATTTGTGGGCAAATTGTGCGAAATTGCACAACTCAGGCCGATACAATTAATAGGACTGAACAAAAATGCACAGTAGTTTAATGATTGTGCATTTACGTTCAAAGCACTATGAATAGAGGCTTTCAGAGAAGTGATTGGGCACAGAGCAAAGATCATAGGCACCGGCAGTGAGCTCGGCAGATTTGAGGTGCCCACAGCAGAGATAATTCTCAATTCAAAAATTGATCGCTTTGGTTTCTCACTGGATTTAGTTTCTGAAACCATGGGTATCACGCATGTGCGCCATTCAGATCTACAGACCAAGCCAGGTGATTTGGCCATCATGGCCAGCGAGAAAGCCATCAAGCAATGCCAGGTAGATCCTCGCAGCATCGAGGCAGTAATCTATTGCGGCATCGAAGGCGATTATGTCGAACCTGCCACCGCGCACAAGGTAGCTCATGCCCTCGACATCGCTCCCCGGTATTGCTGGGATAAATCCGATGCGTGCCACGGCTTCACTGCCGGCCTGCTCGAGGCTGAGCTCATGATTGCAGCTGGCAGGATCCGCACCGCGCTGATCTGCACCGGCGAACACCCGAGCAATAAAACCCACTTACTGGCAGATCTGTTTGCCACTGGCCACCTCGGCAGCGAGGATGTGATGCAATCCCTGGGCGGCTTCACCGTGGGCGATGCAGGTGGCGCCATGATCCTCACGCGCTCAGAATCACCTGCCGGCATCATCGCCTCGAACACCACCGCGATCAGCGCACTGAGAGAACTTTGTTATTGTGACACCAGCGGCGCTGACCGTGGCCAGCTGCCGAAGTTTTCCATGGAAATGGGGAAGATCTGCGCCCGTACAATACGCCTAGTGCGCAAAATGCTGCCCGAATCCCTGAACTGCATCGGCTGGCATAAATCAGACATTGATTACCTGATCCCGCACCAAGTAGGAGAGCGCCCCTTTTTGAAATATCTCGATATATTTGGGCTGACTCCTGACCAATCAGTTGCCACCTATGCCAAATTTGGCAACCTGGCCAGTGCCACAATCCCCGTATGCTGGGATATTCTGCAGACTGCCGGGCGACTTGAGCCAGGCAAGCGCGTTTTTATCGTTTCCACAGGAAGCGGCATCGTAGTATCACATCTTGGCATATCGCTCTGAATTCGCTACATTCGGTATCGATTTCAATTCTGAAACCAGCCGAGGAATTCCGTGCACTATTTCTATGCCTTTGGTGTCGCCGCCCTGATCGCCTGCCTACTCAAATCCCTGATCCTGGCACAGGTGATTACGGGAAATAGAGTCACCTATACATTCAACTTGGTTGCGATCACCTTGATCATGCAAAACCTCTTTGAATTCCTCGGCTATTCCTTATGGATCCACAATGAGGCACTGGCCAGCATCTTCATCAATGCCCTCGTTGCCTCACTGATACTCACTGTGCCGGCGTTCCTGAGCTTTCTAAGCGTTACCAGCGAACTGCCAGCATTGAACCGAATCGCCGCGACCTACTGGATCTTCGCCTGCTTATTGCTTCTCACACTGCCCTTGGGCTTGCTTATAGATGGCTGGCAGCAGGCCAATTACACAATCACCAGCATCCCTGGCACGCTCTATGGCGCCTTCCAGATCTACTCGCTCAGCGGTACCGTTATTTTCATCATCTACTTGATAAAAGGCATGAAATCGTCAGAGCGAGGCATAAGTGAGCGCTGCCGGCTGATCACAATGGCAGCATGGCCAATCGTAGCGGTTGCGATCGGCGTCAACCTACTGCGAGTGCTCGGAATCAATGCCTCAACAGCCATCGTGATGCCACTGGCCAGCACTTTCCTGATATGGGTGCTCATGCACGACGCCAAAGGAGAAATTCTGCCCTTTAAACTTAAATGGCAGCGCGTTTGGTTTTTACTGAGATCTGCCGCAAATAATGCGACATCCAAAGAGGAATACAAGCTGGCTGACTACTCGGAATTGCTCGAGCGACAGCAGATAGAGGCCCTGATCACGCGATATGACGGAAATGCCAGCCAGGTGGCCAGAATCTTAGGCACGTCACACAGCACGATAGCAAGAAAGATGAAGAAATACAGAGAGATAGAGCTACTGAAAGCCCACCAAGAAAATCCAAAAAATACTTCCGAAATTGCTTGACCCGCACCATTGGTGCGGGTATTATTTACTCATGGTCGGGAATTAACCAGACCTGTCAAACGGGAGAATCCCATGTTAAACAAGCAAGAAACTAGCATTATCACCCAAGCCAAAAATATCCTGCAGCGCGAACTGTCGCTCAATACTTCCGTATTGAATAACAGCTCGATGGCTAAGGATTACGCCTACTTGCAGTTTGCTGACAGTGAGCGTGAATTGTTTGGCCTTCTCATGCTGACCAATCAGCACCAAGTGATTGATCTTCGCGTGCTGTTCCAAGGCACCATCGATGGCGCAGCGGTTTACCCCCGCGAAGTCGTGAAAGCTGTACTTGAGAGCAATGCTGCCGCTGTGATCTTCATCCACAATCACCCATCAGGCGTGGCTGAACCCTCACAGGCTGACATCGCTATCACAAGTAAGCTGGTCGAAGCATTGGGAACGGTTGAAGTGCGAGTAATTGACCACTTTGTTATCGGTAATACATCAGTGGTTAGTTTTGCTGAAAGAGGGCTGATCTAGCCTTAACCGCCGGGGGCATCAGCCCCCGGCACCTTTTAGACTTTGGAGATAAAGATGAGCGAGAACCACGCAAGCTATTCCGTGGCCGGCAATGATACTGTGTCGCTCGATGAGATCCGCTCATGGAGCAGCATTCGATTATTTCATGATCCAGCCTATACAGCACCAGAACCAGCGCAGGTGAAGGCCTTGCTGCAGTATGCCGGCTTCACCCAAGTGGAAGCCGCCAAGCTGATTGGTGTCAATTTTGATGAAAAGAAAGGCGGCTCTAATGTGATTCGCAGATACATCGCTGAGCGATCGAACAAGAATCACAGACAGATCCCCTACGCCTCCTGGAGACTGTTACTGCTCTATGCCGGCATCGTCAGCATAGAGTCAGGCATCCATCCAGTGGCCACCAAGCGCATTCTGCACGCGCATTAGCATGGCAACCCAATCAGCTGGCCAGATCCACACTGGCCAGCTGAGATCCTCACCCTGCTTCTAATGGCCAGCCAATCACTGACAGATCGAGGGCGTCGAGCTCGGCCATATCAGCCGCTCCCTTGATTGAGTCCTTAACTGCCTTGTATTGATAGAAAATAGCGTCTTTGGCATCGAGTATGCTCATACCGGCCTGCATCATTTCCTGTGCCTCCATTGTCACTACCACGTTATCAGCATCAGTAAATGTCATGGATTCTGTTGGAGAGCCGCCAATTACATACACCATTGCACCCTGCACTTTGTTAGTGAGATTCATGCGATCGTCATCATCGCGGAACTGGATCTCATGCTGAGTGACCGGGAAAGACACTGTGATATTGGTATAGAAAGCCGCCCGAAAAGCATCAGCCCACACCTGCAATATCTCGGCTTTCTTAGAAGCCAGCTCAGCAACTTCTTGGTCAGCCAGCGCCTGGGCTTCAGCAGCGGCCTTGATGCTTGCAGCATCCGGAATCAGCTCGAGCTGACCGCTGACTTCATTGAAAACCCAGTAGTCCTGGTTGTATTCAGCGAAGTGGTCGTCAGGCACAATAAGATCGAGCGCCTTTGTGTAGGAGGCGTGCGAAATAGTGCCATCTTCATTCAGCTTGACAAATAGACTACGCGACATCGGATTGCCTCATAACGCCCATCTCAAATGCTGTGGCACGCATCCACATCTTATAACCCGCCCCGGCACCTATCTCAGATCGAAAACGGAACTCCCACCCAGGCAACAAAACACCATAAGGCGCCATTTCCCCCCAAGTCGGAGGATCTGCCTGAAATGTTAGCCAATAAGGCACAGCAGCGCTTATATTGCTGGAAGCGCTTGCCCCACCGGGCTTTACACCAGTGTTAGTTGTATATCTTTGGGTATCTCCATCATCATAGATTTGGAATCCCCAAGCTGTATTTGACCCATAACTTGCAATGGACAAAAACTCAACTTGAACCTTACATGGTTTCGTCGGCTTCAGTAGCAAGGTATCAAACTGCGTGCCGTTACCCTCAACAATAATCTCAACGACCTCAATGATGTTAGTGGATAATTCTTCATTCATCGGTTTCATATTAATTATACCCCTACTATTTAGGCCGCCTGGTTCTCATGGACACCGAGGGCAAGAATTTTTATTCCAAAATACCTATCAAATTCGATAGCATCGATCGCTGCCGCATCTAACGTGCGCATATTAAGCACCGCCTGCGAAAAAGTAGTTTTATCCCCCTCAAAAGAGCCCAACAACTCCTCTCCCTGCACCTGATATGTTGCCTTGTAGATCTTGTTAAAGGGCGAGCTCTCACCAAGGTAGTAGAACTCATCACCGTTTACATCAGAGCCCACAGGATGGCTACGAAAATTTGCGTCCCCAAAGTTACTCAGGCTAGTGTACTCAAAAGATGTGCTCGTGCTTGAAGGCGTATTGTTTGAATTATTCGCATAAGCATTCATCGCCGTGACGGTATCATTAGGGATAGCACGATAAACGATAGGCGTCGAATTTTCCTCGCTCCTGTAGATGTGAAATTTGTCGGTAGCCTCATCATAGGACACCCATATTTTTGTCCCTAGACTATAATTGGCAATCGCAGTAAGACCATTAAACTGACAAAAAGCGCCAGTATTAACATTTATTGCCCTGAGCACGTTAGTCTCGTCACTGCCACGCAAGTAAAAAAGCCAGCCCATAAAGAGACAGCTTCTTGGATAGGTATCATCTGGAACATCGATTCCGTTGCGAAGCGTTACCGTGCCGCCGCCAGGCGTATGCTTTTTTAGGTAGCCACCGCTCTCGAACCACACAACCCCGTCATCCACAATATGTGCAAGCATATAAGAACCGCTACTCAGCGTCGTTCTCGCGCTCGCCTCAGTGGCCCAATAATATACATAGCAACCTGCGTTGCTATCGTGTCTTACCTGGTAGAATGAAGAACCAATTTTTTTGACCTCTTTAGTGTCAGAACTGGATAAGCTCGCCAGGTTAATGGTTGAGGTTTCTTGCTCTCCAGAGTCAGATGCAGTCTCGACCACCCCATTGATCACTCGCGCCTTTTCTTCAACCACATTCCAGGAAAGGTACTTAAATGTATTCATGGAGAACTCAATACCGCTGAGCGGGTACTGGCCCAGATCAGTTTTAAGTTTCAACGTCGTACCCGCAGGCACTTTGAGCGCACCGACTAGATTGATAGTCGCATCGTAGGGAATGGGAAAATCATTGATAGTAAGCTCAACACCAGTGAGCCAGTCAGTTTCCACATAATATTCCGTAATCACATAGGAGTTATCTGCCGCCGCAGCTAGGAGTATGTGCTCACCGTCCGTCAGCTCAGCCCCACCCAATTCAACGTCGATGATTTTTACAATTTTGTCTATAGACATCAGATTACTCCGTGTTTAATAAGGGATGCGATGCCAAAGCTCGATCCACCATTCTGAGCTCTTACTTGCCAGGCGATTCCATCAATTGAGTGATAGATCCTGAATTGCTGAGGCTGCAAGAGTTTGGGATCCACATCATTGAGAGCCTCGTCATCAATGGAGTTTCCATCTGCTGGCCACACTGCTGCGCTTTGTGCTCCAGCGTTGCTCACCTCACACTCAGCACCAGGCTTGGCAGGAGGAAGCGCAACACCATCACCAGCGTTATCACACACATCGATGCGATTGAGCTGGGCTGTCATTGGCGTTGCGCCTGCCTGTGTCTGTGTATCACCGGCCTCGATACCCGTTGCCACCGATTTGCGAATTAGATAGCCATTGGCATCGATATCTGATCCCAGGCGCAAAGCACCGTCACCGCCGAGCGAGAGCCCAAACTGAACGATCCCAACCAGAGCCGCCTTCTCTGCATCGGTGAATGGATTAGTGTCAGGATTGGATTCATAGCGCGCCTTTATCAGCGTATCTGTGAGATACCAGGGCACCGCTCTCAGGTTTAACGATGTCGATGAGATCTGCAGCCCGTCCTCACCACCGCGAACGGCATCGAGGCCTGCCACAGAGACTGCTGCCCCCGCACCAATTTGCGCAATGTCGCTGTGCTGATAATCAAAGTGCAGATCTGACAAACCATTGCGCCGGCCAGTATCGTCAAGTAACACCACATCGCCGCCAATCACATCCACGGACACATCCACAACAGGATCCGATAGCGTGACCGTACTGGAAGCCAGTACGCCTGCCAGCGACTTGTGCAGGCGCTTCACAGCACCGCTGCTTAGAGCCTCAGTAGATAAGGACAGCGCAACCAAACTGCCAGGGAAAGGATCTGAGCCGCTGACATTGATTCCAATCTTAGTGACCGAATAGACAAACGCGGCAAACGTCATGCCTGTGCTGCTTCCCACCTGATTACTATCGCAATACAGAACGACATCATTGCCAGCTGCATTCGCGGCAGCAGTTACGATGTGCCACTCATCATCATCGTATGTGCCAGCAGATAGCAGATCCTCGCCATTGATTGAGAAGCCTATGGCGCCATTGGCATCCATAATGATGCTGCGCTCTTTCCCCGCCGCGGCCTCACCTGTTGAGAACAAGCTGCTGACAGCAGCTACAGCTGGCGATTTAAAGCCAAGAGTAATTGAAAAGTCAGCGGCATTGATATCCAGCTCAGCAGCGGCTGAGCTCAGAAAATCAAACACAGAGAAGCCAGAAAAGGCTGCGATGCCATTGGGTACAATGGCAGCACGGCTGAGCTCACCATTCACATCCAGGAGCAGACCAGTACCAGAGCGATCGGGCACAGTCAGCGGCTCACCGATATCACCGATTGTTGTATCAACAAGCGTGGCCAGCACAGCACCCTGCAGCCAGCCGGTATTGAAACTGCTGCTGATTCTTGCCACGCGAGTGCTGGCAGGCGCAGCAACATCCGGCGAAACCACATCGATGCCTGCCGAATAAGTCACTATCAGGTTATCTCTGCCGGCATACAAACCTTGCAGCGTATCCGATGAGAGTGAGGGAGCAGTCGCCTCCGACCAAGACGAAACCTGAGCGAAGTTGTCAGCCAAGAGCTCTACATTGCCGAAATCAATCACCGCGTGCTCAACTGCCTCATAGTCCAAGCCATACAAGCGCCCTGACAAGATCGCCACATTGGAAAATCCATTGCCATTGGCGCTACTCAGCACAGCAAGATCCGGAGTCAATACCGCCACACCTGCCGCAGTAGCCACAGCAATGAAAGGCTTGGCCAGACCGCTGGTGAGGTAGCTATTCAAACTTGGCCCAAGATGATGAGCTATCGCATCCACCTGGGCAGAGGGCAGCGCCTGGGTGCTGACAAGCGTTTTGGTACTGGCCGACAATCGCGCATCGATGCCGGCAGCGTAACGATAAAGACCAGAGGTATCGATGCGGTAGCAGTGGCCAGAGGCAAAATCTAGCCACACAAGCCCTGTAGCAGTGTTGGCCAGGTACAGCGAATGCGCAGCCCAGCAGATGGCCACATTGCTTGAGCCCTCACCGAGGATCCCGCTGGCAGGATTAGCAAACTCCATCCACAGCTCACAGTCAGTGGTAGTGAGATCCAAGATGATAAGCCGCTGTGTCGCGCCAGCACCAGCCAGCACAGCGGCGCGGCGCATGGGCAGGTGCGCCGATCCAGCGCGATAGATCCGAGTTGCTGCCGGCGCCACTGTATCTGTGACCTCATACCAGTAAGAGTCAGCCGTGCTATAAAACCACTCACCGACTAACACGCCATCCGCAACAGCTGCAGCGAGATCAACATACTGGCCTCGATAGATTCCATCAGGTACCGCCTCGGCGTTATAAGCCAGCACGGTGCGTGCTTCCCAGCCATTGGAAAACTCACCAGAGGCCACATCAATGGCAACGATATCGGTAATGTTAAAACTCTCAGCGACCGATTGAATGACCGCATCATCTGGAGGCGCACCTGTTTCCACCGCATTGACTCGAGAAACCAGGTTATTGATCGCCGCATCTTGCTTGGCATTCTTATGTAACAGCGAGAGCTCACCATCCCTGCCATCGGCAATTTCGTCCTTATTGTCACCAACTTCGATATCTAGCGTGCGAAACGCCGCATTGATCATTTCATGCCATAGCGGCTCACCGTACTCATACAAGGCAATGCCGAGCTTTGCTGTGTACTCCCTGACTGATTCTGGAATGACCGGCATTACAATGACTCCTCAATGCGCAAAACTGTTGATTGGTGATTTAAGTATTCATCCCTGAATCGAGTACCACCGAAAGTGCCGTATATTGTGGTGAACATCTGACCAAACTTCCCGTCAGGACGAAGGCTCACGATAAACGGCAGGCTATCGCTGAGCTCAAGGTGGCGCAGCCACAGATAGTCAGCCTCAGCCTCCGGAATATCGCTGAGATCTCCTGTCAAAATCATGCGAGGCCTTTTCGTATTGCCATAACGCTGGCCACCTCTCGATTCCCTGGTATTGGTGCGATACTCAAGCGCCTTTTCCGATTGCCAGCTAATGTTGCTGCTGGGCTGAAAGTAAGGTCCGATATAAGGAAGTGAGCACTGCTTATATGAGACATTGGGATCATCAAGCGTTATGCGCCAATAGCGCTCATTCTCATGCCACTGCTCGAGCCCAACCAACGCAACAGGCCTGACCAGGTTCAATGTCTTGACCGTGGGCAGGCCACCATAGCCATCGTAGCCGAGAAAGCCGGCACCGTAGCCCTGCAGCGCAGACCAGGCACTCACAGTTACGTCCTCGCCTGGTTGATTGCCATCGATGCCATCAGACCAGCTCTGAACTCGAATCGTGCCGGCATTAGTCACATTTATATCAACCAGCGCAACGATGCCCACCGGCTCATTGGCGGCTAGCACGCAATCGATGTATTGCACGTTATTGGAATCACTGCGCCAGATCTCAGAACGGATCGGGCTCAGCATGTTCGATGCCGCAAGATCCGCAGAGGCCTCAGAGCTTGCTGAGATTGTTCCCCTGGGCACTGCGTTATCAAACATAAACAGCACATGATCAGCCTGACTCACTTCCATACCCCCGCATTCAACACTGGCGCATCGCCGCCATATTCCTCAGTGAGCGATCGAATCTGGCAATCACCCGTCATTACATCTGCATCACTCAGCGTTACATCATCGAGGATGAACAATGGAGGATCGACAAAAGGAAAAGTGACTGTGCAAGTCCTGCGCAGCTCTCCGTATAGCGCTAGTGCACGCGCCGCTACCGCCTGTGCCGGCGACTTGGCCACAAACAAAGTTTTAATCTCTGGCGCTTCCTTAGCGTCTGGATAATCACTTTGGATTGATAGATCTTCCTCAGCCGCCTTATCTGAATCTGACTTTAACCAGATCTCCTTGCTCACATCGCCAACAGTGCCGAGCTGAGTCAGCTTGGTATTGTTCTGATTGTAGGAGTAAGGGATTCGGTAATAGACATCACCATCCTCTTTCCAGTTAAGCCTGCCAATCTGCTTGGTTTCATTGAACGTAGCAGAGCCGGTGCCTGGCACCTCAATCAGCCGAGCCTTGAAAGTGTCAAGCCGCGTGCACTGCCAGATCGCCAGCACGCTCTTGGTGAGCTCATCAAGGATTGCACTAACACTCTTACTGCCTGTAATGAGGCAATAAGCATCCTCAGTAGGAAAGCCAGTGATATCGATCTCGGGATCTGTGTAGCCAGCAAATGTTTTCAGGATCCAGGTAATAAACTCAGAGTGCTGAGTCATGAGGGTGCCGCCATCCTTGACTCCCTCGATGTCAGCCGTGATCACCTCATTCTCGAGCGGCGTCACTGTCGGCGTGTAAGCGTTATTCGCCAGATCTTTGGTAAAGCTGACTGACACGCCATTGTTATAAACAGCCAGCACATCATTGATCTGGCCAAAGGCAGGATCCGACACCTGGCGCTTATGTGTAACCGAATCGATCACCGGCGATTCGACATTGAAGGCCTTGCCCAGCACCACCGGCTTGACCTTGCCATCATTGCTGGCCGGAAAATTGGCAGACTCACTCGCCGCATCAAATCGATTGAGCGGCAAGATGATGCTATCCAGCAGCTGGCGCCGATCTCTGAGATTGATTGTTAAGCCACCATCCACATCACCAGATCTGCTATCGATATAGCCCTGCAGCACTACTGCCGCCTCATCGAAGGGCACCTCAGAGCGCGGCCCTGTGAGCATCAGCGTGAATTTCTTGCCCTTGATATCTACCGTAGACAGATCCACGGCGCCGGCGTCTTTGGTCGCGGTTTTGATTGGGCCCCAAGATCCAGAAACACCACCACCCCAACGGCTGCGAATCTCACGCGCCAGGCGAGGCACATCCTCAATGATCGGGCGAAATTGCACATTGCCAGGCGTATCAGTCGGCTCTGTGCGGTAAACCTCATCTGAGATCCTGATCGGCGTGCCATCGGGATCGATGATGCCCAGGATGAACTTCTCACCAAACGGGAAGCGCTCAAGGTACTCAGCCAGATCCATCAGGCAGCGCTCCCAACCAGACCATCAACATGCAGCACGCGCTCACCGCGCTGAGAACGGCTCCATACATCCTCTAGCACCTGCTCAGTGAGCACCTTGCCATCAGCTGCCACAATCGTGAGTCGCAGATCCTGCCTGGAGCTCTGCACCACTTGCATCAGCTCAGTCACTGCGCTAACAAGCTGCTGAGATCCAGAGCCAGAAACTCGGCTCTCAATCTCTGCGCGAATGCGATCAGATCTCGCCGGCTCGATGATGATCTCACCTTGGTGAATGTTGGCCGGCATATCTTTCAGAACGCGATCGGTACCAATATCGAAATCAGGCAAGCCAACACTCCTGGCAAAGTCCAGCACCTGTGCCTGATCCATGCCCAAGGCACCAGCTGCCTGACCACTGCCAACACCATTGGCCACCGCCGCATTCACAAACTCTGTGATGATCTCTTGCTCCGTCTTGCCAGAGTTGAGCAGATCCTCCGCAAACTGCTGGATCTGCCAATCTTCAACATCCGGATTGACAGCCGGCACTACCGGCACATCAATGCTGGCACCTGCACTGACTGCATGATTGATCACCTCAGCTTGATCCATGCCCAACGCATCTGCGACTTGCTTACTACCAACACCATGAGCATTGGCCTGAGTCACAAACTCCTCGATGATCTCCTGCTCCGTCTTGCCAGAGTTAAGCAGCTCATCGGCGTAATCCTGAATCTGCTCATCAGTCACATGCGGATTTACGCTTGACTGATAATCAGCGACGGTACCCAAATTATTGTCGCCAAGATAATCATTGGCAGCAGCTGTAAGCGCAGGATCCTCAGCGATCTGATCAGCGATGAGATAAGAGGAAGCCCCCGCTGAAATCAGCATTTCAGCAACCTGGAAAAGAATCTTACCAAGCGAATCGGTCAAAAACTCAGGATGCAGTGAGAGACTCGTAATGGCCTCGATGGCAGCAGCCACACCGCTATTGCTGAGATCCACGGCATTGGGCAGCAGGCCCAGCGCGGCCACGATATCATCACGCAAGATACCCAGATCAGTGGCAATCTGGATGCTGGCCACAAGCTCAGCATCAAACAGCGTGGCCAGTTTCTCATAGATCTCATCAGGCAGATTTTCCAGAGTCTCATTGATATCGAACAAGATTGAGAGCTGATCCAGAGCAATGGAATTCTTGATAGAGATGAGCTCATCCTGCAACCCGTACAGCGCAGCGTGAAGCTCAGCCTGCGCCTCAGCCTCATCGAAGGGCTCAGGCTTAACGGCCAAGGCAAACTCATCACGCAGCGCCTCAACACGCCCTGTGACTTGATCGAAGATGTCCACATAGGCATCACTGCCAGTCTTGTTGGATCTGGCTATGCGCAGGTATTCCTGCGCGGCCTGCTCGAAGCGTGCAAAATCTTCAGGGCTGTCACCAGCTGTCTGCGAGAGCTCATAGAATTGGCGCTTTGCCTCAGCTTCCTTTTCGGTTGCCGACAGCGGCGAAATATCGCTGATCATCAGCGAATCGATCAGCCTGGTTGCGCTCTCTGACAGCTGCAGCTGCATTTCATAGAACGCCATCTTTTCATCATGCAGCTGGCGCTCTAGGGCAATCTGCTCATTGTAATGATCAATCGCTGCCTGGCGCAGATCTGTGACCCTGCGAATGCGATCATCAATGGAGTCACCATAAATAGGATCCAGGCCGAGATCGGTATCGATTGCCGCCAACAAGGAATCGACCTGCGCACGCTGCTGGATGCCTCGAGCAATGGACGCCTCCAGCCGATCATAATTCGCCTCGAGGATTTCAGCCTGTTCCACCTGCAGCCCTGTGTGCTCCTCAACAGCGTTGCCGAGGATCTCCATGGCTTGCTCGAATGACCCAGCCGCCAACGCGGCATCGATGAGCTCTTGATTAATGCCTGACACATGCGCAAGGAATTGGCGCGTGTAAGAATCGAACTGGTTAGTAATATCGTCTGTTCTACCACCCTGGCCGAGGAATGTTCCGTTTGTGCCATCGCGACCCTCAACACCGAGGCCTGCCAGCGTGGCTTGCGAGAGATCCACCTGGCCACCGAGCAAGGCAATCAGCTCGTCAAGAGATCCATCAAGCGCACGGAACAGATCAATGACCGCTCTGGCTTCCTCTTTTGTACGGCGATCGGCAAAGCCAGTAGGCGCAAAGCCGCTGGCAAAAGGATCCACAGAGAACAGACCATTAGGATTGGCGTTTGGCGTAGGCCCAACCAACATGCCGGCCATGGAATTCTTGAAGCCATCGGGATCGCTCCAAAAGTCATTGCTTGCCGCAAAGGCCAGGAGCGAACCAATGCCAAGCGTCCAGGGATTGGTGAGGAAATTCATCGCGCCAGAGGCTATGCCACTCGGCGCACCGGATGCGGCCAGCGTTGCAGGATTGGCCATGCTCGGCGCGACCCAGCCGCCTGTCGTGCCCAGGGTACCGAATCCAGCCGCGCCAGCTACCGCACCTGCAGCGCCTGAGATTGCCTCCCAGGATCCAGCCAGGCCGAGAGCATCCATGGCATTGAAGCCACCGCCACCGGATCCCTGACCTCCATTGAATAGGAAGTTAGTGACACCGGCAGAGAGATTACCGGCAAAGCCGCTGACCAGACCACTCTCCAGAATGTCTATGAAATCCTCAAGCTCAACCTTGCCAGCCTTGATCGTATCGACAATGCCTGTTTCAAAGGCACGCTGAAAATTCTCAATCTGATTGGAGCGAATATCATCAAGCCGCTTGAGCTGCTCTTGCGTTTGCGCAATCACTTGCTCCTCACGATGGCGCTCAATAGTCAGCCGACGAATCGCCTGGCGCTGCTCCTCAGTCGCTGCCGCACCTGCCTTTCTGATATTGTTCTCAATCTTCTGCTCAAGCGTGGTTTTGCCCAGCAGCAGATTCTCAAACTCCATCTGCTCAATCAGATCCTCAACAGCTGAGGCCTGCTGGCTTGTGACCTCAACACTTTCACCCTGGGCAGCGTTTGCCTCGAGCGTTGCCTCAGCCAGCTCCTCGGCTCTTGCTTTGACTTCCTCATACCACTGAGCCAGCTGCTCAGAGGGAGGCGGTGCGTTAAGTAGATCCTGCAGCTCAGCACGCGCCTCAACCACACCCGCTTGCACATTTTGATTGAGAGCGATCAGATCCGCTGTGTCAACCTGGAAAGTATCAACATCCCGCGAAAAAGCGGCCAAGGAGTCAGAGGCAGAAAGAAGCTCTTTCTTGAAGGGCCCACCGAGTTTGGACATGCCAAACAGAATGGCCCCCCAACCGTCTGCGATTAGGGCAAGGGATTTTTGGAAGGGATAGAGAGCAGTATTGATTACCTCAGCGACTGCCTCAGCATTGTTGGCCATCGCCTGGGTGCCAGTAGCACCAATCGACAGCCAGGCCAACTCAGTCTGCTTGAGGTAGATCTCCAACTGCTGAATGATATCCGCGACAAGGCCAATGCCATCAACGGCACCGGCAACAAAGTCATCAACGGACACACCGACACCGCCGGCCTCAACAGCCGCATCATAAAAGCGAGAAGTTAGATCTGTAACGATAGGCGCCAGGCCTGCCGTGATCTGATTCGCGGTGCCCTTGAAAACAGACTGCGCTTTCTCCAGCCCGATATTGGCCTGGTTGACCTGCTCAGCGTCCACATCAGACAGCGCCACACCGAGTGCGATGGCTTCCTGCTCCATCGCATCCAGCTGATCAATGACATCAATCAGGCGTGTAGCATTATCGGATCCCAGCTGATCCAAGAACAGCAGCTTATCATTGCGATTGAGATCCTTGAGCTCATGACCAATGGCCTTGAGCAACTCATCAGGCGCGAGATCCTTAAACTCCTCGATGTCGAGATTGAGCGCCTCGAAGAAATCAGCGCCCTCGCCTGTGCCGATGCTGGCGAACTCACGCACGCGCACAGTGACATCACGGAGAACATCGCCATATTCCTGCATTTCAACGCCGGCCAGCTTAGCCATGTGCGCTTGCGCTTGGAAAGACTGTGAGCTCACACCGAGCTGCTGCGCGGTGCGCACCGATTCGGCAATGGCTTTCGTGTTAATCGTGACCAGGGCAGTCAAGGCGCCGGTAAATACCCCCGCTGCCTTAGCCGCAATATCAAAACCGCGCTTGGCAAGATTGCCAAAGCTGAGAGTGTCTTTCCCGGCTTTCTTCTGAGCGTTGCCGTACTTCTTGGCCTTGTCAGCGCCACGCTCTTGCTCCAGGTTTAGCTTCTTGACTTCCTCGCCAGTGGCCTGAATTACCTTGATGCCACCTTTATCGGTGCCCGTGATGACAATCGCGGTTTCAAATTCGGAACGTCTATTTGGCATCTTTAAAACTCAAAAAAAAGCCCTGCAGCGCAGGGCAAATTCTCTCTCAAGGGTTTCAGCGTTTATTGACCACATCCAAGAAGCCAATCTCAATTTGTTGCAGCCTTTTCAGGCAGTCGAGCTCATCCGGCTGCTCAACACCCAGCGAACTCATCACTTTATAAGCGGCGTTATAGTCCAGGCCCACATAGCCGGAAAAGGATGTGCGCCACTGCGTTTGGACTAGCTGGAAAATACGGAAAGCCTGGTGATTATCCAGGAGCACCTCAAACTCATTCAGATCGCTCTGAACCATCCAGGAGGGCAAGCAATCTATTGTGGCGCCAAAGGCCTCAATAGATTGCTGCAGATGCTTGTCAATTCTCCTGGTGTCTTTTGCCCCGCCTTTGGCGAAGTGCTCACCGATCAACCGAAGCTGCTGGGCTGGTTCTTTTTTACTACTTGCTCACGATATGTTTTTGTAATCGCCGCCCTGGTGTCAGGTCGAGTGAGCAGGATCTCTAGCGCCTGCTCCTCTGTGACACCATCATCCAGTTTAGGCAAATCAGTAGCACCCACCAAGGCCTCCCTGGGCAAATCAAATTCCTTTTTCTTCGCATCCTCCTGATTGAGAATTTTGAACTCGCCGGTGAATGTCCATTCAACGACTTGATCCTCATAAGGAGTGAGCACAGTTACCTTGGCCTTGAAGTTATTGTTGGCTTTAAGCGTGAACATCGAATTATTCCTATTAGTTGGTTAGTGGGGAGTGAGTCGATCCGGATTAGGTTTGAGTCAGTAAGATCTCATCATCACCAGCATCGGAATTGGGCAGGAACTTGACCTGCATTCCAATCTGAACAGTCTGCTCAGATTCGGAGATAGTTGGACTGCCCAGCGGCTGTACTGCCGGCGCAGTCAGGGTATTGATGTTGCCGGCAGTCGAACCAATGGCCAGACTCAGAGCGCCGGTAGTGTGATTACGGATGTCAGCCAGGAAATCATGCTGTGCAATCAGAGGCAGATCGATTGTGAGATTGCCCGTCACCTTGCGATTCTTGAGATAGACACCGATATCATTGGGCTTGTTGCGGCGCACAATTTCCCAACCGTAATTAACCGTCAGCGATTGAAAAACAGCGGCATAGCCAAAGAAGGTGAATGCACTGGTGTCACCGTTCACAGGAACTGGCTCGAGGAATCCGCTAAGATCCATATCAGGCGTAGGCTCATCGAGCGGCAACACCGGAATACCCCAAAGAGTCAGCTGAGCCATCAAGTGGCCCTCAGCGTTCACACTGTAGCTGACATTGCCACGCGCACCCACCATGCTGAACTTCATGCCATCAATCGTGTAAGCCGCAGTGATCGAATCATGATTGATAGAGGCCGGTGCAATCTGCGTATCAACGCCAGGATCCTCCGTGATGGCGTTACCACAAGCCAACAACAGATCCTGGTACAGCGGCGCAGTGCCGGCAGTACCCGAGCCAGTCACATCGATTTCCAAGCCGAGGCGCATCCAGGAGGCAGTGATCAGTGATTTCTGCGCACCATAAACAGATTGCTGCTTATCCAGCTCACGCAGGTTTGAATCAAGCGGCGCAAAGTCAGTGACCTTTGCATACATGGCCTGAGTCAGCACAGCAGCCTGGCCATAGGTGGTTTCTTTGCCGGCATAGAGTGCCGTTAGTCTTGGATCCATTTTGATCTCCAGTAAGTGTCAATAAATGGTTAGATGATTAGCGTGCTATCGGGAAGCTGAGCCAGACCCTAGCTCTGTTTCTTGCTGCTTTTTGCTGCCGAGCCCTCGCTGGCACTCTGATCAGCAGGCTTGGCAGCGCTTGCTGGTTTAGCAGGCTGAGCACGCTTGCCAGATGCCAGACTTTTGCTCTCCGGATCCACTGCGCGGTTCTGTCGATCCCGGCGCACTGGCTGGGTATTGGAAACCTGCTTGTTCTTGCCGCCTTCTGTTTTCTGATACTTGCCGCCTGATCGAGGCATGATATTTCTCCTTGCTTAATGACTGGTTACGCGAAAACCTGATTACACTTTGATTCCGAGCTCAGCTCGATTCGCCTAGAGGTATAGTCACCCTCCAGATCCACAGTGGCCGACTTCACCGCCTCGAGCGGGTAATCTTGCTCACTCTTTTTCAATCCCTGCACTTTCTGAACTAGCTGCCGCTCCAGCGTTTGAGCCTGATCAGTGCGACAATGCAGCACCATGACAATGCGCTGATCTGCGATCTGTCTAACCTTCATATTACGGTCACTTGCGGAATACTCACAGGCGCCGTTATAGAGCAACACTGAAGGCAGGTTCATTGGCTCATTCAGCTTGGAGGCCTCGACCTCAGCCTCATAACCAATGATCACCGACTTGATTACTTGATCATCCACAAGCTCAAGCAGTGCCGTTTTGATCACATTGATCATTTCGATTTTCTCAAGTAGTGGCGCAACGCCCGATCAAACTCGATGTCATACTCACGCTCAATGAATTGCTGATAATTCTCCTGCGCACCAGCACCCTCTGCACTCAAGACCATCTCAGGAATCGATAGCGATTTGAGAGATCTGAGCTTGTTTCGCTCTTTGCCCACACGGTAAAAAATGTGCTCATTACCATTGGCGCCAGTGGCGATGAATCCAGACTTGGACTCAACGCGCTTTCTGCCGCCATCTTTGCGCACCTGCACTGTGACAGCCTGGCGCTTGTTGCCCCAGGGCCTGCCCTTCTGATTGCCTCTTGGCTTTCTGGCAATCGAGATCTGCTTGGATCTGGCGCGGAAATTTATGAGGCCAACTCGAGGGCCTCTGTAGCGAAGCTCAGCTACCGGATTGCTGCGACTTGCACGACGCAGCGCCACGCGCTTGCTTACTGCCTTGGCAGCAACTGTGTAGCGTGCGCGAATGGATTTGGAGATAAATGTGCGTGCTTTTTGCGTGGCCTTGTTGGCGCCGGCGACATTCGCCTTGGCCACCACAGCCGGATTGAATCGCTCCATGAGCTTATCCAAATCCTTGACGCGATAGCTAAACACTTTGCTTCTCACCCACTGCCAACAGAACGGTCACATGATTATCTGTGAGCACCGTTTTGCTGACCCATTCCGTATCATCTTCTCGAGTGAATATCGCTGCCTTGGTCATGCCTACCACATCAGGTTTTACAGCACGCAGCGTGGTGGTTTTCATAACCAGCCCACCCTCTGGATCATGGATCTCCACAGAGTGCGCGATACGCACCCAAATGGATTTGCTGACACCGCCAGCATCCGTGTAAGTAACAAGCTCACCCGCGCACTCGAGAGCGTCACGGGCGGCTTGTATTTGCTCTGCGTTCATTGCGGCGTCAGTTACTCTGCGCCTTCACCGTTGCCGGCGCCTTCACCCTCGCCGGTACCTTCGCCGGCGCCTTCACCCTCGCCGGTACCTTCGCCGGCGCCTTCACCCTCGCCGGTACCTTCGCCGGCGCCTTCACCTTCGCCGGTACCTTCGCCAGCACCGTTGCCAGCATCATCAGGATCCGATTCAGTAGCAGGCTTCACATAAGGCGTTATGAAACCCTTGAATTCTTTGGCTTGCGCAGCAGTCAGCTCCTCAACGCTGTCTGCAGCAAAAACCTCTTTCTTGCCATCTTTGCTCTTTGTTTCCACGCGTCGCGTGAAACGGTAAGGCTTCTTCTTTGTAGCTGCCATTGGGGTAGTCTCCAGAAAAAAAAGGCCTGACCCTCTTGTGTGAGAGCCAGGCCTTTTGGTTAGTGAATTGTCAGCTATGACTTAGCTGTATTATTCCGCGTCCTGAACAATCGCGCAGAGCGTGCTGTCAATCAGCGGAATGACCGGCAGCGGCGCCGATTGCGTCATGATGTACTCAACAGGTGGATCATCGCTGGCCCACATCTTGGGGAACATCGCCATAGGCTGATATCCTGCAGCACCATCGAGAATCGCGCCGTGCGCTCGAACACCGCCTGCACCCGAGCAGCCCATCACCACCTCATTCTCAGCGATGAAGGTTTGCTTGGCACCCTGATCATCGTGATAGAAGCCGTTGTAAACCCAGAGCTCAGGGCCTGAGCCACCGAAGCGGCCCTTGTAGCTGGCCAGCATCTGCGAGGGCTCCATGGCCAGCTTGGTATCACTGCCACGGCGATCATTGATCAGATCCTTGACGCCATCGCTGGAAGCAAAATTCTTCCAGGAATTACGGCCAAAGATGATGTGCGTGCACGGCGCATCCAGCAGGGTGAACCAATCTTCAATGTCACCCAGCGGATCCTTGGTTGATTCTGACCAGCGTGCAGCGCCGGTGAGAGCAACACTGTTATTGGCATTGCGGCCAAAGTCCACTTCAACCTCTGGATAATCCTCACCGGAGATCACCACCTTGCCGGTGCGCAGCAGCTGAGCGGCCATCCACTCTTTGCGGCGATTGATCTTCTGGCGCTGATCATCAAGGATCGAAACCACAATGGCATTCTTGCGCTCCTGCGCAGTCAGAACACCACCTGGCGGCTCACCAGCGATGCGCTTGAGCACGCGCTCTGGATCCACAATATCCTTGGGCTTGACATAAGCCGGTTTCAGTTTCCGGCGCGTCGATCCGGCTTGCACGTTTGGCCGGCCAGACACCAGCGGCGAAACAAAAGGCGCCAGCTCGTACTCATCGCTGAGCCGATCGAAGTCAATCTCACTGGTATCGAAATTGACCTCATTGGGAAAAAAGAGGTTCAAGAGAAAGGTGTCATGAGCAATCAAGCTCTTAAAGACACCCAGCATGGTAACAGTCTCTAACATTTTCAGTCTCCGTTTAAGTTTGAGAGATTAGATTTCCAGCCTACTTAATTCAGCCAGATGGAAGTGAACTTAGTCCGGCGACACCAAAGTGAGTGGACTGTTATCGAAAGCTGCAGCTTGCATTGCAGCAGTGTAACCAGCATCCCACACAAGCAGATCCGCATTGAGCGTGCCGCCTGTATAGAATTGGCAGGCCTTATCCCCGCCACTGGCATCCACGGCGTGCACCAGCACGCCAATGGGATTCTCTCGGCCATCCGAGGCATCCTGATCAGCTGCAGCGAGTTTGCCGCTCGCTGTGATTCGGCCAAGCACCGTGTAGTCAGCCAGATCTTGGCCTGACACCAAAGTGCCGTTTTCTGTAACTGGTGAGCCGCCAAGCACGATGGGATTGTGGCTTTGCGACTCTGTATCAGATGAAGCTAATACCATTTCGATCTCCAGTGATTTGATTAAGTGATTAGATGATTAGGGTGAGAAGTCAGTTTGTGGTTCTGTTGTTATTGAGTCGCTAGAGCTTTGCCTGTCGCCTTCTGATAGCTGCTCATCAGATTGGAGACAGTAGAATCCTGCTCACCGGCCAGATCTGAATCAGCACCGATGCCAGGCTGCTCAGTTGCGCTCATGGCCTTATCCAGTGCCGCAGTCGCAGTAGCGCCTTGCGGCGCTTTGGCCAGCATGGACACGGCCTGATCCACAGTGAGATCAGTGTCATAGGCCAAATAACTAGCCAGCTCATGCCGGCCAACAGCTTCATCCGCGCCCAGGATCGAGGAGATGCGCTCACGCTCAGCGCTTCGCGCCTCGCTGGCCGATTGCTCACCAGCTGAAGCCGCTGGCTGAGCAGCAGCCTCGCTGCCTGGTGCTGCAGCTGCACTCGCCTGAGTCGTTGCAGTCGCCTGCTCAGCGTCATTACCCTCTGTTTTCGTTTGTTTCTCGGCAGGTTTTGCCATAGTGGTTGATCCTCCAATAGAGATAATTGAACTGCCTTGCTCAGACAGATAGTTTGCAAAGACATCCACGGCGTCATTGCCGTTAATTAGCAGGTCGGCAATGCCAACATCGATTGCCTTTTGGCCCGTAAACACAGCGGCCTCCGTATCGAGCACCGCCTGCTTATCGATGCCAATAAAGTCAGCAACAAGCTCCGCGAAATCATCGCGCAGCTCATCGGTTTCAGCTTGGAATTTCTCGAGCACTTCATCAGGCAGATCCTCATAGGGATTACCGTCAACCTTGTGCTTTCCGGAATGGATCAGCGTCACTTTGGTGCCGTTGCTATCCAGCCAGCCCTGGATAGACGTATGAGCCATGACAACGCCCACCGAGCCGGCCATGCCAGTTTCAGTGATAAATCGAACATCTGCCGCAGAGGCCAAAGCCATGGCCGCTGAGCAATTCATTTCATTGCAGGAGGCGGCAACCACTTTGCCGCTGTCTCTGGCGATATCTCGAATTGAACGCGCCGTATCAAAGCAGCCTGAGACTTCGCCGCCTGGCGAATCGAAATCCAACAGGATCCCTTGGACTGCAGCATCACCGGCAGCAATCTCCACATTAGCCAAGATCCCGTCATACCCTGTCATGCCACTGTAAGGCTCGAGTGAGCCGTACTTGTGCACCAGCGTGCCCTCAACAGGAATGATCGCTATGCCCTGATCCACATGGTAGGGCTTGCGAGATCTCGAGGCCCCGCGATCAGTCAGCTCGGATCCAGCTTGAAAATCAGCAATCTCAGCAGCCGAATCAATCAGCTCGATACCATCGCGCAGCTCAGCAATGCCCAGACGATCTTTCAGCGCACTGAAAAACGTCCTGGCATAACCAGGCTCAAGCAACAAAGGCCGATTCAAGACTCTGGATGCAATGTGATGCAGTGCTTTTTTGCTCATTCCGATTTTCCTGCTTTTGATTAGGATTGATTCGCGGCGCCGGCATCCGGATCCGCGTCACTGTCTGGTGCAAGTGTTTGCGTTGCTGCCCAGCTGGCTGGAGGCAGGCCCTTATCCTTGCGCTCCTGCATTTCACGCACTTGCTGCTGGAATACTTCTTGATAGTCCTCACCGAGCAGCGCACATTCTTTCTCATAGGTGGACAAACCAGACTCAATGCGCAGCACTGCCTCTTTGACCTCCTTGAGGCCATCAATGGCGATGCGGCCAGAGCCAATCCATTCGGCGTGCCCCCAGGCGGCTTTGGCTTCATAGAAGCCCTTGGCGCCCCTGGGCAAGCGAATCCAACCACGATCAATGACCTCCTCTAACCAGAGCAGGTAAATCATGCTGGCGTAACGACTGGCGATTACTTTTCTGGCGCCCATGAAATAGCGCCAGCTCTCCATGATGGAGGCACGCGCTGAGCTGTAATTGGTTTTGCTGTAGTCTCTGGCCAGCTGCTCATAGCTGACACCGAGGCCTGCAGCCATGTATCGAAGTATCGCAGCCTCGAGATCTGCAAAGCCGTTATCTGCATTGCTGCTTGTTGTCAGGTTCAAGTGCTCACCTGGAACCAGGTGCGGGATCTTGACGCCATTCATGCGCACATTCGAGGCATCCTTAAACTCAGTAAGAACTGACAAATAGGACTGCAATTTCTCTGTGCCAGATTCACCGCCAATGATTTCAAACGCAGCCTCTGGCCCGAGCTCAGTCTCGATAGTGGCGGCATACATAGCGTTCACGATGGCGTTCTGCAACTTGGTTTGCTGCAGCTTGCCCAGCATGTGGCATTGCTCGAGCACGCTCAGGAATTTATTAGCGCCTCGAGTCTGACCATCTTGAGTAGGCTCAAACACATGCAGAAACTGCTGCCGGCCCCAGGCTGTCTCGCGGCGCACTTCTTTGAATTCAGATCCAAAGCCATCGCCCAAGCCAATACCAGGGCCCACGCCATTGCGCACAAAATAAGACACCGCCGCACCGTATTGATCATGACGAATACCGCCACGGATCTGACCGGCAGTAATATGCTCAGGCGGCGTACAAACGCGATGCGAGGAAATAGATTTGATGGCTGTGCGCAGCGCGTTCTCTGGGCGATCAGTCACCCATTCAGCAGTCGCCATGATCTCCCCGTGCGTCACATGATTAGCAACACCCTCGCGGATCTGCATGGTAAAGGTGCGCTTGCGCTCTGCGTCGAGCCAGTTACCGCCTGGATCCTCAGCTGTCTCGAGCCAAATGGCCTCGATATCCTTGGCTAGTGCTCGGCCATCATCTTCGCTGATACCGAGGCGCTGATAGCGCGGCTTTGCTGACAGCCTGAACGCATGGCCCACGATGTTATCCACATGCAGCTGCACGCCACCACGCGCCATGCCGTGATTGCGCACAACATCATCAGCCCTGGCATTGCCACGCTCAAGCGAAGGCAGCAAAGCAGCATCTGCAGACTTCGCTGGCGCACGCCAGTTACCCAGCTGACCACCAAAGCCCTCACCAGCACCGCTGTAGGATCCTTGGCGAGTCAGAGGCCTGCCGGCAGTGTCAACAATTCTAATTGCCTCAGTCACTACGCAACTCCCATAGGGCGACTTCTCTTTGCCGCGTTTGTACCGAGCTCGATCTCGAGACTCTCGATATACGCACGCAGCGCAGGGCGCTCAGCCTGGCTGTACTTGGTAGTGACACCATCAGTAGTCACTTCCACAACAGATCTGCCGGTCAGCAATTTGTGATAAGCCGATTTGGCCTCATCAAGCTCTGTTTGCGTTGCCATAAATTAATTCCACTGTCAGCCGTTCAATCGGCGTGCTAACTCAGCCATCGATACCGATTCAGGCTTAGACTCTGAGGCCTCTTGCGCCTCGGCCTTCTCAACCGTGAACAGATCAGATTGTTTGATTTTCTGCTCGAGCAGATCCCAATCACCTGGTTGCAGCAGGTGCACTCTCTTGGCTCTCGCCGCGTGCAGCGCGTACACTTCGCAATCCCAGGCCTCAACCGCCTGGCCAGATCGCTGCTGCCAAACCTTCTTATTCCTTACCGTCCTGTGCGGCGCCTTAACCTCGCCTGTCATCTGATCGAAGTAGTCAGCGCGAACATCTTTATAGATGTGATGCCGGCCAGGGCCTTCGCCTTCCAGTTTCAGATGACCGGCAAGCCAGTCTTTGGCTTTGTTTGTTCCTACTGAATAAACCTTCAAGCCAAAGCGATCAGCCTTTGACTGCCGTTTGGGATTGTGGTGATCCACACTCTTTGCCCGTGGCGTCGAGAAGATTTCCGGATCCTGCTGCGAGGATGAGCCCTTGATGGCCATGACCGTTACATGCCGGTACTTCTTGGCCATCTTGCGCACCCAATCATAGACAGCCGCATTGGTGGTACCGTCCGAGGAATCGATCGACACCGCCGAGGCAAAGATCGATGCGCCGCTGGCGTGCTCAGAGGCGCCAAATGTCACTCGCTCGAGATCCTGCCAAACCGGATCTGTGCGATCTACAATGTCATGCGCCGCATGGAGCTCAACCCACAAAGCTCCCCAGCTCTCCTCACCGCGCCCCCAGGCACGTTTAACCACTGAGAATCGCGCAGGATTCTGCTGCACATCGATGCCAACGGTCATGAGCAAGCCGCCTGTCGGCACGAAGTTTTCCGGATAATCCAGTGCCTTCGCTTTCAGCTGCTCAGCAGTGGCGTTATCACTCTCATACTCATAGGGCCTTGCCAGCTTGGAATTCCGAAACACTATGCGCTCTGTTTCATCGCCCCCCGCTGCCTCGTACTCCGCGCTGAGGTAATCCATGACCAGATCTTCAACACCAGATCCAGGCAAACAACTATAGAGCTCCGATAACTCCATGAAGCCAGCAACACCGTGAAACTCAGCCTGCGCAACCCAGCCTGAATTTGGATCACCTTCTGCTCGAGCGGTGAGCACGGTATCGAGGATGTTCTTTTTGCGCTGGTAATCATCCCATGCGCTGCCGCACTCCGGACACGCATAGATAGCTGTCTCAGGCAACGCTGTGCCATAGATCTCATGTGACTTACCATCATCACGATCCATCCACTTCACGTTTTCCCAATCCAGAACGTGCTTGGCGCCACAATCGTGGCACGCGATCGGCAGCACGCGCTTATCTGATCGCTTTAGGTGATCCTCAACTTTGGACATTCCTGCCACTGAGGGAGTACCGCCCAATACGCGCTTCACATTCTTGATGCGCTTGGTGCGCTCCCACAGCAGCTTGATGGAGTCGCCCTGCTTTTTCAGATCATCAGTGGCATCATCTGGCTCCTCAACCACAACGATCCGAGCCGGCGTAGATTTCACTGCGCTAATCGAGCGCGATCCAACCAGCTTGAGAAAGCCATCGGGGAATTTCTTGAATAAAGTGCTGTTACCACTCGAGCGAGATTTGCTCACATCGATGAGGGCGCTGATCGCCGGCGTAGCTGTAACGCTCGGCACAAACTTCTCATCATTGAATTCTTTGGCCGCACCCTCTTTGGCAAACATGGCAATCATTGGGCTTGCCTTCAACTCGATCAGCTTGAATAGCCAACCGATGAGGCCATAAGTCCAGCCGAGCTGCGCCGCCTTCATCAGGACAATCTCTGGAATATCCGGATCATCCAGCGAGTCATAGATGCCATACATATAGGGCACAAACTGCAAACGGTACAGACCGTTAATCTCGCCGCTCTCTGCTGGCAAATAGTAGTTATCCTCAACCCAATCCGTGGTCGGCGGGACTGGTTTAGGAATCAGCTCAGTCTGTATTCCCTTCAAGACGTTTAGAAAGTTTGAGTGCACGATCTCCAGCGAGTCCGAGGGCAACTCGTATGGGTTCGATAACATCACCATCCTCAATCTTGATTCCGTGTTTAACCTGCAGGCTCTCCTGGATCTCTATACCAACTCTGTTAAATTCACTGGCAACCAGCCTGGGCAGCTCATTAATGATGAGCAGTGCATCATCGAGCTGCAGCAGCTTGCCAGCTTCGCGCAGGCGTGATTGCTGCTTGGTCGCCGTGTTTTCCTTTGACTCAGCAATCCGCGCCTCAGTGAGCTCGGCCTGCTTATCACCTGACCTGCCGGAGGCTTCTTTGCGTAGCTGATCGCAGTATTGGGAAAGCCAGGTGCGGTAGCTGCCGCCCTTGGTCAAGTGACCTTTGCGCAGGTGCGCGGAAATCGCCGGCTGTGAGGTGCCAACCAGAACGGCAAACCGCTCCTGATTGGCGCGTGCAGCAAGATTGAGAGTTTTCAGCTCACCATCGCTGCTCACCACTTCACTCCTGTATAAATATAACCCCCTATAGGGCTACGAAACTGGCCAAAAACTGCGTGCTCACGCCCCGTATGTGGGGAGAGTCTGGGAAGTACCTTTTTTTGATCGATGCCGAGAAATCAGGCGGCGATACCCCGCCATGTCTGCGTATTCTCTACTGATCCGCTTATACTCATGCCCCAGCCCCTTGGCTATAGCCCTGAGCGATGCCTGAACAAACTCATCAAAGGTTTTGAAATCATCCACTGAGAGCTCAGCAGATTCTGTTGCGGTTGCTGGCGCAACCAGACACCCAGGGCTAGCCGCAACCATCGAAACCGAGGCAGCTGCAAGAGCGGCCTTGAGGAACTGACGTCTTTTCAATGCGCAGACTCCTCAGCCTGTTTCTGCCATTCCTCGTAGGCATCACACACATTGACCAGCTGCTCAGTCTCAGTAGCCGCACTGGCTGTTGAGCGAATCGCCGTGCGTGCCATCGCGTATTCTTCGCTGCAATACTTATCGAGATTGCGCTGCTGCGCTGCAGTGAAATCCCCAAACTGGTAGCCATCCTCAAGCGCCTGCTTGAATTCCTGACTGCAACCAGCAACAAGCGCCGCCACACACACCAGCAACGTGGTAAAGATCAGTTTTCGCATATCATCCTCCGGCCTGCCCCTCACCTGGCTGCACTGCAACCAGATGAGGGCGCCTGCTCTCTTTAGTGGAATTAGTTAAACGGCACATCCTTATCAATCGCCTCCAAGCGCAGCATGTAACCAGACATAGAGTGATCACCGATCCTGTCAGTGAATGTCAGGAAGCGATCAGCCCACTGCTGGATCGAAGATGGATTGACCATCACACCAAGCCAGTGCGGCTTGTTTGGCAGATAAACGTGCTTGCCTGCGTGGCTATAACCAACATACGGCGTGCGCGGTGCCACATCCGCGCCATTCGTCACACGCACATAAGTGCAGCTCCTCAATGCCCTGGTAAGGTGGCCAGCAGTCGAGCACTTGCGCTGACCGAACGTGAACAGGGAAAGCCCAGGAAACTCGCACAGATCTCTCAGGTGCTGAGCAACTGCAACAGCCAATAGCGTGGCAACAGCACCGCCCAGGGAATGACCTGTAAAGGTCAAGCTGTAATCAGGGTAGGCATCAACCAGCTCGAGCACTTTATCGAGCACGCTTAGCGCACAGCGGCTGTAGCCTTTGTGCGCCCTGATACCGAAATACTTACACTTCAAGGATAAGAAGTTGTGCTTCCAATCAGTGGCGCTCTCACTGCCGCGCACGACGAAATACAGCGCTTTACTCTTAACGCTGGCGAACACAAAGAGCTGCGTATCAGTGCCCTTATCCTCAACAGTGTAAGTCGCGCTGATATCCGGCCAAGGAAAGCCAGGCGCGTCACTGTAGGCCGCGTTAGAGAGCGCCGCCGTATAGATGAGCCTTTGCAGGATCATGGCGGGTTTTTTTCTACCAAGGCCTTGAGGCGCTCGATTGAGCCATTATGCTCAGTGAGCGAGGCAGCGTGCCGCTCGAGGGTTCTATCTTGCGAGTTGAATCGCTCCCGGTTGTCGGCCTGAATACTCGCTATCCATCGGATGGCCTCTGTATTCTTTGCCTGACTCACAATCAAATAGATTGTCTGCCCAAGTAGAATAGGCACCAGCACACCGAGGATCCAATACACTTCACTGCTTTCAGGTATCTGATCCATTAGATGTCCTCAGTGACTACCCACAACACTTCCTCGCCAGCATCCAGTGCCGCTGAGATCTGCGCAGTGAGCTCAGGCTCAATGTTATCCCACACCGATTTCTGGCCATCGGTATGCCGTGCGACAAGAGGACATCCAGAAGTGTGCTCAACTGTGTTGCCGCCATGGATCCTGATACCAGTAAACCTGACCCCATTTCGATTCACAGAGTGATCAGGCGTCACGTTGAACAGCAGTGGCATCTTGCGCTTGAACTTTGGTGAGTAATTCACAACAACTCTATAGACGCCCTCTGGAATGCAGGTATCGTGCTTGATCTTCACACCGGCAGGCCGGCCCACATCCTCCAGGACGTGACCAACATGCTCACCATTCACCAGCAGTCTGGATATGGTTGCATCCTGCAGATACTTCCTTAAACACAATAAGATCATTCCGCACTCCATTAAAAAGAGCTGCTCCCCCGAGAGAGAGCAGCCCGACTCACTACCCACGCCATGCGAAAAAAAACCCGCAGCACGTTTGTGCAGCGGGTTCTTTTCGACACTGGAAATTTTCGGCCATATTCCTCGCACCGTCAAACTTCAAGTGGAATAGCTGGGCTTATCTACTCAATTCGCTCTCTGTGTCTTTGCAGTAGGACATAAAGGCTCATTGATAGGACTAGAAAAACACAGTGAATACATTGCCTTGCATCTATGTCCTATCTGTCCTATCTAAAAAAGTAAAAAAATATAAATGCAAAGTAAAGAGAGAGCATTAAACCCCACTCACTCAGCGCTTGGTTTAATGGGAACTGTAATCGAATAGGCAGACAACACGGACGCACGGACAGAGCCAAGCAATTTCTGGCCTTGGCGAGGCCTACCGAAACCAGACCACCTGGACACACACAGACATTGCCAAATCGCAGACGTAAGAAAACCTTATGTGAACCATAATTCTTAAAAACTCTATCTATGATCGCTATCTAAAGCGGCTTTACGATGCCGCCTTAGTAACTGCTACGCATCCTTGCTTAGCTGTTCCTGCAGGTGAGCCAGCAGCTCATTGAGCCAGGAACTTACCGCCCGATATCCAAACTCTCGGATAGAGTGATATCGCCTGGTGTATGTACGGTCATTGATCCCAGCCTCCTTGGCTCTACGATTCATTGACCATTTCTTAACGCCATTACCTTGGCAGGCCTTGCACGTTACAAGTTGCCGGACTTGCACCGACCTGCTAACGCGCTCATCGCTAGTCCGAATATCAAAAGGCCTCACTGCGTACTGCTTTCCCGATCCGGAGCAGATTGAGCACTTTTCGAGCCTCACCACTTCCAGCAGTGCAGATCTGGCCAGACCATCAGCAATTTTCAGATCAAGCTCCTCGCCCCTGGCTGCAGCTTCTCCCATAAGCTCATCAGCCACTCTGGCAACCAGCTCCCACTCGGCGTCCTTATCGCCCATCAAATAGAACGCGATCAGCTGCGCACCGCGATGCAGACCGAATCGCTCACTAAGCGCGGCACTCACATCCTCCGGAGTAATTGCTGGCGCACCGCCACCTGGTATGGCATCGAAATTCACAGACCCAGGAGAAAGCATTGCCAGAAACTTAACTGCAGAACTACTCATTGGATCCTCCAGGTACTTGGCCAGCATCTGGCCGCTGATATTTATACACGCGCTTTTTCTCAACCGGACAGAATGGCCTTACCTTTTTCCAACCAAGCCGCTGCAGGATCTGCGCGAGTCTTGTTTGCTCTGGAGGCCTCCAGGTCATGGGCTCCATATTCAATGCGCCGGTGAATATCTCAGCCAGCTCGATCTGCTGCCTGGTGATGCGCTCAGGTGCATCGAGATAAGCAACCACCAATGCCTCCCAGGCATCATCGAGGAATCGATCACCCTGCTCTCTCTCAAACAGCTGCTTTTCATTTTCTGTCACATGCCATGAGTCGCCAGTCTTATAACCGATCAGCGCCTCAGCAAAGAGCTGATCCCTGTCTCTAGCCAGAGCCTTGAGATTGATCTCGCCACATTTCACCGGCCAATAGCGCCTATTGCCGGTTGAATCTTTGAAATAGGAATCTTGATTAGTGCTGCCGGCGAATACGCATTGCCTGGGATATTCCACAACGCGCTTACCGTAGGGAGGCCGATACCGATCTGAATCAGTCGCAAAAAAGCTCTTGGCTCGAGTCGATTCTGCCTTGTTGAACGAATCGAGCTCAGCCAGCTCCATGATCCACACGCCCAGCATTTGCTGGTACCCGTCTTTATCACCGATCTGAAAAGCCGCATCAGAGAACCACTGCCCCCCGAGGATCCGCAGCGCGGTAGATTTGCCAGCACCCTGTGAGCCCTCGAGGATGAGCACACAATCCATCTTCACCGGACTTTCCATCGCTCTGGCCACGGCGCCGATCAGCCACTTTTTCCCAGCCGATCGGATGTAGGCAGATTCCTCAGCGCCAAGGTATTCGCTCAGCCAGGTATCAATCCTGTGCTCGCCATCCCACTCGAGGCCCTCGAGGTATTCGCGCACAGGGTGATAGCTGTTATCCCTGGCAACCAAATCCACAGCGGCATCAATGACCGAAGTTTTCGCTGAGATCCCATAGTTTTGGGAGAGCCACACATCAGTGCGGCTGGAATCATCGTCGCGCCATTCATTATTCATGTGCTCATAGTTGCCTGAGCTATACGGCGGCGCACTGGCCTTAACAACTTTATAGGAGAGCTGGCAGAACCGGATGCAGTTATGCCAGGCAGGATCATTGGAGAGGATCAGATAGATGTTATTGGTATCAGACTTGTAATTACCCTGCAGGGTTTTACCGAGACTGTGCTGCCAATCACTGAGAGTCGAGAACAGCCGGCGAAAGCACTTTGTAACTGCCTCAACGCCCTCAGCTAGATACAGATCATTGAAATCAACATCTTTATCCTGCCGATTACGATTGAACTGAGGAATGACCACGTAGCCTTGCACGGCTCTGGAGGCCTTCTTGGCGAATATGACGCCAGCATTGTATGGCTCACCTTTTCCATTGGTAGATTTCCAATCATCATCAGCACAAAAAACCAGAGTAGAATCAGGAAAGCGGCTTGAGTAGTGCTTCGCTACAGGGACAAGATTGCCGCTATTGAACGCGACCACCACGGGCACATTGAGCACTTCATGAATTGTGGCGCCAGTGGCATAGCCCTCAGCGATAAAGATAGGCTCACCGCGCTGAATTTCCCCGATAGCAAAGGATGCGCCGGCAATGTCGGCCCCTTTTGGCCAAAATGTTTTATTGCCCTGCTCTGGGTTTTTGGGCTTATCGAATATCCATTGAATGGCGACAATAGAATCATGCGCACTGCGCAAGGGTATGGCTAACACACCTGGCTCACGCCCAAAACGGATGCCGTGTGCTTTTACGCCCTTATTCTTGAGATACTCAGACTCACCTATCTCACTGAGCTTGCCATACTGTGTAGAAGCGATGTAACTGGCGCGTCGAGCCGCCTTCTCACGCTCCTTTTTAGCAATCTCTTTTTGCTTCGCTATCTTTTCGCGGATCCGGCGCTGATCTTCTTTTGTTGCCCCTTGACCGCGCAGCCAGATCTTTTGAGTATCGTGCCGCTTCCAGCTGCCATAGGTTCCGGCAATGATCGAGTTGCCATTCTGTAACTTATATTCAAATAGAATGTACCAGCCATTGCGTGAGCCTTTGCGATCACCTTCAACATCTACGCGCTGGAGATCTCCCAACACAGGCTGATCAACAATCAAGCCATAATCGCGCATCTGCTTGAGCGCATCATCAAACAAACTTAAACCCTCTTTATTCTAATTTTCCGGAAAGGCCGGCGCTATCGGTTGAGCTTTTCTAATACTTCCGCACAATCCACGCACAGATTGGTATCGATGGCCTGCAGCCTTGCCGATGGGATCTGGTGCGAACACTCGGCACAGATCCCCCCGGCTTCAAGCGCTTGCTGTGCACGCTGCAGCCGCGCATCATCGATGCGACGAAAGGCCTCTGACATCGATTCCTCGAGATAGGCTGCAGCAAGGTCTGCCACATCCATCAGGAGCGCACCTGGGCAACGCGGCGATCACTGGCGAACTTGATAACACCCATCACGACACCGAGCAGGCGGCTCAAATCAAACTGCAACTCATCCCATTCAGCATCATCAATCACGCCATCATCACCGAGCGAAGTCTCAAGGCCTGCACTGGCCACGCTGACCTTATTCAGCAATTCATTGAAAAGCCGAATGAGCGACTCATCGCTGTATTCGGGATCTACCAGCTGAAACCAGCCAGCGCCTGGGAACAGCGGCATGAGTGAGTCGAGTATTCGAGGATCTTGCGTGATTTGGCAGATCTGCTTGAATTGCAGAAAGGTAGGATGGCGCTCAGGCTGATTGGGATCGAGATTATTGGAAAAGGCAGTGGCTGACTTATTGCACTCCATGGCTAGTGCCTCGATCCCGTAATCATTGGCCGCGTGATAGAGCGCAATCTCTAGCGGGTGCACACGCTCTTTGTTCTTTTGTATTTCCGTGGTAGATCGTCGTGGCATGTGTAAATTCTCCAGGTTATCCCCTGTCGCTGGCCGGCATATTGTTTTGTAATCGATGGCAAGCAACACGAATCAACAACTCATTGAGCTCAGGCTTTATTTCATCCAAAGGGAACTTCTCAGGTGAATCCACCACCATGGCCACGGCGATGCGATCAGGCACAGCGCGCTTTCCGGTTTCGATTTCTGATACCTGAGTCTGGCCAAGCCCGAACAGTCGGCCAAACTGGCGCTGGCACAGCCGTAATTGGTGGCGATAGCGCTTCATTGGATGCTCTTGAGTTTCCATATCGGCGCAAATTATCACATATTGAGATATTTACAATGTGTCACTGCAAAAAAATCACAATTTGCTGATTCGCAATTGGTATAACAGAACGTAATATGGCCCCACGATGGAATTAGAACCCTGGCAACACAGAGTGAAAGAAGTCATGCGCCGCAAAGGCCTGACTCAAGTGGACGTGGGCGAGAAGATTGGCCATGGCCAGTCGTGGCTGAGCAATAAGCTCACCAGCAAACGCGGCACCAAGCTCGAGGATATCTCCAAGATTGCAAAAGCAATCGGAGAGAGCGACAGCTTTATACTCACCGGTCAGCGCTCCAAGCCAGGTAGCACCGACGATGCCGGCCATCACATCCCCGTGATCGGCTGGGATGATATTGCCGATTGGCCGAATAATGGCGAATTTGCACAGATCAGCGAATGGATCGCGCCCTCTAGCCCCGAGGACATCAGCCACGCTAGTTTCGGACTTCGCGTGAATGACAACTCCATGAGCTCAACCAGTGGCAGGCTTTCAATTCTCAAAGGATCCAAGGTGATAGTGTCACCAGCAGAAGATGTCGAGCCCGGCTCCATCGTGCTTGCTCTGGTTGCAGGCAGGCCAGTGATCCGCACCCTGGATAGCGATGGCATTGATCGCTATCTGCAGCCACACAATGAGCTATACCCTCCCCGGCCCGTTGATTCTGACGTGAGAATTGTCGGCCAAATCGTCGAAATCAAGCTGAAACTCAGCGACCTCCAGAAGTAACTCTCACACCTTTGTTGCCTAATATCTCAATATGAGATATTTTCTGCCGACAACAATATCACATTTTGTGTTATTGGCTGGGAAAGCCAACCTCAGAAGCAGATTGCAGACGGAGGAAATATGCCAGAACCAAGCGAGATGCAGATCAAAGATGCAGCCAAGCAGCTCGGCATAGGCAGCAAAACCCTTTTCAAGCTCCTGCGCCAGCGTGGCGTGCTGAATAGCAACAACATCGCCAATCGCGCCTATGTCAGTGCCGGCTATTTCCGTATCGATGGCCGCAGCTACACCCAGAGAGCCGAGGTTTACCAGATCCAGAGGCAATACCAAGTCACGCTAGTCACCGATGCCGGATTGAGCTTCATCCAAGAGCTCATCAACCAGGAGGAAAAACGCCATGAACAGAACAAAAGACGCAGCCAGAGGCCTAAACTTTCAAGCGCAGCTGGTGCCTGAATCCCCCGGCCACTATTTGGCGCTCACTTCCCAGCTGAATTATGTGCACGTCGAGGCCGAATTCAGTGGCGATACATTCTTACGCTTTACCGCACGCGGCAGCACTGACTTTGATTCGCTCACTGTCATTGCATTCAGCAAGATTGAAGATCCTCGAGAGCTCTGCGCCGCGATTTTCCCGAGTCCCCCACTGGCCAAGGATGGCCAACCTCATCGCCAACAGATCTCGTATTCCCTATCCGATTACAGCGCTGCTGCAAATCACTAACAAAAGAGAAAAAACAATGAACTCTATCACTGCCAAACTCACGTCACTGATCCCAGGCATGGATTCAATCAAAGACGCCAATCACCTGGACACAATTCAATATATCCCATTCAGCCAGCTTGTGGCCTCTGCATCCAATGTACGCAAGACGCCCACTGATCCGCGCAGTGACAGCGAACTCCGCGCTTCCATCGAAACTCAGGGCTTGCTGCAAAATCTGGTAGTGACACCAACGCCAGATAGTCCAAGCCGCTATGAAGTCACCGCTGGAGGCCGGCGCCTGAAAATCATCGGGCAAATCATTGCAGACAAGACGCCAGGATGGGATGAGCACTATCCGCTGCCCTGCCTAATCAAGAACAGCGCCGATGCCGCCAATGAGGCCTCGCTCACTGAGAACATCTGCCGCGAAGAAATGCACCCAGCCGATCAATTCGATGCCTATCTGAGACTGCACCTGCAATACGGGTTCACAGTTGAAGAAATCGCCAAGCACTTTGGCAAAAGCGTCAGCGATGTACGCAAGGCCTTGCTGCTCGGCAGAGTCGCTGAACCGCTGCGCGATGAATTCCGTGCCGGCAAGATTGGCTTGGACGAAATGACCGCATTTACTTTGTGTGAAGATCTGAATAGGCAGGTGGAAGTGTATGCGATGCTCAAGCGCGAGAATCGAGTGTTTTCATCGAATATCCGCAAGGCCCTTCGCCAGTCCGAGCTGACCGCCAATCACAAGCATGTGAAATTTGTCACCCTCGAGCACTACCTCGAGGAAGGCGGCACTGTCTCAGAAGATATTTTCATGAATGAGCAGTACATATTGCAGCCAGAGCTCATCGATCGGCTCATGATTGACAAGCTCGAAGCCGAGCAAACTGAGCTACTGAAATTCTGGAAATGGGCACATATTGAGACTGGCTTCCAATCCTACGATGTCGCCAACTATGTGCAGCTGGAAGGCACACCGAATGCTCCCAAGGAATTGACCGATGAGCTGGAGGCGCTCAAGGCACAAGAGGCTCGAATAAATGAAGCCTATGACAGCGAAACAGAAGATCAGCTTTCTGAGCAAGACATTGAAGCAGCCGGCAACATTGAGGAATTGGTTATAGAGCTGCAGGAAAAGATCGAACGCTATCAAGACTTCACGGATGAGCAACAGGCAGTCGCTGGCTGTGTGCTGTCAATCAGTGATAAAGGTGAGCTTGTTATCTATAAAGGCCTGCAGCGCAGCGAGGACATCAAGGAAGCTGCCAGCGATAGCAACGCAACTGACAGCAAGAGCAGCTCGGCACCAGCCAGCAAAGCCAAGTCAGACGATTACAGCCAATCACTGCGCGATGATATCTCCAAGTATCGCCATGTGATTGCCAAACGGGCATTGATCAAATCAGCCAAGGGCGATGAGATCAACTTTGCAGTGAGCCTCCTGCACTTCCAGATCTGCTATGAGGCTCTGGCCTCCTACGGCTACTGGAGCAAGCCATTTAGCATCCAGCTATGCAGCACCGATGAAGATACCAGCAAGAACGACATCAAAGAGCAGCGTGCATTCAAGGAATTCAAGGAACGCTGCCATGATCTTGAGCTGAACTGGATCGAGAAAGATCCCGCGAAGGCCTTTCAGAACTTCTGCGAACTTGATCAAAACGCTGTTGAGTCGCTACTGGCTTACAGCGCAGCTACCACGCTAAACCGCACCTATGCCGGCGAGAAAAACGACTGGCTAGGACTGGCACTACAGCACTACCAGGTCAACCTCTCCAGCTTCTGGATCCCCACCAAAGAAAACTTCTTCTCTCGAGTCACCAAGGCAGTGCTGCTGAAAGCTGGCGCCTTTATGAGCGGCGATCAAAATTGGGGCAAGCGCCATGAGGGAGAGAAAAATGGAATTCTGGCCGAGCAACTCAGTGACCGTGCTGCCGAGCTGGCCAACTCATCACCACAGCTTTGCTTTATGCCCGAGGGCATGAGCACAGAATAGAGAGAAAGACCCCGACTCACTACCCGCACTCACCAACCTCAGAAAGAAACTGGAGCAACACATGATCGATATCGCTGAGAACTACGACCAATTTCCCGATGAGCTCAAGCAACAGCTCATCATTGGTGGCCGGCAAAAGCAGCCCCTCAAAGGTCGATCAGTGACAGTCATTAAGATCCTGCAGGAGTGCAACTACAGCGCGGATCTGAATCAGATCCTGACCGGAATTTGGGAGAAGGAGGGCGAAGTGGTGAAGCGCACAACGCTTTACAGCCACATGAACTATATGCGCTCTCAGGGCCTGCTGACCGACGACACCAAGGCAGGCACCTATCAGCTGAACCTGCGCAATGCCGATGTTCAACAAGTCCTGCAGATCTCAGCAAACAAAGCTGAACAGATCCTCGAGGAGCTGGCCAACACAGTAGAAACATCCTGCGCGAACTGCTCAACAGAGCTGGTGATCACGCCAGGCGCTAAACGCATACGGGCAGAGGAAATGGATTTTTGCAGCAACAAGTGCAAGAACGCACTGCTTGCCGAGCTCGATGATATCGAGGCCTTGGCATAGCCATTCAGCACGGAGCGACTCATGACCACGCAGCAGCTTGAGAACTACACCGCGTTTGGCGCACAAGACAACTTCCAGGAAGGCTGGGCAATCATTCCGTTTAATGACAAGCCGCACTATTACCTGGACAACACTGCATCAACCGAGAACAAGACGGGAATCGAATTCAAACCGGGATGCCGTTTTTTTGTAAGCCTGTGTGGCCACGCGAAAGCTGCAACGCATCCCGGCAAGCCAGCAGTGGTGCCAGGCAATTTTCCAAAATGTCAGCACTGCCTGAGACTCGCAGAGAGGCACCATTAATGCAGGAAGCTGATCACAATCGGGAGAATTTCTATGTGCGCAGGCGCTACGAAGCGCTACGCGCAAAGGCGATTAAGAAAGGCTGGGTGCGGCCAGAGTTTATCGGTGAGTCAGATATTCAGAGGCAACAAGAATGGATCCAGTATTGGGAAAGCACAATGGCCGACAAGGCCGCTGAGGATCCAGGCAGACCAGTAGTGCCACATCTATCAGGAGGCGTCAGGCGTCTATCGTGACCTCATCAGACACCACAGAACCACACTGGAAGATCCGGAACATCATGCGCCGGCTAGACACAGCAAGAAAGCGATTGGGCATTACCTGCCCCTCGAGCAACTTCACAGAGGCCTTGGCCAAGCAGATCCTGCAGGGCAAGCCGCTCAGCGCTGACCCTCAACGTATCGCCAGGAGCTTGCTAGTGACCGTCGAGTGCCTGTTAAAGGCCAGGCTGACAATTAAGCGCCTCGAGAGAAAAAATAGAGAACTAGAAAACCAACTCACAGAAGCACAATCGACTCACTGACCCCAAGCATCAAACGGAGAATCACATGGCATTGATAATTAGCTCACCGCAAGGCACTGGCAAAACAACACTAGCAGAACCACTGCGCCAGCTGCTGCACGCAGATTCTGTAATCGAGGAATACATACCCGGCGTTCCAGTTCCTGATAACGTGATTGCAATGACAAACTTTCCAGATCACACAGCAGTTGAGCTTGGTGATGTACTTGTGGCAGTAGGCTTTGCGATGAAAGAAAGATCACCGCTGAGCATCAACCTGATTCAGAAAATGATCTCCAACCTGTCATGAGTATCCTGCTCACTCCAGATGGAAAGCATACCGTGCGCGACAGCGGCCCCTGTGACTGCCAATCGCACTGCCCAAACACATGCCAGCACGACAGCAGCTGCTGCGATCAAACTTGGTGCGATTGCAGCTGCCATCGAGAGTTTTACGAAGCCAGGCAAGCAGCTGGCAGAGGCGCAATCATCGAGGAATAACCGTGAAAATCAAAAAGGCAGCAGTGATCATCGAAGCGTGGAAGCTCAACATATTTAACTCAGAGCTGAGAGCAGCTGGATTCACCTACAGGCAATATCCAGGCCCGGTTGAGGGAACGCTCAACCTCCAAACAGACCACACTGACGCCACTCGCTCCAAGCTAGAAGAAACTATTAAGAAGGCTCAGGCGAAATGCATACTGAAAAAAGTGCACTGACATCACCATGCAGGAAACAAGGGCAGAGGATCTGGAATTTATCGCTGACAGAGAGCGCCACCTGGTATGCGAACCCTACAGCATTAAAAACCTGCACATCATGGCGAAGGCCTTGAGAATTCACAAATGCTGGTTTCATGGGAATCACTACGACATCCCACAAAGGAGAATCGAGGAAATTCTAAGTAAGTGCAAGATAGTAACCCCCAGGGAAATAGTAAGAATTATTCGATCAGGATCCTGATCACCGATCACACCAACACCAGAGGAAACAACACATGAGCGGATCTCTCGGAATCCTCAACCAGGCATTATTAGATCAGCTTGACCGGCTGAACAATCCAGAAATAAAGGGCGACTCACTGAAACAGGAAATTGATCGCGCCTCCTCAATCATAGGCGTGGCGAAGGAACTGAATGCGACAGCGCGAACTGTACTGGACGCCACAAAACTGAAAGCAGAACACCTGGGCTTACACAAGGATGATACCCAGCAGCTTGAGAAGTACACCGGCACGCAACTCGCCCTGGAGCAAAAACAACAATGAGATCTGTTTACTCAGAAGCGCAGCTCACTTATTTGGAAGTCGGATTCAAGGAAATGGATCTGGCTGTGCTCACTGAGAATTTCAATGTTTATTTTGGACTCGATAAGAGCGTGAGTGCAATCAAATCCACACTGAGCAATCACGGGTTTCGATGTGGGCGCCCCACCGGCAGAGCCAACACTCAATCCAAGAAGTACACGCCTGAAATTATCGAATTCATCAGAATCCGGTACCGGGAGACTACACTCCGCGAAATCACCACCGAGCTCCAAGAATTCTATGACCTAAGAATCAGCCTCAAAAACCTGAGCTCACTCTGCAAAGCACATGGCATCAAATCCGGCAGAACGGGCTATTTTGAGAAAGGCTGCAAGCCATGGACCACTGGAACAAAAGGCGTAGTGAAATCCAACTCTGGCAGCTTCAAGCCAGGCAGTGTGCCTCCGAGTCTCAAGCCAATCGGCCATGAGCGGATCTGCGCAAAAAGTGGATATCCTCTTGTAAAAGTCGCTGAGCGCAATCCATACACAGGCGCCCCCACGCGCTACAAGCCAAAGCATCACGTTATTTTCGAGCAAGCAAACAACAGATCCATCAAGGATGGCCATGTGCTTGTTTTTATGAATGGCGATCAGCTGAACTGCCAATTAGAGAACCTGAAAGAGATCCCGCGCAGCCTACTGGTGCGACTCAACAAGCTACGCTACTGGAATCAACCTACTGAACTCAGGCCAACGATATGGGCTCAAGCCGAGCTACAAGCTGCGATCGGCACCGCCAAACGGCGAATGACCAGCAGCAATGAGAATCGGGAATAACCGGAACAACCATGCGCATTGCCCTTTACGATGTAGACAGCAAGATCCCAAATCTGGCATTGATGAAACTCTCTGCCTGGCACAAATCGCGTGGCGATACGGTTGAGCTCTATTCGCCACTATTCAGCGATCAATATGATCGGATCTACGCCAGCAAGATTTTCACATTTTCAGATAGCTCCATGATCAATCCAGAAAAAATGATTGTGGGCGGCAGCGGCTGGGATATGAGCAAGCAGCTGCCAGCTGCAGTTGAAGCAATGGAACCTGACTACTCGATATATCAATACCCGCACAATATAGGCTTCACAATGCGAGGCTGCAGATTGCGCTGCGAGTTTTGCATTGTGCCGCAGAAAGAAGGAAAGCCAGTCGGCGCGAACACTATCACCGAGATCTGGACGCAGCGCAGCAGCGACTTCATTGTGCTGCTTGATAATGATTTCTTTGGCAATCCACAGTGGCCAGAGCGGATTGCAGAGATCCAGGAGCACAATCTGCGCATCAATTTCAGCCAAGGCCTGAATATCAGAAACATCCGGCCAGAGCAGGCCGAGGCCATTGCCTCGATTCGATTCCGAAACATGACTGGCAATAAAAAGCAGGTGCACTTTGCCTGGGATGATCCTCGGCATGAGAAGCTAATCCACAAAGGCATCCAGATCTGCATCGATGCCGGCTTAAAAACGTACCAGATGGCCTTTTATGTACTCATAGGATTCCACTCAACCGAGCAGGAGGATCTGCACCGCGTTGAGCTGCTCAGGGAATACGGCTGCGACCCCTACGCGATGCCTTACAACAAAGAGGATCCGTATCAGCATCGATTCACCCGCTGGGTGAATCACAAAGCCATTTTTAAGTCGATACCCTGGCGCGACTACAAACACAACGTAAAGCCAAAAAAGAGCACCCAATTTCAGAATGCACTGGATATTTGAATCGACCAGACGGGAGATCCAAGGAGGCAAAAGTGACAGAGCAAAAAGCACGATGCATGCTGTGCGGTGAACCAATGCCAGCAGGTGAGGAAATGTTCAAATTCCATGGCCACTCTGGCCCCTGCCCAAAACCACGATTACCCAAAGTGCAATCGGGCATCGAGATCATCGCAGCTGAAAGGCAACGACAGATCCAGGAGGAAGGCTGGAGCGCAGAGCATGATGATTACTCACACACTCAAGACACGCTGGCCATGGCAGCAACACGCTACTGCCTGCCCCCAGGGCTGCGATCCCGTCAGATAGGAGCTCTCCTCGCACTGCTCTGGCCATGGGCACCGGATTGGTGGAAGCCAAGCCCAGATAACAGGATCAGAGAGCTGGCCAAGGCCGGCGCCTTGATCGCCGCTGAAATTGACCGACGACAACGCGAAAGCAAGAAATCATGAAGAAACCACGAAAGCAGAAGATCTCAGATTACATCCTCGAGGAATTCGGAGAGATGGCCATCGATCCGCGCACAGTGATTGCTCAGATCCAGCGCGGTGAGTTGCCTGGCCAGAAGATTGGAGGGCTCTGGTTTGTGATTCGCCAAGAGCCCGAGCCAGCACCAGCTGCGCCCAGGCCTTCCACTAACAATGCCACTGCTGATAGTATCCTGCAGGAAATCGGATGCCTCCAGTGAGATCCCACATGGGCCGAAAGCGCCTGGCCAAGAATCGTGACCTTGAGCTCTATGTGCTCCGCGATAAAAAGGGCTACATATCCTACAAGCACCCCAAGATGGATAAGCCCAGGACTTTTGGGAAAGGCCAGGACGCGCTGAATGCCGCCAACGAAGTCGCACGCATCGTAAATGCCAAGCTCTCAGGCCAGGCCGACATTGTTGGCGAGATCCTCACCCCCCACGCAAAATCATTCAATCATGTGCTGGATCGCTTCATTGAGGAACGATCTCATGATCTGCAGTGGTCAAAAGACTACAAAGCCGAGCAGCTGCGCCGCATCGATAAATTCCGCGAATATGGCGGCTCCAAGTGCTATGAGGATCTCACCGTGCTGTTTTTCGCAGATATGGTAGATGAGCTCTTTACCGGCGACAGCCGGCGCACTGCCATTTATCTGCTGCGCCACATCGATGCTTATGCGTGTGGCCGAGGCCTGCGCCTGGGCCCCAATGTGGCAGAACGGATCCTCATACCGCGCCAGCAGGAGCGCCAGCGCCCACGCATTAAGGATTTCGATGAGTTTCAGGAGATCCACGCACAAGGTGAAGATTGGGAAAAGGACGTGCTGGAGTTTGCCCTGATCACCCTACAGCCGCGCCAGGTGATCTGTATGCTCGATATTAATGCGCACATCCAGGGCAACAAGCTGCGCTTCCAGCGCGGTAAGACTGGCGTTTACATCGAGATAGCTATTACTGAAACATTGGCCCCTCTGATCGCCAAGCGCCGCAAAATGGCCATGCGCTACGGCACCCGGCGCCTATTCTGCCGGCCACCGGCCAGAGCCAAAGGCAGCGCGAGGATCCAGCCAGGCTACCTCACCCGAGCGATCACAGCTTGCATCCTGCGCACCGGGCTCTATGCCGAAGATCACCACCCCACCTTGCACGAAGTGCGCTCCCTGGGCGGCAGGATCTATGAGCAGCGCGGCTACCCTAAGCAGCTCATTCAGGATCTCATGGGGCACAAAAAGCCATCCACCACCGAGATCTATCTCAATCCAGATGAGCCCAAGTACATAAAAAATACCACGCTGATCGACCTAAATTCGCTCAAATAACCAGAAAATAACCAGAATATTTCCAGAATAAAAAACTTGCCGTTACAGAACACTCTGCAAGGTATTGAACTAACTGAAAAAATTGGTCGGGACGGCGGGATTTGAACCCACGACCACTACACCCCCAGTGTAGTGCGCTACCAGACTGCGCTACGCCCCGATAAGAAAAATTCTACCGTACTTGAAGGGAACGGGATTGTACCCGCGATCATGAAATCAGACCAGAGCCTGCGGCCTAATCTTACTGGTTAAAGCCGCCCAATAACCTCTTCCAAATCCCGCACCAATGACTTGATCTCACTGGAGTTCACACTGGACTTGGTCAGCTCTTCCGGGCTCTCGCTCATCTTCTGGCGTGCGCCTCCGATGGTGTAGCCCTGCTCGTAGAGCAAGCTCTTGATCTGACGAATCAGGATGACGTCCTGTCTCTGGTAATAACGGCGGTTTCCCCTGCGTTTGACGGGCTTGAGCTGCGGAAACTCCGCTTCCCAATAGCGCAATACATGGGGCTTCACTGCACACAACTCGCCAACTTCACCGATGGTGAAATAGCGCTTCGGTGGGATTGGTGGCAGTTCGTCGTTATTCTTCGGTTCCAGCATAGCCTTCTACTCTCGCCTTGAGTTTTTGTCCTGGGCGGAATGTCACCACGCGTCGGGCTTTAATAGGGATCTCTTCGCCGGTTTTAGGGTTACGACCCGGGCGCTGTTTCTTGTCGCGGAGGTCGAAATTTCCGTAGCCGGACAGCTTCACTTGCTCATTGCGTTCAAGTGATACGCGGATTTCTTCAAAAAACTGCTCGACAACCTCTTTGGCTTCACGCTTGTTCAGGCCTAGTTCCTCAAACAGGCGCTCTGCCATGTCGGCCTTGGTGAGTGCTCCATCCGCCATTGATCGGTCCCCCGGCTATTCCCGCAAATTTGCATTAAATTGTTCGTGTAGTGCGTTGACGCAGCTACTAATTATTGCATTTACTTCTTGGTCGCTAAGAGTGCGGGATGGATGTTGCCACGTCAAGCCCAAAGCCAGACTTTTTTTGTTTTTTGCTATCGCATCCCCTTGATAAACATCGAATATTCGCAAACTGGTCAGGTGCTCACCAGCCTGTTCTCGAACCACAGCGAGCAAATCGCCTGCGGGAACAGAATCGTCCACGACTATGGCCAAATCACGACTGCTTTCCGGCTGTCTGGACAGGCTACTGGCGCTGGGCAGAATAGCCTGTTGCAGCGCATTCAGACGCAGTTCAAATTGGTAAACATCGCCGCCAAGCCCCAGTTCACGCTGGGTCTGGGGATGCAGAGCGCCGACAAAGCCAATTGACCCTTCGGGCCCAATGACTTCAGCACAGCGTCCTGGATGATAACCAGGCTGCTCAGCAGAGATGAAGGTGAATTGCCCTTCCTTGCCACCCAGAGCCAACAAAGCCTCAACATCACCTTTTACATCATAAAAGTCATATATCTCTTTGTTATTGCTCCAGTTAACTGGCATTTTAGTGCCCGTAACCAGGGCAGCAATATTCACTTCCTGTAGCGTTTTATCACCCTCTGGCTTGAACACCATGCCAGCTTCGAACAGGCGCAAACGGTCCTGTTGATGATTCTGGTTATAGATTGCCGTAGCGAGTAGCCCTGGGAGAATGCTGGTGCGCATTACCGACATGTCTTCTGAGATGGGATTCTGCAGACGAATATTCTGCTGCTCGGCCCCGCAGACGACTGTCGCAAGCTTGGGCTCAATGAAGCTGTAGGTGACGATCTCCTGATAACCGAGGCTAACCAGACTCTGTTTCAGGCGCTGCAGTGGTAACTGCTCCTCAGGTTGCGAACTAAGCGCACTGGCGGCCAAACCGACTGTGCTGGGCACATTGTTATAGCCGTACACTCGAGCCAGCTCTTCGATAAGATCTGCCTCGATGCTGATATCGAAGCGGAACGATGGCACGCTGACCTGCAGTTGCTCATCACTTTCGTTGGTAATTTCCAGGCCAAGTCGCTGCAAGATTGCCTTGATATCCGTGGCGGACATCGTAATACCAAGCAAGCGCTCAACAGAGGCAAAACGCAGCGTGACCTGAACAGCGTCAGGTAGCTCACCTTGGGCCTCGGTGACAGGTCCTGGCTCTCCACCAACCACCGATAGCAGCAGCTCTGTCGCCCGCTCTATCGCTTGATGCTGCAATTGATGATCAACACCTCGCTCATAACGATGAGACGCGTCGGTGTGCATTCCATAGGCGCGAGCCTTACCGGCGATGGCCAGCGGGGCAAAAAAGGCGCACTCAAGAAACACGTCTTTGGTCTCGGCGGTTACCGAAGTATCCAGGCCTCCCATAATACCTGCCATGGCCACGGCTTTAGACTGATCAGCGATAACCAAAATGTCATCGCCTAACTCAACTTCCTTACCGTCGAGCAAGGTCAGTTTTTCGGATTGCTTCGCCATACGCACATTGATGCCGCCGTCGAGTTTGGCGTAATCAAAAGCGTGCATTGGCTGACCAAGCTCCAGCAAAACATAGTTGGTTATGTCGACAACCGGATCGATACTGCGTAGTCCGCAGCGGCGAAGTTTCTCGCGCATCCATAATGGCGTTTCAGCCTGTGGGTCGATATTGCGAATTACTCTCCCCAGATAACGCGGACAGGCTTGAGTAGCAGTGATCGAGATCGGAAATTCTTCGTCGATACGCGCTGTGACAGCCTGGATTGTCGGCTCATTCACCGATTTCTCGGCAATTACCCCAACCTCTCTAGCGATGCCACGAATACCAAGACAGTCACCTCGGTTAGGCGTCAGGTCTAATTCAATAGCCACATCATCGAGACTGAGATAATCGCGAATATTGTCGCCGACAGGAGCATCACCAGGTAGTTCCAGCAAGCCCTCAGAACTTTCTTCCAGGCCAAGCTCTTCTGCAGAGCACAACATGCCATGTGACTCAACGCCGCGAAGTTTTGCTGCTTTGATCTTGAAAGGCTTTTCACCTTCCCCAGCAATGATCTCTGCACCGATGGTGGCAAACGGGACTTTTAGTCCGGCACGCACGTTAGGTGCGCCACAAACGACTTGATGTTCGGCCTGCCCATCGCTGACCTTACAAAGACTGAGTTTGTCTGCATCAGGATGCTGCTCAACGCTCAACACTTCACCAACAATAATGCCACTAAACTCTCGCGCGACACTGTTGCTGCCGTCTACTTCGAGACCAGCCATAGTGAGTGCAGCGATGAGTTCTGGCGTCTCCAGTTCGGAGTCCACCCATTCCTTAAGCCAATTATTGCTAAAAATCATGCCAGTGTTCTTATGAGGGTTTCTTGTTAGAGCTTTCTGTTAGAGTTTTTTATGCAAGTTCCTGCCGGAAAATCGTTGCAACATTTGTTCACGTTTCTGTTCAGTCAACTGTTCTCGCGATGCGAATACCATCGCGAAGAGTTTTACTAACTAAACTGACTTAAAAACCGAACGTCGTTTTCAAAATAGGTACGCAGGTCGCTCACTTCGTAGCGCAGCATGGCGAGGCGATCCACGCCCATGCCGAAAGCAAAACCGGAGTACTTGTCCGGATCGACTCCAGACATTTCCAACACGCGCGGGTGAACCATGCCGCAGCCGCCTACTTCCAACCAACCTGTGTGGCTGCAAATACGACAACCTTCCCCGCCGCATTTCACACAGCCCATATCCACTTCTGCGGATGGCTCTGTAAAGGGGAAATAAGAAGGTCGAAAACGTACGGGCTGCTCAGCCTCAAAATAGGCCTGCAAGAAAGACTCGACAGTACCTTTGAGGTCAGCGAAGGTCACTGACTCATCGATTACCAGCCCTTCAACCTGATGAAACATGGGCGTATGAGTCAAGTCGGAATCGCAGCGATACACCCTTCCTGGGCAAATGATTCTGATCGGTGGTTTCTGACTTTCCATCACCCGTACTTGCACAGGCGAGGTGTGTGTTCTCAGTACGGTGCCAGGACTCACATAAAAGGTGTCATGCATCGCACGCGCGGGATGGTGCTCGGGAATATTAAGCGCCTCGAAATTGTGATACTCGTCCTCAATCTCCGGCCCTTCTGCTACTTCGTAACCCGCAGAGCGAAAAATGTCGGTGATGCGCTCCAGAGTCATGGAGACTGGATGCAAACCACCCTTGCTTTGTCGGCGACCAGGTAAGCTGACATCGATTGTTTCGTCGCGAAGTTTGGCGTTGAGATTAGCGCTCACCAGCTCGTGCTTGCGCGCATCAATAGCTTCCTGCAACTGCCGTTTCGCCGCATTGATTTTCTCACCGGCAGCCGGACGCTCTTCAGGCGCCAGTTGTCCCAGTGATTTGAGTTGTGCCGTTAGGCTGCCCTTCTTACCCAAATACTGCACGCGCAAAGAATCCAGCGATGATTCATCGCTGGATTCCTGAATTGCTTGTAGAGCTTCGTTAAGAAGGGAATCGGTATCTGCCATGAGCCGCTTCCGCCCGCTTAAATCAAGCGGCCAGGCTGGCCTTGGCTTGTTCGACGATAGCGCTGAAAGCAGGCTTGTCGTGTACCGCAAGATCGGCGAGGACGCGACGGTCCATCTCGATATTGGCTTTCTTCAGACCGGCGATCAGCTGGCTGTAAGTGATACCATTTTCACGCGCCTGGGCATTGATGCGAGTAATCCACAGTGAACGAAAAACGCGCTTCTTAACGCGACGGTCACGGTAGGCATATTGTCCGGCTTTAGTGACAGCCTGGGTTGCTACGCGATAAACCCGGCTCCGGGCACCGTAATAACCTTTGGCTTTCTTTAAAACTTTTTTGTGGCGACGATTGGCGACAACGCCTCGTTTGACTCGAGCCATTTTATAATCTCCCGATTAAGAATTAATTTTCACGAAGCATGCGTTTTACTGCAGGTACATCGCTGGGATGAACAGCGCTGGTACCGCGCAGCTGACGCTTACGCTTGGTGGTCATCTTGGTAAGGATATGGCTCTTGTAAGCGCTCTTGCGCTTGAAGCCGGAACCGGTCTTCTTGAACCGTTTCGCGGCACCACTATGGGTTTTCTGTTTAGTACTCACTGTCTAACTCCGCATTTATCCCTTTCGGGATCTTCGAATTAATCCAGTTGTCGCTTGCTTGCTACATTCGCCTGGGCTTATGAAGCAAAAAGTTCAGCACTCTTCGGCCTGACCGAGCGGTCAGTGCTGAGAATACTGAACCTTTTAGAGTCTGCGACTACTGGCGCTTTTTGACCGGTGCCAACACCATGACAATTTGCCGGCCTTCCATCTTGGGCTCTTGTTCAACGGTGCCGTATTCCGCCAGATCCTCACGAATCCGACCGACCAGCTCCATGCCAAGATGTTGATGGGCCATTTCCCGACCGCGGAATCGTAACGATACCTTGGCCTTGTCCCCATCCTTCAGGAAACGAGTCAGGTTGCGTAGTTTTACCTGATAGTCCCCTTCTTCCGTCCCTGGACGAAATTTCACTTCTTTGACGTGTATACGTCGCTGCTTCTTCTTGTTAGCAGCCTTCTGTTTCTTCAGATCAAAGATATGCTTTCCATAATCCATGATCTTGCAGACCACAGGGTCTGCATCTGGCGCAATCAGCACCAAGTCTAATTTGGCTTCCGATGCGGCTTCGCGGGCGTCCTCAATAGAAACGATTCCTACCTGCTCACCATTCGCACCCACCAGGCGTACCTGGTCGGCATCGATAAACTCGTTAATTACGGGCTTTTTAGCACTACCTCTCATGATCTGCGCGAACGCTTAACCTCTCGTTGATGAGTTCTTCCGACTTTACAATGGATACCTAATGATCCAATAAGAGACCCTGGCAATCAGGAATCCGCCTGATTCTCAGCCTTTTCCGGAGTCCGACCAAGACGGGCAACATCCTGGCTTAAGTACTCACATAAGTCGTCGAATGTCATCGTTCCCAGGTCTTCACCTCCGCGTGTACGAACGGCTACCGTGCCAGATTCTACTTCCTTATCACCCACTACGAGGAGATAAGGAACCTTCTGTAAAGTGTGCTCGCGGATTTTAAAGCCGATCTTCTCATTTCTCAAGTCTGTTATTGCTCTAAACCCTTTATTTTTCAAGGATTCTTTGAGATTTCCACAGTATTCGGCCTGTTTGTCGGTGATGTTCATCACCACCGCCTGAACGGGAGCCAACCAGGTTGGCATGACACCACCGTAGTGCTCGATCAACACCCCGATAAATCGCTCGAAAGAACCTAGCACCGCACGGTGCAACATCACGGGCTCCTTACGGCTGCTGTCTTCGGCCACATAGCTGGCACCAAGGCGGCCTGGCGTGAAGAAATCCACCTGAATCGTGCCACATTGCTGGATCCGACCCATGCAGTCCTTCAGGGAATACTCGATCTTGGGACCGTAGAACGCGCCCTCTCCGGGCAGCAATTCCCAGGGAAGAGCCGTCGCATTTAGGGCATCTTTGAGTGACTGCTCTGCCTTGTCCCACAGCTCATCGGAACCAACCCGCTTTTCCGGGCGTGTGGACAGACGCAGGATAATGTCGTCGAAGCCAAAATCGCGGTAGACCTCAAACAAAAGGTCCATGAAATCAGCGACTTCGCTCTGAATCTGGTCTTCCGTACAGAAGATATGTCCATCGTCCTGGACGAAGCTACGCACTCGCATCAGGCCATGCATGCTGCCGGAGGGCTCATAGCGGTGGCAGGAGCCAAATTCCGCCAGGCGCATCGGTAGATCCCGGTAGCTCTTGAGGCCCTGATTGAAGACCTGTACGTGGCAGGGGCAGTTCATGGGCTTGATAGCGTACATACGGCTATCAGACTCGACACTAAACATCTCATCCGAGAACTTGGCGGCGTGGCCCGATTTCTCCCAGAGGGAATAATCTACCAGCTGCGGCGTGCGAATCTCCAGATAATCATGATTTTGCTGCTTCTGCTTCATGTATTCCTGGATGGTCTGGTACAGGGTCCAGCCTTTCGGATGCCAGAATGGCATACCCGGCGCTTCTTCCTGGAAGTGGAATAACTCGAGCTGCTTGCCGAGTTTGCGGTGGTCCCGCTTTTCCGCTTCTTCGAGGCGCTGTAAATACTGTTTCAGGGCTTTTTTATCGCCCCAGGCGGTACCGTAAATGCGTTGCAGCATTTCGTTATTGGCATCGCCTCGCCAGTAAGCACCGGCTACAGAGGTGAGCTTGAAGGCCTTGAATTTGCCCGTGCTGGGTACGTGGGGCCCGCGGCACAAATCGATAAAATCGCCCTGCTTATAGAAAGAAAGCTCCTCATCGCCCGGAATGCTCTCCAGGATTTCTACCTTGTAGTCTTCGCCCATCTCTTTGAAGAGTGCTACAGCTTCATCACGAGACATCACCGAACGCTCGACAGTCAGGTCTTCCTTAACGATCTCATTCATGACCTTCTCGATCGCTTCGAGATCTTCTGGCGTAAAGGCACGCTCAAAAGAAAAGTCATAGAAGAAACCGTCTTCGATGACAGGCCCGATGGTTACCTGCGCCTTGGGAAAGAGTCGCTGCACCGCTTGCGCCATTAAGTGCGCACAGGAGTGGCGCAACACTTCCAGTCCATCTTCATCGCGATCGGTAATAATCGCGATTTCGGCGTCCTCGCTCACCACATAAGAGGTATCAACCAGCTCGCCATTTACTCGCCCCGCGAGGGCGGCTTTGGCCAGACCGGCGCCGATATCGGCGGCTATTCCTGCGATGCTGATGACCTGCTCGAATTCACGAACACTGCCATCCGGTAACGTAACTTTGGGCATAGTATTTTTTACAAAATTATCGACGTTGAGAGTCAGGCTTATCGGCGGGTTAGCAACAAACCCTGAGCAAACCCGGCCCATTGCTGATTCATCGGCATTCTCGCCAAGAGTGAGGCGAAGAATGTATAAATAATTTGGTAGGCACGACCAGATTCGAACTGGTGACCTCTACCATGTCAAGGTAGCGCTCTAACCAACTGAGCTACGCGCCTAGCGTCGGGATTCTCTTCTGCAGGGGGCTGCAGACAGGGGCCTACAGAAAAGAGGCGTGATTATACGGAATACAGTGCCGCGGTGTCGATGGCTTTTTCGGCAAAATAGCGATCTAAATCATTGCGTTATCAGCCGTTCTTTTAGCTCGGCTATGCGATCGCGTGTTGCCGCTGCTTCCTCAAAGGCTAGATTCTTGGCGGCCTCGTACATTTGCTTTTCGAGACTGGCAATTTCCTTGTTTACTGCCACTGGATCGGAGAAATCCAGTTTCTTGTAGGCGCCAGATTTTTCGGCCACCGCTCTGCCCCGTCCACGAGCTCGAGAACCTGGGGCGGCATAGGCTCCTTCCATGATATCCAGCACACGCTTGCGCACGCCGATGGGCGTAACATTGTGCGCTTCATTGAACGCCAATTGAGTTTCCCGGCGACGATTGGACTCGGCTATGGCCCGCTCCATCGATCCAGTGACCTTATCGGCATAGAGAATTGCTTTACCGTTAAGATTACGAGCGGCTCGACCAATGGTCTGAATCAGTGATCTCTCTGAACGCAAAAAGCCCTCCTTGTCTGCATCCAGAATGGCAACCAGAGAGACTTCTGGTATATCCAGCCCCTCGCGGAGTAGATTGATACCGACCAGCACATCGAAATTTCCCAAGCGCAGATCGCGAATGATTTCAGAGCGCTCAACGGTTTCGATGTCGGAGTGCAAATAGCGCACGCGAACACCATGTTCGCCAAGATAATCAGTGAGGTCTTCTGCCATACGTTTGGTCAGAACTGTAACCAACACCCGCTCTTCTTTGGCTACCACCCTTCTGACTTCAGACAATAAATCGTCTACCTGGGAAGACGCGGGCCGAACTTCCAATTCCGGATCGACCAAACCTGTGGGACGAACAACCTGACGAACCTCCTGCCCTTCATGATCCCGTTCGTAGGGACCCGGAGTCGCAGAAACGAAAATGATCTGCGGTGTGAGGCCTTCCCATTCCTCGAAACGCAAGGGCCTGTTATCGAGGGCCGAGGGTAAGCGAAAACCGTACTCCACCAGAGTTTCCTTACGCGAGCGGTCGCCCTTATACATCGCGCCTAATTGCGGCACTGACACATGAGACTCGTCAGCAACCACCAGAGCATTATCTGGCAAATAATCATAGAGCGTTGGCGGTGGTGCACCTGGATCCCGGCCTGAGAGGTAACGGGAATAGTTCTCAATTCCTGTGCAATAGCCCAGCTCCTGAATCATTTCCAGATCAAAACGCGTGCGCTGCTCGAGTCGTTGCGCCTCCACGAGACGATTATCGCTACGCAGCTGCTCCAGCCGTTCCTTCAACTCATCCTTGATGTCATCAAGCGCATTGAGCAAGGTTTCTCTCGGTGTCACATAGTGAGATTTGGGGAACACAGTCAGCCTGGGCACTTCCTTGATTTGCGCACCGGTCAACGGATCGAAAAAGGAGAGTCGCTCGATCTCATCGTCAAACATTTCGATACGAATCGCATCGCGATCAGATTCAGCAGGATAAATATCGATCACATCTCCTCTCACCCGATAGGTTGCGCGATGCAGTTCCATGTCGTTGCGAGTGTATTGCAAGTCAGCCAGTCGTTTTAGCAACTGCCGCTGATCTACCGCGTCCCCCCGATCCAGATGCATAACCATTTTTAGATAAGAGTTTGGATCACCCAGACCATAGATAGCCGAGACAGTGGCAACCACCACCACATCCTGACGCTCCATAAGCGCCTTGGTAGCTGAGAGTCGCATCTGTTCGATGTGATCATTAATCGAGGCGTCTTTTTCGATATAGGTATCAGAAGACGGCACATAGGCCTCGGGCTGATAGTAGTCGTAGTAGGAAACGAAATACTCCACGGCGTTCTCGGGGAAGAATTCCTTGAATTCACCATAGAGCTGAGCCGCGAGGGTTTTGTTAGGCGCCATTACCAGGGTCGGACGCTGCACCCGCTCGATGACATTGGCAATGGTGAAGGTCTTGCCCGAACCCGTCACACCCAACAGGGTTTGTGCGTGCAAACCATCACTCAGGCCCTCGACGAGCTTTTCTATGGCTGCTGGCTGATCACCAGCTGGTGAAAAGCTGGAACTGACTTTGAAGGGTTTGCTCATTGTTCGACGACTTATGCAGAATGCCCAAACAGACAAGACTACAACAGAATTCCGGGGCAAGTGTAGCGCTGGCCAAGTCTCCCCTGACAAGTACTGTCAGCAGAGTTGCAGCATACCCCAACTCCTGCAAAGAGAGTCGGCACTGACTGCACACTCCCAAGCCCCGACAGTGTTGACCATCCCGCCAATAGTCATTAGACTACGCGCCTTTTCGAGCTATACTCTTTCTTCGGGCTCACTGCTTCAGATGACGCCCGGTCAAGAGAGAGTCTTGAAAACTCTGCTGCCCAATAGCTCAATGGTAGAGTAGGTGACTGTTAATCACTTGGTTCCTGGTTCGAGTCCAGGTTGGGCAGCCATTTTCGTACTGGCACGCTTTCATCCCCTCTAGTTAACTCTTTCTCTCCTGTATGCGTGGCCGTTGCCTGCATTTACCGGGAAGCTGATTGCTCATCCTGATCTGCCCCCTTCCTGGCACCCTTGTTCCGGCACCCATGTTCCGGCACCCATGTTCCGTCTCCTTAGCATCATTTAGCCATCTCCTTGCTGTCTTCTCTCCACCTTCTCTCCACCTTCTCTCCACCTTTTTCCCCGATTCCTTAATCGCATTACCGATTTTTCAGCGCTGGCATTTACGGTATAGTTCTCCACAACATCACTGCTTCGTTCCTTGACGCAGTTGAAACAGATTAATTACACCGGAGAGAACTATGCGCGCATTACTCATTGCAGCGATTCTGAGCTTCGCTGGCTCTGCACTGGCACAGGACAACCCAATCGTTGTTATGGAAACCAATAAGGGCACCATCAAGATCGAGCTATGGGCCGACAAGGCACCGATCACTGTGGAGAACTTTCTTCGTTATGTCGATGGTGACTTCTATGATGGCCTTGTCTTTCACCGTGTAATAGACGGTTTCATGATTCAGGGCGGCGGTTTCAGCCCCGACATGGTTCAAAAATCTACCTTCGAGCCCATCAAGAATGAGGCACGGTCCGACACACCAAACGCGCGCGGCACCCTGGCCATGGCAAGAACGAATGTTGTAGACAGTGCAACCAGTCAATTTTTCATCAATCTGGTAGACAATAACTTCCTGAATCACACCAACGAAACTGCTCAAGGCTTCGGTTATGCGGTGTTCGGTACAGTGGTAGAAGGCATGGAAGTTGTGGATGTTATAGCGAAAGTGGCTACTGGCAGAGTACGCGGCTACGGCGATGTGCCAACTAAAGCCGTAATCATCAATTCAGCAAGCAGAGAGTAACTCTCTCCAGGTCGTTCAGATCTGAAAAGAAAAGGCTGACAATTTTCTTGTCAGCCTTTTTTTTTGCACTTTTCTGTACCCTATTTTTTGACACTTCATTCGTAATAACAGCAAAGCACCAAACCGAGCTGGCTTTCAACCTTTCAACAGCTTCATTCCTTAAATAACGGAGTGACCTTGGCGTTTGCCTCACTTTGCTCTTCTTCTCTACCGTCTTCATCACTTATCGAGCGCGTATTCTGATTTGCATAATAGGCTTCCCAAAGTGGGTCACATGCTTCTTCCTTGGGCTCGAACCCGTCTACCGCCTCCATAAGCAGGCTTCGAATTCGTGGTAGATCAATGTTTTTACAGGCCGACTCCAACTTGAGTAGCAAGGGTTCAAGTTCATGCCAGGCAAGACTCTCTTCCTCGGCACGCATAATCTTGGGATGCTCTGTCCCGGTTACCGACTCGCCGATCAATAACTCTTCATAGAGCTTCTCACCGGGACGCAAGCCGGTGTACTCAATGGCGATATCGCCACGGTAAGAGTTCTCGTCTTTAATATCGTAGCCCATTAGATGGACCATCTTTTTGGCGAGATCAACGATACGAATGGGCTCGTGCATATCGAGCACAAACACGTCTCCACCTTTAGCCATTGAACCTGCCTGAATCACCAACTGCGCAGCTTCCTGCACAGTCATAAAATATCGAGTCACTTCCGGGTGGGTTACGGTAACTGGGCCTCCGCTGCTTATTTGCCTTCGGAACAAAGGTACCACTGAACCAGAACTACCTAATACATTACCGAAACGCACCATGCTAAAGCGCGTTTCCTGATTCTGCTCTGCCATCGCTTGCAGAACCTGTTCCGCCAATCGTTTGGTCGCGCCCATAAAATTGGTCGGACGCACTGCCTTGTCGGTTGAGATCAAGACAAAATTCTTAACCTTGTATTTGGCTGCCGCCTCTGCTGCTATCAAGGTGCCAAATACATTATTTTGCGCACCCTCGACGATATTCTTCTCAACCATGGGCACCTGTTTATAGGCTGCCACGTGGTAAACCGTATCCACTGCGAAACTGTCTATGGCATTTTCCATCTGCGCTCGATTACACACCGAGCCCAGTAGCGCAATGACCTCAATCTTGTCACCGTTTTCGATGCTGCGAAGCTTATCGCGCAGTTCGTGCTCCACCTCATACAGCCCGTACTCGAAGGTATCCAACAAGATCACGCGCGAGGGATTGATGTTGATGATTTGGCGACAAAGCTCTGAGCCAATTGAACCCCCCGCTCCGGTTACCATCACTGACTGCCCCTGAATACAAGCGCCCAAAAGCTCCGGGTTCGGAGGAACAATGTCTCTGCCCAGCAGGTCTTCGATATCGATATCGCGGACCTGATCTACGCCAGCTTTACCGGACACCATATCGAACAGGTCGGGTACGGTCTTCACGTGAACGGGAAGATGTTCAAGGCGATTCAGAATTTCTTTTCTCTCAGCATGGGTTGCGGAAGGAATGGCTAACAGTATCTGACGAACAGAAAAAGTTTCGATCAGCTCAAACAAGGAATTCGGACTATGGACACGGATACCGTGCACGGTACTGCCCAGCATATTCTGCGAGTCATCAACAAATGCGACTGGTAAATATTGATCACCGTTCTGCAAGGCAACGACCAGTTGCATTCCGGAACTACCCGCCCCGTAGATAATGACAGGTTCTTTGGGCCGAAAGTTTTGAATCAGACTCTGCAGCATCAATTTGCCAACAAATCGACTACCGCCGATAAACAGCAAAGCGAACATCCAGAAAATCGGGAGCACAGAGTAATTGGCGCTTTGCTCCTCCAGCAGGAAATAGAACGACGTGGCCAGCAGCGCAGTAGCCACAGTAACGCCTTGCACGATTACCAAACCCGAGTGCAGCCCCATATACAGCACGAGCACCCGGTAGAGTCCGATACGCATAAACAGAGCGATACTCAACACCGTTGTGGCTGACAGCGCGAGATAAAAACCTTGATCCTGGGTAAAGAAATCCAGACCGAGAAGTACACAGGAAAAGGCGAGCGCACAGACCAACATGAACGTGTCTGCGAACATCATAAAGACACGTTTCAGTGTTCTGGATAGTGGGATGGTGTACAGGATCATAGCTTAGGTATCGTTCGCTTGCCGCGATCTCTCACTTATTGTTCGTTGTTGTTTGCTTCTTTTTTCGAGCTACAGTCAGATTCTTATTCTGACTCTTATATAAATTCTGCCATCTTATCCAAGTCTTACGGAAGACTTGTTGAATACACTCTCTTGGGTATATCCCCTACTTCCTTTTCATAAGCAAACTGTTCATCCATGGTTTCAGGCAGTGGCCGCGTCACTTTCACTACGATCATCACCATCCTTGCTTCCTGACTGTTTTCCTGCTCCCAGACGCAAAGCGATTAGCAGCAACGGCGTCAGCGCCAACAAACACCACAGCAGACCGAATCGAGGCTGTAAAACTGACAACCACGCCATCGGAGCAAGCCAGGCGAAGTTTAGCACTACTACTGTTATCGTCACTTTACCGTGACTCTTATATTTACGTACCGCGTGCTGATAAGCGTGGGTTGAATGTCCCTGATGCCACGCATCGCCATTGAGCACACGGCGCAGCAGCGTGACGGTCGCGTCGGTGACAAAGACGCCCAGCAGGATAACCCAGGTCCAGAGGTTCAAACTGCCCTGCTGTATGGATATCAAGGCCAACACCCCCAGGGAGAAGCCAATAAAACTGCTACCAGCATCGCCCATGAAAATCCGCGCAGGTGGCCAATTCCAGACCAGAAACCCGGCTGCAGCCGTAAACAAAGTGGCGGACAACAGCGCTGTGACGCCATCCTGAACATTTATAACGAGCAAAAGTGACATTACGCTTACAAACAGTAATTCACCAGCCGCCAGCCCATCGATACCATCCATGAAGTTGTAGAGATTGAGCAACCATAGCAAAGACAGTATCGCGCAAAGTTTCAGCAGCCACTGTGAATTCAGTTCAAAGATCAGAAAATTTACCGCAGGCAAGTCACCCAGACAGAATACAACCCAGAGTGAAGCGGCAATTTGACCCGGAATGCGCCAGCGAATATCCAGGCGAAAACAGTCGTCAGCGAAGCCTATCAAGGCAATAAACCCCGCTGACAGAATCGCCAAAAACTGATTTTGGGTCAGCGAGCCCGTAAAGTAGTAATGGGTAGACGCTGCCAGAAAAACGATAGCAATGGTCAGGCCACCCCCGACCGGTATGGGCGAGCTGTGATTTGAGCGCTCCACTGGGCGATCGAGCACCGCGTACTTCAAGGCCAGCGTGCGGTAACAGCCAGTGAGCAGTAGCGTGACAATGAAGAACAGTAATTGTAGCGCCAGGATGGACATGGATACGGAGCGACTAATCTATGATGGCGCACCATTATAGACACATCAGGGCTACATCCCCAAGCAGTTAGGGTTGAAATTTGATAGGAAAATCAGGCACTTTCGCGCAACTATGAAAGTGTCTTGAGAAAGTGCCTTGCAGAACAAATCTGTTAATTATTTACAATAACGATTCGCTGGCGATTGCGCTCAACAGTGGCAGCACCAATGCCTTTCACTTCGAGCAATTCTTCAATTGAACGAAAATCGCCGAACATCTCCCGATAGGCCACGATCTCCTGCGCTTTGACCAGACCGACCCCATCCAGAGCCGCCGCTATAGCGGCTGCATCCGCGGAATTGATATCGAGAAGTGTATTTTGTTGAGTCGACTCGGCATCTGCCTGAGCCGCCAGAAGAGCTGGCGATGCGGCCAGCAGGCAGGCAGCAAGAACCACCCGCAACAGCGTAAATTTGACCATGATAATGTCCCTTTACTGATCACTTTGAATGAAAATAACTTCCGGCATTGCCAAGGCTCACACCGGAAGTCGCAGGATCAGTCTAGGACAGCATCAATCAAATGCCAGCCAGAGCCGAATTAAAACTGGCCAGAGCATCCGCCGGTGAATCTGCCTGCGTTATGGGACGGCCGACCACCAGATAGTTGCTGCCGTTCTTGATCGCTTCCACCGGCCCAACCACCCTTTTCTGATCGTTCGCTGCATCTTCTGGACGACGTATTCCAGGGGTGACGAGGCAAAAATCATCGGGCATTTGCGCGCGCAGCAAGTGAGTCTCGGCAGCAGAGCAAACAACGCCGTCAAGCCCCGCCTGGCGCGTAAGAAAGGCAAGCTTGCTGACTTGCTCCTCTGGGTTGGCAGCAACGCCTATAGCATGCAAGTCATCAACGGCCAGACTAGTCAGCACAGTTACTGCGATAATCAACGGTCGCTCTTGACCATAAGGCTCGAGTGCTTCCCGAGCCGCTCCCATCATGGCAAGACCACCGGAGGCATGAACATTGAGCATCCAGACACCGAGATCTGCTGCCGCGCGACAAGCTCCAGCGACGGTATTTGGGATGTCGTGATATTTAAGATCGAGAAAAATATCGAAACCGGACGCCTTAACTTTGCGCACTAAATCGGGACCACAGGCAGTGAATAATTCCTTGCCGATCTTCAGCCGGCATTGCTCTGGATCCAATTGAGAGACTAACTCCAGTACGGGTTTTTCAGAGTTATAGTCGAGCGCAATAATGATGGGCTTGTTTGCCATAGTTAATCCGTTTTCTCTCCGCCAAATAGGTTTGTTCAGTTCGATTTACTGTTCGCAACTGGCTTCATGCCGTCCCACTGTTTGCAACTGGGACATAGCCAACTAAGCGATTTCTCTTCATAGCCACATTGCTCACAGCGAAAGTGCGGAACATGGCTGAGCACAGACTCGAGCATACTCTGCAACTTGTGCAGGTTACTTTTTAGCTCCCCTTCTGCCATGGGAATTTGCAAACGCAACATGGCTAACAAGCCAGCAAGATGGGGTGACTTCTCCAATTGTCTGCCGAGGAATTGTATCGCATTTGCCTCTCCCTCGGTGGAATGAATCTGACGCGTCAATGCCAACACGAGCTGCTCATCATCGCCCTGGCCGAGCAGTTCTCGCAATGTGCGTTCATAGTCTCTACGCTCTTCCAATTGTTCATAGCAGCGCTCCAACGCAGGTAAGACATGGCCTGCAAAACGCACATCGTTCTTGCAAACCCTGAGTAATTCTCGCAGCGCCGCACGATGATTGCCCAGTCTCTGTTCAATATCCGCAAGCAGCAAAGTTGCCCTGATAGAGCGCCGATCAAAAGCGAAGGCTTTCTTTATCCAGTCTTTACTCTCATTAAAACGCCGACTCTCAAACTGTTCCTGCGCGATCTCGCAACAATAATGCGCGGCTCTTGCGTGCAAGGCTTTATCTTTTTGGTAGCCGGAATTTGCGAACAGTTGCCGAGAAGCATCTACCGCTTTGTGCCACTCTTTCTCAGTCTGGTAAATCGTAATGAGATGATTCAATGCGTCCCATCGTGACTCAGTTCCTTCCTCGAGTATTTCATTCAATAATCGTTCGGCGCGATCGAGAAGGCCCGCGGCGATGTAGTCCGTCGCTAATTGCAGCCGTGTTGCATCGATAAAATGTTGCGGCATTCCTGGACGCGCGAGCAAAATCTGATGCACCCGAATGGCTTTATCGACTTTACCGCGGCGTCGCAACAAGGCGCCCAACGCCAAATGAGTTTCGATAGTTTCGCTGTTTATTTCCAGCGCATTGATAAAGGTATCAATGGCCTCATCGGGCTCATCGTTGAGGAGATAATTGAGACCAACAAAGTAGTCAGCGAACAGCTCTTTGACAGGATCTTTCTGTACTCTTGATGAAGAGGATGCAGACGCCGCACGACGACCCACTCGTCCAAGTATCCAGCCGGCAATGACCGCCAGCAGCAAGAGGAAATAGATCTCGATACCACCCTGCATCAGTCCATTTCCTTGAGGGATAACGCGCGGAGCTTCCTAACCTCTTGTTTAGATTGATCTAATTCCTTTTGTAGGCGACGCACACTCTGCCCTGACTTGCGCCGACCCAAGACTCCAAGTCCCAATAAAAGCCCAAGACTGCCGCCGCTCACAAAGGCAGCAACAATCCAGACGGAAACTGGCTGCTGCCCAGATTGCCAACTCCCAAAGAAGAGTGCTACTGGCTCGGTGTTGTAATAGGAGAAGGTAATGGCAGCCAGAAAGACCAGCACCAAAAACAGCCCTGAAAGCAGATTGCTCAGTTTACGCATCGCACACCAACATGATTGCTCTTACACGTCCGACCTGGGTTCCGGCTAACTCTCCGACAGTTCTCACCCTCAAGCAACGCTTACTCTGAATTCTCGAGACTGCATCCAGCCATGCTGAGCCAGAGTCGTCTGACGTATTTTAGGGGAAGGGAGATAACACAGAAAGAAAAAACGGCATAACCCGAAAGTTATGCCGTCCTGGCTTCGATTCGCTAACAGAGCGTACTGACTAGAACTGCTGTTCAGTCTGCATACTGCTATTTACTCTGTCGCGGAGCTCTTTACCTGGCTTGAAGTGCGGGACGTACTTGCCACTCAAAGCCACTGGTGTACCGGTCTTGGGGTTACGACCAATACGTGGAACACGATAGTGCAAGGAGAAGCTACCAAATCCTCGTATCTCGATCCTGCCACCTTCGGACAATACCTGAGACATGTACTCAAGAATCGCCTTCACAGCGAGCTCAACATCTTTTGATGACAACTGGGTTTGCTTTCCAGCGATACGATCAATCAATTCAGATTTGGTCATAAAATTCCCCTGCGTCTCGCACTTTCCTGGTCAGCTGCCTGCAGGAACAGGCAGCATGCTCAGCGGATTATTCCTTGTCCATTTCAGCCTTGATCAGATCACCGATGGTACCTGGTGATACGTCCGTGCTGTCCTGGTTCTTATGCTGCTGAATTGCGGCTTTCTCATCATCGATTTCGATCGCCTTGATTGAAAGACTGAGAACACGATTCTTGCGATCAACACTAACCACTTTAACCTCGATCTCTTCGCCTTCCTTCAGTGCATTGCGTGCATCTTCAACTTTATCTCGGCTGATTTCAGAAGCGCGCAGAACACCTTCTACACCTTCACCCAGAGTAATCGTTGCTGACTTCGCATCAACAGCGGTAATAGTACCTTTAACAATACTGCCTTTTTCGAATTCTGAAACGTAATTCATGAACGGATCATCTTCGAGCTGCTTAACGCCCAGAGAAATTCGCTCGCGCTCAGGATCGATAGAAAGAATAACAGTCTCGATCTCATCACCTTTCTTGAAGTTGCGTACCGCTTCTTCACCAGGCTCATCCCAGCTGATATCAGACAGGTGAACCAGACCATCGATATTGCCATCCAGGCCGATAAAAATACCGAAATCGGTAATCGACTTGATGCTGCCGGAAATGCGATCGCCTTTCTTGAATGACTCAGCAAAACCGTCCCATGGATTCTGGAAGCACTGCTTGATGCCCAGCGAAATTCGGCGACGCTCTTCGTCGATATCGAGGATCATCACATCAACCTCATCACCCAGATTTACAACCTTGGATGGATGAATGTTCTTGTTAGTCCAGTCCATCTCAGAAACGTGAACAAGACCTTCTACGCCCTCTTCGAGCTCTGCGAAACAACCGTAGTCAGTGAGATTGGTAACCACTGCCTTGACCTTGGTGTTCTCTGGATAGCGAGACTTGATGCTAACCCAGGGATCTTCGCCCAGTTGCTTGAGACCCAGAGAAACGCGATTGCGATCACGGTCATACTTCAATACTTTGACGTCGATCTCATCGCCCACATTGACGATTTCGCTTGGGTGCTTGATGCGCTTCCAGGACATATCAGTGATATGCAGAAGACCATCTACGCCACCCAGATCAACGAAGGCACCGTAATCGGTGAGGTTCTTGACGATACCCTTGACCGACATACCTTCCTGCAGTTTCTCCAACAGCGCATCGCGCTCTTCACTGCTGACTGACTCCAGTACAGCACGACGGGAAACGACCACGTTGTTACGCTTGCGATCCAGCTTGATCAGTTTGAATTCCAGCTGCTGGCCTTCAAGATGCAAGGTGTCGCGAACCGGGCGTACATCGACCAGTGAACCTGGCAGGAACGCACGGATATTGTTCAAATCTACGGTAAATCCACCCTTCACCTTGCCGTTGATCACACCAGTAACGATGTCGTTCTTCTCGTAAGCGGCTTCCAACTCCATCCAGGACTCGGCGCGCTTGGCTTTCTCACGAGAAAGGCGGGTTTCTCCGAAACCGTCTTCAACGGTTTCCAGGGCGACTTTGACTTCATCTCCCACTTCGAGGGACAGGTTACCCTGTTCATCGAGGAATTGATTACGTGGGATAACACCCTCTGACTTCAGTCCAGCATGGACAGTTACCCAGTCAGTGTCGATGTCGATAACAGTGCCGGTGACGATGGCACCAGGGGTCATATCTATTTCGTTGAGCGACTGCTCAAATAGATCGGCGAAATTTTCACTCATTAATTAATCCAGTAAAAACATATTGTTACGAATCACTGTAAAAGCAATTTGTAACATACCGCAAGCCAGCTCCTGCGGGGGTTATTGCATTTTGCCCCACTAGTGCCAGGCTGGTTAACGGCAGTAGCAGGACGCTCATTCCCTGCTCGACCCGGTCAGCTTGCGCTGAATTATGCCAATGCTGGAAGACGCTCCACAGTCAATTCCCAGACACGGTCGATCACTTCATCGAGTGTCAGGTCCGTAGTATCTAGAACGATGGCGTCTTCAGCGGGCTTGAGTGGTGAGACCGGACGTTGGCTGTCCCGTTCATCCCGCTCTTGCAGGTCTCGCAAAAGGTCGGGCAGAATAGCACCAATACCCTTAGCAATCAACTGCTTATAACGCCTTTGCGCACGCTCTTCAACGCTCGCGGTAAGGAAGATTTTGAGTACTGCGTCGGGAAAAACCACGGTTCCCATATCACGCCCATCGGCGATCAAACCGGGTTGCTGACGCATGGCGAGCTGCCGGTCATGGAGAGCCGCACGGGCCGCCGCAATAGCGCCGACCCTGGACGCCATAAGCGAGCCGAGATCAGTGCGAATTTCACGGGAGATGTCTTCGCCGTTGAGAGCGACGGAATCAGGGCCGTGCAGACCAAATTCAATTGTCAGGGAGTTCGCCAGGAGACCCACTTCACGGGGATCAGTAAGGTCCGTGCCGGCTCGATGTGCCGCAATACCCAATGCTCGATAAAGAGCGCCACTATCCAGTAAGCCGAAACCTGTCCGCTCTGCGATCACACTCGCTACTGCACCCTTGCCTGATCCTGACGGGCCATCTATAGCGATTACTGGTGCTTCAGACATCACTCTCTTTCTCTTCACTGACAAGCATGCCGACTTCATTGGCCAGACGAACAAATCCAGGAAAAGAAGTCGCGACATTGGCACAATCACGCACCACTATTTCGCTCTTGGCACGCAGACCTGCCACGACAAATGACATGGCGATACGGTGGTCCGTGAAGCTATTCACCTCACCTCCCCCTAATTCCCCTCCGACAATGCGAATGCCGTCGTCATAGGTTTCCACCTCGATACCCAGAGTGCTCAATCCAGAGGCCATGGCTTCGATGCGATCGCTTTCCTTCACTTTCAATTCCTCTGCGCCACGCAGAAGGGTCTCACCTTCTGCGCAAGCAGCCGCGACAAATAACACAGGAAACTCGTCGATGGCGAGCGGAATCTGATCTTCCGGAATAGTGATGCCTTTAAGCACGGAATGGCTAACGGTGATGTCTGCGACTGGTTCGCCACCAATGACTCGCTCGTTGGCAAGATCGATTGACGCCCCCATCTCACGCAGGATATTGATCACCCCAATGCGTGTTGGATTGATGCCAACGTGTTGCAGACAGAGTTTGGCACCTGGAGTAATCGCAGCAGCCACCATGAAGAACGCGGCCGAGGAAATGTCAGCTGGGATATCGATGTCCATGGCTTTCAGCTTGCCGCCACCACTGATACCGACCTGCGCCGCGCTGCGCTGAAGCGGATAGGCAAACCCCTCCAACATTCGCTCGGTATGATCACGACAAGGTGCAGGCTCACTAATCCTGGTTTCTCCATCGGCATACATGCCGGCCAGTAGCAGACAGGACTTCACCTGAGCACTGGCCATCGGCATTTCATAATCAATGCCATGCAAGTTCGACCCTGTAATCTTAAGCGGCGGTGTGCCGTTTTCTGCCGTGTCAATCCTGGCGCCCATCTCTCTAAGCGGAACGGCCACACGATTCATCGGGCGACCGGATAGTGACTCGTCGCCAGTCAATTCGCTGTCAAATTTCTGTGCGGCCAACAAACCCGCGAGCAGACGCATAGCGGTGCCCGAATTTCCCATATACAACGGTTTGCGTGGCGGCTGGAGACCATTGAGACCAACGCCATAAACAGTCATCTCACCATTTTCTGGGCCCACAATAGTGACACCCATTTCGCGAAACGCGGCTACCGTATTCAGCGCATCCTCACCTTCTAGAAAGCCACTTACTTTGGAAACGCCATCCGCCAATGATGAAAAGATAACGGAACGATGAGACACAGACTTGTCGCCGGGCACACGAATTGCTCCGCTTGGTTTGCCACCCGGACTCACCCTGAGACTGATTGCTTCAGACTCCATACTACTTTCTGATCCTGAATTAAAATGTTTATGAATAAAATTATCGCGAGTTCGTTTAGCGCGGGTGAACATCTCTTGCATCGCTGCCTTGTCACCTGCCGCCAACAATTTCTGAAAGCCTTGCAACTGCTCGATAAACTGACCAAGCACCGCTTGATTCGCTTCAGCATTGGCAATAAACACATCTGACCACATCTGTGCGTCACTTGATGCAAGCCGGCTAAAGTCGGCAAAACCGCCCGCAGCATAACGAAAAATGTCGTCACTCTGATCCTGATTCTTCAGAGCTTCAATCAAGGTAAACGCCAACGCATGGGGAAGATGGCTGGTTGCCGCCAACACTTGATCATGACGAGCAACACTCATTGCCAGGACATCTGCACCCAATGCCCGCCAGAGAGAATGGACCGCTGCTACTGCTTCCGGATCATTTTCACTGAGCGGTGTAAGAATGATATTGCGACCGGCGAACAATTCTTCGCGGGCAGCACCAAAACCACTGCGCTCCGATCCAGCAATTGGGTGACCTGGCACAAAGCGACGAGCCAGCAACCCTCCGTGCTTCTCGACTTCGCTCTTGATATGCCCTTTGGCGCTCCCAACGTCAGTGATTACGCTTGACTCGTTTAGCAGCGGCGCGATCCCAGCCAGCAATTCTTCTATAACCAGGGGAGGTGTTGCCAGGATAACAAGTTGAGCACGTGCGCACGCCTCATCCAGGGCCACAGCTTCGCTAATCACACCAGCCTTTTGCGCAGCTTCCAGAGCTTCAGCGTTCTGATCTACTGCCAATACGCATTGCTCTGGATACGCCTTGCGCAATGCTCGCGCAATACTGCCGCCTATAAGGCCCAGACCAACTATCGCGACTGTTTTATCAGCAATACTCATTAAGACATACGTACTCTAAATTGGACCTAATAGCTCCGTGATTTACTAGCTCCGTGATTTACAGCCTGGCCAGTACAACGCCAATCTATTCAAATGCTGGATAAGATCCCAGCGACTTCACTTCTTCAGTGCAAGGCTCAAGCGCAGCAAACAAGGAAACAATTTGTTCGTCCTGCGCATGACCTTCGAAATCAATGAAGAAGACATATTCCCAGGCTTTCTTCTTCGCTGGCCTCGAATCAATTTTGGTCAGACTGATCTGCAATCGCTCGAATGGCTCCAACACGCGAAACAAAGCGCCTGGTTTGTTCTCGGTATAAACCAGAATAGATGTCTTGTCCTTGCCTGTTCTCTCAGGTGCCGACTTACCGAGAACCAGAAAGCGCGTGCTGTTATGATCCTGATCCTGAATGCTACTGGCTAATATGCTGAGTCCGTAGATATCCGCCGCGGTCACTCCTGCTATCGCTGCCGTTCCATTGTACTCATTCGCCAATTTAGCTGCGGCTGCGTTGCTTGCACACTCCATAAGTTCAACACCTGGATAATGCTCCTGAAGCCATTGCCGACATTGCGCAAGTGATTGGCGATGGGAGGCAATGCGATTTATGCCGACAGCATCCGTGTCAGCACGAACCATCAATTGATGTTCTATCGATACAATCTCTTCGCCTGTAATCAGCAAATCTGTCTCGACCAGACAGTCCTGGGTGTTATTAACTACACCCTCAGTTGAATTCTCCAATGGCACAACCGCGAAGCCTGCTTCGGCTATGCTCACCGCGAGAAAGGCGTCGTCAATCGTCGCACACGCGAGAAGCTCAACCTCTTCACCGAAGTGATTCAATGCTGCAGTTTGGGAGTAGGTGCCAGGGGGACCCAGATAGGCGACCTTTTTCAAATCACTCAAAGATTGTTTCCTGTCGTCCGTGTGGCCGCAACACCCTGGTAATAATTACCGCCAGGGTTTGCAGAACCGCTTGCTAATACGATTATTACTTTTGGCGGACTGAGCGCCGAGAGAGCAAGAACGATTACGGCGTTACAAGGCTAGCCTCAGGACTGAGTCTCTTGCTACAAACCAGAAACGCAAACCTCAGTCGAAGCACCGACATCAATCCTCGTCAGCTTGATCCTGAACTGCGTCGTCCGCAACATTCTCAGAGACAGCATCGGCGTCAGTCTCCGGAACCTCATCAGGCTCGTCAACACGCTCCAGGCCCACCAGCTTTTCGCCTTCCTTGAGACGTATGAGGCGTACCCCCTGCGTGTTCCTGCCCTGCACTGAGACTTCGTCAACACGTGTGCGAACCAGTGTTCCCTTATCCGAAATCAACATCATTTCATCGGCTTCAGTAACCTGTACCGCACCTACAACTGAGCCATTTCGCTCACTGGTCTGCATGCCGATGACACCTTGTCCACCGCGGCCGTAGACCGGAAAATCTTCAGACCCCGTGCGCTTGCCGTAGCCGTTTTCACTCACCGTGAGGATTTGTTTCTCTGCATCAGGAATGATGAGGGAAATCATTCGCGCTCCTTCGGCAAGTTTGATGCCCCTTACACCGCGGGCAGTTCTGCCCATCGGCCTGACATCGCCTTCATTAAAACGAATCGCTTTACCACTACTGCTCACCAGCATGACATCGCGCTTGCCATCTGTGATGGCGGTCCCGACAAGATGATCGTCGTCGTCCAGTTCAATAGCACGCAAACCAACACTACGCTGTCGCGCAAAGCTTTGCAGTGATGTTTTCTTCACAGTCCCGTTAGCAGTCGCCATGAAGACATAATGATCTTCGGAATACTCGGTAACCGGCAACATACTGGTAATCCGTTCGCCCTCTTCGAGGGGCAAGAGATTCACTATTGGCTTGCCTCTGGACGTTCGCGATGCTACTGGAATCATGTAGACCTTCAACCAAAACACTTTACCGACGCTGGTAAAACACAGCAGCGTGGTATGGGTGTTGGCGATCAGCAAATGCTCAACAAAATCTTCATCTTTGACGGAGGCAGCTGACTTGCCCATTCCGCCTCTGCGCTGCGCTGCGTAATCAGTCAATGGTTGTGATTTGGCATAACCGCTCTGAGAGATCGTCACCACACGATCCTCTTCATTGATCAGGTCTTCAGTAGTCAAATCCTGTTGTGATTCGACAATTTCAGTACGCCGCTCATCACCGTATTCGTTCTGAACTGCTTCAAGCTCTTCCCGCACCACAGACAATAGTCGTTCGCGGTTTTGCAGAATATCCAGATAGTCTGCAATCTGCTTGAGTAACTCTTTATAGTCATTAATGAGCTTTTCGTGTTCCAGACCGGTCAGTCGATGCAATCGTAATTCGAGAATGGCCTGGGCCTGCTCAGGCGAAAGAAAATATTCGTTGCCGTGCAAGCCATACTGTTCTTCCAATCCTTCCGGGCGGCAGGAATTTGCACCTGATTCACCGAGCATGGCGAGTACATTCTCCGACTGCCATGATCGCGAAAGCAGCTTCTCTTTCGCCTCAGCAGCACTCGGAGACGTCTTGATAAGCTCAATAACCGCATCGATATTGGCCAGCGCAACCGCCAGCCCTTCAAGAACATGGCCCCGCTCGCGTGCCTTGCGCAGCAAATAAATAGTGCGTCGTGACACCACTTCGCGACGATGGCGAAGAAAGGCATCAAGCATCTCTTTGAGATTGAGCAGTTTTGGTTGCCCATCTACGAGTGCAACCATATTGATACCGAATACAGACTGCATGGCTGTCTGGGCATAGAGGTTATTCAGCACAACATCGCCCATTTCGCCCTTGCGCAATTCAATAACGATACGCAAACCATCTTTGTCCGACTCGTCACGAAGCTCGGAAATGCCTTCTATCTTCTTCTCTTTAACAAGTTCTGCGATCTTTTCGATCAAGCGCGCCTTGTTCAATTGATAAGGAATTTCAGTAACGATGATGGTCTGGCGACCCGACTTTTCGTCTTCTATGACCTCAGCTCGCGCGCGCACATAGATGCGTCCACGCCCTGTGCGATAGGCCTGAACAATGCCTGCACGACCGTTAATAATGCCGGCAGTTGGAAAATCCGGTCCCTGGATGTACTCCATCAAGCCATCGACTTCGAGATCAGGGTTAGCCAACAGCGCTATCGCACCACTGACTACTTCGTTGAGGTTATGTGGTGGAATATTGGTCGCCATACCCACAGCAATACCCGAAGAACCGTTCACCAACAGGTTAGGAATCTGGGTCGGCAATACTTCAGGGATATGCTCAGTACCGTCGTAGTTCTCGGCAAAATCGACAGTTTCCTTGTCCAGGTCTGCAAGCAAATCGTGGGAAATCTTGGCCATGCGAATTTCTGTATAACGCATAGCTGCCGCGGCATCGCCGTCGATGGATCCGAAGTTACCCTGCCCATCGACAAGGGGGTAGCGCAGAGAAAACGGCTGTGCCAGACGAACAATCGTGTCGTAAACAGCGCTGTCACCGTGCGGGTGATACTTACCGATTACATCACCTACAACACGCGCCGATTTCTTATAAGGCTTGTTATAGTCATTGGAGAGTACGTTCATCGCGAAAAGTACACGGCGATGCACTGGCTTGAGTCCGTCACGGACATCAGGCAATGCCCGACCCACGATGACACTCATCGCGTAGGCCAGGTAGGACTCACGCATTTCCCCTTCTAATGCGACAGGCAGAACCTGCTTGGCAAATTCAGACATAGACTATTTTATTCCTGGGATGCGGCGGGTAGAGGTCGATGCTCGTTGCGCTTCTTCTTGTTGGTTGCTTGTAGATTTGTAAGGTTGGGTCGCGTAGCTTCGTGGATTGAGAGCTTTTGCATGGGGTGATTTGACTGCTTCCATTGCTGTTTTTGATGGCATTTTTGCGGCCGTAATCGCGCCCATTCACAAGCCTTGAAGTGTACCATAAACAGGCTCTGAAATGACACCTCTGAATGCAATTTAAGCCTCGAAAAAGCACTTTAATTTCAATGCTTTAAATCCATTCGGAGATTGCTTGATCAATGCCTGATCAAACGCGCACTTCAGGCCGTTTCCGGGTATAATCGCGCCCCGCTGCAGAAAGTGGAAATACGGTGTAATTTTGCGACCCGAGGCTCTTAAGGAGCCGCTCAATACAGACAACAATCAACGCGACTGAGTGCGTCACGCAGCACATTGGAAACGCATTGCGAGCCTGGTAGTACAACCGACTGTAAAATTGCCAGCTAAACCTGAATAAGACCTCGAAGACCATTGGATAAACACTGTGACTGAGCAAGACACCCAGAACATAGACCTGCTAATTCATTGTGGCTGGATAATTACCATGGACCCGCAGCGCTCTGTACTGGAGAACTATTGTCTGGCCGTACACGAGCAGCGCATCGTCGGACTCTGCCCTAGCGCAGAAGCCGAGCATCGGTATAAGGCACAGACGGTCAAATCACTGCCCAGACACGCGCTTATGCCCGGTCTGGTCAACGCCCACGGCCATGCAGCAATGACGCTGCTGCGCGGAGTAGCTGATGACCTGCCACTGAAGCAATGGCTGGAAGAACACATCTGGCCACTTGAGAGCGAGCACGTCGGTCGCGAGTTTGTCTATCAGGGCAGCACTCTGGCAATTGCGGAAATGTTGAGCAGCGGCACCACCTGCTTTGCCGACATGTATTTCTTCCCTGATGAAGTCGCGCGTGCAGCTTCTGATGCCCAGATACGAACGCAACTGGCCAGCCCAATTCTGGACTTCCCTACAGTCTGGGCTAACGATGCAGACGAATACATCGCCAAGGCGATTCAGCTTCATGACGATTTTCGCAACAACGAATACGTCTACACTGCCTTCGGCCCGCACGCCCCCTACACTGTTTCCGACGCACCGCTTAAGAAACTAAGCAGCATTGCTGAAGAACTGGATGTGCCGATTCACATGCACATTCATGAAACCGCACAGGAAGTCAGCGACGCGATCGCGAATGACGGCCGTCGGCCAATTCAACGATTACAGGAATTGGGCATCATCTCTCCTCGCCTGCTTTGCGTGCATGCCACCCAACTCAATGATGATGAAATCTCCCTGCTGGCCAGTAGCGGTGCTAACGTCGCGCATTGCCCAGAGAGTAACTTGAAACTGGCAAGTGGGTTCTGCGAGGTGGCCAAGCTGCAAGCTCAAGGCGTAAATGTGGCACTTGGCACCGATGGCTGCGCAAGCAACAATGACCTGGATATGTTCGGCGAGTTACGCAGCGCCGCGCTTCTCGCCAAAGCTGTCTCCGGCGACGCTGCTGCTCTACCTGCGATGGAGGCGTTGGCTATGGCGACCATCAACGGCGCACGAGCACTGGGTCTTGATAATGAGATCGGCAGTATCGAGCCTGGCAAGCTTGCCGACCTGACCGCAATCGATCTCGATACGATTAACTGTTGGCCAGTACACAATCCGGTCTCCCATCTCGCCTACGCCGTCAAGGCATCCCAGGTCAGTCATGTCTGGGTAGGTGGCAAGGAGCTGCTTAGCGACGGCGTACTACAATCGATTGATGTGGATAAACTACAGAGTCACAGCGAAGCGTGGCGGCAAAAGATCGCTGCTCAGTAGCAGCCCGGAAAGCGACTCAGGAAACATTTGAAGACATATGGAAAACGTAGACGAATTAGAGATCCGCAAGTTTGAGGCCCTGGCTGCACGTTGGTGGGACCCAAACAGTGAATTTCGTCCATTGCACGAAATCAATCCCTTGCGTCTAAACTATATCAATCAGCAGATCAATCTGGCTGAGCTGGATGTCGTCGATATTGGCTGCGGTGGCGGCATTCTCGCTGAGGCAATGGCGAATCACGGCGCCCGAGTGACTGCCATCGACATGGCAGATGCCTCGCTATCGGTAGCGAAGCTGCATCAATTGGAGTCCGGGCTAACTATCGACTACCGTAAATGTGCTGCAGAACAACTCGCAGAGGAATACCCAGGCAAATTTGACGTGGTCACTTGCCTGGAAATGCTTGAGCATGTTCCTGATCCTTCCTCGGTTGTTGCCGCCTGTGCTCGATTGGTTAAGCCTGGAGGCAGGGTCTTTTTCTCCACTATCAATCGCAATCCGAAGTCCTATCTCTTCGCCATTGTTGGCGCCGAATACGTACTGAATTTGTTACCCAGAGGCACCCACGATTACGATAAATTCATCAAGCCGTCCGAATTGGCCACCTGGGCACGGCAAGCAGGACTCAGACTGAACGATCAAACTGGCATGGGCTACAACCCGCTGAGCAAGCGTTATTTCCTGGAAAAAGGCGTCAGCGTGAATTATCTCGCCAGCTACACCCGGGACATCGAGCAACCATGACTATGGAAACCTCAATAGACTGCCTGCTATTCGATCTCGATGGCACTTTGATCGACACGGCCCCCGACTTCCTGCAAGTCATGAATCGCCTGTGCGACGAAAATAACATCTCCCGCGTCACGGCCGAACAAGTCCATCAAACCGTCTCCGATGGTGCGCGAGCTTTGGTGAAGCTGGCTTTCAATATTGATGAGAACGATGGGAATTTTGCAGCACTTAATCAGCGTCTCCTCGACTTATACGATGAACAATTGGCCGATACGGAATCGACACTTTATCCCGGCCTTGATGCTTTGTTGCGTAAACTCGAAGCGCAGCAAATTCCCTGGGGCATAGTGACCAACAAACCTGCGCACTACGCTGAGAAGCTGCTCAAAGCACTGCAGTTGGATACTCGCTGCGGCTGCCTGGTCTGTCCAGACCACGTCACCGATCGCAAACCCCATCCTGAGCCGATTTTCCTTGCCTGCCAGCAACTCGGGCGCGGTACTGAACGCACCATGTATATCGGCGACCATGTCCGCGATATTCAAGCAGCGAAAAATGCCGATGTGATTGCAGTAGCTGCAGCCTATGGCTACTTGGCAGCCGATGCCAAAGCCGAGGAATGGTATGCCGACTTCATACTGCGCAGCCCCGAACAAACCGAATCCCTATTAACCATGTTGAAATTTGCCTGAGCCATGCCCGAATACACACCCGATTCAAACTTCCTTGCTGGAAAAAACATTCTTGTGACTGGTGCCGGCGACGGCATTGGTAGAGCGCTGGCAAAATCATTGGCCGATCACGGCGCCACAGTTATCTTGCTCAGCCGATCTCAGGAAAAGCTGGAAGCTCTCTACGACGAAATCGAGGCGCTACATCCTGGCAAAGTCATTATTCACCCCATGGATTTCTCGACCGCAAACGATGGCGACTACAAGCAATTGGCGGAATCCCTCAATGAGCAATTCGAATGTCTCGACGGGCTCATTCATAACGCTGCACTACTCGGCGCGCGGAGTCCGATTGAGTTTTACCCGGAGAAAGACTGGGCCGATTTAATGGCAGTGAATGTTAACGCTCCCTTCTATTTGACCCGTGCCCTGCTTCCCGCCCTCAACGGCTCAGACGATGCCCGGGTCCTCTTTGTCTCTTCCAGTGTTGGCCGCAAGGGTCGAGCTTATTGGGGAGCGTACAGCGTTTCGAAGTTTGCCCTCGAAGGACTGATGCAGGTGTTGGCAGATGAACTGGAATCGACTTCGAAAATTCGCGTGAATAGCATAAATCCAGGCGGGACACGTACTGCTATGCGGGCCGATGCCTATCCTGGAGAAAATCCCGAGACCGTTCCGACTCCAGAATCTCTTATGCCCGCCTATCTGTTTTTGTTGAGTGATGAGGCGCGGCCTATCAACGGCCAGGCATTAAACATCAGGGAATTCAGTGCCGAAAATTGGCTGGCAAGTGCTGCTGCAGCGCAGGACCAGGTGAAGGCTTAACGAGGGGCGAGACGCTTCTTCTCTGGTCTCTTATCTGTTCGTTTGTCTGTTCGTTTGCCCTTGGCTTTTTTCACCGAAGATTTCGGTTTTCTATCTGCGGATTGCTCGACTTCAGGATCCGCTGCCTTCAACAGCTTGTCGACTTCCTGCTTGTTAAGCTCCTGATATTTTCCCCGTGTAATCGCGCTGGGGATAAAGATAGGCCCAAAGCGTACCCGTTTGAGACGACTGACTTTCAAACCTTGCGATTCCCACAGTTTGCGTACCTCGCGATTACGCCCTTCCATGACTACCACGTGATACCACTGGTTGATGCCTTCGCCAGCGTAATATTGAATATCTGTGAAACGGCAAAGGTGACCATCTATCACCACCCCTTCATGCATCGCTTTCACCATCTCGGGCTTAACTTCTCCCATAACCCGCACAGCGTATTCCCGCTCGATCTGACTGCTGGGATGGGTGAGTTTATTGGCAAGCTCACCATCGGTGGTGAATAGCAACAATCCGCTGGTGTTGATGTCGAGCCGTCCTATGGAAACCCAACGACCGTGTTTAATAGGCGGCAGTCGATCGAATACAGTGGGCCGCCCTTCCGGATCCTTGCGTGAGCAGATTTCATCTTCGGGCTTGTTGTACAGCAATACTCTACGCTCTTCGCGCATCTTCTTTTGTGGTGCCAGCTTTTTACCGTCTACAACGATCTGATCAGCCTCCGAAACTCGCTCACCGATCTCGGCAATCTTGCCGTTGACTTTGATACGCCCGGCAGCGATCCAGTTCTCCACCTCACGGCGCGAACCAAATCCGGCTCTAGCTAGTACTTTCTGTAGTTTTTCTGTCTGGTCCATTGGACTCTATGTAGAACTCTTTGCAGGTCTCTAAGAAGTTGAGTAGGGTGATGTAAAAAACTCTAAGGGCTGGTAAGCAAGAACTAAGGAGTCAGTTGATTCTCTTCTGCATCACTGGCCTCTGATTCTGTTGCAGAACTCGCATCGGTTTTCTCATCGACCTGCTCATCTGGCGCTTCAGCTATTTCTTCATCTTCGCCTGAAGCTGATTCGGCGCTGAGGTCCTGATCCGAATCCGCAGATGTGCTGTTCTGATTATCAATCTCGAATGAATCCACCAGCGCTTCAGTTTCCGCCAGCTCATTATCTTCCGGCCAATCATCATCCGGGAGATCTTCCTCTTCGTCAGCGGCTTCCATGTCTGGGGTGCCATCTTCAGATTCACCCTCTTCGTCATCCATATCTGCCTCTTCGAAGCGGCGCGCGGGGTCGTCGTGGAGAATTTCGTCAAGAGGTTTCTTCGAGAGTTCAATGGCCTCTTCTTCGGCCAGGAGCTCGGCTTTCTCCTCCTCGGAGAGTTCGACCGCGTTTTCATCGACCGCATCTTCCGGAAGATCGAGTACTCGCTGATTCATTAAATCTTCAGTGAGATCGGTTTCGTTATTGGCAGAAACAAGCTCTTTGACCTCAGCCAATGGCGGAAGCTCTTGCAGGCTTTTGAGATTGAAGTAATCCAGAAATTGCTTGGTCGTTGCAAACATCGCTGGCCTGCCAGGCACATCACGATGACCCACGACCCGAATCCATTCGCGATCCAGTAAAGTCCGAATAATGTTAGGGCTTACTGCAACGCCTCGAATTTCTTCAATATCACCTCGCGTGATAGGTTGACGGTAGGCAACAAGCGATAGAGTCTCCAACAATGCTCTCGTATAGCGCGGTGGCCGTTCTTCCCACAGCTTGGCAACCCACTCACTCAAATCCTGCTTCACCTGAAAGCGATAGCCAGATGCGACCTCAATCAACTCAAAGCCGCGGTCGTCACAGGAATCGGAGATCGCTGACATGACATTCTTCAGTTCTTTCTTGTCCGGCTTCTCATCTTCACTGAACACCGCAATGATGTTGTCCAGCGACAAGGGTCTGCCAGCGGCCAGCAGCAGACCTTCCACGATCATTTTGACTTTGTTATCTACTTCACTCATTGTCGACTGCCACTATGGACGCTTCCTCTTGTCCTCGAGACTTGATATGAATTGGCGCGAAAGGCTCGGATTGTACGATTTCAACCATGGAGTCCTTTAACAGTTCCATCATCGCTAAAAACGTAACAACGACACCCAGTCGCCCCTCTTCCCTGATTAATAAAGAAACCAGAGGTACGAATTTGGTATTCGAAATACGCGCCAGAATTTCCGACATCTTCTCACGAGTCGAAAGCGTTTCCAGCTGAATGTGGTGATGCTCGAACATATCAGCGCGGTTCAGCACTCGCGCAAGACTCAACAACACTTCATCCAGTTTGACTTCAGGGTCTGGTGCTATTCGTTCAATTTTAGGCAAACTCGCGGAAGCCAACTGAATATCCCGATCGAGCCGAGGCATCTCATCGATATCCTCTGCCGCTTTCTTGAAGCGTTCGTATTCCTGTAAACGCCTGATAAGTTGCATGCGTGGATCTTCTTCATCCACCTCTTCTTCTTCCTGGCGTGGCAGCAGTATGCGCGATTTGATTTCCGCCAGCATTGCAGCCATCACGAGGTATTCGGCGGCAAGTTCAAACTGACCAGACTGCATAAGGTCGACATAGGCCATGTACTGATCGGTGATGTCGGCGACATTGATGTCGCGGATATCGATGTTTTGCTTCTTGATCAGATAGAGCAGCAGATCCAGAGGCCCTTCGAAGGCTTCAAGGAAGATTTCCAGCGCATCGGGTGGGATATACAAATCTTTGGGAACATCAGTGAACGCCTTGCCATCAATTATGGCAAGGGGCAATTCCTGTTGTTCGGGAGTCGCAGAAGCGATTTCTTCAGGGGCTGAGGCATCCCCCGTTAGGTCAGGTTTTCCTGGCTCTTCTTCGCTGATGGTGTCAGTCAAGCTCTAATTCTTCACGATTGATTGCAGGTGGAGATTTTACCCGAATTCTCGACAAAATGCTCAAGAGCTCACGCCCTCGAGTTGTCAGTTTTTTGCTCGGCTACCAGCCACTCAGTCCGATAGCAGAGCGTACCTCTGCCAGGGTTTCCTTGGCGCTCTCGCGCGCCGTTTCGGCGCCTTCCGCCAGGATGGATTTAACAATATCAGAGTCCTTCTCATACTGTTTGGCCTGCTCCTGGATTGGCTCCAGCTCGGCAGCCACGGCATCAATCACGGGTTTCTTGCATTCCAGACAGCCAATTCCAGCACTCTTACAACCTGCGACCACCCACTCTTTGGTCTTGTCGTCGGAATAGGCTTCATGCAGCTGCCAAACCGGGCAGTTTTGCGGGTCACCAGGATCTGTCAAACGTACCCTGGCCGGATCGGTGGGCATGGTGCTGATTTTCTTTGAAACTTCTTCGATGGGCTCACGCAAACTGATGGTGTTGTTATAGGACTTCGACATCTTCTGGCCATCGAGGCCGGGCATCTTCGATGCAGGTGTCAGTAGAGCCTGGGGTTCAGCCAGAATCATCTTGCCGCTGCCTTCGAGATAGCCATAGAGCCGTTCGCGATCACCAATGGATATATTTTGTTGCTCAGAGAGCAAAGCCTGGGCCTTGCTCAAGGCATCATGATCGCCCTGCTCCTGATAAGCGGTTCGCAACTGGCTGTACAGCCGGGCTGCTTTCTTGCCCATCTTCTTCACCGCCGCTTCGGCATTTTCCTCGAATCCCGGCTCTCTGCCATAGACATGGTTAAAGCGCCGCGCAACTTCTCGAGTCAACTCGACATGTGCCACCTGATCAGCACCTACGGGTACATGGCCCGCCCGGTAGATGAGTATGTCGGCTGCTTGCAGTAGTGGATAGCCGAGAAAACCGTAGGTATCCAGATCTTTCTCACTCAATTTTTCCTGTTGGTCCTTGTAACTCGGTACGCGCTCCAACCATCCCAGCGGAGTAATCATGGACAACAGGAGATGCAATTCGGCATGTTCAGGGACACGGGATTGGACAAAGAGCGCAGCTGACCCCGGATTGACACCCACTGCCAACCAGTCGATCACCATCTCAAGAACGTTCTCAGAGAAGATATCCTGCTCACCGTAATGCGTAGTCAACGCATGCCAATCTGCGACAAAAAAGAAACACTCGTACTCGTGTTGCAATTGAATCCAGTTCTTCAGCACACCATGCAGGTGGCCCAGGTGCAAACGTCCGGTCGGTCGCATCCCTGACAGGACACGTCGTTGCGATACTGCTGTAGACAAGTGGTTCTCCTCCGCCAAGCGGACAGTCAATCAAATTCAGGTTTGAGCGCGGATTATACCTGCGATCACAGAAAAGGGTCAGGGTCTCCTTTACCTTCCCTGATAACACTGGGCACCCCCTCCACCAGATCGATCATGGTAGTGGGCTCCAAGCCACAAGGCCCACCATCAATGATGAGGTCTACCAGCTTGCCCAGTTGCATGCGCATCTCATAAGGGTCGATGAGTTGATCCTCGCCAGGAAGAATCAGAGATGTACTCATGATCGGCTCACCCATCGTGGAGAGAATCGCCTGAGCTATGGCGTTGTCTGGCACCCTGATACCGATAGTCTTGCGCTTCGGATACATCAATCGCCGCGGAACTTCGGGCGTGGCCTTCAGGATGAAGGTATAGGGCCCGGGAGTGTATGCTCTGAGAATTCGATAAGCGCTATTACTGACCTGGGCATAAGTTGAAAGCTCAGAGAGATCACTGCACACCAAGGTAAATTGATGCTGGGCAGATAGCTGACGGATACGGCGAATCCGATCCAGTGCAGACTTGTCACCAATATGGCAACCAAGGGCATAGGTCGAGTCTGTGGGGTAAACAATGATGCCGCCCGCATACAGCACATCGACGGCTTGTTTGATGGTTCTGCCCTGCGGGTTGTCGGGGTGAACCTGATAGAATTCACTCATGATTCAATCTGGCGCTTACTTCTAACGGATACAAGTGGCCGGTGCTGGAGCCAACACGCGACGCTGGCAGAGTGTATTACACATGGCCGCCGCAAGCATCAGTGTGAGCACTGGATCAGTGAATAATTAACGAATAAGTAGAAGAAGCGAAGAAAGAACCGACAGGAGCAAGAATGTACTACGCGATTATCAGTGAAGACGTTGAAATGAGCCTACCCAAGAGACAGTCTGCCCGCCCAGCTCACCTTGAGCGTCTGCAGGCACTGGCGGACCAGAACAGATTACTGATCGCAGGCCCACATCCCACCACCGACAGCGAAGACCCCGGTGAAGCAGGTTTCAGTGGCTCATTGGTAGTTGCGGAGTTTGATAGCCTGGAATCTGCTCAGCGCTGGGCCGATGCCGATCCCTATGTTGCAGCAGGAGTGTACTCCCGGGTGCTTGTTAAACCTTTCAAACGAGTGTTTTAGCGCGTAACGCGAACCCCGGGCGTGGGTCAGTGACTTGGCTTTTTCCTACTCAGAGTTCTACTACTCACTGCCGGGCGCTGGCCCCAGGTCAGGAAATTCTGCATCGAGTGTCGCGTTCCATTCAGCCAATTGTTGCGCACGCCGAGCAAGCACAGCGGACACATCGCCCTCGATACGAATACTGTTGATCATGTCGCGCCTGCGCAACTGATTGACTACGTTTTGACCGGACGTCACTCGACCGAACACCGAATGCAAACCATCGAGATGGGGAGTTGCCAGGTGAGTTATGAAGAATTGACTGCCGTCTGTACCGGGGCCCGAATTCGCCATGGACAGAACACCGGGCCTGTTGTGCTTGAGCAGGACCTCGCCGCTGAAACGGTAACCTGGTCCGCCCGTCCCAGTACCCTGAGGATCACCGCCCTGAATCATAAAGTTGCGCACATAACGATGAAAGGTCAGCCCGTCATAGAAGCCACGCAGTGCGAGATTGACGAAATTGGCCACAGAAGTTGGCGCGGCGCGCTGATTCAACTCAGCCCTTATTTCTCCTTTGGAAGTATCGATTACCGCGACTAACTCTTGCGCGAAAGAAGGAAGCGGCAGCAACAAACTTAGCGCTAGACCGAGTCTGGCGTAATTAACCATGAGCAATCTCATCAATCTCATCCTGACAACCTTATCCCAAAAACCTTAAGCATTGCATTCTGATACCCGCCCAGTTTACGAACGACACCGCTATTGATTCAGCAACTCAATTATTTCATGCGTTGGCGTACGAACCAACTCCGCCGAGGATCGACCTGTTTTCGCGACCACCTGCTCTACCAGATAGGTGCCAGTGAGGTAACCAATCCAGCGGCGACCGTCTGGATGATAAAACATCCATTGCGCATAGGAGTCGTATGCAGACAATGGCAGAGCCATCAGCTCTTCAACCCACTCACTCGCCTCATCCGAGTAGTTGCCCCATAAAGGATTACTGCCTGCAAATTCTTTTTCGAAAACAGTCGCCATGCCTTCGCCAACAACAGCATCCATAAATGACGTGACCGGCTCGCCACCGCTAATTACCCATCCTCTAGTCAGATGATGCATCTCATGAAAAAGTGTTGAACGCAAATTCGCCCTGACAATCGCCTCCGCCCCATCCGGATGACCTGGATTGACAACAAACTCGATATGGCCCGGCGCGAGCGAAGAAGCGCCTATGCCGATTTCCGGGATCACATTGGGGCCGGTTGTAACCGACAGCAAAATCTCTTCGGGCAGATCCGGAAGCAGCCTGCGCACTTCGATCTCGGTTGTTTCTGCGATTTCAGAAACCAATGCCTTGAGCTCAGCGCTCAAGGCGCTGTTTGCGGACTCACTGCACTCAACAACAACTCCGTTAGCATTGGCGAACTGAGTAAATAGCAAAAACACTGTACAGCAAGTGAGATGAACCAACCTTCTTATTAACGCCATTAAATCCTTCCTATGGAGACAATCCTGTTAAGACCGACGAGACAGTTGACCAATTTGTTACTTTAGCTATCGAGTACCTTTATCAGGATTAGCCAGATCAAGTCTTTTTTAGAGCGCATATTCCAATATGACAGGCGCATGGTCGGAAAAATTCTCGCCAGTAAAAATTTCAGCTGAACGAACCTTACTCTTCAAGCCGGGTGTTACAACATGATAATCAAGTCGCCAGCCCACGTTCTTCGCTCTGGCCTGCCCCCGATTTGACCACCAGGAATACTGGTCGGCTTCCTGATTAACCTCGCGAAAGGCGTCTACAAATCCTAATTCGTCATAGACCATATCGAGCCAGGCGCGCTCTTCTGGCAGGAAGCCCGAGTTCTTCTGATTCGCCTTCCAGTTCTTGAGGTCGATTTCCTTGTGGCAGATATTCCAATCCGCACAAATAATAAATTCCCGGCGCTTGCGACGCAGCTTGCGCAGATGCTCACCAAAAAAATCCAGAAACTTCATCTTGCGTGCCTGTCGTTCTTCACCTGAAGAACCTGAAGGCAAATAGAGTGACACGATGCTCAAGCCCTCGTAGTCAGCTTGCAAGTAACGCCCTTCACTGTCTGCAATCTCAAAACCCAGCCCCTTGCTGACTTTCGCCGGTTTGCGACGACAAAACATCGCTGTGCCTGAATAGCCTTTCTTCTCTGCGTCGAAGTAATAACAATCATAGCCTTCCGGGTGGAAAACCGGATCGCTCAGCTGATCGATTTGCGCCTTGGTTTCCTGAAGGCAAATAACATCGGCATTGCTCTCTGGCAACCAGTCAAAAAACCCTTTGCGTGCGGCGGCCCGAATACCATTGCAATTAAAAGTCATAATGCGCATATGAAAAACTCCAGAAAACGTCGAGCGCCATTCTAACGAATGCGTCAGACCAGCTCTAGCCACATTAGGACGACATCAATTAGCGACAGCGACCATTCGAGCATGAGAGCCGGGGTCAGCGAAAAGGAAAAGCCTGCAAAATTATGAAAAGAAAATAGAGAAAAACTGAGAGAAGAACAGGGAGAAGACACAAAAGAGTCAGGAAATGATAGTTGAAGATAAAAAGTGTCACCAGCAGCTGTCAAAAACTGACCCAACACAATGCAACTCGGCATTCCTCAATCAGTTCGTAGCCACCACGCCTACCCCATATCATGCTTGCGCGAACGCATCCTCAGCGGCACGCACTAATGGCTTCATAAAAAAGGAGGATTGCGGCATCACGGACACCGGAAATCCGGCTTTATGTAGTTCCTGCCCAACCACTGGACCAATCGCTGCGACGAGAGTCTTGTCCATGCCACTGCGCAGCTTGGGCAATATGTCGTGAGCCTCAGCTACCTTAAGTAACCGACGCAGCTGTGGCTTACTGGTGAATGCAATCATCTCCACCTCACCACTCGCCAGCCCCTCGATTAACTGGACAACCTCAGCAGCATCACTCTCATCAGCATAGACATAAGGGGCAACAGTAGTCAGTTCAGCAAGCGCCCTGCCCGCCAAATAATCCATTAACTTCTGATTGGGATCCTCACCATATAGCTGCACAGCCAGCCGCTTGCCCCGTAAATCCATCTCACTGAGCGAGCCGATAATTCCATCGGTGGTAGGCGCTAAAGCTGGCGTAGGCGTGGGCCCACCCATCTCCCTTAGCGCCCTGGCCGGCTTCGGACCTCTGCTCAATATTTGCACAGAAGACAATGCTTCGATAAAACGCTCCTCCATTCCCAACCTCTGAGCAGCGCTGCGCAGACGACGCAAGCCCTCTCCTGTGAGCACGATGAGCATGTCAGGAGTTTGCTGGCAGAAACTCTCCAGCCATTGAGCGATCTTCTCCTGCTCAGGGCTGTCATGTATCGAAACCAGTGGAACACGGATGACTGAGGCCTGACGACGCTCAAATAGCGCCGCCAATACATCGAGTTGCCGGCTTTCAGGCAGCGCAATGGTATGACCTGACAATGGGGAATTGAGCAATGCTTTGTCATTCATAGTCTGAATCTCAATTGAATCGGTCAACTTGCTGATCTCCCTTACAGCAATCCAGACTTCGTGGAGCAGAAGCGCTGAATTATGACTCTTGCGTTACATATAGTAACACTTTGATTGAGCACACATTCGGAGACCACAAAACATTAGGGACCGCTTAATTATTAATATTTCGTAACATTTTCGGCAGACTCTCCTCACCCATCTCAAGTAGTCAATCTGCCAGCCCAGTGAATTAAGGCCTTAGCCCAATGATTTAACTGGATTTTCCTACAAATCACGGTAACAGTGACAACATACTGTTACTTTATACGCAGAAACGTGGGGAATACCCCAGTTTTGTTACCATTGTGCACGCAATGTGTTACTATTCGTTCCGTGTTAAGGATGAGCCGAAACACAAAACTGACATTAAAGGAGTAATTCAATGACACACGCTATTAAGAAAGCGAAGCCTATTGTAGAAGCCACTATTATCAGTGTCGCTCTGGTCGTTGCCGCCCTGGCCGTACCTGCTGGAATCGTCTACATAGCCGCTTAAATCAAAAGACTAGAAGGAGGCACCATGCAGAGTCCTTCCAAACAACGTTACACCTAAACGCCAGCCTGTCATACGACCGCGCTGGCGTTTTCTTATGGGTCAGATTTACACGATTCCCTACCCGATAGTTCGCCCATCCCGAGTTCCTACGCTCACTATTCGCCTAACCTCACTCTCCAGCTTTCCGGCGTTTCTACTCTCCAGCTTTTCTACTTTCCAGCTGACCCAAGCTGAATACATCCCTCAATCGGCCTTCAGCAGCCCTTCGCTCACACTCACGACCCATTCACTACTACTATCGCGCCCCACTGGTTCTCCATCCTCGTTTCGCATGGCACAACACTTTGTCAGCAGAAATCCAGGCGATTGGAATCAGGGACCGTGAGAAAGCTGAGCTGTCAGCCAGGCAATACGGAGTGTCAGAAGGGATAGCGCCGAAAAAACAGGGGCTTACTCTGGGAGAGCTAACTTGTCGACGAAGTTACAAGGTTTATGGGCGCTGTCCAACTGCTCGGCGATAATCTTGTCCCAACCAGTTCGGCAGGCACCGGGAGAGCCTGGCAGACAAAAGATGATAGTGCCATTGGCCAATCCCGCAAAGACGCGCGACTGAATAGTAGAAGTCCCGATCTCGTCATAGGACAACTGTCTGAACAACTCACCGAAGCCATAAATTTCCTGATCGAAGAGTGGCGTAATCGCGCGCGGAGTGTTGTCCCGGCTGGTAAACCCGGTTCCACCAGTCATAAGCACCACATTCACCGCCGGATCAGCGATCTTCAGCGAGACTTCGGCCCGCAGCTGATAGACATCGTCTTTAACGATGCATCGTGAATGCAATGAATGCCCCACTGCCTGCAAACTCTCCACCAGAACATCACCTGACTTGTCAGTCTCGGGGGTGCGTGTGTCGGACACTGTCACGACTGAAATACTAAGAGGTGTTGCTGCTGGTGTTTTTGCTGATGCAAGAGCGCTCATAACCGGAATCTTATGAAAATCGTGAATAGTGAGTTTGACTGTGAATCCTAGCCGCCTGTCATGTTCATGAGTCGAACAGGTTGGGCATGATCCTTGTCGTAGAAATAGTGTCGCTCCGGTTTGATATCCAGAGAGGCGACAATGGCTTTTTGTAAATCGAGGAATGACTTGTCGGGGTCGCGCAGTACCGCGCGTAAATCAACGGAGTGTTCATTGCCAAGACAAAGCAGCAAGCGCCCTTCGACAGTAACGCGTACCCGATTGCAGTCTTCACAGAAATTATGGGAAACCGGAGAGATGAAGCCAATACGGCCTTTCTTGCCTGCGACCTGAGTATAACGAGATGGCCCTGCCGTACGCTCGGCACTGTCCAGCAACTCGTACTGCTCTGCAATCACATCCCGCACCCAATCATTGCTGCAGGTTGTGTCTTCGCGATCGTGATCTGAAGCCTGCCCCAAGGGCATTTCTTCGATGAAGGCAATATCGATATCACGGTCCAGTGCATAATCGGTTAACGTGAGCACTTCGTCTTCGTTATATCCACGCATAATCACCGAATTGAGGCGGATCCGCTCAAAGCCTGCTGCGATCGCCGCATCAATGCCCGCAAGCACCTTATCCAATTTGCCTACGCGGGAAATACGCGTAAAGCGTTCTGCATCCAGACTATCAATACTGATATTGATGCGATTAACACCCGCAAGTTTGAGAGGCTCTGCGTATTTATCCAGCTGCGCGCCATTAGTAGTCAGCAACAGCTCGTCCAGCCCCGGCAACGCACCGAGCTTTTCGATCAGGGACATCACCTCGGAACGAACCATGGGTTCGCCACCTGTGAGACGAATTTTCTTTACGCCCATTTCGGTGAAAGCACGAGCAACATCGTACAACTCTTCCAGCGACAAAATCTGTTTGCGTGGCAGGAAGGTCATATCCTCGGTCATGCAGTAAACACAGCGAAAATCACAGCGGTCAGTGACCGAGAGACGAATATAGTCAATCCTGCGGCCGAAACGGTCCACCAGCTCCGTTGGCGGAACAAATTCGGAATGAGAATTGGGGTTTTGGTCTTGTGTCGCTGTCATAGCAGTCTCCAGGCGACACTATAACTCAGGTCGGCCATGCTATACAGAATTTGTGCCACGACTGGCACCTTATGTCGGTGAATTCAACCGCCAAATTCGAGATTTGCCCAGATGCCCTCAAAGGCTGCTCAATCCAATTTGCACGGCTAGAGAGATCAGCACGAGCCCCATTGCTCTCTCGAACCACAAGCCCAGGCTGAGCATGCGCTGGCGTACCGCGCGATGACCCAAAAAGAGAGAGAGCACAGCAAACCAGACGAAAGTTGCTACGGCCAGGTAGATCCCATAAACCAACTGCACCGTGCCTGGTGTTTGCGGATCAATGACCACGGTGAATAAAGCCAGAAAAAACAAGGTCGCCTTTGGGTTCAGACCATTCGTCAGAAAGCCTTGCATGACAGCTTTGCGAATATCGAAGACTTGCTCGCTCGCTTCGCCCTCACCTTGTTGGTTAATATCGCGTACCGCGATTGCCTTGATACCAAGATAAAGCAGATAGGCAGCAGCGAGCAGTTTCACCGCATTAAACAAAGTGGGTGAGCCGGCCAGCAACAAGGCTACGCCAAGCAGGCAGTAGGCGACATGAAGAAGAATCCCTGCACCGACACCCAATGCTGTCCAAACACCTGCACGCGTGCCAGATAGCACACATTGTCGAGTGACGATAGCAAAGTCAGGACCGGGAGAAGCAACTGCTAATAAGTGAGCAACTGCGATAGTGAGAAATTCCGACCAGTACGCTGCCATTCCTTGTATCCCTATTCAGGATTCAAACCTAGGGTATGCGCTCACTGAGCACCAGCTCTATGCGTTGCGCCTCTTCTGCAATTGCAATCGTTTCAGAGACCACCCGGTAGTCACCGCTTGCCGGTGTTGCGACTCCCGTTTGAGAAACCAGTGCTGACACATAGATCGAACTGGCCGTCGATAGATTAAAAGGCCCTACTGCGGAACTGTTATCAAGGCGCACCACACCAGGCAATTCACTGACGCTCAAGCGTACAGCCGCCAAAGGCGGCAACCCTTCTTGCTCGGCATTACGTGCAGCGATGAATACCAGTTGATTGGCTGCTATCTCATCGCCGATCTCGATGCCCTCTCCCAAACTGATAGCGACCTCTACTACAGGCCCTGCTGCCGCCTCAGAAGCTCCCTGTAACATCTGCTGCGCAGCGGCGATATTGATTCGCAGCTCTTGAGCAGCCGCAGAATTGGGATCGCGCTGGATCAGCAGTCGCCAATACTCAATGGCCGATTGCCAGTCTTCGTTTTGCTCGGCATCGGCAGCGAGCAATTGCAAGACCGACACCTCATTGGGATTGAGCCTCCTGGCTTCTGCGATCACTGCTTCGGTGTCAAGGCCCATGGTGAAATCGGCATTGACATACATGAGCAAAGCAATTCGTCCCAGGACCAGCGCTTTCTCGCCACCGTCTGGCAAAAGATCGGCCGAGCGTTCATAGGCAATTTGCGCTTCGTTAAACATGGTGAGATTAGCCAGATTTTCCCCGAGGAAATACCAGGCCCAGGGCTGCTGTTCATTTTCCTGCACTGCTTCGCCAAGTGCGATTATCAACTCCTGTGCCGCTTGTGGATTGCCACTGCTTTCCATCGTGCGCTCATAAAGATCTTGCAGTGCAATATCATCGAAATATCCCCAACGCTCATACAACACATAGGCGACAACAGGGAGAAGCAAGGCCAGCGTCACAGGGATAAGAATGGCTGTGCGGGAGTAGCCTACTCCTGATTTCGTTTTCTTTTTCGCTTTGGGAGACTGCTCATCCGCAGACTTGAGTGCCTCATCGACTTCGGTGTCTGCCAGCAGGTTTTGTTGCAACTCAAGCATAAGCCTGTCGAACTGCTGCTGATCAATGTCCCCTGTCGCGAGATCGCTCTCAAGTTCATTGCTGCGCTCATGAAACAGTGCAATGTTGGCACTGCTGCGTAGCTCTTCAGCATGGGAATCGTCATCCCGCTGACGCAATAGCACGGGCACAACAATGAACAGCGCAGCCAACAGAAACAGGCAAACAGTCAATATCCAGAACAAATCAGCTTTCCAATAGTGTTTTCAAGAGGGAGTTTGTATGAAATGAATTCTTTTTATGCGCAGACTAACAGCCAGCACTTTTTGATCAGGATGACTCATCTTTAAGCAGGCTTTGCAGTCGCGCTTGCTGACTATCATCCAGAACGTCTTCGCCATCCTCGACCGATTTCGCACGACGCCAAACCGACCAGGCAATAACGATTCCAATCAGGAGAAAGAACAAGGGCCCAAACCACAACAAGACTGTTTCCGCCCTAAGTCTCGGTTGATAGAAAATAAAATCACCATAACGGTCATACATGAACTGCTCTATTTCATCGTTAGTCCAGCCGTCAATAATCATGCGATGAATCTCACGTCGCAGATCCTCTGCTGTGCCGCCAGTGGAACCGCTGAGATTAGTGTTTTGGCACATTGGACAACGAAGCACATTGGACAGATGGCGGAATCGCGCCTGTTGCTCCTCTGTCTCAAATGCAAAAGTATCTACCTGTGCAAAAGTGCTACCTGGCGCTATCAGTAACAGCGCCGAGGCTAGCAGGATACTCAACAGGATTTCTGCGCCGGGTAAACGAATTCGGGAAGTGACCACGTTCAGTCGCCACCTTCTGCACGCAGCTCATTGATAGCCGGCAGGAATTCTTCACGCCAGACATTTTCATCGAGCACGCTCACGTGGCGATAGCGAATCACGCCATTACTGTCCACCAGATAGGTTTCCGGCGCGCCATAGACACCCAGGTCGATGCCGAACCGACCTGACTCATCGAGAATACTGAAAGCAAAGGGATCGCCATTGTCATCGAGCCAACGTAGCGCCAGATCCTGCTGGTCGCGATAATTCACGCCGACAACAGGGATTTCCCCTTCCTCAGCCAAACGCATAAATGTCGGATGCTCAACGAGACAAGGCAAGCAGTAACTTCCCCACACATTGAGCAAAAACATGCCGTCTGGTAAATCCTCATTACTTACCTGCTCGCCCTCAACGGTGGTCAGCGCAAAACCCGGCATGGGTTTGTCGATGAGCATGGAGGGCAATTCTTTCGGATCCAAATACAGGCCACGCCAGAGCAACACAGCTAGCGCAAAAAAAGCCAATAAGGGGATAAACGCTTTCCATTTCTGCATGGTAGTGTCTCAGGAAGTCACAGCGGCATCTGCACTTGGCGCAGAACTGTTAGCAGTTTTGTCTTTCTCGATGCTACGGCGCTGTCGAACACGGCGATAGCGTTTGTCAGCGGCAGCGAGACTGGCGCCAAATGCCATGATGATCGAGCCTAACCAGATCCAGCGCACGAACGGTTTGATATAAAGGGTCATCGACCAGGCACCGGTTTCTTTGCGCTCACCGAGAGTTATAAACAAGTCGCGCAGAAAGCCTGCATCGATTGCCATCTCTGTAGAGGGTGTGCCGCTGGCAATATAGACTCTGCGCTCCGGGTACAAATCGCTCACGCTTTGCCCTTCGCGGCTAACGAGTATCTCTGCGCGATCACCGATGAAGTTTGGCCCTTCAATGCGATTGCTGCCCGTTAGCAAAAAGGAATAATTGCCCAGCTCAGTGCTCTCCCCGGGAGCTAACAAGACACTCTTCTCCTGAGCGAAATAACTGGTTAACGCGACACCGACCAGCATGACTGCAATACCGAAATGGGCCAATTGCATACCATAGTAGCTATAACTCAAGCTGCGCATTCCAGACAGGGTGCTGGTTTTGTTGGCAGTTCGATTGCGAATGTCTTTACCGATGCTCAACACAATCCAGCATGCAAGAGACAACGCCACTGTGGCGGCAATTGAGATTTCAAGCAGTACGATCAGAGGCAAAACAATACCCAGTACCACGCTGGCGAGCGCGACTCGAGTCAGCTGTTGTTTCAAGTAATCAGCGGAAGTGCGTTTCCAACGACTAAAGGGGCCGATACCGAGGAGCAGCACCAGCAGAATCATCAAGGGCACAAAGATCGAGTTGAAGTATGGCGGCCCGATGGAAATCAGATCATCGGTAATCGCCTGATAAATCATTGGGAACAAGGTGCCGAGAAAGATAGACGCGGCGGCTACCACCAAAATAACATTGTTGGCCAACAAGAAAATTTCGCGGGACAGCAGCCCAAATCCAACATCGGACTTCATCAGCGGTGCGCGCAAGGCGTAGAGCAACAAAGCTCCACCGATGAAGAATCCAAGAATAGCTAAAATAAATACGCCGCGAGTCGGGTCACTGGCAAAAGCATGCACCGAGGTCAGTAGTCCTGACCGGGTGATAAAGGTGCCAAGCAGACTGCCTCCGAATGCAAGAATGGCGAGAAGCACAGTCCAGCTCTTGAACACACCCCTCTTTTCAGTCACCGCCAAGGAATGCACCAATGCCGTGCCAAACAGCCAGGTGATCAGCGGAGGATTCTCGACCGGATCCCAGGCCCACCAGCCACCCCAACCTAGTTCATAGTAAGCCCACCAGCTGCCAAGCGCGATGCCGATAGTGAGAATAGCCCAGGCAATATTGGCCCAGGGTCGCGACCAGCGCGCCCAGGCTGCATCCATCTTGCCGCTGAGCAACGCAGCGATAGCGAATGCGAAGACGACTGAGAAGCCAACATACCCCATGTACAGAGTGGGTGGATGCACGATAAAACCGATATCCTGCAATGCAGAATTCAAATCTGCACCATCGGCAGGTGGTAGAGGAATAATGCGATCAAAGGGATTGGAAGTGCCCAGCATGAACAGAATATAGGCTGCGGTCAGCAAGCCAAGCACACCCAACACCCGCGAAATGAAATCGAGTGGCATGCTCTTCGAGTAGATTCCCACCGCGAGCATCCATCCAGTCAGCATAAAGGTCCACACAAGGAAGGAACCCTCGTGACCACCCCAAACTGCGGTCAACTTATATCGGGTTGGCAGCAAGGAATTGGAATGCTGAGCAACAAACCGAACAGAGAAATCATCAACAACGAAAGCGTAAGCCAGAATTGCCAGGGCAATTCCGGTAAACACAAATACGCCCGCTGCCAAAGGACGCGCCAACTTCATCCACAACAGATTGTTGGTTTGCGCACCCACCAATGGCAAGGTGCCAAGTATCACACTCAGACACAGCGCCAGAATAAGCGAAAAGGAACCGAGTTCGGGTATCATTTATGACTCCGGCAGCAGCGGATGATTGGCCGCCGAAGCGCCAGCTTCGTCCAGGGCCTTCTTGACCTCGACTGACATGTAGTTCTCATCGTGCTTGGCAAGCACTCTGGAAGCGACAAAGACACCTCCATTATCCAGCGAACCTTCGACTACGACTCCCTGCCCTTCGCGAAACAAGTCCGGAAGAATACCCTCATACTGGATCATTACGTCATGGACGTAGTCGGTCGCTGCAAAGCTAACCTGTAAACTGTCCTGCGCCGAGACGACAGAGCCTTCTTTCACCATGCCACCAATACGCACCTGATCGCCAGGCGTCACTTCGCCATCGGCTACCTGTGTTGGTGTGTAAAACAAATCGATATTCTGACTAAGCGCAAACAGAGTCAGGCCAATGGCAATTGTCAGACCAGTGGCAATAAACAGAATAATCCCCAGGCGCTTTTGACGATGAGGCTTCATCATGTGCTTTCTCCCACAGACTTCGCTGAATCCATAAGTGGTTCGAGTGGCTCCATCTCGAGTGCATCAGGCTCATCCGGTTGGGCCGTTTCCGTATTCAAAACCTGGCGGCGCTTGATCTCTTTCATCAGTTGCTTCTTGCGCCGCATCGGCCACAGCAAGTTCACCGCCAAAAACAGCGCGAACATGGCGTACACCGACCAGACGTTGGCCGCGTAGCCACCCATGGCAAAAAATTCTTGTAGAGAGTCGAACTGGATCATCAGGCGGCCTGCTCCACCAACTCGTTGACCCATTGCGCTTTGCGCTCACGGCGCAAAATTTCATTACGCATCGACAAAATCAAACTGACCACAAAAAACAGATACACACCGATCACCATGATCAGAAACGGCACCCAGATTTCCGGACCATTGGCCTGGGTATTGTCGGTCGTAAAATTAGTCGGCGGCTGATGCAGCACATCCCACCAGATAACTGAATACTTGATCACAACCATGTTGATGGTGCCAACAATGGAGAGCAAGGCACAGGCTTTGGCCGCGGCATCGGTGTCTTCGAGCGCTGAACGCAGGGAGATCATGCCGATCAGGAGGAAAAACTGCAGCAGCAATGACGTAAGGCGCGCATCCCACACCCAGAACGTACCCCAGGTATCGATACCCCAAATTGAGCCCGACGCTAGCGCAAGCGCGGTGAACCAGGCGCCCAATGGCGCAGCCACTTTGACCACCACATCGGCAAGCTTCATCTTCCATACCAGGGAGACAGTGCCGGCGATGGCCATTAACGGGAAAAACGCAAGGGAGATACTGGCCACAGGCACGTGCACGTAGAAAATTCGATTGGTGAGACCTTGCTGATAGTCTTCAGGTACAAACAGCAGTGCCCAGGTGACGCCTACCACCAGAGACAGCAACATGCCGCCGACCAGCCAGGGCAGCCAGCGCTCAGAAATCTCATAGAACCACTTGGGTGAGCCAAGCTTGTGAAACCAGGTCCACGTCGCCATTTACAGGTATCCAGCCATTCAGATTCAGCAAAAAATATTAACATGGGCCAATTCCTGGCCCCTGTTACTTATTGTAACTCATTGTAAATACGTGCTTATAGCCTAATTGGGCTACAAACCGCGGAACATCGGCTCAGTTCACACTTATACGCAGCGCCGCAGCCGAGGCCAGTGGTGCGAGGGTCACGGCGAAGAGCAACATCGCGGCCATGATCGCCAAAAATCCGAGAAGCGATGCGCCATTCTGAGTCTGCTGCACTGCCAGGGTCCCGGCGATCAAAACCGGCACACTCATGGGCAGCGTAATCATCGCCAGAATCAGCCCTCTGCTCCCCAGCCCGACTGTGAGAGCCACGCCGATGGAGCCCAGCAGACTGAATACCGGGGTGCCAAGCAACAACGTGAGGAACAAAACCAGATAGGCCTCGTCCGGTAGATTGAGCATGTACGCAATGAGCGGTGACACCAGCACAACCGGCAATCCACTCACCAGCCAGTGGGAAATGTTCTTGGCCAGCACCATGAAGAACAGCGGATGTGGACTGAGTAGTAATTGCTCCAGCGAACCGTCTTCGTAGTCCGCCCTGTAGAGATTGTCCATGGCAAGCAAGGCCGCCAGCAGTGCAGAAATCCACAATACCCCTGCTGCGATAACGCTGAGTCGATCCGGTTCAGGCGAGATACCGATGGGAAAAAGCGAAGCAACAATGAGAAAGAACATGAAGGGATTAACCACATCGTTCTTCCTTTTATAGGCAATGATGAGATCGCGCTGCAAAGTGGCAAGGAAAGCAGCCGCAGTACTGGTTCTCTGGCTAGCCAAGATTCAACACCTCCAGATCAGGTACATCCAGAGCGTGATGGGTTGTCACCAGTACTGCCCCGCCTCGGGCGGCATGCTGATGCAGGAGCTTTTCCAGGAGTGCCACACCATCAACATCGAGCGTAGTGAAAGGCTCATCCAGCACCCAGAGTGTGGCTTGACTCAATAACAAACGCGCCAGCGCAACCCGCTGCTGCTGACCAGCGGACAAGGCATAGCACTGTGACTCTTCAAAGCCGCGCAGTCCTACTCCGGCCAATGCTTTGAGTAGTTGCTGCTCATCCACTTCGCGCTGTAAACGACAACTCCAGCGCAAGTTTTCCAGAGGCGTCAGCACCTTGTTCACACCCACGCGGTGACCGATGTAGAGCAGCTGCGAACAATACTCTTCGTAGTGCTCGCGAATTTCCCGGCCCAGCCACAGCAACTCACCCTCATAGTCGCGATTCAGCCCGCAGACCATACGCAGCAAGGTAGTCTTCCCAGTGCCATTGGCCCCTTTGATCTGTACCACCTGCCCACGCCGGACGCTGAAGTTCAGACCACGAAACAGCACTCGTTCATCACGCTCACAGTACAAGTCACTGGCACTGAGCAGTGTCGTTGCGCTCAACTCGGAGCCTGTTGTTGGAGTCGCGGGAGTAGCCGAAGAAGAAGTCGTTTGCTGGGTCATAGTGAACAGTAGTCGATTCTGAATCAGGAGCCAGTAATCGGCAGCAACGAAATTGACTGACCCAGAGGAGGCGCGATTATAGCCTGTCGCGATCAGCAACGCTCGCTTGCAGGCACCGGGCCTGCAAGCAGAACGCGGAAATACCAGGTGATCTGATTAGCTCCAGTCAGCCAATCGAGCGCGCAGGCGCATTGCCGCCTGGGAGTGGATCTGACTGACGCGAGATTCACTGACACCGATAACCTCGCCGATTTCCTTGAGGTTCAACTCTTCATCATAGTAGAGCGCCAGTACAAGCTTTTCACGATCCGGAAGACTGTCGATCGCTCGGGACAGATGGGATTTGAATGAGTCTCTTTGCAGCCCATCACAGGGACCCGGCAATTCACCCGCAGCCAGCTCGATGGCGGAGTCATCACCTTCCATGATGTCGTCAAAGCTGAACAGACGAGAGCCCGTGGCGTCCTGGAGAATGGCGTAGTAGGCATTGAGATCGATGTCCATTTCCTTGGCGATCTCTTTGTCTTTCGCGTCTTTGCCAGTACGTGCCTCAATCGCCTTGATGGCTTCAGCAACCTTGCGGGATTTGCGATGAACTGAGCGTGGCGCCCAATCCCCCTTGCGCACTTCATCCAGCATCGAACCCCGAATACGAATCCCGGCATAGGTTTCGAAACTCGCACCCTTGCTCACATCGTACTTGCTGGCCGCTTCGAGCAAACCAATCATGCCCGATTGGATCAGATCATCGATCTGTACGCTGGCAGGCATGCGCAGCAAAAGATGGTGGGCGATGCGTTTTACCAGCGGTGCATAGCGATCTACTACTTCGCTGAGTTCAGCATCTTCGATGGCGTTTGTGCTGCTCGTTTTATCGAGAGCAGAGGCTCCAGTAGCTGAAGTCATTTTCAGTCATCCCGTATTATGTTGGTACGTACTGCTGTACTCGAAGCCAGGGAGTAACCACCGAGCAATCCGGGATGGATTAGTCGCGAGTCTCTGGCCAGTTTATTGTCGACTTGATTGAAGGCAGCATGGATGCCACGCGACTCAGTTTGTTGAGCGCGCAGCGACAGGGAGTCATCTGCAGGGATTTCAGAGATGAGACGGTCAATGACACAGACTGCTCCTACAGACCGTGCCGAGATTGTACGCTGTGCTCCAGACCAGGCTGGTGTCACTTGTTTGTCCCCGGTTCTCGTCGCACGACATTCACACAACGAATGCGGCGACTCTTTTAACTGCTACCGGAATCCTTTCCCCGGGTTCTGTGCTGCCCTGTAAACACCCTGCTCACCAGCATGGATCTGGTGTTATGAATCTCTAATCAGCCCTCTTTGCACGAGGATTTGCCAGCATACTTTTTAGCTTCGTATCCGCTTCGTATCCGCTTTATTTCCGCTTGTGCCTGTTTTCTTGCTACACCCTGAAACTGTCCCTCAGGAAGGCTCAAGAAAACTCACTGGCAACCGATTTAGATTCACACAATGTCTCGAATTCAATCCGATTCATTGGCAGGTAATGCGGCAGGTTCAAAACCTCTTGAAGACCAATGCCTTCCTGGCACTAGCCCGTTTCCGTTACCTGCTCTATACAGTGCAAGATATGTTCCAATCGTGTGCGCACTGACACAAATAGTTGCCAAAGCCTTTAAATACCGGCATTTCAATGGCTTAGCGAAGTGCTGAGGAATTACAGTCAGAAGCGTTAAAAGCGCCAAGAATTTGGCGTGGACTTACGTGACGCCAGAAAATAAGCAGCTTTAAGCCAATTTTCTGGCGCCTTCGGAAGACTCAGATCAGAGAATCCCGCGCAGTGTTGTGAAATCGAGCCGCGAATCAGGCCTTTGGCGGTGTGACGCCTGTCTGCCCCATGTATTTGCCGCCACGCTGGGCATAGGTCACTTCGCACTGCTCATCAGATTGATAGAACAGCATCTGGGCGACCCCTTCATTGGCATAAATCTTCGCTGGCAGAGGGGTGGTATTGGAGAATTCCAGCGTGACATGCCCTTCCCATTCCGGCTCCAGCGGAGTCACATTCACGATGATGCCGCAGCGGGCATAGGTCGACTTGCCTAAACACACCGTGAGTACATCTTTCGGAATGCGGAAATACTCAATCGTGCGGGCAAGCGCAAATGAATTTGGCGGAATGATGCACACCGGTTCATCAATTGAAACGAAACTCCCTTCGTCGAAGTTCTTTGGATCAACCACATTGGTGGTGTGTACGTTGGTGAAGATTTTGAACTCACTGGCACAGCGCACGTCGTAGCCATAGCTGGAGGTGCCATAGGAAATCACCTTCTGATTGTCGACATAGCGTACCTGCTCGGGTTCAAACGGATCTATCATGCCTTCTTCCTGTGCCATTTTCTTGATCCAGCGATCCGATTTGATACTCATCTTGCTCTATGCCTCACCCTTTGAGTGCCCGTGAAAAGGAAAGGCGCATGATAATGGCAATCCATCAGCGATTCATCCATTTAATCCTGTCTGTGCGTGCACCAGACGATCACTGTCACGGATCAAGAACAGTATCGCCCACTGACAGCTTCTGCGACTGGCCTTGTAGCGCTATAATCGCGTCCACACTCTCTGCTTAACCCCTCTTCCTGCACGACGCGAAAGAGACTCCCTACGACGAAAGGAATTCCTGTGAAAAAATGGCAATGTTTGGTTTGTGGCTTTATCTATGACGAGGAACTGGGACTGCCCGAAGATGGCATCGCCCCAGGAACCCGTTGGGACGAAATACCCGAGGACTGGATGTGCCCCGAATGCGGTGTTGGCAAAGAAGATTTCGAAATGGTCGAAATGTAGTTTGTGATGCGCAATTCACTGCTTCGCACTCACACCGCTAGCCTGGGACAGCCTGTCTTACCCTGACCCACATCACCCTAGACCATAGAATGTAGACCGTAGAAGGAAACCCTCGTGACAGCTCGCAAAATTCTGGTAACCAGCGCCCTGCCCTATGCCAATGGAGATATTCATCTCGGGCATTTAATGGAAACAATCCAAACCGATATCTGGGTGCGCTTGCAGAAGATGCAAGGCCATGACTGCATTTACGTCTGTGCCGATGACGCCCACGGTACTGCGATCATGCTGAGCGCCGAGGCCAGGGGCATCACTTCAGAGCAGTTGATTGCCGAGGTGCAAGCCAGTCATGAGAGAGACTTTGCAGGCTTCCTCATTGGTTTTGATAATTACTACAGCACGCACTCGGATGAAAACCGGGAATTATCAGAGTCGATTTTCAAGAAGCTGGATGCCAACGGTCATATTGCGCGACGTGCGATCACTCAGCTTTTCGATCCGGAAAAAAACCTGTTTCTCGCCGATCGCTACATCACTGGCGCCTGCCCGAAATGTAAAACGCCCGGACAATACGGCGATAACTGTGAGGCCTGTGGCTCCACTTATAACCCGGCTGAATTGATTGAGCCGAAATCGGTGATCTCAGGCGCAACTCCTGTTGAGAAGGAATCCGAGCATCTCTTCTTCCGCTTACCCGAATTTCGCGACATGCTCAAAACCTGGACACGCAGCGGCACGCTTCAGGATCAGGTGGCCAACAAACTCAGTGAATGGCTTGATCAAGAGCTGCAGGAATGGGACATCTCCCGCGACGCACCCTACTTCGGATTTGAGATCCCAGGCTCACCGGGTAAGTACTTCTATGTGTGGCTTGATGCCCCGATCGGCTACATGGCCAGTTTCGCAAACTACTGCGCACGGGAAGGTATCGACTTCGATGACTACTGGCGGCGCGATAGCGATGCTGAGGTCTATCATTTCATTGGCAAGGACATCATTAATTTTCACACCCTGTTCTGGCCCGCCATGCTGACCAGTGCCGAGTATCGTACTCCGACCGCCGTCTATACCCATGGCTTTCTGACTGTAGATGGCACCAAGATGTCCAAGTCCAGAGGCACCTTTGTCAACGCAAGTACTTATCTCGAGCACCTCGACCCGGAATATCTGCGCTACTATCTCGCTGCCAAACTGAATGCCAGCATCGACGATCTCGATCTCAACCTGGAAGACTTTGCACAACGAGTGAATTCAGACCTGGTTGGCAAGGTCGTCAATATCGCCAGCCGCTGTGCCGGCTTCGTCAACAAGGGTTTTGCTGGTCAACTGGCCAGTGAACCGGATAATCGCGCACTGCTTGAAGAAATGCAGAATGCTCGAGGTGAAATCAGCGACTTCTATCAGCAACGGGAATATGGCAAGGCAGTGCGGGCCATCATGGCGCTGGCTGACAAGGCGAATCAATACATCAACGACAAACAACCCTGGGTCATCGCCAAGGAAGACAAGACTTCAACTGAACTGCAGGCCATTTGCAGCACCGGTATCAATGCCTTTCGCCTGTTGATGATTTACCTGAAGCCTGTCTTGCCCGCCATGGCAGAAAAAGCCGAACAGTTTCTTGGTGTCGATCCACTTCGCTGGGACGATCTAGAGAGCCTGCTAATTGAGCATCCCATTAACAAATTCAAACCACTCATGACGCGAGTGGAGATGGACAAGGTTAAAGCCATGATTAATCAGACTCAGGAAGCCTATGAGGCCAAACAAAATGCTGCGGCTGAACAAGCCAACGCCAGTCAGCAACAAGAGGATGAGAGCGGCTTCGAACCTGTTATCGAATTTGCTGACTTTGCCAAGATTGACCTGAGACTGGCATTGATTACCGGCGCCGAACACGTGGAGGGTGCTGATAAACTGCTACGGATCACACTCGACGTTGGCAAGGACAAAAACGGTGCGCCAATCGAGCGCACCGTATTGTCTGGCATCAAGTCGGCGTACAGCCCGGAGCAACTTGTCGGCAAACTCACAGTATTGGTTGCAAATCTGGCCCCTCGCAAAATGAAATTTGGCACCTCGGAAGGAATGATTCTCGCCGCCGGTCCTGGTGGAAGCGACATCTGGTTGCTGGAACCCCACGAAGGCGCACAGGCTGGAATGCGCGTCACCTGATCACTCACCTGTTCACTCATTCGCTCACTCATCTGAGCGCAACAGGAACAGCCACTACCGTGGGCCATTGGCATTGGCCAGAGCAACGGGCTAAGCTAGCCTGAACATCCAGGGTTTGTTCAGCGACAAATGGCGCGTGACCCACCCATCAGTTAAACGGAGTCGACCAAAGCAGTATGGCCAACTTTACTCATGTTTCTCGGACCATTTCGGTTTCTGTCACCAATTTTGCCAAACTCAGAAATCTGATCATCGCAGCGATTGCCACCTTCCTGCTCACGCTGTTCAGCAGTGCCGCCCTGGGACAGTCCAATGAAATTCGCGCCATTCAAGACTCAGTCATCAAGATCTACACAACCCAGGCGGCACCCGACTACTTCACTCCGTGGAGATTGCTGACGCCGCGTCAGAGTAGTGGTTCCGGTGCCGTCATATCAGGCAATCGGATTCTTACCAACGCACACGTTGTGGCGAACGCCAGTTATGTGCAGGCACAAAAACACAATGACCCGCAGCGCTATCTGGCACGGGTCATCTTTGTCTCCCACGAAGCCGACCTGGCAGTCATCACCGTCGATGAAGCTGGCTTCTTCTCTGACCTGGAAGCTCTGACTATCGGTGACCTCCCACCGCCATTGCAGGAAGTCTCGGTTTACGGCTACCCCATCGGAGGCAGGTCTCTCAGCATCACCAAGGGCATTCTTTCGCGCGTGGAGCAACAGGTTTACGCCCATGCCGGCGCCTATTTGCTGGCCGGGCAAATCGATGCCGCGATCAATCCGGGCAATAGTGGTGGGCCTGTAATCGTCGACGAACAGATAGTCGGGGTCGTCATGCAAGCTAATGCCGGTGGCCGTGCAGAAAACCTCGGCTATTTCGTACCACCAAGCATCATTCAGCATGTGTTGGCAGATAGCGTTGATGATCATCTTGGCGGCTTTCCGGATTTGGGCTTTCGCACCCAGACTCTGGATAGTCCGGCAGCAAAATCGGCGTACGGTCTCAGTGAAGACCAGCGAGGCGTGTTGGTGATCAAGGTATTTGACGATTCGCCCGCGGCAGGCCTGCTACAGGAAAACGACGTCATCCTCAGTATCGACAACTATGACATCGCAGATGATGGCACGATCAAAATTACCGACGACATTCTTACCGACTATAAATACGCCATCGACATGCATCATATTGGCGACTCAATTGAACTCTCGATGGTACGAGGAGGCATCTCTCAGGAAATCTCTCTGACCGCTCAGCCTGCACTCCCGAATTACAGCCTCGTCGCCAGCGAACAGTTTGATTCTATACCCGAATATTACATTTACGGCGGCGTGCTGTTCGTACCGCTGAACATGAACCTCATCAAGCGCTGGGGTAACGACTGGAGTCGAACCGCGCCGGTTAGCCTGTTGCAGGCACGCAATGAATGGAGTTCTCCAGATCGTCAGCAATTGGTTGTGGCGTTACAGGTGCTGGCCGCGGACGTCAATCTGGGTTACCACGATTGGCGCAACTGGATCGTCAACCATATCAATGGCGAACCGATTCGTGATTTTCAGCATTTCGCAGAGATACTGCGCTACAACGACAAAGAGAATGTGGTATTCGAAAACGACAATGGCTACCAGATGGTCATCAATCATCAGGAAGCTCAGGAGAGTGAAGATGAAATCCTGATTCGTTACCGGGTACCTTCAGCCCATTCACAGGGACTGTTTGCCGAGTAAACCATAACGTCACAGGCTGGGCAGAGGCATGGACACGGCCATGAACAGGCGCATGAACAAGGGCATGAAAGAGACACGATAATCCTCCACTAATACCTCTTCCTGGACACAGGTCATGGTAGAATCCGGGCGATTCTTCCAGCGATTTGAACGGATACAGGGCCAGCCTCAATCAATTTCTCAATGAGCTGATTGAGCACTACTCTCTTGAGCGACTACGTACAGATAAACACCCTCGCAACCTTTTTTGCGGCTGCACTCCTGAACAATGTCGTATTAGTGCAGTCACTAGGCGTGTCTGCCTTATTTGCCTTTAGCAACACCCGACAACAAGCCAGGGAGCTCGCACTGCTAAGCTTTGTGCTGATGAGTGTAAGCGGCTCACTCAATGCACTGCTGGATGCGACGCTGCTAACCCCCTTGGGTCTGACTGGTATCAGGCTCATTGTATTTACCACGGTAAGCGCTTCTCTTGCAGCTCTGGCCTGCTGGCAAATCGGCAAACACTTCCCAAAATCCTATCGACGTAATCGTTTCGCTATTCTTCTCGCCGGAGCCAACAGTGCTATTTTGGGGCTTGCGTTACTCAATGACCCTGCTGGCAGCGTCAGCCTCGCTCAATCAACCCTGCTGATACTTGGCGGCGCAGCTGGTTTTAGCGTACTGCTATTGGCATTTGCGGCTCTACGCGAACGCATCCCCGAACAATCCGTGCCTTTGCCTTTTCGTGGCACAGCCATTCAACTTATCAGCGCAGGACTTGTTGCCATGTCACTGCTGGTATTGGGCGGAGTCCTCGGACGATGAACTCATTCTCGAACGCTGTATCTATCGAGTACTCATTGAGCGGGGCTGGGCAGAATATTTTTATGCTCATGCTTGCCATTGTCTTCATAGCAAGTCTTATTGGGGTAGTTCGCTTTCTGAAACGATTGCATGCCACCCAAAGTGGACTGGTCGATGAGATAGACTCGTGGCTGCCTCAGACCCAATGTGGCCGCTGTGGATTCGAGGGTTGCAGACCTTATGCACAAGCCATTGCAGCTGGCGAAGCCGTCAACAAGTGCCCACCTGGTGGTCAGGAACTGATAAACACTCTCTCTGATTTGCTCTGCGAACACCCCGGACCATTGGATACTCGTCACGGCAGCTTTGTTCCTGCACAAGTTGCTGTGATCCGGGAGGCCGAATGCATCGGCTGCACAAAATGTATTCGCGCCTGTCCGGTCGATGCCATTCTTGGCGGCCCGAAACTGATGCACACGGTAATCAGCGACGAATGTACTGGCTGCGATCTCTGCCTGCAGCCCTGCCCCGTAGACTGCATCGACCTGGTGAGCGTAGAGCAGCAAACAGGCAAGAACATCCTGCCAATAACAAGCGGTACAACGGGAGCACCTGCCCATGTTGCTTAGCAAGCTTGGTCATGCCCTGTCAGGTCACAAGTGGCGAGCAAACGGAATTCGTCTGCAAGATTCGCATCATGACAAAGCGGCTAGCTTGCGCTCACGGATCATGCCGACACCGCTTCCCAAGGTATTGAGAATTAACTTGCGCCAGGCAGATGGCAGCTTCGCCAATCCTGTCGTCGCCGTTGGCGACAGGGTCTTACAATACCAGCTAATCGCACAGCCAGGTTCTGAGTACGCGGCGCCCGTGCACGCGCCAGCCTCAGGAGAAATCCTGGCGATCGAACATTCACAGTCAATCAGTCACGACGCACTGGAACTCAACATAGTCATCACGGTCGATGAACAGCAGCAGAGCCTGGTCACGCCTGCGCTGGAAGACTATCGAAGTGAAAACCCGGAACAGATTCACAAGCGCATTGAAAATGCCGGAGTGCGCGGCGGTGCAGGAATCGGGTTTCCGGTCGCAAGTAAAATCCAACTCGGCAAACGACCTAATGCCCGCGTGGTGATCATCAATGCTGTGGAGTGTGAACCTGCCATAAGCGCCGACGAAGCACTGTGCAGGGAATACGCGGAACAATTGGTGACAGGCGCTGAGATTCTGCAGTACGCCGCACTCGCCGAGCGCTGTGTGCTGGCGTTCCAGAAAGGCAAGCCAGATGCCTTACAGGCATTGAAAGAGGCACTGTCAAACAGCAGTGTTGAGTTAGACCTGGCTCCGGCCACCTATCCAGCCGGCAATGAGCGGCAACTGGTGCAACGGATACTTGGTAAAGAAATACCCACTGTCACTTTTCCAGCAGATTGCGGAGTGTTGGTTTTCAACGCGAGCGCTGCCTACAACAGCTACCTTGCTGTGTGTCATGGCTTGCCCTGTGTCAGTCGCATTGTCACCCTCACCGGACAGGCGCTGCGCACACCAAAGAATTTCGAAGTACCGCTGGGCACTCCAGCGAGTCACCTGCTAGCTTTGAGCGGCGCAGACTCAGAGAATGATTTTGGAGTAATCGTCGGCGACCCACTTACTGGCCAACTCTTGCTGGAACGAGAAAGCGGCATTGAGATTGGGACGCGCTGTCTGATTGCTGTTGGAGAAAATGAGTTTCCTGAACCTCAGCCAGAGTCTGCCTGCACTCACTGTGGCGAATGTCGTGAAGCCTGCGCCATGGGCTTGCATCCGGACGTGCTTAGACAGCTTACTGCGGGCGATGAGATTCCCACTCTTCAGCGAGAAGGTCTCGCCGACTGTTTGCATTGCGGCGCCTGCAGTTACAGCTGCCCGAGCTCGATCAATCTAGCCGCGGAACTGCAATCGGCTGCGATCACCCTGAGCGAACAGCAAGTAGCGGCAACGACGAGCCAATACTGGAAAAGCCGCTTCGAGTTTCACCAGCAACGACTACAGAAGAACAAGCCCAAGCCCGATCCCGTGACTGACTCGGCCGTCAAACATCCCCATGAACCTGTCTCAGCCGAAACCGCCACACCGCATCCGACAAGCGCAACCCTCGAACAAACGCCAGCGGCTTCGCTCACGGCACCTGCCTCCGACGCAGATCAAGCACCATTCTCCAAAGAACGGGCACAATTGGATATCGCAGCGGCTGTCGCCAGAGTTAAAGCCAAACGCTCACCCCGGCGGAGTCAGAGGCAACCGGCACGGCAAGACGATGGGCAGCAGAATGTGAGTGTTGAGCAATCCGCTGGAGCAACTGACGACGGGGAAACAGACGGTGAATAGCGTCCTTATTCATTCCGGCAAGTCTGATAGCACGCGACGCAAACAGACACTACAGGCTCTGACGCCGGTTGTCCTTGCTGCTGCCTGGCTATTCGGCCCGCTCGTGCTACTGAATATCATACTCTGCAGTTTGTTTGGCGCTGCAATGGAAGCGCTCGCACGGCTGCTGCGTCGCATGCCCGGGCGCGACTTCTATCGCGATGAGGACACTCTGATTATTGCGACTCTAGCAGGACTCTGCTTAGCAACGAGCACCAGCTGGTGGCAAATCCTGATCGTCATGGCTGTCGCTATACTGTTATGCAAACACGCTTTCGGGGGGCTCGGTCAAAGCCCGTTTCACCCGCTAATGCCGGCACTCCTGTTTTTGACTATCGCCTTTCCTGACTCGCAGATGGAAGAGATCCCTGCGCAATGGGCATTGTTCAACCTGGCCGCCCTGCTCGGCGCTATTTTTCTATTACTAAAGAAAGCTATCCGGCCCCTCTTGCCACTAAGCATTCTTTTCACCATCATCGCCTGGACTTTCTTAAGTGACTTCAATGCACCGCCGGGCACAGCGATAGCGCAAGCATTGTTTCAACAGCCTGCTCTGTTGTTACTTGTCTTTTACGTCGCGACTAACCCTGGCAATACACCGAGTCACGGTTTGGGAAAACTTGCCTATGGTGTGCTACTCGGCAGCTTACTTTCTATCAACAACAGTTTGCCGAGTTTCGCCGCCTGCATAGTCTTGACCAACTTCCTTGCTCCGCTATTGAATCAGCTTTTAGACAGAGACATCTATGGCCACGAGAATAGCCAGTGCCTGCCTCTTCATGAAAATCACTCTCGAAAACTCAACACGGACCTCAATATGAGCCCCAACACCGGTGAGGAGCCAGCCCCGTGAGTGAACTCAACACCCTGAGCAGAGCGACACCCCAACCGCAGAGCAGCGAACTGATCAGAAGCCCCGTGCTAAACCATTCGCTCGGACTCTCGGCGATCCTTCTGTTGTCCAGCTCCTTAAGCCTGGCCGTAATTCTGCTGTTCAGCTTCGCTACCCTGTTACTACTGGGGACGCTCACACAGGCCTTGCTACAAAAAATATTACTCAGGCTGGGTGCCAGCCATGCTTATCGCCTGCCGGCTCTCATCGTCTTGCTTGCCGCGTACACGAGCCTGATTGACGGTATCGTCGGCTACGCACTGCCAACGCTGTTCTCGGGCACGGGACCCTCTTCCGTGATGCTTCCCCTGTTGTGTAGTAACTTTTTACTGCTCTGCTATCTGGAGTCCCAACATCTACAAGACACACTGCGCGATTCGTTCATCCCGGGAGTGAAAATACTGCTTGGCTATGGCACGGTCGTACTGACTTTCACAGCGTGCAGGGAGCTACTCGCCTTTGGAACCTTGTTTCACGATAGCGCTCAGTTGCTGAATGCTCAGGTGATCGAGCCGCTGCTGAGCCCGCTAAGAGAATTCGTTCTCTCGCCCGCAGGTGGTTTTAGCCTATTGGGGATTTTTATAGCCGCTGCGAATGCATTGCGTCCCTGGTATGAGAAACTGGCCCCCAAAGCCAAAACTCAAGACTCACAGATCAGTGCGCCGCGAGCGCGCGTAACGGAAAAGTTGCAGTAAGACGTTTTGCATGACGCTTTTTATCGGACCTTCTGGCAATACTTCCTGGCAACACTTCCTAACAGCACTTACTACTATTAAATCCTGTTAATATTCTCGTCACCAACAAGCTCTACTGCATACCGACCGGAAGCCGCGCCACTATGAACCGAGACAAACGCACAGCGATATTCAATCGACTGCGTAGCGAAAATCCCGAGCCCACGACGGAGCTGAATTTTAATAACAGTTTTGAGTTACTCATTGCCGTCTTGCTCTCGGCGCAGGCCACTGACGTCAGTGTGAACAAAGCTACCAAGGGATTATTTGCTGCCGCGCCGACTCCTGCAGCCATGCTGGAACTCGGTGTTGATGGAGTAAAACAACATATCAAGACGATTGGCCTGTTCAATACCAAGGCTGAAAATGTCATCAAAACATGCCGCATTCTGGTGGAAGAATACGATTCAGTGGTTCCTGATAATCGAGAGGCTCTCGAAGCGCTCCCTGGAGTCGGTCGTAAAACTGCTAACGTCGTGCTCAACACCGCATTCAGGCAAATCGCGATGGCGGTGGACACGCATATCTTCAGGGTTTCCAATCGCACCGGCATTGCCCCGGGAAAGAATGTCCTCGAAGTTGAGAAACGCCTGATCCGATTGGTGCCTGAAGAGTTTTTGCTCGACGCTCACCACTGGCTGATTCTGCATGGGCGCTATGTCTGTGTCGCAAGAAAACCGCGTTGTGGTGCATGCACTATTTACGATTTGTGCGAATACAAAAAGAAAACGGCGGATTAAATCCGCCGTTTGTTTCCTGGCTATTCCTTAGCTCTTTCTTAGCTCTGCCTTGGCTCTTCAAATCGATCCGATAATCGAGCAGTCTTTTGAATGGGAAACCTCAATTCCGAGACCATTCGCCCGTCTTACTTCCGACCTTTCAGTGCCGCAATGCGCAACCGCAAGGCATTCAACTTGATGAAGCCACCTGCATCTTTCTGATCATAGGCTCCTGCATCGTCTTCGAAGGTCGCGATATCTTCATCGAATAAAGAGTCATCAGACTCGCGCCCAACCACAGTGACATTGCCTTTATAAAGTTTCAGGCGCACCCTGCCATTCACGTACTGTTGGGAATTGTCGATCAAGGCCTGCAGCGCCACACGTTCAGGTGCCCACCAGTAACCGTTGTAGACGAGAGATGCATAGCGCGGCATCAAATCATCTTTCAGATGGGCCAGTTCGCGGTCCATGGTCAGTGACTCTATAGCACGATGCGCCTTGAGCATGATGGTGCCGCCAGGTGTTTCATAACAACCGCGGGACTTCATTCCCACAAAACGGTTTTCCACGATATCCACGCGCCCGATGCCATTATCACCAGCCAGCTTGTTCAAGCGCGTCAACACCTGCGCAGGCGTGAGCTGCTCACCATCGATAGCGACGATATCGCCGGCGCTATAGTCCAGCTCAATATAGGTAGGCTCATCAGGCGCGCTCTCGGGTGAGACGGTCCAAAGCCACATATCCTCTTCAGGCTCCGCAGCCGGATCTTCGAGGATATCTCCCTCATAAGAGATGTGCAGCAGATTGGCATCCATGGAATACGGCGACTTGCTGCCGCGTTTCTTCTCCACCGGAATCCCGTGTTCATCACAATAAGCCAACAAGGTGTCGCGGGAGGTCAAATCCCATTCCCGCCAAGGGGCAATAACCTGTATGCCCGGGCTCAGTGCATAGGCACCGAGCTCAAAACGTACCTGATCGTTACCCTTGCCCGTCGCGCCGTGGGAGATGGCATCGGCGCCGGTTTCGGCTGCGATTTCTACCAGGCGCTTGGCAATCAAAGGGCGGGCAATAGAAGTACCGAGCAGGTACTCGCCCTCATAAAGGGCATTGGCTCGAAACATGGGGTAGACATAGTCGCGCACAAACTCTTCACGCAGATCTTCGATAAAGATCTCCTTAATGCCCATGGCTTCAGCCTTCGCGCGCGCAGGCTCAACTTCTTCTCCCTGCCCGATATCGGCAGTAAAAGTCACCACTTCGCAGTCATAGGTCTGTTGCAACCATTTGGCAATGACGGATGTGTCCAGCCCACCTGAATAGGCCAGTACTACCTTGTTAATTCCCGACATGTTCATACTCCAACAGGATATTGCGGCCCCAGCTCGACTGAGCCGGAGAAAAAAGACGCGTATTCTAGCATCATGAGGCCCGGATTATAAAAACTGCCAGTTTCGGCCCCTCAGAATGACTCTGAATACCGTGACAGCGCTCCACAAAAGCATGTCATTTCACTACTGCTGGCAATTGGCAATTTAGCTAAGCCGTGGAATCAGCTACAATAATGCAAATTCATTGGCGCTCGTTTCATGACAGTACAGACTATTAGCCTTATCCGACCAGATGACTGGCATTGCCATCTGCGGGATAACGAAGCGCTACGCACCACAGTTCCACACACCGCACGCAGCTTTGCTCGTGCCATTGTAATGCCCAATCTCAAACCCCCGGTCACCACGGTCAGCAACGCTGAACAGTACAGGCAGCGAATACTGAATGCCCTGCCGGCAAATGCCGAATTCGATCCACTGATGACCCTGTACCTGACCGACTCGATGGCTGCCGACGAAATCGATCGCGCGCTGGAGTCGGGCTTCGTCAAAGCGGTGAAATATTACCCTGCAGGCGCAACGACCAATTCCGATAGCGGAGTCACTGCTATTGAGAATGTCTACCCGGTACTGGAACGCATGGCCGAACGTGGACTGCCCTTGCTTGTGCATGGCGAAGTCACCGATCATGAAGTCGACATCTTCGATCGCGAAAAAGCATTCATTGAGAGCGTGCTGGAGCCTCTCGTGAGTCGCTACCCCGAACTAAAGGTCGTACTGGAACACATCACTACTGCCGATGCTGCACAGTTTGTCGAGAGCCAGGCTGATACCGTCGCTGCCACGATCACTGTCCACCATCTGATGTTCAATCGCAATGATTTGCTGGCAGGAGGGGTCAGGCCACACTTTTACTGCCTACCCATTCTGAAAAGAGACACCCATCAGCAAGCACTGATCAAGGCGGCCACCAGCGATAGCGGTAAATTTTTCCTCGGCACAGATTCAGCGCCACACGAACAAGGCGCCAAAGAGTCCGACTGCGGATGCGCAGGCATCTACTCCGCCCCCGCCGCGATCGAGCTCTATGCCGAAGTTTTTGAACAGCATGACGCCCTGGACAAGCTCGAAGGCTTTGCCAGCAAGTACGGCGCGGATTTTTACGGCATGCCCCATAACCAACAGCGAATCACCCTGCAGCGTAATAGCTGGGAGGTTCCTTCGAGCTATGCCTTTTCAGGCAGCCAGGTCATTCCGATCCGAGCAGGCCAGCAGGTTTCCTGGCAACTTCAACACGCGGACATCTGATCATGAACGACGAAGACGAGTTCAAGTCAGAATTACTGACACAACGCTTTCGCACCTTCTATCCGGTCGTGATCGATGTGGAGACCGGCGGCTTCAATTCCAGTACCGATGCGGTGCTTGAAGTGGGTGCGGTGCTGCTTACTATGAACGATGACGGCGAGCTTGAAATTGATCAGACTTTTTTCCATCGCGTAATCCCATTCGAGGGTGCGAATATCGAAGAGGCCGCACTGAAGTTTACGGGCATCGACCCCTACCACCCCCTCCGCATCGCGCGCACCGAAAGAGATGTGTTTACCAGCCTTTTTCAGGTTGTGCGCGAGGCGCAGAAAGCCCATCACTGCAAGCGATCTATTCTGATTGGGCATAACGCCCATTTTGATCATGGCTTTGTCAATGCGGCGAGTGAACGCCACAATTTAAAACGCAATCCCTTTCACCCATTCTCGAGCTTTGACACCGCAACACTCAGCGGACTGGCTTATGGACAAACGGTACTCTCGCGCGCATGCGAGGCGGCAGGTATTGAATTCGATGAGAGCGAGGCGCATTCGGCACGCTATGATGCCGAGAAAACCGCCGAGCTGTTTTGCCGGATTGTTAATCGCTGGCAGAAGCTCGGCGGCTGGCCGCTAAATCAGTCTTGAGTGCGGCTTAGTAGCGGCACTGAAACAGCAGCGAACTACTGTGCAGCTTCTTCGGGGCTGGCCTTGTCGATCAGAGGTTGCAGTTCGCCCTTCTCAAACATTTCAGTGATGATGTCACAGCCACCTACCAGCTCGCCGCCAACGAACAATTGCGGGAAGGTAGGCCAGTTGGAGACCTGTGGCAGGTTGGCTCGGATATCCGGGTTGCTCAGCACATCAACATAGGCAAAGCGCTTTCCACAGGCCATCAACACCTGGGTGGCCTGCGCAGAAAAACCACATTGGGGCTGTTCTGGGCTGCCTTTCATGTACAACAGAATATTATTGGAGCTGATTTGATCTTTGATGGTTTCTTCAATACTCATGTGATTACTCATGTGATTTGCGGATTCGTTTTAGCTGTTCTATCTGACCTTGCAGACTTTGCTGACTTAGCAGACCTTCCCTGCATTCCTCTTTCCTCTTAACTCATTCCTCTCTATTCCTCGAAGAAGAAATTCACGAGACTCTCCAAGGTTTGCTCAGCCTTGCCTTCAGCCTGAAGAGAACCTGAGGCTCCTCAGAGGCGCACAACGTTAATTAGCGCACCGATAATAAGCAAAGCGATAAATCGAGAAGAAAAGACGTAAGCAGAATGCTGGACTAGCAGAACTCAAGTGCTGGCAAGTGTACACCTGAACAGCGCCTGTGTCAGCCAGAGGCCTTTGACTCATCAGGCTGAGCCGCAGCGCCCCAGCCACCGCCGCCAGGCGTTTCAACACGCAATCGATCCCCCTTTGCAACCGCCAATGAGCATTTTGCAGGGAGCACTTCGCCGTTCAGGCGATTGAGTCCGGCCCGACCCGCTGCACCCTGGGCCAGCCCCCAGGGCACCAATTCCCGACGCTCGGTAAGCAAAGTCAGCTGCGCGGATTCCAGAAATTCATACTCTCTGACGATACCATCACCACCGTCGTGACGACCTGCTCCACCGCTACCGCGACGCAGTGAATATTCAAGCACACGCAGTGGATAGTGCATCTCCAGACTTTCAACAGGCGTATTGAGCGTATTGGTCATATGGCTATGCACACCGTGAAGCCCAGGATGATTTGGGCCTCCACCCATGCCGCCGGCCAGCGTCTCGTAGTAGTCCCAGCGCGTCGAATTGTCAGCAGAGAGCTGCCCCATGGCGATATTGTTCATGGAGCCCTGGCTGGCAGCGGGTATTTTTTCCGGAATCGCCTGGGCCAATGCTCCGAGAACCAAATCCACCAGTCTTGTGGATGTCTCGACATTTCCGGCCGCCACCGCAGAAGGCCGCCTGGCGTTGACTATTGAACCCGGCCGGGTAAGCAATTTGACACAACGAAACAGTCCAGCACAGGCAGGCGCTTCGCTTGGCAAGAGACAACGGAACGCATAGTAGGCCGCTGCAGCCAACACCGCTTCTGGACAATTGAGGTTACCTGGCACCTCATCGCTGCTCGCGCGGAGATCGAGCTCGATTCTTTCTGCTGAAACCTTGAGACTCAGCCGCAATGGAATACTGTTATTGCCCTGACCATCATCATCGAGAAAGTCTTCAAATTCATACTGACCCGCGCGAATACCCGCCAACGCAGACCGAGCCAGTCGTTCAGCATAATCATTCAGCCGCTCCATTCCCTCGCGATAGCGAGACAAGCCAAGCGTGCCGACCAGTTGCTGCAGGCGTTGAACGCCCACTTGATTTGCTCCCGCCTGAGCAGCAAAGTCACCACTCAATTCATCGCCAGCAAGCTCCGGCAAGGGCGGCAACTCAGCTTGCAGCTGGCCATCGCGTAGCAACAAAGTAGGCGGAATAATAACCCCCTCCTCTTCGAGACTGGCGGAAACGGGCATCGAGCCCGGTGTGTCGCAACCGATATTGGCATGGTGAGCGCGATTGGCCACAAAACCGACCAGCTCACTCTCACCGCTAGCGGGAGAATCCAGAAAGACAGGAGAAATCAAGGTCACATCTGGCAAATGAGTACCGCCCAGAAACGGGTCATTGACCGCCAGCACATCACCAGCTTGCCAGGCACGGTCGCGCACCAGATCCCCCATCGCATAGGCCATGCTGCCCAGATGAACCGGAATATGCGCCGCCTGGGCGAACAATTCACCATCAACACCGAACAAGGCGCAGGAAAAATCCAGCCTGTCCTTGATGTTCGGCGAGAACGCAGTTCGGCGCAGCACCAGGCCCATCTCGTCACAAATGGCTGTGACTCGACTGGCAAAGAGATTCAGTTCGATCGCGTTCATTGTCTTCCCGTCAATATCCCGGTTTTGAGATTCATTTCAATGTCTCAGTCTACCAAAGCTGAGGCTGTGCAGCGCCTGGAGCCTGGCGCGAAGCCAGAAAATTGCCCCCTTGCGGCGATCTCGTTAAAATACCGGCCTGACTGGGCAGCGAGAGCTGCCCTTTTCCGTTTTTGTAGATCAGCGACTGACGAGGCACTGGATGTCTCCGGCGCAGACCGCCAACAACCGAGGCTGGAGTCGTGTACCACTTTCTCACGCTGCTGGACATTCCCAAGCAAGACCTTATTGCTATCGTTAAACGTGCAAGCGAACTAAAGGCTGCACCACACAAGGTAAACCCGGCCGCGCGCAAAACTCTGGGCATGATCTTCGAAAAATCCTCGACCCGTACACGAGTGGCCTTTGATGTCGCCATGAACCAGATGGATGGCTCGTCGATTTTCCTGACCAGTGGCGACTCGCAGCTAGGCCGCGGTGAACCGCTGGAAGACACGGCCCGCGTGCTGTCCAGAATGGTGGACATTGTTGCCATCAGGACCTTTAAGCACAGCACTCTGGAAACCTTTGCCAAATACTCGAGTGTTCCGGTCATCAACGCACTGAGCGATGACTTCCATCCCTGCCAGTTACTGGCGGATTTGCAAACCTATAACGAGCACCGCGGGGATATCACCGGTAAGCGAGTGGCGTGGATTGGTGATGGCAATAATATGTGCCAGTCCTATATTAATGCTGCCAGAGTGTTCGACTTTGAGCTGGCAATCGCCTCGCCAGCGGGATTCGAACCGAGCGCCGATCTGGTAGCTACCAATAGTGATCGAATCCAGCTCGGCGCCGACCCCAGAGAGGCCGCCAAGGGCGCGGATCTGATTGTCACCGATGTCTGGGCATCCATGGGACAGGAAGAAGAACAACTCGAACGGCAGAACAGTTTTGCTGGATATCAGGTAGATAGTGAGCTGATGGCCTTGGCTAACAGTGACGCCTTATTCATGCACTGCCTGCCGGCTCACCGCGGCGAAGAAGTCAGCGCCGATGTGATCGATGCGGAGGACAGCGTGGTCTGGGATGAAGCGGAGAATCGCATGCACTCCCAGAAAGCCCTCCTCGAGTTCCTCCTCAATCAATAGCTCGTTGCTTTTGTAACTCGCTCTGCATCGCGCTCTCTACCCAGACGCACCCTGATAGCCATTCTTGAGGCCTGCAAACACCCCAGGCGGCTTGTTTGCGGGCTCTATCAGGGCATTCCACACCCTTCCGGATCGTGCACGGTAATGCCAAGGCTATTGCCGGGACTTTTGTCGAGACTATTGCCAGGACTATCGCCAGGACGATTGCAGAGATTGATGGCTATTTCGCTCACCACTATATATAGTGGTGAGCGAAAATCATGAAAAGTCTGCTTTTCGCTGTCACTTTCGCCACGATGACTGGTCGAATTTTGACCAATTCCACTCTCTCGATGGACTCCGCATCAGCTCTGCGATTGGCAGCCAAGTCTGCACAAACAATCCACATTTTGTACACAGCCAACGCACAAAAAAATCACTTGCATTAGCCTTGGGGGCGCATTATCTTGTGTCGGTGATTTATAGCTTGTCTATATATTGTGTTAGCGGCCAATAAATCAGGGGCTGGTGTTTTCCGGTTTCAAAGCAAGAAACCGGTGAAATTTCACGAAGTTACAGCGACTTTCGCGAACCTACAATAAGAAGAGCTCTTGATTTGGAAACGGCAGAAATGCCAAAAAATACCGATTGATTCAACGCCAAAAAGAGCGCCCAAAATCAATCGAAAAAAATACTAAAGTCCTGCGGCAAAAACACAATATATAGTATATGGCTTGAACGTCGTCTGACAGTTCGAAGGGGGAATCACTAATCGGCCTTTCCCGCAGATCTGTCTTGGATGTGTAGTTTCAGGAAATAGTTCCAGGGATTAGTTTTCGGGGTCAGTTGCAGAAGTCAGCTTAAGGGGTCAGCTCCAGAAATAAGACAGGGATAAGAGAAGCAGGCACAAGCGCTGCCCACACAGCAGCACAGCTCCTGTCTTCTCAAACACCCCGGAAACAATCTGGAAATCATCCTGACAAGTGCACAGCAGACTGCGAACACTTCATCAACGACGACGATCGAACCAGACCAGGGACAGCTCCCGAGACAGGTTCTGAGAGTCACAAGTGAGTCACCGGAGAGTTACCAGAGACTGATTAAAGGAAGCGCAACACCGTCCCGAAGCCAGAGCAGCAAGATGCATGCTCGAAACGTAAAGACGAAGAAAACGAAAAGCAGAAAAACGAAACTAGCAGCGCGAATATATTCGAGAAATCGAAGACATTGAGTACGCAGCGAAAAACAAGAAGTAAGAACAAGCAGCAACAATAAAAATCAAAGCAGTTGAATAGCGATATTCAGAGGTAATAACAGCAGTTGCACGCGTGACGGTATCAGCATTCGAGGACATGGCAGTCGCAGTCTGCCCCACCCCGCCAAACTGACACAGCCCGCACAGGCAATAGCAAAACAATAATAGCGAGAAGTCAGGCCCACGCCTCTTCACAGCCAGGAAATAACACTATCCCTTCGCCAGTTTTCACTGGGGGATGCACGCAGATTCGGAGTCAATAATGCAGACGGATGTACAAACAACAGAGGGCTCTCCACAAACCGCCACCACTACAATCGACGACAGCGCTCCGGTAACCGCTACCGCGCCAGGACAATTACGCGTCATCAAGCGTAATGGTGCCGTCGTAAGTTATGACGAATCAAAAATTTCGGTAGCCATTACCAAGGCCTACCTCGCTGTCGAAGGTGGGAACGCAGCAGCTTCCTCCCGCATTCATGAATCTGTGGCCCAACTGGCTCGCTCAATTACCGAGATTTTCCGTCGCCGTATGCCCTCAGGCGGCACCATCCATATTGAAGACATTCAGGATCAGGTAGAACTGGCCCTGATGCGTACCGGTGAGCACAAGATTGCCCGCAGCTATGTGATTTACCGAAACGAGCACGCCCGTCTGCGTGAGCAAAAACACACAGCCGAACAGGCTACACAACCAGAAATTCTGGTTACACTGGACGATGGCACGCAAGGACCTCTGGATACCGCACGCCTGCGTACCGTAATCGATGAAGCCTGCGAAGGGCTCACCGATGTCTCAGCCGATGCGATCTACAACGAGACTCTGAAAAACCTGTATCCCGGCGTGAAGATGGAAGACGTCAGAACGTCTCTCGTTATGACAGCTCGCACCCTCGTTGAGAAAGATCCAAACTATTCCTATGTGACTGCCCGCTTGCTCATGGATACCTTGCGTTCCGAGGCACTGGGCTTCCTGGGCATTACCGACGCCGCAACCCAATCCGAGATGCACTATCGTTACGCGGCAACACTCAAGCCTTATATAGAGAAAGGTGTAGAGCTTGGCCTTCTTTCTCCTCACCTGCTCGAGTTTGACCTCGGCGTATTGGGCGAAGCACTCAAAGCCGAGCGTGATCAGCAATTCACTTACCTGGGCCTGCAGACACTGTATGACCGTTACTTCATCCATAGCGAAGGCATTCGCTTCGAATTGCCACAGGTCTTTTTCATGCGCGTCGCCATGGGGCTGGCCAGCAATGAAGAAAATCGCGAAGAGCGTGCGATCGAGTTCTACAATCTGATTTCCAGCTTCGATTACATGGTGTCTACGCCACAGCTGTTTAACTCAGGTACGTTACGTCCACAGTTGTCTTCCTGCTTCCTGACGACAGTACCGGATGATTTGTTCGGCATTTACTCCGCTATTCGTGACAATGCCATGCTGTCCAAATGGGCAGGCGGTCTGGGCAATGACTGGACCCCGGTGCGCGCTCTCGGCGCCCACATCACTGGCACCAACGGCAAATCGCAAGGCATCGTACCCTTTCTCAAGGTCGTCAATGACACCGCTGTAGCTGTTAATCAGGGCGGCAAAAGAAAAGGTGCCGTGTGTTCCTATTTGGAAACCTGGCATCTGGACATCGAAGAATTCCTCGAGCTGCGCAAGAACACAGGTGATGATCGCCGTCGCGCACACGACATGAATACAGCCAACTGGATTCCCGACCTGTTCATGAAGCGCGTCTTCCAGGACGAAGACTGGACACTGTTCTCACCCAACACTGTGCCAGATTTACACGACTTGCACGGCAAGGCGTTCGAAGAAGCCTATGTGAAATATGAAGAACAGGCTCGCGCCGGTCAGATAACGCCGACCAAGACTATCAAGGCGCAAGCTCTGTGGCGCAAGATGATCTCCATGCTGTTCGAAACCGGTCACCCATGGATCACGTTCAAAGACAGCTGTAACGTGCGTTCGCCACAACAACACGTCGGCACGATTCACTCCTCGAACCTGTGCACTGAGATCACTCTCAATACCAGCGAAGAAGAGATTGCTGTGTGTAATTTAGGTTCTGTGAATCTGATTAACCACGTGGATGAGAATGGCCTCGATCAGGACAAACTGAAGAAGACCATCACCACCGCCGTGCGCATGCTGGATAACGTCATCGACATTAACTACTACTCTGTCGATACCGCACGCAATTCGAATATGAAGCACCGTCCGGTCGGCATGGGCATCATGGGATTTCAGGATGCGCTGTACAAGCAGCGCATTTCCTATGCCTCAGATCGCGCCGTCGAATTTGCCGATGTCTCCATGGAGATGATCAGCTACTACGCGATCAATGCCTCAACCGAACTCGCCGAGGAGCGTGGCAAGTATGAGTCGTACACCGGTTCTCTCTGGGATCAGGGCATTCTGCCTATCGATTCATTGCGGATGCTGCAGGAAGTTCGTGGCGAGGAATACCTCGATGTGAACTTCGACACCCGCCTGGACTGGGACAGCCTGCGCAAACGCATCAGCGATCACGGCATGCGCAATTCCAACGTACTCGCGATCGCACCGACAGCGACCATCGCCAATATCAGCGGCGTGTCACAGTCCATCGAGCCGACTTATCAAAACCTGTATGTGAAATCGAACCTGTCTGGTGAGTTCACTGTGGTGAACCCCTATCTGGTTAATGACCTTAAGGCACGCGACCTTTGGGATGACGTCATGGTTAATGACCTCAAGTATTACGAAGGCAGCGTTCAGAAGATCGACCGCATTCCTGATGACATCAAGCAGGTCTACGCCACGGCTTTTGAAGTCGAGCCACAGTGGCTGGTGGAGTCAGCAAGCAGACGTCAGAAATGGATCGATCAGGCGCAATCACTGAACCTGTACGTTGCCGGTGCCAGTGGCCGCAAGCTGGACATCATGTACAAGATGGCCTGGTTGCGCGGACTGAAGACTACTTATTACTTGCGCGCGCTGGCGGCAACCACAACCGAGAAGTCTACAGTCGCGGATAACAGCCTGAACAAGGTCTCATCCGAGGTCGAGCCACCGGAAGTACCCAAGGCTTGTTCGCTGGATGACCCGGATTGCGAGGCCTGCCAATAAGCACGGCGGGCGCTACCGGAAGCCAGCGAGGTACAGACTGCAACCAGGCTTAGCGCAAACGAACAAGACAGACAAAGAAAAGAGTACTAGCAGTAAATAAAGAACCAACCGAGGTAAAGATTATGTTGTCATGGGATGAGTTTCATCAGGATGAAAAAGCCGCCCCCGTCTCCCCGGCGGCACCCCAGGCAGAGGCAGCAGCGCAAGACGCTGCCAGCCCGCAGAAAGACATTCGCCAGGAAGTACAGGAGCAGATCCAGCAAGCTACTGCACCTGCGAGCGCGCCTGCACCAGCCGTGGCTGCTGCGGAAAGCAAGCCAGTAGCTGATGCGGTCAATTATGAGACCAATCTTGATGCGGCAGACGAAAAGAACAACGCCGATGCCCTGCAACAGGCAATCGACGATCTGCGTGAACTGGATGTAAGTTCAGGCCTGGAAGAATTGGAAGGCAATGCAGCGCGCGTCGCAGTTGATGACAAGCGCATGATCAATTGCCGTGCCGACCTGAATCAATTAGTGCCCTTCAAATACGATTGGGCCTGGCAAAAATACCTTGATGGTTGTGCCAATCACTGGATGCCGCAAGAAGTTAATATGAATGCGGATATCGCTCTGTGGAAGAACCCTAACGGGCTAACCGATGATGAGCGTCTCATCGTGAAACGCAATCTGGGCTTCTTCTCAACTGCTGACTCCCTGGTTGCCAACAATCTTGTGCTCGCCATCTATCGCCTGATCACCAACCCGGAGTGTCGACAGTACATTCTGCGTCAGGCCTTCGAAGAAGCGATTCACACTCATGCCTATCAATACTGCATTGAGTCGTTGGGCATGGACGAAGGTGAAATCTTCAACATGTATCACGAGGTACCCTCGGTGGCGAAGAAAGCCTCCTGGGGACTCACGTACACACAATCGCTGAGTGATCCAAATTTCAAAACCGGCACGCCGGAAACCGACAAGGACTTGTTGAAGAACCTGATCGCTTTCTACTGCTGCCTCGAAGGTATTTTCTTTTACTGTGGCTTCACCCAGATCTTGTCCATGGGACGTCGCAACAAGATGACAGGTACGTCCGAGCAGTTTCAATACATTTTGCGTGACGAGTCTATGCACCTGAACTTCGGCATCGACATGATCAATCAGATCAAGCTGGAAAATCCTCATCTGTGGGATCAGGACATGAAGGAACAGGCGACTCAGATGATTCTGCAAGCCACTCAACTGGAAATCGAATACGCACGCGACACCATGCCCAGAGGCGTACTCGGCATGAACGCTGCGATGATGGAAGAATACTTGCAGTTCATCGCTAATCGTCGCCTGATTCAAATCGGTCTGAAAGAGCAATTCACTGGCGTGTCCAATCCTTTCCCCTGGATGTCGGAAATCATGGATTTACGCAAAGAGAAAAACTTTTTTGAGACTCGTGTTATCGAGTATCAAACGGGAGGCGCCCTGTCCTGGGATTAAGACTGTGCTTGCTTCACCACAAGCACTGCAGTCAATCCAGGCGAGGAACTAGTCATGAGCGAAGAGAACAAAACCGACAACGATCCAGAGCGCACATTGGTGACACTGGAACAACTGAGTCAGACCATTGAGGTTATGACCAGCGTTGTTAATCGCCTGCGCCAGCATCTAAGCGACCAGCTGCAGGCAAAGCTGACCGAGCAGGAGGCGCAACAACAAACTGCATTGCAGGGTAAAACTCAGGACGACGCACAGCAAGAAGAGAAGAAGGACACTCAAGACATCCTGAAGAGCAAGCAGCAGCATCAACAAAAACAACAGATCAGTGATCAATCCACTCGCGAGAGCTTTGTCGTTGAAATCAGACAGCAGGAACCCGAGCCCGTTCTCAAGGACGACAAGACGCTGCACTAGCAGTCTTGTCCTCGATCGTTCGTTGTCGCAACAGCGGCAACGGCGATCTTCTCTTCCCTACGTTGCTGATTCTTTCAGCTTACTCAAGCCGCTTTTTACTGGATGTGCTGCACATCAGCGACGTGACCCAGCGACGCTGACTGGCACCTATTTTGATATCAGGAAACCCTTATGAGCTCAACGATTACCGCACTGGTTTTGGCCGCCGGATTCAGCAACCGATTTGGCAGTGTAAAGCTCTGCGCGGAACTGGATAACGGCCAGACGGTATTCTCCCAAACCCTGGCCAATATCCAGGCGGCTGTTGCTGACACCGTTGTCATCACGCGACCTGAACTGGCTGAGCAGTTGATTCAACACTGTGACTCTCTGCAGATTTTCGATCATGCGGAACGGGGCATGGGGGCAACACTCGCCTATGGCATCAGTCTGCTCGGTGAATGTACGGCTTGCATGATTTGCCTGGCAGATATGCCCTTCATCAAAGCGGACAGCTATCGGCAGATCGCCGACAATCTGCACAAAGACAGGATCGTGGTTCCGGTCTATAAGGGACAAGCTGCCAACCCGGTCGGATTTGGCAGCGATTTCTTTCCCGAGTTGATGGACCTGACTGGAGACTCGGGCGGCAGACCGGTTGTGCAGACACATCAGAGCGCCGTACAACGAATCTCGATCGACGACCCCGGACTGCTTGCTGATATCGATACGCCGGATGAGCTTAGCCGATTGCAAAAAAGCGTCGCCTGACTCTGTATTCGCTCAACGAATCTGAAAGTCATCCACAGACTCTTTAGTCTTCCTTTACCACTACTTTCACCCTACAATTTTATTAGGTACATTCAGCCACGCCAAAGATGAGGCAGTGATGAAAAAACTGAAAAATGAAGCAGGCCTGCTTAAGGAAGCCATTCGTGTGGGTGGCCGCTATTTCGAAGCGCGTGGTGCGGGCAAATTTGAAGCCACGGACCACGTAGACATGAAAGTTCGGGCCATTTATCTGCTTCTGGTCAAGGACAAAGTCATTCAGCCATTGGCGACCCAGGATGAAAATCTGCCCAACATGCGCCACAAGCTGGCGATCTGGATTGCCAAAAACCTGCCTGAAAATCATGAGCTATTGCAATAAGTCCGCAAACGCATCTTCCTCGCGCAAGAGCCGCAGGGAATCTTTGCCGCCTCTTTTGATGACGCTGTTCTCTTTATCGTCACAATCCTCTCTATTCTCTCTATTCTCTCTATTCTCTCTATTCTCACTATTCACTCTATTCTCTCTATTAATAGTGGCTAGCGGACCTCTGCGTGCTGACACCGCTAGCGCGACAACGGCAATGGAATCTGACAGCAACCCCCTGCTGCAGTTTGATACGTCCCGAGGCGATATCTTCATTGAATTATTACCCCGCGAAGCGCCAGAGAATGTCGCCAATGTGCTCGCCCTGGTGCGCGGCGAAAAAGAAATTGAAGACCCGGATAGCGGTTTCGTGTTCCGTCCGAACTATTATGACGGCCAACGATTTCACCGCGTAATTCCCGATTTTCTGATTCAGACTGGCGCTTCCGTCAATCACCCTCTTGGCGCGCCAGGCGACACGCTCGCCGATGAAATCAATGCCAACAGTCTGGGACTGGACCGACAACTCGTTCTCTTGCCAGGCGGTGCAATCAATCCCATTCTGGATATCAATGACCGCAGTGAGTTTGAAGACGAAGTTCTGGAGTATCTCCTGGCCGACATGGACATCGACTCAGAAGACGAACTCATGGAAGAACAAGAAAGACTATTCTCGAGATTGCGCTCACTCAGCATCAAACAACTTTATGAGCTGCAAGGGTATACCTATCACAGCAGGTACCCAACGCGGCCTATTCTACGCGGCACTGTTGCGCTGGCCAATTCGGGCCCGGACAGTAACAGCGCCGAGTTCTTTATCGCACTGAATGACAGCCCTTCTCTAAATGGAAAATACACTGTGATCGGCAAGGTTGTAGAAGGCCTGGAAGTTGTCGATGCGATCGCGAGCACCGCCATCGATCCAGCACGCTTTTCACGCCTGAGTACAAGCATTTACACCGCCCGCCAGGTCAATGGACCGGTCAACAATGTAGCGCTACAGCGTGAACAGAATGTGTGGGAAGGCAAGGAAGAACTGGAAACCGAAGCAAGCATCGCCGCCGATGATTGAACGAGGATAAGCCATGTCCAAAAAAGCGAAGCGCGCCCGCGCGGCCGAACGAGGCACCTGGGCACTGTGTATTACAGCTGGACTCATGCTCGGCCTGGGCATGACACCGATGATCGGTAATCTCATACTCAGCATTGTGCTCGGCGCCTGTGCGGGAGCCGTCACTGCTTACCTCTTCACCGGAAATGCACGCCGATCTCGAGCTGGCAAACACCACTAGAAGACGCCACTAATGCTATTGCTCACTCATTCCTCACCCATCAAGACGCAGTTTTAATAGCTCCTGGGTGTAAGGAGGCAATGAGGCCAAAATTTGTTTGCCGTAACGCCGACTTACCAAACGTTCATCGAAGAGATAAATCTCGCCGCTGTCAGACTCGCTGCGCAGCAACCTGCCTGTAGCCTGCACCAGGCGAAAAGCGGCATCGGGCACTGACAATGTCATGAACGGATTCTTACCCTGCTCTTCGATCCAGTTCGCCAACGTCATTTCAATGGGATCATTGGGCACCGCAAATGGAATTTTTGCGATAAGCACTCGGGTGCAATACTTGCCCGGCAAGTCTACCCCTTCCGCAAAACTCGCCAGACCAAAGATCAAACTACCCTGCCCCTGATCAATGCGCTGCTTATGGTATTTCAGCAACTGGGATTTTTGATAGTCATCCTGACATAACACATTCTCCTGCCAGTCGCCGGGTAGCCCAGAAAGCACATCAAGCATTTGCCGACGACTGGAGAACAGCATCAGCGCTGCATCAGAGAGTGACAAGACTTTAGGAATCGCCTTGATGAGTGCCAGGGTATGCCCGTCGTTATCAGTTGGCTCGCAATTCAGACGAGGAATGATCAAGCGCGCCGATCCGGCAAAATCGAAGGGACTGGCTATGCTCAAGTAGCGCGTCTCGGGTGGCAAGCCGGCACGTAAAGCCAGCATTTCAAAATTACCTAGAGACGACAGTGTTGCCGAGGTTAGAACGGCTCCAGCACAGTTTCGCCAGAGACTCTCCTGCAGATTGTCAGCCGCCAGAACCGGGCTGGCTGAGAGGATCATGTCTTCGTTGCCTTCCCTCTCAAGCGCCGTTAACCAGCGCGCCTGTGGTGCTCTCCCCTGTGGATCGGCATTGGCATAGTTAACAAACAACGCATGATTCCCCGAAGCGCGTTTATGGAGATTGCCAATCAAAGGAAACCATTGTTCCGCCAACATAGCCTTGGTACCAGCCTTGCCCGAATCATCCAGCGCGGCACCATCATCGAGCGCATCCTTGACGTCTTCGAGTACTCGCCCAAGATCACCCATGAGGCGACTGAAGCCATTGGCGAGGTTACTGACGGTAGCGATCAATTCTTCAGGGACTACTCCCCCAGTAAAAGTATGCTGACGCCTGCTTTCATAATGGTCGTTGCTTTCACTTTTCTCGAGTATCTGCTCCAACAATAACGCACACTCACCCATGTCCTGACGACACTGTCGAAGCAACGCAGATAGTGATTTCTGTTGCTTGCCATCGATAAAATCGTCTTTGCGCAGCCGTTCCATCAATGCCTCAGATCGTTCCAGCCAATTGGATGTCGCCTTGATCTGGGTAAAGCTGGCGAAGTGATTATTGCTTTTGAGTGGCAAGTGGTGTGCCTCGTCAAAGACGTAGATGCAACTGGCTGGATCGGGAAGAATCACGCCACCGCCGAGTGCCAGATCAGACAGCACCAGGTCGTGATTGGTGACAATGCAATCAGCCTTGGTCAGAGAATCGCGGGCCCTGTAAAAACTGCAGTTGCGGAAGTGACTGCATTTGGCGCCACTGCATTGCGCGTTGTCGACCGTGATCGGCCGCCAATCGCTGTCGAGAATGGGGGCAGACCAATCATCGCGATCACCTTGCCACTCCCCCGAGCTAAGCGCATTTAACATCTGGGTATAGAGCTGAACATTGCCTTCACCAGGCACATCCAGATCCTCACCATAGAGATCGGCCATGGCTTGCGCGCTATCACCTCCACGCAGCGACTGGTCTAGGCGAGCCAGACAAACATAACGGCCGCGACCCTTGGCCAATGCGTAGCTGAACTGCAGGTCGGAGCCGTGCAAGAGCTCCGGAATATCTTTCTCCATGACTTGCTCCTGCAACGCAACCGTTGCAGTCGCAATAATCACTTTGAGATTCAGTTCGGCAGCGACAGGTAAACTGGCTAGCAAATAGGCCAACGTCTTACCGGTGCCGGTACCGGCCTCTACTACGCAAATAGGTGAGTAGCGAATTTCTTCGCCTGGCGCGCCCTGAACACTGCTTGCCAGTGCCTCTGGTTCTTCTCGATTCAGTTCGCCAGTCTGTTCTCTAATCAGACTCTGAGAGCTCTCCGATTCCTCCAGGTTTTCAAGATCGATTTGTGCCAGGGTACGCGCGATTTCGGCGATCATCTGGCGCTGTCCATAGCGCGGAGTCAATTCCCGGGACTCGATGAGCTGAGAGTACGCAGACTGAATACGTTGTTTGGTTTTATCACTTAGCATTGGATGAAGGACTTGATCAGACGACAGACCTGAATGTCTCAAGCGCTATTTTGAACCTCAATGCCGAACCTCAATGAACCATATCCTGAAATTGCGGTCGAACTAGAGCTGAACTGGAGAGTCAATGCAAAGCACCCATGGAGTAAAGGTCAGTAGCAAGGAAAAGCAATCTCAATTGTAGCACCGGGTCAAAGCAATAGCCGGATTTCGGGGTAACTTTCTGAAGATTATCTCGTTCACAGCACAGCGCCGAATTTAAGAAAGCCTGCGAACCGGCACAAAAATCAAGAATTCTCGGGACCCAACAATAATTGCTCCATTGGGTTTCGAGTGTAAGAAGTTCTGGTAAACTCCTGTCTACTAAAATACAACCTTAAACTAGTGATTGATGGCGTATACCAAGTGGCTTGGCATGAATTTATCGACATCATGATCCGAATCAGAGATTTCAGGCGAAATCAGCAAGTATCATTGCAAATTCTCAATCCAACCCGAATCCTCCATTATTCCGCACTATGACAGACGGCACCTCCAAACCTACAGATACAGTCACCGAAAACGAGCCCGCGCAAACTGAAGCCGCTCATCAGGACAAAATCGTGGCTTCAACCGAGCCAGGTACACACTCTGTAGAACACGAATCCAGCGATCCCGCATTGGAAGTAAAACCTGCCCAGGACAAGGCTAATAAGCCACCAACTGATCAGGACGAGCCCGCGTCTACTGAGAACAAGCCGGGAGAGATCTCTACAGGAGAAGCCAAAGTAGAAGAAGCAGTAGACGAACAAGCAAATCTGGAAGAATCCGGATCGGGGGAAGCGGACTCGAAAGAAGAAAAATCGGAGAAAGAGAACCAAGAGGAGAAAGCTGGGCAAGAGAACAAAAAAGAGAAAGCGAAGAAAACCAAAAAAAAGCCGGAGCCACAGGAAGCAACACCCGAACAAATCGGCGAGCTTGAAGAAGAGATCAAGAAGCTAAGCGCCAAGAATACGGCCGAGCTATTTACCGTACGCAATAAACTCAACCGGCTGCGCAAAGTAATTAATGAAGAACACGAACTCAATGAGCGTGCCAGCAAACTCCATCTTTCCATTGTGAGCATGGTCGAGGAGAACCAGGCCCACCAGGAAGAGCTGCATGAGATCACCAGCAAACTGATTGAGGCCCTACAAAAATCCCTCGATGACGGCCAGTCACAGGGCGCACTCCCCGCCTGGGATCGCATTCAAGGCAATATCAGTAATACCAGCGGCAAAATTCGTAACACCCTGCAAGAATCAAGCAATCCCTTCAAGGCTCGTATCAATGAATTGAGAGACTGGAAGGTCTTTGCTGCGACTGAGAAAAAACGCGAACTTGTACAGGAAATGGAAAAGCTCAGCAAGACTCAGAGCGAGAATGAGATTGGCCCTCAGGAACTCAACAAAAAAATCAGCAAGCTGCATAACGAATGGAAGGCGCTGGGCCGCTCCAACGACAATGAGAAACTTTGGAAAGAGTTCAAAACCTTCTCCGATAAAGCCTACGCTCCATGCAAAGAGTTTTTCAAGCAGCGCAAAAACGCAATGACAGAAAATCTCAAGCGACGCCGCGAGCTTTGCGACGAACTTGAAAAAGAACTGGCGACTATCGATCCCGAGAATATCCACGTCGGCAATATCAACAAGTTGCTTAACCATACCGAAAGCGAATGGAAGAAACATGCACCGGTCGAGCAATCCAAGATCAAGACCTTACAAAAGCGCTACTATGGCTTGATCAATCAGTTCCGCAAGTTCCGTCGCAATAGTGCCCGCCAGCACGCCAACGAGAAGCAAGCGCTTATCGAACAGGCCAAAGCACTGATCAACAGCGAAGATAAACGCGAAGCAATGGAAGCAGCCAAACTGCTGCAAAAAAAGTGGAAGGAAATCGGCCCGGTTTCATTCAAGGATGACAAGAAGTACTGGGCAGAATTTCGCAGTGCCTGCGACAGTATTTTTGAGCATCAGGGACCAAGAAAGGAATCCGGAAAAGCTGACAAGCAGCACAGGGGCGCGCAGCAGGAATCTGACGGCGAGATCAAAGCTGTACTGCAAACACTTGAGCAGATACTCGACTATGGCGAGGAAAAATTTCGCGAGGCCAAACAAGACTATCAAGCAGCGGCGCAACGCTTCAACAGCATGGTCACTGGCAAACTAAGACACTCGCGCAGTAGACAGATAGAACATTTCAAGGAATTGAAACGCAAAATCGACATGCGTTTTCAGGCGCTACCCGACAAGAAAACACAGGCGCTGATAGAGGGACTCAGAGCCCTGGATGCTACGCTCTGCGAGAGCGAAGATCTGGTACTGAACAGCAAAGATGACGGCGATTTGTCAGCGGCTGCAAAAGTTGCCGATCAACTCATGAAGGATGCGAGCTTCACTCTGCCCGACAAGCGCCATCAAGAGTTACTGCAAACACGCACACAAGCGCTACAGTCCAAATCAATTGCCAAGTTTACAGATATCGGAGAAAACAGCAGCAACGCTTTGCGGACACTCTGTGTGAGCAGTGAGATTCGCGCTGGTATTGATAGCGCTGAAGAGGACCAGGCGCTGCGCATGCAATTGCAGCTGGCCCAGCTTCAGGATGGTTTTGGCCAGTCGCGCCCGGATAGTAAAGAGAATCTTTCTTATGTGCGCTCCGCGACTCTGGAGCAATATTGCCTCGGCCCTGTTCCCAAAGACCAGCGTGAAGCGCTTCGCACTCGTCTCGCACACGCACTCACCAAAATCGTTTCCTGAGCGTACTGAATCAGCAGCCAGCTGCTTTCTCAGTAATCCACCACACTATTTCCTACTACCCTATTACCCTACTACCCTCACCTACTACCCCATCGCTTCGAAAGTAGCATAACGCTGTGCATCATTCGCTAAGCGGATTGGAATCCAGTCGGTGCAAGTTAAGAACAGGGTTGGCGTAGTTCAGCAGGAAATGCTTATGCAGGTTCTGCGGAACATCTTCGAGTCGCCTGCCAAATTTCGTCTTGACTCCGGGGTCAATCTCCCGTGCAGCAATATTGCTCGCCTGCTCCACCATTTCTGAATCCAATAAATCTTTTTCCTGCAGCAATTGCAGAGCCAGATAGTTAACATCCCTGAGTACAAAATTGCGCACGACCTGCTCATCTATCTGCTTGGCGATGATCTCCGGGTCAGTCGTACCGAAGGCTAATTCGTTACCGAAGGCGACATGGACATCACCCTTGAAACCTATCATTCCTGTAACGATCGAGCGAATATCAGTCTCATTTGTTTTTTCAAATATACCCTCGGTTTCAAGCTGAAATAACTCTTCTGCCTTCATCTCATCACATGGATCGTATTCATAGGAGATCGTCACCGGCACGATATGTAACTCCTGCAAGGACTCATCCAAAGGCAAGTCGCGCCTGCCCATCGCAAGCATTTTCAAAATCGCAGGATCGGTTTTGTCGATACCATTCTTGGCCCTGCCCTCACGCTGTGCTATCCACACATTGTGTGAGTTGCCGATGCAGAAATGAATATACTCAGACAGCAGAGACAGTGACTTTAATAACTCCCGCCCCTTTAGAGATCGACGCACGATGAAGCTTTTGTTCAGGCGCATCAAATCTGTAACGAATGGTTTTTTGAGCAGATTGTCACCGATCGCTATCTGCAAGGTCTGATAGCCAGAGTGATACAACATATAATTTACAAATGCCGGATCCATCGTTATGTCGCGATGATTGCATACGAAGAGATAGTTTCTTCCGGCCTGTAAGTTTTCGATACCTGAGTTGGTTAATGCAGTCGTGGTATCACGAATCATCTTGTCCATGTAACTGGCGATGACATCCTGCATGGAAGCAACATCGTGCACCCCACTCACTTGCTCGGACAGCTTTGAATACGCTGCCCGCTTCATCATCCCGGGCAACCAACGGGTGAGTTTCGGATAGTAGAAACTGGCGATGCTGCGTAGAAATTCAGGGTCTCTCAGCAGATTATCCAGAACCGGCCTGATCTCATTATCCAGGTAGGGCCTGATGTCTTTGAACTTATCTGGCTGCAAGATTATTTTCCTTGTTATTACAGAGACTTGGAGAAGCGGATGCGTGATGCTCCTCAGCCATTTGAAAGCGGTGCAGATTGTAGCCTTTCCCTTGTCATATTGGTACACGAGCCTTCTCCAGGCCAGCACCCTGCTCAGTTTTCTTACCAGCTCTCCTATCAGCTCTCGAATCAGTACAAAGATCAGCACTGCCTGTCACAAATAATTCAAGCAAGGTTCACGGTTTGGTAATAAATTGTCCTTAGGCTGCGCCGACAAAAGCGATATTACAATTACCGGCGGGCAGTCTTATGAATACGAAAAAACCACTCCGTGTGCGCAGTGTCTGGATATCAGATATTCACCTGGGCTTCAAAGGCTGTCAGGCAGAAAAGTTGCTCGACTTTCTTCACTCTGTAGAAACCGAGTATCTGTTTCTTGTTGGCGACATAATCGACTTTTGGAGCATCAAGAAGACCCCCTACTGGCCTCAATCCCACACCAACGTCATACGCTCGATACTCGGCAAGGCAAAACACAATACCAAAGTCATTTACATTCCCGGCAATCACGACCAGCCTTTGAGAGACTGTGTTGATCAAAAATTCGGAAATCTGGAAATTCACGAGAATTACTTGCACACCACCGCCGATGGCAAAAAATTACTGATCATGCATGGCGATGAGTTTGACGTCATCGTAAAGCACAGTCGTTTTCTCGCTAACCTGGGAAGCTGGGCATACGAAAAACTACTCAGCCTCAACCATTTCGTTAACAAGTTTCGCAACTTTTTCAATCTGTCGTATTGGTCACTCGCAGCTTTCCTGAAGCACAAGGTCAAGAATGCAGTGAGCTACATCGGCAGCTTTGAAGAAGCACTAGCGCATCATGCTCGGGAAAACGAGGTTGACGGTGTCGTGTGCGGCCACATTCATCACGCCGAGATTCGCGATATCGATGGGGTTCTTTACTGCAACGACGGAGACTGGGTTGAGAGTTGCACTGCCATGTTTGAACATCCCGATGGCCAGCTGGAACTCGTTCATTGGGCTGACATTGAAGAGACCGAAAGGCAGCGGCTATTCGCAGCCCTGGCTTCTCTGGATGACAGCCAAGAGAATGACTTGCCCACAGAGGAAGACGATCAGGAAAGAGAAGCCGCTTAGTCTTAAAGCCATTTTACTGCCGAGGAAATTGCATGCGTATTCTGATGATCTCCGATGTCTACTTTCCACGTATCAACGGAGTATCGACTTCTATTCAAACCTTTCGTCACGAAATGGAGAAACTCGGCCACGAGATTACCCTGATCGCACCTGATTACGGTGAAATAGCCGACAAAGAACAACGTGACACAGAGAAAAACGTGCTGCGCATTCCGTCGCGACGTGTGATTCTCGATCCAGAAGATCGCATGATGTCACTGTCGGCGATTACAGCGCTCAAAGACACCCTGGCAAGACAAGCGTTTGACCTGATTCATGTGCACACGCCTTTCGTAGCACACTATGCCGGAGTAAAACTTGCCAAACATCTCGACCTGCCGCTATTGCTCACCTACCACACCCTGTTTGAGGAATATCTCTATCATTACATCCCATTTCTGCCCAAAGCTTTACTGCGCAAGGCTACCCGCTGGTTCTCACGCGCACAATGCAATCAGGCAGACAAAGTCATCGCACCCTCATCTGTCATCGTCGATTTACTACGCAATTATGGTGTCGAAAAGAATATTGAAGTCATTCCCACGGGAATTCGATGCAAGGAGTTTCAATCCGGCAACGGCGAAAAATTCCGTGCGGAGTTCGGGCTCTCCAGTGACCACAAGGTCTTGCTGAACGTTAGTCGCGTCGCATTTGAAAAAAAACATCGGCTTGCTACTCGAATCAATAGACCTGGTCAGACAGCGACTACCTGAGGTGCGCTTGCTGATCGCTGGCGAAGGCCCGGCAAAGAAAGCGTATGTGCAGCAAACCAAAGCCATGGACCTTGAGCAGCATGTGATATTTGTCGGCTATCTCGATCGCGCCAAGGAGCTGGTTGATTGTTACAGCTGCGCTGACTACTTTGTCTTTTCGTCTCGAACCGAAACCCAGGGGCTGGTTTTGCTGGAAGCCATGGGGGCTGGCACACCGGTAGTATCAGTGGCCGCGATGGGCACCAGAGACATCCTGCTCGACTGCCCCGCCGCTTGTATTGTCGAAGACGACGCGCAGCAGTTTGCTGCAACGTTGATTGACCTGTTGGAAGACGAAAGCAAAGGTGACGCTCTGCGCGCCTCTTGTCACTCGAGCGCCGAAAAATGGAGCTCAATGCAAATGGCGGAGAAAATGCTACGTTGCTACAGTGAGCTTGTTGAAGAGACTGCTGAAAGTAAAATGCAGCAATTAAAACTCTCGCAGTAATCCAGGGCAGTTACGCAAAACAGCAAGCCATTGCACCGACCACTATTGAAGTGGTGCGCTGTAATTAACTCGGCTATTGCCTTGAGCCCCTATTGCAGAAACGCCTGCATAGGTGCACCCATGCGATGATTCATATCGCGATAGTCTTCGCCTAATACTTGTAGCAGCGTCGCGGCAATACGGTTGTTGGTAAGACACTGATCACCGGTCACGATCAAGCCTTGATCACGAATACCAGGACCGATGGCTGCCATCCAGGTCGCATCAGTGCCAGGCAGTGGCTCGGTGCTGGAATCTGCCAACTTTGAAATGCTTGCGCGAGTAGACGGATGCAATTGCTGATGATTCTGCCAGCCTGCAACGGTGTCGTGGCCGAAACCATGATCGACTGCGATAAATAATACTGTGTTGTTGCGATACCCTTCGATGGACTGAATGGTTTCCCAAAGGTCGGCGATAAATCGGTCAGTGCGATGCGCTGCCTTGATATACTCATCGTAAGAGCCCTCACGCGCGTAGTGTTCTGTCTCGCTATAGGCGACATGCATCATGCGCGGTCGTTGGCGCAACAACCAGGATTTCGCAAAGTAATGGGTGAATGCGTCGTTGCGGATACCGGGCCAACGATCTGGCACATCAGCCTGAAACTGATTAAGAAATTCTTCATTCTGATTGCCGGGGCGAGTCTCACGGGCGTGTGCATTCACGTGAATACCACTGCGCGGCACATTGTAGATAAACGGAAACAGATTCCAGGAAGCGAAGGCCGCCGTTCCATCGAGGTATTCCTGACGCCTTTCCAGCAATTCGAGCACTGACTTCTCTGGATTGAATACGCGCCCATCGTTGCGGATGCGCTCATTAACTACACCAGTCAGAATTTCCGAGTATCCAGGATAGGAATGGTGATTGGCATTGGTAGCGCGGGCGCAGGAGTTGTAGTCGCGATTACCCACTACGCTGCCGCGAGGAAACACTGTTTCATAGAGAAACGGCAACATTACGGCCGCCCGCTCACTGGCGGTACTGCGCCAGAATTCACCAAGGAGTGCATCGGGTTTGTCGGTGTACTGTTTGGATGAAGCCAAATCGCGATCAATACCGCGAAATGTCTCCTGCCAGCGCAGGCCACCGAAGGTGATCAGCACTACATTCTCCGCCGCCTGGGCAGGAATGCTGATCAATAGACTCAACAACACTGTGTACAGAGTAGTCTTCATAATAATTCGCAACTGTATTTGTCGTTCGATAAACGAACTTTCCAAGTCCACTGCCTGCGCAGCTGCTCTGCCGGCCAGTAAATTCGGCCATTTTGAGCAAAACGACTTTCCCAAGAGCCGCTGGACTTCCCCTTCTAGCACCAGGTCTTACGGATGGATTCAATAAAAACTGAAGGGAAATTACGCGCTTGCGCAATTTGAGCCCATTTAGGCAACGAAGTTGACGGGAAATACCAATTCAGACTAGCAACTCAGAAAAGTAATGCCAGCTATACAGAAACGCGAGTCGAGCAGATTTACTGGCCGAGAGGGAGGATCACTCGGAAACGCCTGCTGCCGGAGATAGCTGCGCCACGTACTGTTCTACCTCATCAATCAGCTGCTGTTGCTCCGTGTCTCCTCGCTCTCGGGCTTCATCCAGACCGTGCTCGTAACGGGCTCGAGCGCCTGCATCGGCTAATCGTGAGTCGCGAAACGCCTGCCAGCGCCCTTGCTCCTCATCGCTCAGGGTGTCCGGATAATTCCTGGCGCGATAGCGAAAAAGCATCTCTGGCAGCCTGCGATCCCGAAAGGGCAGATCCAGCCTGCCCAGATCGGCAGGAGGTGTCCCGCGCACTGTGCGCATCAGAGACTTGTCTGCATCACTAAAGAAACCGCCGCTATAGATCATGAAATCCGGGTCATTCTCCAACTCCCGTGGCTCATCTCGCAGCACATCCAGAATCAATCCCTGCAAGCCTGTAGTCGACTGCAGTCGCTGCCAATGTGCACGGCAACTGTCTCTGTCTATATCGATTGCCGTGGCCACCGAGTCTTCCAGCACCGAAGCGGCAGCGACGATGGGGCAACGATTGACGTGGATGGTTTTCAGTGGAATGCGCTCCTCCCCTTCTCCCAATTCCCGCTGTGGCGTAAATACCCGTCGTCGAATTTCATCCGTGGAGAGATGCAACCAGGTGTCCGGGTCGGCGCGCAGATCATAGACCACAATGCCATTGTTATTGGAAGGATGCCGGCACAAGGGCATCACCAGGGCCAGGCGACCGTGTTCGGCTGCGTACATGCCCGAGACATGCACGAATGGCTTGTGGGTAGCCAGATCGATTTCAGCAAGGACGCGTTTCTTGTTGCGCAGCTGATAGACATACTCGTAAAGCTTCGGCTGCTGCTCCTTGACGATCTTCGCCATGGCGATCGTGGCGTAGACATCCGACAAGGCATCGTGGGCATTTTCATGCTCTATATTGTTCGCCTTGGTGAGCTCTTCGAGTCTGAAGCTCACATGGCCAGTCTCGCTCATGGGCCAGTTGATGCCCTGGGGCCTTACCGCGGCGCATAGCCTGAGCATGTCGATGATGTCCCAGCGCGAATTGCCGTTTTGCCATTCCCGCTCATAAGGGTCATAGAAATTTCGGTACAGCAATTGTCGGGTCACTTCATCATCGAAACGAATACTGTTGTAACCAGCGACACAAGTGGCGGGCTGCTGAAATTCGTCAGCGATGCGCGCAATGAACTCTGCCTCAGGCACACCTTCGGTCAGCGCCTTTTGTGGCGTAATGCCGGTGATGAGGCAGGAAACGGGACTGGGCAGGAAATCATCTGCCGGCTGACAGTAAAACGACTGCGGCTCGTCGATGATATTGAGATTCTCGTCAGTGCGAATCCCGGCGAACTGAGACGCTCTGTCCCGGCGCGGATCGACGCCAAAGGTCTCGAAGTCATACCAGTAAATAGAAGCAGCCACTAATTCTTTGTCCTGTCTCAGCAATCGGCACAGCCATCGGGATCATGCGCTGGCATGCATGCCTGGATCGCTGCTGGATTCGAAGTCTAACCGATCTTGACCCCCTGCTTCACCTGCCGCCCATTGCAAGCCAGTCAAATCGAATTCCCTGTTTGCGCACAGTGCTGTTCACTCCTTTATAAGCAAGAATTGGTGTAATATTCCGGTTGGCCGACTCTCAGTCGTGGACAATCAGTTTGAGTGAGTGCAAGTGAGAGAGCGGCCATAGGATGACTGATTTAAGACAATCCCGCTTTTCGGAGTTTGGAAACACACATGGATTTTCGCGGCGCCCACATTCTTAGCGTACAGCAATTTGAACGACAGGATGTCGAGACCGTGTTCAGCGTCGCCGATAGCATGGAACCGTTCGCCCACCGCCAGCAGATGACCAAGGTTCTCGATGGCGCCATCCTGGGCAATATGTTTTTCGAGCCGAGCACCCGTACCCGCGTCAGTTTTGGCTGCGCCTTCAATCTGCTCGGTGGCGATGTACGTGAGACCACGGACGTTAAAACCTCGTCCATCTCCAAAGGCGAGTCCCTGTATGATACGGCACGAGTTATTTCCGGCTATAGCGATGTGATCGTGATGCGCCACCCCCAGGTGGGCGCCGTCGCTGAGTTCGCCAAGGCGAGCCGCGTCCCGGTCATCAACGGCGGCGACGGCCCCAATGAACACCCCTCTCAGGCCCTGCTCGATCTCTATACGATCAAAAAAGAATTGCTGTCAAAAGGGCGTGAAATCGATGGCATGAGTATCGCCATGGTGGGCGACCTGAAGCACGGACGGACAGTGCATTCGCTGTCCCAGCTACTCACTTTGTACGACAATATTCACTTCACCTTGATCTCGCCCCAAGAGCTGCGCATGCCCGACAAGATTGTTGCGGCCCTGCGCAATGCCGGTCATGAGGTTGTGGAAACCGAAGACATGGAAGCCGGCCTCAATGACAATGACACGGTGTACCTGACTCGCATTCAGGAAGAGCGCTTCAACACCAAACTCGAAGCCGATGTCTATCGCGGTCGTTTCCGATTAAACCAAGCGATCTACACTCGCAACTGTCAGCCCAATACGGTCATCATGCACCCTCTTCCTCGCGATTCTCGCGAAGATGCCAATGAATTGGACAATGATTTGAACCAACATCCCAATTTGGCAATTTTCCGGCAAACAGACAATGGAGTATTGGTGCGCATGGCCTTGTTCGCGCTTATACTGGACGTCACAAAGCACATTCAGGAAACAGCCAGTCCAGTTCAGTGGTATACCGAGGGTCGTTTCGAATAGGGCTTCACGAGATGGGGCTAGCAAACCCATTGACTCTCGACGGCATTTCGCGCCAGTGACCAAAAGCATTTAAAGAAGAATAAAGAAAACACAGGTACTCACTATGGAACTGAAAGACTTGCTGAGGGTGATGATTGAGAAGGATGGTTCCGACCTCTTCCTGACCACTGGCGCAGCACCCAGCATGAAAGCTCATGGCAAGCTCGTTCCACTCAGCAACAAGAAACTCCCCGAAGGCTATGTCAAACATCTCGCTTACAAGATCATGAGCGAGGATCAAATAAAGGATTTCGAGAAAAGCCCGGAGATGAATCTCGCGCTGGCTTACGATGACATCGGTCGTTTTCGCGTCAATATTTTTCAGCAGCGCGGCGAACTCGGCATCGTCGCGCGCAACATCAAAACTGAAATACCCAGTGCGGGTTCCCTTGGCCTACCTCCCGTGCTCTCCGAATTAATCATGGAGAAACGCGGTATCATCCTCTTTGTCGGTGGTACCGGTTCGGGCAAATCGACTTCGCTCGCGGCACTCATTGATCATCGAAACAAGAACAGTGATGGCCACATCATCACTATCGAAGACCCGGTTGAATTTATTCACCCCCACCAGGGCTGCATCGTCAATCAACGGGAAGTGGGTGTCGACACCAATAGCTATGAAGAAGCGCTGAAGAACACTCTGCGACAGGCGCCCGATGTCATTCTCATCGGTGAGATTCGTAGTCAGGAGACCATGGAGCACGCGCTGGCTTTTGCAGAAACCGGCCACCTCTGTCTGTCCACACTACACGCTAACAATGCCAACCAGGCGCTGGACCGCATCATCAACTTCTTTCCCGATGAGCGGCATAAACAATTGTTTCTCGACCTGTCCTTGAATCTGGTGGCCTTTATATCCCAACGTCTTATTCCTACCGTCGACGGCAAGCGCTGTGCGGCAATCGAAATCCTGATCGGTACTCCTCGAGTCTGTGATCTGATCAAGCAAGGCAAGGTCATGGAGATTAAGGAAGTCATGGAGAAATCCGAACAGCAAGGCATGAAGACCTTCGATGCTGCGCTGTTTGATTTATACAAATCAGGCAAGATCAGTTACGAGGAAGCGCTCAAGAATGCCGATTCGAAAAACAATCTGCGTCTGCGCATTCAGCTCGACGAAGGCAAGGACCGCGACGAGGAAGACGACGATGACGATGACGGCGGTCTGAGCCTGGTCGTGAAGGACGACGATGAAAACAAGCTGTTCTAGTCCGTCCGGCTCAGCTCGATTTGTCATGCCTGCCAATTTGCTCATTCATTTTTAAACCATGATTGACTCTAATACCTATCGCGCCATGGATGCGCTGGATCAGGCCGCTGGTCTGCAAGCGGGTGAGTTTACTGCCGAAGAACTCTTGACCGCCGCGATTGCCGAAGCCGAGAAACACAATCCAGCACTGAACGCCATCATCAGTCCGCGCTACGAGGCGGCATTGAACGAGGCGAAGAACGCACAAGCTGACGCTTCCTTTCTGCAACGTTCGCCATTGGCAGGCCTGCCTTTCTTAATCAAAGACCTCAGTGGCTTCGCTGGCGTTGCACACAGCAATGGCAGTCAGCTATTCGCGGGTTATCAAGCTGAAACCCACAGCGCGATCGTGCAAAGATTCGTGGATGCGGGCTTGTTCGTACTCGGTAAATCCAATACTCCCGAATTCGGTTTAACACTCACCACCGAGCCTCAGGCCCTGGGTGCCTGTCGCAACCCCTGGAACCTCAATTACTCAACTGGAGGCTCCAGCGGTGGCGCCGCCGCTGCGGTAGCGGCCGGCATAATTCCGGCGGCTCATGCAACCGATGGTGGCGGCTCGATTCGCATTCCCGCTTCCTGTTGTGGGCTGTTCGGCCTCAAACCCAGTCGTGGCCTCACCGTTACCGAATCCCGACTCGCCGAATGCTGGAGCGGCATGAGCGTTGGCCATGTGGTCAGTCGTAGCGTGCGTGATTCGGCTGCCTACCTCGATGTGCTGGCACTGGATTCACCAATACTGTTTCCGGTTCCGAGCCAGCCAGAATCATTTCTCGGCGATGTCGATACCCCTCCCCCTGTCTTGCGCATTGCCGTACAGACCAGCCACCCGCTAGGGCAAGAACTGGACGGCGATTGCTTGCGGGTCATCGAGCAGACAGCCGAACTCTGCAAGGAGTTAGGCCATGAGGTAATCGAACTGACTAGCGGCGAACAGCCCATAAACTACAAGCCTGCAGTCGCCGCCATGAACCGCTTGATCGCTCTGCACACCTGGCAGGCTGTCAGCAAGCGCCTTCAACAAATGGGTCTTGATCCGGTCGCCGGACTGGATACGGCAGAGATGGAGACTTCGACACGAGTCATGGCGCAATCCGGTCGGCACATCAGTGCCGATGACTATGTTGGCTCGCTGGATACGCTGGTTTCAGTGGCTGCCGACATGGCGGCCTTTCATGAGCAATACCCGGTGATCCTCTCACCGGTGCTGAATATGCCGACTGCCGAGTTGGGCTGGCTGGACATGAATAGCCCGGATGTCGCCGAATATGTTGGCCGCTTTCGCGCCTATAGTGGCTTTACAGCCCTCTATAACGGTACCGGGCAGCCCAGCATGTCAGTGCCTCTGTTTATGGACTCCCGGGGTCTGCCCTGCGGTAGCATGTTCAGTGCCGCCTGGGGACAGGATAGCTTGCTACTGCGCCTTGCACGCCAGCTGGAATCAGCCCGGCCCTGGCCAAAACTCGCACCCAGCAGCGATTAATTAGCGTCTTAGGCCACTCAAACGCAGCTGAGCAGACAGTCTGCTCAGCCCGTGCAACACCTGCCAGCCAAACAGCAATGCGACGGCTTGCCACGATACGGGACAGGCGTCACATTTGGTGACTGTAAGCAGACCCGGAATCCCGTAAAATAGCGCCTTTCTTTAATTATTCATCAATAAAAATATCAATAACTTACATCATTTTTCTAATGGAGTATCGTAGATGAAAACCGAGCTGCGCCTGCTTGCAACTGGACTTACTGCCGGGCTTGCCCTGAGCTTTACCCTGAGCGCTCATGCTCAGGAAGAGATTCCCAGAACAGCCTGGGGAGTCCCTGACTTTCAGGGGTACTGGCGCAACAACACCGTGATGCCATTTCAGCGCTCCAGCAGCCTGGGTACGCAGCGAGCCTATACTGAAGAGGAAGCTCGCCGCCTTGAGCGTCGCGCTCAGGAAGCGGTGGAACAGGATAATGAGCCCCTGGATCCCAATCGCCCGGCCCCGGAAGCCCGCGCCCTGCCACCCGTTGGCAACTACGACCTGTTCTGGACCGACCGAGGCATGTTCTTGCCAACAATCGACGGCGAGTATCGAACATCAGCGATCATTGATCCGCCGAATGGCCGTATTCCTGAGCGGGTCGCAGGCTTTCAGCGCAGCATGAATCGCAGTGACGATGGCCCCGAAGGCCGCGGTCTCGGCGAACGTTGTCTGCTATCCTTCGGCAGCTCCTCCGGCCCGGTTATGACCCCGGTCATGTACAACAGTCATTTTCAGATTAATCAATCTCCTGGCTATGTCGTCATCACCGTGGAAATGATTCACGATGCGCGCATCATTCCCATCACCACCGATCGTGACGAAGTGCGTTCCTCGGTACAGCAAAAGTGGATGGGTGACTCTATCGGGCGCTGGGATGGCGACACCTTGATCGTGGAGACCAAGAACTACAATCCCTGGCAGACTTACATGGGCGCACCCACTGAAAATCTGACCGTCATAGAGACCTTTCGTTTCGAAGACGACAACAAACTGATCTACGGCTTCACAGTTGACGATCCGTCTGTGTATTCAGCCCAGTGGAGTGGCGAGATGCCTATCACGCGCATGGACGAACCTGTGTATGAATACGCCTGCCACGAAGGCAACTACGGCATCATCGGTATTCTCGCCGGTGCACGCCGCCTGGAAGTCATGGAAGAGTTGGGGATGGAACGAGAAATCCAGCAGTAGATTCTCCTGACAATAGCTTTCAAGCGCATAACGAAAAAGAGAGGCCAATGGCCTCTCTTTTTTACTTCTCTTTTTTACTTCTCTTTTTTTGCTTCGCGTTTGGCTTGGCTAAGCAAAAGCGCTAGAAAGTCCAGCGCAAACCAAAGCCATAAGTCGTGCCGTATTCATCATACTGAGACAAACGAGAAGTATTACCGAAGTAGTAATATTCTGGCTCGTCATTCAGATTGATGGCTTCGGCAGTCAAAGTAAGGCTGTCGTTAACCGTGTAACGAGCAGTCAGATCGATCTGCATAAAATCATCGGTGTAACGATCGGATAGCGTGTCATCACCAATCTCATCGAGATAGCTGCTGCGGTAGTTAGCCGCCAGTCGAATATCCCAGGCATCGCGATCATAGCCGAATGAGATATTGCCAGTGTGCTTGGCTTGCTTGAAGAACGGAATGGTTCGTTGTCCGCTCACCGAATCTGATGGCAGCTCAGTTTCACCATCGGAAAGAGTGTAGTTAGCGACAAACAGCAGACCATTGTCCCAGGCTGTTTGAAACGAGAATTCCAGGCCGCGAATATCAGCATCATCCGTATTGATGAAAGTCCCTGCCACGTCATAGACCTGACCTCTAAACAGTGCATCCGTGGATTCTACTTCAACAATTGCATCTTCGATGGACTTGTAGAAAAGCCCTGCGCCAATGAAAGTCAGATCGCTCAGATAGTACTCATAGGTAAGATCGAAATTCCAGGCGGTAGTTGCATCAAGGTTGGGATTACCGCCTTCGATCTCATTATCCTGAGTATCGACGATAGCACCGGCATTTGATTCCTGAAATCCAGGACGAACCAAGGAGCGGAAGATACCTGCACGGATGATCTGATCGGCAGCCACTTCGACCTTGAGATTCAGGGAAGGCGCGACAAAGCCATAGTCATTACTGAAGCGAGTCAGCCCAGCGAAGGCGCCGTCAAAGGCCTTGCCGTAGTAAGTGGTATCGGTATCTTCGTAACGCAGTCCGTAAACCCAGGTCGCATCCCCGCTAATGGTTGTTGCCATAAAGTAAGCAGCAAACACATCTTCTTCGGTCGTCCAGTCAGCCGGAATGCTCTCTTCGTCTTCGTCGCCGCTGAATTCAAACGCGGAACCCGGCGAAGGACAGAAGGTGCCATCGCTCAACGCAGATTGCCCGGTGCCGAGGCTGTTACGGAATGCCTTGACCTGATCGAATGTCGGCGTCGGGCCAGTCAGCGTATTGAAGAACGGCTCAGCCTGGGTGGTGGCGACACTGCTGAGAGCGATGTCGTTAATTGGCTCGTAAGCACAAAAATTCAGCACATTCACCTTTTCACGCTGTCGAGCCTTGAGACCATACTGAAGCTGGGTATTGGCGCTCAAGTCGTAATACATGTCGATCTTCACGCCGAAGTCTTCATCGGTATTGAGGGCAAACTCGCGCTCAAAAGCCTTCATGTTAAACGTAGAGGCGTTGTAGAAAGCTGCCGGAAAAGTGACAACAGGCTTCTTCGGATCTGTGTTGTCATAGGTGATCGGCTGATCGATAGTGTCGCTACGGAAAATTACAGCCTGACGATCGCCATCGTCCTGTTCCGCATGAGAAGAGAAAAACTCCAGCTCCATGCGGTTCTGGTCGTTCAGCTGAAAGGAGCCACCTAAACGCAAAGAGGTGATCTCACGAATTTCGGTACGGTTGCGCCCTTCTGTATCGACTTTGCTATCTGCATAGCTGAATACCGAGCCGGTAACGACGGGATCGTTATCTTCCAGACCATCGCGAGTCTCCCACTTGGCGCGCCACTCTTCATCAGAGTACTCGTTATGAAATACGTTGACGAAATAGCTATTGCCATTGTCGCTGCGATAGTCCAAAGCCAGAACCACACCTTGGCGCTCGCGAGTCAGGTCATAGAAGCGTGTTTCATAGTCGTCGTTTGGCGCGGTAGTACTCCAACCACCATTCTCGTTATTGTGTGCAACGATATGACGGGATTGATCACTAAGCACAAGCGCCGCCCCAAACTCTCCACCATCAACATTCCAGCGATTGGTGAATGTGCCAGACAGCTTGGGGTTGCTGGAATCGCTGGTTAGTTCGTTGTAGGAAGTCTCGGCCTTGAGACGCACATGAGCATCGTCATATGAGAATGCCGTAATAGTTTCAAGATCGATGGCACCGCCAATGGTGTCAGCATCGAGATTTGGCGTCAGCGTTTTATAAACTGTCATGCTATCGAGCAAGTCCGACGGCACGCCATCGAGAATTATACCGCGACGATCTTCAGGAGCAGTGGTGCTTACGCCATTGATGGTCATTGCATTCAAGTCAGTGTTCATGCCGCGAACTGACACGTAGCGTCCTTCGCCCTGATCATTCTCTACCATGATGCCTGAAATGCGTCGCAACGATTCCGCGACATTAATATCTGCGAAATTGCCAAGCGCGTCGGAGTCAACGACACCAACGACTTTGTCTGAATTGCGCTGTTTTTGAATCGCGCTTTGTAAACTGGCGCGTGATCCAACGACGGTAATTTCTTCAACGTTTTCCTGTGCTAGCAAAGGAGCAGAAAGCGCTATGCCTATGGCCAGTGAGAGTGAGTTCCTGGCAAAATGTTTTTTCATTAGTAAATCCCCGGATAGTAAAAAGGCGGGGATCACATTACTGCAACACTATTACTCGGCGGTGACAGAACTACTACAGAGCGATGACAATAGTAACAATTAGCGCCATGTCGATTTTTAAAATCGTCTTTTCCCTATTCCTTTAAATTTTCATGACATTAAATTAACCATTCAGTCATTCAATAGTCATGAATAAGAGTCTGTCAATTCGCTCAGATATCAGGGAAGCGAAAGCGCCTCTTCAACTCGCTGCCAGGAAATATATTTGAAATTTTGCGAAGCGCTTGGCAAGGTATTTTCACCATCCTGAACAACAAGCAGCCCCCTTGGATACCCATCCGAGAAAGTGGCACTACTGACATCCAGGCCATCAGTCTCACCAGCCCCATCCAGCGATCCATCAAGCAGATCTGCGACGACAAAACTGCCGCGGTAGTCATGCGGCGGCATTCGATCATAAACTGCATAGCTATAGTTGCCTTGACTGGAAGCCACGAGATAACCGCCCTCTTCATCCTTATACAAAGCCATGCCTTCGACATCGGCGACGAGAATTGTGCCGTCTATATCGGCGAGACTATGCAAGTCAGTGGCTGCGTCGTGCCGTGCATCGAGCACGCGAATCCCTTCGGCCTCCACACCGAGAAAGAGTCGTGAGTGCTCATCGTCTGCTGCACAGCCTTCGGGCTGACTGGGCACCGTGAACTCCCTCAACAATCTCGCAGTGATGGCAAAATTGCTCGAGTCAAAATCACTAATCTGTAACCCCCATTGCTGGTAGCGCCCATCTGTATCGTTGACAAAGACCTGCAAGCCCAGCTCATCAGCATACATACACAGACCATAAGGCTCAGTGAGTCCGGTCGCTATCTCACTGTCCCGCAACCAAGTCAGTTGTCCCTCGTGATTCACGGCGAACAGGCTGATGCTGTTACTGCTTCTGTTACTCGCCGCGGCGAGCGCTGAATAAGGACTCCCTTCAGGCAAATAGCGCAGGTCGATGTTATTGGTGCGCCCAGCAGCAATGCGCTGCTGGCGATTGCCCTTGAGATCATAGACTTCCACGCCAAAGTCTTTGTCAGTACCAATGATTCGAGACAGCGACGGTTCTGCGCGATTAACCCAGATAGCCGGATCATCAGCAGCATCACCTCTGCTAGCCACCGGATCAGTTTCAGTTTCGGCATAAACTGCGACCGCATTGGGAGGCGGTGGCGCCACACTTTCCGTTACACACGCCGATAGCATCAGCGCGAAAAGCAGGCAGCCAGGAAGTGATACGCGATCAACAACTGTAGACACAGGAAATCTCCGAATAGAAAATCAAACGGAGCAGCATAGAAGAAAATTATTGCTGAAATATGACCAGACGCTTAGCTGAGCGGAGGCTAACGTATTTAGATTGCAAGAATACTAGACAGCCTGACCGTGGCGAACCGCGGTAACCTCGGCCATGATCGCGATAGCGATCTCCGCGGGTGTCTTGCTATCGATCTGAAAACCGATAGGGGCATGGAGGATATCTATCTCATCCTTGCTCAGGCCCAACTCAGGCAATCGCTCTCTTCGCGCAGCCGACGTACGCTCGGAACCCATCGCGCCAACATAGAAGGCATCGGTCTTCAAAGCCTCCATAAGTGCCATGTCATCCACACGGGGATCGTGTGCCAAAGCAATAATGCCGCTGTAGGGATTGCTGAATCTTTCCCGCACCACATCGTCTGGCAGCCGTGAGGTAGTCTCCACCCCCGGCACACGCCAGTTATCGAGATAGCGTGGACGCGGATCACACAAAGTGACGTCGTATTCCAGCGCAAGCGCCATCTCAGCAACGTATTTAGCCACATCGCCAGCACCGAGCAGGAGCAATCGATACATAGGGCTTAAACTATGCGTCATGACCCCGTCTTCGATTATCACCGCCTCCTCACTGGACTCGTCACGCGCAGTGATCGCACCGGTTTCGAGATCCACCAGACGACTGACCAGCAGATGATTTTCAAGATCGCTGCGCAGGCGCGTGAACACTGACCGGTTCTCTTGCGTTGGCTCGATGAATTCCAGCAACACATGCAGCTGACCACCACAGGGCAAACGCAAGCGCGCCTGCTCTTCCTCGGTCATGCCGTATTTGACCTTGAAGGGCTTGTCGCCTTCGGCCTCATACTGCGCTTTCAGACTGCCATCCCGGAGTTGCTCAAGAAAATCTTCCTCGATACAACCACCGGAGATGGAGCCCATCAATTCACCATCCAGCGTACACGCCATCATCGCACCTATAGGTCGCGGTGAAGATCCCCAGGTTTTAAGAATGGTGCAGAGCCAGACGGGTTTGTCCGCTGCTAACCACTGCTGAACGCAGGAGATAATTTGCTGTTGGGAACTGAGCATCTTGCTGACTTAACCTCGGCAGTATTTGGACAGCGAAAGAATCACACCGTGCGTTCCTTCCACTTGCCACGCATGAAAAAAGCGACGCCTACTATACCAATGAGCACATCGGAAACAAACACCGCCCAGAACACCCCTTCCGGTCCGAATCCGAGGGACAAGACCAGAAAGTAGGCCAGCGGCACCTGCACGACCCAGAAGCAGAACACATTGATCCAGGTAGGCGTCATGGTATCACCTGCCCCGTTAAAGGCCTGAATAATCGCCATGCCGAAGCCCCAGAAAATATAGCCGTAGGCAAAGATGCGCAGACAGGAAATCGCGTACTGCAAGACCTCGCCTTCAGCGGCGAAAAAGATCGCGATTGGCTGGGTAAAAAGCAGCATCAAGAGTGCAGCCACACCCATATAGTAGGAATTGTAGCGTGCGATATGCCACACCGTAGTCTCCGCTCTATCGGGCAAGCCGGCGCCAAGGTTCTGACCGACCAACGTCGCCGCCGCGTTACTCAACCCCCAGGCCGGTAAGATGCTGAACATCACGATACGCACGGCGATCGTGTACCCAGCCACGGCATCGCTGCCGAAATCGGAGACGATCTGCATCAGGAATACCCAGCTAGCCGTCGCTACCAGGAACTGTGCGATACCACCGATGGAGATGCGCAGCAATGACCAAATCAGGGCGAGCTTGATACCCATGTCGCGCAAATGCAGACGAATACGCCCGCCGCCACCACACAGATAATAAAGCGCATAAAGCACGCCCACTGTACGACCGATATTGGTCGCTACTGCGGCACCGGTTACGCCCATTTCCGGAAAAGGACCAACTCCAAAAATAAGACAGGGATCGAGCACAATATTGAGACCATTGGCCAGCACGAGCGCGCGCATCGCCAGGTTCGCATCACCCGCACCGCGAAAGATCGAGTTGAGGATGAATAGAAAAACGATACTGAAACAAGCACCGAACATGATCTGGGTGTAGCTCGTGCCTACTTCCAGTACTGCCTCATCGGCTCCCATCAGACTCAGCATATCGCGAGCAAAGAAGATGCCTATCAATCCCACAACAACCGAGACGAACACAGCGATCCAGACTGCCTGCCCTGCTGCCAGTGAAGCTCCTTCCCGATCTTTCTCACCGATGCGCCGCGCGACCATGGCAGTGGTACCCATGCTGAGCCCAATAGCCACCGCATAGAGCAAGGTAATCATGGCCTCGGTGAGCCCGACGGTGGCCACGGCTTCAGTGCCAAGCCTTGATACGAAGAAGATATCGACGATCGCAAACACCGATTCCATAGCCATTTCCAGAATCATGGGAATAGCGAGCAGAATCGTGACTCGACCAATTGAGCCTTCGGTGTAATTAAGTTCGGTGTCTCCTGCCAGCGCTTGCTTGAACAAGGACCAGCCGTTTCTTATTTTTTCTAAAAACATGTCAAATTCCAGATACAAAAGCGCATTCAACAAACTACTGAATGTAGTTCGCCTGTCGAGAGAAGGAGAATTGACGGCCTGAGTCGAAGGAGCTACTGGGCAGAACCAGAATGCTCAGGCAAGCAGTTATCGGGCGAGTGTACTGACCAGGAAGAATGCAGTGTCAACGGACTGACTACTGAAAAGAATCAACCAGACAGGCCAGGATCAATAGATGCGCGAGAACCGTTGTGGTCTCAGACCGAGTCTCCGAATCGGATTAGCACTATCATGGGCGGGTCCTCTTGAGGGTAGAGCCGGCATTATAGTCCCCCTTCTTCACCTATTACTACTGCTTTATTGTTCGATACGCTCAAAGCGAATAAACAAAACTTATCTGGTGGGATCAGGCGTGTGCACATTGCGACGCATCGCCTCGCGTACTGTGTTCTGCAGCCAGACATCGCCAAACATTTTTCGTGCCTGTAGCGCTGCCTCACTCTTGTCAGTCATCTGTATGATCGTGCGCTCAGTAGCACTGCCCCCATAGGTCGCTTCGGAGATATTCCTTTCCATTTCCTGTATCGCGAAATCCACCATCCACTCAGGCAGGCCTGCAGTTTCTATTTGCTCAGCGATCTCAGGACTCAAGCCCGTGATGGTTGATATGGTTTGTTGAGTGCGCGATCGAGTGAACACAGGATTCAATGCTGTATAGGTCTGATTCTGTAGTGCTCTGGCATAGCGGGTGTCGCTATTACGCTCCTGGCTATTGGAACACTCGATTAACTCATCTTCCTCTTGCAAAGGGTTGCATTGATTTATCCAGGAACGCGCCTCACGTTCATCGTTCATGCGTTGAATACTGTCGCGCATGGCAGCAACATTGGGCACCAGGCGCGTAGTTTGTGGTATCGATGGCAGCGTCACGCCTCGTTCGACGGATTCTTCCATTAGAGGAATCTGATCTTCTGCCAATGATAATGACTCTTCCCCGGGCTCTTCAATATCTGGAACCGTCTGTTCTGCAAGTTGATTGTCCTGAATCTGTTCTGATTCTTCGGGAAGCTGCTCTGTATTTACCAATTCAGTTTCAGACAATTCCTGAGGCTCAGTTGCATTCTCTTCCTCAGACACTCGATCAGGCTGAAGCTCTTGATCAAGCTGAGGCTCTTGATGAACCAGCTGAGGCTCTTGCACAATCAAAGGATTCTCTTCCGTCAGCCTGATGGCGATCAGTTCGGGAGGTGAAGCAGGCTCGTTTACTCGGAATTCTGGCCGGAACAGTACCAGGGCAACAGCGAGAATGGAGTGCAGTACAGCGCTCGAAGATACCGCGATAAACAGCAAACGCCGACCTGCGCGGAATCCCGGCTGGAATTCTTCTGCTTCTTCAGGCGAGGATGGGTCGACTTGAATTTCGTACGCGCCGAAATTACTCAGCTCACTGAGATGATCAGAGGCATCAAGAGGTGCGGGAGAACCAAGAGGAGTAAAGGTATTAAAATTCTCGAACTCTTCGAGATCAAGCTCTTGATCGGCGCCATGCAGAGCAATCGATTCTGCAGGAAATTCGTCTTCCTGCTCTGCAAACGCACTGAGCTCTATACCCGATACTTTGGGTTCATCGAAGTCATTCGAATCCGGCTCGTTCCGGTCATTATCCCACTGCATTTCCAGACTCTACGATTCAGAGACAATCTACAGCAGCACAAATAAAGCTGCCACGCTGCCCCATAACTACTGTGCTTGGACAGCCTGAATTGCTTTGAGTTCCGCGTCAGTGCACCGCTTGGACTACGCGAATACTAAGCCAGGAAGCATGAAAGAAGGAGTGAAGGAAAAAAACGAAAGCAAAGATGAATAGCATCTCAGGCGAAATTTAAGCCGGGAGCAAGCTGCTGCGACTCCAGATCCAGGAGATGGCGCTTGGTCTCCAGTCCACCACCAAAACCCGTAAGCTTGCCGCTCGCACCAATGACACGGTGACAGGGAATGATGACCGGGATGGGATTGATACCATTGGCCGCACCGACCGCACGAGACGCCTTTGGCCGGTTGATGTGTTTGGCCAGCTGCCCATAACTCCAGGTTTCACCGTAGGGAATCTCCTGGAGCGCGGCCCAGACCTGCTGCTGAAATGCCGTACCTTCCGGTGCAAGCGGTAAAGCAAACTCACGACGCTCACCGGCAAAGTATTGCTCCAGCTGAAAAATGACTTCCTTGAACGGAGAAGCCTCTTTTTTCCAGTCCGCCTCGTGCCGACGCGCCATGGAACCCGAAGGAAAGCCTAACAGAGTCAGGCTCTCGCCATCACCAGCGAGTAGCAGCTTGCCGATGGGGGTAGTCATGTAATGGTAATACGTCGTCATAGTCGAATTCTCCTGATGAGCAGAAAGTCTTAAGCATTCGCCCGGCTCTCTTGTTGGCGCTTGGAAGTTTCCTTTTCTATTTCCTTTTCCTTTTCCTTATCCTTTTCAGTCCTGGGTCAATCGCTGCTCTTAAGTGCCTGACCGTAGCAATGCCAAAGCAGAATCACGGCATAGGCCCGCCACGGCTGCCAATCACTGGCACGCTCCAACAATTGCTTCGGCGTCAGCGTGATTAACTCCTTGCCAGAAGTGCGTCCTGGTTTGCTGACATAATTCTCGGCTACCGCTGCGCGTCGCAAGATCAGATCTGAATGGGGAAACGCGTTAGGGTCGCTCAGGGCACGCATGGCGATGTACTGTGCTGTCCATTCGCCAATGCCTTTTATGGCACAAATTCTTTCAATGAAAGATTCCGTTGAGACCGTGCAGTCCATGATGATCTCCCCCGCCGCCACTTTGTCTGCGAGAGTCTTTATCGCTGAGATGCGACTACCGACAATACCGATACCATCCAACTCAGCAGCGGCCAACACATCGGGTGTCGGAAAAACATGAGTCAGTGACTCTGGCCCGTGTTCAGACTCATAGCGCTGACCGTACCTCTCAGCCACTCGAGCAACCAGGGTAGACGCAGCCTTTACCGTAACTTGTTGCCCAAGAATGGCACGCACGGCAACTTCAAAGCCATCCCAACAACCGGGTACACGCAGGCCTGGATTCTCCTGAACCCCCTTGCCTAACAATTTATCTTTGGCGAAACTGCCGTCAATCAATGTGCTATCAGCGCGCAAATCGAATAGAGAGCGAATGCGATCGATAATATGGTAGAGCTGTCCAGATTCGCTCGAGGCAATTTGCAAATGAATCGCCGGTCGCTCTGTATCGAAGCGCGCAATAAAATGTCCTGCCTGTCCGTTCAATGAGAAAGTCCGTGCGTAGCTGTCTTCACCGACATGCTCTACACCCGGGATAGCGCGATAGGCCAGGAACGCGAGCATCGCGCGCCAGTTAAACGGTGGTCGGTAACTGAGCGTTATCTGCAGCGCAGTACCGCTGTCATTTCCAGGCAACGACCTGGCATGGCTCACATTACGCCTGCTTTCTCTAAGCTGGCGCGGGGAGCGCTGATAAGTTTGCTGAAAGACCGCGTTAAAACGACGCACACTGCCAAAGCCGGCAGCGAAGCACACCTCAGCCAGAGGCATCGTGGTTTCGTCGATGAGCTTCTTGGCAAAATGCAGGCGTCGGGTTTGCGCGACCTCAACAGGACTCGCGCCCAGGTGCGACTGAAACAAGCGCGAGAGTTGGCGCGAGCCCACTTCAAGCTGCTGCGCGAGATCATCGACTGAACCATCGTCCAGATAACCACGATCGATAAGCTGCAAGGCACGGGACACTTTCCAGGAAGAACCACTCCAGGCTGGCGTGCCCGGCGAGGATTCAGGACGGCAACGCAGACAGGGTCGAAAACCGGCCGCGGCGGCGGCAGCAGCCGAGGGATAGAGCTGCACGTTTTCTTTTTTGGGAACACGAACCGGACAGACCGGACGGCAGTAAATGCCAGTGGTTAACACACCGACGAAAAAACGCCCGTCAAAGCGCGGATCGCGACTCTGTCGAGCGTCTTCGTAATCGTCGGGGTTGAGTAACATGGCATTCGATCCAGCGTTAAGGTCAAGAATCTGAAATCAGAATGCCATCATACTCCTTTATCGGGAAAAAACTGGCCGTTTTCGGACAGGATCATTCAGACGGGATTGCCCTGTTCCTCAGTTGAAAATCCTCAGCTTACTCGGCGAGCTTATACACGATGAGTGCATTACCACTGATCTGACCGAAGCCGCCGTAACCACTGTTCAGGATCATGTAGTCACCGCTAAGCACAGGCCCCGTAGCGTCGATAGCACCACCGGTGGCTGGCACATTATTAATCGTTTCGTATTCCTGGCGGGTGTCCAACTCCCAAACCAACTCACCGCTTTCACGATCGTAAGCAAAGAGATACCCGTTTAGCGCTCCGGTTAGAACCAGATCATCTGTGGCTGTGGCTGGGCCTGAGAAGGCATCCGAGCAACCGCGAACTGAACCGTCACAGCGCTCTGGAGCGGCGGCGTACCAGAGCGACTCTCCTGTCTTCATATCCAGCGCATGAAGACCCGGCTGCGGATCGGTACCACCGCCGGGGATGCGATCAGAAACAGGCACGTAAACTACATCGTCGGCATAGGTCATGCCCCAGTGAATACCGCCCAGTGCACTGCCTCGTCCAACACGGGTCGACCACAGCACGGCACCTGAGTTGTTCGGATCGAGCCCGTAGACCATGGAGCCCTTGGTGCCAGCGACGAGAATGTCCTGACCGTTGGAAAGCGTTGCACTCAATACCGGCGCACCGATATCCAGATCAGGGCCCGCCTCGGGACAGTTGGGATGTTCACGGCGGCCTGAGCAAGCCATAGTGTAGGCATCGGCGGGCGTGGTTTGATAGGTCCACAACATGTCGCCAGAATCCATGTCGAAGGCAATCACTGCATCGCTGGTCAAGCTGGCAGGACGGCTATAGTTCTGCCCGGTGCCGACATAGACTTCATTGCGAGCCGCATCATAAGTCGCGGAACTCCATATGGGCGCACCCGATGGCGCGAGAATGGGATTGCCAGCACTGTTGGTTCCGACTTCCTGAGGCTCCTCCATAATATAGGTGTGCCAAAGCTTCTCACCGTTAGCCAGATCCAGTCCGGCCACATTGCCACGAAAAGTACAGCAGGCGTGTTGTGGGTTACCTGCCCCCGCTACCTCCATGGAAGACACAGGCACGAACACCTTGTCGTCATAGACGGCGGGTGCTCCTGTGCTGACTGCCCAACGGTTGTCATCCACGTCAGTATTCCACAGTGGCAGACCCGTGAAGGCATCGACCGCATAAGCACGATTGGTGAGATCGGCAAACACCAGCACCGTTTGATCCAGCGACTCAACATGGGCAACTGTAGGAGCGGCACGCACTTCGCCGATGGCAGCATAGGTCCAGTAGTGACAACCGGATACGATATCCAGCGCATAAACCTGACCGGAACGGGAGCCAAAAAACATCACTCCATCGACAACCGTGACATTGCCTCGCGCACTATTGGTCTGCTCGACACCGAACACCCAAGCGACTTCCAGAGAATCAATAGAAGCAGCACTCAGATTGGAGTTGGCAGACGATTGAAAGCGCTGCCCTGACGGGGCAGAGCCCCAGCCGTTCCAGTTACCTGACGCAGTCAGATTGAGCGAATCGATTGGATTGGCACAAGCGGTCAGCTGCTCCAGACGGTCACGATTGTATTCGCCACCGCTCAAGTGCTCAGCCAGCAGAATCCGCTGCTCTTCATTGAGATTCGCTGCCTGGGTCTGCATGATGCCGCTGCTCAGCGCATGCACAATGGCATTGGCGTTGTAGTCGCCAAGCGCGGCACGGCTGGGCGCACGATCCACCGGGTTCTCATGACAGGCTGCGCAATATTGGGTGTACAGCGCCTCGCCCTCTGCAGCGCCATCCTGAGCCTGAACGTCGGATATCGCCAACAATGAGGTCAGGATGAAGCAGGTACGAGAGCAGAAATTAAAGAAATACGCGACAGAAGAAGAGCGAAATAAATGCATGAATAAACCTTTACTACCTTCACTACGGATTTGGATTTTTTGTTCTGGGTTACTGCTCAGCGAGCCAGCCAGACATTTAACCCGAATCAGCCCACCGGATGCTCCGGTTAGCAAGCCCCGGGCACACAAAGCCGGCAACTATACCCGCATTACCTTTGCTATATAAGAGGCATGCGGTGAACTGCACAGTACGGTATAGTAGCCGCCTCGCCGCGCCCGCGGCGCCGTCGATTGGCACCGATCAGATCTGCCCCAAAACAGTCCGATTGCGCTGAATTCGACCCCGAAAACATTTAAAGCAGTTTCTAACAAAGTAGCGGAATACCCATGACTGACAAGGATTTACGAAAACATTCCAAACTCGTTGTAGATGGCGTCGAGCAGGCTCCAAGCAGAGCCATGCTGCGTGCGGTCGGATTCGAAGATGCGGACTTCAAAAAGCCACAAATTGGCATCGCCTCCACCTGGTCTATGGTCACTCCCTGCAATATGCACATTAACAAGCTGGCTGAAGACGTGAACGTCGGGACTGACCGGGCGGGTGGCAAAGGCATAATCTATGGCCTGCCTACCATTTCCGACGGTATTTCCATGGGCACCGAAGGCATGAAGTACTCGCTGGTATCCCGTGAAGTCATCGCCGACAGCCTCGAAACCGTCACCGGCTGTATGGGCCATGACGCGGTGATCGCTATCGGCGGCTGCGACAAGAACATGCCCGGCCTGATGATGGGCCTGGCCCGACTCAACCGCCCTTCCATCTTCATTTATGGCGGTACCATTCAACCCGGCCCCAATCACACCAATGTCATTTCTGTGTTTGAAGCTGTGGGCGGTCACGCGGCGGGTACCGTCTCTGACATCGAACTGAAGCAGATCGAAGACACCGCCATTCCTGGACCGGGTTCCTGTGGTGGCATGTACACCGCCAACACCATGGCCTCCGCCATCGAAGCCATGGGCATGAGCCTGCCGAACAGCTCAGCACAGGACGCGATCTCTCCCGAGAAAGAGAATGACTGCCTCAGCGCTGGCGAGGCCATCATGCATTTGGTTGAGCATGACATTAAGCCTTCTGACATCATGACCCGCGCTGCGTTTGAGAATGCGATCAAGGTAACTATTGCTCTCGGCGGATCGACCAATGCAGTGCTGCATCTGCTGGCCATGGCCCATACCGTCGGTATTGAGCTGGAGCTGGACGACTTCACCGAACTCGGCAAAAACGTGCCCATGCTGGCCGACCTCAAGCCAAGCGGTAAATACTTGATGAGTGAGCTGATCAAGATTGGCGGCATTCAGCCACTGATGAAGACCATGCTCGAGGCTGGCATGTTGGATGGCTCTTGCATGACCGTCACCGGCAAGACGCTAGCAGAGAATCTGGAAAGCGTTGAGCCTTACCCGGAAGGTCAGGACATTATTCGTCCGCTGGACAAACCTATAAAAGAAGACAGTCACTTGCGCGTACTGCGCGGCAACCTGGCACCTACCGGTTCGGTCGCCAAGATCACCGGCAAGGAAGGACTGACCTTCAGTGGTAATGCGCGAGTCTTCGAATCCGAAGAAGACTGCCTGCAGGGCATACTCAATGGCACCGTGGTGAAAGACGACGTGCTGGTGATTCGTTATGAAGGCCCCAAAGGCGCACCCGGCATGCGCGAAATGCTCAGCCCCACCGCTGCCATTATGGGCAAGGGCCTGGGCGAAGATGTGGCTCTGATCACCGACGGTAGATTCTCCGGCGGATCCCACGGCTTTGTTGTGGGACACGTGACCCCGGAAGCTTTCGAAGGCGGCCCTATCGCGATTGTCGAAACCGGAGACAAAATCTCAATCGATGCTGTTGCCAATACAGTAACCCTGGAGCTAAGCGATGAAGAAATCGCTAACAGACTGAGCAAGTGGGAGAAACCAGAAGCTCGCTACAAGCGTGGCGTCCTGGCCAAGTACACAGCGCAGGTTGCTTCGGCTTCAGAAGGCGCGGTTACCGATAAATATTTGTAGTAAGCAGGATGAGCCGCACGGCGGTCTCGATGAAAGCAACATGGATGTAAAAATTATTGAACGTGACAGCTTCGATGTCGTCGGTCTCGAGATCAGCACTTCACTGGTAGACGGCCAGTTCATGAGCGATGTGAACGCGCTGATCGAAGAGGCCCTGACATCGCTCGTGCTCGACCAGATAACGAATCGCAAGCATGCTGAAGTGGTACTCGGTATTTCATCGGATCTGCAAGACGATGGCAGCTACACCTTCGTGTTGGGCGCCGAAGTTGTCGGATCTGGCGGCTTGCCGAAAGGAACCATCAGCAGAACAATCCCTGCAGCAAGCTACGCCGTGATTGAAACGAAAGGTGAGATGCCATTCGCGCTCATGGAAGCGCATGAATATTTAAGGGAGACCTGGCTGCCGAATTCTGCCTACGAGCGAGCGACGACACCGAGCTTTGAAGTGTATGCGGAAAAAGCCTGGGAAGTAAGCGAGCCTGAGATTGACATCTTCGTTCCGGTTGTCGTCAGATAGCGACTGCGGACAAAGGCAGCATTCAACAGCAATAACAATAACAAGCGATTCGCGCGGGAGCCTTCATGGAAGCCCTTGCTCAAGCAATATCAGGAAGCCTATTTCAGGAAGGCGCACTCTGGGCGCTACGCACAATCCCGGGCTTCCCGCCTATCATCCAGGCCATACACATCATCGGTATTGCCGTCATCATGGGCACCGCCTTCCTACTAAGCTTGCGCCTGCTCAACCTGGCAGCACCCGCACAGAACCTGAATGAACTAAGCCAGCGCTGCGCTCCTTGGTTCTGGGCGGCCATAGCTAGCAATATTGTATCCGGCGCATTCTTCGTTCTTGGCCGACCGAACCGGTATTTCAACAACCCCATCTTCACGACCAAGATGGCGCTTCTGATTCCCCTTCTCATCCTGCTCTTCTATTTCTTCACAAAACAAAAGAAACAAGAAAATTATTGGGAGCAAGCGAACACAAAATGGCAAGGCAAGACTATCGCCGTTGCCGTCATCCTGCTGATTCTGGCCATCTGCACCTGCGGACGCTGGATCGCCTATCTTGAACACTTCCGCTATCCGATGTGGACGTTAGAACCGTACATCGATGACACTCAATACCCATTCTGGCTTACGGTACAGAACTGGCCTATTTCGCAGATCATCGGCGCCACCAATTGGTTCCCCACGCTTGAGACAATCCACGTCATCGCGGCCACACTGGTACTCGGCAGCATTCTATGGGTAGACCTGCGCCTCATGGGATTCGCCGCCACCCACTACCCCATCACTACACTCTCGAAAGAGCTCGTACCCTGGACCTGGGGTGCATTCATAATCGCAACCATCACTGGCGTTGGCATGTTCATCACCCGAGCCGATGGCCACGTTCAAAACCCAGCCTTTCTCTGGAAACTCGCCCTACTTGCGCTAGCTGGAATAAACATGGCGTATTTCCACCGGAAGGTTTATCCGAAGATCCGCCAGTGGGACGTAGCACTTCCCACACCGACTCAACTCAAAACCATTGGCGCTACATCACTCTTTCTCTGGTGCGGCGTCATGTTGGCTGGGCGTTGGGTCGGACATATAGTTTAGGTTAAAGTCTCACCTTCAGCCTCACTCTCAGCCGCACCCTCAGCCTGGCCAACACACTAGCTTTCCAAGCAGCAAGTCGGATCGGAAGCAACAGGTTTGCGTGTAGACAGTTACTAACCCAGATTATCGAGCGGGCTAAGAGCTCCACTGTAGTGCCGACCAAGGACATGCGTGTAAATCTGAGTAGTACTCACTTCATTGTGACCCAACAATTCCTGAACCGTCCTGATATCAGTACCACTCGCAAGTAAATGCGTCGCGAATGAGTGCCTGAACGTATGCGTAGTAACTCGCTTGTCCTCTATCTCTGCCCGACCCACCGCAATCTTCAGGAACTTTCGTACAACGGTATGATGTAAATGGAATCGAACCACTTCCCCCGTCAAAGGATGCGCACAATGCTTTGATGCAGGAAACAGATATGCCCAGCGCGCCTCGAATGGTGCACTCGGATATTTCAATATCAGCGAGGGGCTCATCGCCACGCCGATGCCAGCCTCTCTGTCCATGCGCAGCACCCGAAGCGCTTCTTCTTTTTGCACTCTCAGTGCTGCAAGCAACTTTTCACTCAACAAAGTTTGACGATCCTTGCGGCCTTTACCATTTCGCACCGTCAACGACTTTTGTTCGGCGTTTATATCCTGCAAACGAATAGAGAGTGCCTCATTCACTCGCAAACCACTCCCATAGAGCAATTCGATGATCATCCGATTCCGACCCTCCAGCTGATTCAGAATCCGACGAACTTCAGCCTGACTCAAAACGGTAGGCAATTGCCGCTGCTTTGACGCCAATTTGAACCCAAGATCACCCACTTCACGCCGCTGATACTTCACATAAAAGTAAACCAGCGCGTTCAACACGACCTTCTGCGTATTCACACTAACGTGCCGCTCTACTGCGAGGTGAGTGAGATAATCAGAGATGCGCGATGGCGGAAGCAATGCAGCATCCTCCTCTTCGCAGAAGTAGAGAAAGCGTCGAATCCAGGTGGTGTATGTCTTCTCAGTAAAACTCGAATACCCACGCAACCGGATATCTCCGCGAACACGCTCAATCAAATCACTACTCGCAACCATTCCACTCTCCCTCGGCAGCTACGCCGCCTATTTATTGAGCATAGGCAAGATTCAAGCAAAAGGAGAAATACGGGGCGATATAACAGCGAACGCACTCGGCAGTCAGAATTACTGCGCCAACGATCTGTAAGTTTTTCAATAAGTTAGAAGAGATGGCACAGAATTACTGCGCCACCCAAAACACAGAGATTTTCGGCGCCCCCTATCTCCAAAAAGGATTCTGGAAATCACCAAAATGAATGGTTTAAATTCAAGCAGTTACCCACTAAACTCGAGATACAGGGACCCCAAAAACCGAGGGGTCGCAATATATAAATGTTAGCTGCACTAGAATCTATCGGGGACAGTGGCGATGGAAGATGCAAGATACGAATTACAAGAATCAGCACAAAAAGTAGCTGACAAGCTTCCGGAATACATTAAGGGCAAAGAAAGCTGTGTCGGAGTCAAATTTCCCAGAAGAGTAATACGCCCACTTAATCAACTAATACCTAGATGGCCATATCTTTCTAGATCACGAGCAAGGACTGTCGCATGCACGATACAGCTATGTGATTTCAATCGATGGCATCTAAATACCTGGGATGTTGGATTAACGTGCGGAACTATGTGGGTATGGCATTGCACAATTCCGGTCGTCGCGGTTATCGAGACATTAATGTATGAATTCGGGGTGCAAGAAAAACTAATTAGAGAAGAGACCAAACTCGCCAAAATAATAAATACATTCCAGTCTAAGGGAATCATAAATAACAAGCTTAAAGATGACCTCCACGAGCTTCGCGAGTTTCGAAATGGCATCCACTTATACTTACAAGACTATGTGGATATGCATGATGGAAAACCGAGACGATATAACGATGCAGTTCGCGCGCTACATAGGTTAGAAAAAGCACTGCTGAGATACACCGGCAGCTAACAATCAGTTCAATCATGGACTCGGCTTACGCCGAGCCCATTAACAAGGGCGTTATGTGAGCAGCGTAGCTATCAAACTCTGACCAACCATGAACAATAGGACGCAGAAAGAATATGAGCAGCAATAGTTTAGATCAGGATGAGAAAGAGATATTGGCAGCTGCGAGCAGAATTTATAGCAGCTTAGTAATGGAGATCTGGAAGAATACGAATCATGAGAAACTTGCACAAGAATTCTCTGTTAAATCAGCAATTGGGATTGCAAATTACATAAAGGAACGGTCAGCACAGGGCAGCCTCATCAACCAAACTAAAGAAGACACATAACAATCAGTTCAATTGGGACACGCCGCTGCGCGGCGCGTCCCATTAACCAGAGCGTTATGTGCACAGGCTAGCTGAGATATGCGAATCGCTTTCAAATCGGTCATAGTTTTTGTTTCGACATGCATAATATCGGCGGTTAGTGCACAAACACGGAACGAACAATATCTTGAGCAAGCAAATCAGATTCTCGAGCTGTATCAAGAACGAGGAAAAGAATTAACGTGGTATTACGAAGCCAAACTAGCTAACGGTACCCCGGGTGAGAAATGGGGAGTCATTCAGATATTCAGGGATGAGCATTATTTCGAACTTTTTCCATCCATAATCGATGCAATTTCAGATACATCTTACATTGGTGGCTATTCCGACATGTATATAGGATCTGTCGCAGAAACAGCATCGTTTGCGCTATATCAAGTGGCGAATCATGTAGGTGCACAGCTTGACGGAACCTCATCTGATTGGACATTGAGTGGTATGACTCAGGATAGGTTTATGACTCGAGAAAAGATTTCGACAAGGAAAGAGCAAATTCAAAAGGTGCAGCAATTTTGGATTGCATGGTATGAGAAGCACAGATGGTTGTTCCCAAACTGACGAGGCACAGGCACATAACAATCAGTTCAATCATGGACGCTGCTTTCGCAGCGCCCATTAACAAGGGCGTTATGCGCCAATAAGCTAACTAACATTGCGAATGCGGAAGATCATTGGACCATTGTTACTGATTTATAGCGGACTCGTACACGCTGATGAGCTTTCTATTCTGTACGAATCCGACTTTTCTCGAGAGGAAATGGAGCTAAAGCTAACCTCGTTTGGCATTACTGTGGTGTACTATTTGGGATCAGTACACGGAGGCATAATTATCGTTCCTTGCAGAGAAACGAACCGATGGGTGAACGTTCTTAGCCAAGTCAAAGGTGTGCTGTCAGTAAACCCCAACCGGAACGTACTAGACCCCGAATCTTCATCACAAAATTCAGGCGTTCTGACATGTATTCCGACAACTGAAGCTACGTACGATGAAGAATCGGAAACGTTGAGTATTCCGCAACTATACTTAGACGGGAAGGTATATCGCGTTGATCTGACGCCACCATTTAACATCCAAGATTTGCAATACATTGGCGAATTGGACATATATCAGTATGAATAGTACGGCGCATAACAATCAGTTCAATTGAGACACGCCACTGCGTAGCGCGTCCCATTAACCAGAGCGTTAGGTTCACTAAATCCAAATTATGAGCAACCGGCGAATTTTCCATTTATCTATACCAGTGCACGATTTAGAAATCGCTATGGAATTCTACACAGCGACCTTAGGTGCAGATTCGGGCCGTGCAAC